>Ga0208942_1000006_pt1 | contig 196800 bp, 160 predicted proteins | sample GreLakmeSU08MSRF_FD_187704 | JGI IMG/M metagenome (GOLD analysis project Ga0208942, IMG submission 187704) | Freshwater lentic microbial communities from great Laurentian Lakes, MI, USA - Great Lakes metaG SU08MSRF (SPAdes) | ecosystem: Environmental > Aquatic > Freshwater > Lake | place... | reverse complement strand
AGTATGATATTAAACTTACTGTAATTAGCCAAGTTATATCTAGAAAAAAAATTATCCAACGAGGTAAAAATGTATGAGAAAGTAGACGAATTAATCTAAAGCGAGTCATAGATTTTATCTATTTATTTTAAAGGTACTGTTTTTTTACTAAAATTTTATATTTCCAGTATATATTAATATAAGTAATGTAATTCCCACAATGATTCTATAATATCCCCAAACTTTAAAGCCATGTTTTTTTAAAAACCTAATAAAAAACCTAATGGCAATTAACCCTACAATAAAAGCTACTGCATTACCAATGGCCAGTTGCTTTATTTCGTTTGATGTAAATCCGCCATAATCTTGATAATATGTTAACAGCTTATAACTTGTTGCAGCTAGCATGGTTGGCACGGCTAAAAAGAAAGAAAATTCTGCGGCAGCACTTCGGCTTAATTTTTGCTGCATACCTCCAATAATGCTAGCGGCACTACGACTAACACCGGGTATCATAGCAACACATTGCCAAACCCCGATAAGGATGGCTTTTAAAAAGGAGATATCCTCTTCCTTATCTATTTCCTCATTTTTAAAAACATGATCAATAAACAAAAGTATAATTCCACCCACTAAAAGCGAAACAGCAATAGTTGTAGAACTCTCTAGTAGGGCATCTATTTTTTTTGAAAATAAAAAACCAAATATCAAAGCAGGCAAAACACCAGCAGTAATTTTTGCATAAAACTGCCAGTTTTTAAAATTAAAAAATTTTTTCCAGTATAAAACAACTACAGCTAATATGGCACCCAGCTGAATAGCAATGGTAAATACTTTGCTAAAGTCATTTTCTGTAATATGTAAAAGTTTTTCTGTAATAATCATATGACCCGTAGAGGAGACGGGCAAAAACTCTGTTAATCCCTCCACTATGCCAATAATGATGCTTTGTATGGTATCCATTTATTTGTTGTTAATTGCGTTACTAGCTGGTAAATAGAAACAGGTTTGTAAACCTGAGTATCTTTTTCAAATTAACAAGCCGGAAAATGCTTTATAAAAAAAGGTATTAGCTTTTTGATTTTTTCATTATTGCAAAAATTTCAATAATGAAACCAGCAATAATTAACATGGGCGCAATCGTAATTCTTGTACTGCTGTAAACCTCTTCTGCATTAAATACTTTTGGGTCGCTACTCTTGCCTCCTGCCATTAAAAAAAAGCCTAATGCTAAAACCCCTAGGCCAACGAGCATCCAGATATAATTATCCTTTCCAAATAGTTGATTAGAAGGTTTGATTAAATTTATTTGTTTTTTTTCTGTACTCATTTTATTTTAATTGAATTTGTAAATTAATATAAATCATCCAATTTCATACGTAGGTATTTAATTACCGAACGATGGGTGCTAAATAAAGATATACTAATACCTAAAAGAGTAATTACTAAAAATAACAAACACATAGTGGTATTATCATGTAAAACTTTAAAACTTGGCACAGTTGATTCTATTAATAATACAGTAAACCAAACTGAAATAATAGCTATGCCCGAGGCTGTTAAACCATTAATAACCGCTCTTATATTTATAGGTTTTGCAATAAACCAGCGTGTGGCACCTACCATTTGCATAGTTTTTATTAAAAACCTATTACTGTACATGGCTAGCCTAATAGTATTATCAATTGAAAAAATAACTAATACGGTTAACAAAATGGCCGCTATTAAAAATACATAAGCTGCAGTTTTTACAAATTTACTTACCTGTGAAATGGTTTCTGTAGGAAACTGAAATTCTTTTATAATTCCTGGATATCGGGTTAATAAATTCAGCGAAAGTATATCCAAACTATCTTTTTGTACATAATTTGCTTTTATATAAAAATCAATACTTTCGGGCAAAGGGTTTTCGTCAATAAACTTTTTCCAAATAGTATCATTACTATTATTCCATTTTTGTATGGCCATTTCTGTGGTTACGTATTGTACTTCTTTTGCGTATGGAATAGACTTGATATAATTTTGAAGGCTGTCAATTTTCTTTTTTGAAGCATTTGGGTTTAACCAAGCATGCACTTGGATATTTTCTTTTACATAATCGCCCGTTTTACGAAGGTTTAAAAAAAACCAGCCCACAATACCAAATAAAAATAAAACCAACGACACCCCTATAATAGCGTATGCATAAGTGGGTTTACCTCTTTTACTACTTGCCTTTCCAAATTGGGCCATAATGTCTTGTTATTAATAAGTTGGTATGTTTAATAGGTTCAACACAGGCAAAAATAAAGGTTTTTACCTGCTTTGCCGTATTTTTGCTCTCTTTAAAACGATTGCTAAACTATTTAATTTTTATAAATATATAGCAGGATTAGCAATTAAGGATTAAATAACTTTTCTTTCACATTTGTTTAGATGATTTTTATTAAAATACAGATCATAAAAAGATTAAAATTATTGCGTTAAAAATGGAATACGATTTTAGAAAGATTGAACTCATTTGGCAGGCTGCTTGGAAAAAAAATGAAACTTATAAAATAGCTAATAATTCCTTAAAGCCAAAATTTTATGTACTGGATATGTTTCCTTATCCAAGTGGCATAGGGTTACATGTGGGGCATCCATTAGGATATATTGCTAGCGATATTTATAGCCGTTATAAAAGATTAAAAGGCTTTAATGTTTTACATCCTATGGGGTTCGATAGTTTTGGGTTGCCTGCCGAGCAATATGCGTTAGAAACTGGGCAGCACCCTGCTACAACCACCGAAAAGAATATTACTACTTTTAAATCGCAGTTGGATAAAATTGGTTTTTGTTATGATTGGGATAGAGAACTAAAAACCAGCGATCCCCTTTATTATAAATGGACACAGTGGATATTTCTTCAATTGTTTAATAGCTATTTCTGCAACACACAAAAAAAAGCCTTACCTATTTCTTTACTAATTAAAAAGTACGAAACAAAGGGCGCTATGCCAATAACCGGCGAAATAATACCAGGGAAACACTTTACTGCAAGCGAATGGAACGAGTTTACAAAACAGCGACAAGAGGAAATTTTAATGAACCGAAGACTAGCATTTAGCAAGTATGGAGAAGTAAATTGGTGCGCAGTTTTAGGAACCGTTTTAGCTAATGATGAAGTGGTGAATGGGGTAAGTGAACGTGGCGGACACCTTGTAGAAAAAAAGAAAATGAGGCAGTGGTATTTGCGAATTACGGATTATGCAGATAGATTACTAGAGGGATTGCAAACGGTAGATTTTAGCGATAGCATGAAAGAAATGCAACGCAACTGGATAGGAAAAAGCGAAGGCGCGCAAATTAACTTTGAAATTAAAGACATCTCGCAAAAAATAAGTATTTATACCACTAGGCCTGATACTATTTTTGGTGCCGACTTTATGGTACTCGCACCCGAGCATGAATTAATTTCCTCTATTACAATTACAGAAAAACAAGAAGAAGTAGCAAAGTATATTCATTATGTTAAAAGTAGAAGCGAAAGGGAACGCATAGCTGAAGTTAAACAAATTACAGGGTGCTTTACCGGGGCGTATGCTATTAACTCTTTTACCGAAAAAAAAATACCTATATGGATTGCTGAATATGTTTTAGCAGGATATGGTACAGGTGCGATCATGGCAGTGCCTTGTGCTGATCAGCGTGATTTTTTATTTGCTAAACATTTTAACATTCCCATCACCAATATTATTGGCAGTTACTATACTGGCGAAAATGCTAATAATAGTAAAGAAGCTATATTAGAAAATTCGGATTTTTTAAATGGCCTGTTGATGAAAGACGCAATTGGTATTGCAATCAATAAAATGGAAGCACTAGGTATCGGAGAAAAGAAAGTAAATTATCGTATGCGGGATGCAGGATTTAGTAGACAAAGATATTGGGGTGAGCCGTTCCCAATAATCTGGTCTGATGGAATAGCGCTACCACTGGATGCTAAGGAGCTGCCTTTGCAATTACCACATGTGAATACATATGGACCAGGGCCCGATGGCGAAGGCCCACTTGCAAATATAAAAGAATGGTCCTCGCTCATAATCCCTCTTCAAGAGAGAACAGAAAAGGAGCTCTCCCCTAATTACTCTATAATGGAGAAGGATAACGAAGTCCCTGGATATATTAACAGCTCGGTACATCAATGGAAAAATACCATCTCATTTGCAAAGCAAAATAGAAAAGATACAACTGCTGAAGAAGATATTATCTGGCAAGAGCTAAGAGATAAAAAAATTGCCGGATGTAAATTAAGAAGACAACACCCTATTGCCGGTTATATACCTGATTTTGTTTGTCTTGAAAAAAAAATAATTATAGAAATTGATCGTGAATATAACAATAATGAAGAACAAAAACTATTTGATAAAGGCAGGGAAGAATGGCTGAAAGAAGCTGGTTTTAATATGATAAGATTTACAAATTATCAAGTAAATAATGCCTTAGATATTGTTATAAAAGATATTGAACAGGCAATCTTAAATAATGATAAAGTTGCCTTAAATGCAGGCTCCAACAACCCTATCTTTACGAGAGGGACCGGGGTTGAGGTTAAACGAGAAACCTCCACCATGCCGGGATATGCAGGAAGTAGCTGGTATTTTTTACGCTTTATGGATCCAAACAATACCCAAATTTTTTGCGACCGAAAAATAAGCAATTATTGGAACCAAGTAGATCTATATGTTGGTGGTACAGAACATGCTGTTGGACATTTATTATATAGTCGTATGTGGACCAAAGTTTTATTTGATCTGGATTTAATTGGATTTGATGAGCCATTTAAAAAATTATTAAACCAAGGAATGATACAGGGGAGCTCAAGATTTGTATATAGAAAAAAAAATACAAATAAATTTTATTCATATGATACAATTTTAGATGAATTATTATTTGATAAAATTCATGTGGATGTAAATATTGTTAATGGAGTTGAATTGAATATAGAAGCATTTAAAAAGTGGCGACCCGAATATGAAAATGCAGAATTTATTTTAAGTAATGATATATATGTATGCGGTACAGAAGTTGAAAAAATGTCTAAATCAAAATACAATACAGTTAATCCAGATGAACTATGTGAAAAATACGGCGCAGATACCTTCCGCATGTATGAAATGTTTCTTGGCCCAGTAGAAACTAGCAAACCATGGGATACAAAGGGTATTGAAGGCGTACATCGTTTTTTACGAAAACTGTGGAGGTTGTTTTACGATGATTTTAAGGGCCCAATCTGGACAACTACGACTCCCGCTCCTTTAGAGAGGTCGGGGGGTGAAGCTGCCACCGACGCCGAATTAAAAGTGTTACATCGCACTATCAAAAAAATTGAAGAAGATACCGAACGCTTCAGTTTTAATACAGCAATAAGCACATTCATGATTTGTGTAAATGAACTTACTGATTTAAAATGCCATAAAAAAGAAATCCTTCAACCACTGTTAATTTTACTATCACCTTATGCACCCCATATTAGTGAAGAACTCTTTCAGCAATTAAATTTTGGCCAAATCTCCTTCTCTGAGGGAGATTTGCAGGGGGGATCAATATTCGATGCATCTTATCCCACTTTCAACTCATCCTTACTAGCAGAAACTACTAAAGAATATCCGGTATCTATCAACGGTAAACTGCGTACCAATATTCTACTGGCATTGGATTTAGAACAACAGCAGGTTGAGGAAATCATTTTGCAAAATGAAATTATACAAAAATGGCTAGAAGGTAATCCGCCTAAAAAAATCATCTTTGTAAAAAATAAGATGATTAATGTGGTGATTTAAACCTTCAACTTTTATTAAAGTACACTCTTTGCCTCTTATTAAAAGCAACATGCAAAGCAACTGACAATAGCTCTTGGAGTGAAGCCGAATAATCTTAACTTTATATAATGATAACTGAACTAGAAAATGCTTTAATAAAAAACAAGTCCGACTTTCACCCAGTGATAAATTTTGATTCGGATAAGGAAAAATTATTTCATTTTGATTTTACAGATTCAAATAAAGAGCTGAATACAGTAGACATTGCTAATACCAATTTATTTGCTGACTATATAAATCGTATATTAAAAAAAAATGGCTCAAAATATGGCATTGGCGGATACAACGAAAATCGAACACTTTACAAAAGAAGTAACTTATTTGCAGGCAAAGAAGCACGGTCCATACACTTAGGAATAGATGTTTGGGGATCTATAGAAACACCCGTGTATGCCGCATTAGGAGGCAGGGTGCATAGTTTTGCTTACAACGATAATTTTGGTGATTATGGCGCAACTATTGTTTTATTACACCAATTAGATGCAGTGGCTTTTTACACCATTTATGGTCATTTAAGTTTGACTGATATATCTAAATTGCATGAAGGCGCTTACATTACCAGAGGTGAAGTGATTGGTCATTTTGGCCAACCTGCCGAAAATGGCAATTGGCCACCTCATCTACATTTTCAGATCATTCATAACATGTATGAAAATAAAGGCGATTACCCAGGAGTTTGTAAACCTTCAGAATGCGAAAAGTATTTAGCAAATAGCCCTAACCCAGATTTAATATTAAACCTAATGCAGTATACTTTTAAACAAGAATTATAATGAACTTTATATGATAATAATTGTTTATTTACGCAGTTCAAAATTATTAAAATTGCTAACTTTACTTTGGAAATAAAAAAAATGAATATTAAAGCAGGTCCTTTATTACAGGAGATTAATAATCCTGACGACTTAAAAAAGTTAAGCAGGAAGCAATTACATCAAGTTTGTAACGAATTACGTCAATATATTATTGATGTGGTTAGCGTTTATGGTGGACATTTTGGCGCTAGTTTAGGCGTTGTGGAATTAAGCGTTGCTTTACACTATGTATTTAATACACCATATGATCAATTGGTATGGGATGTGGGTCACCAAGCTTATGGCCATAAAATTCTTACTGGCCGAAGAGAAAATTTTTCTTCAAACCGAAAATATAATGGATTAAGCGGTTTTCCAAAACGAAGCGAAAGTGAATATGATACTTTTGGCGTTGGACATTCTTCTACCTCTATTTCTGCCGCCTTAGGCATGGCAATGGCATCGCATTATAAAGGCGAAAAGGATAGACAACATATTGCTGTTATTGGAGATGGCGCTATGACGGCTGGCTTAGCATTTGAAGCCATGAATCATGCAGGTATTGAAAAAAGTAATGTGCTAATCATCCTTAATGATAATTGCATGAGCATTGATGCTAATGTGGGCGCTTTAAAAGAATACTTAACTGATATTACCACCTCACATAGTTACAACGACTTAAGAGATAGTGTTTGGAAGATACTTGGCAAATTACCAGTTGGAAAAAATTTTACTCAGGGTATGGCAAGTAAACTAGAAGCAAGTTTGAAAGGCATGGTAAGTAAAAGTAGTAATTTATTTGAGGCGCTTCAGCTACGTTACTTTGGTCCAATAGATGGTCATAATATTACCAAACTAGTAGATACTTTAAACGACCTAAAAGATATACCCGGACCTAAAATTTTGCATATAAAAACAGTCAAAGGTAAAGGGTACGGACTAGCTGAAAAAGACCAAACAAAATGGCATGCACCCGGCTTATTTGATAAAATAACTGGTGAAATACAACAGAAAACTTTTAATATACCCCAAGCTCCAAAATATCAAGATGTTTTTGGATATACTATTATTGAGTTGGCGCAAAAAAACAAAAAAATATTTGGAATCACACCGGCAATGCCAAGCGGCTCCTCATTAAAATTAATGATGGACCAAATGCCCGATAGGGCATTTGATGTGGGTATTTGCGAACAACATGCTGTTACATTAAGTGCAGGAATGGCTACCCAGGGTATGAAAGTGTTCTGTAACATATATTCATCTTTTATGCAGCGAGCATACGATATGGTTATACATGATGTTGCCATTCAAAAATTACCGGTAATCTTTTGTTTAGATAGATCTGGCCTGGTTGGCGAAGATGGACCTACACACCACGGTTGTTATGATATTGCTTACATGCGTTGCATTCCAAATATGATTGTAAGTGCACCAATGAATGAAGCTGAACTGCGTAATCTTATGTTTACTGCTCAATTAGACACTACTATATTGCCTTTTGTTATTCGCTATCCTAGAGGAGAAGGCGTTATGTCCGAATGGAAAACCGAAATGCAGGAAATAAAAATTGGCACAGGAAGAAAATTAAAAGATGGAAAAGATATTGCAGTTTTATCATTTGGCCATCCCGGTAATTTTGCCGCAGCAGCTATTCGTGATGTTAAGTCCGAAGGAATTAATCCTGCTCATTATGATATGAGATTTGTAAAACCATTAGACGAGTCTATGCTACATGAAGTTTTTAGTAATTACAATAAAGTGATTACTGTTGAAGACGGAACTATTGTTGGTGGATTTGGTTCTGCAATTTTAGAATTTATGAATGCACATGGTTATAAAGCAATGATAAAAATTATGGGAATACCCGACAGATTAGTTGAACATGGTAGTCCTAAACAATTATATGATGAAATTGGTATTGATGCCAATGGTATTGCAAATACATTAAGAGCTATGGTTAATGCAAAGGTTTCAATATTAAATTAATACATTGCTATCTCAATTGGCAGCAATTCCGAATTTTCAGAAGCCGAAATGGTAAAATTATCTATTTTTAAATACCTTATGAATTTATTTTGTTTAATTGTTGGCCATTTCTTCGCCTGGCAATAAGCCAACCTCCTCCTCTTCTCTGCTATCATTCCATTCAATAATAAAATTATTCCTGCCTTCGCCAGTTAACAAACTCATAAACCGTTCTTGTACCAATTCTAAAAGAGAAAGAAACAAAAAAATGGCATGTATCCGATTTTCACAAATTTCAAATACCTTCTCAAAAGAAACAGTTTTTTCCAAACTGCACACGTCTAACATGTAAGTCCTACTTTCTTCCATTGTATACTTATACCTAACAACAGTGTGAACAGGGTTAAGGTTTCTTTCCTGCAATTTTAGAATAACTTTTTCAAAAGCCTTCATTAGCTTAAACAGAGTTACAGTCTGTATCTCTGTCCCCTCACCGGCCTCTTCTCCAATTTGGGAAATCTCTTTTTGAAGATTGCCACGCTTTAATAACAATAACCTCAAAGCTTCCATCTCTGCCATTTTACTAGCAGCTTCCTTAAACCTTTTATACTCTAATATTTTATTTATAAGTTCCTGCCTTGGATCAATTTCGTTACCATCAGCATCAATCTCTTTACGGGGTAATAACATTTTTGCTTTAATACGCATAAGCGTACTAATAAACAAGATAAACTCACTGCTTAACTCTATATTTAACTTTTCTCCGGTATGAATAAAATCTAAAAAATCATTCGTGATTTTTGTAATAGGAATATTATAAATATCCAACTCATCTCTTTCTATAAAAAATAAAAGTAAATCAAATGGACCTTCAAATTGTTCTAATTTAATCTGATAAGAGGTTATATTCACGTATAAAAAAATTGTAATGTATAAATAGTTTCACTTATTGTGGCAAATGTATTAATAAGTTAAGAAAGTTTTGCATTAATAAATTAAGGTATTGGCATATGTGAAAAAAAAGTATGAAAGCAAAAACTTTTATCTTTTCTACTAAAACCTACATCAAATAATAAGCAATAGCAGATGGGGCATATAAATTTAAAGGTATTATAATTATTTTTTCAGTGAATCTCTTATCTCCATTAACAATGTATTGGTTGATGAAGTGAGTAATAACAAATATACTTATTTTATTTACTGTTGTAAATTATAAGTTTAAAACTTAACAAATCTTTTAAAAACAAATTTATTTTTATACCTATAAAAATAGCAACTTTGCCACAAATTTTAAAATGGGCAATAAAGGGATTTTAAACTGGTCAATTTTTATACTACTAGCTGTTATTTGGGGCAGTAGCTTCATTATGATGAAAGAAGGACTGCAGTACTTAACTGCTTTTCAGCTAGCATCGCTTCGTATTGTTTTTTCTGGTATCGTATTACTGCCATCAGCTATTATTCATTTTAAAAGAATTCCTAAAAATAAATTAATTATAATTTTTGTATCTGGTTTTTTTGGAAGCTTATTACCAGCTTATTTATTTTGTGTTGCAGAATTAGGTATCGACGGGGCATTGGCCGGCTCCCTAAATTCATTAACACCCATTTTTGTTATCCTTACAGGAGCACTTTTTTTTAAAAGCAAAACTGCAGGAAAAAAAATAGTAGGTATTTTTATTGCATTTGCAGGAAGTATTTTATTACTAATTAGTAAAGAACATATATTAGAAAATGAAAACTTGCGCTATATTTCCTTTGTAATATTAGCAACAATTTTTTATGGCTTTAATGTAAATATGGTCTATAAGCATTTACAAAATATAGGATCATTGCAGATCGCATCTATTGCACTAACATTAAATGCCATTCCTGCTTTAATTGTATTGTATTTTACTGGTTATTTTAATCTAAACTTGAGCGATCCCCATATTTTATATTCAACCGGACATGCAGCTTTATTAGGTATTTTGGCTACTGCAATTGCTTCTATAATTTTTTATGTACTTGTAAAAAGGGCAGGAGCTGTATTTGCTTCTATGGTAACCTATGGCATACCTATTATTGCAAATATTTGGGGCTTAATCTACGGCGAAGAAGTAGGCTGGAAAGAATTTAGTTGCCTGTTGTTGATTTTATTTGGGGTTTATTTAGTCAATCGTAAAGTGGCTAGTTAAATAAGTTTAATCAGCTTCAGTAAAAGTGATATTCTTCTCTCTTAAAAAATCTTTTATCCTATCTACATGCACACAAATACCTACGTGTAAAAAAGGGTTATTTGAAATTTTATTTTTCTTGCCATTATCAATAATCTCAAAATCTTTCATATCAAAGCCCAAATGCAAATGATTGGTTGCAAACTGCATACCATAAATTTTCCCCGCTGTATCAAAAAGAGGTCCGCCGCTTTGTCCACGTAAGCCCGGCGTACTCATTTCAATACCGGTAATTCCACTATCGGCTTGTGTAGCTACAAAACGGGTAACAATACCATCAATAGGAAAAGAAGGAGAATTGGGATTCCCCGCGTTGGTCCATTCTATATCATCTGTATCAGCATTGTACCTAAAATTATTAAATTCTGGAAATGGAAAACCAATACGAGCTAAACTTTTACCCTGTTTTATTGTGCTGCTGTCTTTAATAAAACTGGCATGCCCATTGTAAAAAACTTTATTAAAACCTTTAAATTCTATAATAGCCAAATCAAGTGTGGGATGAGCATGGCAAGTAATTTCACTAATGGTATCAAAACAGTTTAAAAAGTTATTTTTTAATTGTACAGTGGTTTCTGGTAAATACTTATATTTTAATTGAAGGCCTTGAATATTGCGTTTATATTTAGAATCATTGAGAATATTATCACGCTCTAATTTATATTTTAAATATTGTTGATTAATACTTTCGGCTGCAGGAATCATATCCATTACATGTTTACAAGTTATTGCTACACCGTTATCATTTACAAAAAAGAAAGTAGAACTACCAGGCAATACCATTCCTCCGTAGGTTCTTGATATCGTATGCAAGGGTCGAGTAAACTGTAAAACTTTTTCTATAGCCTGTTGAAACATGAATAATGTTTATTTGGTATTATTAAACAATCATGATTTCTTTTTCCTTCGACTCTAAATGTTTCTCTACCAGTGAAATATATTTATCGGTTAAATCCTGCGCATTTTTTTCGCCATCTTTACATAAGTCTTCACTTAAACCATCTTTCTGTAATTTCTTGATTCCTTCAATCCCCTCCCGACGTATATTTCTTACCGACACTTTTGCATGCTCACCTTCTGCATAACACCTTTTTACTAACTCTTTTCTCCGCTCTTCTGTTAATGGCGGTAAAAATAAACGAATGATACTTCCATCATTTTGTGGATTAATGCCAATATTTGCCATGGTTATTGCTCTTTCAATCGGCTGAAGCATATTCTTTTCCCAAGGTTGTACCGAAATAGTTCTAGCATCTAAAACTGATATATTGGCAATTTGACCGATAGCCGTTGGGTTGCCATAATAATCAGCCATAATGCCATCTAACATGGTAGGATTTGCTTTACCCGCACGAATTTTAACTAATTCTGCTTCTAAGTGATTTAATGCTTTTTGCATTAATCCTTCTGTAGCACTAATAATAGTATTTATTTCTGTTGACATATTTTAATAATATTAATTGAATTCAAAGCTATAAAAAACTATTGTTAAAAGCAGATTAGCTTTAAACTATGATAGTTATAAAAGAAAATCATAAGATAAAAAATAACAAAAATAATTACTCCTCTTATACTTACTCATTGGCAATTTTAATAATTTTATTTGAGTTAAAAATATATTCTTCTTTAACTTTTTTAATAAGATATTATTCTGTAAAAGTATTGAATTGCAGATTAATAATTTGTTTAATCTATGCTTTATTTTTTAGTAATCATTAATAGCAGGTTTTATTTTTCATTATATTTACTTGAATTTAAAATTTTAAAGTAGGTTTGCAACAAGATGCCTTAATTCTATTATATAAAAAAATATTACATATAAATGACTAATTTAAAAAATATCGCAACACAAATGCGCAGAGATATTGTAAGAATGGTGCATGCAGTACAAAGTGGTCATCCGGGCGGTTCCTTGGGCTGTGCCGACTATTTTGCTGCACTATATTTTGACGTAATGAAACATAATCCACAGTTTAATATGGATGGGGTAGGTGAAGACCTTTTCTTTTTAAGTAATGGACATATTTCGCCTATTTATTATAGCGCACTTGCACGAAGTGGCTATTTTAAAATAGAAGAATTAAATACATTTAGAAAATTAAATACTCGACTACAAGGGCACCCAACTACCCATGAGCATTTACCAGGTGTACGTATTGCAAGTGGTTCGTTAGGCCAAGGGATGAGCGTGGCTATTGGAGCCGCATTAGCAAAAAAATTGAATAACGATAATAATATTGTTTACTCACTTCATGGCGATGGTGAACTTGATGAAGGCCAAAACTGGGAAGCTATTATGTTTGCAGCGCATAAAAATGTTGACAACCTGATAGCTACCATAGATTGGAATGGTCAGCAAATTGACGGGCCCACAAAATCTGTTATGGCACTAGATAGTTTAAAAACCAAATTTGAAGCCTTTAATTGGCAGGTATTTGAAATGGATGGTAACGATATGGATGCTGTGGTTGCGGGTTTAAATAACGCTAAAACATTTATTGGTAAAGGAAAACCCATTGTTATTTTAATGAAAACTGAAATGGGTAAGGGTATTGATTTTATGGAAGGAAGTCATGAATGGCATGGTATTGCACCTAATGATGAACAATTACAAAAAGCTTTGGCGCAGTTACCCGAAACATTGGGCGATTATTAATAAATGCCATGAAAATAATACCACTAAGCGAGGGTGCTTTTACTATTGATGCTACCAAAAATTTTGTTCCATTTAATTCGGATATAGATAATTTACAGCACCGTGCTGCTGGTAGTTTATTGGTAGAAATACAACCATTTGCTATTATTACCTCAAAAGATATTATTATTATTGATACGGGCATGGGTTTTAATATGCCCGATGGTACATCACAAATTCACCAAAATTTATTAAATAACGGTATTGGTCATATGGAAGTAACGAAAGTACTTCTTAGTCATTTACATAAAGATCATGCTGGAGGTGTTTTCAAGTATGATGACATTCTAAAGAATTTTTTTTTAAGCTTTCCCAATGCTACCTATTACGTTCAAAAAAATGAAATGTCTGCTGCTTTGCAAAAAGGCCCCCCTTCCTACATAATAACCAACTTTGATGATCTGCAAAATACGGATCAAATTATTTTTTTGGATGGCGATGGTACTATTGATGATTATATCAGCTACCAACTTAGCGGGGCTCACTGTCCTTTTCACCAGGTATTTTGGATTGAAGAAGATGGCCATAAAATATTTTTTGGAGCCGATGTGGCACCACAATTACATCAAATGAAAAATAAATTTATTGCCAAATACGACTTTGATGGTCGCAAATGTATGGAGTTAAGGCAACAATGGTGGCAACAGGGAGAGAAGGAAAAATGGACATTTTTATTTTATCATGATATAAAAACTCCAGTGTTTAGCTTTTATATTTAAACAAAGTTTATCTTAAACGGTGCAAATAATCATTATTATTAAACTGTTTTTGAATATCCTTAAGATCTCTTAAAATACTAGCATCAACTAAAGTGCCAGAAGTTTCTAGTAAAAAACCACCAATTAATTCGTTATTTACCTGGGTTTCAATTTCAAATGTTTGCCCAACTTTTGCTGTGGCTGTTACATTTGCCATGATTGCATCTTTTAATGCCTCTGTGATAGGCTCGGCTGTAGTTATTTTTACTTTATGAATATTACGAAGTGTATTAAATTGATCAATATAATTGGTGGCAATTTCTGGCAAATTGGGTTCCCTATTTTTACGTACCAATAACTGTATAAATGCACTTGAAAGCGCACTTACCCTTTCTTTAGTAATAGATTCAATAATATTCCCTTTTGCCGCCGGCTTAATAACTGGACTACGCAACATATTAACAAAATCGGGATTACTTTTGCAAATCTTGTGTAACCATTTCATATCAGCATATACAGCATCAACTTGCTTTTGCTCTGTTGCCAAATCAATTAAACTTTTTGCGTATCGCCCGGCTAAACGTGGATTGTTCATATAACTAATTCAATAATGTGATTATTTGTTTAATAAAGCTCCTAACACATTTAGTCAATTAACTAATTGACTAAATGATTAATTAAGTTTCACTTCTTCAGCCAGCGTTTTAATATAATTCTCTTGCTCTGCTTTATTGCTTAATTCTTTACGTAAAACTTTTTCACTTACTTCTAATACTAAACTGCCTACTTGATTTTTAATTTCGGTAAGTGCTGCCATTTTTTGAATGTTGATGGCAGCATGGGCATCAGTAATAATTTTATTTGCTTGTACTTTAGCTTCTTCTTTAGCTTCGGAAATCATTTTGTCTTTAGTTGCCTTAGCTTCTTTAATCATAATGGCCCTTTCTTCCCGTGCTTGGGTAAGAATGGTTTCATTGTCGCTCTTCATTTGTGCCATTTCTAACTTTATTTTTTCGGCAGTAGCCAAAGAATCGGTTATGTTTTTTTCCCTCTCTGCTAATCCAGCTAGAATTAATGGCCAAGCAAATTTTTTCAACAGAAAAAATACGATCAAAAAGGCAAGTAGCGTCCAGATAACAAGGCCAAAGGCCGGAGTTAATAATTGCATTTTATTTTTTTATAAAATAAATAATTGAGATTAATAATAAAAAATTACTGCATCCTCCGTCCTGTACTTTGGATGCAGTAAGCATTTTAAAGCACCATAGCTAAAAATCCGATGATGATTGCAAACAACGCAGCCCCCTCTACCAAAGCGGCAGTAAGAATCATGTTGCTGCGGATATCATTGATAGCCTCGGGTTGGCGTGCAATTGACTCTAGTGCACCTTTACCAATTTGACCGATACCGATACCGGCACCAATAGCTCCCAAGCCGGCACCAATGGCACCTCCAGCATTTGCTAAAGCTTCTAATAAGAAAAAATTCATAATTGTGAATTTATGTTGGTTAAAAAAAACGATTACAATAATTATGCAACTATAGCTTCTTTATGATCATGATCATCATCATGGCCACCCTCAAAAGCTTGTCCTATAAATACTGCTGTTAATATAGTAAAGATAAAGGCCTGTAAAAAGGCAACCAATATCTCAATGAAATAAATAAAAATAGTAAATGCAATAGAAAAAGGAGCAAAACCCCAACCTACATATTGGTTTAATGATGCCATGATGAAAATCAAGGAGATTAAACAAATAATTAAAATATGCCCCGCCACCATATTGGCAAATAACCTAATCATTAATGCAAAAGGCTTTGTAAAAATGCCTAATATCTCAACAGGCACTAAAATAATTTTAACCCAACCAGGCACTCCAGGAGGATTAATAATGTGCATCCAATAATGACTTTTACTACTAAATAAGATGATGATAAATGAGATAATGGATAAGATAAATGTAAAGGCAATATTACCCGTAACATTTGCCGACCCCGGTATTAATCCAAAAATATTATTGATTAAAATAAATAAGAAAACCGTTAAAATATAAGGTAGATATTTATTGCTTTTGGCACCTAAGTTTGGTTTCGCAATTTCATCATTAACAAAATTAATTACCGTTTCCATCGTATTTTGCCAGCCCGTTGGAGCAGTTTTAATACCTTCGCCTTTTTTATAACGTCCTGCAACTTTAATTAATAAAAATACAAGTAAAGATAATGCCAGTAACATTTGTACCACATTGCGTGTAGGCGATAAATCTAAAACACTCGTCGCAGTTTCAATTGCTCCGTCTTTATTCACCGCTACAATATGTCCAGCCGAATATTTATTACGATCTAATTTTAAATCGTCTATTTTTTCATTCGTTAATAAAGTATAGCCATTTATCTCGTGCTCGCCATGGTGAAATGCTGAGGACATAAAACAAGAAAACCCTTTATTCTTAGAGTACAAAATTACCGGAAGCGGAATAGTTGCATGAAATGTAGTACCATCAGCTTTTTTATATGAAAGAAAATGAAATTCATGCGCATCCATGATATGCCCAAAAATGACTTCATTGGCATCAAATATCTTTTCTTTTTTTACAGGTGCTACCGTAGGAGTATGCTGAGCAAAACTTATATCAGAAATAAATAGAAAGCTTATGATAAAAACCGCTACCAGTAATGATTTGATACTATTTGATGCCATAATATACCTCTAATTTGGCGCAAAGATAAGGATGAAGAAGGAAAATTAAAAATTGAGATAGAAAAATGCATATAAATTAGCTTATAGGATGATATTATAGCAAATCACCCTACTTTTCAAACTGCATATTATGCAATTGGTAATAAAATCCTTCCTTTTTAAGTAATTCGTCGTGACTGCCCATTTCTTTTATTTCGCCCTTATCCAATACAATTATTTTATCTGCCTTGCGAATAGTAGATAAACGATGCGCAATAATAATAGAGGTTCGGTTTGCTATTAATTTTTCTATAGCATATTGTATTAAAGTTTCACTTTCTGTATCAACCGATGAGGTGGCTTCATCAAGAATTAAAATAGCAGGGTTGTATAATAAAGCACGTACAAAAGAAAGTAATTGCCGCTGACCTAAGGAAAGCGTAGCACCTCTCTCCATAACATGGTAATCGTAATTGCCAGGTAATTGCATAATAAAATCATGTATCCCAATCAACTTGGCAGCACTTATTACCTCCTCCATTTTTATTGCGCTATTAAGCAAGGTTACATTGTCTTTTATAGATCCACTAAATAAAAAAACATCTTGCAATACCACAGCAATTTTTGATCTTAAATCATCTAAATGAAATTCTGCTATATGGGTGTCATCAATTTTAATTATCCCTTTGTTTATTTGGTATAGTCTGTTTAATAAACTAATGATGGAAGTTTTACCACTGCCCGTATGCCCAACAATAGCTAATGTTTCACCAGCATTAACCTTAAAACTAATATCTTTTAAAACATATTGATCGCCTATATAAGCAAACCAAACCTTTTCAAATTCTACCTTGCCTTTTAATTGATCAGTAGTAACATTCCCTTCGTTAGGTGCGCTATCTATATTATCCAAAATTTTAAAAACACGCTCGCTGGCAATCATGCCCATTTGCAACACATTAAACTTATCGGCGATAACCCTTAAAGGCCTAAATAACAAATTAAGACAAAGAATAAAAGAAGTTATTACACCTGCAATTTTTTCGGCCTGCTCTGTCTTAATCACATCCTTTGCAGCCCACCATACCAATAAGCCGATGGATAAAGCCATAATCAATTCAACCATCGGAAAAAATATAGAGTATGAAAAAATAGCCCTAATGTTGGCATTTCGATGCGCTTTATTAATATCCTTGAATTTATTAAGCTCTCTATTTTCTGCTGCAAATGCCTGAATAACCGACATACCAGTAATATGCTCCTGTACAAATGAATTAAGATTTGACACTGCATTACGCACCTCTATAAAAGATTTATTTACACTCTCTTTAAAAAAATAAGTAGCTATAATTAAAATAGGAAAAGGCGAAAGACAAATAAGTGTTAACTGCCAGTCAACATAAAATAGATAACTCAATACCGAAAAAATAGAAAGTAAATCGGCAATAATTGGAATTAACCCGTCACTAAAAATATCATTTATAGATTCAATATCATTAATTGTTCTGGTGGTAAGTGTGCCTATAGGTGTTTTATCGTATTGCGATAAATTGAGGTGAAGAATTTTGTTGTATGTGCTTACCCGCATATCTCTTACTACAGACTGTCCCAATGAGGCAGTAACAAAAGTGAAAACAAACCGAAAGACAGTTTCTAATAATAACAATACAATTTGAAAAATTGTTATTTCTATAATAAAACCACCAGGGCTATTTATAAAATGAGCTGCTGTTTTTCCTGTAATGCCATCATTAATGGTCAGTTGAATTAGCAATGGTCTAACAGGAGCAATTGCAGCAAGTAAAATCGCTAAAACCAACGAACCATAAAATTTATTTTTATAAGGGGTGGCAAATTGGAATACCCTGCGCAGTAATGAAAAATCAAATATTTTTTTTTTCGCTTTTGAATGATCACCCATAAGGTAAAGGTAAATGATTAGAAGTTTTGGTACTAAAAACGTCTTAATAAATTATTTATTAACCATGCTTTCACTGGTTACTGTCTATTGCTCACTCTTGCAACAGATTGTTGTACCCCTTTAAAAAAATAGCGCCCAAATTTTTGTAGGGCGGTATGTAATCATCCCAACTTTCTCGAATAGCATTAATAGGATCTTCTGTAAATAATTTTGTAAGGGATGCCCACATATTTTTCCAAACCAGTTTGCTGCCCGATTCAAAACTTTGGTTTAAATAATTTAGTATTGGTCGATTTATATCACCAGCGCCTATTTCTTTGGTAGATATAATGTGCGCGTCTGGATTTGCCCTAATAATATCATTTAAATTTTTAAAACCACCACAAGAACCCAGCATAACAATCTTTGCATTGCCCGCCATACGTTTGATAGTACGTGGAAGCCAGTAACTATGTCCACGGTGCACTATCACCGAAGGATGTATGTTATTGTAGTCAAGATAATTGTTTAAGTGTATTTGAGCGCTGTCGTCTAGGTTGGCATCATTATCAAGCGGTCGGTTGGCAAAAATAAACACATTTCCTTTTTTAGATCTTATTTCATACCACTCGCTATTTGATGTAATTATCCATTCCTTTGACGAAAAAGAATTAATAAATGAAGGGAAAAATGACTTTCCGTCCTTATCCCCATACCAATAAACCTGCTGTATAATTCTACCCTTATCATCTCGTAAATCTTTATTTTCAATTTCATAAATAGATGCTATGCCAAGTACACTAGTGAGGTCAATTTTACGAGAGGTATCGGCGGATAAAAAAATTGTTTTTAGTAATCTATAAATTGTTTCTCCTCGCTTATTATTTTTTTGAATACAGTCTTTTTCATTTTTTATTACATAACTCAAAATGGTGCTTTGCAATTTTTTATCGGTAATGCTGCTGTAAGAATCTGCTACATCAATTGCATCTTCCAAGTTTCCTGTATTATCCAAGTTGGCAATAAAGCCACGCATTAAAGTTTCAGAGTTTCGCTGGGGCATGAAGCTTAAAAAATTATCGAGTTTATTAAAATTTGCTAACATTTTAATAAATTTTTTAAAGTAATCGAAATAAACTGTAAGCAGTAAAGAGTCAGTTCTTGGATCTTTGCCAAGCCTTTGTATAAAACGCTGGTAACTGTGTTTGTAACTGGAAGTATAAATATCATTTTCACTCATGACCATCATATAATATAAGTCAACAGCTGATAGGGAATCTGTTGCCCGCATACGTACATTAATATTGGGTAAATCATGCAGTTCGTTTATTGGGGTAATAAAGTGCTGTATAGCTTTTTCCTTTAATTTCTCACGCAGGCCATTGGGCCCAAACATAGCCAGGGGTGTATCTTTTGCCGGGGAGGTCATTCTTTTGAAATATGCTATTTCTGTTTGTACCAGCAGTTTAAAATATCCGATACTGTCGTAACCTGCCTCCCCATAACTTATGTATTGTTTTATATTTTCTACTGTTTTCCTTCCTTTAATTAGATCATCTAAAAAAGGAAAGTAAAGGAGTGCATTGGGTGTTTTGCTTAGCGCTGCAATTGTTTTTATCAAAGGATTGCTGTTCCGGTGTATGAGCATACCCAATTTTGAGTCGGGAGCCTGCGCAATATTATAAACAGCCGTAGGATTATATTCGCAACTTAATGTAACCAATGAATCGGCAAAGTTTTCATTTATATAAGGCTCAATGGTTTGCAGAATCTTTTCCGGATTAAGGGTGGCGTATTTTAAGTACAGCAATTTTTTACTTTGTTCATAGCCGGGGTTATCTGTAAAAATTTCTGTAAGTATTTTGCCAACAGGATAGGGAACCTTTTCAATTTCAGCAATCATGCTGATGCTGACAATATTATCTGTCATTATCTTTTTAAAAGTTTCAACCAGCTGCGGAGCATAAACAGGATTAAAATTTTTAGATCGGTAACCGTATTTTAAACCCTTTAGCAGACTTTCAATATAGCCCAGATATCTTATTTTCTGATTATTGGTAACCAGTTTATCATTTAGTTCTACGAAATCCTCCAACTCATCAATCTTCCTGTTCATGGCATCGGTGATTACCAGGTTAATTTCCGGTTTATTAGTCAGGTTATTCTGCCTGTCAGGCTTTCCATCCAGCTGGTCAAGTTGTATTTGTTCTTCATTGATCTTGTCATGAAAAAGCTGCCGGTAAATGGGTACAATAACCGAATCTGCTGCAGCAAAAACAGGCGTTAAAATGATAAACAGGAAACAGCTAAGTAAACATTTTTTCATAATTAAATACTGCAATTCTTATTATAAAATTACGTTTGTGGACGCACATATATCGCATGAGGGGCTAAATTTATTGTTAATGCACTGTTTTCACTTAACAATTTGATAATACAAAACAATATGCAAACAACGTTCGGGATAGTTAGTAAATACTATTTTTGCACTGCATGAACATACCTAACACAATTAAAAAAATACTGATTGCTGATGACGAGCCAGACATTTTGGAAATTATCCAGTATAATTTACAAAATGAAGGGTATGAAGTGGCAACAGCTAAAAATGGAAATGAAGCCATTGAACAAGCAAAACGCTTTAACCCCAATTTGATTATACTAGATATTATGATGCCCGGAAAAAATGGTATTGAAGTTTGTAATATACTTCGAATGCAACCGGCATTTAATGATGCCCTCATTATATTTTTAACAGCTTTAAGTGACGAAGGAACCGAAATAAAAGGATTAGAAATCGGTGCCGATGATTTTATTAGCAAACCTATTAGTCCAAAAGTATTGGTGAGTAAAGTAAATGCTTTGTTTAGAAGATTAAATAAAGAAGATACCGGAGTTCTACAAATAGGCGATTTAAAAATAGATCGAGAAAAATATATTGTTAATTACCAGGGGAAAAATATTATACTTGCTCGTAAAGAGTTCGAATTACTAGCTTTATTAGCTAGCAAGCCTGGTAAGGTTTTTTTGCGCAATGAAATTTTAAATCAGATATGGGGAACCGAAGTTATTGTTGGAGACCGCACCATTGATGTGCATATTCGCAAAGTGCGTCAGAAACTAAACCTAGATTGTATTACCACTGTAAAAGGTGTTGGTTATAAATTTGATTTGTTAGAGCAGTAAGCAGTTGGCAGGAAGAAAACTGAATTAAAATCAAATACTTTCCCTTGTAGCTTGTAGCTTGCAGCTTATTTACTATGCCTACATCAAAAAATTTTTCGCCACAGCAATTATCTGCATTAACGGCACTTGGGTTATCCATACCAATATCCATAGGAATTTTTGTTTTTAAGCCTGTATGGTGGATCGCTTTATTGTCATGCATCATAATCTTTCTGGGGGCTTACGGTTTAATTGTTTACACCCTGCAAACCTTTATCTACCGCAAAATAAAACTCATTTATAAATTCATTTATCACACCAAGGCCAGTAAAAGAGAAGAGTTTTATTATAAAAATATATTACCTCAAAAAAGCATTGATAAAGTAAGGGAGGATGTAGAAGCCTGGGCAGAACAACATAAAGAGGAAATTGAACTGCTGCAGCAAAATGAAGCCTACCGGAAAGAATTTTTACAAAACCTGAGCCATGAATTGAAAACCCCCATTTTTGCTATTCAGGGTTATATAGATACATTACTGAACGGAGCTTTGGAAAATCCCGAAGTAAATAAAAAATTTCTGCAAAGCACTTCCCGCAATATCGACAGGTTGGTAAACCTGGTTGATGATCTGGATTCGATATCAAAACTGGAAAGTGGCCAACAACTGTTATTAAAAAATAATTTTATTATTCAGGATTTGGTAAAAGAGGTGAATGAATCATTGTCTTTTAAAGCCGATGAAAAACAAATAAGATACAGTATTAAAAAAGGTTGCGAATTGTCTTTATCTGTTTATGCGGATAAAGAAAAAATAAGACAGATTTTTATTAACCTGTTTGATAATGCCATCAAATACGGTAAACAAAATGGCACTATTGAAGCCAGTTTTTATAAAGTGGATGGTGCCAGGGTTTTAATAGAAATAAGCGACGATGGTTCTGGTATTGCCGAAGAACATTTGCTGCGGATATTTGAGCGCTTTTACCGCACTGACCTTGCCCGAAGCCGCAAAGTAGGTGGAAGTGGTTTAGGGTTAGCCATTTGCAAACATATTATTGAAGCGCATGATCAAACCATACATGTGCGTAGTAAGATTGATGTGGGCAGTACCTTTGGGTTTACGCTGCAGAGTAAAAAAGATTAAAATATATTACAGTGGATAAAAAGGGGATATCCACCACTTTTTTATTAAACACTTTAATTGCTCATGTCTATTGAAGCCATTTTTTCGATTATATAGCCGAAATCAGAAACTGTTAAGATGATAATATCTAATCTAATGAGAAATCGTAATGAATTGCTGGCATTATTTCTTTAAGGTAGGCTTTGCAGCTTTTTTCTTTACAGGGATTGTCTTTTTAGATTTTGTGACGGCCTTTTTAAGAGGTATTTTTTTAATACCTGCTACCAACTTCTTTGCTGCTTTCTTAATTCTTTTTTTGAATTTCTTTTCACCAAGCTGTACTTTCAGAGAAGTTAGAGAAGTGTTTAACTGTTCTGTTACTCTTTTCAGTATGTTATCAGCAGGAGGAGTAGGGTTCTTTATTATTATTTTTTTTGTTGTCATCGTTGTTTTATTAAATGATAACACAAATTTAATAAAAGATTGACAGGTATAAAAAATTTTTATTAATTGTATTGCAGCGTAAAAAGTATTGATTTTAATAGTAAAAGAGAAGCATCGCTTCTCTTTTACTATTAAAATTATATATGGTACGTTTTATGTTGAACAACTACAACTTATCTGCTTTATATATTTTAATTACTCCGTCGTTTTCGCTGCTAACTACTAATAAACTTTGTTGAATAGGGCTTTTTGAAGCCGGTATAAAAAGCATTCCTTCAGGGGCATCGCCCGTTGCAAATATTTTAATAAATACAGGAGCGGTTGGGTTTGTTACATCATAAACGGCAACTGCATCTGCTCTTTCCATACCTACAAAAGCAATGGTTTTAGTACCTACTTTGCCGAGTATTATTGTTTCGGGTTCTGCTCCTTTGTCATCACTGCGGTTATCATCATAAACTCCCAGGTCTTTTGCTTTTACATCCAGCTCATTCTTGCTGTCAAAAACTAAATCTCCTGTGCTACCATTCCACACACTAAATGATCTTGCCCCAAAACTGTATAATGCATCAAAGTCTCCATCCGAATCGGTATCACCCATTGTAGTGGTAATATTCAACCTTCCTAATTGAATATCCTGCTTCAAAATGGCTGCATTTGGAAATGCCGTAAGATCCAGTGCTATGTCTTTAACTCGCTTAATTTCGCTGAAACCGGTGTATTCTCTGGCATCTCCTTCATTAGCCGTAAACAGGTATGGAATGCCATTATAATTTATTGACGAGATTGCATCAGGCATGTAAGTTCCAAAAACTTTCCAGGGATTAAAATTTATTCCGCCTTCTTTGTCGCTTGGATCAATAGCATTAGCAGCCAGATTATAATCTTTAAAACCAAGCGGTAATATCTTTGTAATGGTTTTGGTTGCGATATCAATAACAGCTATTCCATTGTTTTCCTGCAAAGTAACCCAGGCAGTTTTCGAATCGGATGAAACAGAAATATATTCCGGTTCCACATCTTTAGCAATATCATTACCTGGTCCAAATACTCTGAAACCTTTTGCTTTTAATGATGTTAACTGAGATGCAAAGGATGCAAAGTTTAGGGTAGTAACACTATAATTATTTTCTACGCTGATGATTGAAACAGTTCCTTCAGGGTCGTTTGTATAAGTAGCATCGGGCTCTCCTTCATTTGCACTAAGAATGTATTTTCCGTCCGGACTGAAGACAACCATATCTGGTAAAGCGCCTACTGTAATTACTTTTTCTTCTGCATACGTACTGGTATTAAATACAACTATTTTTCCTGGATTTTGTTTGGTGGCCGACTCGATTGCAGCAGCCAGTTTGCCATTGTTTACATCCACACTGTTAACATAGCCGCCATAGGCGCTGAGGTTAATGGAATAGATCAGACTTATAGCAGCAGGGTTGGCAATATCAATCACATCAATCTTATTAGCTGTGCCATTATTCACAGCAAACAATCTTTTTGTAAGCGGATCAAATGTGGTGATCTCTGCCGAACCAAGTCCTCCAAGGTTTAACGAAGCAATTTCTTTGTAGGTGGCGGGATCTTCGTTTACAATAACATCACCAGGAACATCACCAGATTTTTTGCAAGCGGTGAAAAGTGAAATTAAAAGTAGGAATACTACCGTTTTTTTCATGTGTTGATTTTTCATGTGTTTATTTTTTATTTGTTGCTAGATTATAAAGAAGGATTAATTAAATCCTTCTTTATAGTATTTGATACTTACAATATCTTTTTATCCCTATTGAATTATTATTTTTTTTTCGGTCGCTTTGCCATCGGCCGTAATAACCCTGATGAAATAATATCCTCTTGGCCACTCGCTGGTGCTTATTTCTTTTGCCTGGTAAGTAAAATAAAATTCCCTGAATAAACCTCCAATACAATTGAGCCCAGCTTAGGTTACTCATCAAAATAACAAATAAATTCAAAAGAAAAAATCTTATGAAGATGCGGGTGGATTTGTACATAAACAGTATCTTATATAATTACTGCAAATATTGTTGACAAAACAATACAAAGACTGCTATTACAAATAGTTCACTTTTTTATAAAGTTATGCTAACAATTAAATAACAATTTGATAAAACTGCCCTGTTTTTTATACAATATCCAAACTTAACACTCGCGTAACATTAGCATAAACATTTGGTTACATACATTGCTTCACTTTACAATAATTAGTAACCCATAATCTTACGTCATGAAAAATATTCAATATTTTTTTCTGCAACTTTCTGTAAGAATTTTTCTGCCCATGCTTTCAGCTTTTTATTCGCCATTGAAATTTTTTAAAGTCCATTAATGGATAAAATAAAAAAGCGGAAGTTGGATATACTTGTTTTGTCGGATGTGCATTTGGGAACTTACGGATGCCATGCAAAAGAGTTGTTGCTCTATCTTAAAACAATAAAGCCCAAAACGGTAATACTTAACGGCGATATTATTGATATCTGGCAGTTCAGCAAACGATACTGGCCCAAGAGCCATATGAAGGTTATAAAACAATTAATGCATTGGATGAGTAAAGGGGTTAAGATATACTACATTACAGGCAACCATGATGAAATGCTACGCAAGTTTGTTGGTTTTAAAATGGGCTCTCTTAAAATTGTAAATAAAGTAATACTGGAACTGGATGATGGGAAAAAAGCCTGGTTTTTTCATGGCGATGTGTTTGATGTAACTATGCAGCACAGTAAATGGCTGGCAAAGCTAGGAGCTGTTGGTTACGATACCCTGATACACATTAACCACCTTGCTAATTTTATTTCTGAAAAAATATTTAAAAAAGGTAAACTTTCTTTATCTAAAAAAATAAAGAACAGTGTGAAAGGCGCAGTAAAATTCATTAACAGTTTTGAACAAACGGCTGCAGATATAGGTATCAGCAATCAATACGATTATGTTGTTTGCGGACATATACATCAGCCCGAAATACGTACAATTGAAAATGAACACGGAAAGATAATATACCTAAATAGTGGTGATTGGATTGAAAATTTAACTTCACTTGAGCACAGTAATGGTGAATGGAAGATTTACCGATACAATGAAAATGAAATGAAGCAATTGTTTGAATTTAGTTGCGAAGAAGAAGAGCTTAATAATGCTGAGCTGTTTGATAATATGGTGGAAGAATTTAACCTGATGAAATAATAATGAAGATACTTTATGCTATACAAGGTACTGGTAACGGACATTTAAGCAGGGCCAGAGATATAATTCCTATACTGCAGCAAAAAGGAGAGCTAGATATTTTAGTGAGTGGCATACAGGCAGATGTGGTTTTGCCTTATCCTGTAAAATACAGGTTTAAGGGGCTGAGTTTTATTTTTGGAAAAAACGGCGGCATCGATTTGATTGCCACTTACCGAAAAAGTAATTTGAGACAACTGTACAAAGAAATAAAAAGCTTGTCCATAGCAGATTACGACCTAGTGATAAATGATTTTGAACCGGTAAGCGCCTGGGCCTGTAAAATGCAAAATAAGGAATGTGTGGGACTTAGCCACCAGGCTGCAGTGATCAACAAAAAATCGCCCAAACCCAAAAAGAAAGATATCGTTGGCAAAGCAGTGCTTAATAATTATGCACCCGTTACGGCGGCCTACGGTTTTCATTTTGGCGCTTATGATAAAAATATTTTTACACCTGTAATTCGAAACCAGATGCGAGACAGTAAACCTGAAAATAAAAGTCATTATACTGTTTACTTGCCTGCCTACAGCGATGAAAAAATTATTAAAGTGCTGGGTGAAATAAAAAATATAAACTGGCAGGTGTTCAGTAAGCATACAAAAAAAGAATACTCTGTAAAAAATATCCATATCAGACCTATCAATAATGAAGCATTTATCGAAAGCTTTATTAACTGCACAGGTGTGTTATGTGGCGCCGGTTTTGAAACACCCGCAGAAGCCCTCTTTTTAAAAAAGAAACTGATAGTAATACCCATGAAGGGGCAGTACGAGCAGCAATGCAATGCGGCGGCATTAAAAACAATGAGCGTTCCGGTTATAAAAAGTCTTAAGAAAAAATACCTGGATACTATTAAAGATTGGGTAGCATCAGATCAGCAAATCATTGTGAACTACCCAGATACTACGCAACGGATCATTAACATGATCATAAAAAAACATCATAATACGGATAATAAAAAACCTGTAGAATTAGGAGATGGAGTTTATTCAATTAAAAAATTAAAAGAAAAAAGCCTGGGGAAAATATTAAATCAACTGGGGGAATAAGTTTATGCTTTTTACAAGAAATGATTTTGGAGAGGATTTTAAATGGGGTGTTTCAACTGCAGCATACCAGATAGAAGGTGGTCATAATGCCGATGGGAAAGGCCCTTCTATTTGGGACAGTTTTACCGGGAAGAAGAAAAAAATTTTCAATAATGATAACGGTAATATCGCCTGTGATTATTACAAACACTATGCAGAGGATATTGCACTCATATACAAACTTAACATTCCCAATCACCGGTTTTCAATTTCATGGAGCCGTATTTTACCAAATGGCATTGGTGCTGTAAATCACAAGGGCATTGATTTTTACAACCGGGTAATTGATTTTTGTTTAGAGCTTGGTATTGAGCCCTGGATAACCCTGTACCACTGGGATTTGCCAGAAGCCCTGCAGCAAAAAGGGGGCTGGGTCAACCGGGAAGTAATACACTGGTTCAGCTATTTTGTGGATTGCTGTATTAAGTATTTTGGCGACCGCGTAAAGTACTGGATAGTACTTAACGAGCCAATGGTATTTACCGGTGCCGGGTATTTTTTGGGCGTACATGCACCAGGCAAAAAAGGGTTAAGCAGTTTTTTGGCTGCAGCCCATCATGCTGCTATATGCCAGGCCGAGGGCGGAAGAATTATAAAATCACTAAGGGGAGAATGTAAAGTTGGAACTACTTTTTCATATTCACATATAGAGCCTTACCGGTATAATAATGAAAAGGATGTAAAAGCTGCAGCAAAAGTAGATGCACTGATTAACCGTATGTTTATTGAACCCTTACTGGGACTTGGTTACCCAACGGCTGATTTAAAAATACTGGATCGAATTGAACGTTTCATGCATCCGAACGACGAAAAAAAACTGGCCTTCGAAATGGATTTTATTGGTCTGCAGAATTACACCCGAGAGTTTGTAAGTTATGCCCCGCTGATGCCATTTGTAAAAGCAAAGATTATTAAAGCCAGCAAAAGAAATGTAGAACATACATTGATGGATTGGGAAGTTTATCCACCCAGTATATACAATGCATTAAAACGACTGCACAATTACAAAGAGATAAAAGAAATAATAATTACCGAAAATGGTGCAGCATTTAATGATAGTTTTGAAGAATACCGGGTTGAAGATTTTAAAAGGGTACGGTTTTTGCAGGATTATATTGCGCAGGTTTTACTGGCAAAAAGAGAAGGGGTAAAGGTAAACGGTTATTTTGTATGGACCCTGATGGATAATTTTGAATGGGCAGAAGGGTATTATCCAAAATTTGGACTCGTTAGCGTAGATTTTAAGACACAAAAAAGAACTGTAAAAAATTCGGGAAGCTGGTATAGCTGTTTTCTAAAAAATGCATTGGCAGCTTCAAAAGAGTGCCGGAATGAAGAAAGTGAAAAAATAATATTATAACTGCATCATGGCGTATAAAAGCCTGGCAAAAAATCGTTTCATTTTTATGATGCTCCTTTTCCTGTTGTTAAAGGTTAGTAAATCAAAACCTCCGTTAATTAAGTACGAGGCTTTTGTTTTTCAATAAATTTTTTCATTCGCCAGATATAAAAATATCGACAAATTTCGCCATTCCTTTTCTGTTCAATAATCTGCGGAAGCTCTATGGTTTCAAAATAACCTGCATAAACTGTTTTTACATCCACATAATAGTTAGACGGCACTATACAATAAGCCTCATCTCCGGATTTTAGTTTTTTGCGTTCATTGTTTATCCAGGCATACTGGTGTATATCATTGGTATCACCAAGGGCAACCAGATCTTTATTTAAAGGCATGGCTGCATAAAAATCGATATGCGATGCCGGAAACCATTTATTACAAATGATAACAGCCTCTTTTTTCATACTACCCCTTTTTAAATCAGCCTCAGCTATTTTTTTGAATTGCGTTTTCAGATTTCCCCAACCATACATGTCTAATGTAAAATCACCTTCACCCAAATGTATTTTTTCTTTTTTACCTAAGGTACCGGGTATAAAGTTGATCAGTAAAATTCCTGCAATAATGATAACCATTTGAAAAATACAGGCAATCACCAAAATTTTTGGCATCCATGTTTTTTCAAAGACAGTTGTCAAGCTTATCTTACTGAGGTAACAAGCTGTTAATAATATAAGGCCACAGTATGCAGGGCCGGTCCAATGCGGAAGTACATTTTTAAATAGTGAAATAAAAGTGGCAAGTATAATAAGCGGTAAACTGGTAAATAACAATAATCTTCTTTGAAATACCGAAACTGGTAAATTATTTTTAAAGGCAGCAATCGTTGAGCCTATGATTAAGAAGAAAATAACAGGATTGGTATAAAATATTTGTCCGCCGCTAAAAGTTAAAAAGGAGTTGATATCTATTCCGCTGTTGGCTACAGCAACCCTTTTGCTATGGTACAGGTAGGTTACAAAATGAGTGTCAATATTCCATTTTATTACCGGGTAAAATAAGGCTATGGAAATGATGGCTGAAATATATAGTGCAGGTTCTTTAAGCCATTGTCTGTTATACACCAAGATATACAATAGTAAACCCAGCCATAAAAATGCTGTATGTATTTTGCACAGCATACCAATGCCTGCAATAAAACCAAATAGTAAAAGGTCTCTTTTTTTTGTGCTGTTAATATGTCTGTATCTGGTCAGTCCAATCAATACATACAATCCCGCTGACCAGCAGATCATTTGAGGCGAATCGGGCAAAATAAAAGTACCTGCAATGATACTTCCGTAGATACTACAGGTATATATGACCGCTGCCAAAAAACCTGTGTATTCATTATTCAGTTTTTTGCCACTTAAAAAAATAAACCAGGTTGTAATAGCTGCCGAAATGATGGCACCCAGGCGAATGAAACATTCATGATCAAAAAAAAGGTTGGCTGTTGTAAAACGAATCAGCCAGCCTGCTATGGGTGGATGATCAAAATAATTCCACTGAAGATATTGTGCATACATCCTGTAATACACTTCATCATTGCCCAGTTCAACACTGCAGGCCGTAATATAGCGTACAACTGTTGCAATGATAATCAGCAACCATGTTTTATTTTTATAATTCAATACTTTTAATTAAAAGTAAAAAGCAAATTCAAAAGATAGTTCCATAAAAACACAAAGCCAATAACGGTTAGCTTTAAGACATAAAAATTTAGTTTAAATTTCTTTACAAACAGATATAACAAAAGATTATTAATCAACAAGCCGGTTAGTGCAACCAGTATAAATCTGGCAAACTGGCCTGTAAACTCTTGGATATGGCTTTCAAATGTCCAATGCCTGTTAAATATAAAGTTGCTGGTAACTGCAAAGCAAAAGCCTACAGCATTTGACAAATATTTGTTTATCCCAAGTTTTTCTTTGCAAAGCCAGGTTATGGTAAAATCTATGGCCATACCACTTAAACCAACAAGACCGTATTTTACGATGTGTGTATTTATGGCATTATTCATGCCGTTTGTATAGTAGAAGCTGAAGAAGCCGATTTATTTGGAACTCGGTGTAATTTCCTAAGTATTTTTTTAATACTTATTCTATTCTGAGCAATATAAAAAGCTAAAATTCCAGACAAACACCCAAGTAATGCACCAACTATTACATCTAACAAAAAGTGCTGCGCTAAGTAAATACGTGAATAACCTACTAAAAGCGCAGCACTTAAAATAAGAAACTGCCAATTTTTATTTTTCATCATTAATACCAATACTGTAGCAATGGCAAAAGCAGTAGCCGTGTGACCGGAAGGAAAGCCAGAACGGCCACTCAATGTCACCCCTTCTATAAAATTTAAATACGTTCCTGCCTCAAAATAAAGTTTTGGCCGGGGTGAATTAACCAGGTTTTTTAATATTTGTGCTGCCAGACCAGATATTAGAAAAGAGTAGAGCAAAGCAAATCCCTGTTGTTTTTTTTTAAGGTAAAAAAAATAAATGGCTATCAGGCATAGTGCAAATAGGCCATCACCTATAAATGTGTAGTTGATAAAAAAAACATTTAGGTAAAAGGGGTGGTAGCTGTTAAGTGCAATAAAAGCAGCAGCTTTGCCATTTAAAAGTAAAAGTAGTATTCCAAATAATATGGTCAGTAAAAGACCGCCAAAGTAGACCTTGTTTTGGGTAAAGAGGGAAATTTTATTTTGCATCAGCATATTATTTGCTATGCAAATTAAAAATTGGGAGTTACTAAATTATTAACTTAGCATTAAGTCAATATTATTGAATTAACGTAAATACAAATATAAAATCAGTGTGAGCTAACCATTTTTGTAATGGCATTACTATGTGTTTGAAAGGTATACCAGCAAAGGACCAGTAGCAAACTGGCAAATCTGGTTTCTAATAAAGAATTTGTTTTTGTTAACCCATTACAAATACCCTTGAAACTGCATTTCAGTAGGCAGTTTTGCATTAGTTCATCATAGAGTAATAACTCGCCTGATGTATTTTTAGTAAACACATAATTGTATTTTTTTCCATCTAAAACAATATATCCTCTTTTTCCTCCTGGTATTTTTTCTTCCACTTCTCCCATCTTTATACCATATTCGTTTCGGATAATTTCCTTGACAGAAAGGAAACCTCTTTTTTCAAAAGAAAAAATTCTTTTACTCATGTTACATACAAACCTGGCGAACCTGGTATGATTACTAAAAGCTATCCCGGCTAATTTGATTTGATCATCCCACAATTCAAAGTTTTCCAAAGCAGCGTTATTATGTACTCTAACCCATTTCATTTGTTATGTTTTTATGTGAAGTGAATGTGAATATAATTTCAAAATTCCTTATTTCGGGCATGTGAAAAAAAATGTGACTTAAATGTGCGTAGTAACAATTTCGTAACGTTAATTTCATATTAAAAAAAGCCACCCTGATAAGAATACCGGGTGGGATAAGCATGATAAACCTGCTCTAATTGCTAAGAATTTTTTTGAATATGTGCAACTAACTATTCGATTGTAAAGTACACAGCCGGTGTTATCATAAGTTAAATGAATGATTATGTAAATGTTATACATTAGAATTGGGTATGGGATACCAGGTTACCATGATTGTCGAAGTTATCAGTGGCGGTTAGCTTACCGGTTACATCATAGACTTTCCAGGAGCCTGTTTTAAAACCATGCGTATAGTTGCCGGTGCTTTGCAGGCTTCCGTTCTCATAATAAAAATTACCTGTGCCATGGTATTGTCCAAATTCATCTAGAGGTAAATCGGCCTGCAGCTGGCCGTTCTTATAATACGTGCCGAAAAAAATGCGAGTATCATTTTTAACGATAACCACCTGCCTAATCTTACTTGCAGAATCTTTCATGAGTTGGCATACGGTTGAATTTTTTTTATTTACATAGTATTGAGCGGTTACAAAATCACTTCTGTAGTATGCTTTTTGATAACTGCTGTCGCTTTTTTTAATAACAGAGTCGATAAAGGGGGTTGCTAATATTTTATTATTTACGTTTTGTTGTTTACAGCCGGTAATGAATAAAACAGAGATGATAGTGAGTAAGGAAAATATTTTCATATTGGTGGTTGAAATGTAAATTTAAAAAAAAGCATCCACCAACCGGCAGATGCTTTTTAATAAGAACTTTTTAATTAGAACTTTGTCCAGCCTTTCCACCAGCTTGTAAGCAGTCCGGCAGGTGCAATGGCACCACGGAAAGTAACTGTTTTATCAAAGAAAGTATCGCCGGTAAATTTAGCATCAGTAAATCCACCACCAGTTAAAATTTTCTGGTTACCATTTGAACCTGCAAATGGAGTAGGATCGGGAGCTGAATAATTATTCGGTTGAATTAACTTAGCATCAGAAGCATTTGCAAGAATATCATTATTATAAAATGCACCTGTAAACCACGATGTTAATGTAGAATCAGATTTAATGGTAATACCTGCTGTACCTGTAAATTTTAAATTAACTGTATTTCCTGCAAGTGTAACATTACGTAAACGTAAACTACTGTCCTCAATATTTAATGCAGTAGATGTTCCGGTAGCAGCATCAATTAAAATGCCTTGTGGCCATCCCATAATAATTGAATTGAAAATTGATATAGATGAATTTCTTCTGATTTGTGCACCGGCACGAAACAAGGTGTTACCATAATTATTTAAAGTAGCCCTTGGCCCTATTGCAGTGATATTACTGAAGATGGCATTTGTTTTTGGTGTTGATGTAGTGCCGGTTGCATTGTTATCGCTTTCAAAAGCTTCTGATGTTGAAATATCAGCAATCAATGAATCACGTATTACCAAACCAAATTGTACTTTTCCGTTGTAACCATTATCGGTATCAAAATCATCATCCTGTGTTTTGTATGCTATCAAAAATTTGCAGTTCACACTCCCGCCAAACCACTCATACGCATCATCTTTTGCGTAAGTTACCTGTATATGGTCAATGGTTGTTCCACTACCAACAGCAGCCATGGTAAGGCTGTTGATCTCTTTATCGGGTTGATATGCATAGCCTGCATATTCGATACGTACATATTGTAATACGCCTGAGTTATCGTCGGGTACCGGTGTTGGTGCTACTGCATCGCCAGAGCCTGCAAGGCCGTCGCCATTGGCATTATCAATACCACCTTCTACCTGGTAAAGGCCGGCAGTACCATTATAACTTAAATTGTAACCTGCTTTACCGCAAAGTACAATTCCTCCCCAATCGCCTGATTGTGGATTAGGAGAAAGTGATGTGAAAATAATTGGATCGGTAGCTGTACCTGGCGCAATAATTTTTGAACCACGGGTTATTACCAACGCTGCTACATCAGAGCCGCTGAAAGATCCTTTGATAACAGTTCCGGCTTCAATGGTCATGGTGTGGTTACCAACCATGTAAACCAATCCTTTTAAAATGTAAGCGTTTGCTTTACGTAAAATCGTATCCGCATTAATACGTCCCTGCAGGGTAATGGTTTGGCCGGTGGTTGTGGTACCGCCACCATTAACAACAACAACCTGTATTTCTCCGTCTGTTTCAATTTTTCTGCAGCCGGTAACTGTTATTGTTATTAAAGCTGCTGTGTATAAGATGTACTTTTTCATTTCTGTTTTTTTATTTTTAAAAGTTTATAATGAGTAATTAAATGTTATGCTGAAATTGGTTCCGTATTTCCTGGTAAAGCGATATGCATCTTCGCTTTTTTGAAAACTTGTTTTACCTCCTCTGTTCTGATAAAAATATTGGGTTTGATTAAGCAGGTCAGAAATATTCAACCTCAGTTCTGCTTTTCTATTCAGTAATTTTTTTGCTAATTGCAGATCGAATAAAGGACGGGGTGCTTCATAAATGTCCGGTGCGCCACCAACAATATCGCCAACCAGGTAAATTCTTTCTCCAATCTGGTTATACAAAAGCGTTGCATTGATGCCATACTTTTCGAGATCATAGAGTATTCCTAAATTCAGTATGTAGGGCGACTGTCCCTGTAAAGACCTGTCTACCTGCAATGCCTGATCTTTTACACGACTGTATATGTAGGCAGCATTTGCCTGGAAAGTGAAATTCTTTAACGGTTTAACGAAGTCAAGTTTTTTACGCATCTCAACTTCTACTCCGTATGAGTATGCTTTTTTTGCATTGGCATAGTTTAATGTACTGGCTCCACCACCCAGGCCATTAAATATCTGCTCAATCGGATTGGTAAAATGTTTGTAAAAGATGCCGGCATTGATAACTTCACCCGCTCTAGGATATATTTCATAACGGGCATCAAAATTGGCGATCTTGGTTCTCTTCAAAAGTGGATTCCCCTGAACAGAAGCATTCAATTCAAAATCATACAGGTTTAAAGATGAGAGTTCACGAAGCTCAGGACGGATAACCGTTTGAGAACCTGATAACCTGATATTGGTTTTATCATTTAATTTATAAGTTGCATTTACACCTGGTAAAAAATCTGTTACTTTAGAATAAGTGTGTCGTGGGTCCCATTTTTTTACACTGCCAATTAACTGGTCGTAGTTTTCAACGCGTAAGCCCCACACCACTCTTAATTTATCGGTAAACTGGTTATCAAGTTGCAAGAAGCCGGCATTGAGAATTGTATTGGCCATGTAACGAAATGTATTTCCTTTAATGGCATCAAAGGCAATTTTATTATCAGTACCGGTTCCAAAATTTTCTGCTGCAAAAACTTTACCGGCAGGTAATAATCGCAACGCAGGATTATCAAGCGGCAGGTAATTGGCAAAAAGCTGTGCATCATACAGGCGGTCTTTTATCTGTAACATGTAACCACCTTTTACAGCTTGCGTTTTATTTAGCCATTTAAAATTATAATTAAGATCGCCGCCTGCTGTATAAATATAATCGCTTAAAGTTTGGTAAATGCGGCTGCCACTTTGTTGCGAAAGTGAGTTGGAAAGAAGCAGTGTATAAGGGTTTTGTGTATTACTTGTTTTTGAATATAAAATACGGCGTTGATCAGGAGTATAACCATCCAGCACATTAAAAGCACCATACCATTTAAATTTTAGCGGCTTGCTGACGCTGTGATCACCTGCAAGCTGAGCAGTAAAAAAAGTATTTTCTTTAAAGGTAAACTGACTGCCTTTTAGCTGCTCTGCTCTTGAAAAATCTTCGCCGTTGCGTTGTGTAACCGAATTAGGCGAGTTTACATTTAAGATTGCTTTTACTGAAACCCTGTTGCGTGCATTTAACTGCATACTTAGGCTGCCCAATGCGCCCACAGAAACATCTTGCTGATACTTATCATCATTATAATCAGAAATAACACTTACTACATTGGTGATGTTATCGATCGCATTTGCCCTATTTAAAAGTTTAAGGTACTTGTTGCTTTTGTTATAGTTGATTGCAAAAATGCCGCCGATATTTTTGCCGAATATTTTACCGGAAAAGCCTCCATTTGCCTGAAAGGAAATATTCAATGGCGCCGAACTTTCTTTTGGGCTCCATGCATTACGCATTTGTTTGCCAATGGCTGTTTTAGTTGCGGATGATGTGGAATCAAATTCGGCTTTCCTAGTATAACCGGCAGGTAAGTTCTTGGTGCCATCATCAATACCCATCCAATCTGTTTTTCCAGCGGAGGGGTCTTTATAAAAAGGTTTGCCAATAGTTTGCGCATTAAATCCGGTACCAAGCTGAATGGAGAAAAAGTTTTTTGAAGGAATATCTTTTGTGTTAACCTGAATAAGTCCGCCTGCCCACTCGCCTGGAAATTCCGGAACAAATGCTTTATTGATGATAATATTATCAATCATTGATGCAGGAATCAGATCGAATGAAAATGTTTTGCGGTCGGGCTCGGTGCTGGTTAGCAAAACACCATTCAGCATTGCTTGGTTGTAACGGTCGGCTAATCCTCTTATCACAATAAATTTACCTTCCTGTATACTTGCTCCGGGCGTACGTTTCAGTACTTCACCTGTATTTTTATCCGGGCTTCTTCTGATAGCTTCGGCAGATATAACTGATGCTACCGTATTGGTAGTTCTTTGAAAAGTGATCAACGCATTTACACTTTCTTTTTTGGCAGATGTGGTGCGTACAACAACCTCATCGCCGGTTTTTGCTTTTACATCAAGCGCCACATCAACATAAGCAATACCATCGGCACCGGTTTCTATTTCGTTTACTTCTTTACTTTGATAATTGGTAGAGCTGATGACTAGGGTATATTTTTTACCCGGCTCAACATTCAGTACAAAGCGTCCGTCTAAGTTGCTGGCAATACCTTTTGCGGTTTCTTTAATTAAAATAGTAACACCAGCAATTGTGGTTCCTGTTTTTGAATCTGTGATCTTTCCTTCAATTCTTCCTTTTTGTGCAAATGATGCAGATATGGTGAGCAAGAATGTAACAAATAGTAGTAGCGTTTTCATGCAGTAATTGTTTCTGCAAAAAAACAAGAAGAATGTTATACCAACATGAATTAAAAGTTACGCTATTGTTACCTGTATATTACTTAATTGTTAAGTGTATTAAAACCTGAATTGCAGCCTGCATGTAAGTATATCGTCTTTAACATCAGATGTAAAACCTGGGAGTTGTGCTTTTTCATTGGTTACTTTGTTATAATAGAAAACAATTTTTACATTCTCTGTTAAATAATATATATAGCCAAAACCTATTATACTGTGAACAACGACCCGTTACTTTACTAGTATCAACCATATCCTTTAAATATTGTGCATGTAACAAATGACAAAACAGCAGCATTATAGACAGCAATGGTAATTTTTCTTAAGCATAATCCAATTTGGGATTAAAGAAATAACAATTTAATGTTACCTATGTGTTAATAAATCGTTACCATTTTAAAAGGGCTTAACTTTTTGAACTAAAAAGTAACCTTTGCCAAAATTTATAATTATGTCAGGATTAAATTCAATTCTCAATATTTTCTTACCCAAAGACAGGGTATTTTTTCAACTATTTGAAAGTGTTGTAGGCGTGTTGGTAAAAATGGGAGAAAAACTTAAAGAAGTTGTACATGAACCCGATTTTGATGACCGGGCCAAATTGATCAAGGAGCTTGAAGATATGGAACACGAAAATGATGATTACACACACCAAATTTTTACCGAATTAGGTAAAAATTTTATCACCCCCTTCGATAGAGAAGATATACATTATCTCGCATCTGCCTTAGATGATATTGCTGATTATATTTATGCCTCTGCAAAAAAAATAAATTTTTATCGCGTTAATCCCAATGATACCGGCATCCATAAAATGGCCGATATTATTTCTAGTGGTTGCGTTGCCGTGCATAATGCAGTAACCGAATTACGCAATATGAAAGACATGCGTAAAATTACAGATGCTTTGGTGGCAATTAATAGTATAGAAAATCAGGGGGATGATATTTTTGATATGAGTATTGAAAAGCTTTTTGCCGAAGAACTAGATGCTAAAGAAGTGATTAAAAAAAGAGAAATATACCAGGTAATGGAAATTGTAACGGATAAATGTGAGGATGCAGCCAATGTGATAGAAAGTATAATTGTAAAATATGCTTAACTCTAATTAGCCAATATGCTGATAAGTTAATAACTAACGCCGATTATCCAAAATTTTGAAAAATCAGTATATTAACACATCAGCACTTTAGCACATTATAAAAAAATATGACTCTTGTAATAGTAATTATAGCACTGGCTTTAATATTCGACTACATCAACGGATTTCACGATGCGGCCAACTCTATAGCCACGGTAGTTTCTACCAAAGTGCTTACGCCTTTTCAGGCGGTGGTTTGGGCAGCTTTTTTTAATTGTGTGGCTTATTTTATTTTTAAAGATCATGCAGTTGCCAATACCATTAGTAAAACGGTTAACAGAGAATTTATAACACTACCTGTTATCTTATCGGGCCTTATTGCCGCCATATTCTGGAATTTATTAACCTGGTGGTATGGTATTCCATCATCCTCATCCCATACGCTGATTGGTGGATTTGCCGGAGCTGCCATAGCACACGCCATTTCCATTAAAGGTTTTGGAATAAGCTGGGGAAAGATTGTAGAATCAGACATCATCATAAAAACTGTAATTTTTATTTTTATGGCACCGCTTATTGGAATGCTAATATCTATTTTTATTACTGTAATAACCATCATGCGGAATGTATGGCTTAGGTTAGGCATTATAGCATTGGGTACCATTTTAACTGTTTTTTTATTCGATAATTTTGAAAACAGTAAAATGAATGAAAACCTGGAGAAGTTTTTAAAAGTTGATAAATATAAAAAAGAGGTAAGTGAAACACTTGCAAAAAAAGAAAAAAATCCCAACGATACAACACTTCTAAAAGCTTATAATACAGCAAAGGAAAAACTGGACAAGGCATTACCCAATTATAATAAGATTACGATATTTGTTGATGATTTTGATAAACTAGGTGCAAAAAATATTGCCAAACAGGCCTATGATAGTGGATGGCTGAAGGAAATTGAAGCCAGCAGGTTAAAGGATGATGTTCGTAACGCAAACGACTTTCTGGTATTGGAAGCAAAAGCTACCAGCGACGAAAAAATAAATGCTGAATATAAAATTGCGAAAGATGTAACTGAAAAATATAAGGATCCGCTGAAAAATTTTTTAGCGAAGAAAATATCAGCAGACAGCGCTGTGGTCGCAATCAATGAAATCTATCCAATAAAACTAGCTAACAATGAAAAAGTAAAAAATAAAATAGCCTCATTCAGCATTGAAAAAGAATTGGCAAAAGACATAGATAAAGCCGACAACACCATTGCCTGGTCTATTATTTTGGCAATGTCTATTATATTTTCTCTGACTTATTTGTACGTAGAAAAAATAAAAACGCCTACCGCATTTAAGGTGGCTGGTATGTTCAAAAAACTTCAGTTATTTAGTTCAGCAGCATTCAGTATCGGGCATGGTGTTAATGATGCACAAAAAGTAATGGGTATTATTGGTGCGGCGTTAATTGCAAACGGAACAATGCAGAATTTTTCGGATTTGCCAGGTTGGGTCCCAGTTGCCTGTTACCTGGCAATTGGTATTGGTACAATGAGTGGGGGATGGAAAATAGTAAAAACAATGGGCACAAAAATTACCAAGGTTACTCCATTAGAAGGGGTAGCTGCTGAAACGGCAGGTGCTTTAACTTTATTCTTTACAGGGCAAGCCGGAATACCGGTTTCAACAACACATACCATTACCGGAAGTATAATAGGTGCAGGTGCCACCAAACGTTTATCTGCTGTTCGTTGGGGAGTTACTGTAAATCTTTTATGGGCCTGGATTTTAACCATTCCGGTAAGTGGCTTACTGGCAGCAGGCATTTATTATATAGTTCATTTATTTCTGTAAAACCGATTAAATAAATTCATTTTTAAATCACTCATCCCTATGAGTGATTTTTTTGTTTTCTTTGTGTATGAAAAAAATTCTGGTTACAGGTGGCTGTGGTTATCTTGGAGCACATACTCTTGTTGATTTAATTGAAAATGGATTTGATGTTATCTCTGCAGATAATAATAGTAGAAGCAACGAAAGTATTTTAGATGCTGTTGAAAAAATTACTGGAAAAAAAATTAAAAATTATAAAATTAATCTCTGTATTTATGATGATACTGTTGCCATCTTTCAGGAAAATCCAGATCTAGTTGGCATTATTCATTTTGCCGCTTATAAATCTGTAAGCGAATCAGTAAAAAAACCTTTGCTTTATTTCGAAAATAATTTAAACTCGCTCATTAATATTTTAAAATGTGCTGATGAATTTTCTGTTTCTAATTTTATTTTTTCTTCTTCTTGTACCGTATATGGAAATCCTGATAGCATTCCTGTTACTGAAGAAACTTCAATGAAGCTTGCCCAGTCGGCTTATGGAGCTACCAAACAAATGGGGGAACAAATTGTTTCTGATGCAGTAAATTCAAACAATAATCTGGCCATCTTACTAAGATATTTTAACCCGGTTGGAGCACATCCATCAGGCTTAATGGGCGAACTGCCTTTAGGAAAACCCGAAAATCTGGTCCCGGCAATAACACAAACAGCTGTTGGAAAATTGCCCGTGATGAAATTATGGGGTAATGATTACGATACCAGAGACGGCAGTTGTGTGCGAGACTATATTCATGTTTGCGATATTGCTCATGCACATACTTTAGCACTCAACTATCTTCTGCAAAATAAAAATGAAACCAATTGCGATGTGTTTAACTTAGGCACGGGAGATGGCCTTACTGTACTAGAAATAATAAACGAATTTGAAAAAACAAGCGGGGTTAAACTGAATTACGAAATTGGTCCACGACGCCCCGGAGATGTTATTGCTATTTATGCCAATAACGATAAAGCAAAAAAAATGTTGGGATGGAATCCAGTATTTAACCTGCAGGATATGATGTCTACAGCCTGGAAATGGGAATTGAAAATAAAAGCGGATGAAAAAAATATTTAATACATCTAAAATGTTAGGTTAAATTAAAAGGTGTAATTATTTAATTGTGAGTGATACTTGTATAATTTTTACGCACTTTGTGTGCAACTTTTCTATTCTCATTTGTCACCATGCAAATCTTTCTTTTACTTTGCCACAATTATAGATAACAGGTTAAATTTTTTTATTTTATGCTAAAAAATATACAAGTTTTAGGTAATAAAGATACACGTAGTGGCTTTGGAGATGGCATCTTAGAAGCAGCCCGCAAAAATTCCAATATTATAGCACTTACAGCCGACTTGGCCGGATCCTTAAAGCTGAATGGATTTATAAAAGAATTTCCAGAACGCTTTATACAATGCGGTATTGCCGAAGCTAATATGATAGGCATTGCAGCCGGATTAACCATTGGTGGCAAAATTCCATACACCACTACTTTTGCTAATTTTTCTACTGGAAGGGTTTATGATCAAATACGCCAAAGTGTAGCCTATAGCGGTAAAAATGTAAAAATTTGTGCATCTCACGCCGGCCTTACCCTTGGCGAAGATGGTGCAACCCACCAAATTTTAGAAGATATTGGATTGATGAAAATGTTGCCGGGAATGACGGTGATTGTGCCAGCAGACTATAATCAAACTAAAGCAGCAACCATGGCCATTGCCGATTACGAAGGCCCGGTTTACCTGCGTTTTGGCCGCCCCGTATGGCCCATTTTTACCATTGAAGCCGACTTTGTAATTGGTAAAGCACAACAATTTTCAGAAGGTACAGATGTAACTATTTTTGCCTGCGGACATATGGTATGGAAATCTATTGAGGCCGGCAAAATTTTGGAAGAACAAGGAATTAGTGTGGAAGTGATAAATATACATACCATTAAACCCTTAGATGTGGATGCCATTATTAGTTCTATACGTAAAACAAAATGTGCAGTAACTGCCGAAGAGCATAATATTATTGGTGGCCTAGGCGATAGCATTGCGCAAACGGCTGCCAAACATTGCCCTATACCTATTGAATTTATTGGCACCAACGACACATTCGGTGAAAGTGGAAAACCATTGGAACTGCTTAAAAAATATGGATTGGAAACAGAAAACATAGTTGCCGCAGCCCAAAAAGTGATATCCAGAAAATAAAGTCGATTAAACCTTTTAGTTAAAACTCAATCTTAGCTGTTAATCGCAACTTAGCTGGTATTTTATTCAAATTTGATTAATTTGCTAAAGCGAAATAACAAGATTGGCTTTTTATTTTTATGCTCAACCACTATGATTGAAAATATAGACGATAAAGATTTACTGCATCAGTTTAGAGAGCCAGCAACCAAAGAACGCAGTTTTACACTCATTTTAAATAAATATCAGGAAAAACTTTATTGGCATATTCGCCGTATAGTAGTCACACACGAAGATGCAAATGATGTACTACAAAATATGTTTATTAAAGTTTGGAAAGCATTGGAAAACTTTAGAGAAGATAGTCAGTTATATACCTGGCTTTACCGTATTGCAACTAATGAATGCCTTAGTTTTCTGGAAAAAGAAAAAAAAAGGTCCTCGGTATCGCTAAGCGATGTAGAAACTGGCCTTAGTAATAAGTTACAAGCAGATAATGATTTTGATGCTAATAAATTAGAGTGGAAACTACAAGTTGCTATTCAAAAGTTACCCGAAAAACAACGCGTTGTATTTAACTTGAGGTACTACGACGAAATGCCATACGCAAAAATGAGTATGGTGTTGGACACCAGTGAAGGGGCCTTAAAAGCAAGCTATCATCACGCAGTAAAAAAAATTGAGAATTTTATACTTAATAGTTAAACTTGTTGCAAAAAATACAGTCTGAATAACGTAGATGGAAAATAGTATAGACATATTGAACGAATTAAAGGAACTGAGCCCTGTGTTGGCAGCAATCGAAAAAGTAAATGTTTTTACGGTTCCCGATGGATATTTTTTACAACTTAGTGTCGATATTTTGATGGGGATTGAAAATGGATTGAGTAATAATGTTCCTTCAGTTTCTGATGTGCCAACCGGATATTTTGATACACTTGCTGATACAATTCTATCTAAAATAAAAGCATTGGATGCAGAAGATGCAGCTACAGAAATAAGTGTGTTATCACCCATGTTGTACAGCATTAAAAACGAAAATGTTTTTGAAGTACCAAAAAATTATTTTGAAAACTTAAGAGTTGCGGTTTTAAATAAAATAAAACCGCAACCCAAAGTAGTTAACATGCAAAGGCGTACGGCAACTTTCTTTAAATACGCTGTAGCAGCAGTTTTTATAGGTATTATGGCGTTAGGAGCTTTTAAATTTACTGGTGGCAGCAATAACAAAACAGAATTACCTAATTATGTAACTGTAGGTTTGCAGGTACAAGATGTTGATCAAGCTCTAGCTAGCATACCTGATGCCGAAATTATAAAATTTTTAGAAGTAAGAGGTACAGATGTTGAAGCTGCTTACGTTGCAAATAGCATCGATAAAAATGAATTACCCTCTCAGGAAGAATACCTCTTAGAGCATAATACTTTAGATACCTATTTGAACAAGATAAATCTTAATAATTTTAAAAATTAAATTAATAGTCATGAAAAAAAATATATTCATATTAATCATTTTATTTGGCCAATTATCTATGGTTATTGCCCAGGAAAATCAGCCTGTTGATGATGCAGTTAAACAGGAAAAGATAAAAGCGCTTTATGTTGCTTATGTATCACAGCAATTAGCTTTTACACCCGATGAAGCTCAGAAATTCTGGCCGGTACACACCCAATTTGAAAATGATTTGGGGGGAGTAAAAAAGGAATTACCGGAATTAGATAAGCAACAGGCAAGATTGAATATCAAAAAAAGGTATCAGGATAATTTCAACAAAATAATCGGCACAAACCGTTGCGAACGTTTTTTTAGAATGGATGGTGAGTTTAAAAGAAAGCTGATGGACAGGGTGCAAAAGCAGAGAAATAACCAGCAAAGACCAAGGCCCAACCTTAGGCGTGGTAATAACTAAAAAATTTCCTATAAAACTTACTCCCTTTCAGGATCGGATTCTAAAAGAGAGTTTTTCGTACCTATTTCTTCTGCGTTCCCGAAAAAAATCGGGACAGGTCTGTACGTCTTCTCAAAATCATGACAAGCTCTGGCAAATCTTCTTTTTTTTCATTTTGATTCCTGTTTTTTTGCCATTCCGCCTCTCTTCCCCTACCTTTGCAGCCTTGAAAAAAAGACCTTTTAATAAAAATATCAATTAACAATTATGGTAGAAATTAAACCAGACGAAATCTCCGCAATTCTTCGCCAGCAGCTAAGTAATTTTAATGCAGGTGCAAGTTTGGAAGAAGTAGGAACAGTTTTACAGGTGGGTGATGGTATTGCCCGTGTTTATGGATTGAACAATGTTCGGTCGGGAGAGCTGGTAGAATTTGACAATGGCGTTAAAGCAATTGCTCTTAACCTGGAAGAAGATAATGTGGGTGTGGTATTGATGGGTGACAGTGCCGAAATTAAAGAAGGAGATAAAGTTAAACGTACCGGTCAAATTGCTTCTATTAAAGTAGGCGAAGGCATGAGCGGCCGTGTTATTAATACACTGGGCGAACCCATTGATGGTAAAGGCCCGATAAAAGGTGAATTGTATGAAATGCCTTTGGAGCGTAAAGCGCCAGGTGTAATTTTTCGTGAGCCGGTAAAAGAACCATTGCAAACGGGTATTAAAGCCATTGATGCGATGATTCCTATTGGCCGTGGACAAAGAGAGCTGATTATTGGTGACCGCCAAACCGGTAAATCTGCCATTGCTATTGATACCATCATCAATCAAAAAGAATTTTACGAAGCAGGCAAGCCTGTTTATTGTATATATGTGGCTATTGGCCAAAAAGCCTCTACCATTGCAGGGGTAATGAAAACGCTTGAAGAGTATGGCGCTATGGCTTACACCACAATCGTAGCAGCATCTGCTTCTGAACCGGCTCCTTTACAGTTTTACGCACCATTTGCCGGAGCTGCCATCGGAGAATTTTTTCGTGATACCGGAAGGCCGGCTTTAATTATTTATGATGATTTATCAAAACAGGCTGTTGCTTACCGTGAGGTTTCTTTGTTGTTAAGAAGGCCACCGGGACGTGAAGCTTATCCTGGTGATGTGTTTTATTTGCATAGCCGTTTATTGGAAAGAGCTGCAAAGGTTGTTTCTAAAGATGAAATTGCACAGCAAATGAATGATCTTCCTGAATCTATCAGGCATTTGGTAAAAGGCGGAGGTTCTTTAACAGCCCTGCCAATTATTGAAACACAGGCTGGTGACGTATCTGCCTATATTCCTACAAACGTAATTTCAATTACCGATGGACAAATATTTTTGGAAGGTAACCTGTTCAATGCTGGTATCCGTCCTGCAATCAACGTAGGTATCTCTGTAAGCCGTGTGGGTGGTAATGCACAAATTAAATCAATGAAAAAAGTTGCCGGTACTTTAAAATTAGATCAGGCACTTTACCGGGAGCTTGAGGCTTTTAGTAAATTTGGTGGCGATTTAGATGCAGCAACTAAAAACGTAATTGACAAAGGTGCAAGAAACGTAGAAATATTAAAACAGTTGCAATACTCACCAATGAGTGTTGAGAAGCAGGTTGCTATGATTTATTTAGGAACCCAGGGTTTATTAAGAGAAGTAGCTGTTAAAAAAGTAAAAGCATTTGAAGAGCATTTTTTAATGGAAATGGAAAATAAGCATCCTGAAACTTTGGTAGAGTTTAAGCAAGGTAATTTGAGTGATGATGGTATTAATAAAGTAACTGCACTTGCAAAAAGTTTAACAGCTCAGTATAAATAATATACTTTCTAATAATTATTAAAAGGAGAGAAGCAGTTCTCTCCTTTTTTATTTTAAAGATTGCCTAAATGGCATAAAAATTATTTGGCTTACTGTTTGCAAATTAATACCAAACATTATCTAATATGACAATGGGAATAATAGTGGTTTCGTTGCTTTTTATGGCGCTTGGTATGTTGGTGCAATACAGGCTAAAAAGCAAATTTGCCGAATATAGCAAAGTGCCTACCAGCAGTGGTTTAAATGGTAAAGAGGTTGCCGAAAAAATGTTACGGGATAATGGCATTTACGATGTACAGGTAATTTCTGTTGATGGCTTTTTGTCTGATCATTACAACCCGTTAAATAAAACAGTAAACCTAAGTGCCGATGTATATGCAGGTACAAACGTTTCTGCTGCCGCAGTGGCAGCACACGAATGCGGGCATGCGGTGCAACATGCCACCGCTTATTCCATGCTAATGTTAAGAAGCAAATTGGTACCGGCAGTAAAAATCAGCAGTACATTATCACAATGGGTAATTATTATTGGTTTGGGAATGTTGGGTTTTGGTGGCGGCAATACAACTGTTTTACTGGTTGGTATTGTTTTATTTGCCATAACAACTTTGTTTACTGTAATTACGCTGCCGGTTGAATTTGATGCATCGGCCAGGGCATTAAAATGGCTTGATAATGCCCGTATTACAACACAAGCGGAACACACAAAAGCAAAAGATGCACTAAAATGGGCAGCCATGACTTATGTAGTTGCAGCATTGGCTTCTATTGCCATGTTGGTACAATATATTTTAATTTACCAGGGCCGCAGCAGGAACTAAACAAATTAACCGTTCCTTTTTTAAGGTATTACAATCAACTATATTTGCTTACTATAAATTTTTTTAAATAACAGCAATCATTATATTATGAACTTTGGAAAAGAATTTGAAAAATACGCCATAAAACACAGAGGCATTAATAGCAATACACTCAATAGTTACCTCAAGCACAGCGTACCAAATGCTGTTGCCCTGATTCCCCCCTCTGGGGGGGTCACAAACCTTACTCCCAACATTATTGAAGAGCGGCCCATGAACGTAGCCGTTATGGATGTGTATAGCCGTTTGATGATGGACAGGATCATTTTTTTGGGCTATCCCATTAATGATGAAGTGGCTAATATTGTTACCGCACAATTATTATTTTTAGAAAGTACTGATCGTACAAGAGATATTCAAATGTACATTAACTGCCCCGGCGGCGGTGTATATGCCGGCTTAGGAATGTATGATACCATGCAGTTCATCACACCCGATATTGCAACTATTTGTACGGGTATGGCAGCTAGTATGGGTGCGGTTTTAATGTGTGCAGGTGCAGTAGGCAAGCGTACCGCATTAAAGCATAGCCGCATTATGATGCATCAACCAAGTGCAGGTGCAGGCGGTCAAGCAAGTGATATTGAGATTACCGTTAACGAAGTTAAAAAAGTTAAGCAGGAATTGTATGATATCATCGCTTTTCATACCAACCAACCGGTGGAGAAAGTGGCGCTGGATTGCGACCGTGATAAATGGCTTACATCTACCGAAGCCAAGGAATACGGTTTGATTGACGAAGTATTATTAATGAATCAAAAAAAACAAAAAAAAGATCAGAAATAAAAAATAAATATTAGTTATGAATTTTTATAAAAACAATAATACCCGTTTTGAGGATGAAGAAAAACCGGATGGTATGCCGGAAAATCCGATGGAAAAAATGATGAGCAGCTGGCAGTTTGATAAAAAATTTATTGAGCAGCGCAAAGTATTTTTATGGGGTGTGGTTGATGATAAAAGCGCCAAAGACATTACCAACCGGCTCATGTACCTGGAGGCGATTGACCCCGGTAAAGAAATTACTTTTTACATTAGCAGCCCCGGCGGCATGGTTACCAGTGGCATGGTTATTTACGATACTATGCAGATGATAAGCTCACCAGTGAGTACCGTATGTATGGGTATGGCAGCCAGTATGGGCAGTATTTTGCTTAGTGGTGGCGAAAAAGGTAAACGATTTATTTTTCCCAATGGAGAAGTGATGATACACCAGCCAAGTGGTGGCGGACAGGGAACCCACGCCGATTTAGAAATAATGGCCGGACAGATTAAGAAAACCAAACTGATGGGCGCCGAAATTTTAGCCAAAAATTGCGGACAAACCGTTGAAAAAGTGATGAAGGATTTTGACCGTGATTACTGGATGGATGCACAGGAATCTATTAATTATGGCATAGTGGATGGCGTTTTAACAAAAATCTAAAGTATATTAAGCTTAAAATATATTTTAAAGCCTCTTTTTTGAGGCTTTTTTATCATAACAAATCAAATGCAACGTTATTGGCGGGTAACTTGTCTTACAGAAGAAGTTGCTTTTTTGTAACTTTGCCTGAATTTTAAAAAAGTAGTAGAGAAAAACTGAAATGGCTAAACAACAACCCTTACATTGTTCTTTTTGCGGTCGCAACCGCGATGAAGTTAAAATACTCATTGCCGGGCAGGATGGGCATATTTGTGAAAACTGCGTAGAGCATGCCGAAGAAATAATTGAACAGGAATTGGGTAGTACCAAAGAAAATAAACAAAGTACAACTGCTGCAAATAAATTAACAGTAAAAAAGCCAATTGAAATAAAAAAATTCCTAGATGAATATGTGATCGGCCAGGATGATGCCAAAAAGATATTATCTGTTGCGGTTTATAATCATTATAAAAGACTAAATCAAAAAGTGAATAATGATGTAGAGATTGAAAAAAGTAATATCATAATGGTAGGTGAAACCGGGACCGGTAAAACCTTATTGGCAAAATCCATTGCCCGTATGCTTAATGTTCCTTTTGCTATTGTGGATGCCACTGTGTTTACCGAAGCAGGTTATGTTGGCGAAGATGTAGAAAGTATGCTAAGCCGTTTATTGCAGGCCTGTAATTACGATGTAGCTGCGGCAGAAAAAGGTATTGTATTTATTGATGAAATAGATAAGATTGCCCGAAAAAGTGATAATCCTTCTATAACTAGAGACGTTAGCGGTGAAGGTGTACAGCAAGGCTTATTAAAATTATTAGAAGGAACAGACGTATTGGTGCCACCTCAAGGTGGACGCAAACACCCCGAGCAAAAATTGATAAAAGTAAATACCCAAAACATATTATTTATATGTGGTGGCGCTTTTGACGGAATTGATAAAATTATTGCTCGCCGGGTTAATACCAATGCTATTGGGTTTAATGTAAATAAAGAATTACAAGAATATCAGCAAGACAATCTGTTACATTTTGTAAATGCAGTGGACTTAAAGCATTTTGGCTTAATACCCGAACTACTAGGTCGCTTACCCGTAGTTACCTATCTTAATCCATTAGATACCGATACCCTCCGCAGTATATTAACTGAACCTAAAAATGCCTTAATTAAACAGTTTACCCGCTTATTTGATATTGAAGGCATAGAGTTGAAATTTGAACCAGCTGTTTTTGATTTTATGGTGGAAAAAGCCCTAGAATATAAACTTGGCGCCCGTGGCCTGCGTAGCATATGCGAAAGTATCCTCACCGATTCGATGTACGAATTACCATCTCAAAAAGTAAAAGAATTTCAAGTTACACTTGAATATGCCCAACGTAAATTCAGCAGCAGTAAGTTAAGTATGCTGAAAGTGGCGTAGCACTTGCTCTGCCGCCCCGTCTGACCAAGCATAAGATACAATAATCATTCTCTGCACAATCACCTGATAATTATTACTTCGCCCTTTATCACAGGGAAATTGTTTTTTAAATCAATCACATAAATATATACACCTGCTGTTGCTTTTTTACCTTTATAAGTTCCATCCCAATAATCAGATACACTCTTTGATTCAAATACCAACTCGCCATAACGGTTGTATAGAAATACCTTTGCCAATGGATAGGATGCCAAAGTTTTAATTTCCCATTTATCATTTTTGCCGTTGCCGTCAGGCGTGAAAGCATTGGGGATATATAATTCATCAAACACTTTTATTAAAACAGCATCCGAAGCCACACCACAACCAAAATTTGAAACCACAAATAAAGTATAAGTAATGGCCTTATCAGGTTTTGTTACAGGCTTTAATAAGAGGGGATCATTTAAAAAATCAACCGGCCTCCAATAAAAACTTACACCACTGGTATCAGTAGAACCATTTAATTGTACGGATCGGCCACTTATCAACACCAGATCATTACCGGCATTTGCAACCGGTTTTTTATAAACAGATACTTTAACTGAAGCATTGATTGTACATGCATTTGCATCTGTAATGGTAACAATATAATCAGTGGTAATTGCGGGCTTTGCATAGGTAGATGCCACGGGAGGGCTGGTTAATCCGGCAGCGGGTGTCCATAAATAACCTGTACCTCCTGAGGCAGTTAATAAAACCGAATCGCCGGCACAAAGAACGGCCGATTTTGGAATAACATCAATTACTGGTTTTGGAAAAACAACTATTGTTACTGAAGCAGTATTAACACAGGTAAACTGATCTGTTGCCGTTACTATATAATTTCCTGCGGCAATTGCAGTTGCTGGAAATGATGGATTTTGTGCATTGGAAGTAAAAGCACCCGGTCCACTCCAGCTATAAAAATTTCCACCGGTTGAAGATAAAATGATCTTTTTACCTTCACAAACCGGGCTGTTATCACTGGCTGTTACAACAGGTAATGCATGAATAGTGATGGTTGTAACATTTGATGCTACCCGGCAGTTTATATTTCCAATGTTTCCAGCCTCAGCAACTGTTAAACGGTATTTATAAATGCCGTTTATGGTATTGGTAAAAATATAAGTGTTATTTACGGCACCGGCAATATCCAGCCAGGTTAGTCCATTATCTGTACTTAACTGCCATTGTAAAGAAGGGTTAATATAACCGATGCTCACAACACCTGAAAGCGTAATGTTTGATGTACTGCCAGTACACAAATCCACATTGGTTTGGGTAGTATTAATAACAGATGTGGTAATTTTTGGGCCACAGGGCTTAAACACAATGTCATCAAGTGCAAGGTCGTTTCCGCAACCGCCGGGGGCATTTTTTTTTATACGGATCACTACGCTTGAAGTGGCGGCCGGGGTTGTAAAAAAAAGGCCATATTGATTCCATGTTGGAACGGCTGTTTCAAAAATATCTCCTGTAGAATAAGAACCCAACACAGTTCCCGTAGTTGTTTCTATTGTAAAAATCAGGTTCGGCCTTGATGGATTTGGCTGGCAAGAACTTGTTTTTAAAACGTTAATGATCCATGCAGAAAATTCATACGTGGTATTTGCACATAAACCGGTAATGGTATCCAGATAAAAATCGGAGGGCGTTAAAGAGGAATTTACAAGCATCATATATCCGCCTGCATCATTGGGTGTGTGGTCTTGCGTTAAATTATGCCAGGTACTTCCAAAACAACTACTGGAATTGTTTATGATTGTATAACTGCCATCGCTGGGGCAATCTGCTGCTACATAGGTATATGTAGTTTGTGAAGTAGGTAATGGTGCACCAATACCTGTACCTGCACCAAAATTTATATTTACCACTGCATCGCCAAGTGAGCCGGTGCATACCTGGGCCTTTATATTATTTAATCCCAATAGAGAAAAAATAAAGAAAAATGCAACGTAAATACTTATTTTCATGCTAAGTGTAAAAATAGTTTTTATACTGCATAAATAATTGCCACAGTCATTAAAAGATTAAAAGTCCTTTCTTTCCCCAAATTTCAAATAAAGCCAATTCATTTTAGGTGGTTGTATTATTTCATTTTATTTTTACACGGTTGCAAAACTACGCTTAGATAAAAGATGATCAATGGTATTCCTTTGAACCAGGCGTGACAACCTGCCTTACGGCAGGCAGGCGAAGATTCTATGAAAAACAAATGTTGGTAACAAAAAATAAAACATAATCTTCTCTAATTACTCCGCCGCGGCGGAGATAGGGTCAAAAAAAAAATTAAATGGTAGATGTTATTTTAGGCATGCAATGGGGCGATGAAGGCAAAGGTAAAATTGTAGATTATTTTGCCAAAAATTATGATATCATTGCTCGTTTTCAAGGAGGGCCAAACGCCGGACATACCTTGTATGTGGAAGGTAAAAAAATTGTTCTTCACCAAATTCCTAGCGGTATTTTTCATGAAGATAAAATTAATTTGATAGGTAATGGCGTTGTATTAGATGCTAGCACATTAAAAAGAGAATGTGATAATGTGGCATCTTTTGGTGTTGATTATAAAAAAAACTTATACATCAGCGAACGGGCACACCTTATTTTACCAACACATCGGGCACTTGATAAAGCCAGTGAACTTAGCAAGGGTAATGAAAAAATTGGTAGCACATTGAAAGGTATTGGGCCGGCTTATATGGATAAAACCGGCCGTAATGGATTAAGGGTTGGTAATTTATTAGACAAAAGTTTTACAACAGATTATATTAAACTACGGATGAAGCACCAGCGACTGCTGGATAATTTTAATTTTCAGGAAGACATCAGCATCTGGGAGGAAGAATTTTTTGAGGCACTTGAATTTTTACGTGAGTTTAAAATTGTAAATGGCGAATACTTCATCAACGAAAAAATACAAAAAGGCCAAAAGGTTTTAGCCGAAGGTGCACAGGGAAGTATGTTAGATGTAGATTTTGGAACATTTCCGTATGTTACTAGCAGCAATACCATATCGGCAGGGGTATGTACTGGTTTAGGAATAGCACCACAAAAAATTAAGGAAGTATTTGGTATTTCTAAGGCCTATTGTACAAGGGTTGGTAGTGGTCCTTTTCCAACTGAGCTAACTAACGAAACTGGAGAGTTAATTCGTAAAATAGGAAATGAATTTGGAAGTACTACCGGCCGACCACGCCGTTGTGGCTGGATTGATTTGGTAGCTCTGCAGTTTGCTTGTATGATAAATGGGGTGACCCAAATTATTATGACCAAGGCTGATATTTTAGACGGATTAGAAGAACTGAATGTTTGCAATGGCTACAAAATTAATAACGAAGAGAAAAATTTTGTACCTTTTCAAATGAATAGGGTTGATATTGAACCTATTTATAAATCTTTTGTTGGTTGGCAGAAAGATATTACCGCAATAACAGAATTTTCGGCTATGCCACCCCAAATGAAAACATATATTAGTTACCTAAATGAATTTTTAGGAGTGCCTGTTAGGTATATCAGCAATGGCCCAGGGAGAGATCAGTTAGTAGTAGCATAAAAAATAAAAAAAACTTGATATTTTTTTTGGCTATGTAAAAGAGTTTTAGAAATTTTACAAGTATTAATCTATTTTGAATTATGATTTTATTGACTGACAACACAAACACAACAACAGGTACTGTAAGTTTTGAATCTGTAATTAAAGCTGCAAAAAAAACAGCTAAACCAAAAGACGACGATGATACAGCACCAAATAAAAAATCTACTCCAAAGAAAAAAGTAGATGACGATGACGATGATGATGATGTGGAAAAAGATGATGATTGGGATAAGGCAGAAGAAGATGAAGATAATTGGGATCCAGACTTTGATGAATTTGATATACCTAAATCGGGAAGTAAAGCATCACCTGCAAAAAAAAACGGTAAAGGAAAAGATGATGAAGATGATTTTAAAGATGAAGATGACTTTAACGACCTAGGGCTAGATGACGAGGAAGATGATTTTGATGATGAAGATGATTTTTAATATGGAATAAAAAAAGAGGAAAAATAAATAAGTGAAAAAATGTATTTCTTTTCCTGTTGATGACTTTAATATTTTTAAAATACAAATGTTGAATTGGGTAAACCAGTTCAACATTTTTTGTTTACTGGATAATCAATGTTATAATTTTAGTAAACCTGTATTTGAATGTTTGCTAGCTATAGGTAGTAAGGCAAGTGTTGAATTGCAGTCGGGAATAGCTTTCGATAGGTTACAACATTTTTCCTCAACAAATAAAAAAGAGTGGATTTTTGGCCATTTTAGTTACGATTTAAAGAACGAAATTGAACAACTAAGCTCTAATCATTTTGATGGTATAGGTTTTAGTGATTTACACTTTTTTGTACCCGAAATTGTAATTGAACTAGGTTGCAAGGAAGTGAAAATATATGCTGATAATGCGGAAGCTATTTACAATTGTATTAAAATTTCGGCAGTTGAAATATCTGCGCAGAATAAAACGGACGCTGTAATTAAAAATAGATTGAGTAAGGCAAACTATATTCATATCGTTGAAAAATTAAAGCAGCATATTTTACATGGCGATTGTTATGAAATTAATTTTTGTCAAGAATTTTTTGCAGAAAATGCAGACATGGACCCCTTATTTATATACAGCCGTTTATCAATGCTATCGCCAAATCCATTTTCTGTTTTTTATAAAATAAATTCTCGCTACTGTTTATGTGCTAGCCCCGAGCGTTATGTAAAAAAAGAAGATAACTTTATTTTTTCTCAACCTATAAAAGGAACAAGCAAAAGAAATTTAGAGAACAAAATTGAGGATGAGAAAGCTAAAAATTATTTAATTAAAAGCGAAAAAGAGAGGGCGGAGAATGTAATGATTGTGGACTTAGTACGGAATGATTTAAGTAAAATTTGCAAAGCAGGGTCGGTTAAAGTAGATGAGCTTTTTGGTATTTACAGTTTTCCGCAGGTGCATCAAATGATTAGTACGGTAAGTGGTGAGCTTAAAGAGAATATAAAATGGGTTGATTGTATCAAAGCAACCTTTCCTATGGGTTCTATGACAGGGGCGCCAAAGAAAAAGGTAATGGAATTAATTGAACAGTATGAACATACTAGGCGTGGTTTATTTTCGGGTGCAATAGGATACGTAAAACCCGGGGGTGATTTTGATTTTAATGTTGTTATCAGAAGCATACTGTATAATAAATTGAATAAATACCTTTCGTTTCAAACAGGTGGTGGCATTACATATAGCAGCGATGCTGTATTAGAATATGAAGAGTGTTTACTAAAGGCAGAAGCAATGATTAAGGTATTAGATTAATTGGGAGCACCATTCAAAAAATCGTTCACCTGGTGGTTGCATAATCTTAAAAATTACTATTCTTTTTTTCTATAATTTTTTTGAGTTGGATATCTAGTAGATTGATTTAGCGGTGCCTCCGGATTGTCGCTCAGTAGCAGTTGCACACACTCATTAAGTATAACATACTTGTTTGCTAAAAAAATTTTCATTTTTTCAGCAGGCAAACGCAGATCATAATTTCCATTTATGTTCATCATGTTATCAAAATCGGGATTGTAGCGGTTAAAGGAAATAATATCCATTGATAAATTTTTACTAATCACTAGTGCATTAAATTTGCCTGTAATGGTTTGAGTACTTGCAAATTCTTTTTCTTCTGTAGTTAATTTCAGCTTTGTATCAAAAGAATTTACGCCCCCTCTTAAATCGAATATGCCTGTTAAATTAGTTGCAGCAGTAAATCCTCCAGTGCCTTCCATAATATAATGTGAGGCAATAAATTTTTTTACGTGATTTCGACTTTCGGTGGGAAGGTAATATTGCAAGGACCAAAAATTTCTACTACCACTTTGTTTAATGGCACTATAAACTCTACCTGGGCCTCCGTTATAAGCGGCAATAACCAGCAGCCAGTCTTTAATTTGACTATATAGGGTTAACAGGTACCTGGCTGCAGCATGTGTACTTTTATAATAATCTCTGCGCTCGTCTATGAAAGCATTTACAACAAGGCCATACTCTCTGGCTGTATATGGCATAAACTGCCAGGGACCAGCGGCACCTACCCAACTCGTTGCACCCGTACTTAAATTACTTTCAATTACAGCAAGATACTTTAATTCTCGGGGTAAGCCATATTGGGAAAGAATATTATCGATTAAATTAAAATAAGGCTGTCCCCAGCTTTTCATTTGTATTAAACTATTCGTGTGTACTTTAAGATAATCCTGCATATAACTTTCGGCATTGGGATTTACCTGAGATGAATACGGTAACGCCGGGTTATAATTGTATGTAGCAAATAAATTTTTAAAACCATACTTAGTAACCTGGCTAAAATATTGCACTTTTTCTTTTTGAGGTGGAACCTTGGTCTTTATTACCTCTGCAATAATTTCTGCTTCTACAGAGTCGCTTATCATAACTGAATCAACCCGGTTTTGTTGTTTTTTTACTTGTGCAAAACTGCCTAGATTTACATGAAGTAAAAGCAGTTGTAAAATCAATGTCACTAAAAATTGCTTCATGTATTACTGCTTATATAGCTGCTGCAGTTTTATAAGTACATCAGCTATTGAAAGTAAAGTTGGGTGATCTATTTTTTTAAAATCTGCAGACCAAATTAGTAAAAATATTTATTTGATTACGAAACGTAATAAATACGTTCTTGTATAAAAAATAGCTTTAAAAGTAATTTAATTTATACAAATTCGGCTAAAGCTTTCCCTATATAGATTGGTGCGCTTCAGCCGAAAGGAAGAATAATTTTATCTAGTGTAATATTTTATTTAGTTTCTTTTTCTTTCATACCTTCTTCAATCTCACTCTTTACATTGTTTTTAGCATCGTTAAATTCACGCATACCCCGGCCAACACCCCTCATCAATTCTGGTATTTTTTTGCCGCCAAACATCAATAAAACAACAATAATAACAAGAAACCATTCGCTGCCTCCTGGCATTGATAATAAAATAATATTGCTTAAAATAGATAACATAATAAACTTGTTTTAGGGTGTAAAGATATATCAAATATTAACTAACCTTGTTATTTTATATAATCATGTTAACCATTAATTTACGGCAGTACTAAAAACCGAGTGTAAATTAAGTATAGCAAACATAATTCTTATCTCATTTGGCTTTAACATTAGCGGCCTGTTCGGGAGAGATGATGCCCCTTGCACAGGAGCCTAAAAAAGTAAGCGCATCTAATAAAATGGAGCAAAGAACAATCCTTATAATAGTTCAAGTTTTTTAATAAATAAATAAGTAAGGGCTAATATCTATGGCGCAGGTTGGTATATCTGATATTATATGTAATAATGTCAATTTTATATATATTGTATTAATGATTTATTTTTTTGCCACGGCTCTTCTTTTTTCTCCAATACGAGCACTTTTTCCGCTTCTATCACGTAAATAATACAATTTCGAACGGTTGACCTTACCTACTTTATGCAAAACAATACTTTCAATGTTTGGTGAAAAAACTGGGAATAAACGTTCCACGCCGATGCCATCGCTCATTTTACGTACTGTAAATGATGCAGTTGCACCAGTACCCTGACGTTTAATTACATCGCCTTTAAAGCTCTGAATACGCTCTTTAGCCCCCTCTACAATTTTATAATTAACGGTTACATTATCACCGGCTTTAAAATTTGGAAGTTTTGCTTTTCCTGTTGTGTCCAATTGTTCATGAACAAATGCTACTGCGTTCATATTATATGATTTTTTACGGAGGGCAAAGGTAAGGGAAACTTATGAGTTATGAGTGCTGAATGATGAGTTTTTTGTAGTTAAACCAGAAATATATTTCAAAGACACTATAAAAGTCACTAAAAATATAATCCAACAGGTAAAAAATGCCGGATTATTAAAATTATTCTTTTAGTAAATATTGCAAATATTCAAACTATCTGGCTACGTTAACTGATCTTTTTTCTCTAATTACAGTTACTTTTATCTGACCAGGGAAGGTCATTTCGGTTTGTATTTTTTGAGCTATTTCAAAACTCAGTTTATCACTTTCTCCATCTGTTACCTTATCTGCTTCTACAATAACTCTTAACTCCCTGCCGGCTTGTATAGCATATGCTTTTTCAACGCCAGTATAGGCCATAGCCAAGTTTTCTAGATCTTTAATACGCTGTATGTATTGTTGCATAATCTCCCGCCTTGCACCGGGTCTGGCGCCGCTAATGGCATCACAGGCCTGAATAATAGGAGAAATTACATATTGCATTTCCATTTCATCATGGTGTGCTCCAATGGCATTTACTACTGCGGGATTTTCGCCGTATTTTTCGGCCAGCTTAGCGCCTAATAAAGCATGACTTAATTCTGTTTCTTCATCTGGCACTTTTCCAATATCATGCAGCAGACCGGCTCTTTTTGCTAGTTTAGCATTCATTCCCAGTTCAGATGCCATGATAGCACAGAGATTAGCTGTTTCCCTACTATGCATGAGTAGGTTTTGTCCGTAAGATGAACGAAAACGCATGCGCCCAACCATTCTAATTAATTCTTTATGTAGGCCATGAACACCCAACTCCATAGCGGTACGTTCACCTATTTCCATCACCTGGTCATCAATTTGTTTTTTTGTTTTCTCTACCACTTCTTCAATACGTGCCGGGTGAATACGTCCATCTGCAACCAGTCGTTGTAGCGATAAGCGAGCAATTTCCCTGCGTAATGGGTCAAAAGAAGAAAGTACAATTGCTTCAGGGGTGTCATCTACAATAAGATCTACGCCAGTAGCGGCTTCTAATGCGCGTATATTACGTCCCTCCCTACCAATAATAGATCCCTTTATTTCATCGCTTTCTAAATTAAAAACGGTAATAGCATTTTCTATAGCAGCTTCTGCAGCAGTGCGCTGTATTGTTTGTATAATTATTTTACGAGCTTCTTTGGTTGCCTTTAATTTAGCATCTTCAATAATTTCTTGCTGAATAACCAATGCTTTTGTATGGGCTTCCTGTTTTAAGCTTTCAATTAGTTGAGCTTTGGCATCTTCGGCACTAAGACCAGCTACTTTTTCTAAACGGCGAATATGTTCTTCCTGATGTTTTTCTAGTTCGGTACGCTTATTATTTACAATCTCCGTTTGACGGTTAAGGTTATCCTTAATAATTTCATTGTCTTTGAGCTGTTTCTCTAGATTTTGATCTTTTTGATTAATGGATTGCTCTTTTTGTTTAATGCGATTTTCGCTATCAACTAATTTTTGATTGCGTTGCATTACATCTCTTTCGTGATCCGACTTGAGCTGAACGAATTTTTCCTTAGCTTCTAGTAGCTTTTCTTTTTTCAGATTTTCGGCCTGTAATTTGCCATCGGCGACAATTTTTTGAGCTTGTTGCTCTGAGTCTGCTATTTGCTTTTGCGTATTTTTAGCAAAAACTAGTTTACCCAGTATTATGCCCAATATCAGTGATGCTGCACCAATGATAATGTATAGTATTATTGGTTCCATTGATTATTTCATTTTTAAATCGGTTCACAATCATATATAACTCCCCTTTATCCATATATAAGTTAAATGAGATGTTTAGTTAACGAAGATAAGTAATTTGTTTGGAGAATCTATACAGAGAGCCTGTTTGCCAATTGTGATCTTGCTTTAACTTAAAAAAGTGACTTATTTTACCTTATCCAACTGCTTCTCAATTTTTAGCAAAACATTGGTCATTTCTTTTTCTAAAGCGGGATTATTATCGGCGCTAGTTTGTGTGGCATACCAGATCATTACCATGGCAATATAATCCTGCATATCCTTGCCAGAAAACTGGGTTTTAAATTCAACTATTTTTTCGTTGATGGTTTTTAAGGTGTGGCGTATGGCTTCTTCATCACTAGGATTAGTTTTTATGCGATAAGTACGATCGCCAATTACAATATTTACAGTAATGAGTTCTGCCATAATTATTCACTTAGTATGCCAATACATTTATCTATTTCCCGAATGTACTGATTGATGTTTTTTTCAAATACTTTTTTATCTGTTTCATTCATTTTACCGGCAGCAGCTTTTAAAATGATTAACTTTTCCTGCATGGTTATAATCTGCTGATTATCTTTTTCTTTGCTTTCCTTTAATGTTGAAATTAATTCGCTTTGTCGCTTATTGTCTTTTTGCAATAGCTGGTAGTTCTTCAGTAATTGCTGAAGTTTTTCGTTAACGCGGTTGATATTTTTTTCTAAATCACTCATAAGGGTTGTTACAAAAGTAATAATTGGTAAAGATTATTTTCTTATTTCTGCGCCTAATTCTTTTTCATAAGCTCCACTAATCTTATTCATCATATCGTCAATCTCTTTATCAGTAAGTGTTTTCTCTTCATCTAAAAAAGTAAAACTAACGGCCATTGATTTTTTACCAGCTCCAATTTTTTCACTTTCAAATATATCAAACAAACTTATTGCTTTTAATTTATTTATTCTGATATTATTTGTGGTTTTTTCAAGTGCTTCAAAAGACAAATTTTTATTTACAATAATAGCAAGGTCGCGGTTTACAGCTGGGTATTTGGTAATGTCTTTGTGCTGTATATTTATTTTTTTATTAATATTAAGTAAGTCGTCCCAATGTAAATCTGCATAAAAAACGGGTTGCTTTATATCAAAATTTTCTAGTTTCTTTTTACTAACCATACCTATTTCTGCAATTATTATATTTTTAATAATTGCCTGCAAGTTGTTTGATAAATCCATGTTTTCTGATGCAGAATATGAATCAACTTTTAACCCTAATACATTAATTATTTTTTCAAAAATTGCTTTTATAAAATAAAAATCTATTTCTTTTCCTTTTTCTTTCCAGCTATCAGGGTTTGTATTACCTGTAACATAAATGCTGAGGTGGTTATTTTCAATATATTTTCCAGCCTCATTAATCGCATAGGTTTTTCCAAATTCAAAGAATTTTAAATCATTATTTTTTCTATTTAAATTATAAGCAATGGAGGCTAACCCTGTTTCCATCATAAATGGCCGCAGTATATTTAGCTCTTCACTTAAATTATTAATCATCTTTACTGTTTTTTGCAAAACAGTATCGTTATAATAGGCAGCATTAGTAATGGAATTTGTAAATATTTCTTGAAATCCAGATCCAATAAGTGATTCGGCTGTCTTTTCTGTATAGGCTGTTTCATGTGCTAGCCACTCCACCGATGGCGCGATGGTAATTAAGTTTGGAATATCTACATTATCTAACCCATCTATCCGCATTATTTCTTCTACAATATCAGCAGCAATACTGACATCGGGTTTACTTAAAGGAACCGAAAATCGCATTTCATCATCACCTTCCTTCAAGAGTTCAAATCCTAAACTGCTTAAAATATTTTTAATAGTATCGCCATGATAATTTTTGCCGCTTAATTTTTTTAAGTAATGATATTTAAGTGATACTTCTGTTTTTTGTTTTGGAGTAGGATAAACATCAATAATATTACTTACAATTTTGCCGCCAGCAATTTCTTTAATCAACATAGCTGTTCTTTTTAAAACCTGAACGGCGTTGCTAATGTCTACCCCTTTTTCAAAACGAGTAGCGGCATCTGTTCGAAGGCTATGGCGTAAAGATGTTTTGCGAATTGTAGTTGGATTGAACCAAGCACTTTCTATAAAAATATTTTTGGTTGTACTAGAAACACCGCTGTGCATACCACCATATACTCCACCAATACACATGGGCTCATCTCCATTACAGATCATTAAGTCTGCAGAAGTAAGTTTTCTTTCTTTTTCATCTAATGTAATAAACACTGTTGCTTCGGGTAAATTTTTAATGACCACTTTTTTACTGGTGATTGCATCAGCGTCAAAAGCATGAAGCGGCTGTCCAGTTTCGTGTAAAATGAAATTAGTAATATCCACTATATTATTAATTGGACGTACGCCAATACTTTTTAATTTTTGTTGCAGCCAATCTGGGCTATCATTAATCGTTACACCCTCGATACTTACACCAGAATAACGCTGACAGTCTTCGGGATTTTCAATAATCACCTGCATTTGCAACCCCTGTTTATCAGGTTTAAAATTATTTTTAAATGGAGATTTTACAATAGTCTCTTTTTTGTTATGGTGAGATAAATATGCGCAAACATCTTTAGCTACCCCTAGATGACTCATTGCATCTATACGGTTTGGGGTAAGGCCAATTTCAAAAATATAATCTATGGTTAGGTTAAAGAATTGCGCAGCTGGTATGCCAATGTTTGTATCATTTGGCAGTATCATAATACCAGTATGGTTTTCGCCCAAACCAATTTCGTCTTCGGCACAAATCATACCATAGCTTTCTACACCCCTAATTTTTGCTTTTTTAATACTTAAAGGTTCGCCAGTAATTGGATAAATAATTGATCCAATAGTAGCAACAATTACTTTTTGTCCGGCAGCTACATTTGGGGCACCGCAAACAATTTGCAAGTTTTTATTAGCGCCAATATGTACAGTTGTTAGGATTAATTTATCTGCATCAGGATGCTTTTGACAGCTTATAACCTCGCCAATAACTAAGCCATGTAAGCTTCCTTTAACTGCTTCTTTTTTTTCCAAACTTTCTACTTCAAGTCCAATAGAACTGAGAATCTTACTCAACTTTTCAGGTTCAATAATTTCGGGCAAATATTCACTAAGCCAGTTATAACTAATAATCATTTAGGTAATTAAATTTACTATTGGTAACAAAGATAATGATTCGAAGGATATCCGTTTGCTTTGCTACTATGATTGAAAATGATAATTGCACTATCTTATTTAGTACCCCGTTCCTGTTATTAAATTACAAATTTTTTTTGAAATACCTGCACAATAAATAGAAATAAGCTACAATCTGATATTAAAATAAACAAATAGGCAAAAGTATATTTAAAGTGAAGAAAAAAATAAGGGACCTATATAATGTGTGCATAATCTGATTGGTAACCCAACTCTATTTGAATATCATCTGTTAATAACACTGTGGATAACAAGTTTAAAAGCTATCTTCGTCTGTGAATACAAGGTGGAAAATTAGCATAATAAAACTAGGAGGTAAGGATGTTAATATACTATAACATTTTGCCTTTATCTTAGCTGTCCATCAAACAATAAGCCTTAAAAATAACAGCAAAGGAACATGGAACTTACAAATTTTAATAAAGACAAAAAATTGCGCCGTAAAGCGCCACTTGACTTAGGAAATATTATGTATGGTAAAGTTCCGCCTCAGGCAAAGGAACTAGAAGAAGCAGTACTTGGGGCTATTATGCTCGAAAAAAGTGCGTTTGATACCGTGGTGGAAATATTAAAGCCAGAGTGTTTTTATCTAGATGCTAATCAGCGGATATACAAAGCTATGCAAGGGTTGGCTATTAAAAACTTACCTATAGATTTATTAACAGTTGTTGAAGAACTAAAATTTAGAGAAGAGTTGGATACTGTAGGTGGTCCATATTATGTAACTAAATTAACCAATGCGGTTGTTTCTTCTGCTAATATAGATGCTCACTCCAGAATTGTTTTACAGAAATTTATTCAGCGTGAATTAATTCGTATTAGTGGCGAAATTATTGGAGATGCATACGAAGATAGCACAGACGTTTTTGATATGCTTGATGAAGCGGAGAGTAAACTGTTTGAGATAACTAATAACCACCTTCGCAAAAATTTTGATAGTATTGATTCGGTATTGGTAAAAACTATTGAGCGTATTGAAGATATGCGCAATAGGCAAGAGGATATATCTGGCATTCCTACAGGCTTTCCCTCTTTGGATAGAATTACTTATGGATGGCAATCTACTGACTTGATTGTTTTGGCAGCAAGACCTTCTGTTGGTAAAACTGCATTTGCATTAAACTTAGCTAGGAGCGCAGCTTTACACCCTACTAAGCCTACTGCAGTTGGTTTTTTTAGTTTAGAGATGAGTAGCGGACAGTTGGTGCAAAGAATTTTAAGCGCTGAAAGCGAAATATGGCTGGAAAAAATTGCACGTGGTAAATTAGAAGAACATGAAATGAAACAATTATATAAAAATGGTATTGAGCGTTTATCTAAAGCGCCCATTTTTATTGATGATACAGCAGCACTAAATATTTTTGAATTAAGGGCTAAATGTAGGCGGTTAAAAAATAAACACAATGTAGGTCTCATTATTATTGATTATTTACAATTGATGAGCGGGGCTGGTGAAAATCGCAATGGAAACAGAGAGCAGGAAATTAGTCGTATATCAAGAGATTTGAAAGGACTTGCAAAAGAATTACAGGTTCCCATTATTGCCTTATCACAGTTAAGTAGGGAGGTGGAGAAAAGAAAAGAGGGTGCAAAAGTTCCGCAGCTGAGTGATCTGCGTGAGTCGGGAGCTATTGAGCAGGACGCAGATTTGGTTATGTTTCTGTATCGACCCGAGTACTACGATATTAACGAAACCAAAGATGGCGAAAGTAATAAGGGAGATACATTTTTAAAAATTGCTAAACATCGTAATGGCAGTTTGGAAACAATAAAATTGAAAGCATTATTGCATATTCAAAAATTTATTGAAGAAAATGGAGCTAGTGATTTTGCTAGCGGCACATCTGGAGGAAACTGGAAACAAATTAAAAGTGATGATGGAGATGGAGCAAAAATGTATATTCAAAAGCCTAGTAAGATGAACGACGAAGAGTATGATACGGATGAGTAGTTGTATAAGGATGCAAAACTTATTTGCAAAAGATAATCAAAATTTTTATTTTATAATATTTTATAAGGAATAAAAAATTCCATTTATTTCTCATTCTTTTTGTAATAATGGCATTACCTTTTTTTTATAAAGAAGATTTAGTTGTATCAAGCACAAATGTAGTGCTAGATGAATCTACTAGTAAGCATATAGTGCAAGTATTGCGTATGCAAAACGGCGAGCAATTACAGCTTACCAATGGTAAAGGTGCTTTATTTACGGTTGAAATAACAGATAATAATAGAAAAAAATGCACAGTAAAAGTTATTGAAAAACTCAAAATTAAAAATTCAAAACTCAACATATCTATTGGGATATCTTTAATTAAAAACGCCACCCGCTTTGAATGGTTTTTAGAAAAAGCAACCGAAATTGGGGTATCAGAAATTATACCGCTTATTTGTAGTAGAACCGAAAAAAATACTTTTAAGTTAGATCGGATGAAAAGTATTTTAGTGAGTGCAATGCTGCAAAGCAAGCAATGCTGGTTGCCTGTATTGCAAGAGCCAATAAGATTTAATCAGGTGGTAAAATCGGCACCACATCAGCAAAAATTTATTGCACATTGTATTGATGATACAAAAAGAAATCTGGCAGATCTTAATAATGAGTCCTTAAGCTCTAAAATTATTTTAATTGGACCTGAAGGAGATTTTACAATGGATGAAATTGAAATGGCTTTGCAAAGTCATTATAATGCAGTAACCCTCGGCGAAACTAGATTGAGAACAGAAACGGCTGGAATAGTTGCTGCTAGCTTACTTCGCTTGATCTGATAACTCTTCTTCCTCATTTACAAGCGTAGGTTCATTTAATTCAACTACACGATTTTTGTTCATGCGTTTTCGCATTAGCATATTCAATAACTCTACCATAAAAGAAAATGCCATACCAAAATAAATATAGTTTTTTAAATTAAGTTGATGAGCTGCTTCTGCATTCCAACCTTCCATAATTAGGCTAAGGCCAATCATAACCAGAAATGAAAGTGCTAGCATTTTTAGTGCTGGGTGTTTATGAATAAAAGTAGAAATAACAGGACTAAATAAAAACATGATCGTCATCGCAATAACTACAGCAGCGATCATAATCTCCACATATTGTGCAGTACCTCCTGCGGTGATAATGCTATCGAAAGAAAAAACTGCATCAATCAAAATAATTTGCCCGATGGCACTACCTAAGGAAATTTTTTTATTTTTTTGAGAAGAAGCATTGGGATCTTCACCTTCTAGTTTATGGTGTATTTCCATTACCGATTTGTAAATAAGAAATATACCGCCTGCTAGCATTACAATACTAGCCAGATCAAAGTCCTTATTTAAAATGGTGAATACCGCTTTTCCTTTTTGAGAAAGTAGCCAACCTAGACCCAGCAACAATAAACTACGAGAAAGGATTCCGGTGATAATCCACATACGACGAGCTTTTTTCTGATCCTTGTCTTTATTTAGTCGGTTAAGAATAATACTAACAAAAATTACGTTATCAATGCCCAACACAACTTCCAGTACAACAAGGATAAAAAAACTGATGATACTTTCTGAGGTAAATAAATGTTCCATGATTAATTATAATACTTTACAAATTTGTTTTACAATACTCGGCCCTTGATAAATAAAACCGGTCCAGACCTGGACCAGTGATGCGCCTGCATCAATCTTTTCTTTTGCATCGGATCCTGTAAATATACCACCACTTGCGATAATAGGTATTTGCCCACTGGTTTTTTGATGAATGTATTTTATAATTTCGGTGCTTCTTTGTTTTAGTGGCAATCCGCTTAATCCTCCGGTTCCTATATTTTTTATTTGGGACTTAGGACTCAGGAGTCCTTCCCGGTTAATGGTAGTATTAGATGCAACCAGACCATCTAACTTTATTTCCAAAGCCAAATTAATTACATCATCTAGTTGTTCGTTTGTTAGATCTGGGGCTATTTTTAATAGTATTGGTTTTTGGTGTTTGAACTTTAAATTTTGACTTTGAAGATTGGTCAATATTTTATGTAATGCATCTTTTTCCTGCAATTCTCTAAGGCCAGGTGTATTTGGACTGCTAACATTTACCACAAAATAATCTACGTAATCATGCAGTTTGTTAAAGCAGGTTTCGTAATCTTTCCAGGCATCTTCATTTGATGTAAATTTATTTTTTCCAATATTACCACCAATAACCAGTCTGCAGTTTGCAGTTTGTAGTTTACCCGTTGTTAACTTCCAATTTTTTAGCCTTTCTGTCACCGCCTCAACACCATCATTATTAAAACCCATCCGGTTGATGAGGGCTTTGTCTTTAGGCAAACGAAATAATCGAGGTTTATCGTTTCCGCTTTGTGGTAGGGGAGTTACAGTACCTATTTCTACAAAACCAAAACCAAGGGTTTCTAATTCGTTTAGGTAAGTTGCATTTTTATCAAAGCCAGCACCAAGGCCTACTCTGTTTAAAAAATTAAGGTTATATATTTTTTTGCTTAAGCTAAGATGTATATCATCTTTAGGCCTAAAGCTTGCAGATAACATTTTTTTTAGTATATTAATTTTACACATCACCTTTAGTCCATTCATAGAGATATAGTGTACCCATTCTGGATCAAAACAAAATAAAAAAGTGCGTAGTACTTTATACATTGTTGGCAAAATTAAGTTACTACTTCCAGTTTTTTGTTTTCATTCATAAATTATAACTTTGGGCTATAAAAGTTGCATAAACAACTATTGATAAATCAAAAGTATAAAATCTAAATAAGATGCAAGAAGCATATATAGTAGCCGGATATAGAACAGCCATTACAAAAAGTAAAAAAGGTGGATTTAGATTTACCCGTCCTGATGATTTGGCTGTTGATTTAATAAAAGGCTTACTAGCAAGTGTACCACAATTAGATATAAAAAGAGTTGATGATGTAATTGTGGGTAATGCTGTACCTGAGGCTGAGCAAGGTTTACAAGTAGGAAGAATGATTTCGGCAAGGGCTGTTGGTATTCATGCGCCTGGTATTACCATCAATCGATATTGCGCCAGTGGGTTAGAAAGCATTGCCATGGCGACTGCAAAAATAAGATGCGGTATGGCTGAATGTATTATTGCCGGAGGTGTTGAAAGCATGAGTCTTGTGCCAACTTCAGGTTGGAAAACAGTTCCTTCTTATGCTCTAGCAGAGACTGAACCTGATTATTATTTAGGCATGGGACTAACAGCCGAAGCGGTTGCCAACGAATATAATGTGAGTAGAGAAGATCAAGATGCATTTAGTTATAACAGTCATTTAAAAGCAGGAAATGCTATCGCAGCAGGGTATTTTGAATCTGGCATTTTACCCATTACGGTAAATGAAGTTTATTTAGATGCTAACGGCAAAAAACAAAAACGTGATTTTATCGTAGACACTGATGAAGGTGTTAGGGCAGATACCACTCCCGAAGGATTGGCCAAGCTAAAACCTGCTTTTGCTTTAGGCGGATCAGTTACTGCAGGCAATTCTTCACAAACAAGCGATGGGGCTGCTTTTGTTATTGTAATGAGTGAGCGGATGATTAATGAACTAGGGTTAAAACCAATTGCTCGGTTGGTTAATTGCGCCAGCGCAGGGGTTCATCCACGGATTATGGGTATTGGTCCGGTTGAGGCTATCCCTAAAGTTTTAAGGCAGGCAGGTATGAATGTTTCGCAAATTGATTTGTTTGAACTAAACGAAGCCTTTGCTTCTCAATCTTTGGCAGTTATTAGAACACTAGAACTAAATGCTGAAATAGTAAACATAAATGGAGGAGCCATTGCGCTTGGCCATCCCCTAGGATGTACCGGTTGCAAGCTAACTATTCAACTAACAAAGGATATGAAAAGGCTTAATAAAAAATTTGGCATAGTTACTGCTTGTGTAGGAGGAGGACAAGGGATTGCAGGAATTATAGAAAATATATAAAATAAGTACTAACTTCATAATACCTATCAACTCTGGATAAAAAATTAGAGAAATAAAAAACTTATTAAACTATATTAAATCAATTTTAGCAATAACTGTTTTCTATTATAGACACCAAACTAACTGCTATGGACAGAAGAGATTTTTTTACAGTAGGTAAATCCACCAAAAAGCAAGCTGCACATGCTAAAGCCCACGAAACAGTAACTCCAGCTCGTACTTTAAGTGGCATTAATCCTTATACAGGAATATGGGGAACCAATGAAATTATCCATCTTTTAAAAAGAACCATGTTTGGGGCTAAAAAAATGGATGTAGATTATTTTGTTACGCGAACTATGAATCAAGTAGTGGACGAATTACTTATGCCAACGGCCGCTAGTCCTGCTCCCCCAGTCAAAGAATATACCACTTCCACCCAGCCTGGCACACCCGACGCTAATATTGCACAAGGCAGCACTTGGGTAAATGATATTAATAATGACGGCACTGTACAAAGTCAACGTAGATCATCCTATAAAAAATGGTGGACAGGCGTAATGATAAATCAGGATAGAAGCATTAGGGAAAAGATGATATTTCTTTGGACGGATCATTTTGGTAATGAAGCAGATGAAGTTGGGGTAGGTAATTGGATTTACACACAGCATTCTACCATCAGGCAAAATTGTCTTGGCAATTTTAAACAAATGGTAAGAAATATAACTTTAGATTTATCCATGATGCGTTATTTAAATGGTTATTTAAATACGGCATCTGCGCCTGATGAAAATTTTGGTAGAGAATTACAGGAGTTATTTACAATGGGTAAAGGTGCAGGAAGCCAATATACAGAGCAGGATGTAAAAGAAGCTTCAAAAGTATTAACTGGCTGGCAGATCAATACTAATACGTACCAAACTATTTTTACTTCCTCTAGGCACAGTTCGGTAGACAAAACTTTTTCCGCATTTTATAACAATACGGTTATTACAGGAAGAACAGGTGCCACAGCTGGCGATTTGGAATTATCTGATTTAATGAACATGATTTTTGCCCAGAACGAAGTGGCAAAATTTATTGTTCGTAAATTTTACAGGTGGTTTGTATATTATGAAATAGATGCTGCTACAGAAGCTAATGTAATTAGTCCACTGGCTGATATTTTTCGCACTAATAATTATGAAATTAAACCTGTGTTAGCTGCATTATTTAAAAGCGAGCATTTTTATGATGTACTAAATCAAGGTTGCATCATAAAAACACCTTTAGATATTGTGATAGGGTCATTGAGAGAATACAATGTAAATATGCCTCTAGCTTCGGATTGGGCTACAAGCTATTCACTTTGGAATACTTTATATTCAAATATGATTTTGCAGGGAGTCAATTTACACGATCCCCCAAATGTAGCGGGCATGCCTGCCTATTATCAAGAACCTTTGTTTCATGAAATCTGGATTACCACAGACTCTTTACCCAAACGAAACCAGTTTACAGATTTAATGTCTAATTCGGGGTATACTGCAAATGGATTTAAAATGCAGTTTGATTTTGTTGCTTATGCAAAAACGCTTACTAATCCTGGAAATCCAAATGATTTGGTTGAAGAGACCTTAAAGTATTTATATCGAATGAATTTATCACCGCAGGTAAAACAACAAATGAAAACTCAGATGTTGTTAAGCGGCCAACAGTATGATTATTATTGGACAAATGCTTGGAGTGCATACATTGCAAATCCTTCCACGGCAAATTTTAATATTATAAATATTCGGGTAAGAGATTTATTTAGATACTTGATGAATTTAAGCGAATATCAATTAAGTTGATAGGGCAGCTTGGTGATTAGTGAACTGTGAAAATGCGCACTAATTTTTAAATACCTGCACACTACCAACAAAAAAAAACTAACAAAAATTACTTTTTCTGTTATAAAAACATCAACATGAAACGTAGAGAATTTTTAGGAAAATCAGCATCTGTTGCACTTCCCGCTTTAATAAGTGGCTATGCTGTAAAAGCATTGAATGAAAACTCGCCATTAGTACAAGCCTTGATGGGAGGGGGAACCGATACCGATCATGTACTGGTAATTATTCAATTATCAGGCGGTAATGATGGCTTAAACATGGTTATACCTATCAGTACTTATGGTTTATATAATGCTGCTCGTACAAATATTGCTATTCCGCAAAATAGCATTCTATCTTTAAATGGATATGCTAATACAGGGCTTCATCCTAGTATGACTGGTTTACAAACTATATATAACGATAACAAGTTAAAAGTGATACAGGCCGTAGGTTATCCGCAACCTAATTTTTCTCATTTTAGAGCAACAGATATTTGGATGACAGCAAGTAATAGTAAACAAGAAGTTTATACAGGATGGGCAGGTCGATATCTTAATTATGAGTATCCTAATTTTCCAAACGGCTATCCTAATTCCAATGACCCCGATCCATTAGCTATACAAATAGGTTCTACTGCTTCATTAGTAGCTCAAGGACCTACTTTAAATATGGCAATGAGTATAACCAATGCAACTGCTTTTTATCAGTTAATTAGTGGCACAAATGATGCTGTACCTGCTACTAAAGCGGGCAAAGAATTAAATTATATTCGTAACATAACCAAACAAACACAACAATATGGCAGCACCATTACAGCTGCTGCCGGCAGGGTTACTACACAAAGCCCATATCCAACTAATAATAGCCTTGCCGATCAATTAAAAATTGTAGCTCGTTTGGTAAAAGGTGGATTAAAAACAAGGGTTTATATGGTGAGTTTTGGAGGTTTTGATACACATAGTTTACAAACAACTGTTGCGGATACAACTATTGGCGGCCATGCCACATTATTAGGAAAAGTTAGTAATGCAATAAAAGCTTTTCAGGACGATTTAATTTTTTTAGGCATTGAAGATAGAGTTGTTGGGATGACTTATAGTGAATTTGGCCGGAGAATAAAAAGTAACAGTAGTGTAGGCACTGACCATGGAGCAGCAGCACCTATGTTTGTTTTTGGTAAACCTGTTGATGGAGGTGTGCTAGGAGATAACCCCACAATACAGTCGGTAGCTAGTGTAAATGATAATGTGCCTATGCAATATGATTTTAGAAGTATTTATTCTACTTTACTAGAAAAATGGTTCTGTCTCCCTAAAACAACGGTACAAGCATTATTTCCGCCAAATATAAATGGGCAACTGCAGGATTTACCTTTAATTAAAGCGAATACCTGTAAAATAACTATTCCAAATACATCTGGTAGCAGTTTAATCACTAATTATCCCAATCCGTTTACAAGCAAAACAACAATTGAATTTGATACAAACGGTGGACATACTTTAATACAGATAATAGACACCGCGGGTAGGTTATTAATGAATTTATTAGAAGTAGATTACCCTGTTGCCTCTAGACAAACCGTAAGTTTTGATGCATCTCATTTACCAACAGGCGTATATTATGCACGTTTACAAAATGGGGCTACACAACAGGTTCGTCCAATGCTTAAAGTTAGGTAATCAATTTTTTTTACTATATAAAAAAGTCTACGAATAAAATCATCGGCTTTTTAAGTAAATTTTTTTTGTTAATCTGTAATTCGATGGCCGGCATTAACCCAGTCAACAATTTTTTGTTTATCAGTAGCAGTTAGCTGTCCGGCTTGAGGCATAAATGATGGATTGCCATCCACTGCCCGTATTTTAATTCTATCCCAAGAGCTTATCACATCATTATCTGTTTGTAAACTTTTACCTCCACTAGTTGTGCCATTTAAGTGGCAGGGACCACAATATCCGTTGATAATGGTTTTAACACTAAAATATTTTGGACCATATCCGATAATTGTTATTGGTTTTGAGCCACTACAGTTATTTGCATTTTTTACAGTAAGAGTATAGTCCCCTGCAGCAAGATTAAAGAAATTAGTGGATGGCTGAAACGCAGCGCCTCCAATGCTATATAAATAACCAGAGCCAATTGGAGATGTTGCTGTAATAGTTCCAATGGTTTGCCCGGTTATGGTATGTGTAATACCTGCTACTGGTGTTATAGTTACTCCTAAGCAAGGGTCAACTGGTGGCAAAGGGGTGGGTGCTGGATCAGATTTTGAACAGCTTGCGAAAAATGCCACTATAATCATTACAATATAAGTTGTGTTTTTATTCATCTTTAATTTTTTTATATTATAAATATATACTTAATAAATAAACTATTAATAATTTATTTATTAAATGGGTAGTTTCAAGTTTATAAAGAGAAGTATGTTTGTTCAATTAATTTCATTTTATTTATTCAATTCTAATGCAGTAAATAAATGGGGTATTAATTTGGGGTATTTTTTTTGAATGCTCAAAGGCGTATCTGGTAAATTACAGATAAATACGCCATAAATTGCCCAAGGTCTTTATGTTGGCATATAACGAATTAGTATATTTGCAACTTCATTATTACTTATGCAATTAATACCTGTAACTAACAAAGCTACTGCTCAGCAATTTATACAAACGGCGGTACTTATAAATAAAAATGATTTTAATTGGATTCGTCCCTTGGATAAGGATATTTCTGAAGTATTTGATAAATCAAAAAATAAAGCATTTCGTTTTGGAGAAGTTACGCGCTGGGTTTTAAAAGATAATAATGGTCAATTGATAGGGCGAATCGCAGCTTTTTTCAATAAAAAATATAAAAACAAAGGCGACGATATACCTGTTGGCGGTATTGGTTTTTTTGAGTGCATTAACCATCAAGATGCGGCTGATTTATTATTTGACAATGCAAAGCATTGGCTTATACAGCAAGGGGTGGAAGCGATGGATGGTCCTATAAATTTTGGCGAGCGTGATCGCTGGTGGGGTTTAATTACTAAGGGGTTTACACCGCCACTATATTGTATGAACTATAATCCAGCTTACTACATCACACTTTTTGAAAACTATGGGTTTAAACTATTTTATAATCAAGTTTGTTTTGCCATGGATGCCCAAAAAGAGCTTGCAAAAAAAACTATGGATAGGCACCGGATTCATGAAGCAGATCCAGATTTAACTATTGGAACTATTAAAAAAAATAATTTTGAAAAATATGCTTCCGACTTTACTGAAGTATATAATAAAGCATGGGCAGGCCATGGTGGATTAAAACAAATGAATAAAGAACAGGTGTTGCTAATGTTTAAAAAAATGAAACCAGTGATGGACAGTAGCTTGATTTTTTTTGCTTATCACAAAGATGCACCTATTGCTATGTTTATAAATATGCCTGACATTAACCAGTATTTTAAACATTTTAATGGAAAATTTGGGCTATTACAGAAATTAGAATTTGTATTGCGTCAAAAATTTAAAAGGTCAAAAAAATTTGTTGGCCTTGTATTTGGTGTGGTACCAGAGTGGCAGGCTAAGGGCATTGATTCGTATATAATTGGTGAGGCAAGAAAAATTATTCAGGTTCCTCCTTTTTTATATAAGGAGTGTGAAGTTCAGTGGATTGGTGATTTTAATCCCAAAATGATTAATGTGTTGGAGCATTTTGGCGATACCTATCGTAGCCGTAACTTGGTAACTTTTAGGTATTTATTTGACCGAGCTAAAGAATTTATACGGCATCCAATGGTATCTTAAGTGGTGTAAAAACAAATTCGTTTTTACAGAATAGATTAACGAAATTAGCAGCCCATGGATAAATTTATTGTATCAGCACGAAAATATAGGCCACAGAATTTTTCAACTGTGATAGGGCAGTCGCATATTACTACTACATTAAAAAATGCAATTAAGAATAATCAACTGGCACATGCATTTTTATTTTGTGGTCCACGCGGAGTAGGTAAAACCACCTGTGCTAGAATTTTAGCAAAAACTATTAATTGCGAAAATAGAACGGTAGATAACGAAGCTTGTAATACCTGTAACAGCTGTGTTTCTTTTGATTCGGGCACTTCGTTAAACATACATGAACTGGATGCTGCTAGCAATAATTCGGTAGAAGATATTCGGACGTTGGTGGAACAGGTTCGTTTTGCACCTCAAGCTGGTAAATACAAAGTGTACATTGTGGATGAGGTACATATGTTAAGTTTAGCAGCCTTTAATGCATTTTTAAAAACCTTAGAAGAACCACCCCCATATGCTATTTTTATTCTGGCAACTACCGAAAAGCATAAAATAATTCCAACTATACTTAGTCGTTGTCAAATATTTGATTTTAAGAGGATTACAAACAATGATACCATTGAGCATTTGCAAGGAATTTGTGATAAAGAAAAAATAAAAGCAGAAAAGGCCGCCTTGCATATTATAGCCCAAAAAAGTGAAGGATGTTTAAGAGATGCATTAAGTATTTTAGATAAGATAGTAAGTTTTTCTAATGGAGAATTAAGCTACAGTAATACATTAGAGCACCTTAATATTTTAGATGAAGATTATTATTTTAAAATGCTGAATTACATGCAGCAGCAGCATTTAAGTGATGCTATATTACTATACGATGAAATAAATCGTAAGGGATTTGAAGGAGATACTTTACTGGAAGGCTACAGCGAGTTTATAAGAAATATTTTAGTGAGCAAAGATGCTAAGGCTGCTATTTTATTGGAAGTAGCTGATGATTTTAAACAAAAGTATTTGCAAGCGGCTCAGCAAATTTCTACTGGCTGGTTAATAGCGGCTTTAAATTTATTAAACGAAGCAGAAATTAATTATAAGCAAGCTAGAAACAAACGATTGCATGTAGAGTTAGCGATTATTAAACTCTGTTACTTGTTACAGGCTATTGAAATAGTGAATGAGGAGGGGGCTATTTCAAAAAAAAAAATAGTTGAAATAGCTCGGCCTGTATCATTTAAATCTATTCAAATTATTAAAGTAAAAGAATCGGAACAAATAGGGAGCTCTGGTGCTATTGTCAAAAAAAATACAAAAGCAAAACTGATTGTTGAAGCGCCAGACTTAGCAACTGAAAAAATAGTTGTCAAGCCTATTATTTCTGTAACTGCTGAACCAAAAAAATCTCTTGGATCTTTGGATACAATTAGAAAAAATTTAAGCATACAAAATAAAAAAATCGGCAATGAGGTTAAAGAATTAACAGAAGAAGAGCTGAGGATATGTTGGGATAAATTTATTGAAAAACTCCAGCTAAAGAAAAATCATTCGGCCGTTACTAATTTCAAAATGGCGGAATTAAAAATTGTTGATAACAATTCAGTGGAGATTATTACAGACAATAATATTCAACAAAAATTTATTGAACAGGAGCGTGCTGATCTGGTTGATGACCTCCAACAACATTTCTTCAATCGACAATTAACTTATACTGTAATAATCATAGAAAAAGGAGGAACAGACGAAATGGCTCGAAAGCCTTTAGGTTCAAGGGAACAATACCAGAAAATTATAGAATCCTACCCATTGGTTAAAGAATTAAAGGATAGGTTACGCTTAGAACTTGATTATTAAGTTAAACTGCCTTTCTTTTCCTCATTTTACATTAATTTTGAACTTCAATCTAAAATAAGAGATTAAACATTATGGCAGAAGTGATACGCATGCCGCTATTGAGCGATACGATGACAGAGGGAAAAATAATATCCTGGAATAAAAAAGTAGGAGATAAAGTTAAAGCTGACGATGTCTTAGCCGATGTAGAAACCGACAAAGCAACTATGGAAGTAAACGGCTATGTAGATGGAACTTTATTATATATTGGAGTACAAGCAGGGGAAGCGGCAAAAATTAATCAGATTATTGCCATTATTGGAAAAGAAGGAGAATATTTTACTAATTTATTAGATGAAAAAGTCATTTCCGCAAATCATTTTAGTAGTGCAAACGAACAATCAATAATAAAAAATAAACAAAGCAATATTGTTGAATTTACCCCACTCTCTACACTAAAAACTGTTGCTCTTCCTAAGGGTGCAAAAGAAATACGCATGCCATTATTGAGCGATACAATGACCGAAGGAAAAATAATATCCTGGAATAAAAGAGTTGGTGATTTTGTAAAATCCGATGATGTATTGGCCGATGTGGAAACAGACAAAGCAACTATGGAAGTGGTAGGTTACGAAGAAGGTACTTTATTATATGTAGGTATAGAAGCTGGTAAGACGGCTAAAATAAATGAAATTATTGCTATATTAGGAAAAGCTGGAACAGATGTAAGCGCCTATGTAGCAGCAGAAAAAGCTGGATTAAATAGTTTGCAGTTGGCAGCTGATAATTTGCATACTGAAGCAGTTAATAACCTAGTAGAATCTATAATGGCAAATGAAACACAAATCACTAGTGTGGATTTACAGGCGAAAAATGATCACTTAGAAACAAATAGTGGAAGAATAATTGCTTCACCACTTGCTAAAAAATTAGCAGCCGATAAAGGAATTGATATCAATAAAGTAAGTGGAAGTGGTGATGGCGGCAGGGTAACAAAAAAAGATATTGATGGGTATGTTCCATTAGTAAATGCACAGCACCTAACCAAGCAAGGCACTATAGATAGTAGCCACCAGACCATAATTAACGGACAGGAGGGGCACATCGATTTACCCTTAACCCAAATGCGCAAAACTATTGCAAGGCGGCTTGTTGAAAGTAAATTTGCAGCACCTCATTTTTATTTAACCATGGAAATAAACATGGATAATGCCCTTAATATTCGTGCCCAGTTAAATGAAATTAGTCCAGTTAAAATATCGTACAACGATTTTATTTTAAAAGCAGCAGCTTTGTCATTACGCCAGCATCCAGCAGTAAATAGCAGCTGGATGACTGATTTTATTCGTCTTAACCAGCATATTCATATTGGCAGCGCTGTAGCAACTTCCGAAGGATTGATTGTCCCAGTTATACGCTTTGCCGACCAAAAAAGTTTATCGCAAATTGCAGGTGAAGCAAAAGAATTATATAGTAAAGCAAAGGATAAAAAATTACAACCATCCGAATTTACTGGTAACACATTTACCATTTCTAATTTAGGTATGATGGATATTGAAGAATTCACAGCCATCATTAATCCTCCTGACAGCGCGATATTAGCAGTCGGTAAAATTAAAGAAGTAGTAGTAAAAAAAGCCGAAGGATTTGGTGTTAGTCATATGATGAAACTTACTATAAGTTGTGATCATCGTACAATAGATGGCTCTGTGGGGGCTGCTTTTATGCAAACACTAAAAAAATATTTAGAAAATCCTGTAACTATGTTGTTCTAACTATTTGTTAGTACAAACTGAATAATTAATATTATTTATTTGCACACAAATTATAGGTTAATTTTTTATTACACTTGAACCAACCTCCCATTATACTATTCGATGGTATTTGTAATTTCTGTAACAGTGCAGTAAATTTTGTTATTAAAAGAAATTCCAAATCCAATATTTTTTTTACTCCCATACAATCAGAAGCTGGTAAAGCGGTATTAAAAAAATACAATCTAAAATTATCTGATCTGCAATCTTTTATTTTTATTGAAAATGGCAACATATACAAAAAATCAAGCGGGGTATTAAGGGTTTGTAAACATCTAAGGCGTCTTTGGCCTTTGTGTTACCATTTTATTATAGTACCTAAATTTATTAGAGATGGCATTTATAACTGGGTTGCCAAAAATCGATATAAATGGTTTGGGGTACTACCAAATTGTATGGTTCCCTCACCTGCATTAAAAAAAAGATTTTTAAAATAAATGGGAAAGAAAAAAACTCTGGTGCTTGGGGCGTCTGATAATCCTGCTCGTTATAGTTACCTGGCTATAAATAGATTAATAAATAATCAATTTCCTGTTGTTGCTGTTGGCAAAAAAGCAGGAATTGTTTCGGGCATTCCAATTTTAACTGAAAAGCCTCATTTTATAGATATTGATACGATTACCCTTTATTTAAATCCTGCTAATCAAAAGGAATACTACGATTATATAATTTCCCTTCATCCTCGCCGAATAATTTTTAATCCTGGCACAGAAAATAATGAATTATCTTATTTTGCGCTTCAGAAAAATATACTAACCTTGGAAGCTTGCACGTTGGTATTACTCACCACTGGTCAGTATTAATATACTTTTTTGTAGTAATTATAATACACCAGTTGTAGAAGCTTTACCCATTCTTGCACCACTTAGGCCTATTTTGAATTTTATTTTCGTCGTAATCTAAAAGTTACATTTGTTACTTGAATTTAATTATTAATTTATCCGTAACTTTAGAAAACTTCTTTTTATGTTGTGGAGAAAATTTAATGGAGATCCCATCAAGCTAAAGATTAAAGATGCTGTTGAACAAGTTATACAAAGAGAATCAGCAGCTGGTTTTCATTTAAAGGTTTGTATTGGTACCGATAGTCAGGTCAAAGGCAAAGAAACTGAATTTGCCACCGTAATTGTTTTTTTACGGCAAGGCCGTGGTGGTTTTATGTTTATTCACAATGAAAAGTCTTCGCTTTCCTACAGTATAAAAGAAAGAATGCTAGTGGAAGTAGCAAAAAGTATTGAAATTGCATATGAGCTTTGTGATCTTTTTACTTATTATGATGTAGATATGGAGGTTCACGCAGATATCAATACCAATCCACAGTTTAAAAGCAATGAAGCATTAAGGGAAGCGATGGGCTATATTTTAGGAATGGGTTTTGCTTTTAAAGCTAAGCCGGAAGCATTTGCTAGCAGTAGCTGTGCCAATAAGATGGTGAATTAATTGCTGGGACTAAATTTCATTTTTTCAAGTGTTTTTCAAATTATAGCAATGTTTTAATTTTTTTTATTCTTAATTCGGCTCCGTTAAACTGTTATTAGTTTCTTCTATAAAAGAAAGAATTTTTTCTTTACCTGTTTTCTTTACGGCACTGCTTACAAAATACTGTGGTAAAAATTGCCAAGTTTTTTTCATAGTCTCTAAAAAATCTTTTATATTTTTATTTACTGTACGTTGATTTTCTTTATCACTTTTTGTAAATACCAAGCAAAAAGGTATCTGCCAGGTTCTTAATTGATCCAAAAATTCGAGATCAATTTTTTGTGGTGAATGTCTAGCGTCAATTAACACAAATACCATGGTTAGATTTTCTCTTTTGCGCAAATAGTTTTCAATCATTTGCTCCCAGCGTCTGCGACTTCTTATGCTAACTTTGGCAAAACCATAACCTGGAAGATCAACCAAATACCATTGTTTTCTTTTGGTGTCATTTAAACTTGCTGATGTTTGCTTTGCTTTTGGCGTAGGTGCTGAAGAGATTTCGAAATGGTTTAATAATTGCGTTTTTCCAGGGGATCCGGAAGTTTTTGCCAATTTTTCATTATCACAAAGCATATTAATTAGGGATGATTTACCTACATTGCTGCGGCCAATAAAAGCAAACTCCGGCCTATCGGGTATTGGGCATTTTTCATAATTAGGGCTGCTAATAACGTATTTTGCTGATTTGATTTGCATAGAGTAAAGATACAGATTGATTTCTCTAACTAATTTTAACAGGCTATTACCTTTTGCGTATAACAATCTTTTAGCTGATATCTAGTATATTTGCCAACCATGACAGATTATGCACACGATACCGTAGTTCCTTATAAGCATTCGCAAGTTGGTAAAAAAAAACAGGTTGCCAGTATGTTTGATGAAATTGCATTTCGGTACGATTTTTTAAATCGGGTTCTTAGTGTAGGTATTGATGTAGGCTGGAGGAAGAAAGCGATAAAGCAGTTGCTGAAAAACAAACCCTTACATATATTGGATGTAGCTACTGGCACAGCAGATTTGGCCATTATGGCATCTGGGATATTAAATCCCATAAAAATAACGGGTATTGATATTAGTGATGGGATGTTGAATATTGGCAGAAAAAAAATAGAAAAACTAGGCTTACAAAACACGATTGATTTGTTACATGGAGATTGTGAGACAATATACTTTAACAACGATTCGTTTGAAGCGGTAACAGTAGCATTTGGTGTTCGTAATTTTGAAAATTTGGAAAAAGGGTTATTAGAAATATTGCGGGTTTTAAAACCAGGAGGAAAGTTGGTAGTACTCGAATTTAGCAAACCTAAATCTGTTGTTGTAAAAATCATATATAATCTATACATGAAAATTATAACCCCTAATTTGGGTAAATTAATATCAAAAAATTCCAACGCCTACCAATATCTTGATGAATCAATTAATAAATTTCCGGAAGGAAATTTATTTACAAATATTCTAGACAATCTGGGATATAGAAACACTTATACTAAACCATTGAGCTTAGGCATATGCAGTATCTATTGCGGAGAAAAATAACACATATAGGCATAGCCATTTTGTTTTGTCCATTAATTGGCTTTTCCCAGTTAAGGCAAGCAGTTAATCAAGATGATCACGATGATCAAACGATTCGCTTTGGAATAAACTTGGGTACCAATCGTTCTCATTTTAGTTTTACACACCATCCACTTTTTCTACAACAGGCGCCATTAGATAGCATTACTGTTATTGAAAGCGTAAATAGTACTGGCATAAATTTGGCTTGGCTTGTTAATATCCGTTTAAATGAACATTTTGATTTACGCACCTACCCGGTTGATCTAACTTTTACAGAAAAAAACTTTCAATATAATGTAACTTATCCCGATGGTCCAGCAGGGGAGACACCAGTAACAGCAAAGAAGGTTCAATCCATTTCATTAAGTATTCCCATTCAAATTAAATTTAGCAGCGATAGAATTAATAATTTTAAAGTGTATATGATTGGGGGTGGTAAAGCCGAGTACGATCTTGCTTCAAATGCAGGTGCTAGAAAAGCCGAAGACAAGATTAAACTTAAAAAATTAGATTATGGTGTTGAGGCAGGACTAGGTTTTCATTTTTATTTTCCTATGTTTGTTTTAACACCCGAAGTTAAAATGGGATGGGGTATTGCTAATTTACATAGTAGAGATATCAATTTAAAGTATTCTAATGTGCTTGATAAAATAAACTCCAGGATGATCTCTTTTTCATTAACTGTAGAATAAAGAAATCAATAATCGTACCTTCTCTTAAACATATTTATACGAACACCGCCTGTAAATAAGGTTGTGCTAATTGCAGCAGGATTACTGATTGTTTTTATATGACGATACAGTCCTGTTAATTCAAAAAATACATTTTCTCTTACTTCATAGGATAATTGTAAGTAGGCATTCAATACTGTGGCTTTATTTCCACTACCTATTTTAAACCCTTTGTCCATACTTCGGGTATTATAATTCTTAAATATATTACTTCCAAAATTTTTTCCTGCACTATCTAATCCTTTGTAATAATAAATTCCTTGTACATATATCTGCCATTTTGGTGCAGGTTGATAATGTATTATACCTATAAATTCCTGAAAGTTAGATCCTAATGAATGTGCAAGCGGCTGATTGTAATGGGTATAATTAGAAATGCTATCATAGTGTGTATAGGTGAATGGTCTAACTCGGTTTGTTTCCAATTGTATATCTAGGTTAGGAACACCAAAGGCATCAATGTATTTAAGGCCAAGTTGAATACCCCATTTATTAACCCAACTGGTAGGATTATTTTTTATTTCAGATAAAATAAATTCGTCTAATAAGAACTGTCCATAAAATTGTGTGCGATGAAGGACATTGGCTTTAAAATCTAATCCAATGACCGCATTATCTGGGCTGCCAAGTGAACCTTCTATATGCCGATAAAAAATTATGGGATTTAGGTATTGAAAATCAAAATGATTTTTACGTCCAAAAATAACACCTTCAAATAAACCCATATTAAGCCACTTGGTTAAATTCATACTCAGGTGGTGCATGGCTGCATATTTACGGCTAAGTAAAATACTTCCAGTCTTTTCAAACTGTGGCATAAGTTCCATAAATAAATTCTGATAATTTATTTTCCATATCCTAGTGTTAAGTTTTAAAAATAAATTACTGTTACCATAGTCGCTTAAAAACAAACTGCGGTATCCATTACCAATAAAATTTTTATCATAACCAAACTGAACATCAATAGCTCCTGCTGCCTTTAAGGTTATATAACCACTTGCATCAAAATAATCATAAGCGCTAGTTTTAAAAGGTTTATAAAAACCTACGCCGGGTACTGCGTTAAATTGACTTACCTGCTGCTGAAAAAACTGCGGACCTCTTTCCTGGTTCTCAGCTAAAAAAGTAGAAAATCCAATTTTACGGCCAATCGATCCCCTTGCTGCTAACCCTCTGCTATTTATATAGATAGGTTTATTGTATCCCGTTTCCACTCCCTGCACATATTGAAAAACGGGATTGAGGGCAAGAAAAAAATCTTTTGTTTTAACTTCTAAAAAATTAGGTTTTGTTTTATAAAAAGTTTTCAGCAAGGATCTCTTACTTGCCGATTCTGCATTTATTAGAGCTGTCCATTCACTATTATTCATTAAAAAACTCGCTAGGTTATATTCATCTATAGAAGTTAGTGACTGGCTATTCCAATTCGCATATTTATCTAAGCCATTCATGGTATCTATATATCTAAGCTGGACACTATCTATAAATTTTGCTTGTTCTACAATGTATTTTCTATTAAATGGCTGCAAAGTAGAAAGATTAAGATTTGTATTCTTTTGCTGTTTAATTTCTAGCCTTTCAATAAAATGAATGCTTTTTGATCCTGGGGTTAAAAAAGTGGATTGAGATTCTGCAGTTGTAGATGCCAGGCAAATAAAAAATAACAAATTGGCTAAGCTTTTAATAAATTGCATCAGATAATTTTAATTTAACAGGTAATTCTATTTAAGTTATGCAAAAATACCTTTTTAAAAACATACAGGTTGTAAATGAAGGAAAAATTCAGTTTTTAGACGTTTTAACAAGTGGCGAGCGGATAGAGAAAATAGCAACATCTATTGAAACAAAATATAAGATTACTGAAATAATAGGTGAAGAAAAATATCTTTTCCCCGGGGTTATTGACGATCAAGTTCATTTTAGAGAGCCTGGACTAACGCATAAAGCAACCATTTATACCGAAAGCAAAGCCGCTGTGGCTGGTGGCGTTACCAGTTTTATGGAAATGCCTAATACACTACCCAATGCACTTACCCTAGAATTATTAGAAGAAAAATATACCCTTGCAGCCAATACATCGTTGGCTAATTTTTCCTTTTTTATGGGAACTAGCAATAATAATGCAGAAGAGGTATTAAAAATGAATAAACACAAAAATGAGGTGTGCGGTGTAAAAATATTTATGGGATCTAGTACAGGTAATATGTTGGTTGATAGTCATTCAGCATTGGACAAGATTTTTAAAGAATCTGAAATATTGATTGCTACACATTGTGAAGATGAACGAATTATTAAAGCTAATTACGAACGGTTAAAAACTGAAAAAGGCAAATTGTCTCCAGGAGATCACCCGATAATTAGAAATGATGACGCTTGTTTTGAGTCCTCTTTAACTGCAATAAAATTTGCTCAAAAATACAATAGTCGGTTACATATCTTGCATATCAGCACCGAAAAAGAATTACAGCTTTTTAGTAATATGATGCCGCTAAAAGAAAAAAGAATTACAGCCGAAGTTTGTGTACATCATTTACATTTTACGGCTGATGATTATACTATGCAGGGGTATAAAATAAAATGCAATCCTGCTATAAAAGCAGCACATAATAAGGAAGCTTTGTGGAAAGCATTGCTAGATGATAGACTCGACGTTATTGCCACTGATCACGCACCACATACTTGGGAAGAAAAACAGGGAGTTTACGAACAAGCACATGCGGGGTTACCGCTCGTACAACATCCCTTGTTATTAATGTTGCATTACTATAAAGAAGGAAGGATTAGTCTTGAAAAAATTGCAGAAAAAATGAGTCATGCTGTTGCCGATTGTTTTCAAATTAGTAATCGTGGTTATATACGTGAAGGATACTTTGCAGATCTGGTAGTAGTTGATAACAAACGACCTTCTATAGTAACTAAAGAAAATATGTTTTATAAATGCGGCTGGAGTCCTTTAGAAAATTTTTCATTTCCGGCATCTTTAGAAAAAACTTTTGTAAGTGGTAAAATGGTTTATGATAATGGACAATTTGATGAAATAACAAAAGGACAAAGATTATCGTTTAATAGGTAAAATTTGGCATGTACGTTATATACTGTGTTTATAATTTAACACTTCTCTTCCCATTTAATATTATAATTTAAATATTGCATTTATATGGATATAGACAAAACAACACTTGCTGATCTTTTAATGTTTAAAAGTGGGGAAGAGATTTCTGTTTTTGGTAAATTGGATATGTGCAGTACTTCTCATGGTAGCGAACAGTTAAGAATTAATTTTAGCACACCTTTAATGACGCAAGATGAAATTGTTGCGATTCAACAAACACTACAACTCATCATAAAAAAAATAAATCAATGGCCATTACAAATAACGAATGGCACGGTGATGGTAGTAGAAAAATTTTTTGATTCCCAAATTAGTCTCATTCCACCTCATCCTTCTGCTTTAGAAGCGTATAGTTATAAATTATTACATGGCCCCGATTTTGCTTTAGTAAACTATTCTGCTAAACACTGCTTTGATTTTATAAAAGGGTTTCAATATTTATTACAATTATTTTCGACTGAAAATTTGCCGAATCCATTAAAAAAAGTTTTATCAGCCATTGAAAGTATAATCAAACAAAATCAGTTAGCTTTTATTAAAAAATATAATAATTCTGATGAGTTATCTAACACACAAGTATTAGAATTTGCTCATTTTATCCGTTATGTTTACAAACACAATATGCTCGATCTGGTAGTGTTGTATGCGCAAATTGATGCTTGGTATGGCATGGCAAGGGCTGTTGAAAAGCACGGTTTAATTTTTCCTGTATTTGTACAAAATGATGACCCTATAATAGAAGTTACTGGCCTGTATCATTTGCTAGTACAGCAGCCTGTGGCATATGATGTTGTGCTTAACAAAAAAACAAATTTTCTATTTTTAACTGGTGCTAACATGGCTGGTAAAAGCACTTTCATTAAATCGGTGGGCGCTTCTGTTTTTCTAGCACATATTGGTATGGGTGTGCCGGCGCAACAAATGAACTTAACTTTATTTGATGGCTTGCTTAGTAATATTAATGTGGTTGATAATATTACTAAAGGAGAAAGTTATTTTTATAACGAAGTACAGCGAATTAAAGCCACCATCACTAAAATAAGCGACGGTAAAAAATGGCTGATATTAATTGACGAATTGTTTAAGGGTACTAATATTCAAGATGCTATGAAATGCAGTACTACTGTAATTGAGGGGTTACTAAAAATGAAAAAATCGCTATTCATCCTTTCCACACATTTATATGAGATTGGGGCGGAACTAAAAATGTATCCAAACATTGGATTTAAATATTTTGAAACCTCGGTCATAAACGAGCAACTTTATTTTAGTTATCATTTAAAAGATGGTATTAGTAATGATAGGTTAGGCTATTTAATATTAAAAAGAGAGGGTGTGGTATCCATGTTGGAAAAGATGTAATTAGATGTCGACAAATTTTTCTAACTTTAAGAAAAATTCGTACCCATGCTCGTTAAAACTTATGGCAGCGCCGTGTATGGCGTTGAGGCTATTAGCATCACTGTAGAAGTGAGTGTAAATAATCAAGGTAAAAACTATTTTATTGTTGGGTTGCCCGATAATGCGGTTAAAGAAAGTTTACAAAGAGTGGAGAGCGCTATTAAAAGTAATAAGCTGTATATGCCCCGTACCAAGCTGGTGGTAAATCTAGCTCCAGCAAATATAAAAAAATCGGGTACTGCATTCGACTTGCCTATTGCTATTGGTACATTAGGCGCAACTGATCAAATTAAAAATCCAGAAAAATTAGCCGACTATGTAATTATGGGCGAGCTTAGTTTGGATGGAGAAATAAGGCCCATCACTGGGGCATTGCCAATTGCAATACAGGCACGTAAAGAAGGGTTTAAGGGATTTATTGTACCCAAACAAAATGCTAGAGAAGCAGCGATGGTAAATAACTTGAATATATATGCAGTAGAGCATATTAAAGATGTGATTACATTTTTTAATGATGAGAATTCTATTCAACCAACTATAGTAAATACAAGAGAGGAGTTTGCCCATGCACAAAGTGATTTTGAAATTGATTTTTGTGATGTAAAGGGACAGGAAAATATTAAGCGGGCTCTAGAAATTGCAGCTGCTGGGGGGCATAATGCTATTTTGATTGGTCCGCCAGGAGCTGGAAAAACCATGCTAGCAAAGCGTTTGCCAACCATATTGCCTCCATTAAGTTTACAAGAGGCCTTGGAAACAACAAAGATTCATTCTGTTGCAGGGAAATTACCTGCTGATTCAACATTAATTTCTAAGCGACCATTTAGAAGTCCTCACCATACCATATCAGATGTGGCCTTAGTTGGCGGAGGAGGCGTCCCACAGCCAGGAGAAATATCACTGGCACATAATGGTGTTTTATTTTTAGATGAATTGCCTGAGTTTAAGCGGCAGGTTTTGGAAGTAATGCGCCAGCCGATGGAAGAAAGAAAAGTAACTATATCTCGAGCAAAAGTGGCTCTAGATTTTCCTGCATCTTTTATGTTGATAGCCAGTATGAATCCTTGTCCTTGCGGTTTTTTTAATCATCCAGAAAAAGAATGTACCTGCCCGCCAGGCACTGTACAAAAATATTTAAATAAAATTTCAGGTCCCTTATTAGACAGAATTGATTTACATGTAGAAGTAACGCCTGTTGCCTTTAGCGAACTCTCCTCGGTGCAGCAATATGAAAAAAGTAGTAGCATAAGAGCGCGCGTAATAAAAGCAAGGGAAATACAAGAAGCACGGTATAAAAATAGTGAAGGCGTTTATGCCAATGCACAAATGAGTAGCAAGCAATTAAAAGAGATTTGTACAATAACCACAGCGGGGCAAAATTTATTAAAAGTAGCCATGGAAAAATTAAATTTAAGTGCCCGTGCTTACGATCGCATATTAAAAGTTAGTCGCACCATTGCAGATTTATCGGCTAGTGCGGATATTAAACCAGAGCATTTGGCCGAAGCCATACAATATCGCAGCTTGGATAGAGAGGGATGGGGAGCATAAAAATAATTAGATTATTGAGCACCTGTTTTCACCTGCAGACTGCGAACTATTTTCTGCCTTTTCGTCAATTTTTCCGAACTTGCACGATATTTGATATCTTGAAACTTTCAATATATAAATAAACCTAATGAAAATATTAATTCGCTATCTCAAGCCGTATAAATGGCTGGTAGTGTTAACCTTAACCTTAGCGGCCATAAATATTGGATTTTCTTTAATTGATCCCATTCTTTTAGGAAAGTTGATTAATCTGGCAAATGACCACCAGAGTAGTGCAAAGCCATATAGTTACAATCATTTTTTTAATACTTTTTCTTGGGAACACCCTGGCGTATGGTTTATATTGATATGTTCCATATCTGTAGCTATGGTGAGTCGCATTGCAAAAGCTTTTCAGGATTATTTTTTAAATTTAATTATTCAAAAATTTGGTGCCAAGGTTTTTACAGATGGTTTGCAACATGCCATGAAACTGCCTTATCAGCAGTTCGAAGATCAACGCAGCGGTGAAACTCTATCTATTCTTACTAAAGTAAGATCTGATGTAGAAAAATTTATGATAAACTTCATCAATATTTTATTTGGGATAATGATTGGCGTTGTTTTTGTTTTTGTTTATGCCGCTGTATATATTCACTGGAGTATTCCTGTGGCTTATCTGTTGGGAATTTTATTTCTCACCTTGATTACAAATTATCTGAGTAAAAAAATAAAAAGTATTCAAAAAAATATTGTTAGCGAAACTACAACACTTGCAGGATCTACAACCGAATCACTTCGTAATATTGAGTTGGTAAAAAGTCTAGGCCTTACCGAACAGGAAGTAATAAGATTAAATAAAAATACATATAAAATATTAGGACTTGAATTAAAGAAAGTTAAAAGAATTCGAAGTATCAGCTTTGTGCAGGGTACATTGGTTAATACTTTACGTCAAATTATTTTATTTATTTTAATGTATATTATTTTTAAAGACGAAATGAATGCAGGTCAATTGGTTACCATGCAAATATTTTCATTTTTTGTTTTTGGTCCTTTACAGGAAATTGGCAACATCCTACTTTCTTACAGAGAAGCAGAAGCGTCGTTAAATAATTTTCATAAGCTAATGATAAAAATACCAGAACAGGAACCCAACAATCCAAAGCCATTAAATAATATAGAAACATTATCTTTTAATTCGGTTTCGTTTAAACATCAAACTGCAACTCATAAAGCCATTAATAATATAAGTTTTGATACAAAAGTTGGAGAAACCATTGCTTTTGTTGGGCCATCGGGGTCAGGTAAATCTACGCTAATGAAGTTATTAGTGGGGTTATATCGTCCTTTAGAAGGAAAAATTTTATACAATAATTTAGATGAAACGGAAATACGTTTTGATGATCTTCGAAAGCAGATAGGGTTTGTTACACAGGACACCAATTTGTTTAGCGGCACAATAAGAGAAAATTTGATGTTTGTAAATCCATTGGCAACAGAAGTAGAACTAAAAGATGTACTTGCAAAGGCAAGTTGTATAGATTTACTGGCAAGGACCGAAAAAGGGTTAGATACCATGATAGGTGAAGGCGGATTAAAACTATCAGGTGGAGAAAAACAGCGAATTTCAATTGCACGGGCCTTGTTGCGTAACCCTCACTTGCTAATTTTTGATGAAGCTACTTCGGCTTTAGATTCTTTAACAGAAGAAGAAATTACAAACACCATTAGAGATCTATCATCTCAAAAAGGGCAGATTACTATTTTAATTGCACATCGCTTAAGCACCATAATGCATGCCGATAAAATTTATGTATTAGAAAAAGGCGATGTGGTTGAAACAGGCTCACACGAATTTTTACTACAAGAAAAAGGGTTGTACTTTGCCATGTGGCGCCAACAGATAGGGGAAAGAAAAAGACAAATATTATAAACAAATATTTAAATTAAATTTTATGGCAGGAATTCAAATTTTGGGGTTAGTAGCAGGTACTATTACTTCTATTACTTTTTTACCTCAAGTAATACACATTTGGAAAACGAAATCGGCTAAAGACCTTTCTTTGCTGATGTTATTGTTACTTATTCTTGGCGTTATTTTATGGCTAACTTATGGATTAATAGTGATGGATGCAGCTATTATTTACACCAATAGTATGGTGCTGACTATGAGCTTAATTTTGCTATTTTTTAAATTAAGATTCAAGTAGGAAGTATCTTTTGCTATAGAAATAACTTTTCTATTCTGTACCTTTGCACCAATGAGGAATAAAAAAACTAATCCAACTTATTTTTGGAGTATTTTAACCATGAAATGTCCCCGTTGTAGGCGTGGGACTATGTTTAATGATGCAAATACATTTAAAACCTTAAAGCTTTCTCATATATTTAATATGCCTGTTACTTGCAAGGTATGTAAGCAAAAATTTGATTTAGAAGATGGTTTTTGGTTTGGCACAGGCTACGTTAGTTATGCTTTGGCAGTTGCTGTTTCGGTAACAACATTTATAGCCTGGATAGTTTTAATTGGTATTTCTACAGAGGATAATCGAATATTTTGGTGGCTGGGTAGCAATACCGTAATATTGATTATTTCGCAACCTTGGCTCATGCGCATGAGCCGTGTATTGTACATTCGTTTTTTTGTTAGGTATGATAAAAATTATGAAAAAACAAAACCCGTTGAGTTAAATTAATCATTTATTTTTTTAAAAATATCGGTAAAGATATTTTCCTTATCTAATTCTTCAATATCGCTAAGTACTAGCTCAATCGCTCTTGTACTTTTATTAATTTCTAATAAAGATAAAATGATGGATAGCAGCAAAAAGATAAGGCTAGTTGCAAATATCCAATGTGCCATCCAAATCCATTCACGGAAAAGAGCATACATGCATAATACACAACAAAGAAAACTTAAAACACCCAATGCTTGCATGTAACGTATTAGATTTAGTCTGCTCCTTATGTTCTTTATCTGACTTAAAATATTTCTTTCTTTTTCGCCACGATTGTATTCGACATGCAGTTTACGCACAAGTGATGCTAAGGATAAAAATCGATTGGTGTATGCCAGCATTAATAAAGTAATAGCTGGAAATAATAACGCGGGGGTGTTTATGTTTATATCTAACATATTTTAAAATTACAATATAATTATTTCTAAAAAACACTTTCTTCGGAACAAGTGCAAAATGATGAGTTTTTCTTATATGGAAAAGGTCGCCATCGTACTCTTATTACATTTGTATCAGATGGGTTTTTGAGACCAGCAGCATACTTTAATACTTGTGTAGAAATGTCTAATGCAATGAAGGCTTCTGTTAGCTGACTGACAGTTTACAATGCTCGGTTGTCTTTTTTACTTTACCTAAAATATAAAAGCCAGCAGTAAACATCATTGAAAAAGAACCTTGGCCTAAATTATAAAATTCCATGTTAATATTATTTAGTTCTTTCCACAGTTTTTTTCAACATTTAATTGCATAAGTAGTGATTCCCCCCTTCAATGCCCATTTTTACACTGTATACTTTTTTTACAAAAATTTTATTTTTCTATTAGTATGATTTGGCATTATTAATATCAATTTTTTCAAAAAAACTATTTGTATAAAAAGTAAAATAAAAATAATTTCTTAGCTACTTTTCAAAAAGTATAGGTTCTAATATTTATATTGCAAGATACTTGAATAATAGGTTAAATTTAGCTAATGAAAAAAAGCATTATTTTTTATATACACTCTATTACTGGCTTGCTATCAGGCATTTTTATTTTACTGATGTCGTTGTCGGGAGCAGTGCTTATTTTTCATGAAGAACTGGATAGCTTTCAATTACCTACTATTTATCCGAAGCAAAATTCTATAACCACCGTTGATAGATGCTATCAATATATATTAACTAAATACCCCAACGCGCAAATAAGCCATTGTCTTATACCAGAAATAAGCCATAAGCCGGTTTCTTTTTTTATTTATGATTTGTCTTTTAAAAAGGGTCAAGAAAAAATGGAATTACTTTTGCATCCTCAATCAGCACAGATTATAAAAACAAGAGGAGTGCGTAATGATATTCAAAATAATTTAATGAGTTGGTTATCTACATTTCACAATTCATTTCATTTGTATAAAACAGGAGAGTTTTTACTAGGCTTTTTTTCTTTTGTTTTTTTATTGAGTATTATCACTGGGATTATTCATTTTAGAAAAAAAATACTTTCTGTTTTATTGTTTAATAAAGCCGTGTATAAAAAAAATAATCTACATCAATTAATTGGTGTGTATGCGCTGCTATTTAATATGATGATTGCTCTTACAGGATTGTGGATGCAACGCTATGTATTTAAAAAAGAATTTTATGCTATAGATAATTATACCCAGACTTTAAAAGCCTCTACCTCCCTATCTTTTAACTTTAATAAGGCATACAGTAATATACAAAAAAAGTATCCTGAGTTTACTGCTCATGTCATTTATTTTGCACAGAGCAGCAAAAGTAAAACTGCTTTGTATGGCAGTTTTGCTGGTAACGCATACGTTCATTCTAAAAATATGGCGGATGTAATTTATTTAGACAGTGCAGGAGGTGTTGCTAAAACAAGATTTATTAATGACATTGATGTTGCAGACAGATATGATATCATCAATTCTCAATTACACATGGGTAGGTTTGGAGGGCTAGGTATAAAAATTATTTATTTTATTTTTGGACTAAGTGGCGGCTTGTTAAGTATAATAGGCTTTTTAATGTGGCGGAGAAGAAACAATATTAGCAAGGTGTTTAAACATAGTTCACACAAGGTATAGTATGTCAGGTTGAGTTTGTCAAAGACGGCTAAATAAGATAAGCCGCTTTCGACAAGATCAGTCTGACAATTTTTATTACCATATTACCATAATTTCATCATTTTAAATTTCTAAACTTATTTAGCCAAATTAAAACTTAAGGGGATATTCACTTTAATACTAAAATTTCTTCCCATATTAAAAATGCCTAATCTGCCTGTTGCTAAGTTTTCTTCTGCATATTTTAAACGGCTTAAATGGTTTTGATAAGCTATATCTGTAATGTTGATTGCGCTAGCACTCAAACTAAATAAAGTTTTATTGTTCTTACTTACAAAATCGGCACCAATACCTGCATTTAACAAACTGTAGCCTGCTGTTTTTGTTTCGGTGTTGTATGCTGTAAATACATTATTTTTTGCAAAAGTATTTTCAATTTCAAATTTTGTATAAAAGTTACTAACGTTATTTGTAACCTTTTTAAAGGTTACTTTAAATTCTGTTACCAATTTTGCAGAAGGGATAAAAGGAATAAAACGAACTCCTTCGATGTTTTTTTTTAGTTTTCCGACAACCATAGAAAATGTATTTAAAATATGCAGCCAGTCTAATGGATGTGGATGAATATCAAGTGATGTTTCTATACCTGTTAATGATACTATTTGCTGATCAAATTTAAAAGCTGTCAATAAATCTCCGCTAACATTAACCAAGCTGTCGCCACCTGCCATTGCTTCTAATTTTCTAGAAAAAATAAAGTTATCAAAGTTGTTGTAAAAAGCAGATAGTCCAACAGATATATGTTCAGCACGATAAGCTATACCGGCATCAAGTTGAATACTGGTTTCGTTTTTTAGGGTAGTGTTACCATATTCGTATCTTGTAGTTCCTTCATGTGCACCATTAGATGCAATTTCAGTAATACTTGGCGCTCTAAAACCTCTGGCAATATTAAATTTTAGGTTTAAATTTTCTGTTAATTGCGCAGCTATTCCTAGACTACCAGAAAAATTTGAAAATGTTTTTTTAAATTGAGTACCTTTAATGGTAAACCCATCTAATAAATTCTCAGCATCTACTTTCCTGGTATCGTAGCGAAATCCACCACTTAGAGTTATTTTTTTAATTGTTTTTTGAGAATAAGCGTAAAGTCCAAAATCAAAAAGACTATAATCAGGAATTAGTTGTTCTAAGCCTTTATTTGAATTGTTTTGTTGCATACCATTTATGCCAACAGATGTTTTCCATCCTTGTATTTCTGATAAGCGAATTTGTGCATTGTAGGTAATGGTTTTTAAATCAAAAAATAAAGCTCTTTCTGCAGGGGCATCTGGATTAGCAAATTCTTCCCGTTTATTTTGCTGATAAGCAATATTTAATGTGATATAATTTTTCCCCATTTTAATATTATTATCTATTGCTATTTTCCTATGTCGTATATGCTGGTAAGGGTCAAGCGGAGTGGTATTTTTAAAATCGGCGTTGTTTGCTCTTTCTGTAATGCCACCTGCAATTTTTTTTGTAAAATATCCCTCAGCATCTCTTTTTCCCTCCACTAAGCCAGCTTTTAAATTAAAGCTACTAAACAAAACATGGCTATACCCCCAGTCGCCATTAAATCCGCCATACCCGCCATAATTATGTTCATTAAATTTGGAGTTAAAAACTTTTCCGTCATATCTATTTTTATAATCTTCAGCAGCTTTGTTAGATGTGTATATATTCCAATTAAATCCATTTTGGTTACCTGCCAAATTAACATTTAAGGTTCTAAGATTATTATTAGTTTGGTAGTTACTTGAAATATTTGCTTTAAGGGAATTGGTAGAAATTGGCATATTAGTAATAATATTTACTACACCGGCCATGGCATCACTACCATAAATAATAGAAGCAGGTCCCTTAAAAAGTTCAATTTTAGCAACACTGGCTTCATCTATTTCAATGCCATGTTCATCACCCCATTGTTGGCCTTCTTGTCTAACTCCATCATTTATAGTTAACACCCGATTATAACTCAACCCCCGAATTACGGGCTTTGAGATAGCTGGTCCGGTAGCTAAGGTAGCTACACCGCTAATTTTAGTTAAGGACTCAATGATATTACTAGATGTGTTTTGAAAAAAATCTTGTTTGCGCATTACCTCAATCGCAAATGGAACTTTTTTTAATTGAGTGGCACCGGTTACGCCGGTAACAATCACTGCATTGTTTTCAATAATTGCTTCGCTAAGTGCAAAATTAATAATAATCTCATTAGCAAAGTCGATATTTTCTATAATGCTGGTATAGCCAATATGCGATATCTCTACTAAGTGTTTACCTGTGGGTATATTTTTTATACTAAAATATCCAGAAACATCAGAAGTAGTTCCAGATTTAATATCGGTGATATATATAGATGCAGCTTCTATAGCAGCTCCAGTTTTAGCATCAATTATTTTTCCAGAGAATGAACCGGTTACTATCTTAAAATTTTTATTGATTTTGGAAAAAGAATTTCCTTGTGCAGTTATTGTTGTGTTATAACAAAAAGAAAAAATTACCGTATAGAGAGTGCTTACAAAAATTCGCATGGAAGTAGATTTAAATGTATAATTTATAAAGTGTATGAATAACTATTTTAAAAAAAGTATGAACTTTTTAAAAATAGAGTTTATACCACCGGAGGCCCACGAAGTAAATGAAATGCAGAATAAGAATTAAATAAATATACTGTTTTATAAAGTTGTGGGATAGAAAATATAGGTTGTGAAGTTAAGATTATATGATTAATTGACGGTTTAAATGGTGATTCGACAACCAAAGTATTGCAATTGCAATGGTATGTTTTTTTGCCAACTTGTTCCTTGCTTACAGTAAATGATTTTCTTATAGAATCCGTATGCTTGGCTAGCCAATTATGAAAAAAAACGGTTGGTGTTATGCTAATAACAAACACTAGCAGCATAACAAATGAAGCAATTTTTTTTATGATATTTTTTTTATGCATTTTATATTTTATGCTACAATGTTGCAAATATATAAAAACTTTTAAAATTTGAAATAAAATTTGCAGCTTTTTTTTGTCTTTTTACAAAAGAAAATGTTATAAAACTTATAAAATACTCAATGCGCTTGAAAGTTGTCTTAGTGAGCAAAAACTATTTAGCTAGCTTATCTCTTCAGTATCTTTTTTTCAATTAACTTCAAAACAAAATTTAAATTATGTCACAATTTATTTTAGCTCTTGATCAAGGCACAACCAGCTCCCGTGCAATTATTTTTGATAAAAAGGGAAGTATCGTCTGCACAGCACAAAAAGAATTTACACAAATTTTTCCACAGCCAGGTTGGGTTGAGCATGATGCTAATGAAATATGGAGTACACAATTAGGGGTTGCAGTAGAAGTTATAACTAAAGCAGGATTATCTCCGAAAAATATTGCTGCTATTGGCATCACCAACCAACGTGAAACAACGGTTGTTTGGGAGCGTTCAACCGGTAAGCCCATTTACAATGCTATAGTTTGGCAAGATAGAAGAACAGCTACTTTTTGTGATGAGTTAAGAGCTAAGGGATTAGATAAAATGATTCAACAAAAAACTGGATTAATCGTAGATGCTTATTTTTCGGCAAGCAAAGTAAAATGGATATTAGATAATGTGAAAGGAGCTAGGAAAAAGGCAGAAAAAAACGAACTGTGCTTTGGTACTATTGATAGCTGGTTAGTTTGGAATTTAACCAAAGGACAACTTCATGTAACAGATGTATCTAATGCATCTCGAACTATGCTTTGTAATATTCATACCTTGGAATGGGATAGTGAGCTGGAAAAAATATTTGATATTCCTGGTAATATGTTGCCGCAAATACACAGCAGCAGTGAGGTATATGGTACTACACAAAATATATTAACATTACAAAGTATACCTATTGCAGGTATTGCCGGCGATCAGCAGTCGGCCCTATTTGGTCAAATGTGCACACAGACCGGCATGGTAAAAAACACTTATGGCACCGGTTGTTTTATGCTTATGAATACAGGAGAACAACCGATTACATCATACAATAATTTACTTACTACAGTTGCTTGGAAAGTAAATGGCATTACACACTATGCTTTAGAAGGTAGTGTTTTTATAGCAGGCGCAGTTGTGCAGTGGTTAAGAGATGAATTGGAAGTTATTAAAAAATCTGCTGATGTGGAAGAGTTAGCGGCTAAGGTTAACAGCAGTGGAGGTGTTTATTTTGTGCCTGCATTTACAGGTTTAGGGGCACCACATTGGAAGCAGAATGCACGGGGTGTTATTACGGGCCTTACCAGAGGTAGTAATGCTAGCCACATTGCGAGGGCGGCCTTAGAAAGTATTGCTTTTCAAACGATGGATGTATTAAAAGCGATGGAAGCAGATTCAGGAATTTACATAAAAGAATTAAGGGTTGATGGGGGTGCAACGGCCAATGATTTACTCATGCAGTTTCAAAGTGATATTTTAAACACAAAAGTTGTACGACCTAAAATAACTGAAACAACCGCGTTGGGTGCAGCTTATCTTGCCGGACTAGCTATTGGTTATTGGAAAAATATTGAAGCCATACAAGATCAATGGCAGGCGGACATTATTTTTGAACCTACAATGTCTTTATCAGAGCAAAATGCTTTAATAAAAGGATGGCAGCGTGCTATCAATTCTACAATAGTATGGGCAGATGAAAAATAAATAAGTGTTTTTGGGTTAAATAAAATTCTTAATTTTCAATTTAAATCAACTGCGTATGAATAATTTTCTTTTTGAACTAATTGGTACCGCCTTTTTAATTTTATTAGGCGATGGGGTTGTAGCCAATGTAGTATTAAATAAAACAAAAGGTAATAACAGCGGCTGGATTGTTATTTCATTTGGATGGGCTATTGCTGTTTTTGTGGGGGTGTATATTTCTGCAGTACAAAGTGGCGCTCATTTAAACCCTGCAGTAACTATTGGCCTTGCTATGGCCGATAAATTTGATTGGGCACTTGTTCCTATTTACATTTCCGGACAAATAGCCGGAGCTATGATAGGAGCATTTTTAGTTTGGGTGACTTACAAAAAACATTTTGACGAAACCGCTGATGCTAGTGCAATACTAGCTGTATTTTGTACTGGGCCAGCTATAAAAAATACACCGTTCAACTTAGCTACTGAAATTATTGGCAGTTTTACACTTGTATTTGGTGTGTTTTTTATCACCGGTGCTGATGTAAAGCTTGGATCCCTTGATGCCTTGCCTGTGGCAATATTGGTTTTAGGGATAAGCCTAAGTTTAGGGGGGCCAACTGGGTCTGCTATTAATCCTGCAAGAGACCTGGGCCCAAGAATTATGCATTATATATTACCTATACAAAATAAAGGCAATAGTAACTGGACATATAGCTGGATTCCAGTTTTAGGGCCTATAATTGGGGGACTTTTAGCAGCTTTTATCTTTAAAGTGCTGTAAATAAATTCTTTAACACTCCGCAAAAAACATGATTAAAAGCTAGTAGTAGCAAACCTTTTGAAATTTTTTTATACCGAGTATAAAAAAATTGTCATCTAATTTTTAATTCCAACCACCAAGCCTTACCTTTGCGGCTCGAAAATTAAACCTCTTTTTATATGGCTAATACAGGTAAAATAAAATCAATCATCGGTGCTGTTGTAGACGTTCAATTTGATAGCGACAGCAAACTTCCCGAAATATTAAATGCATTAGAGTTAAAGCGTGAAAATGGCGATACCTTAGTGTTAGAAGTTCAACAACATCTTGGTGAAGACAGTGTGCGTACCATTGCGATGGACGGAACAGAGGGTTTAGTGCGTGGTACTGTTGTAATAGATACAGGAAAACCTATTGCCATGCCAGTTGGCGATGCCATTAAAGGTCGTTTATTTAATGTAACAGGCGATGCTATTGATGGTTTACCGCAGGTTAGCAAAGAGGGAGGTCGTCCTATTCATGCTAAGCCGCCATTATTTGAAAACTTAAGCACAGCAAATGAAATTTTGTATACCGGTATTAAAGTAATTGATCTAATTGAGCCTTATGCAAAAGGGGGTAAAATTGGTTTGTTTGGTGGAGCAGGAGTAGGCAAAACTGTATTGATTCAGGAGTTAATCAACAATATTGCAAAGTCTTATAGTGGGGTTTCGGTATTTGCTGGTGTGGGAGAAAGAACAAGAGAAGGTAATGATTTGATGAGAGAGATGATTGAAGCAGGCATTATGAACTATGGCGAAAAGTTTAAGCATAGTATGGAAGAAGGCGGATGGGATTTGAGCGCGGTAAACATGGAAGATCTTAAAGAATCTAAAGCAACATTTGTTTTTGGCCAAATGAATGAGCCTCCAGGAGCAAGAGCTCGTGTGGCTTTGAGTGGATTAACTATTGCTGAATATTTTCGTGATGGAGATGGTAGTGGACAAGGAAAAGATATTTTATTTTTCGTAGATAATATTTTTCGTTTTACACAGGCAGGTTCTGAGGTATCGGCTTTATTAGGTCGTATGCCATCGGCGGTGGGTTATCAACCAACTCTAGCAACAGAGATGGGCTTGATGCAAGAGCGAATTACGTCAACTAAAAATGGTTCTATTACTTCTGTACAAGCGGTATATGTACCTGCGGATGATTTAACAGATCCTGCTCCAGCAACAACTTTTGCTCACTTAGATGCAACAACGGTATTGAGTCGCAAAATTGCAGATTTGGGTATTTATCCTGCAGTCGATCCATTGGATAGTACTTCACGTATTCTTACACCACTAATTGTAGGTGCCGAACATTATGATACAGCTAACCGGGTTAAATTAATTTTACAGCGATATAAGGAATTACAAGATATTATTGCCATTCTTGGCTTAGATGAGTTGAGTGACGAAGATAAATTAGTAGTATCTAGGGCACGTAAAGTACAACGTTTTTTAAGTCAACCTTTCTTTGTGGCTGAGCAGTTTACTGGCTTAAAAGGAGTATTGGTGCCTATTGAAGATACTATTCGAGGTTTTAATTCTATCATGGATGGAGAAGTCGATGAATATCCAGAAGCAGCGTTTAATCTAGTAGGTAATTTAGAAGATGCTATCGAAAAAGGTAAGAAATTAATGGAAGCAGCAAAAGCTTAATTTGAAAATTTTGAATTATTATGACCAAGCGAATCAGGCGTTAAATCATTAAATTTTATTTATGATACTAGAGATATTAACACCAGAACAAAAAATTTTTAGCGGCGATGTGTATGGTGTACAATTACCGGGCATTTCAGGCCTGTTTGAAGTATTAGACAAGCATGCTCCAATGGTAAGTGCATTAAAAGCAGGCAGGTTAAAAATTTTAAAAGATAAAATACAAACTGTTGGATATAATATTAAAAGCGGATTTGTAGAAGTGCTTAATAATAAAACAACCGTTTTAGTTGAAGGTGCCGAAGCGGTTTAAAATAAAAGTAATTAATTTTTAAAAACCCATACAATAGTGTGGGTTTTTAATTTTAAATAATAATGATCTAATTGTAATAGTATTAAATAATATTTTTTAATAAATTAATCGAGTTGTTTTTTTAATTGAACAAATGACCAAGCTGTAAATGGCAATATAAGTAAAATTAAAAACCATAGTCTGTTGTTAGTTATATAAAAAATTATTAAAGCTAATGCCAATAAAAATAAAGGGTATAGAACAAATAAAAATCCAATCACTTTAGAATCATCATGACCAGATTCTTTTATTAAAGTATCAGTTAGCCATTTAATAAAATAGTATAAAGGGGCATGCAAAATAGCGCCAACTATAGAAGGAATAAATAATATACACTTTTTTAATGGCGCTTGACTTATGAAAAATTTTTGGTGTAATGTTAGTTTATCATTAGTATCAATTTCAAAAATATTTTTGCTAAGTTGTTGTTTTAAATTTTCATTAAATTGGCGAATTGCATTACCATGGCTATCTGTATAATCAATATTTTCTTTAGAAATAGGTTCTCCAAAAAATAGTTTAATATTTTTACCCATTTTGGTAAATGAACTATAATTAATAGATATGGGCAATACTTTTAAATCAATACCATCTTCCCAGCTGCTGATAGCTAATCGGGCAGTACCTTTTTTTAGAGGGCGTAAATGCCATTCATTAATGCATCTCCCTTCGCTAAATATCAGCACAATCCCATTTTTTTTAAAAATATTTTTACAGAGGTCAAATGTTTTATAATTTTCTCCAAGGTTTTCAACACCTTCACTAACCCTATATACTGGAAATATTTTAAGTAAGGATAAGCATTTTGCACCAAATTTATTTTTAAAAGCATCGCCGCGTGCAAGAGAATAAACTGTTTCGTTAAATAAGGTGCAAAGTATAATTGCATCTAAAAAAGAGTTGGGATGGTTAACCGCAAGTAATAAGGGCCCTTTATGTTTTAATAATTCTTTTTTATTAATTGCTATATCCCTACAATAAATAGGTAAGGCTAGCCTGGCAATAATTTTTACAAATGAATACAGCAATTAGTTGTTTATTTTAAAATCGAAGTTAAATATAATTTAAATAAACTTTTTTTTAAATTAATTTAACTGTGAATCAATTGTGAATTTGATCATCAATTTATATTCGCCTCGAAGTTCATTTAGTCTGTTTTTCCATATTTTATCGTGTTGCGTATTAAAAACAAATTTAGGAGTTGCATAAATAATAAGCCAGCTATTTTCATTAAGTCCTGTTTTTATTTGCCCATCGCCCTATCCACTATAACCAATAAAAAACTTTATTTTATTTAGATTTATGTTATTATTTTTTATTATCGTTTTTAAGGTTTCAAAATTAACTCTCTAGTAAATCACATCACTTATTTTAATAGATTCTGGTATCTGTTTAGGATATTGGTATAAAAAATAGGTTGTATACATTTGTATCGGTCCAGCATAGTGAAGAGGCAAATGAAAGCCCTGTAAATCTGCAATAAAAATATCTAAGGTTTATTCAACTCTGGTTATTTAAAATAAATCCAAAGCTACCTAGCTCCTGGTGCTCGCACAATAGAACAACAGATTTTAAAAAATTAGGATCTTTTAAAAATGCTTCAGCAATTATTAAAATTCCGACAGTTGGTTTAATCATTTTGTAAAGTACCATATAATAGTAATGAAATTATAGCTAATAAAATTTATTTGGAAAAAAATATAAACCTTAGTTAAATTTAAGATTTATAAGTATAAAATCATATTACAATCTAATACTGTTTTATCTTTACCTGTATGAAGAAGATATTTCCAATCATAACGATATTGATCCTGCTTTCACTATTTGGGCTTATTTTTTTTCAGTACTTATGGATTAAAAGCGCAAAATCTACAAAAGACAAACAAGTAAAAGAAAATATTATTAGAGCAGTAAATTATGCAGGTAATTTACTAACCCAGGAAAAAAGTTCTTGGATGCCACTTCCCCGTAAAGGTGATTTTCTTTTTCCTGTCGATAAATTACAAATTCAATATTTTAAGCCCTCAGTTATAAAACGTTTTTCGAAGGATGAAATTTCGGATATCATAAGGATGGGATTTAATAAAAATAACTTGCAAGAATATCCATTTGAATTTAATATTAGAATTAATACAATTAATGGAGACCAGATATATAGTGATAATTTTTTTAAATACTACGCTGATACAATTAACAGTTTAAATATCGTATATTCATTAGAGTCAGCTAATGGTAGCAGTTTAGAAAACTTATCAAATGAAGAATTACTTTCGGTAGTAGTGCCTCATCAGCAAAGCCTAATCTGGAAGGAAGTAACTTGGTTTATTTTAGGTGCCATTCTTTTTACCTTAATCATCACAGCTGCTTTTTTTATTACTATCATAACGTTATTAAAACAAAAAAAATTAAGTGAAATAAAATCTGATTTTATTAATAATATGACACATGAATTTAAAACGCCACTAGCAACAATATCGCTTGCTGTTGATGCTTTAAAAAATGAAAAAGTGTTATGTAGTAAAGAAAAATCTGATTATTTTATTGACATCATTAAAGAAGAAAATAAGCGAATGAATAAGCAGGTAGAAACGATACTGCAGGCTGCTTTACTTGATAAGAATGAAGTGCAATTAAATTTAAAACGATTGCTAGCACATGATTTAATTATTAGTGCATTAAATAATATTAATTTACAAGTGGAAGAAAAAGGTGGCCAAATCGAAGTAGAACTTGATGCAAAAAATGACTTAATTTTAGCAGATGAAGTTCACTTTACTAATATCATTAATAATCTGCTCGATAACGCAGTTAAATACTCGAAAGATAGTTTACACATTAAATTAATTACGAAGAACATAGGGGGTCATTTAAAAATAAAAATTGAGGATAATGGTATTGGTATGAATAAAGAAACAGAGCAACGAATTTTTGAAAAATTTTATCGAGCTCATACTGGTAACGTGCATAATGTAAAGGGCTTTGGCCTAGGACTTAGTTATGTTAAAACTATGATAGATGCACACCATGGTAGCATAAAAGCAGAAAGTATTTTGGGTAAGGGGAGTAGCTTTTATATTACTATTCCTCTGGCAAAATAATTTTTCTCTCTGCTACTAAATACTATAATTAATTTCCTTATTCTATATGCTAGTTTAATATTGGTTACCGCATCGCCAATAAAATATTAAATTAGTAATTGTTACAATTATTATTATCCCTCTAGATTTTACTATAAGCGTTAGATTTAATTTTACCTCAAAAATATTTTGTACCTCATGCAGTAGTAAAACATCATCAAATTTTTATTATTATCCATTGTCTAAAGAAGCGAGAACCTGCATAAATTAGCTTAATATCAATTTTCTTGAGTTATTAGTAGCTTATTCACACTAATTCATATATATCCACACTTAATTCACATCCAATTTCTTGTTTTTGGGCTAAAAACGACGCTAGATATAGTATATGGGATTGTGGATAAAAAACTTTTACAATTATTGATATTAAAGTGGGAAAAAGTGTTATTTTGTGGGAGTATATGTAAATTTTTAGATTAAATACTATAAAATGATTGGTTTCCTCGGCGAATATGAGGCCACTTTAGATGCAAAGGGGCGCTTTCTTTTACCTGCAGGCTTCAAAAAACAGTTGCCGGAAGAGGGTGTTGGGTATTTTATCATTAATAGGGGATTTGAAAAATGCCTCACTTTATATACACAACAAAGTTGGGATCCTATTTTTTCTGAAATAAGCAAACTAAATGATTTTGATCCTAAGGTAAGAGAATTTAGGCGTTATTTTTTAAATGGGGCTACTCAGCTAGAACTTGATTCTGCCGGCAGGTTGTTATTACCCAAAAATCTAACGGATCATGCAGGATTGGAAAAAGAAATTGTCTTGGTATCGGCAGTTAATAAAATTGAGATCTGGGATAAAATTAAGTACATGCAGTTCTTTGAAACTTTTACACCACAATCATTTAGTGATTTGGCAAACGAAGTGATGAATAAAAAAGAAGGAATTTAGGTTTAGAAATTAGTATGATGGAATGAAAAAAATGAATAACGATAAACTAATTTCTAATTCTGAATTATCTACTTATCATACACCCGTTTTACTAAATGAAAGTATTGATGGGTTAAACATACAGCCCGATGGAGTTTATGTTGATTGTACATTTGGTGGTGGCGGACATAGTCTTGCCCTTTTACAACACTTAAACCAAAAAGGGCAATTGCTTGTTTTTGATCAGGATGAGGATACCAGAAAAAATTTACCTAATGATGATCGGGTAACTTTTATCTCTCAAAATTTTAGACACTTACAACGATTTTTGCGATTGCATAAAATCTTGAAAGTAGATGGTATCCTTACTGATCTGGGCGTTTCTAGTCACCAGTTTGATGAAGCTTCTCGTGGATTCTCTACCCGGTATGATGCAGCACTTGATATGCGTATGGACCGACGACAGGTAATTACTGCTGCTGATATACTTAAAAACTTTTCGGAGCAACAGCTACATAAAATGTTTGAGAAATATGGTGAAGTGACCAATGCAAAAACATTAGCAAAAACAATTGTATCACAACGATTGGTAGCGCCTATTAGAACCATCAATCAGTTTAAAACTTCAGTCCACTTAGTAGTTAAAGGTAATCCTCAAAAATATTTTGCACAGGTTTTTCAAGCACTTCGTATTGAAGTAAATGATGAACTAGGCGCATTAAAAGAATTATTAGTACAAACAACAAGTATTTTAAAGCCAGGAGGAAGAGTTGTTATTATCACTTTTCATTCTTTAGAAGATAGGTTAGTGAAAAACTTTTTTCGGGATGGTACATTTGAAGATACAGCCATTGATGATATTTATGGTCATCGATTTATAAACCCTTTTAAAATGATAACAAAAAAACCAATTACAGCAAACGAAAGAGAAGCAAAAGAAAATACTAGATGTCGTAGTGCAAAATTGCGAATAGTAGAAATGAAGTAAAAAATTTAAAAAATAAGACAGATAATATTATCATGTTAAAAGAAGCAGAAATAAAAGAGCAGATAATAGCTGCTCAAAAGTTAGACTGGAAGAAAATTTTAAGTCACACTTGGGTGGTTAAAAATATTCCTTTCTTTTTATTTTTAACCTTGTTGGCTATTCTGTATATATATAACGGGCATTATGCCGACAAGCTGGTTTTAAAAATTAATACAACCGAAAAAAAAATTAAAGAACTTGAATACGAATACAAGACAATTAAAAGCGATGTTATTTTCAGAAGTAAAGCAAGCGAATTAATAAAGGCGGTAGCACCATTAGGATTAAAGGAATTAACTGCACCTCCAGTTTTATTAAGGGGAGATGAAATAAAAAAATAAAAAATACAGAATCCTTGGAAGTTAAAAAAGACATATTATGGCGAGTTTATCTCAGTTTTATTGGGATGGTTATTCTTGGAATTTTTGTAATTGGAAAAGCTTTTTATATACAACAGGTACAAGGTAATTTTTGGACAACCATGGATAGCAGTATGCATCTAAAATATAGACCTATTGAAGCTGAACGGGGTACAATTTATAGCGAAGATGGAAATATGTTAAGTACTTCGGTTCCCATATTTGATGTGTATGTAGATTTTGCAGCAGAAGGATTAATGGAAAACGACGGAAAAAGATTTAAAAGTCAGGTAGATACATTAAGTATTTGTCTTTCAAATCTATTTAAAGATAAAACACCCGAATTGTACCTGCATGAAATGAAGCTTGCATATAAAAATAAAGACAGGTACTATCCATTAAAAAAGAAAATATCATTTACGCAATATAAAGTTTTAAGAGATTTACCATTAGTAAAACTGGGTAAAAACAAAAGTGGCTTTCTTATGGAACCAAAAGATAAACGAATTAATCCTTATGGATTACTCGCCAATCGAACCATTGGTTTATCAAGGGATAATGCAAGTAATGTGGGTTTAGAGCAGCGGTATGATAGTTTACTTAAAGGAAAAACAGGACAGCAGTTGATAAGATATATGGCAGGGGCTTATATGCCTGTTGATGGTGGAGATGTGGTAGATCCAGAAAACGGTAAAGATATTATTTCAACCATTGATACTTATATACAAGATATTGCCGAATCGGCATTGATGCGAATGGTGGTTGGTAATAACTCGGAACATGGTACTGCCATTGTTATGGAAACAGCTACCGGAAAGATAAAGGCGATTGCAAATCTTGGAAAACAAAAAGATGGATCTTTTAACGAAGATCTGAATTATGGAATTGGTAAAGCAACTGAACCTGGTTCGGTATTTAAGCTGGCAACTTTAATGAGTTTATTGGACGATAAATATGTAACCAATAGTACAATTGTTAATTGCGAAGGGGGTAAAAAAACTTTTTATGGATTAACTATAAAAGATTCTCATCTGGGTACTTATGAAATTACAGTCAAAGATGCATTTGAAAGAAGTAGCAATGTTGCTTTTGCCAAATTGGCCGATCAATATTATCATAATCAGCCTTCAAAATTTATAAATCACTTACATAAGTACAGATTAGATGCCATTACAGGAATTGATATAACTGCTGCTTCGGGTAAACCCACTATTAAAAATCCATCAAATCGAAGCTGGGCTAATACTACTATCCCTTATATGGCACATGGCTATGAGGAATTAGTTACCCCACTGCATTTATTGATGCTATATAATGCGGTTGCTAATAATGGTAAAATGATGAAACCTTATTTAGTAAGTTCCATAAAACAATATGGCGTTGAAATAAAGGCTATTCAGCCAGTGGTATTGGTAGATAAAATTTGTACTGACGAAACCCTTGTTCAGCTTAAGGAATGCTTGCTCGCAGTAGTACAAGGAGAGCATGGTACAGCTAGAAAAATAAAAGACTCAACCTATTTGATTGCTGGTAAAACTGGTACGGCGGTATCTGCTTTAGATAATAAGGGATATAATAAAGGAAATAAAGTTTATCAAGCTTCATTTATTGGATACTTTCCGGCAGATGCCCCAAAGTATACTATAGCGGTGGTTATTCAAAATACTAAGGAATCCAAAAAATTTTATGGAGCAGATGTATCTGGGACTGTTTTTAAAGAAATTAGCGATAAAATTTACGGTAGTTATTTAAGTACTAAAAAATATATACCAGTAAATAAGCCAGATAGCAATCAGTATAATTATTTTGGAATGAAGAATGAATTGGGGTCAATTTTTACTACACTAAATCTGCCTTATGCCGACTCAGGTGTTTCTGGTTTTTGGAGATCAATGGAAATGAAAAATAATTCAGGAATTTTAAATGCACCACCTATTTCAATTTCAACATCCGGTTCTGTAACCCCTAATGTTATCGGAATGGGTTTAAAAGATGCCGTGTATTTATTAGAAAATATGGGACTAAAAGTGTCGTCTACTGGACGAGGCAAAGTAATGAATCAGTCGGTAAATGCAGGAACCCATTTTAAGAAAACTCAAAATATTACTTTAATACTTAATTGATACTGCAAGACATATTATATAAGGTTTCTATTTTATCCCTAATGGGTAATTCTAATTTAGAAGTAACTGGTTTGCAAATTAATTCAAAAAAAATACAACCTGGCAATTGCTTTATTGCATTAGAAGGAACTAATACTAATGGGCAAGAATATATTGAAAGTGCAATTGAAAATGGAGCGGTGGCAATTGTTTGTGAAAAGATACCATCTTTAATTAAAGATAATATTACTTATGTGCAGGTAGAAAATACTGCAGAAGCAGCTGGTTTTATGAGTCATAATTTTTTTAACGAGCCTTCGTTAAAATTAAAGCTAATTGGTGTTACAGGAACAAATGGTAAAACAACTATAGTAACATTATTATGGAAACTATTTACTGCTTTGGGAAATAAATGCGGCTTAATAAGCACAGTGCAAAATCAAATAGGCGAAAAAGTTATCATTACTACACATACTACACCAGATGCAATTACTATTAATTCGTTATTGAAGCAGATGGTTGATGATGGCTGTAAGTACGTATTTATGGAATGCAGTAGCCATGCCATACATCAAAGCAGAATAACAGGCCTACAATTTAACGGAGCTTTATTTAGCAATATTACACACGATCATCTTGATTATCATAAAACATTTGATGAATACATCAAGGTAAAAAAATCGTGGTTTGATAAATTGACTTTTACATCTTTTGCAATTAGTAATGCCGATGATAAAAGGGGTGCAATGATGCTACAGAATACCAATTCAAAAAAATATTTCTATAGCCTTAAAACTATTGCAGACTTTAAAGGAAAAATTCTTGATAATAGTCTTGAAGGTCTTCATATGATGGTGAATGACAAAGAGATTTATTTTCGGTTGATTGGAGAATTTAATGCGTATAATTTATTAGCAGTCTATGGTGCAGCTATTTGTCTTGGGGTGGATAAGGATATGGTGTTGCAGGTATTGAGCAGTTTGGATGGAGCAGAAGGAAGATTTGATTATATGGTAAGTAAAAAAGAAAAAATTAAAGCAATTATTGATTATGCACACACTCCCGATGCATTATTAAATGTATTGGCAACAATAAAAAATCTAAAGCAGGGGAACGAGCAAGTAATAACAGTTGTTGGTTGTGGCGGTGATAGGGATAAAACGAAACGGTCGATTATGGCAGAAGTAGCTTGTGAATATAGTGATAAAGTGATTTTCACTTCTGATAACCCACGTAATGAGGATCCTTATGAAATTTTAAAAGATATGCAAAGTGGGGTAAATGCAGTTACAAAAAAAAAAGTAATATCTATTGCAGATAGAAAAGAAGCGATTAAAACAGCAGTAAGCCTAGCTAAAAAAGATGATATTGTTTTAGTTGCAGGTAAAGGACATGAGAAGTATCAAGAAATAAAAGGAGTGAAGTATGATTTTGATGATAAGATGATTTTGAATGACATGTTTGAATTATTAGAGAAGTGACAAAGGTTAGCAGTAGGCATAAAAAAGTTGGTATTAGCTAAACTATAATCTGCAAACTGTAAACGAAAACTGAATTTATGTTATATCACATTTTTGATTGGCTTACAAAAGAAGGCTTCCGGTTTCCGGGCATTAATCTTTTTCAGTTTATCACTTTTAGGGTGTTATTGGCTATGATATTAAGTTTGATAATAACAACCGTGTATGGTAAAAAATTAATAAATTATTTACAAAAAAAACAATTAGGTGAATCTGTAAGGGATCTTGGATTAGCGGGCGAGAAAGAAAAAAAAGGGACACCAACCATGGGGGGGATAATTATTATCCTTGCTATTTTAATACCAACTATTTTATTAGCTAATCTTGATAAAGTTTATATACGGTTGATGTTGCTTTGCACCGTATGGTTAGGTGCTATTGGTTTTATTGATGATTACTTAAAAATAAGATCGAAAAGAATTACATTGGCTAAAGGGGCAACCTACAAAAAAAGTGATAGCGATGGTTTGGCAGGAAGATTTAAAATTTTTGGACAGGTGATGCTGGGTATAGTTGTAGGTGCTACACTTTATTTTACGCCAAGTGTGGTTGTGGAACGAGAAATATATACACCTAATGTTCAATTTGTAAAAGATTCAGTTTTACACCGGGGTGAAAAATTAATGAGTGATTCTTTTCATATTGTAAATTTGGATGGGAAGAAGCACACTTTTGCAAAAGTAAAGACACCAATTACCACAATCCCATTTGTAAAAAATCACGAATTTAATTATGCTAAACTTTTACCAGCCGCATGGGAAAGTTACGCATATGTCTTATATGTCATCATAGTAATAATTATTGTAACAGCGGTAAGTAATGGTGCAAATATTACTGATGGATTGGATGGCTTAGCAACTGGTGTTAGTGCCATCATTGGTATTTGTTTGGGAATATTTGCATATGTAAGTGGTAATATCAAATTTGCCGAATACCTCAATATTATGTATATCCCAAACATGGGGGAATTATCCATTTTTATCGCTGCATTTGTTGGTGCTTGTATTGGTTTTCTTTGGTACAATGCATTTCCTGCACAAATTTTTATGGGAGATACCGGTAGTTTAGCATTAGGAGGTATTATTGCTGCCTTAGCTATAATTATGCGCAAAGAATTATTAATACCTATTTTTTGCTTCGTTTTTTTAGTAGAGAATTTAAGCGTAATGATACAAGTGGGATATTTTAAATATACTAAGCGAAAATATGGCGAGGGACGGCGGGTGTTTTTAATGAGCCCGCTACATCATCATTATCAAAAGCTGGGGTATCATGAAAGTAAAATAGCAGTTCGTTTTTGGATTATAACTATATTAAGTGTGGCCTTAGCAATAGTAACGCTAAAGCTTAGATAGAAAAGTTTTGAAAAACCAGACTAGCGATTTACAAATTGTAAATGCTACATTTTTCATACTAACTACTATTCTTTATGAAAAAAAAATAACTAAAAACCTAATCTGTAATATTCCATGCTGTTGAAAAACCATTTTTACTTTTTAAAGAAGTAAAAAACATAAAGAAAAAATGAAAAAAAGATTAGTCATACTAGGAGCAGGCGAGAGTGGAGTGGGCACAGCTTTGTTGGCAAAACAAAAAGGGTATGATGTATTTGTAAGTGATGACAATTTTATTAAGGATTATTACAGAGACGAACTTAAAGAAAATGAAATTGAATTTGAAGAAAATCAGCATACAGAAGAAAAAATATTAAACGCTGATGAAGTAATGAAGAGTCCTGGTATTCCAGAAAAAAATGAATTGATAAAAAATATAAGAGCAAAAGGGTTAAATGTGATTAGCGAAATTGAATTTGCTTATCGATATAAAGGTAATAGCAAAATTATTGCTATCACAGGTAGCAACGGAAAAACTACCACCACAGCATTAACCTATCATATTTGTAAAACAGCTGGTGCCAATTGCGCCATGGTCGGTAATATAGGTTATTCATTTGCAAAACAAGTGGCAGTGAAACCGCACGATTTATATATTGCCGAAATAAGTTCATTTCAGCTCGACGATATTAAAACATTTCAACCCGATGTAGCTGTACTTACTAATATTACCGAAGATCATCTAGATAGGTATGAGTACAAGTTTGAAAATTATATTAAAAGTAAGTTTCGGATTGTGATGAATCAACAGCAGCAGAATACTTTTATCTACAATCTAGATGATACAGTAACAGTAGAATCAATAAATAATTATTCTATTAAATCAATACTAGCCCCAATTACTATGAGTAAACAATTGCCTCAAGGAGCCTATTTGCAGAATGCAAAAATGCACTTAAAATGGAAAAATGAAGAGATGCAAATGAGTATTTCAGATTTTGCTATAAAGGGAAAGCATAATCAGTACAATAGTATGGCTGCAAGTTTAGCTGCTTCTGCTATTGATATCCGAAAGGAAAAAATAAGAGAGGCATTACAAACTTTTGAAAGTTTGGAACATAGAATGGAAACTGTTGCTACCATTAAAAATGTAGAATTTATAAATGATAGTAAAGCAACCAATGTTAATAGTACTTGGTATGCCTTAGAGAGTATGGAAAAACCGGTGATATTAATCCTGGGAGGGGTAGATAAAGGCAATGATTATTCTTTATTAATTGATATGGTGAAGGAAAAAGTTAAAGCAATTGTTTGCATGGGAATTGAGCACCGTAAAATTTATGAGGCATTTAAAGATATAGTGCCACTAATGGTTAATACTGATAATGCAAAGGATGCTGTTCAATCGGCATTTCATTTTGCAAGTAAAGGAGATGTTGTTTTATTAAGTCCTGCTTGTGCAAGCTTTGATTTATTTAAAAATTATGAAGACAGAGGTAATCAGTTTAAACATGCGGTGAAGCAATTGTAGGCATAATAGTTAAGCCGCATCTCACAAGAATTTAATAAAGTGAGGTTTGTTTTATAGAGCGAATAAAATAAAAATTAAAATGTCAGAACAAGTAAATATAAAAACATTTTTTACACCCAATATTAGTAATATGGGGGGTAATTTGGTTAGCAAAACTAAAGGCGATCGTGTAATTTGGGGAATTGTAATTATACTTACTTTAGTGAGCTTGCTTGTTGTTTATAGTAGTACTGGCTCGTTGGCATACAAGTACAGTCGAAGTACTGAAAGTTATTTATTTAAGCAATTTGGTTTTATCGTGCTAGGGGTTTTAATTATTTATTTTGCACACCGAGTTAATTACACTATTTATTCCCGGATTGCATCTACACTATTTATTGCTTCTATTGTGTTATTAATTTATACTTACTTTTTTGGCGAAACATTAAATGCAGGTACTCGTTGGATTAAGTTACCAGTCATTAATATGACTTTTCAAACATCTGACATGGCAAAGCTTGCCCTTTTTATGTACATGAGTCGTCAGTTAAGTCGTAAGCAAACAGTGATTAAAGAGTTTAAAAAAGGATTTCTACCTATTATTACCCCTGTTGTTATTATTTGTTTATTAATTGCTCCATCAAACTTATCTACTGCATTACTTATAGGAGGTACTAGCATACTTATAATGTTTATTGGCAGAGTAAATACAAAACATATTTTACTCACTATGGCTATTTTATCCATACCGGTATTTATTTTATTTACAGTGGCAATAAATACTTATGATAAAACTGAGCATCGTGCAAAAGATATCCCAGCAGTTTTTTCTGTTGGCAGAGTGCCTACTTGGATTGGTCGTATCCAAACATTTATGTACAGTAACAAAGAAGATGTAAATGAAAAACTATATCAAATAAATCAAGCAAAAATTGCTATCGCAAAAGGAAGTTGGTTTGGGCTTGGACCAGGAAATAGTCAGGCACGTAATTTCTTGCCACATTCATACAGTGATTTCATTTTTGCAATAATACTGGAAGAGTATGGTTTTTTTGGAGGAGCATTTATGGTATTTATTTATTTACTTTTTTTATATAGATGTATTCGATTGTATAGAAAATGCCCGTATGCATTTGGGGCATTTTTGGCATTAGCATTAAGTTTTATGTTGGTAATACAAGCAATCGCTAATATGGGAGTGAATGTAAATATTTTTCCCAATACCGGGGTAACCTTGCCGCTAGTAAGCATGGGGGGGAGTAGTTTTTTATTCACTTGCTTATCTATTGGTATTATTTTAAGTGTGGCCAGAAATGTGGAACAGTTGGAAGGAAAAGAACATGTAAATGAATAAGAGAATAATCATAGCGGGAGGAGGAACGGGAGGGCATATTTTTCCTGCAATTGCAATTGCTAATGCTATTTTAAAACAGGCGCCCGAAACTGAAATATTATTTGTTGGTGCTATCGGAAAAATGGAAATGGAAAAAATACCGCAGGCGGGATTTAAAATTAAAGGGTTAGATATAGTAGGATTTAATAGAAGTTCTTTGATAAAAAACATTGGGTTACCCATTAAACTGATAAAAAGTTTTTTTAAGATACGTCAAATTTTTATAGTATTTAAACCAACAGCAGTAATTGGTGTAGGCGGCTATTCAAGTTTTCCTGTTTTAAAGCTCGCGCAGGTAAAAGGAATTCCCACTTTTATTCATGAGAGTAATTCATTTGCAGGAAAAACAAATATTATGCTTGGAAAAAAAGCTACATCTATTTTTGTTGCAAGTGATGAAATGAATATTTTTTTTCCTGAAGATAAAATCATTATAACTGGAAATCCGGTGAGATCAAGTATTTTAAATAGTAATGTAAGTAGAGAAGAAGGGATACAATTTTTTAAACTAGATCCAAAAAAAATAACCGTGTTGTGCATTGGAGGTAGTCTTGGAGCTAAAGCTATTAATGAAGCATTGGATAAAGATATTGAATTATTTGAACAAAATAATCTTCAACTGATTTGGCAAACTGGCAAACCCTATTTAACTAAAGCTAAAGCAAAGGCAAATGGGAAAATTAATATTTTGGTAAATGATTTTATTAATCAAATGGAATATGCTTATGCAGCTGCCGATTTAGTAATAAGCAGAAGTGGGGCTATGGCCATTGCTGAATTATGTGTGATGAAGAAAGCGGTTGTGTTTGTACCTTTTCCACATGCAGCAGAAGATCATCAAACAGTCAATGCTAAAAATTTAGTTAATAAAAATGCTGGCATATTAATAAAAGATAGTGAAGCATTAGCCTTACTCGTACCAGCTGTTATTGCATTATCTAAGGATGATAATAAACGGCAAGAGCTAAAAAATAATATTTTTAAATTAGCTATAACTAATGCTGATGAAATAATTGCAACAGAAATATTGAAAAATAGGTAATGATAGATTATAAGAACATAAAAAGAATATATTTTTTAGGAATTGGAGGTATTGGTATGAGTGCATTGGCTAGGTATTTTAAATCTATGGGAGTTCTAGTGAGTGGATATGATAAAATAGAAACAGTTTTTACAAAGCAGCTAGAAGAAGAGGGGATAGTTATTCATTATGAAGATAATGTTGAATACATTGACAAAGAGGCATCGTTGGTGGTGTATACACCCGCTATACCTGAAGCGAATAAAGAACTGAATTATTTTTTACAAAATAATTATAAATTGTTAAAAAGGAGTGACGTGCTTGGAGCTATTACAAACAGTTCATACAATATATGTATTGCGGGTACACATGGTAAAACAACTACCAGTACAATGGTGGCACATATTCTTAGGCATAGTGACTATGGTTGTAATGCGTTTTTGGGCGGAATTTCAGTTAATTATAATTCTAATTTTTGGCAACAAGTCCCTGGGGGAAGCAGTAAAAAAAATGTAAGTGTAGTAGAAGCTGATGAGTATGATAGAAGTTTTTTGAAATTAAGTCCTGATGTTGCTATTATCAGTTCGATGGATCCAGACCACTTAGATATTTATGGTACTGTCGAACAGATGGAACAAGCTTTTATCGATTTTTCTGCAAGGATTAAAACAGGCGGATTATTGCTGAGTAAATACGGGCTTAAAAGAACAGAAGAATTAGAAGCACATGAGCACCAGACCTATCATTTAAACAATAAAAATGCAAATATTTATGGGTCTAATATACAAATGATTAATGGCAGTTATCAGTTTGATGTAGTAATGCAATATTGGAGTATAACAGATATAGTTTTAAAAATGGGAGGGCTGCACAATATTGAAAATATGATTGCAGCAATTTCAGTAGCACGTTATCTTGGAATAGATAATAATAAAATAAGAAATGCAGTTGCAGCATTTAAGGGTGTAAAAAGAAGGTTTGAGTATATCGTGCAGCGTGATAAATTAATAATGGTGGATGATTATGCACATCATCCAGAAGAATTAAGAGCATTATTATTAGGGGCCAAAAATTTGTTTCCTAATAAAAAATGTGTTGTGATTTTTCAACCACATCTTTATAGTAGAACTAGAGATTTTGTAGATGGCTTTGCTGAAAGTTTGAGTTTGGCTGATGAGGTTATTTTGCTTCCTATTTATCCGGCAAGAGAGCTACCAATTAAAAATATAAGTAGTGAAATTATTTTAAATAAAATAAAAAATAAAAATAAGTGTGTGATGTTAAAAGAAAATTTATTAAAATATATAACCTCTTATTCTATATCTTCTTTTGGAGTAAACAAAGATGGCTTATTATTAATTACAGCGGGTGCAGGTGATATTGACGCATTGGTAGAGCCGATTAAAAATATAATAAATAAGAAAATTGAAATCTAACAAACGATATAGTATTAAAAATATAATGTTGGCAACTCTCTGGGTTACTATGGGTGGAGCTACTATTTTTTTATTAATTGCAGCAATTAAAAGTAAAGGAACTCATCGTTGCAAAGGAGTTGAAATTAACATACATGGTGTAAGTAACAATTTTTTTGTTGATAAAAAAGATATTCTTAATTCTATTACAGCCATGGAAAAAATAAATCCAGTAGGCAAAAATATTGGTTCTTTTAATTTAAAAAAATTGGAGAATGAACTTAAAAAAGATGTTTGGATAAAATCAGCAGAACTGTTCTTTGATAATAATGAAATATTGCAGGTTACCGTACAAGAAAGGGAACCAATTGCAAGAGTATTTACCTTAACTGGTAATAGCTTTTATATTGATATTGAATTATCAATACTACCGTTGAGTGAAAAGTTTTCTGCTAGATTGCCGGTGTTTAGCAATTTCCCTTCAGATAAAAAACTTTTTGCAAAAGCTGATAGTAATTTACTGATTGGGATTAAAAAAATTAGTCTCGCTATTCAAAATGATACATTCTGTATGGCTATGATTGAACAGATTGATATTACAACGCAGTACTCTTTTGAGATGATTCCTAAAATTGGCAATCAGTTAATTGTTTTTGGCGATGCTACAGATGTAGAAACTAAACTTAATAAACTTAAAATGTTTTATAAAGAGGTTATGACAAAATCAGGATGGAATACTTATCGAGTTATTAATGTACAATATCAAAATCAGGTAGTAGCAAAAAGAAAAGGAGCCGAAGATGTAATAGCAGATTCATTAAGAGCATTTCAGATTATGCAATTGCTTGCCGAAAGGGCACAAAAATTAGCAAATGATTCAATACAAATGATTCAACAAGATAATGATCGTAATACCGTACATAGTAATATGATACTTCAATCGATACAACGGGACGAAAATAACGACTTGTCTGGTACAGATGAAATTTCTAATGAACCGAAAAAAATTATTCAACAGAAACAAGATATCATAAAAAAAGAAGTAAAATCAATTTCAAATCCGGTACAAAAATTAGTCTCGGAAAAGAATAAAATAAAATAATCAAAATATCTGATAAAAAAATAAGTATTAAAAAAAATTGCCTAACTAATAAACAAACACAAAATATACAATTATGAATCAGGAACAACCCATCATCGTAGGACTGGATATTGGCACAACAAAAATTGCTGCCATTGCCGGACGAAAAAATGAATTTGGCAAACTGGAAATACTTGGCTTTGGCCGTGCCAATAGTAATGGAGTTAAACACGGCATGGTTTTGAATATCGACCAAACGATTAAAGCCATTGAGCAGGCCTTAAAAAATTGTTATGATTCAAACCCTAATCTAGAAATTAGAGAAGTGTATGTGGGTATTGCGGGTCATCATATAAAAAGTTTGCAAACCCGTGGTGATATTGTACGCCAAAGTATTGAGGAAGAAATAAGACAAGAAGAGATAGATAGACTGGTTGCAGATCAATATAGAACCTATATTCCTGCAGGAGATCAAATTATTGATGTGATTCCACAAGAATTTACTGTAGATAATTTTCAAAATATACCAAATCCAATTGGTTATAGTGGTGTAAAAGTGGGTGCAAATTTTCATATTATTACAGGCGATAAAAATGCGATTAGAAACATTAATCGCAGTGTTGATAAAGCAGGGTTAATAACAAAAGATTTAGTTCTGCAGCCGTTAGCTTCTGCAGCAGCAGTTATGTGTGATCAGGATTTGGAAGCCGGTGTTGCTATTGTTGATATAGGGGGAGGAACAACCGATCTAGCAGTTTTTTATGAGGGCATTTTAAAACATACTGCTGTTATTCCTTTTGGTGGGGAGAACATTACTGACGATATTAAGAATGGATTAGGTGTTTTAAAAACACACGCCGAGCAAATGAAAATTCAGTTTGGTAGTGCATTAAGCGACGAAACAAAAGGAAATACATTTATTACTATACCAGGGTTACGCGGAATGCCACAAAAAGAAATTTCAGTTAAAAATTTAGCTAGTATAATCCAGGCTCGTATGAGCGAGATTATGGATTTTGTAACCTATCATTTAAAACAAGTAGGTTTAGATACTAGGATGCTGAATGGTGGTGTAATACTTACTGGCGGTGGATCTCAACTGAAACACTTAATTCAGTTAACCGAATATGTTACTGGGTTAAATGCAAGAATTGGTTATCCTAATGAACATTTATCTGGCGGGCATATAGAAGAACTTGCTAAGCCAATGTATAGTACTTGTATTGGTTTAATATTGAAAGGATATAATGACTATGAAAATAAAAACAAACAATTTGAAGGACAATTTAAAAAAATAGAAATACCTGAGTCCTTACAACATCCGCCTACTGGTGAACCATTAGAAGGGGTAGAAGAAAATGAGATGGTAAAAATTAAACAACGTAAATCATTAAAAAACTTTATGGACGGGTTTAAGAATGGTTTAATTGATTTGTTTAAAGAAGAGGAGGATGCAAAATTGTAATCGCTTAAATTATCAAGTAATTTTTTTTAAAAAAAATAGAAGCACTTATTAGAAAATATATTTAAATTATCTTATTAACCCATAATTAAAACGGCAGTATTTTTTAACTAACAAAATTAAGTACTGTTTAAATTCTAACTGCTCTGTAAATTTTCGTTAAAGGGGAGATTTATAGAGACTAAAACAATTTACTATGATTCATTTTGACTTGCCTAAAGATCAATCCTCCATCATTAAAGTAATTGGTGTAGGTGGTGGTGGAAGCAATGCGGTAAACCACATGTTTTCGCAAAATATTGAAGGTGTAAATTTTATTATCTGTAATACAGATGCACAGGCGATTGCACAAAGTAAAGTGCCTAATAAAATTCAACTTGGTCCGCATTTAACACAAGGTCTTGGTGCTGGTGCTAACCCCGAAATTGGCCGGCAGGCTACTGAAGAGAGCTTAGAGGAAATTAAACGAATATTAGAAGTGAATACCAAAATGGCATTCATAACTGCGGGTATGGGTGGTGGTACCGGCACGGGTGGAGCTCCAATACTTGCAAAAATTTGCAAAGATTTAGGTATACTAACCGTTGGTATTGTTACCACTCCATTTGCTTACGAAGGTAAAAAAAGAATTGCCCAAGCAGAAGAAGGTGTAATGCTTTTAAAAAATCATGTGGATACATTATTGGTTATTAGCAATGATAAACTGCGTCATCAATTTGGCAATTTAAAAATGAAAGAAGCATTTGCAAAAGCAGATAACGTTTTGGCAACTGCAGCAAAGTGTATAACAGATGTAATTAATAGTACAGGTCAAATTAATGTAGATTTTGCAGATGTATGTACCGTGATGAGTAAAGGAGGTGTAGCTATTTTAGGTAGTGCTGCAGAAGAAGGTGAAGACAGGGCACAAATGGCTATAGAACATGCCATTAATTCTCCCTTACTTAATGATAATGATATACGTGGAGCAAAATGGATTTTGATTAACATAAATTCTGCTGATGGGGAACATGAGTTTACCATGGATGAAGTGGAGATTATTCAAAATTATTTATTAAGTCAGGCTGGCGATGATACTGATGTAATACTTGGATTGGGTTATGATAACAGTTTAGGCGCTAAAATTGGTATTACTTTAATAGCTACAGGTTTTGAGCATAAAGATCCTTTTGTACGCAAGCCTGAAATAAAAGTAGAAAAAAATGATGAGAAAATAGTAATGCTTCTGGAGATGCCTTTAAAAGATACAAACATAACTAATCAAGGATTACAGCGCACGGAACAGACTGAAAAGAAAACACATCAACCCGTTTTTGAATTTGATATAAGTAATGATGATGATGATATCGCTGAAATTACAGAACAGCCCGCTATAGTAGTACATGAAGACCAACTGCTACCAACTTTAAAAGAAACGTTAGAAGAAATATCTGAAGAAGTGGGAGTGCTTGGTAAAATTACTAGAGATAAATTGGATGCAACTTCCTTATTTTTTGAAATATCTTCATCCACAGATCAAACACCAGTAATAGAATTTGATATTCCACAAATGGAAGTGTCAGTTGAAAAATTATCATCTAAATCTAAAATTAAAGAAGAAAATATTCTAGTTAATAAAAACATTACCACCGTCCCCTCGTCTGGAGGGTATCTGGCTAAACCTTCACAAATTTATGCTGAAGAGCAGCCAAAACCTGAATGCAATTCGATTGATCAGCTACTCCCGTTGCAGGAGATGAATCAGGAAGACGAACCTGTGATTGAAATGCAACTGGTAGTTAAATCTTATCAAGTGGTGGAGGAAGAGCAACATATAAAAATAACCCAACCCATCATGATTTCTGATGTTGAGGAACCTGCTATGCAGGACGAAGCAGCGGATCTTAGGCGCAGGGCGATCGATCGAATTGCAAAACTACGTAACTTGTCGTTCAACATTAACGTAGCCGATCCTAATAATGAGTTTGAAACGGTACCTGCTTACCTTCGCCGCAATATGGAATTACATAATTCCATCGCCGATGTAGAAAGTTTTTACAGCAATTACACAGTAAAAGCAGATGAAAATAATCAAACATCAATTAGCACTATCAATAGCTTTATGGAAGGCAAAAGGCCTGATTAAAATAATGACATCAAAGCAGTTTTGGGCTGGTATTTAACTTTGTTTGTGTTTGATATCTTTTATAATAAATAGCTTCCAACTTTTTTGGGAGCTATTTATTATAAAAGAGTACTATTTTTTTGTACTGTCAGGCTTACTATTTAATGGTACACCAACAGCTATATCACAACGATGGTTTGGCTCTCCATGTGGAGGGTTCATGCCTGGTTCAGTTTTTTGTGTATTTGGAATCTCTGTCATTGTTGTTTGCGGCAGCTGTGTACTAACTGATGCTGGTTGCACATTTGTAGGTACTGGCTTGCTATTTAATGGTGCTCCAACAGCTATATCGCAACGATGGCTGGGCTGTCCATGTGGAGGATTCATACTCGGCGCAGTAGTTGTTTGTGTTGTTTTTTGAGGAGAAGAAACAGCAACATTATTTTGCGAATTAATATTTATTGGAGTTGTTCTAGGAGTCGTGTTTATGTCATCAGGCACTGTGTTTGTCGGCAACGTATTATTGTTTTGTGGCGCTGTATTTGATATAGCTGGTTGAACAGTTTTATTTTCTGATCCCACAGGAATAATTGATTTATCGATATAATCATTATTATCAGATCCTGCACAAGATATTAAAGTGGTGGCTGTTAATAAAGCCACCACTGTAAATAATTTTAATTTCATGACGCTTATTTTAGGTAGCTGCAATTTAGGCCTATTTGAGGGAAATACAAATTGAGTATAATTTTTTTTGAAGATTTGCTTATTCATAATTCAAGTTACGTTTTTTTATTTTTTATAACAAGTAATAAAACAAAAACCGACGACAAACTTGTCGGGATTTAAATCACATTTAGATTTCTTAAAAGCGTAAGCAACGCTTTGCTTAACCCTCAAAATACTTATGAAAATATGGAATTGTTTCAATGCCTTTATAAAAATTAGCGAGGTCAAATTTTTCATTAGGGCTGTGCAGATTATCGCTGTCTAATCCAAAGCCCATCAATACTACTTTTACACCCAGTTCTTTTTCAAACAAAGAGCAAATAGGTATGCTGCCACCACCGCGTACTGGTATGGGCACTTTTCCAAAGCAAGTTTCTATTGCTTTAGCTGCAGCCTGATAAGCACTAGTGTTAATAGGAGTTAGGTAAGGCTCACCACCATGATGAAGTGTTGCTTTTACTGTAACATAAGGGGGCGCAATTTTTTGTAAATGATTAATTAACATTTCGGTTATTTTACCGCTGCTCTGGTTGGGTACTAGCCTTGCAGATATTTTTGCAAATGCTTTTGATGGCAAAACAGTTTTTGCACCTTCGCCAGTATAACCACCCCAAATTCCGTTTAGTTCAATTGTAGGTCGAATACCTGTTCTTTCATTAGTACTATAATCGCGCTCTCCCCATAATTCTTTTATACCCAAATCATCTTTATAGTCCTGTTCATTAAAGGGAGCCGCGGCCATTAGTTTTCTTTCTGCATCAGATGAAATAATTACCTCATCATAAAAACCGGGGATGTTAATATGATTATTCTCATCGTGTAAGGAAGCAATCATTTTTGCCAATATAGTAATAGGATTAGCAACTGCACCACCATAAACACCACTATGCAAATCGCGGTTAGGGCCAGTTACTTCTACCTCAATATAACTTAAGCCACGAAGTCCAATATCCAAACTTGGCGTGTCTAAACTAATCATAGCGCTATCACTAATAAGTACACAATTTGCTTTTAATAATTCTTTGTTGGCAATAACAAATTTAGCTAGGTTAGTTGAGCCAACCTCTTCTTCTCCCTCTATACAAAATTTAATGTTATTTTCAAGTGTGTTGGTTTGTATTAATGTTTCTAATGCTTTTATGTGCATATACATTTGACCTTTGTCATCGCAACTGCCACGTGCAAAAATTTTACCATCAATTATTACGGGTTCAAATGGGCCACTTTTCCAAAGTTCTAAAGGCTCGGCTGGCTGTACATCGTAATGGCCATAGACCAATACCGTTGGTTTGCTGGGGTTAACTATTTTTTCGGCATACACAACAGGGTGACCAGCTGTTGCAAAAATTTCAGCCTTATCAACACCTGCTTCTATCAGGCGTTGCTTTACAGCTTCAGCACAAGCAATCATATCGGGCTTATGTTCGGCTTTTGCACTTACACTGGGTATCCGCAACAGCTCGAGTAACTCGTTTAAAAAACGCTCCTTATTTTTTTCCTGGTAATCTTTCCAAACTTGCATAGTATTTATTATTTGTATGTGAAATATAATTAATTTAGGATGCTAAATTAAGCCATTTAGCTTGCATAAACAGTATGTTAAAAAAAGATAAAAAATAATAGAAATTAGTTCCATTTTTTGCAGGTTGGTATACTCATTAATATATTTACGTTAGATTAGTTGTCAATTTATCAGCCTTTGTTTTTTCCGAATTGCACTTAATCCTGTCTAATGTAAAGGCTGAGTCTATTATAGAAATTAATGTAAGAAAATTATATTGCAGATTCTTTTTTGTAAAAAAGAAATCAAGTTACAAAGATATAGAAAACGAGTTTTTTTTATGCGTATAAAAGATTATTATGCAATTTTATGCTAAGCCAATACCATTAAGACTGTAAGCAGGTATAGTAGAACAATTAAAGCTAGTATCCATTTTATTACTAATACAAAAATGGTACAAAATATTATTCTTAAAGAACCTAGATTATAAAGTGTAAATAATATGCCTATGTTTTCAAATATGTCTAAATCATCTATCCATAAAGCTGCTTTAGCAAATAAATTACCCCTTTTAATTAAGGTTTTTTTTATTCATATAAATAGTTGTTGACTATATTTTAAAGTCACCCATTCTTTGTTGTACATAATCCCAATTTACCACATCCCACCAATTTTGAATATAATCAGCCCTTTTGTTTTGATATTTTAAATAGTACGCATGCTCCCAAACATCCAACGCTAGTAAGGGAAATCCTTTTTTATCCGAAACATCCATTAATGGATTATCCTGATTAGGGGTAGAACTTATCTGTAGTTTTTTATTACCATCAATATATAACCAAGCCCAGCCACTACCAAAACGATTTTTACCTGTATCTGAAAAATTTTTTTTAAAATCTTCAAAACTACCAAAGGCCAAGTTAATAGCAGCTTGTATATCACCCGTTGGTAAGTTATTTACTTGTTTAGCGCGCATACATTTCCAAAACATTTCATGGTTGTAATGACCACCACCATTATTACGCATTTTAGGCGAATATTTCGAGATGTTGCACAATAGAGGTTCTAACCCTAGAGCAATATTTACCCCTTCTGCCGTAGCAGCTTCTTTTGCATTTTTAGAATAAGCAGCAGCGTGTTTGCTGTAATGAATTTCCATTGTCATGGCATCTATTATGTTTTCCAAACCATCATAGGTATAAGGAAGTGCTTGCTGATCAAAACCAGTATTAAATTTTGAGGATATATAATTTTCTTTTCTAGTAAATGATTGCAATAAGGGAGCGGCTATACTTAAACTAGCTCCAATGGCTAAACTTCCTTTTACTGTTTTTGAAATAAATGATCTTCGGGTATTTTTTTTTTGTATAGCCATAATAATTATTTTAAGACACTATTTTTTTAAATCTATTTTTTACATATTTAAATGCACGATTATAATATTCTTTATTAAATAATTGTGAATCGTGCATGGCTTTATAGGTAAGAAAAATACCAACTGGGGTTAGTACTAATACCGCTAACCACATACCAAAAAATGGTGACATTATCTCCTCCTTTACAAATTTTTCGCCAAACATATTTAGCAAATGAAACATTAAAAAGAAAATTATAGCAACAACCAAAGGCATACCCAAACCACCTTTACGAATTATAGAACCTAACGGAGCTCCTATAAAAAATAAAACAAAACATGCCATAGCTAAAGAAAACTTACGGTGCCATTCAATTTTATGGAACTTAATTTCTGATTTACGATTTTCAATTTCATTGCCAGTATCCAGGATATTATATTTTAAATTACTTGCTATGGTTATGGCAGATTCTACAACCCTAAAACGTGCCGAGTCTGGCAAAATAGAATCGAATTTGTCGTACTTAAAATTTATTACTGCTAATTTTTTTTGGGAACTGATTTGCTTCGCTGTATATGGTAGGCTCATGTCCATAGTTCTATTCATTCGTACCATAATACTATCATTTAGTTTATCTAGCGAATCTAGCGAATAGTTAATTTGACCAGCACTTAACATTTTAAAATTATTACGGTAAATACTATCGTCGGTCGTTTGTTTTTGTAAAGAACTTAAATCAAAAAGTTTTTTAAAAGAGCTAAAACTAAGCCGAATAAATTCTGTAGTGGAATCATAACTGTTTCCGTTTTCTTGATAGCGAGTTCCATTTTTAAGATTAAATTCTAAAAATCTTTTATCTGCAGATACCGTCATTACACCCGTTTCAGCTATAATGCAATTATTTTGAAGTGGGTTGGTTTGTTCGTAAATTAAAACATCGTGTATGGTTTTTCCATCAGTATCTTTTTTTCCGGCTTTAATAGCGTAGTTAGGAATATAGGTAAAAAACACACCCTCTTTTAAATCAAAAGCGGGCTTCTTATAATAAATATCATTATAAAGGGCAACAAATTTTAAATTAGCATAGGGTATTACATAATTGCCAAAAATAAATGTGATGCCGCTTAATAAAATCGCCAACCATATTAATGGGCGCATAAATCGCAATAAAGAAATACCCGATGATTTTATAGCGACCAACTCAAAATGTTCACCCATATTGCCAAAAGTCATGATAGATGAAATAAGAATAGCAATTGGCATGGCTAATGTAAGCATAGACGCACTTACATACCATAAAAACTTACCAATGGTAATAAAGTCTAAACCCTTGCCTACTAAGTCATCTAGGTATTTCCAAAGGCCTTGCATCATGAGTACGAAAAAAGCAATAAAGAACGTTATAATAAACGGTCCGATAAAAGATTTAAGAATAAGTTTATCTAATTTCTTTATCATGAAAAAAAATCTAATGAAAATTAATTGTAGTAATTTACTGTTCTATGTACAATGATTCAAAATTAATGCTTTCTGCTGAGGAACAGCAAATGGTAAATAATACGAATTGGATTTTAACGAAACGTATTATAATTGACAAAGTCGGTCTCTTATTCGGCTCTTTAGCAGATTCACAAAAATTAATTATTGAACAACAGGCAGATTGGCTAAACCCAGAAATTGTAAATTCTACACTAAAGCTTCTAAAAGGCGAAAACTACCTAAAACTTCCATATGTGTTGTTAGACTATCCAAGGTTTTTTGAACTTGAGAATATTTTTGCAGTAAGAACCATGTTTTGGTGGGGTAATTTTTTCAGTATTACTTTGCATTTATCTGGTAGCTATAAGCAGATGTTTCAAAAAAAAATCATTGAAAGATTAAGTTTAAGTAAGCAAAATTTTTTTATCTGTATTCATGATAGCGAGTGGCAGCACCATTTTGGTTCGGATAATTATATTCTTGTAAAACAATTGTCTGATAATAATGTACAGAATAATATTTATAACAAACAATTTATTAAGCTAGCTATTAAATTTCCTTTGCATCCATGGAATAGCATACCTACATTACTTAATGAAGCATTTGATGAAATAATAAATCTGTTGAAGACTTAGCTACCGAGGCGATGAAATAATTCCTTTACCTGGTATTGCCATAATTGGCTCTGATCCTTAATTTCCTTTTTTTCGGCAAAGTCACTGATAATTAAAATAGTTTGATTGGTAACTTCAGATTTATCAATACGCCATTCAAAATATTCATCTTTAGTCATATAATCCCACCGAAAACGAACAAACTTGTCTTGTTCGCTGTCTATTAATTTTGCTTTCTCTTCAACTCCATTCCAAGAAAAAATAAATTGATCCTCTTTTTCATCAATTTTATCTGCAAACCATTCTTGTAATCCAGTTGGGGTTCTTAAAAAATCATATAAAATAGCTGGAGAACATCTAACAGGGTATTCTAATGTATATAAAACTTTCTTACTCATTTTTTTATTTTAAAAAATCATTGATTTGTTGCAATAATAACAAATTAAACCAAAGCACAAATTATTTATTTATCTTTTTTGTTTTACTTATCAAAAAAAATAGCAAACACAATTGATAAATACCTGATAAAATGACTGTATTATACATTTTTATTTTAATAATATGATATATTTAACATAAATTTTAGTACTAAAATCTGCCATTTTTAACAAATTGGCAACTTAATTTTTTTTAGCAAATTATTAAATCTTCTGTATTTGGTTATGCGTAAATTAAAAATATTTAACACAAACGCTATCTATATAAGCCAACGTTTAGAAAAACAATTGTAAGAAGATAGGGAAACTTCAATTAATTAGGCCGATAATTTTACTTATCCTTGTCTTTTACCATAAAACCCATTTCTTTTTAGCCTCTGTAAATCAATTGTTTTAATCTTTAATTTTACCCGAAATTTGCACAATAATAAATTATTGAACATGTTGATTGAAATAAAAGTTCCTACTATTGGTGAAAGTATTACTGAAGTTTCCCTTGTTAAGTGGCATAAACACAATGGCGACTGGGTTAATAGAGATGAAGTGATTGCTGAATTAGAAAGCGAAAAAGCCAGTTTTGAGCTAAATGCAGAAGAGTCAGGAGTTATTAATATAATTGCCAATGAAGGTGATACCCTTCATATTGACGATGTTGTTTGTACTATTAACACAGATGCAGCTCCCCAAATACCCAAGGATGTATTTAATATAGATTATAATAAAACGATATCACAGCCCCAAAATGATAATTCATCTAGTCAAATGCTACCTAAGATGCAGCCAACGCACACTGCTGATATTAAAGCCACGCCTGTTGCAGCAGCAATAATTGCAGATAAAAAACTTGATGTACTAGGAGTTACCGCTTCTGGTATTAATGGAAAAATAGTGAAACAAGATGTTATGGACGTACTTAATAACCCTGGTAGAAAAATAGGGACCTTTTTATTTGAAAGAAATGACCGCAAACAAAAAATAAGCAACCTGCGTAAAACAATTAGTAGACGCTTGGTGGAAGCAAAAAATACAACTGCTATGCTTACTACTTTTAATGAAGTAGATATGAGCGCCATTATGGAAATTAGAAAAAAGTTTAAGGATAAATTTAAAGAATTGCATGGCGTTAATCTTGGCTTTATGAGTTTCTTTACCAAGGCCTGCACCTATGCCTTAATGGAATGGCCTTCAGTAAATGCTTATATAGATGGGGAAAATATTATTTATCACGATTTTTGCGATATCTCTATTGCAGTAAGTGCGCCTAAAGGATTGGTGGTGCCCGTAATACGAAATGCCGAAAGTTTAAGCATGGCAGGCATTGAAGCTGCCGTATTTCAGCTAGCAACTAAGGCAAAAGATAATAAATTAACAATTGAAGAAATGACAGGAGGAACTTTTACTATCACTAATGGAGGCATTTTTGGCTCCATGATGAGTACCCCAATAATTAATATTCCTCAATCGGCCATTTTAGGTATGCATAATATTATGGAACGCCCTATGGCTGTTAAAGGACAAGTAGTGATTAAGCCAATGATGTACCTAGCATTAAGCTACGATCATCGAGTTATTGATGGTAGAGAATCTGTTGGTTTTTTAGTTAGGGTAAAAGAATTTTTGGAAAATCCAGAATTGATGCTATTTGGAAAAGACCCCGTAAAATCACTGTTAGAACTGTAAAATTAGGTTGATTAATTTTACAATCTGCATTAACAACTACAGGCTTTATTTTTGTTTTTATGCGCTATCACTCTTATTTAAACTCTGCAAAAACAATAATTGAAACTTATAAGGGAGAATTACCCCTTGCCATTTTTATAAAGAAATATTTTGGAGCTAATAAAAAATATGGTGGGCGCGATAGAAAACAAATTGCAACACTCTGTTATAATTTTTATCGTCTAGGAAAAGCGGTGCCTCAATTACCTGTTGAAGAAAAAATAATTGCTGCGGCATTTTTAGGCGGGCAGTTAAATAATGATTTTTTAAATTTTCATAAACCAGAGTGGAATGAAATAATTACAAAATCAATTTCAGAAAAAATAATAATATTATGTTTTGTTTTTCAGCAAATTTTCCCATGGCAGAGCGAATTAAGTGCTGGCGTTGATTTTGAACTTTTTTGTAATTCATTTTTTATTCAACCCGATTTGTTTTTACGAATAAGGCCTGGTAAAAAAGGCAAGGTCATAAAAAAAATACAAGAGACAGATATACTTTTTGAAATGTTAACTCATGATTGTATTGCACTTCCAAATTCTACTAAACTAGATACCCTGCTCGAAATAGATAAGGACGTAATTATTCAGGACTTCAATTCGCAGCAGGTACTCAATTATCTAAAAGATACAGTAATAAATATCCAGCATACACTTTCCATTTGGGATTGCTGTGCTGCTAGTGGTGGCAAATCAATTTTAGCCTACGATATTTTAAACGGGCAAATAGAATTAATGGTTTCTGATATTAGACAAAGCATTTTAGCTAATCTTGCAAAAAGATTTGACACTGCTGGTATTAAAAATTATACATCTTTTGTTACAGATTTATCTATTAATCTTGCCCAAGATGAAGTGCATACTCAATTGCCCATTGTTGATTTTCAATTAATTATATGCGATGCACCTTGTACTGGTAGCGGAACCTGGAGCCGAACACCAGAACAGTTATATTATTTTAAACAGAAAACAATTGATGTTTATGCAGAGATGCAAAAAAAAATTATTTCAAATGTAATTCCAAAATTGCAAAAAAATGGCGAACTCATTTATATTACCTGTTCTGTTTTTAAAAAAGAAAATGAAAACATCGTAGACTTCATCAAAGAGAAATTTGGTCTACAATTATTGCAGATGGAATTATTAAAAGGGTATACTAAAAAAGCAGACACTATGTTTATTGCAATTTTTAAGAAGAATTAATTTTTATTGATGCATTATTTTTTTTACTACTTCTTTTTTGTCATTTAAAAGCACGGTTACAAAATAAATGCCAGCACTCATTTTTTTCATAGAAATGCTGTAGGTGTTATGGCCAACAGCCTGTTGCTTGCTTAAGCTATAAACAATTTGTCCCGCTGAATTATGTATTAGAATATCTACTTTTATAGCTAGAGCTCTAACTACCAAGACCGAAAGATTATCTTTAACAGGATTTGGCTTAACAGTAATTTGTTCAGGTAGCGCAAAAATACATATTTGCTGATCGTTGGTAATGGTTGCTAGTGCCGTATCAACACATGCAAAATTGTTTGTAGCAATTAATTGGTAAACACCTGCGGCAGAAATAGCGGCGGGGTTTATAACGGCTGTGCCTCCAATCTTCCAAGATGTAGTTAATCCTGTTGTGGTGAATATAGTATTTAAATTAAATAGGCTATCTGTACATTTTACAAATGTCCGATCGACACCTAAATTAGGACTAGGATTGATAATCACATTTACGGTAGCAGTATCAGCACAACCACTATTATTAATCGCTATTAATTGATAAAGTCCTGAATTAGTAATAGCTAAGGGATTTGTAACGGTATTACCACCCAATGTCCAGTTTGTAGTTAACCCTGTTGCAATAAATTGCGTAGTAAGATTAATTGCATAGCCACTACAAATACTCGCAGATTTATCTGCTCCTAAATTTGGTCTTGGTGTAAAATTAACCGTAATTGAATCCAAATAAAAACTGGTATCAGCTGCAATATTCATTTTAAAACGATACTTAATACCCGTTGTTGGAAAACTACGAAGATCATCAGGATAAGAAAAATTGCGAGATACAAATGCGCCAGCAGATGTTTGGGTGTTAATAGTTGTATAACCAGCATCAGCCGGTAATTTTCTTTCTACTACAATACTGATAACCGAGTCTGTTTTGGCTGTCCATTGTAAGTTAACACTGCAATTAGTTACAGTTGATTGTTGTATATATAATTGTTTTATTAAACGAACAAAGGCCTTTTTCATATCCGGTATTCCATATCCCACTCTATTATCTGGATTGGCGGCTCTTGTGGCCGATTGTTGCATTGCACTAATAATGCCCATATTATTAATTTCTGGAAAAGCCTGCCATAAACAAGTTGTTAGTCCAGCCATATTAGGGCATGCAAAAGAAGTTCCGCTACCAAATGTTGGTTGCCCGGTAGATGGATTAGCAATAACTGCACTAACACCCACTGCTGATACAGATGGTTTTATTTGTCCATCGCTGCTAGGCCCATAACTACTAAAACTACCCACAACACCCGATGTGCTAACTGCTCCAACAGCTATTGCACTGTCGGCATCAGAAGGTGTAATTAGATAATGCCAAGATGACCCGCCTTCGTTACCAGCCGCAAAAACACAGAGTATTCCTTTTTTTGCAGCCATATCCGCCCCTCTTGCACTCAAGGTTGTATTGCCATCCATATTGGCATAGGTGTAATTGAAAATTGCATTATCAAAAGTAAAATATCCCAAAGAAGTGGAAGAAATATCTACACCTAAACTATCTGCTCTTTCTATACCAGCTATCCAGTTTTGTTCTTCAATTGGATATTCAGAATTTACATCTTCTGTTCTGTATAAATAAAAAGAAGTTTTAGGTGCAGTGCCAATAAAAATGCTAGGCATATTAGCAGCAATAGTACTAAGACAATTCATGCCATGCGCATTATCTTCATCAACACTTGCATTACCAACAACAAAATCCCAGGTGCCTAATACCTGACCGTTATTACGAATACTATCAAAGGTTGGTAGCGTTAAATAATGATAAAATCCTGCATCCAAAACAGCCATTTGCATACCCTGTCCTCTAAATCCTCTGTTGTGTAAAAATTCTCCATTGTGCAGGTGTACTTGACCAAAACTTTGTCCATAATTATAATAATCGGCAGTATTAATAACAGAATTTTCTGTATTTGGGTTATCGCTATATTGAACATCTAATTTTTTATTAACCGGCACATCAATTATATTATTTCTTGCTGCAATTGGCGCACTGCTAATTACAAATGGAAAGCTATTTATTTTTGCTAAAGCAGCCGCATCAGTAGTTTGTATTGCTACTTGATTTAGCCATTTGGAACTATTAAGAATGATAACAGCACCAGCTAAGCGGATACTGTCGATATACCTGGGCGTAATGGGTAAATCGGTTGAGTCTATGGGAATATTATACCTAGTCCGTCGCTGTATAGAACGAGCTGTAAGATACGCAGTGGGGTTGCTGATAAAAAAAGGATTTGTGCCTTTATCTTTAAGACGCACAATATATTTTGAAAATTGGGCATAGCTGTGGGCTTCCACAATAAATAATGCAATAAAAAATAAGAGCACTATTTTTTTATTTTTCATAAAATTTTAATTTAGATATTTTTTTTTTAAAGAACTTACTTTTAAACTACAAAACAACTTTTTAATTAACTATTGTACGCCCACTTTACCCAAGTAGCTCCCCAGGTAAAACCTCCACCAAAAGCAGCTAGTATTATATTGTCGCCTTTTTTTAATTGCTTTTCCCAGTCCCATAAGCATAAAGGTAAAGTAGCTGCAGTAGTATTGCCGTATTTTTGAATATTAATCATTACTTTTTCTTTTGGTAGTCCCATTCGGTTGGCAGTAGCATCAATAATACGAAGGTTGGCCTGGTGCGGCACTAACCATGATATATCTTCGGCGGTTAAATTGTTTCGTTGCATTAATTCAAAACTTACATCAGCCATGCCTTTTACAGCAAATTTAAAAACAGGCTGCCCCTCTTGATAAACAAAATGCTCTTTTGCTAAAACCGTTTCCACGCTAGATGGTTTTACGGAGCCTCCAGATTTCATATGAAGATATTTACTTCCACTACCATCACTTTTTAATAAACTATCTAAAATACCAACTTGTTCAATAACGGCTTCTATTAAAACCGCTCCAGCGCCATCGCCAAAAATAATACAGGTGGTACGGTCGCTATAGTCAACAATACTACTCATTTTATCTACTCCAACAATAACTACTTTTTTATACCTGCCGCTTTCAATAAAGGCAGTTCCTGTGGTAAGGGCAAACAAAAATCCCGAGCAGGCGGCCATAATATCAAAACTGAATGCATTTGTAGCACCAATCTTATCGCAAATAATATTTCCTGTGGCAGGAAAAACCATGTCTGGAGTAACTGTTGCGCAAATTAAACAATCTATTTCTTCGGGGCTTATGCCTCTTTTTTTACACAGTTCTAAAACGGCCGGTACAGCTAAATCACTGCTTCCTTTTCCTTCTCCCTTTAAAATTCGCCGCTCCAATATACCTGTTCTGCTTCGTATCCACTCATCATTAGTATCTACCATTTTTTCCAACTCGGCATTTGTTAACTTATAATCCGGAACATAACCACCTACAGCCGTAATAGCAGCATTTATTTTTTGCATGAATTTCTCTATTTAACTTAGTATTTTTAATTAATAATTAACCATAAAAATACAGAAAAAACCTAACTTGTATTTTAACAAGTATAGCTAATAAAAATTCCTTATTTTCGCAAACGATCTTTTATCAATTATGTATGCATATTTACAAGGAAAATTTACTTATAAAAGCCCCGCACAGGTTTATGTTGATGTTAATGGGGTTGGTTACGAAGTAAATATCAGCCTTAATACGTATTCGCATATACAAAATCTAGAGCAGGGAAAGCTTTTTACTCATCTTCAGGTTAAGGAAGACGCGCATGTTTTATTCGGTTTTTTTGATAAACAGGAAAAAGATATGTTTCTTCTTTTAACTGGCGTTTCGGGAGTAGGGTCTTCTACAGCGAGGATGATGTTATCTTCCCTTAGGCCCGAAGAAGTTAGCTTAGCAATTATGCAAAGCAATATTAAGCTTTTAGAAAGTATAAAAGGAATAGGAAAAAAGACTGCCGAAAGGCTAGTTTTGGAATTAAAAGATAAAATAGGTAAAAATTTATTGGACGCAAATCTTTCTTTTCCTACAGGTAATAGGTTAGAACAGGATGCCTTAAACGCTTTAACTGCTCTTGGAATTTCTAGATCACAAGCAGAAAATGCAATCCAAAAAATTATCCGTACCGAACCATCTGTATCGCAATTAGAAGAATTAATTAAAAAAGCCCTTAAAGCCATTTGAAAGAACTCTACTTTAATTGAATTACTGGATGTCGTTTATTAGTATAAAAATCTCAGGTGTGATTGGATGTGCTGTATTAGCGCTTGCGCTACTAACAATACAAACTAATACCTTAAAAGCAAATCCCCATGACCTCAATATATTAATTATTGTGGGTGACACCAGCATACCTAATTATGGAGATAGTTTGCATTATCCCATTCAAGATAGAAGAGGAGATTTTTTTTCTAGCAATAATAGAAGAACGCTTGATCTGAAAAGTCCTTCCAATATTAAAGATTCGGTGGTCTATGATCCTAAAACACGCCGCTATGTTGTTTACGAAAAAATAGGTAGTAAATACTATCGTACAGCCACTACCTATGCTTTTGAAGAATACTGGCAAATACGCGGTCGGCAATCGGAAGTTGAATATTTTCAAAAACGCTCAAACTTAATGAGCATCTTAAATAGAGGCAGAGTAAAACCAAAATTATCTTTATACGATAATTTGTTTAATCGCCTTTTTGGTAATGGTAAAATAAATATTACCCCTCAGGGTAATGTAGATTTAACTGCAGGTTATCAAGGGCAAAATATTAAAAACCCAACCCTACCAGAAAGAGCCAGAAAGAACGGAGGTTTTGATTTTGATATGAATGCCCAGGTAAATGTAAATGCAGACATAGGAGGTAAACTTAAATTTCCCATTAACTATAATACCCTAGCCAATTTTGGTCAGGATAATCAACTAAAACTTGATTATACCGGACTAGATGATGAGATTGTAAAACGCTTTGAACTGGGTAATGTTTCATTCCCTTCTCGCAGTACATTAATACCCGGTGCACAGCAACTATTTGGCGTTAAAACAACATTGCAATTTGGCAAATTGTTTGTAACTGGTGTTATTGCTAATCAAAAATCACAACGTCAATCTGCTAACCTTTCTGGAGGTACCGCATCTCAATTATTTGAATTAAAAGCAGATGAATATGAAGAAAACAGACATTTTTTATTAGCCCAATATTTTAAGCAGAACTATAATAAGGTAATGAGCAAACTACCAGCCATTACTGCCCCAATACAAATATTAAGAATGGAAGTGTGGGTTACTAATAAAAATGGAACCACAACAGAAACCCGTGACGTAGTAGGGTTGGCTAATCTCGGCGAAACTGGCAGCTTACCCTCTCCAATTCCAACCAATGGGTCTAATACATTGTATTCAAATGTTATTTCCAATCCAAGTAATAGAAATCCTTCTGCCGTTTTTAATAATTTAATTGCACTGGGGTTACAACCTGTACAAGACTTTGAAAAAACATTTGCTCGAAAACTCGATTCAACCCAATATTTATTTAACCGTCAAATAGGGTTTATCTCGCTAAGTCAACCCCTGCAAACTGACGAAGTACTTGCAGTTGCGTATCAATATTCTTATAATGGAAAAATATTTCAGGTGGGTGAATTTTCGCAAGATTTACCACCAGATAGTACACAAGCTACACAACGAATACTTTTTTTAAAATTATTAAAAGCTACATCTCAACGACCCGTTTTACCCATTTGGAATTTGATGATGAAGAACGTTTATGCGATAGGGTATGGTACTTTAACCCCTACCGATTTTAAATTAGATGTATTGTATCAGGAACCTGGTTTGGGATGGAAACGCTATGTTCCTTTTGGAGATAAAAATGAGGGGACTCCAATCATTTCATTAATTAACCTAGATAGATTAAATAATCAGCTTGATCCACAACCCGATGGGGTATTTGATTATGTAGAAGGATTTACAGTATACTCGCAATACAGCCGCGTTATGTTTCCTGTATTAGAACCTTTTGGACGAGATTTGGCAGCAGGCATTTATACCAACCCGGCACTGCCTGCAATAAAAGATAGTTTATATTATGCACTTTACGATTCTATTAAAGCGGTAGCTCAACAGTTTCCTAACCTAAATAGATTTGTTTTAAAAGGTTCAGCAAAAATATCAGGATCTGCCGATATCAGCATTGGCTATAATATTCCACGGGGTTCTGTAAGTGTATCAGCAGGTGGAAGGGTATTAATTGAAGGTATTGATTATGACATTAATTATGATTTAGGAACTATAAAAATAACCAATTCAGCTATTATTAATTCAGGCATACCCGTACAAGTGAATTACGAAAACAATGCTTCATTTGGATTACAACAAAGAAGCTACATGGCTATGCGATGGGACTATATGGCCAAAAATACAGTCAAAGAACAACTGTCAATTGGAGGTACTATTGTACGCCTAAGCGAAAGGCCTTTCTTTAGTAAAGTAAGTTATGATAATAATAATGCTGGAGGCACTAATGAGCCTATCCGAAATTCAATGTACGGCCTTGATGTAAATTATAAAAAGAGTATTCAACGCTTAACTAAAATTTTAGATAAACTCCCTTTTTATAAAACAATATCCCCATCTACCATTAATGTATTTGCCGAAGGCGCATTTTTAAAACCCGGCCATGCACCACAGATAGGGAAGGGTTCAAAAGGGATAATTAATATTGATGACTTTGATGGTACCCAGTCTGGTTACGACTTGCGTTTTCCAATAATCAGTTGGGCATTAGCATCTGCTCCATTTAAAGCAACTGATAAAGCAGGTAATGTCATTTTTCCCGAAGCTCAATTAAATGATGATATTAATTATGGAAAAAATAGGGCAAAAATTGCCTGGTATCAGATAGAACCTACTTTACAGCAATATAAGGGATCTAATAACCCGTTCTCAAATGATCGTGCTGAATTAAGCGACCCACGGGTAAGACAAGTATATCAACGAGAAATTTTTCCTCAAAGAACAACCGGATTTGGGGAAAGCTTACTTACTACATTTGATCTAGCTTATTTTCCTACAGATAAAGGTCCATATAATTACGATAATAGCTTGGCCAGTGTATCTACTAACGGCAAACTATTAAATCCAAAAACACGCTGGGGTGGCTTAATGCGTAGTATTGATCAGCCCGATTTTGAAACAGCCAATATTGAATTTATTGAATTTTGGCTGCAAGATCCATTTATTGATTATGCTCCTAGAACACCCAATGCCAGCAGCTCTGGAGGTGGAAAATTATATTTTAATCTGGGCAATATTTCTGAAGATATTTTAAAAGATGGAAAACGCTTTTACGAAAATGGGTTACCAACTCCTAATGCGCCGTCGCCAGTGGATAATTCTAGCTGGGGTAGGGTACCTGTTAATCCGGTACAGGTTACTAATGCTTTCAGCAATGACCCCAACGATAGAAAATATCAGGATCTTGGTTTTGATGGATTAGATGATACCGCCGAAGTAACAAAGCGATCGGCTTATTTAAGTCAGCTGGCTGCTAATTTTGGAATAGGCTCAGCCATTTATCAGCGAGCTTTGTTGGATCCATCTAATGATAATTATCACTATTATCGTGGCGATGATCTTGATCAACAAGGCCTTGGTATTTTAGCTAGGTATAAAAGATTTAATAATCCCGAGGGTAACTCTCCTGTTGCAAGTACAGGATCTACCTATTCTTCAGCAGCCACTTTATACCCCGATGCCGAAGACCTTAACCGTGATAATACCTTAAATCAAACGGAAGAATATTTTCAATATATAGTTGATATTAAACCACCCAATCAGCCCGAAATGGCAATTGGTACAAATTTTATTGTTGATAAAAAATCGGCAAACGTAAATCTAGCTAATGGAAGTTCGCGTAATGAAACTTGGTATCAGTTTCGTATTCCAATTGGTCAATACAATAAAAAAATTGGTAACATTCCCGATTTTAAATCTATTCGATTTATACGGTTGTTCATGACAGATTTTCAGGATAGCGTTGTCATGCGATTTGGCGAGCTTCAGTTTACTAGAAATGTTTGGCGAAAATTCAATTATAAAATTGATACTTCCGGTATATACACCCAATTATTAGCCAGTGCAACTACCTTTAATCAGAGTGCAGTTAATATTGAAGAAAATGATAAACGCACGCCTTTGCCTTATCGTACACCAACCGAAATTGAAAGGGTTCAAACATTAAGTAATAATGGCGTAAACCTGTTACAAAATGAACAATCTTTAAGTTTGCAGTTTTGCAATCTAGCAAAAAATGATGCCAGGGCTGTACAACAAACATTCGCCAACAGAGACTTGCGCCAATTTCGTAAGATGCAAATGTATATTCATGCAGAAAAAAAATTAACAGGTTCGGCACTTGCAGATAAAGACTTAACTGCTGTATTTCGTATGGGTACCGATTTTGTAAATAATTATTATGAAATACGAATACCTTTAAATTTAACACCTCTAACTGCAGGTGCTACATTTGATCCTAATTCGATAAAATACAACGATACTTTATGGATTCCATCTAATTCACTTGATGTAGATTTACAAACATTAGTGAAATTAAAAGAAGCAAGAAATAATGATTTTGGCGCATCACCTGCTGTTATTTATCGTCAACTACAAACTAGCGGTCACTTGTTTTCTGTACTGGGCAATCCTAACCTTGCAGAAATAAGAGGCATATTAATTGGTGTTGAAAATACAAAGGCAATAGGTTCTGCTTGTGCCGAAGTGTGGGTGAATGAACTTCGCCTTTCTTCTATTGATGAAAAAGGCGGATGGGCTGCATTAGGGAGAATAGATCTAAACCTGGCCGACTTGGGTACCATTTCACTTTCAGGTAATACACATAGCAGCGGATTTGGTTCACTTGAGCAAAGAGTGAATGATCGGTTTAGAGATAATTTTTATCAGGTAGATCTATCATCTAATCTTGAATTAGGTAAACTTTTGCCGCCAAAAGCAGCATTGTCCATTCCTGTATTTGCTAGTTATCAGCAATCTGTTAGTACACCTGAGTACGATCCATACGACATGGATATAAAATTAAAAGATAAATTAGAAACTGCTTCAGGTGATGCTAAAGATTCTATTAAAAATATTGCATTAGACTTTACATCAACCACAACGGTAAACTTTACCAATGTGCGAAAAAACAAAACAAGTACCAAGGCGTCAAAAATTTATGATATTTCTAATTTCGATATCAGTTATTCATACCTTAAAATTAAAAATCATACACCTTTAATTGAAGGCAATCAAATTACCCGGCATCGCTATGGATTAGGTTATAGTTTTGCGCCACAGTCAAAATATATAGAGCCTTTTAAAAAAATAAAATTCTTTCGAAAATATAAAACAAATTGGTTTGACCTCATAAAGGATTTCAATTTTAATTTAGTGCCATCTCAATTAAGCTTTAGAGCAGATGTTAATCGCCAGTTTGGAGCTATCAGACCAAGAAGTATTGGTACGTCAAAATATAAGATTCCAGAAACTTATGATAAGTATTATACCTTCCAGCGTAATTATATTTTACGCTGGAATTTAACAAAAAGTATAAATTTTGATTTTACAGCTATTAATAATTCTAGAATAGATGAGCCAGATGGCCGACTAAATACAGGAGCTAAAAAAGATACCGTTTGGAAAAATTTATTAAAAGGTGGCCGCAATACAAACTATAATCACTCGGCTAATTTTACCTATACTTTGCCCACTGTTAAATTTCCCTTGGTAGATTGGACAACAGTTAATATTCGTTATCAAGCAACTTACAATTGGATAGGGGCATCACGCTTGGCAGTAGAACTGGGTAATATTATAGAAAATGGCTTACAAAGTGAAGCTACAGCACAGCTCGACTTTAATAGACTATACCAAAAATCAAAATGGTTAAGACAATTAGAAGTGCCCAGTAATAAAGACGATCAAGAAAAATGGAGGGCCAGAATTACAAGATATAAAGATACCCTTGTAAAAAAGAATGGAAGAAAAGTAATTAAGAAACATCGAAAAGTCGATCAGTCTGCAATGCCTTATGTAAGCCCCGGATTTCAATTTTTTGGCAAATTAGCAACTAGTTTAAAGCAGGCTAGTTTTTCTATATCAGAAAATGCACATACCCGTTTACCTGGTTATAACGATAGTTCTAAATACGTTGGTCAAAACTTCAAGAGCATGGCGCCAGGTATTGATTTTATTTTAGGCCAACAACCCGATACGGCATGGATGAATGCAGCAGCCCGAAAAGGGTTGATAACACAAGACACTACCTTTAATTCTATTTTTATGCAGAGCTTTGATCAGCGAATTACATTCTCTGCTCAATTAGAACCTATCCGCGATTTAAATATTACGTTAAACCTAAGCAAAACATTTAATAAAAACTATTCTGAAACATTTAGATTTATTGACACCAGCGGGGGGGCAAACCGAAACTTTACGCACCTTAATCCCTATGCAGGTGGAGGCTTTGATATTTCTTATATAGCTTTTAAAACACTGTTTGGTAAATTTGATCCAAACCGAGTTTCACAAATTTTTAAAACATTCCAGAGTTATAGAATAATCTTATCAGAGCGTTTGGGTAAAGCTAATCCATACTCTATAGCTCAAGCTGTAGGCGCAGATGGTTATTATTATGGGTATGGAAAATACGCTATTGATGTACTGATACCCTCATTTATTGCAGCATACACTGGCGATGACCCCAATTCTGTTTCTCTAATCAGACAAAATAATCCAAATATAAAATCAAATCCGTTCCGAGGGATTAAACCAAAATTAAATTGGAAACTTGATTATAACGGGCTAACAAAAATTAAAGGACTGGATAAAATATTTACTAACTTCTCCGTTTCACATGGCTACACAGGTAACCTCAGTATGAATGGATTTACATCAGCATTACTGTATCAAGATGTGTCAAGATTTGGATACCCTTCTTTTTATGATACCATTTCAAAAAATTATATTCCTTACTTTCTCTTACCTAATATTAGTATTGGAGAGCAGTTTTCTCCTTTATTGGGTGTTAATATGCAATTCACCAACCAATTACAAGCCAAATTTGAGTATTCAAAAACAAGACAACTTAGTTTAAGTTTAATTGATTACCAATTAAGTGAAGTGCGAAGTACCGAGTTGGTAATAGGTGCTGGATATCGCAAACGCGGAATGAAATTATTGGCGGGCTTAAAATTGCCTAAATTTTTAAGTAAAGATGGCGGTAAGAAATTAGATAATGAAATTAACTTTCAATTAGACTTTAGAATTAGGGACAATGTAACCGCTAATAGTCGCTTAGATCAAGATAATAATTTTGCAACTGGAGGAAGTAGAGATATTACAATTTCACCTTCTGTAGATTATTTTATTAATAATAGAATTAATATTAAATTATATTTCGATCAACGTAGAATTAACCCTTATATATCCTCTAGCGCACCTATTGTGAATACAAGAGCAGGTTTGCAAGTAAGAATATCGCTCACACAATAAAGTGTGCTATTTTTTTTATTGCAGTAATATATTATTAAAAAAAGCAAAAGTCCTCCATTTTATTTGAGGACTTTGTATAATTACCCAAGCAATATTGTGAGCTTACCTTTAAATTTGTTGCTAACGTAAAACTTGTAAAAACATTGTAATTAAAGCAATTTTTTTAAGGGGATATAAAAACTATTCATTTTTATTAAAATAATATGTACTCGCTTGTTGTGTACAAGTAATTACTAGGTCATTAATACACACATGGCTGGGTAAATTTGAGCAGTAATAAATTGTTTCGGCAATATCTTCTGCAGTTAATGGCGTAAAACCATCATAAGCTGCTTTTGCAATGCTGCTCTCTCCTTTAAATCTTACTAAAGAAAATTCGGTTTCTACTGCTCCAGGATGAATGCCAGTAACTTTTATATTATTCTTTAATAAATCAATACGCATGGCTTTAGTAATAGCATCAACGGCAAATTTACTGGCACAGTAAACATTACCTTTTTCGTAGACCTCTTTACCAGCAACCGAGCCTATATTTATAATATGACCTTTTTTTTGTGCTAACATAAAAGGTAAAACAGACTTGCTTACATAAAGTAGTCCGTGAACATTGCTGTTCAACATAGTTTCCCAGTCATCTAAATCTGCGTTTTCAAAACTATCTCTCCCTAAAGCAAGGCCCGCATTATTAATGAGGATATCAATTTTTTTCCATTGATTAGGTAAACCTTTAAAAACAGTGATAACAGCTTTTCTATCCTGTACATCAAAGCATAAGGTTAATACCTTAATGCCATATTCTTTTTCCAATTCATCCTTTAATTTTGATAATTTTTCAATACGTCTACCGGTAATGATTAGACTATTTTTTGCAGATGCAAATTTAATAGCACAAGCTTTACCAATACCAGAACTGGCACCTGTAATTAAAACAATTTTATTCATAGCTGCAAAAGCTTTTAAATTTATAGGAATAATTTTTTACCTAATTAATATTACGCTACCTTTTCTTTTTAATTTGTTATTCAGATAATCTACTCCTTCGGCATACCAAACATAAGTTGCCGCTTCCTGCGGCCTGCCAACAAATTTGCCATTCCACCCAGCACCATTACCAGTGCCTGAATATAACATTTGTCCCCAGCGATTATACACCCTAAAAATGTCAACAGATTTCATGCCAATAGGGATAGGTTTAAAAATATCATTATTGCCATCTCCATTTGGCGTAAAAGCATTTGGTACAATTAAATCGGCTTTAAATTTAAACACATGTACCCGAATACTATCGGTATCAAAACAACCAACGTTATTGCTTACCTGCACAACATACTCAATATCATTTTGTGGTAGTGAAACAGGATTGTTGATAAACGAATTATTCAACCAAGTGCTTGGTGTCCATAAATAATTAATACTACCCGTTGCATTTAATTGTAGCGGCTGATTAATTACTACTGATGTATCTCTTGGCCCAGCACTAGCCTTAATTTTTGCTACAAAAAGCATTAGGGTATCTTTTACAGCCTTTGGGCATCCTAATAGATCTCTTGCAGTAACAATATACCGCACATTGTCGGTGGGATTTACCGAAACCGGATTAGAGATATTAGTAGCTGTTAAAAATGCAGCAGGGCTCCAGGAATAAATACTGCCACCAGATGCATTTAGTTGTGCCGAGCCGCCAAAACAAATGGTGATATCTGGTCCTGCATTAATTGCTGGATAAGGGATTGGATAAATAACGATGTCGTCTACAGCAATACATTTACCTATACTACCTACTACATGGTAGGTTGTTGTTGTTAATGGTGTTGCAATAGGATTCTGTGATCTTGGATTATTTAGCGTATTGCCTGCAGGATTCTCGGTCCATAAAAAATTTAACGCGTCACTAGTTAACTGTAATACAACAGGATCATTTAGGCAAATGGTAGTATCGTTACCACCAAACTGTGTAACAAAAAGTTTTACCTCTACTTTAACCGAATCAGTAGCAGTGCAGCCAAAGGGATCGGTTAGGGTTATATGATATGTGGTAGTTACATCTGGACTTACCAATGGACTTGCAATATTTATGTTATTAATCATGTAATTTGGACTCCATAAAAAAGACCCAACACCCATCGCATTTAACTGCAGGGTATCAATAAAACAAATTAATGTATCCTTAGACATTATTAATGGTGGCTGATCTAATATATTAATTGTCTTTAAAACAGTGTCAATACAACCTTTGTTACTCTCTACAATAAATTCAATGTTGTAAGCTCCTATTGCATTAAAAATATGGGTTGGATTTTGTATAAGTGAGGTATTGCTTGTAGAGGCAAAATCACCAAAATTCCAATTCCATTTGTTTATAATGCCAAAATCGGCTGTGGTTATATCTGTAAACTGAATTGCAATATTTTGACATTGTCCTGCAAAAATAAAATCAGGTCTAAAGCCGGGAAAAACTTTTACTATAGCCGTTGCAGAATCTGTACAGGGTAACCCTTGATTAACTACCAACTTTAAAATATAAACACCAGTGTCTGCATAAGTGTGTGTTGGGGTTGCCAATGTAGAAGTATTGCCATCACCAAAATACCAAAGGTAACTTTGAATATTGTCTGGGGGTGCATTGTTGGAAAAACTTAAAGTAAATCCATTACAGCTTGTGTAATTAGGGTTTAGTGTGGCGGTAGGTATTGCACAGTTACTTACATTTAATATAAAGTCTTTTCTATGCTGACCTATTAAAACGCCGTTTCTATATTCAGCAATACAAACACAAACCACATATTTGCCCGCAGTTTGCGGTGCTAAACCTGTAATAATACCCGTACTTGTATTTAATATGGCACCAGACCCTAATGGATTACTTGCTGAATACCCATTTATATACGTAACAGATTGATAAGGTGGGGCAGACGGTGTTACACTACCAGAATTGATGGAGTTTCCTCTGTTATAAGCATTACAAAAAGAATAAACTAATGAATCTCCATCTGGATCAATAGCACTAAAATCAAAAACAAAATTTGCACGATAACAAACTGGCGCCAATTGGGTTCTAAATTGCGGACTACTATTAAACCCTGCTACTTGATTTGAACCAGGGATGTTACAAATATATGTTGAGCCCTCTCCTTGTCCGGGAGGAGGAACGGTAGAAACATTTTGTAATGGATTTATTCTGCAACAAGTTTGATAGGCCGCTGTATAACCATTTATATTATTGGTTAATTCTATAACAAATTCAAAAACCCCCATGCTATAGTCTAATGTAGGTGGGTTCGACATACAAATTGGTGGTGGACTCGTAGGTACTTGCGAAGTTGAAGTTAAGGATATATCGAAAGGCGATAAGGCAATATGCGTATTGTTATCATTATTAAATATTCCGATACGAACTAATGGGGGCATTACGGCACCACCTCCTGTATTATCTCTAAAAAGTTTTAAGGTAATTCGATAACTTCTAGTATTTGGTCCGGTACCAGGTCCAAGATATCGATATATCATTTCCCCGCCAGAAATGTGATTAGAAAAGGCATTCGAAAAATTAAGAATAAAAAAACCTAGAATAAAAAATCTCTTCATATCATTATTTAAAGCAAATAGCATACCTAAAAGTAGTTAAAAATACCTCCATTTCATTATATCCGAAGTTTTGCTTTTAACTTCCGGTAGGTAACGATTTTTGTGCACTTCGGTAAATTAATAATAAAACAATAGGTATTAATCCGTTGTGCATTTGCTGGGGTAAAAATAGCCAACTTATTAAAACCGCTATTAAGGTAACTGCAGTGAACTTAAAAATTTTTTTTACCCATATTTTTTTACTGTTTACATAAAATGCCATGATGGTATGCGTTGGCCATGCCCAAATTAAATTGTAATTATTTTTAGTCATACTGTGATCTGTGCCTATCCACATAAAAATTAAAATAACACCCAATATTCCAATTAAAAAGAAAAATAAACCATCAAACCCTTGTAGAAATAACTGTGCAAAGTTGTTTTTTGTATAACCGATTAAAACTATAAAAATTGATAATAATGAAAAAACTACAAAAGGGGTAAAAAAGTTATTTTTTTCGGGATTAACTTTTACGGCGTATAAGTTCTGTGAAGATGAAATTATTTTAGGACTGGTAGTATCTAAACTTTTCCTCAAATTATCTGGCAGAAACTGCATGTATTCTGCTGTCATTACTTCATCGCAGGGCTGACCCAGTAAAATATCAATACCCAGCTTACTCCAGTCTTTATTATTTTTATCTAAATATTGGTGTATAGCCTGACGAAACTTACTGCCTATAGGCATTACAACTGTTTTCGAAAAAGTATTATCATTGTATTTTTTTAAAATATCTCTTAATCTAGTTGTGCAGTTATTAAAAAAGAAATCGTACTTATAAAACTTATTTTCTTCTTTTAAATTATTATTTAACATTTGTTGAATGATAATTTTATCAGCGTCACTTAAATTTAAAACCTGTTCTACAATTCCTCGGTTAGTTGTTTGATAAAGCTCTTTAAAGCCTTTAAAAGATTCGGTAGATACATAGTATAATAATTTACCTTGTACGAACTTTAAATAAAAACCAGGGTCATCAAAATTAAAAGTACCATAGTTGTATACTACATCCTGCCAATCATCATTAAAGGCCCTGCTGCTGTCAAAAATTCGAAAAGCACTATGTCCAAAAGTTGAATAAAGCTCTTCACCAGGTGTGCAAGTAAGGAGGGAGATGCGAAGATGAGCGCTGTCCTGTGCAAATGTACTATTACATCCATTTGCTATAAGGCTAATGAATAAAAGCAGGCTTAATATTTTTTTCATTATTGCTGATTGGGTACAAATTTACAGAGATAATTTTTATCGTGGAGGCGGTAAGGCAAATACGATATACAGGATAAATCCATCCATTTATTAGTATCCTCTTCACAATAATCTACACGTTAGCTATTTCACAGTTTAGAGGCTATCTATGCTTTTTATCTACTATAATTTGGCGCTTCTTTCGTAATCGCAATATCATGTGCATGACTTTCTCTCATTCCCGCATTAGTAATTTTTACAAAATTTGCCTTTTGCAATTCATTTATATTTTTAGCACCACAATAACCCATGCCTGCTCTTAGTCCACCGGTAAATTGGTGTACAACCTCTTGTAAATAACCTTTATAAGCAACACGGCCTTCAATACCTTCTGGTACAAATTTTTTGATATCATCTTCCACATCCTGAAAATAACGATCACTACTTCCTTGTGCCATAGCACCTAAAGAACCCATGCCGCGGTATTGTTTAAATTTTCTTCCCTCGTAAATTATCGTTTCTCCAGGACTTTCTTCGGTGCCAGCAAAAACATTTCCCATCATTACACAACTTGCCCCTGCCGCAATAGCTTTTACCATATCTCCTGTGTATCTTATACCTCCATCGCTAATAATACTCACTTTTTTATTTTTTAAAGCAGCTGCAGCTTCCATTACTGCAGTAATTTGAGGAACTCCTGTGCCAGCTACAATGCGCGTGGTGCAAATAGAACCTGGTCCTATACCTACTTTTACTGCATCTGCGCCTGCATCGGCTAAAGCTTTTGCTCCAGCACCTGTTGCTACATTGCCCGCAATTACCTCAATATGTTTATATGCTTTTTTAATATTTTTTAATGCATAAATTACACCTTTAGTATGGCCATGGGCACTATCTAAACAAATTACATCCACACCAGCATTGTACAAAGCTTCAACCCGCTGCATAATATCGCCAGTAATACCTATACCCGCTCCAACCAATAATCTTCCAAAAGAATCTTTAACGGCGTGGGGGTGAGATTTTAATTTTAAAATATCACTGAACGTAACAAGGCCAATCAATTTTCCGCCTTTATTAACTACTGGTAATTTTTCAATTTTATTTTTTTTAAAAATCTGTTCAGCTTTTTTTAAATCGGTACCCTCGGGTGCAGTAATGAGATTTTCCTTAGTCATTACAGTACTTACTTTTTCCTTATAGTTTGTTTCAAAACGAAGATCTCGGTTGGTAAGTATACCAACTAGCTTATGATTTGCATCAACAATAGGGATGCCTCCAATTTTATTTTCTCTCATTAAATGCAATGCTTCGCCAATAGTAGCATCTGGACTTAAAGTCATAGGATCTAATATTAATCCGTTTTCACTTCTTTTTACTTTACGAACTTGATCAGCCTGTTGATCTATGTGCATATTTTTATGCAAAATACCCAAGCCACCTTCTCTTGCCAAAGCAATTGCAAGCGAAGCTTCTGTAACCGTATCCATAGCTGCACTTAGCATGGGTACTTGAAGCGTAATGGTTTTAGTAAGTTGCGAACTGATGTTTACCTCGCGGGGTAAAATCTGTGAATAGGCTGGCACGAGTAAAACATCATCGAATGTTAAGCCGTCGTAAAATTTATTGGATTTGCTTTTAGCTGTAGCTTTATTTATTGTTGCCATAGGCAAAGATAGATAAAAAAACAAATCTACCAAACCTCCCTAAAATTGTACTTTGAAGAAATAGCATTTTTTAGTATGTTTTTGTTAAAAACTGTTAGATAAATTTTAATTCTTGCTACGCTACAATTAAACAGCAAGGTATTTTTTGCAATACTTATATAACTAATTTATACAGTTTGCCAGGTAAAGAAATAACTAAGCCCTGCATTTCTAGCATCAGCAGGGCAGTAGATATGGCGCTACTACTTAATTTACTTTTAAAATAAAGTTCATCAATTTGAATAATTTCTTGTTGTTGTAAAATAGCTATAATTACCTTTTCATCAGGCAGTAATTCAATAAATAGTTCTCTTTGTTTTTTAACTGCTGTTTTGGCACTTAGCTTCCAGTTCATCATACTTAAAAAATCATCTGCAGAATCTATTAAAGCAGCTTTATTATTTTTTATGAGATAATTGCAACCTTCACTTTTTGAATCATTGGTGCGACCAGGTATAGCAAATACATCTTTATTGTAGCCATTTCCTAATTCAGCTGTAATTAGCGAACCTCCCTTTTTACCACTTTCTATAATAATTACGGCATCACACAAACCGGCAACAATTCGGTTACGTTTAGGAAAATTTTGCTTGTCTGGATTTGTGTTGCTAATAAATTCAGTGAGTAAACCTCCTTGCTCTGTTAATTGCCTAGCAAGCACTTTGTTTTGTTGAGGATAGATTCTATCAAGACCGTGGCCCAATACTCCAACTGTTTGTAGTCTGTTTTTTAGTGCCGCTTTGTGGGCTATGGTATCAATGCCAAATGCAAGTCCGCTTACTACTAAAATATTTTCAGCTTGTAATTCTTCAATAAATTTTTCGCAAATTAATTTGCCATAATCAGAATTATTGCGTGTACCGACAATAGAAATTATTTTTGAATTATTTAAATTGGCATTGCCGCGATAATATAACAAACTAGGACTGTCGTAACAATTTAATAGACGTTTAGGATAATTGTCATCTGTTATAAATAGTGGAGTTATTTTATATTTTTCGATAAATTTTATTTCTGCTTCGGGAACACTAAAGTCTGTAAAACTTTTTATAGATCTTGCTCTTACGATTCCAATGCCTTCCATGTGGTCTAGGTCCTTTCTCTTGGCTTTAAAAATGGATTGGGCATCGCCATAAATATTTACCAATGCTTTAGCATGTACATCACCAATATTAGGAACAAGGGTGAGGGCAATCTGGTATAATAAATCGCTGTGCATAGGGTAATGCAGAATTAAATTGAAATACAACGCAATAATAAATCAAATATTTAATTACTGATAATATAAAGTTCTGTTCTGCGGTTTAACGTCCTTCCTGTTTCGGAGCTGTTATCAGCAACCGGTTTTGTAGAACCAAATCCTTTATAGGTAAGTCGTTGGCTATTAATGGATTTGCTTAATAAGTATTCTACAACTGCTTTTGCCCTCTTGGTAGAAAGTAATAGGTTGTCTTTTATCTGTCCTACATTGTCGGTATGCCCGTCTATTTCAATTTTTAAATTTGAGTTGTCGCTTAATAGGGCTATCAATTTATCTAATTCTGATTTAGATTCATTTTGTAATGCAGATTTACCACTTTCAAAAAAAATATTATTTAATACAATAGCTGCACCTTTTTCAATGGCTTGCAAAGCAATATTTAGAGTAAAAATAGAGTCTATGTTATTTTTTAAAAGCGAGAATTTGTCAGAATAAAATAAATAACCACGTCGGTTTACATTAAAGCTGTAATTTTTTCCAACGGGTAATGTAACTAGATAATTTCCGTCTTCATCAGTTTGTATTTTACTAATAAGATTATTGTTTTTTACATCAGTTAATTCAACTGATGAGGGTAAGCCTTTGGCAGTTTTTTTATCCAATACTTTGCCTTTAACCCATAGTGTTTTTAACGGCCTAATATCTTCTCTTAATTCAAATGAGTACAAATCAAGTCCACCTTTGGTATCAGTTCCGTCACTTGCATAATAGGCAGTTTTGCCATCAGCGGATACTATCAGCGAGCCCTGGTCGTCAATTGTATTTACAGGATAGCCTAAGTTTTCTGCTACTGTCCAACTCCTATCATTAACTTTTTTACTTAAAAACAAATCAGTCATACCATATCCTGCATGTCCATTGCTGTTAAAATAAAGCGTTTCATTATCGGCATGTATAAAAGGGCAGCTTTCGTCGCCAACAGTGTTCACTGCCTCCCCTAAATTTTCGGGGCGGCTCCACCTACCACTTAGCAATCGGTGGGTTACCCAAATATCTCGTCCACCAAAGCCTCCGACCATACTACTAGCAAAATATAAATCTCTTTTATCGGGCGATAATGATGGGGATGATTCCCAAAAATCAGTATTTACTATTGGTCCTATATTTTGAGGTTCACTCCAGTCATTATTTGTTTTTAACGAAAAGTATAAATCACAACTGCCTTCGCCTTCGGGATAATTGCAGCCAGTAAAAATTAAAAGCAGGCCATCCTGCGAAATATTTTGTGCGCCTTCATTTAGATTTGTATTTACTTTTCCACTGAGTGGTTTTGATGGGGTCCATTTACCATCAACAAAATCACTTTCATAAAAATCTTCATCACTGGCAATTCTGCGTGTAAAAATCATTTTACTGCCATCAATAGTTAAGGATGGAAAATATTCTAGGTTATTTGTGTTAATATTATTGCCTAAATTTATTGGTTTAAAAATATAGTCTTTGTACACATGCGTTTTTTCATAATTTATAGCAAAAGCATAAGCAGCTTTACGATAATTACCAGCTTTAATACTTTGTATATTTAAATTGGGGGTTACTAAAAATTCATCCACTGCAAGTAAAGCCTCTTTAAATTTTCCTATACCAGCCAGTGAAATAGAGTAGGGGAGTAAATAAGTTTTTGAATAAACAGAATCCATTTTTAAACCCGTTTCAAAATCTTCAACTGAAGCGGTATAGTTTTTTAAATCAGCATAAATACCGGCACGAGATAAAAATACATCTACAAAATTTGAATCTATTTTAAGTGCTTCATCCAAGTGTTTGAGCGCCGCAGTATAATTTTGTATTCTAGCTTCTTCGTAGGCCTGACCATAAATTTCTCCAGCTTTTTTATTTATTTTTTCCGGATCGTACCATTGCGCTTGGGCAATATAAGAAATAAGCAATAAAATATGAAACAGTATTATCCGCATAGTTTTATTTTCGTTTTTATCTGGCTATTAATACAAAGTGAAGTTATAACGAAAAGGATATTTTTTTAATTTTGTTATAGAATTATAACATTTTTTTTAAGGAACTTGTATAAACTTATGCAGTTGTAGTGATAATTGCCAATCGGGGTTTTGTTTAATATATTCAATTAGTAAGGGAGTAATTTCGCTAGTCTTAACCCATTCTGGCTGCAGATAAAGGTTACAGCTAGGTGATACTAAGTCTGCATATTTTTCGGCCCATTCAAAATCAGAGTTATTATATACTACCACTTTTAGTTCGTTTGCAAGGGGTAGTATTTGTGGCAAGGGGGCTTTAAATTTTTTAGGTGAAAGGCAAATCCAATCCCATTTACCACTTAAAGAATGCGCACCTGATGTTTCTATATGTGTTTTTAGTCCAGCAGATTGAAGTGTGGCTGTTAATTCATCTAAATTATGCATCAGGGGCTCCCCACCGGTAATAACAACTATTTGTGCGGGGGTTTCCAAGATTTTCGATTTTAAACTTTCAATGTTATGCATCGGATGTTTGTTCGCATCCCAACTATCTTTTACATCACACCAAACACAGCCCACATCACAGCCTCCTAATCTAATAAAATACGCAGCTTTGCCTTGGTGATATCCTTCCCCCTGAATCGTGTAAAAATGTTCCATTATAGGAAGCAAAATAGATTTTGTATGTGTTGTTTGATTCATTTATTTAGGTAAGTTACAAAAAGAAATAAAAGCAATAATATTAACTGTATTTATTTTTACAGGCAGCAAAAGTGTTTTTTAACAAAGCCGCTATGGTCATTAATCCTACACCACCTGGCACTGGAGTAATATATCTACATTTTGGTGCAACGTTTGTAAAATCTACGTCACCTTTTATGACAAATCCTGATTTTTTGGATGCATCAACTACTCGGGTAATTCCTACATCTATAACCACTGCATTCTCTTTCACCATATCACTTTTTAAAAATTCGGGGATGCCTAATGCTACAATAATAATGTCGGCTTGCAAGCAAATTTCTTTTAAGCTATTAGTGCGGCTATGGCATACTGTTACTGTACAATTTCCTGGGTAGGTATTTCGACTTAACAGAATACTGATTGGCCTGCCTACAATATTACTTCGGCCAATTACCACGGCATGCTTTCCACTGGTTTCAATTCGGTAATATTCTAGCATTAGTAAAATACCATATGGCGTTGCTGGTATAAAAGTAGGTAATCCTTGAACCATTTTTCCAATACTCATCGGATGAAATCCATCTACATCTTTATCTGGATTAATGAGGTTGATTATTTTTTCTTCATTAATCTGTTTGGGTAAGGGTAGTTGAACCAATATGCCATCAACATCTTCATCGCAGTTAAGTTTATTAATGGCTGCAATTAATGTCGCTTCTGAAATATTTTCTTCATAACGAATTAGACTGCTTTTAAAGCCAACTTCTTCACAATTCTTAACCTTGCTGGCTACATAAGTTTCACTGGCACCATTACTGCCTATTAAAATAGCAGCTAAATGTGGCGTTTTCTTTCCAGAATTGATAAAAAGAGATGTCATTTCTTTTATATCATTTTTAACTGCCTGAGATACAATTTTACCATCTAATAGTTGCATACCGCAAAAGTAAACAACTATTTGATGAATAAAAATGCAAAATTATTTGTTTCATATACAATTTTTATTACCTTGGTAGTCCCTAACCGACCCTAACATGAAAACTTCAATTTTTGCATTGCTGCTTTGCAGCAATGGAATGATTTTGGTAACTGCACAATCTGTGCGTTATAATCTTTTCCAGCCTTATATAAGCCTGTCTGCATATAGTCAAAAACAAAACGATCCTTTTTCGTTTACAGGCAATCAGGCTTCCCTTGCACAAGCAATAAATACAAGTATTGGTGTTTATGGTCAAAGTAGATTTATGCTGCCTGAAACCAGTGCATATACATTGGCTGCATCCATTCCTACTCATTTAGGAAATTTTGGACTGCAATTAAATTATGCAGGCTTTAAAAATTTTACAGAAAATAAAATAGGGCTGGCCTATGCACTTAAATTAGGTAAAAAAGTTGATGTAGGGCTACAATTTAATTATTATGGATATCATATTCTTACATATGGGTCTGCATCGGCTATAAATTTTGAAATTGGCACTATGCTTCATTTTTCAGAACATTTTAATGCAGGAATTTATGTATATAATCCAGTTGGGGGTAATCTTGGGAAAAATAAAGAAGAAAAACTGGCTTCTGTTTATAAACTCGGTTTGGGGTACGATGCTTCCGATATTTTTTTTATTTGTGGCGAAATTATTAAAGAAGAAAATAAGGCAGTGAATATTATTGCTGGTTTTCAATATCATTTTGTAAAACAGTTTTTTGCCAAAGCGGGATTTATTAGCGAATCTGGAACAGTCTATGTAGGATCAGGCGTTGGCCTGAAAAATATGCGTTTAGACATTTCTACTAACTATCATCCTCAACTTGGGTTTTCGTCCGGCATTTTATTTATGATTTATTTTAAAACAAAGACGCAATGAAAATATCCTTACTGTACCTATTATTTTTTTTTGTTTTAGCGAATGTGCATGCCCAGTTAAACGAGCCTATTACATCTATTACAGAACAGCAGCTAGAAAATAGTATTGAAAATAATGAAGAAATTATAATTGAAGATGATTCTTATTTACAACAATTGTTACGGTATATCCAAAATCCAATAAACTTAAATACAGCCGATTTTTTCGAATTATCTCAACTTCGAATGCTTACTTCTATTCAGATTCATCATTTTATTTTATATCGTACACTAATTGGCAAATTAATTGATGTGTATGAACTTCAGTCGATACCCGGCTGGGATAAAAGTACTATTGAAAAAATAAGGCCATATATTAACGTTAGTTTACAAGTTACGGTATTAAATACCTTTAAAAGTAGGTTGTCAAAAGGCGATCATCTTATATTGCTAAGGACCTCTCAGGTGTTTGAACTTTCTACAGGTTATGTATCAGATTCGTCAACAACTACTAACTTTTATTCAGGCTCACCACAAAAACTTTTTTTTAGATATACTTATTTGTATAAGAATATTTTCCAGTATGGAATATTGGCAGAGAAGGATGCGGGCGAACAATTTTTTAAAGGAAAACAAAAACATGGATTTGATTTTTATTCGGCACATATTTTTTCTCAAAAAATTGGAATTATAAAATCTTTAGCCCTGGGCGATTTTACAGTAAACATTGGTCAGGGCCTAACTCAATGGCAAAGTTTGGAATTTAAAAAAAGTTCAGATGTTATTCATATTAAAAGGGAGGCAGATCTTTTGCGGCCTTATAATTCAGCTGGCGAAATTAATTTTCATAGAGGCATTGGCGTTACGCTTGAAAAAAATAATTGGCAGTTTACTTTTTTTGGATCGTATAAAAATATTGATGCTAACAGAGTTGTTGATACTACTCAAAGCCAAGATGAATTTGTAAGTGCATTACAAACATCGGGGTATCATCGTACAAAAAGTGAGTTGGCTGATAAGCAGGTGCAAAGTCAATTTGCTTATGGTGGAAATTTTTCTTATAAAAATAAAAAACTGCATCTATCCATAAGCGGTATTAAGTATAAATTTAAGTTTCCTTTAATAAAATCTGATATACCGTATCATGCATATACTTTTTTTGGTAAAAGGTTTAGTAACTATAGTATAGATTATAGTTATACCTATAAAAACTTGCATTATTTTGGAGAACTTGCTTTTACAGGAACCTTAGATAAAGCATTTATTAATGGTATAATGCTAAGTTCATCTTCTCATGTGGATCTCAGTTTTTTGTATCGTAATATTTCTAAATTATATAATTCTTTTTATGCAACTGCTTTTACAGAAAGCACATTACCTAACAACGAAAATGGTTTTTATGCTGGCATTTCTATAAAACCTAGTGACGCATGGAGAATAGAAGCGTATGCAGATTTTTTTAAATTTCCATGGTTACGTTACCGAGTAGATGCTCCTTCAACGGGCACAGATTATTTAGTTCAATTAAATTATAAGCCTAATAAACAATTAGAAATTTATACAAGGTACCGTGCTAAATCTAAAGCAATCAATGCAAATTTTGATTTATTAACTTTGTCAACCATTGTACAACAGCCCAAAATAAATTGGCGTATTCATATTAATTATAAAGTAAATAGCGCTGTTACCCTGCGAACAAGAACTGAAATGACATGGTTTGATAAAAAGGGTATTTCTGCCGAACAGGGATTTTTGTTATACTTTGATTGCCTATTTAAACCCATGCTTAAGCCCTATTCAGTTAGTTTAAGACTTCAATATTTTGAAACAGAAGGCTATAATAGTCGCTTATATGCCTATGAAAATGATATTTTATATAATTTTTCTATACCTATTTTTTACGGTAAGGGGCATATATATTACATAAATATTAACTATGATGTGGATAAAAAACTAAGTATTTGGGTAAAATACGCGCAAACCATTTATAATGATAAAACTGTTATTGGAAGTGGATTAGATGAGATTAAGGGAAACGTTAAAACAGAATTAAAAGTACAAGCTATCTATAAATTTTAATATATTTATTAAGGTAAAGCAGCGATTTATAATATAATTTTGTCTTTGTATGTTAGAAAGTAATATAAAAATAAATTTAACAATTTATTGACATTAAGAAATTTCCCCTATTTTTACAAATCATTAAACTCAATTAAATGCACATGAGAAGAATTTTGTCACTGTTTACAATGTTGATGCTCTGTGGGGTGTTGGCATTTGCGCAAAGCCGGGTGGTGACCGGTAAAGTTACTGATACAGATGGTAATTCAGTTCCTTTTGCGACTATAAAAATTAAAAACACCAATACCGGTGTTTCAGCTGATGCCAATGGAGCTTATTCACTTAGGGCTAATTCAAATAACGTATTAGTTATTTCTGGAGCAAGCTTTACAACAACGGAAGTGCCTATAGGTACTCAAAGTGTTTTAAGTACTGTTTTGGAAAAAGGTGGAACAGATTTAAAAGAGGTGGTTGTAACTACTGCCTTCGGTATAAAACGTACAGCAAGAAGTACATCTTCAAGCGTTCAAAACATATCTGGAGAGCAGGTTAATACCATTCGTCAATCAAATGTAAATAACGCTTTAGCCGGTAAAGTAGCTGGCGTACAGGTTCGTAGCCAGGCAGTTGCTAAGTTAGGAGCTGAAACGGTGGTACGTTTGCGTGGTGAAAATGGATTTGGCGTAGGTGGTGGTGCACTATACGTAGTGGACGGTACAATCATGCCAAGTAGCGCTGATATTAATCCTGATGATGTAGAAGATATTTCGGTATTACAAGGCCCGGCTGCTGCAGCTTTATTTGGTCCTGATGGATCAAACGGTGCTATAGTAATAACCTTAAAAAAAGCAAAAAAAGGTGCATCTGGTATTGGAATTGAAATCAATTCTGGCATAACGTTCGATAATGTTTATATTACTCCAGATTATCAAAATTCTTATGCTGGTGGTGCTGCAGGTGATTTTATTAAGTATACTTATAAAGCAGGGCAACCAGAAGGCTGGAAAGCTTTAGATGGTAAATACTATCATGATTATTCGGATGATGCTAGCTGGGGCCCACGTATCGCAGGTCAGGAACATATTCCATGGTATGCATGGTATCCTGGTAGTGAGTATGCGTTTAAAACAACAAAATTAACAGCTCAACCAAATAATATTCGTGAATTTTGGGAAACAGGTATTACTAAAACTAACAACGTAAGCTTTTCAAAAGCTACAGATAATTTAAATATGCGCGTTTCTTATACTAACCTTGATATTAAAGGTCTGGCACCAACTGAATATCTTAAAAAACATACACTTAATGCAAATATTACTGCTCAACTAAGCTCTCGCTTAACATTGGGTGTTAATTTTAATTACATAGCACAAAATGCTAATACCGAAAGTGATGATGGATACTCTAACCAAACAACCGGTTCATTCGGTTCATGGTTTCATAGAGATTTAGATATGGGTATTATGAAAGAATTAAGAAGCCTAACTAGCCCTGAAGGTGTTTTTGCAAGCTGGAATAAAAATAATCCAGATGCTTACGATCCTTCAAATCCGGCTAAATCTTATGGCGGTAATTATTGGTACAATTTTTACCAATATTTCGACTATATAGATAACAGTGTTAGAAGAGATAGACTTTTTGGTGATGTATCTTTAAACTATAAAATTAACAACGATTTTACAGTTAAAGCCACTTATCGTAAGCAACAATTGACTACTAACTCAGAAACTACTTATAAGAGCGAATTAGAAAAAAGTGCTAATCAAATGTCTTTTAATCCTTTTCAAGGGAATGCAAAAGCTGGATATGGCGTAAATAATACCTTCAGTGATCGTCAAAATTATGAAGGTAGAATTACATACAACAAAAAGTATAAAGATTTTCAATTTAACGCAAACGCTGGTTTCGATATACTAAAAACCAAATCTAGAGGTGTAAATGCTAATACAATGGGCGGTTTAAGTGCACCAGGTTTATATGCATTATCTAACTCTAAAGATCCAATTAGTTACGGTAACAGTAGGTCACAATTTATTCGTCGTGGGTTATTTATATCGGGTGATATTGGTTTCCGCAACTATTTATTTGTTGAAGGGTCTTATCGTAGAGATTATACCTCAACTGAACCAACAGGTCATTTTATTGATTCTAAAAGTGCTGGTATGTCTTTTGTGTTTAGCGATTTTACTAAAAAGGCCCTGCCATTTATTAGCTATGGTAAAATCAAAGGTTCAATTGGTCAATTGTTAAACACCTTAGGGGTTTATCAACTAAATTCAACTTATGGTATTGGTTCTACACAATGGAATGGTAATATATTTACTTCTGTACCTAATAACTTGGTTGATCCTGCTTTACAAGGTGCTACCAACGTAGAAAAAGAACTTGGTATAGAAATACGTTTATTTAAAAATAAAGTTGGTTTTACTGTTACTTACTGGGATAGAACAAACAAAGATTTCCCTGTTAACGTAACTGTACCTGGTCAAACAGGATTTACAACTATATCTAAAAATGCAGGTGAACTTGTTAAAAAAGGTTGGGATGTAACTGCATTTGTTAAGCCAGTTCAATCTAAAAACTTCGATTGGACTTTATCCACAACTTGGGGACTACTATCTAAAAATGAGATAGTTTCAATTTTTGGTGATATTAAAAGATTGAATGTCTCCTCTGGTGCTTTTTCAACATCAGGTGCCGCTTATACAGTAAATGAAATAGGACAACGTTATGGCCAAATGTTTGGCGGAGGCATTAAAAAAATTGGGGGAACTCCTCAGTTAACTTCAGCCGGATTATTTATTCGTGAAGCTGATGCTAAATTTGGAAGTGTATTACCAGATTATACTGGAGGTTTTCAAAATACATTTAATTTATTCAAGCATTTTACAATTAATGTAAATATTGACTACTCTTATGGTGGTAAATTCTTCTCATTATCTGACTACTGGGGTACTTTCTCTGGTTTAACTTCCCGTACTGCTGAATTAAATGATCGTGGTGTTCCCTTGCGTGATCCAGTTGCTGATGGTGGAGGTGTTCACGTATTTGGTGTAGACGCTATTGGTAAAGCAGTTGATTATTATGTTGATGGCCAAACTTATTACCATCAGTTTAGAGGTAGCGGTATTTCAGAAAATAGTGTATATGATTTAACCTTTGTAAAATTAAGAGAGTTAAGTATTGGTTACAAAATTCCAGTTCAACAATTAGGCATTGGCAAATATGTAAAAACTGCAGTTTTCTCAGTCGTATCTCGTAATCCATGGTTAATTTATGCTAAAACTAAAGGATTTGATCCTTCAGAGATTAGTAGTGTTTATGGAGAAGATGGTCAGCTGCCCGGAACTAGATCAGTTGGGGTTAACTTAAAACTTGGTTTCTAAATTAATTACCTAAAAAATTATATAAAAATGAAAAATATAACAATTAAAAAAATCGCAACTTTTACCCTCATCACCATGATGATATTGGGTACAGGATGTGCAAAAATTGACCAGTTCGGCGATACCAATGCAAATCCTAATGGGATTACTAGTCCTGTTACTGCTGCTTTATTAACAAACGTAATTTCAGGATTAGGTGGTTATGCTGCTAATTTAGGAACAGGTTGTTATGCTCAATATGTTTCTGAAAATCAGTATACAGAAACCTCTTTATATTCATTACCTCAATTTGATATGAGTGGCGCGTATTCAGGTTCACTACAAGATTTACAAACAATTATTGCTTATAACTCTGATCCAGCAACTTCAGGCATTGCGGCTGTTAACGGATCTAATGCTAATCAGATAGCTATTGCTAGAATTTTAAAGTCATTTATTTTCTGGCAAACTACCGACAGGTGGGGAGATATTCCCTACAGTCAAGCACTGTTGGGCGCATCTAACTTAACTCCAAAGTATGACATGCAGGAAGATGTTTATTTTGGAATAATAAAAGAATGTAAACAAGCAGTTGCTAGTTTTGATAATGGCGCTCCTATAAAAGGCGATCTTTTATACGGTGGTAACATAGCAAATTGGAAAAAATTTGGTAATAGCTTACGTATGCTAATGGCTATGCGTTTAACAAAAAGATATCCTGCAGCTGGTGGTAAAGCCGCTGTGGAATTTGATAATGCAGCTAATGCTGGTCATATCTCTACCAATTCTGAAAATGCTACACTCGTTTATCCAGGCGGATCATATAAATGTCCTTGGTTTAGTGTGTATGAAACTCGTGATGATTATGCTTCTTCTAAAACACTAGGAGATGTATTAAGTGGATTGGGTGATACTCGTTCAACTGTATTTGGTACAAATAGCGTTATGTTCCCTTATGGCTTACCTAGAAATCTAGCTATTGCATATGGTAATAGTGTAGGTAGTGGTCAATCAAGAGTTTTGGCTGTAAGTAAGCGTTTAGAAAATTCATCTATAGTTATTGTTTCTGCTGCACAAGTTTTATTAGCAAAAGCAGAAGCTAAAGAAAGAGGATGGATAGCAGGTGGTTCTGTTAGTGCCGAAGCTGATTATAATGCTGCTATTACAGAGTCATATTCACAATGGGGTGTAGCTTTACCAGCTGCTTACTTAAGCGGGGCTGCTTCTTATACCGCTGGTGCAGGTGTGCCAGGAAGTATTGGAGCAGGTGCAGCACCATATGATAATTTTAATGTGGCAAGTAACAATATTCAAGATGCAGCTACAACAACAAAATTAGCTCGTATTGCATTACAACGCTGGATTGCAAACTTCCCTGATGGTAATCAAGGTTGGGCTGAACAAAGAAGAACAGGTGTTCCAAATCTTAAATCAAGTAGATTTAGTACTGGCGCATTTGTACAACGCTATGTTTATGCTACTGCAGATTATAGTCTTAACAATGCTAATGTAATAGCAGCTGCAGCAAGATTAACAGGTGGAGATAAACAAGACTCTAAAATTTGGTGGAATAATTAATAAGAAATTTTAATCTATTCTGGTTTTAACCAGAATAGATTATTTAATAAATTTCGTAAAAAATATAAATTAACAAAACATGAAATATTTAAACCTAACAAAGAGCCTTGCAATTATTGCATTTGTTTCTTTGGCATTTACAGCTTGTGACAAACCTAGTGTGTCTACTCCAATGGGAGATGCTGGACAAACCTTGGTAAAAATACTAGATGGTGGCACTCCTGCTTCTTTAACAAAAAAGCCAATTGACTTTGTTTCTACGACATTTACCATGCTTGGATTGGAAGTTCGCAGAGATGTACCAAACGCTGCTGAATTAGACAAGACTATGATTGTTACTTTAAGAGATGATACGGCGGCCGTAAGAGCGGTAAATCCTGGTTATTTGCAGTTCCCTACAGCCTTTCATAGTATAGCTATTTCCGGAGGGGTAAAAGCAGGTGGCCTGGGTGGAACCTGGACCCTTACCTTTAAACCGGGTGAATTATCAAAATCAGTATATATCACCATACCCAATGCAACATTACTTAACCCAAGCGCACTTTATGGGCTTGGGTTTACCGTTTTAACTGCTGATGCTGGCGGTAAAATTTCTACACAAAAATCATTAGTAGTTGAAATTGGTGCTAAAAATGCATATGATGGTATTTATGCTGTTACCGGCCCAATGGTTGAATTAACCGGCCAGCCATGGTTACAGTGGAATAACCCTGCAATTTCGGGTTTCCCTGCTGCTAATGGTGGTGCATGGGAAGCACATTTGGTAACTTCAGGTGGTAGTACCTGTTTCCTTGTTGACCAAACAATCTGGGGCTGTTGCGGTCATCCTATGCTAAATGGAAGTGCCAACTCTGGTTTCGGAAGTTATGGATTAGTAGTAAATTTTAATCCTGCTACAAATGTCGTTTCTACAGTTCACAATTATTATGGTGATCCTTCTTATGGTGCGGCAACAAGCTTAGGAAGTCCTTCAGCAGGATCTGGAGCTCCATTATTTTCTGCATCCAATACCAGGAGAGCTGTATTAGATCCAAGTGGTATAAACGCCGTACAGGGTAATAAAGATATTTTGATCAAATACTTTATGGTGCAACCCAGTGTAGTACCTGTTGGTCCTCGTATTACTTTTGATGAGAAGTGGAAATATCTTGGTCCAAGATAAATTTAGTTTAAAAATACTTTTTACAAAGAGCCTCAAATTGGGGCTCTTTTTTTTATCTTTGTAAAAAAAAATGAATATTCTACCCGAACAACCCAATCAAATCAATATAGAAATTTCTGAAGAAGTATCTGAAGGAGCCTATGCAAACCTGGCTATCATTACCCACAGCCATGCTGAGTTTGTAATAGATTTTGTAAATGTAATGCCAGGTACGCCAAAAAGCAAAGTTAAAAGCCGAATCATTTTAACTCCCTTTCATGCCAAGCGTTTTATGAAGGCAATGGTTGATAATATTAAAAAATTTGAAACTGCTAACGGAACTATTCAAGATATGGAAGCAGTGGAAATACCTTTTAATTTTGGCGGGCCAACGGCGCAGGCGTAAACTGTTAGTTTTTAGTTTTTGGTTTTTAGTTTGGGGCAGACTGAGATTTATTGAGGCTTTTTATTGTCTCTGGCTTTAAATTTTTGCCCCTTTAAATCTGAATGTCCAAGATAGGTAATCAGCGCATTTGTCATTTTTTTGATTTCTTCAATTAAATTAAACAGTTCTTCCGACTTTTCGTTGCTGATATATTTTCTGTCAAATGCCCTGTAGAGTTGCGATTTGCATTCAAGTGCTGATCCATAAGTATAGGTTAGGAAGTTAATAAATTCTTTGTTGCCCATTCTCCCAAAACCTTCTGCTATATTATCCATTACCGAACCGGAGGATCTGTTTATCTGGTCAATTAATGCAAAATCTTTAGCAAACTTACCTGTTGTTATCAAATAAAAAATTTCATTGCATAATATCCTCGACTTTTGCCAAACTTTTAAATCTTCAAAATTTTGTACGGTTGCCATAATTTATACTGCTTGTAAATATTAACTAAAAACTAAAAACTAAAAACTAAGAACTAAGAACTAAAGTATTCCCTCATCTGCAAAACTGTAAAATCCTTCTTCGCTAACAATGATGTGGTCAATTACTTTAATGTCGAAATAGCTGGCAGCCGCTTTAATTTTTATAGTAATATCTTCATCTGCCTTGCTTGGCTGTAAATTACCAGAGGGGTGATTGTGGCATAATACAATAGAGGTAGCATCTTCTTCAAGTGCTTTTTTTAATATAATTCTTGGATCAGCAACCGTGCCAGTTAAACCTCCGCGACTAATGATTTCGAAATGATTTATTTTGTTAGCACGGTTTAAAAAAACTACAGCAAAAACTTCGTAATTAAAATCTTTTAAAGTGGTTTGTAAATAATTAGCAATATCTCCGCTAGATTTTATAACCGGCTTTGTTAGTGCTGTGCTTGCATAACGCCTTCTGCCTAATTCAAGCGCAGCGGCAATTGTAATAGATTTGGCCTGCCCAATGCCTTTTATCTGTGTAAAATCATTTAATGATAATTTTCCTAGCTCATTTAAATTATCTTGGCCAAGTTTTAATATCTCTTTTGCTAGCTCTACAGCAGTTTTGTTTTTACTGCCATTGTTTAATAAAATAGCTAGCAACTCCGAATTGCTAAGCGCTGCAGCTCCTTTGGTAAGTAATTTTTCCCGCGGGCGATCATCAATAGCCCAATTTTTTATAGATGTGGACGTCTTGTTGACATTTTTCATTGTAACTATATTAAATCTTGTAAACTAAATGATACTTTCGCGTAATATTATATTTCACCCACCTCAATTTATATTTATATGGAATCAAAAGCAAAATTATTTTCAGGTACCGGCTCACAATACCTAGCCGAAAAAATTGCGAAAAAATTTGGAGAACCCCTAGGCAAAGTCAATATTCAACGATTTAGTGATGGTGAAATTTATGTTGAGTTTCAAGAAAGTATTAGAGGTCGTTTTGTCTTTCTAATTCAAAGTACCTACTCTCCCTCCGATAATCTGATGGAATTGCTATTGATGATTGACGCCGCCAAAAGAGCATCTGCTTATAAAGTAATTGCAGTTATACCTTATTATGGATTAGCTAGGCAAGACAGAAAAGATAGACCACGTGTTGCCATCGGATCAAAATTAGTTGCTAACATGCTAACAGCAGCTGGCGCCGATAGGGTTATTACTATGGACCTGCATGCTCCACAAATACAAGGTTATTTTGATATACCAGTTGATCATTTAGAATCTTCAGCAATTTTTATCCCCTATATCGAAAATTTAAAACTAGCAAATTTAACTTTTGCTGCACCCGATGTAGGCAGTGCCAACCGCATTCGTGAAATAGCGACCTATTTTGAATGCGAAATGGTTATTTGTGATAAGCATCGTAAAAGAGCCAACGAAATTGCTAGCATGGTTGTAATTGGCGATGTAACAGGGCGAGATGTTGTTTTAATTGATGATATATGTGATACAGGAGGTACTTTAGTAAAAAGCGCTGCCTTAATGATGGAAAAAGGCGCCAATAGTGTTCGAGCTTTATGTACTCACCCAGTATTAAGTGGTAATGCCTATAATAATATAGCAAATAGTGTATTAGAGGAACTGGTAGTATGTGATACGATTCCCTTAAGGGGAGAATGCAGTAAAATAAAAGCGCTCTCTACTGATGAGTTATTTGCAATTACTATACGTAATGCCTTTGAAAATAAGAGTATTAATAGCTTATTTATAAGAAGTAGGATGGCAAATAAGCAATAATCATTATAGAGTGTGTAGGTTTCAATAGGCAAATTGCTTCATTTTTCCTACCTTTGCGCCTCATAAAAAATATTATACAATGAAATCAATTACAATCGAAGGACAACTGAGGACCGAAAGCGGAAAAAAAGCCACCCGCCAACTTCGCTCTCAGAAAATGGTGCCAGGTGTAATTTATGGTGGTTCTAAAGAGATTAATTTCTCGGCTCCGGCAACTGCTTTTAAAGACATCGTTTACACACCCGACTTTATGGTGGCAAATGTTATTATTGACGGTAATAGCTACCGTTGTATTTTAAAAGATCTGCAATTTCATAAAGTATCAGATTTGTTACTACATGTAGATTTTTTAGAGCTGGTAGAAAATAAAAAAATAATTGCAAACTTACCCCTTAACTACATTGGCGTTCCAGAAGGTGTTAAAGCCGGCGGAAAATTGGTTACTAAAATGAAATCTTTGAAGGTGAAATTATTTCCAAAACATCTAAAAGAGCATATCGATGTTAATATTGAAAAACTAGAATTAAACGAAAATATTAGGGTAGAAGATGTTATCATGGAAAATATGGAAGTATTAAATTCTCCCCGTATTCCAATTGCATCTGTTACCATGACAAGACAATTGAAACAGGAAGAATCAACAGTGCCTAAGACTGCCGCCGCTGCCCCAGCCGTAAAAGCTGCTGCGCCTGAAGCAAAAAAATAGTATAAAAAATGTAATTCTACAAAGCCTTCTTTAAACAGAAGGCTTTTTTTAATTGGTAACTAAAGCGATAAAACTTTAATTACCTTTGCCCACTTAAAACAATCAAAAAATGGGAATGGATAAAAATACGGTTATTGGTTTTTTATTGATTGGAGCATTGCTGATTGCAATGTTTGTAATTAACAGTCGCAGTAACCAAGCGTATTTAACCGAAAAAAAACGACTTGAAGATTCTTTATTGGCCACAATGCCAAAGATGGACCCTATTGCAGCAAAAAAAGATGCTTTATTATTGGATTCTTTACAACTTGCACAACAAAAATTACCTGGAGTATTTATAACAGATAAAACTAACACCGAGCATTTAGATACATTGGAAAATAATTTGGTAAAAATTATTTTTACCAATAAAGGCGGACAGCCCAAAATAGTTGAATTAAAAAACTATAAAAAATTTGATGGCAATCCTATTATTTTAGAAAACGGTAAATTTAATAAGTTAACCTATCAAATAAATACAGGAAATAATCAAACTTCAGCTACAGATAACATTTATTTTGTAAGTAGTAAGAAGATGGCAAATGCGGATAAATCACAAACTATTTCTTTTGTATTAAAAGATTCAACAGGAAAGGAAATTACGCACCAGTATATCCTGCAGCATGATAGTTATTTGGTTGATTTTAATATAATCATGAATGGAGCAGATAAATTAGTATCTCAAAATACAATTAATTTAACCTGGCAAAGTGAAACTCCTCAAATTGAAAAAGATATTCAGTATGAAAGGCAGCAAAGCCATATATCTTATTTGAAAGACGGAAAATATGATTTTGAATATGTAGCAACTGGGGATGATAAAAAATTTGAAAATCCAGTAGATTGGCTTGCTATTAAACAACAATTTTTTATTGCTGCTTTATCAGCTAAATTTAAAAGCGCTATAATTACTTGGGTTGTGCCTGCAGATTCCTTGCATATTATTACCCGAACCACGGCGAACTGTAATATTCAACTTGGAGGTGGCACATTAACTACCGTGCCGTTACAATTATATTATGGCCCTAGTGATTATAATGTATTAAGCAAGTATAATAATAAAATGGAAAATATTGTGCCTTATGGTAGCGGCGTTTTCGCATTTGTGAAATATATAAATCGACATTTTTTATTACCCGTTTTTGATTTTTTAAGAAAAAAAATTGAGAGTATGGGGATGGTAATTTTATTACTTACCCTTTTAATTCGTTTAATTACTTCCCCAATTTTATATAAAAGTTATTTAAGCGGCGCTAAAATGAAAGCGCTTAAACCAGAAATTGATAAGTTAAAAGAAAAACATGGAGAGGATAAGCAAGCGTTTAGCATGGATCAGATGAAGCTCTGGAAATCCGCAGGGGTGAGCCCTTTGGGAGGTTGTTTGCCCGCTTTATTACAGATACCTATATTCATGTCGCTGTATTATTTCTTTCAATCCAATATTTCTTTACGGGGCCAAAATTTTTTATGGGCAACCGATTTGGCGGCTTATGATTCCATTGCTACATTGCCTTTTTCTATTCCTTTTTATGGTGATCATATAAGTTTATTTACCATCACGGCTACTATTACTAGTTTAATTATTTCTATTTATAGCATGAGTACTATGCAGGATAATAGCAATCCGGTTATGAAGTATATGCCGTATATTTTTCCTGTGATGCTGTTAGGCGTATTTAATAATTTGCCTGCTGCATTAACTTGGTATTATACAGTTTCTAATACGATAACCCTCATATTACAAATTGTAATACAAAAATATATTATAAACCATGAAAAAATACTTGCACAAATTGAGGAAAATAGAAAGAAGCCGGTAAAGCAAAGTAAATTTCAGGAGCGTATGGTATCTATGCAGGAAAGCAATAAAAAACTTCAAGATTTAAAGAAAAAAAGTGCTAAAAACTAGTTTTATTTTTCACATAAACTTGGCACTAGATTTTATTATCTTTATTAAATAATGAAAATAATGCAAAAATGTAAAGGTTTAATACTTGTAATTACTTTACTTATCAACTGTTCATACGCAAATGCACAACGTAGTTTTGCAGAAGGTTATCTCAGTTACAATATGGTTATTGAAGATGCAAACGCTGCGCCGCAAAAGAGCAATACTTTTGATGGAGCTACCACTACCATTTATGTACAAGGTAATAATATCCGTACTGATGTGCTTAGCAGCTTAGGAAAAGAAATAACCATTTTTAATTCAAAGATGAATAATGCGGTAATTTTAAAAGAATTTAGCGGACAAAAATTAATGATAACACTTACCAAAGAAAACTGGTTGGTAAAAAATAAAATGTATCGCGATATCAGTTTTGAACTTTCCAATGAATTTAAAACTATTGGCAATTTTAATACCAGAAAAGCCATTGCTAAAATGCCCGATGGTAAAACTTTTGAAGTTTATTATTCTCCCGATTTAGTTTCGGCTAATAAAGAATGCGATGCTATATTTATTAATTTACCCGGTTTAGCCATTCAATATGAAATTGAATCTGGTAAATATAAATTTAAGTACACTTTGTCTAAAATAAATTACGATGCCATTCAGCAGTCCTTATTTGATTTTCCTACATCAGGCTACAGGGTAATGACTTATGATATCAATCAAAAATCCAAAAAAGTGGACTAAAAGGGGGATAAAAAAAGCATTTAGTTATGCTTTAGTATTACTGTGCTTTAATTATTAATTTCATTCCAGTGTATCCTTGTCTTACTTCGGGTACGGCAATAATTTGCTTGTGCGGGATAATATATACGGTATTTCCTTTTTGATATGTTAATAGGGTGTTGCTCAGTAAATTTCTGCCATCAACCTGTTGATTTATAAATAAACTGCCGGTATATTTTAAGCCCGTTTTAAGATTAAATGCAATGGAATTTCTTAAAGAACTATTGGTGCTAATATTAAGGCTCGATCGCGATTTATTTTTTTTGCCAATGCCTTTATCTGCCAATGCACTATACCCTATGCCACAAAGCAAAAGGATTGCTAGTATATTTTTAGATTGTTTTATCATTGGGTTTAAATTCATCAAGGCAAATATATTGTATTTTTTCTAGTAATTACATACCAGTCACCAATTATTTTTACACTCTTTTAACGTTTATATTTACATATTGGTATTAAAAGTTGATTTTTTCTTTAAAAATCCCTAATTTACAACAACCTATAGCCAATGAGTAAACACCCTTACCGTCAAGATAGAGAAGAATTAAAGGCATTACTTCAGCAATTTGAAAATCTCAAATTAGGCAAACCTAACTCCTTTATAGAAGAAGATTCATTTGAACGCATTATCGATTATTTCGATGAAAAAGAGCAATTGAATCAAGCGCTAGAAGTCGCTGATTATGGTGTGGAACAATACCCTTATTCTGCTATGTTGCTTTTAAAAAAGGCAGATATATTAATTGCTTTAAGACATTATAAAGAAGCTTTATTCATACTAGATCAAGCCGAGCTGCTAGATAGCAAGGACACGAATCTATATATTTTAAAAACAGATGCCTACCTGGCCTTAGATATGCAACAAAAAGCAGCAACTGTTTTAGAAGCTGCCATTCATAATTTTGATGGAGATGAAAAACTTGATTTATTATTTGAATTAGCGGATGTTTATGACGATTATGAGAATTTTGAAAAAGTATTCGATTGTTTAAAAATGATTTTGGAGCAAGATCCCAACAATGAAGAAGCATTATATAAAATATGTTTTTGGACAGATTTTACTGGCCGTAATGAAGAGGGTATCCGTTTACACCAAAAAATAATTGATCAATTCCCATTCAATGAATTGGCATGGTTTAATATGGCAGCAGCGTATCAAGGTTTAAAGCTTTATGAAAAAGCAATCGATGCTTATGGGTATGCTGTAGCAGTAGATGAAAAATTTGACTTTGCCCTGCGTAATATGGGTGATGCATATATACGTCTTCGCAAGTATAAAGAAGCAATAGAGGTATTAGAAAGGGTGCTAGAACTTACTAGGCCCGAAGATGTCATTTATGAAGCCATTGGTCATTGTTACGATAAAATGGGTAATTATGCACAAGCCAGATTTAATTATAGAAAAGCTAGTCATTTAAATAATGAAGACACCCAATTAAATTATAAAATTGCCTGTACCTACATGAATGAAGGTGTTTGGGATAGTGCAATAAAAAATCTGGAAATATCCCTTCGCATACATCGTATGCAACCTGATTATAATTTAGCTATGGGACAATGTTATTTGGAATTAAATAAATGGGATGAAGCCATTACCTATTTTGGTAATGTAGTAAGGGTAAGGCCTAAAAATATTAATGGTTGGCTTGAATTACTAAAATGCCTGTATAAAGCCGAAATGTGGGAAGAGGCATTGGAATATTCTGTATTTGCTTTTGAACAAACAGATGGTAAACCTATTTTTCTTTTTTATAAAAGTGCTGTTTTGTATGCCATGGGTAAATCAAAAGAAGCATTACTGAATTTAGAAGCAGGGATGAATAAGAATCCCAAGCTCCTTAAAAAATTCATAGAAATAAATCCTGCAATATTGCAGGTGCAACAGGTAGTTGATATTATTGCTCGTTACAAAAAACGCAAATCATTATAAACGGTTTTATTTTTTTTGAACATGATTTAGATTATATTTTTTTGGAGTGCATAGATTATATTTGTATTTCTTTAAAATAACATTATGAATTTTAATCTTTCTCAAATACCAGAGCGTACCCAACAACCCCGCACTCATGGAATTACTATGGTAATGGATAAAGGGTTAAGTGTAGAAGAGGCAAAAAATTTTATGAGCGCAACCCATCCTCATGTAGATGTTGTAAAACTTGGCTTTGGCACATCTTACGTTACCCCAAATTTAAAAGAAAAATTGGAAGTTTATAGTTCCTATAATATGCCTATATATTTTGGAGGCACCCTTTTTGAAGCATTTTTAATTAGAAATCAATTTGAAGATTATCTTAATGTATGTAAAGAATATAACGTTAGCTATATGGAGGTTAGTGATGGATCTATTGAAATACCACATGCCGAAAAGTGTGGCTACATAGAAAAATTAGCTAAAATTGGTGTGGTACTAAGTGAAGTTGGCAGCAAAGATGCAGCACATATTCTTCCTCCTTATAAATGGATTGAATTAATGCATGCCGAATTGGAGGCGGGCTCCACCTATGTAATTGCAGAAGCAAGAGAAGCTGGTAATGTGGGTATATACAGGGGCACTGGAGAAGTAAGAGAAGGATTAGTACAAGAAATACTTACTAAAATTCCCGAAGGAAAAATTATTTGGGAAGCGCCTCAAAAAGCACAGCAACTATACTTTTTAGAACTTATTGGCTGCAATGTTAACCTAGGAAATATTGCTCCCAATGAAGTCATTCCTTTAGAGGCTATGCGTATTGGTTTAAGGGGTGATACGTTTCATTTATATTTGAATAAATAAATTGAATAATGACCATTTACGGCACTATTGGATTTCCATTAACGCACTCGTTTTCTAAACAATACTTTACCGAAAAAATAGAAAAAGAAGGAATAGTCGATTCTGCTTATTATTCTTTTCCCTTAATATCAATAGAAGGGTTTCCTACATTTTTAATTAATAATACTTCACTTAAAGGCTTGAGTGTAACTATTCCTTATAAAGAAAAAGTACTCAATTATGTTACACACTTATCAGATGAAGTAAAACAAATTGGTGCTGCAAACTGCATTAAAATACGGGGTGCCGAATTAACTGCTTATAATACAGATATCATTGGATTTGAGAAATCTTTTGTAAAAAATTTAAAACCATATCATAAAAAAGCATTGGTATTAGGCTCTGGAGGTGCATCTAAAGCAGTAAGGTATATACTTAAAAAATTAGGTATCCAATTTTTAGTTGTTTCAAGAAATGTAAGTGATTTTACAAATTTTATTCAATACGATAAAATTACTGATGCAATTATTAAGGAGCACAATATTATCATAAATGCAACACCGCTAGGCATGTCGCCAGCTGAAGATACTTGTCCTGATTTGCCTTATGACTTATTAACCGCTGATCATTATTTGTTTGATCTAGTATATAAACCAGCCAAAACTTTATTCTTACAAAAGGGCGAGGCGCAAGGGGCTATTATAATTAATGGTTTTGAGATGCTGATTATTCAGGCCGAAGAAAATTGGATAAGGTGGAACGAAGATTAAGCCGTAAGGATTGTGTTTAAATTTTTAGGAATTGAAACTGTTTTTTTTGACTCATAATCATAACAAATCATTACTGTTTTTGCTTTAGTCAATAAAAGGGGTTCTTTGTTTCGGGTTGTAAAAAGTTGGTAGTATAATTCAAAGCCTATTCTAAATATTTCGCCTACATAGAGTGTTATGTCTACCACATCGCCATAAAAAGACTCTTTTTTAAATTCTATAACAAGCTCACTCATCACTAGGCCATTACCTTCTATTTGTAATTCGGTATAACCATATTTATTTAGCCATTGCGCCCTGGCTTCATGAATAATATTTACAAATGCATCATTACCTACATGGCATCCGTAGTTAATATCACATACCCTAACAGGTATTTTACAGGTGTAAATAATGTGCTTTGGAATTTCAAGTTTTATTCTTGCCATTTTAGGTTTTTAAAAATTTTATTAATTTTTGCATAGCTTTTTTACGGTGACTAAATTTATTTTTTTCTTCCATATCCATTTCAGCAAAAGTTTTATCACTGCCGTCGGGTATAAAAATCGAATCATATCCAAAGCCATTTTTACCTTTTTTTTCGGAAATAATTTTACCTGAACAAATGCCTTCAAAAAAATACTCTCTACCATCAAGTAATAATGATATTACTGTTCTAAAACGGGCAGTTTTATTATTTTCTACATTAAGATTGTTTAAAAGTTTTTCTATATTGTCGTTAAAGATTCGGCATTCTCCGGCATATCTTGCACTGTGTACACCTGGCTCTCCATTCAATGCTTCTACCTCCAGTCCTGTGTCTTCACTAAAGCAATTTTTATTTGTCATACTAAAAATTGTTTTTGACTTTTCAGTGGCGTTAGCTTCTAGGCTATCATGCGGCTCCGGAATATCAATGTCTATACCGGCTTCTTTTAATGTTATAATATTAAAAAGATTGGCCAACAACGACCTTACTTCTTCAACCTTATTTTGATTATTGGTGGCAAATATGAGGGTGTCCATTTCTGTTATAAAATAATTACAATGAAAATATAGTTTTTAAACAATTCCATAATTTTAATTTTTCTCCATTATCTTTTTGTAATTCACTCAATGAAACAGAAGAAAGATAAACCTGGTTATTGTAATTTTGAATTTGATAATTTTCAAACTGTAAAGGCAATTTCAACGATTGGGCATCTAAACCAAATAGAAATATTTTTTCTGCATTTAGCTGGCTTGTAATATTAGTATAAATGAGTGCGGGATTTTTTTTCATATTGATTAAAGCAATATCAGCCATACTTAATTTGCAAGCAGTTAGTATGCCTAATAAAAAATTAAGCTCTTCATCAGGCAAATAAATAGCTAGTGAGGAGCTAACGACTAGGACAATATTTTTCTGATTACTACCTAAAAAAGAAAAATCATTTGATTCAATTATAGTACTAAGATCTTTAACTACTTTTAAATCATATAAAGATTTACCATACAAACTTTGAATGATTGATATCGGAATTTGAATATTATCTAAACTCATTAAAATGTAATTTATAAACTCTTATTTTTTTCGTTTCTTTGCAGTAAAATTAAGGATTATGATTGCAGCTAAAAATATAAATATTACAAAAGTTGAACGCAGTAAGCTTAATGATATAAATCTTGAAAATATTCCATTTGGAAAATATTTTACAGATCATATGTTAGAAGTGGATTATGAAGATGGAGAATGGAAGCAAGTAGAAATTAAACCATACCAGCCCTTATTGTTAGATCCTTCAGTAGCCGCAATACACTATGGGCAATCAATTTTTGAAGGTATTAAAGCATATAAAAATACGAATGGAGAGGCTTTTATTTTTCGTCCCTTAGACAATTATAAGCGTTTTAATATATCGGCCGAACGAATGGAGATGCCACAAGTGCCCGAAGATATTTTTATGGAAGGAATGCGGCTGCTTGTAAGCCTTGATAACAACTGGATTCCACAAAAATCCGATCATGCTTTGTATATTCGACCATTTATGTTTAGCTGTGATCATATGATTGGGGTTAGGCCAAGTGATAAATATAAATTTATGATTATTCTTAGTCCTAGCGGACCTTATTATACTGCGCCAATGCGTATTTATGTTGAAGAAGAATATGTAAGGGCTGTGCCAGGTGGCGTTGGTTACGCTAAAGCTGCTGGTAATTATGGCGCAGCCATGCACCCTACAGCGGAAGCTAAAAAAAGGGGCTACGATCAGGTTTTATGGACAGATGCTTTTGAACATAAATATGTGCAGGAATGTGGCACAATGAATGTATTTTTTATTATTGGTAATAAAGCAATTACGCCAGGTTTAGATTCAGGAACTATATTGGCTGGCGTTACTAGAGATAGCGTTATTGCCGTTTTAAAGGATATGGGAGTAGAAGTAGAAGAAAGACGTTTAAGTATTGATGAGATTATTGAAGCACATAAATCTGGTCAGTTGCAAGAAGTGTTTGGAACCGGCACTGCTGCTACAATTTCGCTGATAAAAGAACTTCGATACAAAGATTATGTGATGCATTTTGATGTAGATACTTGGAAATCAGGGCCTTATATTAAAGAAACCTTAAATGGAATTCGATATGGCAGTTTGCTGGATCGCCATGGTTGGATGGAGAAGATTTAATTTTTATAACCTATAATAGCTATTAAAATGGCCTACTAAAGCGGTTTTTTAAATTATTGTTAATATATTTTCTTTTTTTTTAAGTTTAAGTTTCTCAAATCAAATCATAAATACTACCTTTGCCGTCCGAAAATTAAAAGTATATAATGCCTACAATACAACAGTTAGTAAGAAAAGGAAGAGAAGTAATTAAAGCGAAAAGTAAATCTAGGGCCTTGGATAGCTGTCCGCAGCGCAGAGGTGTTTGTACTAGAGTATATACAACAACGCCTAAAAAACCAAACTCAGCTTTACGTAAAGTTGCTAAAGTTCGTTTAACCAATAAAATTGAGGTAATTGCCTATATACCAGGTGAAGGACACAATTTACAGGAGCACTCTATTGTATTAATACGTGGAGGAAGGGTAAAAGATTTACCAGGTGTACGTTACCATATTGTACGTGGTAGTTTAGATACTGCTGGTGTTAAAGATCGTAAACAAAGTCGTAGTAAGTACGGAACTAAAAAAGCTAAAAAATAACTCATCTACTAATTCATCGTAAAATGTTATGATATAGTAAGATAAAATAAACAACAATGAGGAAGACACAACCGAAAAAAATACCCTTAGCACCTGATCCAAAATTTAATGACAAGTTGGTCACACGTTTTGTAAACAACCTAATGTGGGCTGGTAAAAAAAGTGGCGCATACATTATTTTTTATGATGCTTTAGATAAAGTAAGTAAGCAAACAGGAGAAGATGGATATGAGGTTTGGAAAAAAGCCCTTACTAATATCACCCCTGGTGTTGAAGTGCGTAGCCGCCGTATTGGTGGCGCTACCTTTCAAATACCTGCTGAGGTTCGTACCGATAGAAAGGTTTCTTTAAGCATTAAATGGATGATTAAATATAGCCGTGACCGAAATGGTCGCAGCATGTCTGATAAGTTAGCTAATGAAATAGTTGCAGCTAGTAAAGGAGAAGGCGCATCATTTAAAAAGAAAGAAGACACGCACCGTATGGCAGAAGCCAACAAAGCGTTTGCTCACTTTAGAATTTAATTTATAAAAACAAGATATTTAAAGCCATCCAAAATAGGGTGGCTTTTTTTACAGGCTTAATAAAATTACCTTTCCTCAAAACGCTTGTTCTGATGCTTTGTATTTTAAATAAAAAAATGTACCTTTGCGCCGCTAAAAGATGCAATAATGGTCTAATGGAATTGTACTTAATTAGCATGCTATGAGAGTATTTATTTAACATATCGAACAGTTCCCAACACTTACGGGAAATACACTGTAGCTACACTGTGGTAAAATATGAATAAAGGTTTAATGGGATAAGAGAAAATATATAACTCAAAATAAAATATTAAATATTTAAATAAAAAAAAATGGCAGATTTACGTTATCAAAGAAATTTTGGAATTGCCGCTCACATTGATGCTGGTAAAACAACTACCACCGAACGTATATTATATTATACAGGTGTTAATCATAAAATTGGAGAAGTGCATGATGGTGCTGCAACCATGGACTGGATGGCTCAGGAGCAAGAAAGAGGTATAACTATTACTTCGGCTGCTACTACTTGTTTTTGGAATTTTCCGATGGACCAAGGAAAAAAAATTGCAGATACTAAACAATATAAATTCAATATTATTGATACCCCAGGTCACGTTGATTTTACCGTAGAGGTAGAGCGCTCTTTACGTGTACTAGATGGCTTATTAGCTTTGTTTTGTGCCGTTAGTGGTGTAGAACCACAATCTGAAACAGTTTGGCGCCAGGCTAACAAATACAAAGTGCCACGCGTTGGCTTTGTAAATAAAATGGATCGTGCAGGTGCCGATTTCTTAAATGTGGTAAAACAAATTAAAGAAATGTTGGGTGCTAAAGCTGTGCCTTTACAGTTACCTATTGGCGCCGAAGATAATTTTAAAGGGGTCGTTGATTTAATTACCCTGAAAGCAATGGTTTGGGATGATGCAACTTTAGGAATGACCTTCAATGAAATTCCAATTCCCGAAGAAATGGTAGAGGATGTGAAAGAGTGGAGACAACATTTAATTGAAGCAGTTGCTGATTATGATGATAAATTGTTAGAGAAATTTTTTGATGACCCCAATACAATTTCTGAAGAAGAAATTCATGAAGCTATACGTAAAGCAACCATTGACATTTCTATCATTCCGATGATGTGTGGTTCGTCTTTTAAAAATAAAGGCGTACAAACGGCTTTGGATGCTATTGTTCGTTATTTACCTGGCCCAATGGATATAGAGGCAGTTAAAGGAATTAATCCCGATACTGGTGAAGAGTTATTCCGTCATTGTGATCCTAAAGAGCCATTCAGTGCATTGGCATTTAAGATCATGACCGATCCTTTTGTGGGTCGGTTGGCTTTTTTCCGGGCTTATAGTGGCCGCTTAAATTCAGGATCTTATGTATTAAACACCCGTACAGGAAAAAATGAACGCATTAGCCGTATCATGCAAATGCATGCCAACAAACAAAATCCGGTTGACTTTATTGAAGCTGGTGATATTGGAGCTGCTGTAGGATTTAAAGATATTAAAACAGGAGATACACTTTGTAATGAAGATAATCCAATTGTATTGGAAGCTATGACTTTTCCAGAGCCAGTTATTAGTGTTGCTATTGAACCAAAAACACAGGCCGACGTGGATAAAATGGGTATGGCAATTGCCAAACTAGTTGAGGAAGATCCTACTTTACGTGTAAAAACTGATGAAGAAACTGGACAAACTATTCTGAGTGGTATGGGTGAATTACACTTGGAGATTATTATTGACCGTATGCGTCGTGAATTTAAAGTAGAAATTAATCAAGGAGCTCCACAGGTTGCCTATAAAGAAGCTTTCCAAAATTCAATTGAGCACCGTGAAACTTTGAAAAAACAAACTGGTGGTCGTGGTAAATTTGCTGATATTATTTTTGAAATTGGCCCAGCTGACGAAGAGTTTTTAAATGACAAAGAAAAGAATAAAGGGAATTTTCAGTTTGTAAATGGCTTGTTTGGGGGTAGTATTCCAAAAGAATTTGTACCAGCTATTCAAAAAGGATTTGAAACGGCTATGACAACTGGTGTACTTGCTGGATACCCAATGGAAAGTATGAAGGTGCGCGTATTTGATGGTAGTTTTCACCAAGTGGATAGTGATGCAATGAGTTTTGAACTTTGCGCAAAACAAGGATATCGTGAGGCAGGCCGTAAAGCAAAACCTGTTTTATTAGAACCGATCATGAAAGTGGAAGTATTAACTCCAGATCAATACATGGGTGATGTTACGGGTGATTTAAACCGCAGGCGCGGTATGTTGGAAGGAATGGATAGCAAACATGGTGTACAAGTTATTAAAGCGAAAGTGCCATTAAGCGAAATGTTTGGTTATGTAACCCAACTGCGTTCCTTATCAAGTGGCCGTGCTACTTCTACCATGGAATTTAGCCATTATTCTCCTGCACCAAATAATATTGCAGAAGAAGTAATAGCAAAACAAAAAGGTAAAGTGAAAATAGGAGAAGATTAAGACAAAACCTATCCTTTAAATCAACAAGTGTAAGATTTGTAGGAGATGGAAATGTATATTTTAATGAGACCCCATTCTGCAAAGAATGGGGTCTTTTGTTAAAAATTAATAATAAGGGAAACAGCACATTTAATACTGATTATTCCTCCTTGCAAATATAAAATCTGTATCGTATATTGTTTTTCTTAATCAACCACCATGCACAACATTCGATTAGAAAACCTGCTTTTAATTGATATTGAAACAGTACCTGAACATTCCAGCTTTGAAGAACTGAGTGAAGATTGGAAAACCCTTTGGGAAGAAAAGGTTCAACGATTGCTACCTGAAAATGTTACTACAGCTGAGTTTTATCCGCAGCGTGCAGGCGTAATGGCTGAGTTTTCTAAAGTCGTTTGTATTAGTATTGGATTTTTTATTCTAAATGATAATGCAATTCAACTTAGATTAAAATCTTATTATGGGGAGGATGAAAAAATCTTATTAGAAGCATTTATCGCTGCTATGCAAAAGTTGGATGTTAATAAAAATAATCGAAGTTTTACTGGACATAATATCAAAGAGTTTGATATTCCTTTCATTTGTCGTCGTTTGTTGATTAATGGGTTATCTATTCCTTCCGTTTTAAATTTTCAAAATATGAAACCATGGGAAACCAATATGGTAGATACTTTTCAGTATTGGCGCTTTGGCGATTATAAACATTATACTTCCTTAAAATTACTCGCAGCTTCACTGCAGGTCCCATCACCAAAAGATGATATTGATGGCAGCAAGGTTGGCGATGTGTATTGGAAAGAAAAAAATCTAGAACGCATTGTTACGTATTGCCAAAAAGATGTAATAACAACCGGAAATATTATTTTACGGTTTAAAAATCTACCCTTACTTACCGAAGATAATATTGAGATTGTAAAATAAATTTGTATCTATTTATTGCAATACAATTTTTTGCATAGCAACCTGATCGGCATTTGTAACTTTAATAAAATATAACCCTCTTATTAAAAGAAAAGTATTGATATTAATTGTTGATTTATTTGTTTTTTTTGAAACAACTAAATTTCCTGCACGGATTATTTGAAAAAAATTATTTAATAGGGGCTTATTACTAATATAAATATTAGTTGCAATATAATAAATATTAATTTACCTTTTTTAGCATGGTCACATATACCGGAAAATGGTCACTATATCCATAATTATACGTCATGCCATCCCAAGTTCTTTTTGGATATCCTTTGTATTTTCCTGTTTGTTGTACTAAAAATTCTTTATTAAATATATTGGCTTTGTAAAAATGATAACCTGATTGCGCTTTATCAAGCCATCCTTTTGAAACTACCACTTGGTCAAACAATCCCCAAGCGTCTTGGTATGCAATGGTTCCAATTCCTTTTTTATAAAAATCAACCCATGGATTAAACAATCCGCCATCTTTTACATCAGCCATATTTTCTTTAGCACCTAAAATCTTAGTAAGACTAGGACTAACGGGGTCATCATTCAAATCGCCCATAATTACAACTTTAGTATTTTTGTTAATCGCCATCAAGGAGTCAACAATTTTTTTAGCAACTGCAGCAGCAGCAGCTCTTGCTGGTATTGATCTTTCTTCTCCACCTGAGCGAGAAGGCCAGTGGTTAACCATAACATGAATAGTATCTCCGTCCAATATTCCTTTAACATACAATACATCTCGAGTTAAAAAAGATTCTTTAGACCCACTAGGAAGTTTTACAAAGAATGGAGCACTGTAAATGGGTGTAAAATATTTGGGATTATATAACAAACCAACATCAATACCTCTTTTGTCGGGAGAGTTGTAGTGGACAATTTTTATATTTCTATTTTTTATATTTCTATTTTTTATCAATATATTAAGGACCGTATCATTTTCAATTTCGGCAACACCTAAAAGTGAAAATCCATCCGGATTAATATCAGTACCAATTTGAGCAATTACTGAGCCTAGTCTTTCTACTTTATCTAAAAAAACATGGGTATTGTAATGCCGTTCACTATTTGGCAAAAATTCTTCGTCATCTACCGCTGAATTATTTACGGTATCATAAAAATTTTCAAGGTTATAGAAGCCAATTAAAGTGGGCTTGAAATTTTCTTTTTGTGCGTAACTTGTTGAAAATAAAGTAATTATAATAATAATAATTAAAACAGATCGAGTCATATTTAGGTTTTATTAGACACAAAGTTATTCTTCTGAAATTAATTAAAGAATATTTTTAAAAGACTAATATGTTAATTCATGAATTTTATATCATGAACACAATTAAAGAAGTACATTTGCTCACTTTTTTTAACAAAATATTTATGATGTCAAAAATTAAACATGTCCTGCTTTGGATTTTGCTTTCGGGTGTTTTTTTACCGAATGCATTTTCGCAGGCAGAAAAATCAAAAACTACCATTTCTGTAAATCCCGACACAACAATTATTGAAACATTAAGAGAAAATCTTCAGGATAATATCCCTGTAATATCTTTAGATGAAAGTGATGGACAGGATGGAAGTGCACAAAACATTTCTTCTCAACTTGCTGCTGGAAGAGATCCATTTTTAAATGCAGCTACTTTTAAATTTGGTGCGGTACGTTTTAGAATTAGAGGTTATGATGCCGACCAATTTAATACTTACATTAATGGTGCACCTATGGAAAACCTTGATAATGGCTTTACCCCTTATGGACAGTGGGGTGGTTTAAATGATGTGTTGCGTAATCGGGAATCAACATCAGGTTTAAAATCTACCACTTTTGGATATGGTGATTTAGGTGGATTAACAAATTTTGATACCCGTGCTTCTCATCAGCGTAAACAAACTAGTTTTAATTATGCAGCGTCTAATCGTAATTATAACAACCGTATTATGCTTACCCATTCAACTGGCTTAAACAGTAAAGGCTGGGCATTTTCTTTTTCAGGCTCACGCCGCTGGGCAGACGAAGGATTTACGGATGGTACATTTTATAATGGATGGTCATTCTTTACAGGCGTTGATAAACGTTTCAACGATCGGCACCTATTATCATTTGTTGCTTTTGGTACACCAACAGAAACTGGTCGCCAGGGCTCGTCAGTTACAGAAATGGTTAACTTATCCGGAGATAATTATTACAACCCTTATTGGGGCTATCAGAATGGTAAAAAAAGAAATGCAAGTATTGCAAAATCTTTTCAACCCATTGGTATAATTACCCACGATTGGAAGGTATCTGATAAAACTTCATTAGTATCTGCAGCAGCCGTTACTTTTGGTAACAGGAGTACAACCGGGCTAGACTGGTATAATGCAGCTGACCCAAGACCAGATTACTACCGTTATTTACCAAGCTATCAGCTTGATCCGATTTATGGCAACTTGCTTAAACAGGAATTAATGAGTAATGTAAATAAGCGCCAGATAAACTGGGATGCTTTATATCAAACAAATTATGGTGCTAATGATGTAGTACATAATGCAAACGGAATTACTGGCAACGATGTATCAGGACTTAGATCAAGATATATTATTGAAGAGAGAGTAATTAATACCACAAAATATAATTTCAACTCTACTCTAAATACTTCAGTAAACGAAAACATTAATTTTACTGCAGGCGTTACTTACCAATCTCAAAAAAATCATTATTACAAAACAATTAATGATTTGCTTGGGGGCGATTTTTATGTGGATGTAAATCAGTTTGGCGAAAGAGATTTTCCAACCAATCCTGGCGCAGGTCAAAATGATTTAAATAACCCAAACCGAATTGTACGTGAAGGCGACAAGCTTGGTTATAATTATGATATTAATATAAGAAAAGGATCTGTTTGGTTACAAGGTGTTTTTAAATTTAATAAAGTAGATATCTTTATCGCATCTGAACATTCTTACACAAGCTTTTTTCGATATGGTCATGTAAAGAGTGGATTATTTGCTGATAACTCTTATGGTAAATCAACCACTTATAATTTTTACAACTCAGGTATTAAAGGCGGGCTAACTTATAAAATTAACGGCCGTAATTATATTTTTGCCAATGGTTCTTATGCATCAAGGGCACCGTTTTTTGAAAACGCTTTTATCGCTCCAAGAACTAGAGATTTTGTACAGGACAATTTAAAATCTGAAGAAATACTGTCTACCGAAGTAGGATATGTTTTAAATGCACCTAAATTAAAAATTAGAGCTAATGGTTATTACAGCCAGTTTAAAAACCAACTTGATGTAATGACTTTTTATAACGACGAGTACCAAAATTTTGTAAATTATGCCATTAGCAATATTGGTAAAATTCATACGGGTGTGGAGTTTGGACTAGAAACGAAAGTTTATAAAGGCCTGAGTTTAACGGCTGCTGCTGCTATTGGTCAATACACATATAATACACGCCAGAATGCAACCATTACTGCTGATAATAGTGCAAATATATTAGGGAAAGAAACCGTGTATTCAAAAGATTTTTATGTGCCTACACCACAGCAGGCTTATACAATTGGATTTGATTATCGTTCGCCTAAGTTTTGGTTCTTAAATGTTAATTTTAATTATTTTGATAAAATGTACTTGAGTTATAATCCTATTCGCAGAACAGAATCTGCTGTTAGTGGTGTAACAGAGGGGTCTGCATTATGGCACCAAATATTGGATCAAACTCAATTAGATAATCAATATACCCTAGATGCATTTGCAGGATACTCTTGGTTGATGAACACCAAGTTTAACCAATTAAAGAAAAGAACATTCTTAGTATTTAATCTTGGAGTAAATAATATTCTCAATAACCAAAATATTGTTTCGGGAGGCTATGAACAGCTTCGTTTTGATTTTGCGGAAAAAAATACAAACAAATTTCCCGATAAACGCTTTTACGCTTATGGCATTAATTTCTTTGCCAGCGTAGGTATCAGATTTTAATTAATATAAACACGTAATAAACTTTTTAAAAAATAAATGTATGAACAAGATCTTAAAATTAATGACAGCAATAATGATGGTAGTAACAGCCATTACATTTAGCTCATGTAAAAAAACTTTTGATAATCCTCCAGGAGCTACTGATCCTGCAATTGTTGCAAACACTTCAATTAAAACATTAAAAGCTACGCACACTTCTTTAGGCGTTTATAATACTATATCTACTGATGTGGTAATCTCTGGTGTGGTAGTTGCTAACGACAAAAGTGGAAATTTTTACAAACAGTTATTCATCGAAGATTCAACAGGTGGATTACAGATATTAATGGATGCGACTAATTTATATGGCACTTATCCAGTAGGTAGAAAAATATTTATAAAATGTAATGGTCTTACCATTACTGATTATAATGGAACAATGGAACTTGGTGTTAAGGCAACTGTTGCCGGGTTATCTTCTTTGGAAGGAATTCCTGCTAATTTGATAAGCAATTATGTTATTGGCGGTTCAATGAATAATCCTGTTGTACCTCATGTAGTTACATTAGCTCAACTTACAACGGGTATGCAAGATAGATACCTTGGTACTTTAATTCAATTAGATAATTATGCATTTGCTAATCTTAGTGCTACCTATGCTGATACCTCAGCCTATAAAAGCACCGTAAATCTTGATGTTAAAGATTGCTCTGGTCAAACTACCATTGTTCGTACAAGTGCTTATGCCAATTTTTCGGGATTAAAAGTTCCGCAAGGACGTGGCACTATTTCGGCGATGTATACCACTTACGGTACTACAAAGCAGTTAATCATTAGAGATACAGCCGATGTAAAATTTAGAAATTCTTATGCTTGCGCATTACCTCCAGGCACTCTCTTTTTTGAAAATTTTGAAACCATTGGAGCAAATAATTTAGCATTGACTTTACCAGGATGGAAAAATATTGGAGAAACAGGTGGAATATCTTATCAAAATGCCATTTTTGGTTCTGTAAAATGTGCTAAAATAACAGCATTTGCTACTGGCGCATCAACAGTTACTAGCTGGCTAATTACACCTACTATTAATTTATCAGGAGCAACAGCACCGAACTTAACATTTATTCAGGCAGCAGGTTATGCCCTTGGCGCAACTACTTTGCAGGTCCTTGTATCTACTAATTATGCAGGAAGTACAACACCATCTGCGGCAACCTGGACTCAAGTATGGACAACAACAGCTTTAACGCCAACTACGGGCTATGGCACTTTAACAACTACAGGACCAATAAATTTATCAGCGTTTATAGGACAAACTGTATATATAGCATTTAAATATTCTGGAGGTGACCCTGGAAAGACCACAACTTATGAAATGGATGATGTATCGCTAAAGGCACAATAAAATAGCTACATATTTATTAAAATAAGTGCGCTATTTTTATTACAAAAGAAGATTCAAAAAATGTTATTATGAAAAAATTATATTGTTTACTTATTTTATTTACTGTTTCAGTAAGTAGCTGGAGTCAATTATTGCTAGAGCCTTTTAATTATACTCCAGATGCAACTTTAGGTTTGGGGGCGCAGAGTAATGGTGCATGGCTGATTAGCAATACAGGTGATTCTATCTTGGTAGACAATACAAGCTTGTCATATGCTGGCCTTGCAGCATCTGCAGGTAACAAGGTTAAATTTGATGGATCAGGGACTGATTATTATACAAACTTTGCTTCTCAAACCACCGGATCGGTTTACCGTTCATTTATATTGAATGTTTCTGCATTAGGCACACTAACTACCACAGGCGGATATTTTAATGGATTCATTCAGGCAGCATCTACTTCATCTTTTGGAGGTACTGTATGGACCAGGTTGAGTTCAACTGCAGGCAGATACAATGTGGGAGTTTCAACAAGAAGTAACTCTGCGGTAATATGGCTTGCAACTGACCTGGTTCCGGGAACGCCATGTTTTATTGTTGTTGCGTACGATATTAATGCGGGTGCCGGAGATGATGTTGCCCGTATTTGGTTGAACACAGCAGCTATCGGTGCCGCAGAGCCTGCCGCAGATGCTGCCGCAGTTCCAGGTAATGATCTGACCAGTGTGGCAAGGGTATTTTTAAGGCAAGATAATCCCACAAACACTCCATTTATAGAATTTGATGAGCTAAGGGTTGGCACAACTTGGACATCAGTTACACCATCTGGCGCAGCCTCACCAACCCTATCAGCAACGGCACTTAATGCTTTTGGCAATGTTTGTATAAACACAACTGCAGGCCCAAATTCATTTACAATTACAGGTACTACACTTAATGCTACAAACGTAACTGTTGGTGCATTGGCAGGCTTTACATATTCAACAACAGCAGGGGGTTCTTATTCTGCTTCTTTAAGTTTAATACAAACCGGTGGTTCATATTCGCAACAAATATTTGTAAAGTTTACACCTACTGCTGTTCAGTCTTATAATGGGAATATACCTGTAGGTGGTGGAGGGGCAACAGCAATTAATGTTGTAGCAGCGGGTGCAGGTATCAGTACCATACCAACAGTAACAACAGGTGCAGCAAGTGCTATCACAACAACAACAGCAACTTTAGCAGGTACTATTCCTGCCAATGGTTGTACTGGTGTAACGGCTTATGGTGTTGAGTACAGTACTACCAATGGTTTTCCTAATGGCACTGGAATTGCGATTGCTTCAGTTAATTTAACTGGAAGTAATTTCTCTTCTAATCTTTCTGGCTTAGTACAAAATACTACTTATTATTATCATGCTTTTGCAACCAATACTGGGGGCACAGGTTACGGTTCGCAACAATCATTTGTAACGGTTGCCGAACCCACTTTAACTAGCTCTGCATTAACGGCTTTTGGTAATATTTGTATCAATACAACAGCAGGCCCTAATTCATTTACTATAACTGGTACCAACTTAACTGCAGCCAATGTAACCGTTGCTGCTTTAACCGGCTTTACCTATTCAACAACAGCCGGTGGTACTTACACAACCACATTAAGTTTAACACAAACTGGTGGTGCATACTCGCAGCAAATATTTGTAAAGTTTACCCCTGCACTTGTGCAATCTTACAGTGGCAATATTGCTATTAGTGGTGGTGGCGCAGTTACAATAAATACAGCAGCTTCTGGTGCAGGTGTAAATTCTATACCAACAATTACTACAGGAGGGGCATCTGCTATAACAACCACTAGCGCAATTTTAGCAGGCGCTATTCCTGCAAATGGGTGCAGTGCAATAACTGCTTACGGCGTTGAGTATAGCACAAGTATAGGGTTCCCTAATGGAACAGGAACCGCAGTGCCATCTTCAAACTTAAGTGCTATTAATTTTTCTTCAAATCTTACCGGATTAAATCCTAATACTAATTATTATTATCATTCTTATGCTACCAATGCTGGTGGCACAGGTTATGGTAACGAACAAACATTTACCACACTGGCATTAACGCCCACAATAAATGCTACAGCGCTTGCTGCTTTTGGCAATGTGTGTATCAATACAATAGCAGGTCCCAATTCATTTACCATTAACGGATCGGCATTAAATACAACCAATATCAGTGTAGGCCCTTTAACTGGATTCGCATTTTCTACTACATCAGGTGGTACCTATACTACTTCGTTAAGTTTATCACAGGTTGGTGGTACTTATAGTCAGGATATTTTTGTAAAATTTGCGCCAACATTAGTACAATCTTATAATGGAAATATACCAGTAAGTGGTGGTGGTGCAGCAGCAATAAATGTGGCAGCTGCAGGCGCTGGTATTAATACCATAGCGACTGCAACATCAGGAGTGGCAAGTGCTATTACATCAATTAGCGCAACAGTTGCTGGTAGTGTTCCTGCAAATGGTTGTTCTGCTATTACGGCTTACGGCATTGAGTATAGTACAACCAATGGGTTTCCTAACGGAAGCGGAACAGCGGTATCGTCATCAAATCTTGCAGGTATCAATTTCTCTTCTAATTTAACCGGATTGGCACCAACAACAACATATTATTATCATGCTTATGCAACTAATAATGGTGGCACTGCTTATGGAGCACAGCAATTATTTGTAACAGCAACGTCAATATTAACTACCACAGTCATTTCAGATTTTGGTAATGCGTGTTTAAACACAACGGTAGGTCCTAATTCTTTTACTATTACCGGTACCAATCTTACTGCAGCTAATGTATTAGTTGCAATTTTAGCTGGTTATAGTTACTCAACAACATCAGGCGGGACCTATACAGCATCTTTAAGTTTGGCTCAGCTAGGGGGGTCTTATTCGCAACAGATATTTGTTAAATTTACACCAACGGCAGTGCAATCTTACAATGGCAATATAGTTGCTGGTGGTGGCGGAGCTTTAGCAGTTAATACAGCAGTTACTGCTGCGGGCATTAATACAACTACTTCTGCTACTAGTGGAATTGCTAGTGCAATTACTCAAACTACAGCAACAGTTGCAGGATCAATTTCTGCAGCAGGATGTACAGCTGTAACTACTTATGGTATTGAGTTTAGCTTAACGACAGGTTTTCCTAATGGAACAGGAACTGTAGTAGCTTCAGCCAATTTAAGTACAGGTAATTTTAGTTCTGATCTTATAGGGTTAGTGCCAAGTACAATCTATTATTATCATGCTTATGCAACAAATGCAGGCGGTACAAGTTATGGTTTACAAGGTTCATTTACAACCTCTGCACCTAGCTTATTAGCCACACCACTTACATCATTTGGTGCTAGCTGTGTAAATACAACAGCTGGTCCCAATTCATTTATAATTAATAGTGCCGTAGTTACTGCAGCTAATATAAATGTTGGTCCATTAAATGGCTATACATTTTCTACTAGTTCAGGTGGTGCTTATACCGCCTCACTAAGTTTACTGCATGTAGCTGGGCCTTATACACAAAACATTTTTGTAAAATTTGCTCCCACTGCAGTTCAATCTTATAATGGCAATATACCTGTTAGTGGAGGAGGAGCTTTAATTGCAATAAATGTAACAGCTAGTGGTAGTGGTGTTAATACAATAGCAACAGTTTTTACTGGAAACGCAGTTGTGCTTAATGCAAATGCCGTAACATTAGACGGCAGCATTAGCAACCTTGGTTGTAGTCCTGTAATTACTTATGGTATTGAATATAGTGGCATCAGTGGATTAGCTAATGGCCTAGGCTCAAAAGTGACTTCTTCTAATTTAAGTTCGGTTAATTTTTCTGCTACATTAAATGGGTTGGTGCAGTCTGCCACTTATTATTACAAAGCGTATGCAGCCAGTTCTGGAGGTATTACTTACGGTACTGAGCGTTCGTTTAAGATGAACAGTATACCTACTGGATTTGTAATTTACAATAACCCAATTCAGCGCAACAGAAACCTACATTATACTTACAAGGGTATTAAGCCAGGACATTATGAAATACAAATTTTTAATAGCATTGGTCAACTTGTTTTTCAAAGATCATTAATTATACATTTTGATTTTATTGATGACAATTTTATGGTACCAGGCAAATTAGGGTCAGGCCCTTACAGTTTACATATTGTTAGTCCTAATTTTAGGGACAAGAAAATATTCATGATTTGGTAATTTGATTGAACAAGTTTAATACACAGGGTCTCTAATTTGGAGACCCTGTAATTTTGTTAGTATTAATGCCAAATTCTATTATAAAAACAGGATATAATGCCATGCTGACATAAATTGTTCTTTGGTACTATGTTTGCAACTTAATTTTAAAATAATAAACTATGCAAAAAGGAAGTATACGTGTACAAACGGAGAATATTTTTCCAATAATTAAGAAGTTTTTATATAATGAGCACGACATTTTTATACGTGAGTTAGTAAGTAATGCCGTAGATGCCAATCAAAAGCTAAAAACACTTTCATCTATTGGTGAGGCAAAGGGTGAACTAGGCGATTTAAGAATTGATATAAGGATTGATAAAGAGAAAAAGACTTTAATTATTTCAGACACTGGCCTAGGTATGACGGAAGAAGAAGTTGATAAATATTTAAATCAGGTAGCTTTTAGTGGTGCAGAAGAGTTTTTGGAAAAATACAAAGGACAAAATGAAGCAAATATTATTGGTCATTTTGGGCTAGGTTTTTATAGTTCTTTTATGGTAAGTGATCGGGTAGAAGTTATCTCTAAAAGTTTTAAAGAGGATGCTAAAGCCGTTCATTGGGAATGCGACGGAAGCCCAGAGTTTAGTTTAGAAGAAATTGAAAAAGAAAGTAGAGGTACTGACATTGTTTTGCATTTAAATGAGGAAAGCCTAGAGTTTTTGGAACCTTCAAGGATTAGTACAGTATTGGAAAAGTTTTGCCGCTTTTTACCCATTCCTATTTTCTTTGAAGAAAAGCAGATCAATAATCCTTTACCGGCTTGGACAAAAAAGCCAGCTGAATTAACTGAAGAAGATTATCAAAATTTTTATAAAGAACTATATCCCTTTGGAGAAGCTCCTTTATTTTGGATTCATCTAAATGTAGATTATCCATTTAATCTTACTGGTATTTTATACTTTCCAAAAATTAAGCAGAGCTACGAAATACAAAAAGATAAAATTCAATTGTATAGCAATCAAGTTTTTGTAACGGATGAAGTAAAAGATATCGTACCCGAATTTTTAATGTTAATGCATGGCGTTATAGATAGTCCGGATATTCCATTAAATGTAAGCCGCAGTTACTTACAAGGCGATCCAAATGTTCGTAAAATAAATTCTCATATCACTAAAAAAGTGGCTGATAAATTAGAAGAGATTTTTAAAATAGATCGTAAGCAATTTGAAGAAAAGTGGGAGAGTTTGGGTTTGTTTGTTAAGTATGGTATGATGACAGATGATAAGTTTTTAGAAAAAGCCAACAAGTTTCACATTTTACAAGACAGTAATGATGGTAAATTTTATACTATTGAAGAATACAGATTAGCTGCTGAAACGCTACAAAAAAATAAAGATGGAAAGTTAGTTATTTTGTATACCACTAACCCAGTGCAGCAAGATGCCTATATACAACAATCTTCAGCAAAGGGTTTTATTGTGGTTAAGTTAGAAACCATTATTGACAATGGATTTTTAAATCAGATGGAAATGAAATGGGAGAACGTGCAGTTTGTGCGTGTTGATAGTGATATTGTTGATAATTTAATTGATAAGCAAGAGGGAGACGAGAGCGTATTAAGTAAAGATGACGAAACAAAGTTAAAAGAATTATTTTCTGTTAAGAATTCTGAATTAAATGTTACTGTTGAAATAAAGGGATTAAGCACTGATGCGCTACCGGTAGTTGCAACAAGACCAGAATTTATGCGTCGGATGAAAGACATGGCTGCAATGCAAGGAGGCATGGGGGCTTTTTATGCCAGTATGCCCGATGAAGTTACACTCACCGTAAATGGCAATCATGCAATTTATAAAACAGTTTTGGCCGAATCTACCAAAGAAAAACAAGAAAAGGTGGTTCAAAATTTAGCTGATCTAGCCTTACTTTCACAAGGATTATTAAAAGGGAATAGCTTAACAAGTTTTATAAATAGAAGTGTAGAGCTGATGGGATAATTATATGTGCGGCAGCTATTAAGCGTTTTTTTGGTAGAAGATTTTATAGTTTATGGGCACATTTATTTTTCAATATTATTATGTAGCTATAATTTACATACTTAATTTTCTAAAATAACTGCTTCTATATATTCCATTTTTTTACTCTGCCAAATTTGGGAATAGCCCGCTTTTAAAAATTGATCTTTATACAGGGGGTTTGCATATATTATTTTTATTTTTCGAGGATTATTTTGCAGACTTTCAAAAATATTATTAATAACTCCACTCATAATAATTTCATCAAAGGGATTGAACAGAAAAATACAATCAACGTTTGGAGGTATTTTATAATAAAAAGCATCGTTATTAATGATTGTAAATTGAAATGATGCTATCTGTTCTTGTGTTTTAGTAAGATTTTGTTTTGCAATATCGCAAAGATTTTTAGATAAATCTAATCCGCTTATTTGCTTATAACCCTGATGAGCGGCTATACATAAGGCGCGTCCCATGCCACAACCAATATCCAAAAAATGATTTCGTTCTGTTAGCGGCAATTGTTTAAAAATTTCTTTCAATAAAGAATAGCTTACCGGCATATAAATAGCGGCATGCGAAATATCAATACCTAGTTCTTCCAAATTTATTAATTCATCGGCACCACATGTATTTATTTTATATTCCCTTTCGCCTTTAATTTCTTGTTTTATGATTTGCCAAGCAATATTAAAGTCCCAGTTAGTATATAGGAAATAAAAATATTTTATATAGGTAATAAGTTTCATTAATCGCTACTACGTAGGTCAATTACAATTAATTGTAAACTAACATTTCCATTGTATTCATTTTCATCTAAAGTAAAAACAAGGTCGAATGATTTTTTTAATAATGAAAATTTTTCGGCAAGATTAAATCCAATTCCGTTAAATGTTAGATTATTTTGTTTTACCACAAATCGAATATGTTTTTCTTTTACAATTTTAGATTTACCGTTATCTCGAAGATTTTTTGCAATAAATATCGGTTTCATATTTTCGGGTCCAAAAGGTTCCATTTGGCCAATGATTTGGTAAAAGTTTTTTGTTAAATCGGAAAAATAAATTTCTGTGTCAATAATAATTTCGGGAATTAACAGGTGTTCGGGAATGGTCTTAGAAACCACTTCTTCAAATTTATTAGTAAATGCTTCAATATTTTCAGGCAATAAAGAAAGACCTGCTGCTGCAAAATGCCCTCCATATACCAATAGGTATTCTTTACAAGCATCAATAGCATCGTGTAGATTAAAACCAGGCACACTTCTAGCGCTACCTGATGCTATATCGCCACTTTGTGTAAGTATTATTGTTGGCCGATAATAAGTTTCTATCAACCTGCTGGCTACAATACCTACAACTCCTTTATGCCAGTATTCTCTAAATAAAACCGTTGTTTTTTTATTTTGAAGTGAAATATCTGTATTAATTATTTCTAATGCTTCGGAGGTAATGCTAATATCTGTTACTTTACGTTCGGCATTATCGGTGTGTAGCATTTCGGCAAATTCCAATGCTTTTGTATAATCATCTTCAATAAATAATTGAACCGCTTTTTTTGCATCATCCATACGTCCTGCGGCGTTTACTCTTGGGGCAATAATAAATACAACATTAGTAATGGTGAGTTTTTTTAAAATACTACTTAAAAATATAAGAGCTTTTACACCTGTATTAGGAAACTTGTTTATTTTTTCTAATCCATAATAGGCTAGTATTTTATTTTCACCTGTCATTGGCACAATATCAGCTGCAATTGCAATAGCAACTAAATCTAAATAACAATGATAATGGGCTTCATCAATGTTACACTCTTGTGCTAGTGCAGTTATTAATTTAAATCCTACACCACAGCCACAAAGTTCTTTATATGGATATTGACATTCTTTTTGTTTTGGGTTAAGAATGGCAACTGCTGCTGGTATTTGCTCATCGGGTAAATGGTGATCGCAGATAATAAATTCAATACCTATTTCTTTTGCGTAAGCAACTAAGTCAATAGATTTAATACCGCAGTCTAACGAAATAATTAAGGAAAATTTATTTTCTTTTGCAAAGTCAATACCGATTTTACTTACACCATAACCTTCTTTGTATCGGTGGGGGATATAAAAATCCAATAGGGCAGGCTCATAAATATGGCATAAAAATTTATACATACAAGCCACAGCTGTTGTTCCATCCACGTCGTAATCGCCAAAAATTAATATTTTTTCTTTCTTTTCAAAGGCATTTATAATGCGATATACAGCTTTATGCATGTCTTTCATCAGAAAGGGATTGTGCAAACTGCTTAATTGAGGTCTAAAATATAGTTTTGCTTTATCAAAATTATCAAAACCTCGTTGCACTAGTATGCTGCATAGCGCATAATTTATTTTAAGCGATTGTTGTAGAGTTTCTGTTTTCTGTTTATCTGTTTGTAATATTTTCCAACGTTTATTCATCTTAATATTTCCTATCTGTAGTAAATCGTACAAGTTCTTCTAGCGCATTTCTTGCCTCATTTTTGGGGCAGCTATTTAAAATCTCGAGTGCATCATCTCTGTATTTATTCATTTGCTCAGTTGCATATTTAATGCCACCTGCTTCCGTAACTGCATCTATAACAAATTTTACTTTTTTATGATTTTTATTTTCATTTTTTATTATATAAATGATCTTTCTTTTTAAAGATGTATCTACCTTATTTATGGTGTAAATTAATGGCAGGGTAAGTTTTTTTTCTTTTATATCATTACCCGTAGGTTTACCAATGTTATCATTTCCATAATCAAAAAGGTCGTCTTTAATTTGAAATGCGATACCTACCTTTTCTCCAAAATTTTTCATTCTTTCGGTAGCAGCTTCGTCTTTACTAGTGCTGTAAGCTCCTACAGAACATGCTGAGGAGAGTAATGACGCTGTTTTATTTTTAATTATTTCGAAATAAATTTTTTCATCTAAATTTAATTTTCTGGTTTTTTGTAATTGCAGTAACTCGCCTTCACTCATTTTTTTTACAGCATCAGAAAGTATATGCAAATGCCGGAAATCATCATTTGAGGTTGCTAATAATAATCCTTTGGATAACAAATAATCACCAACAAGCACTGCAATTTTTTTATTCCATAATGCATTAATCGAAAAAAAACCTCTGCGTTCAAGTGAGTCGTCAACAACGTCGTCATGTACCAATGTAGCCGTATGTAAAAGTTCAACTAAGGCTGTTGCGCGATAAGTGCTTTCATTTATTTCGCCATGAAGCTTTGCGCTTAATAAAACAAACATAGGGCGAAGTTGTTTACCTTTACGTTTTATGATGTATTTCATAATCGTATCTAGCAAAGGCGTTTCGCTTTTAACAGCTTCTCCAAACTTTTTTTCAAAAGTTTTAAGTTCGGTTCCTATAATTTTATTGATAAATTCCATGCGTTTAATTACATACTATTATTTATGAGTTGGTACAGATAGACTATTTGTGTAAAACTACTGAAAGTAATCCTTACGTTACCTTGTCAATTAAACTCAAAAAAGTTTAATTCAAATGTAAAGAAATAATAAAATAACTTTGATTATTATAATCCATAAGTTACCTTTGAGTTTAATTAGTACATATTTATCGTATTCACACTCATATTTTAAAAATATACAATATAATAATCATGAAAATCCCTAAGACAAAAATTTTATTAGGCCTATGTTTTTTGCTTTTAGCATCAGTAACTAGTGCACAAGTAGGCGGCGCTGGTAGTGTTTACGATTCCTCAGTAATTCCTGCAAAAAGGATGAATCAACAAAATGAATTTTGGAACAGTACTTATAATTTTCCAGCTAAGCCCCGTAATATGATGGAAGTGGGTGTTTCTGCCGGAGTATTTACAGCAAGCGGAGATGTATCTGCTGTAATCCCTACATTTGGTTTTTCGGCTCATGTGCGTAAGGCTTTTGGCTATATTTTTTCTCTAAGATTACAATATTTAAATGCATCAGGTAAAGGTTTAAACTGGAAAGCCGCCAGCAACTTTGGTAAAAATCCAGCTTGGGGTGGTAATTTAGCTGCTGGGCAAAGGTATTTTTCTCCATTAAGAACTGCTAGCGGACAATTAATTTTAACTGATGGTGCTGGTAATACATCGCTAAAACAGGATAAGGTTTTTTATAATTACAAAGTACATATGCAGGACATTGGCTTGCAGGGAATTGTAACCCTAAATAATATACGTTTTCATAAACAAAAAACAGGTATCGTTATTTATGGTGGTGGCGGTATAGGTTTATCATGGTTTAAAACTATGGTAAATGCTTTAGATGCTAGTGGAAAAAATTACAGCACTTTGTTTAATTCTTTAGCTAGTCCGGCTTACAAAGACAGAAAAGATATTTTAAAATCTTTAAAAGCCGGCATGGATAAAACATACGAAACCCTTGCTGAGAATGAATTAAAAAGTGGTCCTGTTTTAGGTGATAATACTTTAAAACCTTCAGGAACATTGCTTGCAGGGGTTGCTATTAAGTTGAGCAAAAGAATTAATCTAGCACTTGAAGATAGATTCACTATTGTTAAGACAGATTTACTTGATGGCCAACGTTGGGCGGAGCAGGCTTATGGAGATGCCGTTTTAACACGTGATTTTGATTCATATAATTACGTTTCACTAGGATTAAATGTAAATTTAGGAGCAAAATCTGTAGAGCCGCTATGGTGGGTTAATCCTTTGAATTATGCTTATGATGAGTTGAGAAATCACCGTAATGTTAAAATACCAAAAAGCGATTGTAATGATGCAGATGGAGATGGCGTATGCGATCATTTAGACAGAGAGCCAAATACACCTGCAGGATGTCCTGTTGATACTCATGGTGTAACAAAAGATACAGATGGTGATGGTGTGCCAGATTGTAAGGATAAGCAACTGATTACTCCAACTGAATGTCAGCCGGTAAATGCTGATGGAGTAGGAAAATGTCCAGATCCAGAATGTTGTAAAATTCCTCCAGCGGTTGTTTCTATTGTTTGTCCTTGTGATTACCCAGCTTTAATTTATAAAGTAAATGCAAGTGGATTATCAACAGAAAACAAAGCAATGTTAGCCACCGTTGCTAATATATTAAAAGCAAATCCAAATTGTAAAATATCTATTTTTGGATACCCTGAAGCTTCTAAAGGATCACAGGCTAATTGCCAAAAAAGAGTAGAAAGTGTTAAAATTTACCTTATCGAAAAAGAAGGTATTAGCGGCGATAGAGTAACAACTAATTGCGAAGTAGGTGCAGGAGATAAGAACACCGTTGATATTAAGTGTGATTAATATATACTACAAATTTTTAATAAATAGCCCTCCGATAACCGGGGGGCTATTTATTAAAAATTTCCAATGGCTTATTTATCAAATCATTAACTCTAGTTTTTTGGGTATTTGTATATTTAAAGCCATTTTTGAGTTATTTATATTAATTTCGCAATCCTTTATGACATTCATCAAAACATTTTTAACACTAGTAGCTTTTGTACTACTTGCATCTTCTTGTAATAAATATAATAAGGTTACTAAAAGTAAAGACTACGAGTATAAATTAAAAATGGCAGATGAGTATTATGGTAAAGGAAAATATAAGGTTGCTCAACAATTGTACGAAGAGCTGTTCCCTGTATTTAAAGGATCAGTAAAATTTGAAGAGTTATATTTTAAAGATGCCTATTGTTTTTACTATATGAAGATGTATGAAGATGCAGAAAATCTGTTTAAAGGGTTTTTAGAAGTCTTTCCGAATAGTACAAAGTCGGAGGAGGTTGATTATATGCGTTCTTATTGCTTTTATAATCAATCGCCTAAGCTGGAGTTAGAACAGGTAAATACGGTTAGGGCAATGGGTATGATGCAGACTTTTATAAATACACACCCTGGTTCGGCACACATTGAAGAAGCATCGGTAATTATTGATAAGTGTAGAGCCAAGTTAGAACAAAAGGAATATCGATCAGCAGAGTTATATTATGATATGGGGCAGTTCAGGGCGGCAGCAATTGCTTTTACCAATTTAACCAATAACTATCCCGAATCGTTACAAGGAGATACTTATAAAATAAAAACGGTAAAAGCATATTATAAATTTGCTAAGTTAAGTATTCTAGATAAACAGATTGAACGTTTTGAGAAAGTTATCGGAGAATATCAAGATTTTGTAGATCGTTATCCAGAAAGTAATCTATTAAAAGAAGCAGAAAGTTTTAGTAATTTAAGTCAAAATCAAATAAAAGCAATTAAATATGAGCAAACTCAGACGTCAACTAAGCGCTAATACTAGCAGTGTAGTAGAACCCAAAAAATTATCTGATATTAAAGAAAAAACAGGAAATCTTTATGAATCTATTGCCATTATTGCAAAAAGAGCAAATCAGATTAATATTACTTTGAAAGAAGAATTACATAATAAGCTAGAAGAGTTTGCGAGCCATACCGACAGCTTGGAAGAAATTCATGAGAACAAAGAGCAAATTGAAATTTCAAAAGCATATGAGCGCATGCCAAATCCAGCTTTATTGGCTACTCAAGAATTTATGGAAGATAAAGTTTATTTCCGTAGAAACGATGAAGATTTATTTAGTTAATTGCTCAATATATTTTAGCATCTCATTAAGTTAAGATGTCATAATTTTAACCCGTATCATTTAAATGTTACGGGTCTTTTTATGTTTTGCAACACAAATTTGTTAAGTTTAATCAAACCATCTCTAATTTTAATTACCATAAGATGGCAAATGCTCCAGTCTTAATTATTTAATTATATTAAGATTATCAAAGATTGCAGTAACTAGTTTTTAAGATGGCAGTAACAAAATCACTATTTTTGATAAATTACTTACGATGTATAGTTTTAATAAGACAATATTGATATTATAAATACGATCATTCAATCATTTTATGCGAAAAATTAATTCATTACTT
>Ga0208942_1000005_pt1 | contig 249542 bp, 227 predicted proteins | sample GreLakmeSU08MSRF_FD_187704 | JGI IMG/M metagenome (GOLD analysis project Ga0208942, IMG submission 187704) | Freshwater lentic microbial communities from great Laurentian Lakes, MI, USA - Great Lakes metaG SU08MSRF (SPAdes) | ecosystem: Environmental > Aquatic > Freshwater > Lake | place... | reverse complement strand
TGCCACTGGTAAGTTAGTGCAGTACCTGTACCTACAACCGTAAAGCTTGCTGATGTACCTACGCAATTTGCTCGGCTTATAGGCTGAACCGTTACGGTAGGACGCTTATTAACTGTAATGGTAATATTTGCCGAAGCAACACAACCTGCACCTGTAGTACGAACCACTGTATAAGTAGTTGTATTCATTGGTGCTGCTGCAACTGGGTTAGATGTTGTTGAGCTTAATCCTGCTGCAGGGCTCCATAAGAAAGTGCCGGTAGAAATACCGCCTACTGCATCTACAGTACCGCTAACATTTAATACAATATGCATGTTAGGGAAACCGATAGCAGTAAGATCCGTAGGTACTGCAATACCGCATGATGTTGCAGATATATAGCTAGTACCTGATTGAGCGGCAGTATTGCTACCTATGAAGAATGAACGCGCTGTGGCTTGTCCGCTTGGTGTAAATAATTCTACAATTAACACCGCATTATTAGGTACTACAACAGGTGTTGCAAAAGTTACAGCAAATAATGAAAGTGTTTGGTTAGGAACAGATGCAGATTGGCTGCCAACTAAAGTGCGTGTACCACCAGGGAATGCAGGACCTGTGTTTTGTGTATATAAATTAACTGTAATTGGCTGAGCTCCACCTGAGGCTTGCTCTACTCCTATTGTAACGGTATTAACTGTTAAAGATGATGGTAAACCTAAAGTTGCCAAATTATAAGCGCGCCAGTAGCTATTATCTGTATGTAATCCTCCAGCATTGCAAGAAACAGATCCTGCTGTAATGGTAGAAGATGATGATTGTGATATAGCAATAGGAGCAACTCCTGATGCATCCATAACCGTTAAACGAGTAGGATCTCCTTCGCAAATAGTAGATCCTGGATCTGCTAGGATTATTAAAGAAGGGTTTAGAAGCACAGATACTGATGCAATTGAAGAGTAAGAACCGACACAACCCGTTGCCTGAACAAATACACGATAAAAAGTAGTTGTATTAAGGTTAGTATAATTTAAAGTAGTTGTAGTGTTAGCAATTATAGTCCAAGGGCCTGCAAGATTAGGTGCAGATTCCCAATAAAGAATATTACCAACAGAGCCTGATAATGTTAATGTGCCACTATTAGTAGTAGTACAGAAAACTGTGTTTGCCGGGGTCAAAGTTCCACCAGTTGTTAGTGTAACAACTGATAACACAGCAGCACTACTTGTTGCTGTAGGGGAGCATGAACCACTAACTACACAACGATATTGGTAATTATTCATACCTACTGTAACCGCTGTTAAAGTAAGTGTACCTGTTGTAACACCTGAATAAACACCACCATTAGTAACGTTAGCCCATGGGCCACCCGCACCTGTTGTACTTTCCTGCCATTGATAGGTAGTTAGTGTACCAGTAGCGGTTACGCTAAATGAAACATTAGTTGTTATACAAACAGTAACATTAGTTGGTTGTAATGTAACAACCGGAGCTGTATTTACACTAAGAACAGCTGGATTGGATGTTACTGGAGGAGGACAACCTCCTACTACTAAACAGCGATATTGATAATTGTTCATTATTGCAGTAGCACCTGTAAGTGAAAGAGAAGCTGTTGTAGCACCTGAATATACACCACCGTTAGTTATATTATTCCATGGGCCACCTGCACCTGTTGTACTTAACTGCCATTGGTAAGTTAAACCTGTACCCGTAGCTGTAATAGAGAATGAAGTATTGCCTGAAGCGCAAACTACTGTGTTAGTGGGTTGAGCACTAATAGCTGTGGTACCAGCAAATACGGTTAAAATTCCAGAGGTAGAAGTAACCGTTGATGCATTACATCCGCCTGAAACATTAATACGATATTGATAATTATTCATACCTGCTGTAACAGCTGTTAAAGTAAGTGTACCTGTTGTAACACCTGAATAAACACCACCATTAGTAACGTTAGCCCATGGACCACCTGCACCTGCTGTGCTTTCCTGCCACTGGTAAGTTAAACCTGTACCCGTAGCTGTAATACTAAATGTGGTGTTACTCCCTACACAAACAGATGAGTTAGATGGGTTAGATGTAATTGCAGGAACTCCGCTACCAACTGTTAAAGCAGCTGGGTTAGAATTTGCGATAGGACATGCACCATATACTACACAACGATATTGGTTACCACTAAGTCCTACCGTAACGCCTGTAAGCGTTAAAGAAGTTGAAGTAGCTCCACTGTAAATACCGCCATTGGTTATATTGCTCCAAGGACCGCCAACGCCTGTTGTGCTTAGCTGCCATTGATAAGTAAGGTTATTTCCTGTAGCTACCACTGTAAATGTAGCGTTGTCGCCAGTACAAATTGATACTGCAGCTGGTTGAGTATTAATAACAGTAGCTGGAGGCATATTAAAAGCAGCTGTTTGATCTGTAATACTGCTTGAACTTCCTTGAGTAGCACTGAATCCCATACCTCTTTTAGCAAAAGCTGTCCAGATTGCGCAAGCGTGAGCTCCGTTATATAAGTTTCGATCAGCTTGTAAAATAGCATTTCTAGCATCAATAAATCCTGGAGAGCAAGGCTGTAATTTTAATCCTTCCATCACTAACTTAAAGGCCACTGTATTTCCACCAGTTCCAACGTTATTGAAAAAATTTGTATTGATGCCATCAGTTTGTATAATAGCCCAAGTCATTTCCCAAATTGCATTACACCATATTTCTCCATTAGCATGTACTGCATTATAAGGAGCTACTCCAAGATTAGAATAGGTTAATGGGGTTACGGCAATATTTGTACAGTATGGATAAGTACGTATACCCGGTCCCGTTGTAGGATAACCATAAGCATAGTTACCAATTGGTCTTTTAATATTATTCCCATCAGCTATTGTAGCTGTAGCCCAATTAGTTGTTATCATCAGCCCCATATAATCACTCCACCCCTCGCCAGCTTGCTCTGCATTTTGTAAGCAGGAGGTATTATTAGGGCCACCGGTTAATCTATTGCTAACACCATGAAAAAATTCATGTGCAATAATACCGTTATCAATATCTCCATCTAAATCTATAGTGCCCCCAGGTGTGCCTGATAAAGTTACATTTACATTATTAGCCAATTGAGCGGCAATAATTGCACCATCTAGATCTGATATCATAACTGCAGGGATGGTAATAGTATTATCAGCTCCTCCCATAACAATAGGACCACCGGGTACATTGTTTACCATAATAACTGCAACTGCGCCGGCATCCTGTGCATTTTTTACTTTTACGGTAAAAGGTACTGTTGCAGTACATACGGCACCACCAAAACCCCTTACAATCAGTGCAATTTTACCGGCTACAGAGTTAGCCGGTGCATTACAGGCATAGTGTGTATTACCTGGTGTATCATCATTATACCAAACTACCTGGTTTGTTACGGGACCAACATTAGCTAAAAGATTAGCTGTACTCATAGCCCCTTCTGTAGCTGTATAAGGACCAGCAATAGATGCTGGTGTGTTTACAAGCATTGTTGTAATTCCTCTAACCGGGCTCCATAAATACATTTGCATTCTTGGCCTGTTTCCATCTATTGGTGTAGACATGTTGGCATTATTTGTACCCCCTGCATCTTGTGCATCTGCAATTACATAGTCAGCTCCATTACCGCCCCTGCCCTGGTTATCATTTTGAAAGTTACCTGCAGGTTCTGTAAATCCATAATTATAGGTTAAGTCATGACAAAGATTATTCCAATAAAATAAGTTGGTAATAGCAAATTGCTGAAAATCGGGTGTTATAGGCGCTACTGTATAACTGATCGGATAAGTGAAATTCAATGGATCAGGCGAGGTAGTAGAAGTAGCTGGTAAACCAAAAGTACCATTATTATTATCTCTATCTTCCTGAGCATATACATTATTACCGCGAGAATATAGATAATCTGCAGCTCCATCATTATGCCATTTTAACGACACGGCATTTCCTCCTGCCAATGTCCAAGGATTAGTACGTTGTGCAGCCGTTCCACCTGGGTGTATAGGACTTTCTGCAGGATATGGAATTACGGTATAATTAGCTGTACCTACAAGATTTGGACTTAATAATTTCTCTGCAGTTTTTAATAAACTTGATGAAGTTAAACTTGTTTGACTAGTTGCATTTTGTAAATTATTATTTGCCTTAATGAAACTTGGTATTTCATCCGTATTAAATTTTTCATAAACAGTTAAGTTATTTTTATTAACGACTGTATTAGTATTTGCATCAACCCTAATATTCCAATAGTCTGAATTCTTAATAGGAAAAAGTTGAACCTGCCAAACAAGCTTTACTGAAGTAATATTTTTCCCGTCATCAATTGGCACCCACATTAATTGAGCTGTAATATTTTCTTTAGCAATATTAAGTTTACCAAAATTAAAAACTTTACCATTGTCCTGTGTGTTAATGACATAAAGGAAAGCAGGCATATCAATTTTGGAATCGGTTATAGAAGTACGCACAGCATCTGCTGGTGTAACTGAGGGAAGAACACTATTAGATTCGGTTAAGCTTTCCATGTTAGGCAGCAAACTACCCGCCTTTGAGACTAGTAATCCATCTTTAAATGCCAATACTAACATCTGGTTCCAAACAGGTAAACTTTTATAAGTTTGAATCATGTACACCATTCTAATTCCAGTAGTATTATCTAAATAAGTACTTGATAAAATCAGGTTTTTTAGGTTTTCGTCAGTAAGGCCTACTAAAGTTTTGTTAGCACTAACTAAACTAGTTGCCGCATTATCTTCGGAAGATATAGTTTGAGCATTTATGCTAAAAACACAAAGTAATAACGGAAGGATGAGTAGGAGAATTTTTCTCATAATTAATGTTGATTTATATTTAAATACGTGATAAATAAAGCCATAAAAAATAAAATTAACTACCCATTTTAAATATATTGTTTAAAAATACAAGCAAATGAAAAAACAATAGCTAGTCTTATTCTGTATTTTCCAATAGTTTTGGAAAACAATATTATGAATAAAATGTTAAATTTTCCAAAAAAAATATTTTTACGAGCATTTTCAACCCTTTTTTTAAAATTATTATATTATCAATATATACATTAATAATTTTACTTATACTATTATTACAATCATTAGTAACAATTTATTTACGAAATCATTAGATGTGCATAAATCTGTAGCAATTAAAAGAGCAATTAACCTGAACGATTTGTTATTGATGATTTTAGAACGGCAATCAATTCAACAATTGCCAACAAAAACTATTTCGACTTTTACGTAATTGATTAAGTGCATTGCCTTTCAGAATGGGGATACGGTTTCAAAACTCCATATTTGAATTTAGGAATCAATACACAAGATATTTACAAAACTAAAACAGACGACAAAGTTTTTTTAGTTGAGTTGACTGCAAACGTTTCATTGATGTTTTGACTGATATTGAAAGAGAATTAAAAATTGGAAAACGGATGTTAACGCTGTTGTAAAATATAAGAATACTCTAAGATATGAATTGAATTACCAAATAATTAAAACCGAAATAAAGCAAATTTAAAAAGTTGATGTAAGCCAAAGATTTCAAATTAACGACCGCAATTGGAAAAAAGAAATCGGAAATATAAAGTAAGAAAAATAAAAAATTAGAAACCAGAAGTGAAATAAAAATTACAAAATTTAATGAAGAGCAAACATTGTAAGAGTTACTTGAAATAATACATTATTTGTAAATAATTTATCGCTAGATACTAAAGTGTATAAATTTGATCTAACGCCTTATGACCTTAATTTTATATAAAATTATTTTGCTGTTTGCATTGAATTTTTACAATGAGGAAATGGCATAAAAAGATTTCGAACGTTTAATTCTACTGACACTGAAAAAGGAGAATACGTATATAGGACATGGGGTAACAAGCGAATGGAATTTTACGGATGACTACACTATTTATCTAAAATTATTTTTGAATTACTAGTTCTTGTAAAAGATGATATTTTTTCCTTACTTCTAAATCAGGTCTTTGTTTTCCGAAAATTCTTTCATAATATCTATTCGCAATTTCTGTAACTGCCTTGAAGGGCTTATTAAAGAGTCGGTTTCCTGCGACAGGTTCACTTGGTTGTTCACTTCCTCTGTATTATTCGACTGTGATTCCTTGGAAGATTGCATATTTCTCGACTGCCCGCTCAAATGCTTCACGTAAACTTCCCCTACCTTGTCCAAGGTCGGACCGTCTTTCTCCAACTTGGCGAAGAACATCTTTGCGTCTATCTTTTTCGATGAACCTTGATTCGACAGGTCTGTATTTGATGGATTTTGTGTCATAATATATATTCCTTTTGTTTAACAAAGAAAACATTTTTTCTATCTTGTCGGTTAACTTTTTATCTGCAAATTCTTTTACGTCTGTAAAAGTTATAATTCCTGTTTGGTCATCTGCTGTAAAATAATATCTTAGATGTCATCTAGAAGTAAGGAGTAAAAGTCATTTACATTAATGTGCAAAATCTGTTTCAAAATCACCCTTAATCCTTTCCATCGAAGGATTAAAATACCCAAATTTAAGCGCAGGAAATTCCTCCCTTATTAGCTCCATCATTTTTTTTACCCCCATACACTCCCCTGTTTCTGTAACGCCAATTTTGCCTAAATACCAATCTGGATCAATATTAAAATTGCGCCACTGTATCATGCATAAATCTGTTTCTTTTATTAATTTTCTTAACGCTTCATATTCCTCTATACTATCTGTCATACCTGGAAAAACAAAATAATTAAGACTTGTCCAACCCCCATAACTACGAACTATTTTCAGGGTCTCAAATAAATTTTCAAATTCATAATTATTGGGTAAATAATAAGATGTATAAATATTTTTTCGCGCCGAATTGGTACTTACCCTAATGCTGTTTAGTCCAGCCTCGCACAAAGCCTTAACCGCTTCTGGCATACTCCCATTTGAATTAATATTGATACTCCCATTTTGCGTATGCTTTCTTATTTCAATAATTGATTCTCTTATTGTTTCCCACATCAACAAAGGCTCACCTTCGCAACCCTGACCAAAACTGATTAATGGAAAAGGAGCTGACTGTAAGTGAGGCACTGTAAATTCTACAATTTCTTCAGCGGTAGGTTTAAAAGTTAACCTATCCTGTGTACTGATAATTGTTTCATCTGAGGGTTGAAAAGAAATACACCCAATACAGTTAGCATTACATGCAGGAGAAATTGGTACAGGACATTCCCAGCGGCCCAATGCCAAATTTCTTGCAGCTGGGCAGGTATATGTCATACAACAATTTTCCATTAAATGCTTTACCAACCGATTGCGCGGATAAGCTTTTAATATATTTTTTGCTCCCTTTTCAATTAAATCATCAACATACCCTTCTGACTCTTGCCTAATATCATGCTCTATACGGACAGCGGGTACATATATTTTTTGACCCACCCATCCTGCAGCTGTATAACAAAATAGGGGTAATGTAGGGGCCTCCTTTTCTGTTTCATAAGCTGCCATATATAAACCCGTATGTGCAGGAGGAATAAAAGCTGCTACTGCCCATCCTTTTTCGCAAAGCCGCATCTCGCCAGTTCTTAAATCAATACCAATTCCTTTACGACCTGGTAATTCATATAAATTACCGCCAGTGGGCATTTCAATCCATTCATTTGTGGGTATAGGTAATGCATCCCAGCCACTGCGACCAGTTGCATAAAGGGAAGTATCTTCAAAAATGTTCCCTGCCCCATCCGAATATAATATGTAAGGGCTTTGTGTTAACATAATATTTTTTAAAGGATGGTTATATAAATCAATCTTGATGCAGTAGTTGTTTATAACAAAAAAGGTTAAATATTTTTTCATCAACCGATTCAGTCATTTCAATAATTTCAGCCTGAATAACTTTGTTTGATTTAAAATCAGCTGTAAGTAAATTGTCTTTTAAAATTACATTATCCATTTCAATCCAGGTATAACTATTTTTTTTGAAAATGTTTGTCACCTCTACGCCTACCTCAGAAAAAATAATATTTGTTTTTTTTCTCTGCACTATAGATATAAATAAAAAAATTGCAACAAAAATAATAACTGCAAATACACCAACATACATAATCCAAAAATTTGTATATAATAATGCCAAAATTAAATTCAATGTTTCTTCTGCTCTTTTATGTTTTTTATAGAAAAAATACACACTGCTTATGAGGGCATAAAATCCCAATAAAATAAACATGCTCAGTCTGATGTTGTGGTGTATAGTTTTAACTGCCATTAATGCAGCAGCAGCAATATGCAAAAAAAATAAAAACCACAAAAAGAAGCTGTACGATTTTTGATTATTATCTTTTAAAATGAACTTGTAGATCATTAGGCAGGATTTGAGGCAACCAATAAATTACACATTTTAAATAAGCATCTGGCTCCTACATTTTCATCCCATTCGTCGTGGCTTACACCAACTTCATTTAAATCAAACCCAACTAATTTACGTCCGCTTTGTAACACTTTATTAAAAAGATAAAATACTTGTTCTGTTTCAAATCCGCCCTGCACAGGAGTTCCAGTATGCGGACAAAGTTTTGGGTCAAGGCCGTCAATATCAAAACTAAAATAAACTTTATCAGGTAAGTTGCTTACTATTTCATCAACAATTTGTTTCCAGGTTTCTCCTTCGTACTCACGTTCTTTAATATCTTTATCAAAATAAGTAACTATGCGATTACTATTTGCATTTATAAAATCTAGTTCAGCTTCGCAGTAATCTCTAATTCCAACTTGGACAATTTTCTTAAGTTGAGGAATTTCATTTAGTGCATTATACATTACAGAAGCATGAGAATAGATAAACCCTTCATAGGCATTTCTTAAATCGCAGTGTGCATCAATTTGTAAAATTCCAAAATCTCCATGTTTTTCGGCAATTGCTTTAAAATAACCAAACGGGGTGCTATGGTCTCCTCCTAGCAAAGCCACTAGTTTACCAGCATCCAACAGCTCTTTGGCACGCTCATAAACCCAGTTGTTTAAAAAAACGCTCCCTTCATTAATCTCCTTAAGAGATTTGCAAATAAATTTATTATCTTCTACAATTTCATCATGGGCTATATAATTAATATAAAGTTCTGCCTCCTTTCGCAGGTAATCACTTTTCATAAGTATTTTTTTATCGCAAGGAAGCATATAAAAACCTTGCTTCCATCCGTCTTTAACAGACGAATCAAAAAGATCTACCTGCAAACTTGAATGAAAAATATGTTCTGGAGCTCTTGCTGTGCCAGCATTATAGCTTACTGTAACTTCCCAAGGGATAGGCAATATAATTAATCTTGCAGCTTCTTCACTAAAGGGTAAACCAAAAATATTATTGTTAGGATTACCAACGGAGTTGGGATCAAAATTAGAAAGATCAGTCATCTCTATTATTTAATTATACAGGTTTGAAATTTATTTTTATAAATAAAAACGGTGCAAAGATAAGCGAGAGTTCACAAAGAAGTAAATATTATACCTATCAATATTGTAAACCTAAAGTTGCTAAAAATAAATTTGTTAAAATAAGTCCTACAATTTTAACGTAAATAGGTTTTTTAAAAAAATAAGATCCCAATTTTGCTTACCTTTACACTTAATTTTACTTGTATGAAAAAAAAACATATTATCATCCTTGTATCGATTGCCGCCCTCATTGTAGCCTTAATTATATTTTCAGCGGGCGATTTTTCAACTTATGAAACCATCAGTTCTGCCAAAAATAAACAAGGTAAATTTGTACATCTGATTGCTAAACTTGATAAAACAGAACCTATTGAATATGATGCAGTGAATAACCCAAATTTCCTTAGTTTTTATGCGGTGGACAGTTTAGGTGGAAAAACAAAGGTGATTTTCCGTAACAGTAAACCAACAGATTTAGAAAAAAGTGAACGCATAGTGATGCAAGGAAAAATGCAAGCGGATTATTTTGAATGTAAGGATATTCTTTTAAAATGTCCGAGTAAATATAAAGATGATCAAAAACAATTGGAAAAAACAATTACAAATCAGCAGGATTCAGTTTATAAATAATAATATTAAATGAAATTTGAAGGCGAACATTTATTACCCGGGCAAATTGGTCATTTCTTTGTGTTGCTTGCTTTTGTTGCATCCATTATATCAACCATAGCGTATTTTACTGCCAGTAGAAAAAAAGATTTAATAGAAAAAAAATATTGGATAATATTTGCCAGGTATGCTTTTGTTACACAACTCATTTCTGCTATTGTGATTTTTGCTCTTGTATTTTATATTTGTGCCAATCATTACTTCGAATACATGTATGCATACAAACATGCATCCAAAGAACTAGAACCAAAGTATTTACTGGCCTGCATTTGGGAAGGTCAAGAAGGTAGTTTTTTATTATGGACAATCTGGCATAGCATACTCGGTATATTTATTATGGCGAAGTCAAAAGAATGGGAAGCTCCAATCATGTCGGTGATTAGCTTAGCTCAATTCTTTTTATTAATGATGTTATTGGGGTTATATGTTTCTGCTGATGCTAGACTTGGAAGCAATCTCTTTACATTAACTAGAAATGAAATTTCCGGACCTATTTTTAGTCAGCCGAACTATTTAACTTTTATAAAAGACGGCATTGGATTAAATGTGTTGCTTCGTAATTACTGGATGGTGATTCACCCCCCTATTTTATTTTTAGGATTTGCCTCAACCATTATCCCATTCGCTTATGCATATGCGGGTATACAAACAAAACGCTTTGGCGACTGGGTAACACCAGCTTTGCCTTGGGCTTTATTTAGTGCCTGTGTATTGGGTGTAGGAATTATGATGGGTGGTAAATGGGCTTATGAATCTTTATCTTTTGGCGGTTACTGGGCATGGGATCCTGTAGAGAATGCATCTCTTGTACCCTGGTTAATTTTAATTGCGGGTATCCATACCATGGTTATTTACAAAGCAACCGCACATTCTTTAAAAGCCAGTTATTTATTTTCATTTCTCACCTTTATTTTTATTCTGTATTCCACATTTTTAACACGTACAGGAATTTTAGGCGATACCTCTGTACATGCTTTTACAGATGCAGGAAAAGCAATCAATATTATGATTTTACTTTTTGTTGCAGTATTTACATTATCGTCGATGATTTTGCTTTTTATTAATTTAAAAAATATACCTGCTGAACAGAAAGAAGAAAACACGAGCTCTCGTGAATTTTGGATGTTTATTGGCTCATTAATTTTCTTTTTAAGCTCAATCTTTATTATTGCAAAAACATCGGTACCAGTTTATAATAAAATATTTGGAACTAAAATAGCTCAGCCAGAAAATATTGAATTTTCTTACAATAAAGTAATTATACTAGTTACCATTATTATTGGTTTGTTAAGTGCTGTAACTCAATACTTCAAGTATAAAAAAACAGCACCGGGTTTTATACTAAAAAAGATTGCAGTACCCACTATTATAGCGGCAATAATTACTGCTTTGTTAGCTATTTTTTATCCGCTTACCTATTACAAAATGGGTCCAGGGTTTTTAGGTGCCACATATGTAGCTTTATTTGCTGCTATATTTTCTGTAATAGCAAATGGGACTTATATTGTAACAGGATTAAATGGGAAACTAAAAGTTGCTGGTGGCTCTATCGCTCATCTTGGATTTGCATTAATGCTTGTAGGCATATTAATTTCATCCAGCAATAAAAAAGTGATTAGCAACAGCGGAGCAAACGGAATTAATTTGCAAATTAGTGGTAAAGATCCGATGACCAGAGAAGCTGATAACCCACAAGAAAATTTAACACTAATACGACAGGTACCTGTGTCAATGGGTCCTTATGAAGTTACCTATTTGAAAGATTCTTTTAGCAATGAAAAAGGTAGACGTTTTTATGAACTGCTGTTTCAACGCAAAGATGCTATTACAAAAAAAGTGATAGAACAATTTACTTTGTGGCCCGATGTGTATATCATGAAGGACAATAATATGAGCAGTAACCCGGATACAAAGGCCTATTTTTCCAAAGATATTTTTACTTATATTTCTTATGCTATAAATAATGACAATAGAATAGAAGATACCGCGCAGTTTTTAATGAAAGAATTAGCCGAAGGTGATACTACTTTTTACAGCAATGGCATTATTATCCTTAACCGTGTTATAAAAAATCCGGATAATGAAAAGTATCATTTTAAAGCAACAGATGCAGTGCTAATGGCAGATATAACACTAATCAGTAAAGACAGCATGCATTACAAAGCAATGCCTATAATTGAGGTAGATGAGTTTGGCATCAATCAAATTGATGATACCGTTTATGCACAAAATTTGTACCTAAAATTTGCTGGTGTAACCGACGGAAAAAAAATTAAAATTGGCATTAAAGAATCTGATAAACTTATTGAATACATAACGTTAAAAGCTTACGTTTTCCCTTATATTAATTTAGTTTGGCTGGGATTAATTATTATGGCACTTGGCATAATAATGAGTGCTGTTAAAAGAGCTAAACTTTCTACTTTTTATGGCGCTTTAGTTATAATTTTAGCTGGGGTTGGCCTTTTTTATATGTTTCTTTTAGCAAATAATTAATGTTCTAGTTGCCAATAGTCGAGAACTCCGTTTAATTTATTCACTTATTTGTATTCCTATATTTTTTTATTTTAATAAATTGAGTAGAAATTAGCTAATTAGGGGAGTCAAAGCACAAATTTTAACATATTAATTTAAAAATAAAGTAAGCTAGTAGTAAATTCCTAAAATTTACCAATAATTTATGCATTAAAATGAGGTAAATATTGATGTAAATGATAAATTTACACTATGTATTGGCTATCCCGGCTAAGGCTCTATAAAATTAATTTAATTTCGACGGTAATATTTTTTACTGCCTACCTAAATTGTGCTAATGCACAAAACACAAATTCAGACACCCTTACTACTTATGCAATAGTATACGAGGGTGATACTATGGAAGCAAAAACACTTTCTTCTGTTGATCTTTTTTCTCGAATATCAAATGCTAACAAATACGACCGTGCCAAGTGGACACGGCTGCGCAATGCCATCATTGTCACTTATCCTTACGCCATGCGTTCTGGAAGCATCTTAAATGAAATGAATATTAGGTTAACAGATATCAAAGAAAAACCACAGCGAAAAATATACATTAAATCGAAAGAGAAGGACCTTAAAAAAGAGTTTACCGATCCGCTAAGTAATTTATCAATTTACCAAGGAAAGGTATTAATGAAATTAATTAACCGACAAACAGGAAATAATTGTTACGAAATAATTAAAGAATATAAAGGCGCTTTTACAGCAAGATTTTATCAAACAGTTGCATTCTTTTTTAGTGGCAATCTTAAGCAACCATTTGATGCGCAAGATGAAGACAAAGAGATGGAAATGATTGTAAGAGAAGTTTGCCAAACCTATGGATTCAATTATGCTGCTTACCGATCTATGTAATCATTATGTTCAAATAGTTTATGTTATTGTACATATATCTTTTTGTAGTCATGCCTTTTACAAAATACCACGCTATTTCCCTATTTATTTTAGTAAAAAATTGACAAAAATGGACTAGTTTTGTATATTAATTTTTAACACCCTATTTATGAAGTTGGACATATTGGCTTTTGGAGTGCACCCTGATGATATAGAGTTAAATTGTTCCGGCACTTTGTTAGTTGAGATGAATAAAGGCAAAAAAATAGGCATTATTGATTTAACAGCAGGTGAATTAGGTACGAGGGGTTCAAGTTCAATTAGGAAACAAGAAGCAGCAGCAGCAGCAGAAATTTTAGGTGTGAGTATTCGGGAGAACTTAGAAATGGCAGATGGATTTTTTAAAAATGATGAAGAGCATCAAAGAAAAATAATATCTATTATAAGAGCATATCAACCTGAAATAATTTTATGTAATGCCTCAGAAGATCGCCACCCAGATCATGGGCGTTCTTCCAAATTAGTGCATGATGCTGCATTTTTATCAGGACTAAAAAAAATACATACAAATAAAGGGGGCATAGAGCAACCAGCCTGGAGGCCAAAATATGTTTTCAGTTATATTCAAGACCGCATGTTAAAACCCGATTTTTTGATCGATGTAAGTGATTTCTACGATAAAAAAATAGAGGCGATAAAAGCATATAAATCACAGTTTCATGATATTAATTCCTTAGAGCCTGAAACATATATATCTACTCCAGAATTTTTAGACAGCAATGTTTATCGCAATAAATGGTTTGGAAAAATGATTGGCGTAAAATATGCAGAAGGTTTTATGTCAGTAAAAAAAATTGGACTTAAAAATTTTGATGGAATAATTTTAAAAAACACATAACTTGTGCTAAAAAAAATAAAATATGGCAACACCTAAGTTTTCAAATATAAAAGGATCTAATTTTCATCAGGAGCTTAAAAAAAGAGTTAACAACTATTTTACAGAATCAAAAAAAGTTGCTACCGGAAATTTTGGTCTGTATTTTAAAGCTATCTTGTTTTGGGTGGTATATATAACACTGTATATACATGTATTATTTTTTACGCCGCAAAGCTGGATTGCTATTTTAGAATGCATTGTTATGGGTGGCTTAACTGCCGCAATTGGCTTTAATGTAATGCATGATGGTGGCCATGGCAGTTTTAGTAAAAGCAAATTTTGGAATAAAATAGCTGCATTTTCTGTTAATGCTTTAGGGGCAAGTGGTATTATGTGGAACAACAAACACAATATCATACACCATACCTATACCAATATTGATGGCATTGATGATGACATAGAAATTAAACCTTTGTTAAGAATGTGCACATCGCAAAAAAAATATTTTATCCATCGTTTTCAGCATATTTATGTATGGATTTTATACACTTTATTATTATTAGTATGGGTTTTTCAATCTGATTATAAAAAATATTTTAGTAAAAAAGTAGGGAGTGTCTCTATTAAAAAAATGAGTTCGTTTGAACACATTGCCTTTTGGATTGCTAAAGTTGGTTATGCCTTTATGATGATTGTATTGCCTATTATGCTATTAGGATTTTTATCATGGTTAACAGGATTTTTAATTATCGTTATGTTCGCTGGATTTGTATTAAGCATTGTTTTTCAATTGGCACATACCGTAGAAGAAACTACTTTTCCTATACCAGATGCCGATATTAATACAATAGAAAACGAGTGGGCCATACATCAAATTGAGACTACAGCAAATTTTGCAACAAAAAATAAATTAATTTCTTGGCTAGTAGGTGGCTTAAATTTTCAAATAGAACATCATTTATTTCCAAAAATTTCGCATATCCACTACCCTGCTATTAGTGTAATTATTAAAAAAACATGTGAAGAGTATGGGGTGAAATATATTGAGTTTAGAAAAATGCGACATGCAATTGTTTCTCATTCGATTCATCTTAGAAATATGGGAAGGGCGTAAGGTTTTAAATTGTTTGTCATTAAAAATAGTGGTCTATATTCGCTACTGGGATGCTAGGGTGTATAACCCTTTATTATGCTTAAACTAATTTTTTTTTAGTCTCTTTATGAAGCATCTATAATAATGATGTTGCAAAACAGACAAAGCAAACCCGACAGGGTAAAAGTGCAAGAAGGTTATCAAATCAATTTGAAATCCAAACTAGAAATTGAATCACTACAAAAGCAATTAAGTAAAATTTAAAAATTAGATAAGATAATTTTAATATTAAAAGAATTGAAAAAGGTTTAAGTCATTAAAATTCGACATCTTATCTTAAATTTGCTCATCAAAACAAAATAATGAGCGAAGAAAAAAGCCTCAACTTTATTGAAGATATTATAGAAACTGATTTAAAGGAAGGCAAATACAAATCTATTCTCACTAGATTTCCACCCGAGCCAAATGGATATTTGCACATAGGGCATGCAAAAGCTATTTGTTTAAATTTTGGATTAAGTTTAAAATATGGGGGCAAAACTAATCTTCGCTTTGATGACACCAACCCCATAACAGAAGAAACTGCCTATGTAGAAAGCATTAAAGAAGACATACGTTGGCTGGGCTTTAGCTGGGCCAATGAATTATATACGTCTGATTATTTTGACATTTTATACAATTATGCTGTTAATTTAATAAACAAAGGACTTGCTTATGTAGATGACTCTACAGCAGAAGAAATAGCAGCTATGAAGGGAACCCCTACAGAAGCAGGAAAAGACAATAAATACCGTAGCAGAACTATAAAAGAAAATCTTATTCTTTTTGCCAATATGAAAGGTGGAATTTATAAAGATGGGGAAAAAGTTTTGCGTGCAAAAATTGACATGGCACATACGAACATGTTGATGAGAGACCCTATTATTTATCGTATTAAACATGCGTATCATCACCGCAGTGGGAATGCTTGGTGCATATATCCCATGTACGATTTTGCACACGGACAAAGTGATAGCATTGAAAATATTACTCATTCAATTTGCACGTTGGAGTTTATTCCACATCGTGAATTATATGATTGGTTTATTGAAAAACTTAACATATTTACTTCCCATCAATATGAATTTGCGCGGTTAAATATGACGTATACCGTAATGAGTAAAAGAAAATTGCTACAACTAGTAACCGAAGGCTATGTTAATGGATGGGATGATCCACGTATGCCTACAATCAGCGCATTTCGTAGAAAAGGATATACACCAAAAAGTATCCGTACATTTTGTGATAAAATAGGGATAGCAAAAAGAGAAAATTTTATCGATTTAAGTTTATTGGAGTTTTGTTTACGCGAAGATCTAAATCAAAAAGCTTTACGGGTAATGGCCGTATTAGATCCGGTAAAACTTATCATTACTAATTATGAAGAAGGAAAAACAGAAGAACTGCTATGTGAGAATGGCCCTGATGAAACTTTTGGAAAAAGAAGTCTATCTTTTGGAAAAGAATTATGGGTAGAGCGAGAAGATTTTATGGAAGAGCCCGAAAAAAAATGGTTTAGGCTTGCGCCCGGAAGTATGGTAAGATTAAAGAGTGCTTATATTGTAAAGTGCGAAAGTTTTGTAAAAGATGTAACCGGAAAAGTTACAGCGATTAACTGCTCTTATATACCTGAAAGTAGAAGTGGAAAAGACACTAGTGGCATTAATGTTAAAGGAACTATTCATTGGGTAAGTGCCTCACATGCTCTAAATGCCGAAGTAAGATTGTACGATCGTTTATTTACAACCGAAAATCCATTAGATGAAAAAGGTGATTTTAAAAACACAATAAATTCCGATTCTTTACAAATAATTACCCATGCTGTTGTAGAGTCATCACTTAAAGATGCAACTGTAGATGCACGCTATCAATTTATCCGAAAAGGCTATTTTTGTTTAGATACAGATGCCCGTTTAGATAAATTAATCTTTAATCGTACCGTTACTTTAAAAGATGCTTGGGCAAAAGAAGTAAAAAAAATTAGGCTTACTTAATTAAGTTTAGAATTGAGTTTTAAATTAGGAAAGCCAGAGGCAATCAACATTAAAATAGTAGTGCTCACCATTAGGTATAAACTAGGTAATTTTTGTGGACAGTAATTATTGTAGCAAGAGCCAAATAGAATATAAGTTTTTATAGCATAAGCCAATGTAAGTGCGCAAATAAAAAGATTAGCTCTTTTAGCCCATACTTTTGGTGTTGACATAAAAATTAATATTAGAAACCCAAAAAAGAGTAAAAATTTTCCTGGTTTACCATATTCATTTTTATAACTGTAAAAACCAGTAAAAGTTTGATTTAGATCGGCATAATATACCCAAGGTAAAAAGCACGAAATAATTAGTACTATGCAAGCAGTTATTCCAATCCAGTGCAAATATTTTACTACCATATTAAAAAAATAAGAACGCCATTGCGATTAAAGTGAGCAAAACCACTTTTGCAATGACGGAAGTAATTAATGAGGTCCCGACCGGATTCGAACCGGTGTAGAAGCTTTTGCAGAGCTTTGCCTAACCACTCGGCTACAGGACCAAATAAATACAAAATGCAAATCTTTTAATGCCTATTATACATTTCATTTTTTACAAGTGCAAAAATAGGGTAATTTTAAATAAAATTGCACATAGCTAATCTAAATATATAAATATGAGCAGGATAGCAGAATCGGAATTAATTATTAATGAACGAGGAGCTGTATATCATTTAAATTGCCGCCCCGAAGAAATTGCGCAAACAATAATTACCGTTGGCGATCCCAATCGGGTTGGGGAAGTGAGTAAATATTTTGATACCATAGAATTTAAAAATAAGCATCGCGAATTTGTAACACACACCGGATACCTAGGAAATAAAAGAATTAGTTGTGTAAGTACTGGTATTGGTCCCGACAATATTGATATTGTTTTAAATGAATTAGATGCTTTAGTTAATATTGATTTTGAAACTAGGCAGATAAAAGAAAAAATAACCTGCTTAAATATAATTCGCTTTGGCACCTCTGGTTCTTTACAAAAAGAAATTAAAGTTGATAGTTTTGTAACTAGTACGCACGGACTTGGGTTAGATAATTTGATGCATTTTTATCGTACAGAAAATAATGAAGAAGAAAACCAAATTATACAAGCATTTAGTACACATACCCAATTACATTCAGGAAAAATTACTCCCTATATTAATATGGCAAGTTTTTCTTTGCTAAAACATTTTACACAAAATTATCACCAGGGCATTACCGTTACATGTCCCGGTTTTTTTGGGCCTCAGGGGCGTATATTACGACTGGGATTAGGTTACCCGTTTTTAATAGATAACCTCACAGATTTTCAATTTGGAAACAATCGAATAACTAATTTTGAAATGGAAACATCGGCTATTTATGGATTAGGAAAAGCATTAAAACATCATTGCGTAAGTTTAAATGCTATTGTTGCCAACCGAATAACAAAAGAATTTTCTAAAAATGGTGAACTAGCTGTTGAAAATTTAATTAAACAATCTTTACAGGTAATATCAACATCAAGTATTTAAAATGGAAATAGAATTTTATAAATATCAAGGCACAGGAAATGATTTTGTGATTTTAGAAAACAGAGATCAAAAATACGATAGTCTTACAACCGAACAGATAAGCCATATTTGTAATAGGAGGTTTGGCGTTGGTGCAGATGGACTAATGTTATTAAGCAATCACAGTAAATTAGATTTTGAGATGGTTTACTTTAATGCCGATGGTAATAGAGGAAGCATGTGTGGTAATGGGGCCCGCTGTATTGTAAAATTTGCAAAGCATCAAGGCATGTATAAGGACACGTATAAATTTATGGCAACTGATGGGGCACATGAAGCGGATATTGACATGCAGAATTACGTACGCATAAAAATGCAGGACGTAAACAAAGTGGAATACCATAGCGGGCACACTATTTTAAATACGGGATCGCCCCATTTTATAAAAATGGCCAATAATGTAATAAATATTAATGTGGTGGAAACAGGAGGAGATATTAGGTACAGTAACTTATTTAAGAAAGAAGGCATCAATGTTAATTTTGTAGAAACTATAAATGAAGATGCTATTTTTGTGCGTACTTACGAACGTGGCGTAGAAAATGAAACCCTTAGTTGTGGTACTGGAGTAACAGCAGCAGCATTAGTTAACACACACAACAAAATAGGTTTTAACCGAGTAAAAGTAAAAACATCTGGTGGTAATTTAAGTGTTGAATACACTAAAATTGATAATCAACATTTTGAAAATATATGGCTATGCGGACTAGCAGAATTGGTTTATAAAGGAATAATCATTATATAATAATACTATAAAAATATAATTACTACTAAAAAAATATAATTACTACTAAAAAAAACATCATTTACTAGATATATAAAAATAAACTCTTAAAGCGCGATGATTCAATACTTTAAAAATACCGACCACCAAACGATAGCCATTGATAAAGCCGAAGATGCAGTTTGGGTAAACGTGCTACCCCCTTTAAAACAGGAAGAGTTTACAGAGCTTAGTGAAACCATGGAGATACCTATTGATTTTTTAAAAGATTCACTAGATATTGATGAGCGAAGCCGTTATGAAATAGAAGATGATGTAAAATTAATTGTTATAAAAACTCCTACTGAAAATAATTCATTTAACTTAAATGATTCTTTTTATATCACTATCCCTATTTGTATTATACTCACCCATAATCAAATTGTAACAGTAAACTCTTTCGAAAATGAAGCTATAAAAAAATTCCTAAATAGTTTTCAAAATCGTAATCCCGACAGGATAAACCTTATGGTTTTGAAAATATTTGAAAAAATAACTTCTAATTTTCAAGACTACTTAAAAGAAATTAATACCCGACGTAATAATTTGGAACAGAAACTATATGATAGTAACCGAAACGAAGAGTTACTTCAGTTAATGCGTATTCAAAAAAGTTTTGTGTATTTTATAACTGCATTACGTAGTAATGAATTACTGATGATGAAAATAAGTCGTACTAATATTTTAAAACTTAATGAAGAAGAAAGAGACCTTTTAGAAGATTTAATTGTAGAGACATCACAGGCCTTGGAGATGGCAAATACTTACACGAATATTCTAAACAGCACGCTAGATGCCTTTGCCAGCATCATTAGCAACAATCAAAATGACGTATTAAAAAGACTAACCACACTTACTATATTTTTAAGTGTCCCTGTTTTAATTGCGAGTATTTATGGCATGAATGTACCAATACCATATAAAGATAGCCATATGGCTTTTTGGTTACCCGTTATACTGTCCATAATCATACTGGGCTTTGTAATTTGGAATTATGCAAAAAGGGCTCGAAGATGATTAACATGTTTAACATTAGAGTTTATGGCATTTTGATTAATGAAAGTAACCAAATATTAGTAAGCGATGAGTTTATACGAGGGGCGTACATAACTAAATTTCCAGGAGGAGGCCTAGAATTAGGCGAAGGCACACGTGATTGTTTACAACGTGAGTTTATGGAAGAAATGAATTTAAAAATAAAGGTTACAGATCATATCTACACCACCGATTTTTATCAGCAAAGTGCCTTTAACAATTCGCATCAGATTATCTCTATCTATTATTTTGTGCAAGCAATGGAATCAATTGCTGCGCCAATAAGAACAATCCCTTTTGACTTTGATACGCATCAGCTAAAGATGTATAATGAGACTGGGGAAACAGAAACTTTTCGGTTTATAAATTGGGATAACCTAGCAGCAGAATCGGTAAGCTTACCCATTGATAAATACGTTGTAAATATATTAAAGCAGCAACTATAAAATGATCATAAATAATTATGTAGAATCATAGTATATTCGTAGTATAAAAAAATAAACAGTTAAAATATTTCAAATGAAAAATTTAATTCTCCTACTCTTTTTCTTAATTTTTATTTCCTGCAACAACCAATCAAATAATACCGCAGTTGCTCCTAAAAATGATTTGTATAAAGAAGTGCAAACTGGTGGCGTTAAAATAATTGCCATTGAAACGCCGAAGGGCAAATTTAATATCTGGACAAAAAGTATTGGCAATAATCCAAAAATTAAATTGTTATTACTCAATGGTGGCCCTGGTGCTACACATGAATATTTCGAGTGTTTTGAAAACTTTATGTTGCCCGAAGACGTTGAGCTAATTTATTATGATCAACTAGGATGTGGTCTTTCAGATAATCCCAAAGACACTAGCATGTGGGATTTAGGAAGATTTGTAGAAGAAGTTGAACAAGTTAGAGTTGCATTAAATTTAAACAAGGATAATTTTTATTTATTAGGTCATTCATGGGGAGGCATTTTGGCTATGCAATATGCTTTAAAATATCAGCAAAACTTAAAAGGCCTTATCATCAGCAATATGATGAGTAGTTGCCCTGCTTATGGCAGATATGCACAAGAAGTACTTGCACCACAATTTGATCCCAAAATTTTAGATACTATTCGTCAAATTGAAGCTGCTGGAGATTTTCAGAATCCAAAATATATGGAACTGCTGCTGCCTAATTTTTATGCAAAACATATTTGTCGTTTTCCTGTTGATAAGTGGCCAGAACCAGTAAGTCGATCTTTTGCAAAAATTAATCAATCATTATATGTAACTATGCAAGGACCAAGTGAATTTGGTATTGGTGGTAATTTGATAGCTTGGGATATAAGCAAAGAATTATCTAATATAAAAACTCCCACTTTAACTATTGGTGGCAAGCACGACACCATGGATCCTGAGCATATGAAGTGGATGAGCACCCAAGTACAAAATGGTAGATTTTTATTGTGTACAGAAGGTAGTCATATGAGTATGTATGATGATCAAAAGAATTTTTTCCCTGGACTTATACAATTTATTAAAGAAGTAGATGGAGGGTTATTTAAAGGAACAATAAACAATTAAATATTTTTAAAATAAGTAAAATATTAATAGCAGGCCATAGACATGCTATTAATATTTTAAAATCTATCAGCCTATAAGCCGGATTCTGTTCCCGATAAATCGGGAGGTTATCATTTATCTAGCTATGTTATTGCTAACATAATCTTGCTGCCTACCCTTCGACATCGAACGAGCCGCCCTCAAGCGTCGGTATATGTGGCATTACAGCATACAAGGTTTACCCAATTAATGCATTACTGCAAAAATTCGTGAGCTCTTACCTCACGTTTTCAACCTTACTCCCCTCTTGACATACACTACCAGACTAGAAGTCTTGCTGAAGTATGTCAAGAGAGGAGCGGTAATTTTCTGTGGCCCTTTCTCTTCCTCACAAGTGAGGAGCCGGCTATTAACCGGTGTATTGCTCTTTGCTGTCCGGACTTTCCTTTCCCCAATAAATTAGAGAACGATAACCCGGCTGATAGAAGCCAAAGGTAGATTATATTTTTTTGAAGATGAATTTGTATTAAAAATGTCTAGTTGGAAGAAAATAAAATTTGTATAACTAAGTTTAACTGAATTACAACCCAATTAAATAATTTTTTTATCGCCGATGAAACAAATGCAATATCAATGATCTAGTGACCGAGACTCTGTAAAACTTATCCTCCCCCTAACAAATTTATTAATAAAATAAATTAAAATTAGTACTGTAAAAAAACCAATGAATACAATTATCTCACTTAGGGTAATATGAGATAACAACCAACAAATAGTGGCAATAGCCAGAACTGGAATTACCAATCCTCCAGGCATTTTAAAACCTGATTCCGTCACATTATCATCAACAACAGGAACAGTTAGGTCTTTTTTGTATCTCAGTCTAATTGTGGCCAGAATTACAGATAAATAAATTAATAATACAGAAGAAGTAACATAAACAACGAGTTGTTTAAAGCTTCCTGTTGCAGCAAAAAAAATTGTAGCCGCACTAAAGAGAATAATTGACCAGTATGGTGTAGCAAATTTTGGATGTAGGCGACTTAGGAAATCCGGTATTAACTTATCCTGTGATGCAGCAAATAATAGCCTTGGTGATGTGAGTATATCTCCGCTTATTGTTCCAAGTATAGATAAAATGGTTGTTGCTAAAATGAGGATGCCGCCAATAGGACCAATTAAGTTTTTAGCTAACAAGGCTAATGGCTCTTTTTCATTTGCATTTAGCTGGACACCTAAGACACCCTGAGCAACAAATTGTATAAAAAGATAAATCAGCAATATCCCTGCAACGCCTAAAAAAATACCTTTTGGGATATTTTTCTTAGGATTTTTAATTTCACCACTTATATTTAAAGCCGACTCAATACCTAGGAATGCAAAAAAAAGGATGAGTGCAGTTTCTCCAACACTTTTAAGATTGGGCAATGTTTTTATGATTAAATTATCTGTTGAAATGCTAAAAAAACCAACCAATATCAGCATTAATAATGGGGTTAATTTTAATATGGTTGCAGCTACTGCAAATTGCGAGCCTTGTTTAGCCCCTCTTATATTTACGAATGCTAAAAATCCATATATAGAAATAAAAAATAATACTCGTATGTAAGTAATATTAAAAATGGGTAACAATGTGCCAATTATGTCAACCATTACATTAGCGATAGCAGCATCCCCCAAGATATTAGAAATTAAAAATAATATGCTTATTAAGAATCCGGCTAAAGGTCCAAATGCTTTTTCAACATATGCATATGAGCCGCCACTTGTAGTAACCTTACTTCCAATTTCGGCATAACATAACATGATTAAAACAAGCAGGAGACCACAAATAATATAAGCAATAAAACTTGCAGACCCTAAATTACCTGCAACTGTTGCAGGTAAAATAAAAATTCCGGCACCTATAGCAAGATTTATCGCATTAATTGCTAGGCTTGTCGCGCCTATCTCCTGTTTAACAGTAAGGTTAGTTAATTGTTTCATATTTAAATATACATTAAGCATGCTATAACAAGTAAAAAAGAGATTAGCCCACAATAAAATATATAAATAATAAGTTTAACAAGTGTATAAGCCCAGATATATAAAATATTGCAGTAGATGACATGCTAATTTTGGACGTATTTAATTAAAATTTTAAAAAAAGTATGAAAATTGAGTTAACCGGTGTAGGAACACCAATAAGTAAAAAAGAACTGCTGCAACTAATAAAAGAAACAATTGCTTTTGATGTAAAAATTGGCAATTATAGCCGTTTATCTGACTATAAGGATCTTTGAAATATATAAAAAATACATAAGCTGAGCAGTTTTATAAAAGATCGTTATAATAATATTGTGTAATGATTTTCTTTTATTTAATGATTTTTGTTTACGCTTACCTCAATAAAATAGATGTGCCTTGTTTTTTATGTGTGACCCCATCCACATCAACTGCTTCAATAACCCATACAACAGTTTGCAGTTCCTGTCGTTGTCCATTAATTTTACCATTCCATCCTGGTAAATCACTTTGCATTTGAAACAATAATTTTCCCCAGCGGCTATACACTTTAAAATATCTTACAGAGCTAAAGCCCATCAAAATTGGCCGCAGGTAATCATTTAAACCATCCCCATTGGGTGTAAAAGAACTTGGCACATAAATCTCGATTTTTTTACGTGTTTTTACCAATAAACTATCCACGGTTAAGCAACCTGATAATGTTTTTAATTGAATAATATATTGTTGTGAATTAATTCCTTTAAAACTTGGATTATAAATTAGTGGGTTATCTAAACTAATTGAAGGAATCCATAAAACACTTGACCCAATTAGTCTTGCTTGTAATCTTTCGGGAAAATTTAGTACTGCCGTTTTATCTACATATCTTAAAGCAGTAATAGGTGCATCTATAATAATATCATATTGTTTTACAGTTAATGGCAGTGGGCATTGAGCACTGTTAACCGATAATTTAATAGTATATGGACCTGGTGAAGGATAACTGTAAATTGGATTTACGGCTGTTGAACTTTGTCCATTTCCAAAATCCCATAAATAATTTAAGGTAGAAGTTGTATTGTTAATTGTTTTATTAGATAAAGGCAATCTTAAGTTTACACAAATGGGTGTAACAAAAAAATCGGCAATAGCATATTTATGCACTTTCATACCAAATGAAATACTATCGGCACATCCTTTATCTGAGGTTGCCACCATTTTAACGGTAAAATCGCCCGGCTGGACATAACTATGGTTTACATCTCTTGTTATAGCAGTAGTTCCGTCGCCAAAGTACCAAAGATACTGTAGAGTTCCATTCGCAATTACAGATGTATTAATAAAATTAAATTGATTATTTATAAAGCATTGTTGGGTGTTAGTAATAGAAAAGCCCGCCGTTGGAGCTGGATTAACATAAACATCAAAAACGGTACTATCGGCGCATCCAGTATTAGAGCTAACTACTAACTTTACCGTATAAGTTCCAGGCAAAGCATAGCTATGTATAACATCCCTGGTATTAACTATACTCCCATCTCCTAAGGTCCATTTATATTGCAAAGTGCCAGTAATTAAAGTGCTGCTGTTAGTATAAATAAATTGATTATTTAATAAGCATTGATTATTTGCGTTTATGGTAAAGCCTGAAACTGGTGATGGGTTAATATTTATGGGAAAAGAAATGCTATCTATACATCCCATGTTAGTTGTAATAATTAATTTAACAGTGTATGTACCGGGCAGAGTATAAGTATGATTAGCATCTCTTGTAGTAACTGATGTTGCATCTCCAAAATTCCAGTTATATAATAATGTGCCTGATAAAACGCTGCTAGTATTGGTGAATGTAAATTGGTTGTTTGAAAAACACTGCAATACAGAATTTATATTAAACCCAACTATTGGCATAGGATTTACATTAATAGCGGTAACGGTTGTACTTAAATTGCATCCTATAAAACTAAATAGGGTTGCATAATAAGATCCTCCTTGTAAAACCTGATATTGTGTTTGATTGGCTCCGGGAATAGCTACACCATTTAAGTACCACTGAATACTATCTGCTGGCGATACTTGTAATGTAGTAGGTTGAGAGCCCACAATGCAGCCCGCAATTGGCCCTGTAATTAGTAAAGAAGTATCTAATACTGCAGCTTTAACAATTACGGTATCTTTAGTTGCACACCCCCCCCCTAATGTAGAAACAGTAAGTACATATTGGGTAGTAATAGAAGGCGAAGCAGTAGGGTTAGCTATATTTGGATTACTTAACCCCGTTACAGGGCTCCAAGAATACACATAGGTTGGAGTAGGATTTACCCCTAGAGGAACAGGTGTATTCTGGCATGATAGGCGATCAGGACCAGCTTGTGCCATCACAGTTAGTGTGTCTAATAACTGAGCAGTTAAAGTATCGTTACATCCATATCCGGCATAAGGTGTTACAGCCACTTGAAGTGTAGTACCTGATGGTGGTGGGGGTGTAAAATTAATTACTTGTGTGTTGGCTAAAATAATAGCCGGGTTTAAAATATTCCACCATTTATAGGTTTCGTATCCGTAAGGAGCAGTTACATTTATAAAAGCAGCATCAGGACAATAAGTAGCGCCAATAAAAGAACTGCTACATTCTGAATTTAGATCTATATAAGCATACCCAAAATGAGATCCGTTAGTTAGTCCACAACCAGTTGCACCAAAAGTAATTTTAATTATTTTGCCTGCATTGTTATCTAATTTAATAGATGCCGCTGCCCAGTTTTTACATCTTACTAAACTGCCATTAGGTGCCCTTACTGGAGAATCAAAAAAACCTGGCAAACTACCATTAACAACAATGGGAGGCAGGGGGCAAGGGAGTGGTATATTATCCGTTACATTTAACACAGATATGATCATTCTTGGCTGCTGGTAAGCTGTATGGCCAGCGTCATTTAAAACGATGGCATAATGATATATTAAATTGTAAGTGTTTTGTCCGAGGGGAATTGTAAACGTAAAAGAAACCTCATCTGCTGTTGTGCCAGTTACTTGATTGCCAATTCTAACTGAATGTCCACTTCCATTTGGACAATTTTTTGGAAAATTTCCGTATAGGTCTCTCCCATTGCCCGGAGGATCAGATAACATATCATGCCGTTCAGCTGTTGGTGTAGTTAAAGTGGTATTTGGCGGCCCTCCTGTATAACCGCTTTGCGACCAGCATTGCCAGTTATTAAAAGTGCCTTCTTCAAAATCTATATTAGCTGGGCATTGTGCCTGACTAGGCTCATTAAAAGCCAGTAATAAAATAAATATAAATAAATATTTTAAGTGCCAATTAATAACTATAAATTTCTTAGACAGATGCATTTGTATTATTTGTTAAAAACAAGGCATCAAGATACATATTTAATAGTGCAAATACAGAATATATTTTTTATTTAAATAATATATAGTGTATTAATTTGAATAGAATTTAAATAAAAGTATAGTTTAGAGATTTGGTTGCAGAGTAATTAGTTTACTCCCATAGCGGAATCTTTCATTTCTGATGCCAAATTTTTCCCTAAATATTTTTCTATCCAACCATGTATTAAGTAAATAACTGGCGTTAGCAAAATAGCAACTACAAATTTATAAATATAATTGCCAGTACCTGTAACCAAAACCTGGTGTAAGCTCCAGGGTTCACCCTGGCCAGTTTGCATCCGTTTTCCAATATAAAAAGCTATAAAAAGAACAATAAAACTATCGATTAGTTGCGATACTAATGTAGAACCAGTTGCACGCAACCAAATACTTTTTTCGCCTGTTATTTTTTTAATACGATGAAAAATTAGCACATCCAAAATCTGGCCTACTAAAAAAGCAATCATAGAGCCAATAATAATCCACATACCTTGGCCAAAAATTCCACGAAAAGCATTATCCGGTTTATCAATACTGTTACCAATATCAAAATATTCGGAAGGGGCAAGATGAATGGCACCACTAAATATTATAAATGCGTAGGTTATTAATCCAATAGTGAGGTGTGATAAAAACTTAACTCCTCTTTTACCAAAGTATTCGTTGATGATATCTGTCATGATAAAAACAACTGGCCATAATAATACTCCGGCAGTTAAATGGAAATTAAATCCGCTTCCAAACAAGTTAATATTAGCCCTAGGCACTCCCAATGTATCTTCTAGCGAAAATATTTTTACCCCAATTACTTCAGCCAATAATGCGCTAGTTATAAAAATTCCTGCTAATAATATAAAAAGCTTTGTGCTTTTATCTTTAAGAATATTATGTATCATATTTGTTATTTAAAAATGAAATGAAAATAAATTTGAAAACCTAATAATATCAGATTGAAGATAATTATCCATCTAGGAATTTTTATTTCTTTTTTAAAAGAAAAAACAATTAAGTATAATAATAAAAAAACAGCATTAACTATAATCGCACCATAACCAAGTATTATTAAAGTGCTTTCTATCCATGGGACTTGCAAAATTAAGCCCGTGTTATCTTGTATTTTATTTTGCATTTCAATATACCACAATACCACAGACACCATAAAACAGAGATTGCAAAATATTGTAATTTTTGAAAAAAAACGCAAAATAAAAAATTAATAACTAATTACTAAAAGTTCCAAAATAATTATCCCTACCACTACTTCTTACGCCTTGCTATTTCTACCACTAAGCATAGGCACAAAACTAAAATTTTCAAAAGCCTCTTCACTACTTGATCCGTCATCGTTTTTGGTAATACGTAACATCCGCTGGTGCTGCTCTTCATCAAGCGGTATAATCATTTTACCTCCTATTTTTAATTGCTCTATTAATTTGGGTGGAATAAAAGGAGCCGCTGCGGTTATTAATATTTTATCAAAAGGGGCATAAGTAGGCAGCCCTTCAAATCCATCGCCATAAAAAAATTTAAGGTTGGTGTAATTACTTTTTAAAATGAAGTCTTTTGTATTATCAAACAATTTTTTTTGACGCTCAATAGTAAATACCTTAGCCCCCATTTCGGCTAAAACGGTTGCTTGGTAAATACTTCCTGTACCAATTTCTAATATTTTATCATTGGGCTTTATCTGTAGCAACTGGGTTTGGTAAGCAACCGTATAAGGCTGAGATATGGTTTGCCCTTCATCAATAGAAAAGGCACGGTCTTCATAAGCAATCTCATCAAGCGCACTATCTAAAAAAAAATGACGAGGAATACTGTTCATTGCACCCAATACTTTGGAGTCGGTAATCCCCTTTTCTTTTAAAATATCAATTAGCTTTTTTCTAAGCCCTTTATGCCGGTAAGTATCTTCGTAATTTCTCATAATTGGGCTCTAAAAAATATACAACTACTTTGCAGCGTATTTTTTTAAAATTATTTTATAATAAACTTTTTTATCTACTAAGTATGAAAGATAAATAAATAAATTTAATCTAATATTTAATTCAAACCTAGTTCTGTAATAATTCTTTCTATTTTTTGGTCAAGTAATTTCTCTGTTGAGTCAAATGCAGCTTCTTGTGTAAGCTTTGTATTAACGCTGAAATAAAATTTTATTTTTGGTTCTGTACCACTAGGCCTTGCCGAAATTTTTGTTCCGTCGGCTAAAATAAATTGCAAAACATTACTTTTGGGTAAATTAATTGACCAGCTTTGATTATTTTGCAAATTTTTACCTACCTGTAATTCATAATCCAATAATTGCACAACTGGAGCCCCATCAATAATAAGTGGTGGATTATTACGATACCCCTCCATCATGTCTGCAATTTCTTTAGACCCATTCATTCCTTTTTTAATAATACTAACTAAGCTCTCTTTATAAAATCCATATTGTAAACAAAGCTCAACCAGTTTATCATACAGCGTCCGGCCTTTACTCTTTTCATAAGCTGCCATTTCGCAACTTAATGCTACAGCACTTATAGCATCTTTATCTCTTATTTGGTTGCCAATCATTAAACCAAAACTCTCTTCTCCACCAATAATATAATTTTCTTTATCTTCTTTTTCTTTGATGAGTTTAGCAATCCACTTAAACCCTGTAAGTACATTGTAACTAGCCACCTCATTAGCTTTTGCAATTACATCAATCATATCAGTAGTAACAATGGTTTTAATTACCATATCATTTGGCTGGGCAATAGCTTTTAATTTTCGTGCCTCAATCATGTAATTAAATGCGAGCACAGCTGTTTGATTTCCGTTTAGTAAAATCCATTCGCCATTTTTATTTTTAACTCCAATAGCTACACGATCTGCATCGGGGTCGGTACCTAGTAAAATATCTGCATCTAAATTTTTTGCTTTTTGTAGTCCCATATACATCGCCTCAGTTTCTTCGGGATTAGGATAAATAACTGTAGGAAAATTTCCATCAGGCTTGCGCTGTTCCTCCACAATATGTACGTTATTAAACCCTAATTGCGCCAATGCTTTTGGAACCAATAAAATACCTGTACCATGTATGGGGGTGTACACGATTTTTAAATCGGACTGTGCTATGCAAACATCGGGATAGACACTCAGCCCTTTTATCATATTCAAATAATCGTTATCCATTGATTCGCCAATTAGGGTAATATTTGCTTCGCCACCGGTCCAATTAACCTCATCTACCGAAGCAATTTTTTCTACTTCTATAATTACATTTTTATCATGCGGAGGAACCATCTGTGCGCCATCATCCCAATATGCTTTATAGCCGTTGTATTCTTTTGGATTATGACTTGCAGTACAAACTACCCCACCCTTGCAACCATTTTTACGAATGGCGTAACTCAGTTCCGGTGTTGGGCGCAGGGCTTCAAATAAATAAACTCTAATTCCGTTTGCAGCAAAAACGTTGGCAGTTATGGATGCAAAAAAACTGCTGTTGTTGCGGCAATCATAAGCAATGGCAACACTCACTTCGCCTGTGAAACACTGCTTTAAATAATTGGCGTATCCCTGTGTTGCCATACCCACGGTATATTTATTCATGCGGTTGGTGCCAATGCCCATTATGCCGCGTAGGCCTCCAGTACCAAATTCAAGATTCTTATAAAAAGCATCCTCTAATGCAGCTGGATCAGTTTTCTGTAATTCCATTATCCCCTCTTTTATTGCCTGATCATAATTACCACTAAGCCATTTATCAATCTTTTGCTGTGTTGCTGCCTCCATAATTATTTATTTATGTATTCAAAAATAAATTATTCAACCTTCATAAAAACAATTTGAATAAATTTGTTTTATACTTTTTAGTACAGCCCTTTTTTATTCAATTTAAAAATCAAATCAAGAGACCATGTCAATTCAATTGTGTAAGGCAGAAAATAAGTTACTATACCGTCTAATTTCACATCTTCACTATTACCTTAGTCTTAAATCATTATTAATACAATAACAAAGGCCTGTAATGCGTATTTTTGTTTTTTATGACCCTTAACTCAGTACATAAATTAGCTTCATTTACACTGTTTACCTTTATACATAAAGGACAATATTTTATAATAAAAGTATTATTAAGTTTTTTTATTCCTCTTTTATTTAGTGCCCTATCCTTTGCCCAAGATTCATTAAGACGTGGTGTGCAAACACCAAATGATCAAATAAACAGGCGGGTAAAAATAATTGCTGCCGCTAACATTATTGGATATGGTGCAGCCATGGGTGGACTTTACACTACTTGGTACAAAAATTATCCGCAAAGTAATTTTCATGTTTTCAATGATATGACTGAATGGAAAGGTATGGATAAAATTGGCCATGCCTATGGTGTATATGCCGAAAGCATGGCAAGCATGGCGCTCTGGCGCTGGTCAGGTGTTAGTCGTGAAAAAAGGATTTGGTATGGCGGATTAAGCGGTCCTCTATACCATACTGTAATTGAAATACTAGATGGCTTTAGTTCTCAATGGGGATGGAGTTGGGGAGATATAGGAGCCAACTTTATTGGCAGCGGCCTGCTTATATCACAAGAGCTAGCTTGGAATGAACAACGAATACAGTTTAAATTTTCCTTTCATCACAAATTATATACAGACCAACAGCTTAATCAGCAAAGCGATAAAATATTTGGCAAGAGGAGGGCCGAACGCTTTTTAAAAGATTACAATGGTCAAACTTATTGGCTAAGTACAAATGTGCATTCATTTTTTCCCGATAGTAAATGGCCAAGCTGGTTAAATATAGCTATTGGCTCAGGTGCTGAGGGTATGTTTGGTGCAAATGAAAATATAGGTAAAGATGAGGCAGGCAATATCAATTTTAACCGAACAGATATAAAGCGTTACCACCAATGGTATCTATCGCCTGATATAGATTTAACTAAGATTAGGACCAACAAAAAGGGGGTAAAACTGGCTTTGCGTATATTAAACGTTATAAAAATTCCTATGCCAGCATTGGAGTTTTCAAATGGTAGTTTTAAAATAAAGAGGATGGCATTTTAAAATATAAGTACCTAGCTCAGTCTAATCCATCCATGCTCCTAGAACTTCGCCTGCCTCCACTTCAACCACAATATGCTCGTCGGTTGTTGTAGAAACAGAGAGCCCCACATAATCCACATCTACCGGAAAACTCTTATGTGTTCTTTCGACCAAAGCAAGTGTTTGAATTTTTTTGGGAAGCTTTTCCAACAAAGGCTTTAAAGCATATAGCATGGTACGTCCGCTATTTGCCACATCGTCTATCAATAAAATAATCTTATCATTAAAATTTATATCTGAACTTAAATTAATAGTTAAAGGATTTTTTTTATCCATGCTGAGTTCCAACACAATTACTTCGCCGGTAAATACTTCTTTTATATATTCACTTATTTTTTTAGCAATCACAATACCATTAGCTTTAATACCAATTAGTATCAGTTGGGGTGAATTATAATTTTGCTCCACTACCTGTAAGGACATGCGTCGCAGTTTTTTATTAGCTACTTCGGCGGTGAGTATTTGTTTTTTATGTCCCATTGTAGCACGAATTTAAGTGTTAACCACATATTTACATAAATAATCTATAATTAAATTAATTAAAAAATCCATGTTATCTGTGGTAAAAAAAACGTTTACCTTAGCGCCACAAAAGCACTTATGCAAATGTTACAACAAATAGTTTTCATTGTTTTATCTGGGTTCGCTATCTGGTTATTTGTCAAAAAAATCGGTATAATTCGTCGTAATATTTTTTTAGGCAAGCCGGAATACTTAAGTGACAACCCATCTAAACGTTGGAAAAATTTAATTCTTTTGGCTTTTGGGCAAAAAAAAATGTTTCGCAATTTTCCGGTAGCAATTATGCATTTTATCATTTATGCTGGCTTCATCATTATTAATCTAGAAGTAATGGAAATTGTTTTAGATGGCATGCTGGGCACCCACCGTTTATTTCTCCCTTATTTAGGCGGGTTATATACATTTCTTATCAACTTTTTTGAAATACTTGCCTTAGGCGTACTTATAGTTTGTATTATCTTTTTGTTTAGAAGAAATGTAATTAAGTTAAAGCGTTTTGTAAGCAAAGACCTTGATGGCTGGCCTCGAAGCGATGCTAACTACATTTTAATAACAGAAATAATTTTAATGTCGCTATTTCTTTTAATGAATTGCACCGATAGGGCCTTACAATTAAAAAGCGCAGACCATTACCAGGATACAGGCAATTTTATTTTTTCGGGTATTATTGCTCCTTTGTTTAGTAATTTGTCTGCCACAACATTAATGAGTGTTGAGCGCAGTTGTTGGTGGCTACATATACTGGGTATATTTTCTTTTTTAAATTACTTGCCTTACAGTAAACACTTACATATTTTACTTGCCTTTCCTAATGCATATTATGCAAGCCTTAATGAAGATGGTAAGATGGAAAACATGGAAACTGTACAGAACGAAGTAAAATACATGATGCAGCCTGAATTAGCGCCAGTTATATCTGGTAGCAATGCAGAGCCAATGAAATTTGGTGCTAAAGATGTATTTGACCTTAGTTGGAAATCTTTACTCGATGCCTATAGTTGTACCGAATGTGGCCGATGTTCTTCTGCATGTCCTGCTAACCAAACCGGCAAATTATTGAGCCCTAGAAAAATAATGATGGATACCCGCGATCGGCTAGAAACTGTGGGCAAAAATATACATGCAAATAAACAATTTATAGAGGATGGGAAAAACTTATTTTCTCATATATCAGTTGAGGAACTTAGAGCCTGCACTACCTGCAATGCCTGTGTACAGGAATGCCCTGTTAGTATTAGCCCACTCAATATAATTATAGAACTACGTCGCTCGCTCATTATGGAAGATAGTAATGCGCCGCAGGAATGGAACACCATGTTTAGTAATATGGAGAATAATTTTGCCCCATGGAAATTTAGTCCAGATGACAGAGCTAACTGGACAAAAGAAATGAGTTAATTTATTGGAGTCCTCTTTTTTGTACTTTTGTAATCCAATTATAATAAGGAAGCGTAAAATGGAATTGACAAAAAATTTTGACCCCAAAGCAATTGAAGACAAATGGTATAAACATTGGCTAAGTAAGCGTTATTTTAGTAGTAAGCCCGATAGCAGACCTGCGTTTACGGTTGTGATACCTCCTCCTAACGTTACAGGTGTACTCCATATGGGACATACCCTAAATGAAACCGTGCAGGATGTTTTAGTACGTAAGGCCCGCATGAGTGGGTTTAATGCCTGCTGGGTACCTGGCAGCGATCATGCTTCTATCGCTACCGAGGCTAAAGTAGTAGGTATGCTTAAAGAAAAAGGTATTGATAAAAATAGTTTAACAAGAACAGAATTTTTAAAATACGCTTTTGAATGGAAAGAAAAATATGGAGGCATCATCTATAATCAAATAGAAAGATTAGGCTGTAGTGTGGATTGGGATAGAACTACATTTACGATGGATGACCACTATTACAAAGCTGTGATAAAAGTTTTTATAGATTTGTATAATAAAGGACTTATTTACCGTGGAGCAAGAATGATAAACTGGGATTCGGCTGCTAAAACAGCGTTGAGTGATGAAGAAGTAGAATACAAAGATATAACAGGTAAATTATACCACCTTCGATACAAATTAGATACGAATAAAGAGGCGTATATTAATATTGCCACCCAACGGCCCGAAACCATTATGGGCGATACGGCTATCTGTGTAAACCCCAACGATGAGCGCTATGCACATTTAAAAGGTGCTTATGCATTTGTACCATTAATTAATCGTAGAATACCTATTATTTTTGATGATTATATTGACATTAATTTTGGAACAGGCGCCCTAAAAGTTACGCCAGCACACGATATTAACGATTATAATTTAGGATTAAAAAATAATCTGGAAATTGTGGATACCATTAATGAAGATGGGACAATGAGCGCCGCTGCACAAATTTATGTTGGCGAAGACCGTTTTGTAGCTCGTAAAAAAATAGTTAAAGAACTTGAAGAAAGAGGATTTTTGACAAAAGAAGAAGAATACTCTACCAGATTAGGTTATAGTCAGCGTACAGGCGTTGTAGTAGAGCCAAGAATAAGTACGCAGTGGTTTGTTAAAATGAAAGAATTAGCACAGCCCGCATTAAAAGCTGTTGTTGATGGTGATATTAAAATACATCCAGGTGATAAATTTTTAGCCACTTATAAATACTGGCTAGAAAATGTAAAAGATTGGTGCATCAGCCGTCAACTTTGGTGGGGACAACAAATTCCGGCATGGTATGATCCAGAAGGAAGAATAGTGGTGGCAGAAACAGAAGAGGAAGCATACAACAAATATTATAATGAGTTTGGGGATAAGCCACAAATTAATGGAGAGATTTGGAGTGGACTTACGCAAGATGCCGATGTGCTCGACACCTGGTTTTCATCTTGGCTTTGGCCTACACAAGTTTTTAAAGGTATAACTGAGCCTGATAACGAAGAAGTAAAATATTATTATCCAGGTTCGGTGTTGGTAACCGGACAAGATATTATTTTCTTTTGGGTGGCACGTATGGTTATGGCTGGTATGGAATATGAAAAAAAAATTCCTTTTAAAGATGTTTATTTTACCGGCATGGTAAGAGATAAACATGGGCGTAAGATGAGCAAGAGCTTAGGTAATAGTCCTGACCTGCTAGAACTTATAGACAAATATGGAGCAGATGCCGTAAGGTTTGGTATTATGGTTTCATCGCCTGCAGGGAATGATCTTATGTTTGATGAAAATAGTCTAGAGCAAGGGAGAAATTTTAATAATAAAATTTGGAATGCATTAAAGTTGATTAAAATGTGGGAAGGGAGGGCTAGGCAGTTGACAGGAAGCTACGAAACGGCGGAAAATAAATTTGCATTAGATTGGTTTGAAAACAGGTTATATAAAGTAAGAGCAGATGTTGAAATATTAATGACCCAATTTCGATTAAGTGAAGCCTTAAAAACTATTTATAGTTTAATTTGGGTCGACTTTTGTAGCTGGTATTTAGAATGGATTAAGCCGGGTTTTGAACAACCAATTAATGCAGCAGTTTATAATAAAACAATAAATTATTTTGAATCACTACTACAATTACTACATCCTTATATGCCTTTTGTAACTGAAGAAATTTATCATTTACTACAAGAGCAACAAAATGATCTTTGTGTTAAGCAATTTGAAACTGTAAAACCAATTGATGCAACAATTTTAGCGCAAGGCGAATTATTGAAACAAGTTATTACCACCATTCGTGACGGCAGAAATAAAAATCAACTTAAGCCAAAGGAAAGAATTACCCTTTTTATTGAAACAGATATAAAAGAAACTTATTATTCTATTAAAGATATATTATGTAAACAAGTTAATGCAGATGAGCTTTCGTTTACCAATGAAGCTTTAGCAAACACCATTGTATTAGCTGTTGAAAAAGATAAATTTTATATTAAAACAGATAAAGAATTGGATTCAGTCACCTTAAAAGAAGATTTACTGAAAGACCTAGAGCATCAAAAAGGATTCTTGGCCTCTGTAGAAAAAAAGCTGAGTAACGAACGATTTATACAAAACGCAAAAACTGATGTATTGGCTATGGAACAAAAAAAGAAAGCCGATGCCGAAGCAAGAATTAAGACTATTGAAGAAAGTCTGTCAATAATCAGTTAAAATTTAAATGAGATCATAATTGTTTCGTAATTTAGATTTTGCTCATTAATTAAAATAAAATACGTGCTTTTAATACATATTTTAACCTTTTTTTTAGCAATTTCATTAACTCCATTGTTGGCTCAAATACCAAAACTGGCGCCAGTTAAACCAGTAGTTTTTCAAAAATTCACGCCACCTAAACTTAGCAGCATGTTAGGCATAAGGTCCGACTCTGGAATTGTATATATAGAAGAAGCACAGCAGTTGATAAAACTTCCTCTTAACATTACGGATGATAAAAAAAATGTGTACACTATTTCATCATACCAATTTATGTATAAAAGAAGAGGTGTAACAGAAGATGAATTAACAGGTAAAGTTTCTAGGATAACAAGTAGCGTATCCGACTTATTTAAAGCCTCGCCACTTCCTGCACTTTGGATTAATATTTTAACAGAACAAATGAGAGCCGGTGAAGAATTATACTTTTTCGATATTGTTGTAAAAGACACACAGGATAGACTAATGTTTTCGCCAGAGCTAAGAATAATAATAAAATAACAAGGTTATTTTTGCATAGGTAATGTAAATTAGATTCCAGATCTACTGTCAACTGCCCCTCACCCATGCACTAACTGATGTGTTTCTTTGATAACGCCCATTATAAATACACTTTGCACATTTCCCATATTTTCCTGCTGACTTAATTTATTTACGTGAAAATCATAATATGCGTTCATGTCTTTACAAATTACTTTCAACATAAAATCAAATTCGCCACTAATACTATAACATTCAATAACCTGATGCCATTCATTAATTTTCTTTATAAAATTAGCCCCTGCTGACTTGCTGTGTTCTTTTAAAGAAACATAACAGATCACTAGTAAATTTAAATCAATTTTATTTTGGTCTACAAGTGTTACATACTGTTTTATTACACCACTTTCTTCCATCCCTTTAATACGTTCGTGAACTGGGGTGGTACTTAAATGAATTTTTTCAGAAATTTCTTTAACAGTAACCCTTGCATTTTGCTGCAATAATTGAAGAATAGCCATATCTTTTTTATCAAGTGATACAGCTCTTTCAGATGATTTTTCTTTTTTTATTGATTTTGCCATTGTAAACTAAATTTTTATTCTTTAAATACTAATATAAATAGAATTATATCCCAAAGTTAGTAAAATATATAGAAAATTATTCTATTTACTATAAATTTGCATTCTAAAACAATAAATATGTCAACAATAACTAAAAATGCCATTGATTTTAAGCTTGCGAACAAGGTTAAAGACATTAGTTTGGCCGAGTGGGGTCGTAAAGAAATTATGTTAGCAGAAGCAGAAATGCCAGGTTTAATGGCTATACGTGCAGAGTATGGCCCTTCTCAACCACTAAAAGGTGCAAGAATAGCAGGTTGTTTGCACATGACTATTCAAACAGCTGTACTAATTGAAACATTAACCGCTTTAGGTGCCGAAGTAAAGTGGAGCTCTTGCAACATTTTTAGTACGCAAGATCAAGCTGCTGCTGCTATTGCTACAACAGGAGTTGGCGTGTTTGCCTGGAAGGGCCAGACACCAGAGGAATCTGATTGGTGTATTGAGCAAACTTTATTCTTTGGTGCCTCCGATCGCCCTTTAAATATGATTTTAGATGATGGTGGAGATTTAACCAATATGGTTTTTGACACTTACCCTGAATTAATTCAGCATGTAAAAGGATTAAGTGAGGAAACAACTACAGGAGTTCACCGTTTATATGAGCGTATGGAAAAAGGCACATTGCCAATTCCTGCAATTAACATCAACGATTCTGTTACCAAATCTAAATTTGATAACAAGTATGGTTGCAAAGAGAGTTTGGTTGATGCTATACGCCGTGCAACTGATGTGATGATGGCCGGTAAAGTTGCTGTTGTAGGGAGCTATGGCGATGTAGGTAAAGGTTCTGCTGCTTCATTAAAGGGTGCAGGTTGCAGGGTTATTATTACAGAAATTGATCCTATTTGTGCTTTACAAGCAGCTATGGATGGTTTTGAAGTAAAGCCAATGATTGAAGCAGTTAAAGAAGCAGATATAATTGTTACTGCTTCTGGGTGCAGAGATTTAATTACAGAAAAGCATTTTCGTATAATGAAAGATAAAGCGATCGTTTGTAACATCGGTCACTTTGATATTGAAATTGACATGGCTTGGTTAAACGCAAACTATGGCAACACTAAAAACACCATCAAGCCACAGGTTGATTTGTATACCATCGAAGGAAAAGATGTAATCATCTTGGCCGAAGGTCGTTTGGTTAATTTAGGTTGTGCGACAGGTCATCCATCATTTGTAATGAGTGCTTCGTTCACCAATCAAACACTTGCTCAGCTTGAATTATGGAACAATACAGATAAATACGAAAACAAAGTTTATGTGTTACCAAAATTCCTTGATGAAAAAGTTGCTCGTTTACACCTTGCAAAAATTGGTGTGGTTTTAGATGTATTAACATCAGAGCAAAGCACTTATTTAGGTCTTCCAAAAGAAGGACCATTTAAAGTAGATCACTACAGGTATTAATATACACAACCATATACTCAGCCCCAAATCAAAATAGATTTGGGGCTTTTTTATTCATGCTATATATTTTTTTAAAAGGACTTTTAGTAAGGCTTTAACAACATAACTTTATAATACTTTTATAATAGTGGAGATTATGTTTTAGATTAAATTTGCGTTCTGGAATAATTAATAAAATGATAAAACTATCTGTTAATATTAATAAACTGGCTACCCTACGCAACAGCCGTGGTGGCAATAATCCTAACCTTATTAAGGCAGCACAAGATATTGAGCGCTATGGAGCTGATGGCATAACTGTTCATCCACGCCCCGATGAACGACACATCCGCTACACAGATGTTTTTGAATTGAAAAAAGTTGTAACCACCGAATTGAATATAGAAGGGAATTGTACAGAACAAAGTTTTGTTGATCTGGTACTTGCCAATAAACCAACACAAGTTACACTTGTACCAGATAGTTTAAATCAACTTACGTCTAACCATGGCTGGAATACAATTGAACATGCTGCTTATTTAAAAGAAATTATTACAATTTTTAAAAACGCTGGTATTAGAGTCTCTATTTTTATTGACCCTATAATAGAAATGATTGAAGGTGCAAAAGTAGCAGGAGCAGACAGAATTGAATTATATACAGAATCTTACGCCAAGCAGTTTGCAGCTTGCAGCTCTGAATTAACCGGACCCAACGAATTGACAATTGCACCTTTTCGTGCCGCTGCTGTTAAAGCAAATGAATTGGGGCTGGGTATTAATGCAGGGCATGACTTAGATTTTAAGAACCTAAAATACTTTGCTAAAAATATCCCTGGATTGTTAGAAGTATCTATTGGTCATGCATTAATATGCGATGCTATTTATTTGGGATTAGAAAATACGGTACAAATATACAAGCGACAGTTAAGTTAAAATATTTCACCTCAAGACTTGTGCTAATTTTCTTTCAAGTGCAGCTCCCCTTAAATTTTTTCCAATCACTTTCCCATATGGGTCAATTAAAAAATTTTGTGGAATACTGAATATCTTAAACTGTTGTGCAACGGCATTTTGCCAGCCCTGTAAATCGCTAACATTTGTCCAGGTTAAGCTATCCATTTCAATGGCATCAATCCATTTCTGTTTATTTTGATCCAAAGAAACACCAAAAACTGTAAAGTTTTTATTTTTGTATTTGTTGAATGCCGCAAGCAAATTTGGATTTTCTTGTCGACAAGGGCCACACCAACTTGCCCAAAAATCTACTAATACATATTTACCACGAAAAGAAGATAGACTAACAAGTTTGCCATTCACATCAGCTTGTGAAAAATTGGCCAGTTCGGTTCCAGTGATATTTAATTTACTTTCTTCAATTTGCTTAGCTATATACTGCCCCATTGCAGATGCTTTAACATCTGGATTTAGCATGTTAAATAGCTCTTCCGTGTTAATAATATTATCTGCAATTTGATTAAAACGAATTATAGCTAAAGGAGTAATATATGAATCGGTATGAGCGAGTACAAATTTCTGAATAAGTTTTCTGGCATTAGCAAACTTGCTTGAATCATATTCGCTTCCTTCTACAAAAACGGATTGATAAGGTTCTAAAGAAGTATTAAACTGCTCAAATGCACTATGAGATGAAGATCCAATTATTGTTGATTTTTCAATATTTGCTATATCCCCAGTAATATTAACATTACTATTATCTAAAAAAAGGGTGATGTATGGAGGTTTTCTGTTAAAAATAATAATTTTAAAATCTGGTTTTTCCATTTGGCCTTTAAACTCAAACTTATTACCCTTTAAAATCGCCGTTTGTTCAGTAGCCCCTGTTTGCCCATTTAAGAGTTCTACTGATACTCCTTCGCTATATCCAGTAACTATTGCGTTAATTACAAATTCGCCTGATATGGGTTTTAAAATTTTTGGCTTAGCGCTTTTCTGTACCGTTTTATAGGGTACACTTTGGCCAAATATAAATACAGGTAGCATATTAATTCCCGTAGTTAAAAAAAGTAATAAGAAAATTCGTTTCATGATTTTAATTTATAATACGCAATTTAATCAGTTTTAAGGATACAGAAATATGCATTTGTACTATTTTTGAAATCTTTAATAGTTTAATGAGTACGGGTAATTTATTAATTAAACAGATTGCCTTAAAATATCATTAAAAATAGGTGCCCGTTATTTTAATCCCTGTAAAAATTGCAACACCAAGCCCATATCTTTTACTCCAGTTGTTTTTTCTACTTTACTATTTATATCTACCGCATAATAATCGGGATGTTTAAATGCTTTTACTTTAGCTACATCAGCTACCCCAATGGCACCACTTAAAAAAAAGGGTTTTTCAATTTTACTTTTACTTAACAGTTTCCAATCGAATTTTTTCACTGTAGTTCCAGCTATTTCAATATTGGTGTAGGTGTCAAATAAATAATAATCACACACTTCATCATAATCGGCTACTAGTTCATCAATAGAAATTTTGATATTGCCTACTTTAAAAGCTTTAATCACTTCCACATCATTAGATAGATCTTCGCATAAATCGGCACTTTCATCGCCTTGTAATTGTACCACATCAAGTCCATAATCTTCAACTGTCTGGATAATCTCATCATATCCAGCATTAACAAATACGCCTACTTTTTTTAAATCAAAATCAGCATTTTTTAAATCGATTTTTTTAATTTTATCTCCTACATAGCAGGGAGAATTTTTATCAAATATTAACCCTACAAAAGTTATATCTAGGCCATCAAGTTGTTGCAATTGTTTTAGCTGTGTAATACCACATACTTTAATATTCATTTTTTTAAAATTTATGGGCTATCCCGGTTTATGTTTTGTATTTTAAAAGACAAATTATTTTATGACCAATAATTTAAAATAAAAAATTAATACCAAATTGAATAAAGAACAGAAAAATCTATTGTAACGTAATTTTATTGTAACCAATTTCTAATAATCTGTTCCCCATCCTTAGTCAATATGCTCTCTGGATGAAATTGAACACCCTGCAGATCAAATACTTTATGCTGTAACCCCATAATAAACCCATGCTCATCTAGTGCGGTTACTTCTAACTCATTGGGAAATCCATTTTTATTTACGATCCAACTATGGTATCGGCCTACTTCAATTTGAGCTGGTAATGTATGAAAAATATTTTTCTTGTTAACAAATGGCCCTTTGTTAATTTGTATTTTTGTTGCCAAGCCATGAAACACCTTATTTAAGTTAATTAAATTACCCCCAAATGCTTGGGCAATTGCCTGGTGGCCTAGGCAAACACCTAGGATAGATTTGGAAGAAGCATAAGTTTTTATCAATGGCAAAAGTAAACCAGCTTCATCTGGAACTCCTGGTCCAGGCGATAAAATAATCTTATCATAAGCTGCTATATCTGTTAAAGCTATCTGATCATTTCTATACACATCTACTTTTTCGCCGATTATTTTTTCTACTAGATGTACTAGATTATACGTAAATGAATCGTAGTTATCAAAAACTAGAATCTTGAATGATTTCTGCAATTTAAAAGGTTCATTTATATTTTGTTTATTATATTTTCCATTCATTAGTACTTTATAAAAATGCTTTCAATACCATAACCTATTAAATACTAAAGCCCCCGCAAATAGTAAGGAGCTTTTGTAAATACTAGCTAAATAAAATAAGAGCGCAGTGGTAGATTTAATTTCTGAATGTGTGCCATGTATTGTTAATTAAATTTATTGTTTTTTTACAGTACAAATATGGGTGAGAAATTTTAATTGGGCAAATTTTTTTGATAGCGTATCTTGAATAAAAATTAATAATGAATTTAATCGTTTTTGGTGCAACAGGCATGGTAGGAAAACAACTCGTTCAGCAGGCATTGTTTAACGATAAATTGGTAAAAGCATTTGGAAGAAATGTGTATACCACGGACTATTTACAAACAAAAAATCTTCAATTAGTACAAGGTGCCTTATTTGATGAAGATCAAGTATATCATGCCATTAAAGGCTGCGATGCAGTGCTTTCTGCTATTGGAGGGGGGACTGATGAAACAGACAGAACCCGTACTTTAGGTATTAAAAATATTATTAAACAAATGCAAAAAACAGGCGTAAAAAGAATTATTGCTATTGGAGGCTTAGGGGTTTTAAATGCAAGTGAGAATTCGATACTGCTTGATCATATTGATTACCCTATGGAATATAAAGCGGTGGGTTTAGAACATAAAAGAGCATTTGACTTATTAAATGAAAGTGGCCTCAACTGGACTTTTGTATGTCCACCAAATATTATCAATGAAGGCCCAACCGGCAGTTATATTACTAATGCAGATTATCCGCCAGAGCCAAATAAATACGAGATTAATGCTGGAGATCTCGCTATGTTTATGCTCAATGAACTTACCAAAAATGAATATCCAAAGCGCCGAGTTGGCATTAGTAATTAAATTTTGAATAAAAAAAACCTCCTCTATTTAATTAAAAACTAGCCTTTTATTTCACTTTACCTCAATAAAATTGCTGTATTGTACTTTAAAATGATTTATTAAACTAACTTGACCTCAAAGTGTTACTCATATATTTATTCTATTTATTATAAATACTAATTCCTCATGCAAAAAAAACACAAATTCTTAAAGCTTAAGAAAAAATGGAGTTTTATTTTCTTTTTCGTTATTTGTTTACAAGGCACCATTTTTAGTCAACCTTTTATACCTATTCCTATTGGGGGTTTCAATCATGATGTAGTTGCTGAAACAGGCACTAGTTCATTAACAACCACCACTATTGCTTTGGATTTCGTAGCCAGTTCAAACAAAGTAATGTATTCCAATACCTTTAGAACCTTGAATGGATTTGGTGGTGGGGGCTTACCCGATAATGGTACCATTACAGATGCAGCAGGCTCTTATCAGCTGGCTCCCTACAATGGATCTAATGTATTGTTATTACCCCGATCACAAACGGGCGATCTTACCATTAATACTCCGGCAAAATTTAAAACGATTAGAATATTAGGTTTTTCTACGGAAGGACCTAGTCTTATCAATGTAAGATTACATTTTACAGACGGGTCTAGTACCCTTGTATTAACCAATTATGTACTAGCCGACTGGTTTCCTGGCACGGCTAATATTGTACTAGCTGGCTACGGACGATGTGCAAGAGCTACACCTGCTTCAGATGCAGAGGGTTGGCCTAGCAACCCGAAAATGTATTATGTAAATATTCCATTGTCCTGTATTGATAAAAATAAATTGCTACAAAGAGTAAACATAACAAACGTTACAACTGCTGGAACTAATGCACCTTTTCCCAATACGGTTATATTAGCTGTTTCTGGTATAACAAATGCAGAGAATATAAGTTCTGCCATTACCCAAGCAACTTGTAGTACCAATGGCAGTGCAATGCTAACATTAACTGGATTTTCAAATCCAACCACAATAAGTTGGAACACTGTTCCTGTGCAAACCGGAGCAATAGCTACTAATCTACTTGCAGGAAATTACCAAGCAACAATAACCGATGCAAATGGATGTATAAGTATGCAAGCGGTATCGATTACTGCTACCAATAACTTAAGCATGACCGCTCATGCAGATACTAGTATTTGTCCCAGTGCATCATTCAATGCAAATACTATAAGTAATGCCACTACTTTCAGTTGGGTGCCAACTGCAGGCGTAAGCAACCCAGCTATTGCAAACCCTGTTTTATCACCGGCTACCACTACAACATATATCGTAACTGGCACAACTGGAACTTGCTCTGTATCAAAATCATTTGATGTAACTGTACAAACAACGATTACACTAAATGCACATGTCGATACATCGCTTTGTAGCGGCTCATCATTTTATGCCAATACCACAAGCAATGCTACCACATTCAGTTGGTCGCCAATTACAGGAGTAAGCAACCCTACTATTGCCAATCCAATTTTATCACCCACCGCAACCACAACTTATACTTTAACAGCAAGTACAGGTAATTGTACTAATGCAAAAACATTTAAAGTAACCGTTTTGCCAGGCGTAATCGTTAATGCAGGGCCTGGCTCAAATATATTTGAAGGATCTTCTTATCAATTGCAGGGAAGCGGAACTGCTGGCACCTATTTATGGACACCTACTTTGGCACTAAGCGCAACAAATATTTTAAATCCAGTAGCTAAGCCGTTAGTAACGACTACCTATACCCTAAAAATTACAAATGCACAGAGCTGTACTAATACTTCAAATGTTACCATACAGGTTATTCCTTATTGTGTAAAACCACTGAATGCTTTTACGCCAAACAATGATGGTTTTAACGATAACTGGTTTATTACAAATGGCAATTGCTTAATAAAAGCCAGTGTGCAGGTATATAATCGTTATGGTAGTAAGGTTTTTGAATCGGAGGATTATAAAAATGACTGGGGCGGAACATTTAAAGGGAAAGCATTGCCTGATGGAACTTACTATTACGTTATAAAATACGATTTAATAAATAGCACAAGTGTATTAAAAAAAGGCAACGTAACCATTATGAGATGATTATAAAAATATCAAAAAAAATATTTATGCACCTAATAAATTTAAAAACTTTTATACTTTTTCTGTCGGTTGTATTTTTTTACAACCAAGTAGAAGCTCAGCAACTTTACAAAGTAAGTAATTACATGGATCATAGTTTCATTAATAACCCAGCTGCAGTTGGTGCCCATGGGTTTGCTACAGTTGGCGTTGCGTATAGAAACCAATGGTCGGGTATTGAGGGTGGCCCTGTTACTACCGTTATATTTGGAGATACCTATTTATCAAAGATGAGCACTGGATTAGGTATAGTGTTATATTCAGATAAAACAGGACCAACAAGCCGCTCTGGTGCGGAGATTAATTTTTCATACAGCGTTAAACTAGACGATATAAACAACAAGCGAATTATGTTTGGTATGGGGGGAGAAATTTTACAATTTAAAGTAGACAAGTCTAAAATTGCTGATGCCATTCCTAACGATCCCCTATTGTCCTCATCGGGCAGTACAATAAAAGCAGATGCGAATGCTGGAATTTATTGCCGTTCAAATACACTTAATTTTGGCGTATCGGCAAAACAACTTATTCAGCCCAAGTTAAATTTTATAAAAACGACGACTAATCCAGAAGGGCGACTCTATCGTCATTACATGGCTACAGCTAGTTATAATATCAAAACAGATGAAGATAATGTGCTTCAACCGCATTTTGAAATACGCTTTCAATCTAATGCCCCAACAGATTATGAAGGAGGAGTTACTCTATATCATAAAGATAAATTTCATTTTGGAGCAAGTGCACATTACAAACAAGCTTACACCATTTTTGCCGGAGTAAAAATTGAAGATAAATTTTCTATTAATTATGCATACGATGTGTATAACAATCCAATTGGTATTTTCGAAACTGGTTATGCAGCACATGAAATAATGCTGCGATATCTTTTCGTAAAGTAATGCCAGATATAATTACTACCATGAATGAGACAGGAAAAGCATTACAAGAACTATTCAATAGGATACCAAGGAGACACTCTTTGGAAAATGTAAAAGATATTTACGCTGTACTAGACGAATATGAAAGCTTGTTAATAACTATTGAAGCAATGAATTCATTTTATGAGAAAAATATTTCCATATTTTTTGACACCTTAGAAGAGGTCAGATTAATTATAAAAAAATCAACAGATAATAAAGTATCAAAAAAAAATAAAGATAACCTATTTGATGAGGGGTCGGGCTGTTTAAAAGATAGCATGCAAAAATTAATAGAGGTATATGCAGATGGAAAGCGCTCGGCATAAAACTATTATCAACAGTAAATACTTAACATGTAAGCGAAATTGTTAACTATAAAAGATATTATGCAAACTTTTTAGCATCTTCTAAAAATTTAGCTAATCCAATATCGGTTAATGGATGTTTTAATAATCCCAAAATAGAATCTAACGGACAAGTACAAACATCTGCACCAGCCTCGGCACATTTGATTATATGAAGTGGATTTCGAATGGATGCAGCTAAAATTTCAGTCTTATATCCTTGCATAGAAAATATCTGACGCATTTGATGTATCAGGTCCATACCATCCCAACCACTGTCATCTACTCTGCCTAAAAAAGGCGAAACATAAGTAGCCCCTGCCTTTGCTGCTAGAATTGATTGGCCGGCACTAAATATAAGCGTACAATTAGTTCTAATACCATTATCGGTAAACCATTTTAGTGCTTTAATACCATCTTTAATCATTGGTACTTTAACCACAATATTTGGGTGAATAGCCGCTAATTTTTTACCTTCTGCAACAATGCCTTCAAAATCTGTAGAAATAACTTCGGCACTAATATCCCCATCAACCATTTCGCAAATGGTTTTGTAATGTGCCGTAACAGCTTCCTGCCCTTTAATGCCTTCCTTAGCCATTAAAGATGGATTGGTAGTAACCCCATCTAATATGCCTAGATCATTAGCCTCTTTAATTTGGGCCAGGTTTGCAGTGTCTATAAAAAATTTCATGCTTTTTATTGTTTAGTTAAAAAATAAATACCTACTGCAAAAGTAAAATAAATGAAAGAGTAAAATGGTAAATTCTTATAAAGCTAAAAATAATTAAGTATAATATTAGCAAAATAGTAATGAAAAGCATCGGATGTATTGACTTATGGGCGTAAAAATGGCAAGTTACTTACATCGCACCGCTCAACCATCTACCCTTGCTACCTTCCGGTCCTGGGGGAGTTCAATAGGAGCTGGCCGTATAAGACTTGCCGGTGCAAAGATAAGGAATGAGGTTTAAATTTTGTGGAATAATGTAAAAGTTATTTCTAATACCTAATTTCATTAAAACTAAGAGGCTTCTGTATTGAATTTTTTTTTATTTAAAAACTTAACCCTGGCTTATCTGTTCTCGAATTTATTTTGCCAACACCAATTAATTGATCTGCACGATCAGTGAACGATTTGTAATACATTAAAATTGTGTACCCGTTTTCTGTTTCCCAGTAATCACCTTCTAGATCATTCCGATTGGCCATGTTATTTTTATCAATTGCTATGTAGGTATAATTATAATATCCTTGTTTTAAAAAAGCTTTGCATTCATACACCCCTTTCTCTACATTAAAAATCATTTTTGTTTCGTCATCAAAATCGTAGTTCGTTAACTGACCGGATAGGTAAATATCTTTATCAACATAAGGCACCCCATTAGGAGGCATTAAACTAAAATATACATTTGCAAAATCGCCCTGCCAATATGGATTAATGGTTTCGTAGGTCTCAATTAAATACATCCCATTTAAATCTTTAAAATAAACATAGCGTTGTGCAGTTCTATCGCTATCAGTAAATAAAAAAATATCTGTCGAACTCTTTTTATAATCTGCTTTTTGTACCCGATCGCTTTGCAGTCGTAAACTCCTTAAATCGAGCCAACGCCACTCTTTGCCAGCAGAAAAAATGCAATTATTTTCTGTATTATACTCCAGCGTATTCCCTCTTACAAAAGTTGGTTTTATATCTTTTATTGAATTATCCCAGCGGTTATTTTGCAAAATAACTACTTTAATTTGCTGAGCTGCACTAAAGGTATTTAATCCATTAATATTAGCAGTAAATTGAATTTTTTGGTGTGTTTTAAAAAGCTGTGGGGTAAATGGTTGCATTACCTCACCACCAATAGAAGCTTTCTGTTCTAGTACTAGCATACGTCTTGTAAAGGACAGCTTTGAAGTATCTCCATCTAAAAAAACTTTTAAAATATAATTGCCCGACATGGTTAATGAAGTATTTCTATCGGGTATTGTTGCTTGATAGTGCGTATACCTTGTTAGCGAAATAGAAGAATAACGATAGGTAACAATTCGTTGCTGTGTAAACCCTTTGGTGTATAAAAAAGGACTAATATCAACCGGTTTCCAATTATAATCGCAAAGTTGAAAACTATAATAATAACTTTTTACATTGGCATCTAAATCATCAAAATTAAGCTCCAGTTGGTCTGTACTATTCATTTTATAAACAGGTAAGGATTCTTGATTACCATACATATGAAAACGCACTGCTTTAATATTGTCTTTATAAATAGCATCTGGTAATTGAGAAAAAGCTGTATTGCCATAAAAAAAAACAATCCCCCCCAGTAGGTATAATTTAAAGATTTTTTTACCTACTGTTATAAGGATGTTCCTTTTGTTAAATATGCCATGCAGAAATAAGGAGCTCGTGCATACCATCCCCATCTTTAACTCAACTACATTATATATTTTAACTTTTTCCATGTTATGTATAATGATTACGCTTAAATAAAATACATTTGTAAGATACCAAAAAATACGTTGTTTGAATGTTTCTATCTTCATAGCAAAACGAATAGCCTTTAACCAGCAAAAGACTTTTTCTAAATTCATCATTAGATTAGCCATTAGTGCCACCGCCATTAGTGTAGCCATAATGATTGTAGCCATGAGTTTTGTAAACGGATTTCAACAGGTTATAAGCAACAAAGTATTTAGTTTTTGGGGACATATACGGGTGCAACAAAATGTAGAAAAAAGAATAAGTATTGCCGAAGAATATCCCATAACTCAAAGTGATACCATTGAAAAATTTCTTAAATCATTGCCAAAAGTAAAATCGGTAGAGCGATTTGCTACTAAATCGGCCATCATAAAATATCAGGCAGAAATTGAAAGTGTATTGCTAAAAGGTGTTGACTATTCTTTTGATTTTATACGCCTACAACCATTTCTTAAATCAGGCAAATGGATTTCATTTAAAGATAGCAGTTATAGCAACGAAATTAACATTTCGACCTACACTGCCAATCAATTAAAAGTACAAGTTAATGATCGTATTTTTGTTTTCTTTTTTAGAGAAGATGGTTCAAAAATTGCACGCTGGTTAAAGATTGCAGGTATTTATAAAACCGCCATTGAAGAGTATGACAAAAACTTTGCATTGTGCGATATTAATTTAATTAGAAAATTAAACAACTGGCAGTCCGATCAAATAGGTGGGTACGAAATTTTCTTACATGATTACAAAGAAATAGACACAGTTAATAATTTTATCTATGCTGAATTACCACAAAGTTGGTATAGTAAATCTATAAAAGAAATTTATCCAAATATTTTTGATTGGCTTTCTCTTCAAGGCCAAATAAAAAATATTCTATTAATTATTATGATGGTTGTAGCAGTAGTTAACCTTATCACTTGCTTAATTATTTTAGTTTTGGAACGAACAAGGATGACTGGCATTTTAAAAGCTGTAGGGGCATCTGATTGGAATGTGCAACAGATTTTTTTATACAATACCGCTGTAATAGCAATTACAGGAATTGCTGCTGGGGCAGCGCTCGGACTTATTATTTGCTGGTTACAAGAAAAAACAGAATTTATTAAATTGAATGAAGAAGCTTATTACATGAATGCCGCTCATGCTGAAATTATATGGTGGCAGGTTTTATTAATTTGTATGATCACATTAGCGGTTTCATTTGCTACTTTAATTATTCCAACCCTATTAATAAAGAAAATAAAACCTGTAAAGGCAATTCAGTTTAGATAATTTTATTTTATATGCGAAAGAATAATGCCTGTTGCAACAGCTGCATTTAGTGATTCGGCGCCTCCTAATCTAGGTATAGTTATTTTTTTTGACGCTAAATTCATCACACCATCACTTACGCCATTAGCTTCATTCCCAATAATTAGTATTGCCTCCTGTAATTTTCCCATACTTTTAATATCATATCCTTGCAGCGATGCGGATAAAATTGGTACATTATTATTATCTTTCAACCAATCAATCAAATCGGTATAAATAACATTTACCCTTCCCAAGCTTCCCATCGTACTTTGTACCACTTTAGTATTATACATATCGGCACAACCAATAGAACATATGATATTTGTTATTCCAAACCAATCTGCAATGCGGATAATGGTGCCGAAATTACCCGGATCCTGAATTGTATCTAATACCAATGTAATTTTATTTGAAGTTGTAATTTTAAACCTTTGAGAACTTTTTTCAAAAATGGCCACCACACTATGCGAGGCTATTAAAGAAGATATCTTTTTTAGCTCAAAATCCTGTACCTCAATAATATTAACACCGCTAAGTGTAGCAAGTATTTTGCTATGCTGTTTTACCCAATCAGCTAAAGCAAAAATCTCTTTACAAATAAATTTTTTGCTATTAATTAAATCCATAACTACCTTCGGACCTTCGGCAATAAATAGCCCCGATTCATCTCTAAATTTTTTGTGCAATAAACTTTGGATATATTTGGTATGCGTTTTGCTTAACATAGTCACTATTAATATTTTATGACAGTTAACCCATTAATTAAATACAAAACTTTGCATCAATTGAAATGGATTTTTTTCATTTGTTTAGTTATTACCTCCTGCACTATTCCTAAAAAATTTCAAAAAGGCAAACCTTTTGTCATTAAAAACAACATCGAAGTTAAGCAAGGAAATTTTACTAAAGAAGAAAGAGATGCTTTAAAATTACGTTTAAAGTCACAATTAGACGATAGCTCCAGAATAAATATTATAGATAAATACTTCATCCGTCATATAATTGTTAGTCCGCCTGCTTTTGACAGCAATTCGGCTGCAAAATCAGTGAGAAATATGGAAACCTCTATGTTGCACTTAGGTTTTTATAAATCCCATGCTTCTTTTAAAGCAGACACCTTTAACTATTTAAAACAACAGCGTGTACATGTTACTTATCAAGTAGAAGTAAATAATCCTACAATAATTGATACATTTTTGTATATATTAAATAACCCTAATCTTCAAACGCTGGCTGTAAAAAATATGGACCAAAGTTTAATTAAAAAAGGGATGCCAGTTACAAAATCGGCCGTACTGGGTGAGTTAAACAGATTAGTTGATATTTACCGTAATAATGGTTATTACAAAATAACTTACAAAGATTTTTTAATGCGAGGTGATACAACCGTTGCTGCATTAACAACTATCACTGATGATATTTTTGAGCAGTTAAATTTATTAGCAGAAGCGAAAAAAGCAAGTGAATTTCCTGGTATAAAATTAGCAGTAGTTTTAAACCCTCCTGCCGATAGCAGTAAGTTAAGCCCATATTATATTAATAATATTTATATTTTACCTGATTATATAAATGGAGATAAGTTAACTGATAAATCTTTGACTGAAAATTATATCATTAAAAAAAGTTGCGACACTTGCATTGGGGATACAAGTTTTATTATTCGCTATCATAAATATTTATTTAGAAATAAATATTTAACCCGACAGCTTTTTTTAAAAAAAGGTAACTTATATGCACAAAATGATTTTTACAAATCTTTAAACAGTTTTGCAAAAGCAGGGACTTGGCAAAGCACCAATATATTAATTCAAGAAAATAACCAACAGGATAGTTTACATACAATTGATTTAATTGTTCAGTTAATGCCAAATAAAAAATATGGTTATGAGGCAGCATTAGAAGCAAGCTATTCTGCTTCTAGCAATACAAATAGTGTTACAGCTGCAAATGCAGGAAACCTTTTAGGATTATCTGGCAATATGTCTTTTATTAACAGAAACTTTCGCAAAGAAGGGATAAAAATGAGTAATTCTTTACGTGCAGGTATTGAATTTAATTTTAGATCTGACAGTAATAATACAAAAAATTTAATAAATTCAAACGAAGTTAGTTATACCAATAATATTGCTTTTCCTAGATTAATTTTTCCTTTTATACAATTTAATAAAGACAAGCATTTTATTAGTAGCGAGTCATTTATTACAACCACATTTTCGTATATTAATCGCATTAATTTATTCAATCTGCAATCGTTTAATTTTGGTATTGGATATTCGGCCACTACAAAAAAGAATAGGCAATGGATTTTTAGGCCATTCAATTTTGAATTTGCCCGACTTTACAATGAAACAGATAGTTTTAAAAAAACATTAGCCGACAACCCTTTCTTACGATATTCTTTCAACACATCTATGGTAGCAGGTTCCAGCCTTGGCTACCGAGTAAATAAAGTAAACAGTTCACATACAAATAGGCAACATAATTTTAAAATTAATATAGAAGAATCGGGGTTAATATGGGGGAGATTAGGAATTTTTAACCAATATTTACGGCAGTTTGTAAAGGGTGACATACAGTATATATATACTGCAACTCACCCTAAATCGGCTTTTATTTTTCGTATGTTTGGAGGCATTGGTATTGCTTCTAAAAAAGATACAACCCTTCCATTCTTTAAGCAATATTTTGGTGGCGGCAGTAACAGTATGCGTGGATGGCCTGTACGAGGAATTGGTAGAGGGTCACAACCACTTTCTCCATATGGATCAAATTCATTTAATGATCGTACAGGTGATATACATATTGAAACAAATATCGAATACAGATATACTATTGCCCAAATATTTTCCAATTCACTGGTGTTAAAAGGTGCCTTATTTGTAGATATGGGGAATATTTGGAATTTTAGAAACTCTATTCCTGGAGGCGGAACAGATAGCACACAATTTCAATTTAAAAATTTATACAAAGAAATTGGGGTATCTGCAGGAACAGGCATTAGACTTGATTTTAATTATTTTATTGTACGTTTTGATCTTGGCTTTAGGTTTAAAAAACCTGATGTTATTAAAAATGATGGTTGGCAAATACTGGATATCAATTTTAATAACCTCTTTAAACGGGGCGAGCGTTTACCGGATCCTCTTAACCCTGGCAAAACATTTAATGATAATCGTTATAAAAAATGGCGTTACGAAAATTATAACCTCACTATTGGAATTAGTTATCCATTTTAATAAAAGCAAAATTTTGGGTAATTCTGCCAAATAAAAATGCTTAATTGTACATAAAAGCAAACTGCAAAATATTAATGAGACAAAAAATTAAGTAAAGGGATTCGCTAAATCCAAAAAAAATCATTCGTGCGTCACAAACTTAGGCAGAGAGATACAAAAAATGGTGAGGAAATATGCTATGTATTCAATTAGGAATTGATTTTTCAAAATCTTCCATACTTAGGGCAGCATCATTTTTAAAATCACCAATACTTGTACGACACAAACTACTCAAGTAACCACCACAACCCAATGCTGCACCATAATCATGGGCAAGACTTCGTATATATGTACCCGTGGAGCAAACTACTTTAAAATAAATAACAGGTAACCCGATTTGGGTTATTTCAAAAGACTTAATATGAATACTACGCGGTTTTAATTCAACCGTTTCTCCCCTCCTAGCGAGTTCGTATAAAGCAACACCATTTTTTTTTATGGCGGAAAATATTGGAGGTAATTGATCGATATCGCCAATAAAATTTTCTATTTTTTCTTGTAGCATGTCTATTGTAACAAAAGAAAAATCTTTAGGTTGCTCAGGCTCGCTCTCTAAGTCGTAGGTTGGCGTAACGGCACCTAGCGTAATGCTACCGACATATTCCTTCTCTTGTGCCATGTATTCGTTTATTTTTTTGGTAAACTTACCGGTGCATATAATTAATAACCCTGTTGCTAATGGATCAAGCGTACCAGCATGCCCTATTTTTTTTATTTGAATTAAGCTGCGCAGTTTACGCACCACATCAAAAGATGTCCAGTGCAAGGGCTTGTTTATTAAAATAATCCTTCCATCTACATAAGGTTGCTGAATGGCAGGATCAATTGGAATTCTTTCTTTACGCTCTTGTTTTACGGGAGCTTCGCCAGATTGTATTAATTTGTTGGTATATCTTAACCGATAGGTTTCTTTGCGTGCCAAATCTTTTTTTTACAAATATAATAATATCTATTGCCTTCACCACAGCAAGTATACCTTAGCAAAGATTAAGCATAAAAAAGGTTCGTGAATTACGAATCTAGATATTTAGTTACTAATTACTTAATACGCCCTAGCAAACAAAACCCTTTGGCTACTTGGGTTTCCTGTTAAAATACATTTCCCCACTTCCAATTCGTTATTTAATGGAATACAACGAATGGTGGCTTTGGTTTGGTCTTTAATTTTATCTTCAGTTTCTGCAGTACCATCCCAATGAGCAGATATAAATCCCCCTTTTTCATCTAATAATTTTACAAATTCGTCCCAACTATTTGCATGGGTCGTTTTTTCAGTTCTAAAAGCAAGTGCTTTGCTATACATATTTCGCTGAATATCTTCAAGCAGTCTTACAATTACACCAGCGAGTCCATCCATGGGCATACTAATTTTTTCTTTTGTATCTCGGCGAGCTACTTCCACTACTTGGTTCTCCATATCACGCAGGCCCATTGCAATTCTAACAGGCACTCCTTTTAATTCATACTCTGCAAATTTCCAGCCCGGTCTGCTGTTATCATTGTTGTCATATTTAACCCTTAGGCCTAAGGCCTTTAACGAAGCCATGATTTCATTTACTTTGGCATCTATTACTACTTTACTTTCTTCCCCTTTATAAATAGGAACAATAATTACTTGAAATGGCGCAATTTTTGGTGGCAATATTAAACCTTGATCATCGCTATGGGCCATAATTAATGCCCCAATTAAACGGGTAGATACACCCCATGATGTAGCCCAAACATATTCTTGTTTATTCTCTTTAGTTAAAAATTGCACTTCAAACGCTTTCGCAAAATTTTGTCCGAGAAAATGAGATGTGCCTGCTTGCAAGGCTTTACCGTCCTGCATTAATGCCTCTATGCAATAGGTATCTACTGCGCCAGCAAAACGCTCGCTAGCCGTTTTAATTCCTTTAATAACAGGCACTGCCATAAACTCTTCCACAAAAGAGGCATACACACCCAGCATACGTTCTGTTTCTTCAATAGCTTCTTCTTTGGTAGCATGTGCTGTATGTCCCTCTTGCCATAAAAACTCGGCGGTGCGTAAAAAAAGACGGGTACGCATTTCCCATCGCACCACATTAGCCCACTGGTTAATTAATAAAGGCAAATCTCTGTACGACTGAATCCAATCTTTATAGGTGTTCCAAATAATTGTTTCGGAAGTGGGACGTATAATTAATTCTTCTTCCAATTTGGCATCCGGATCAACAATGATACCTTTTCCATTTGGGTCATTCATTAATCTATAATGAGTTACCACAGCACATTCTTTTGCAAAGCCTTCCACATGTGCCGCTTCTTTACTTAAAAAACTTTTGGGAATAAACAAAGGGAAATAGGCATTTACATGTCCTGTTTCTTTAAACATTTTATCAAGCTGATCACGCATATTTTCCCATAAGGCAAAGCCATAAGGTTTAATAACCATACAACCCCTTACGGCAGAATAATCTGCTAAACCGCCTTTAATAACTAAATCGTTATACCATTGGGAATAATCTTCTGCTCTTGTTGTTAATTCTTTACTCATTGTGGTTATTATTTTTTATCGTCTCTTTTGACACCATTTTAACAACATCAGTAGTAATTTTACTGCTAGTTGATAGAGGCTGTGCAGTTATGCAAAGTATTTGATAACTGCACAAAAGTAGTAACTTCAATTTTAAATACTTTAAACAAATAGTTATGAAAACTAAATATTTAATAATTGCTTTGTCTGTAGCGACTTTTAGCAGCTGTAGCACAGCTTATAAAGCTGGCCAAACACCTGATGATGTCTATTATTCGCCTGCAAGAGTTATGGAAAATGAAAATAAGACGGAAAAACAAAATGAAATAAGATATACAACTGCAGTTGATTATGAAATAAAAATGGGCATACGCGATTACCGATGGAGAGATTTTAGGAATGATTACGAATACCGAAATAGTCCTTATAATTATGCCACTTCTCTTACCTATAATTATGGTTATTATTATAACCCTTACTATTATCCGTGGGCCATTTATACCGGGAAAAGCACTTCTTCTACTCCAATAAACACAATGCCCCGAATGATAAATTTAAAAGCATATACAGGCTACAACCCCAAAGTTGCTTCGGGCAAAAGTACGGGTATGGTTACCTGGGCTAATCAATCATCACAATATAATAATAGTAATAGAAGCAGCACTCCAGCTGAAGGAAGACAAATTTTTATCCCTAAAAATAATAATACTTCATCTTCTTCAAATGATACAAGAAGCTATACTCCTGCGTCTAATAGTAGCAGTAATAACGGGAGTTCAGGTTCGGTAAGCAGACCATCACGAGGTGGATAAGGCATACAATTTACCTAATAAGCCATTTTAAAAAATAGAAGTTAACAAAAGAAAAAGATTATCCATGAAAATATATTTACTCTTTTTTTGTTTATTAATCCACGGTTTCATATATGCGCAGATACCTGAAGATGCCATACGATATTCTTTTTACCCGCAAGCAGGAACAGCGCGCAATATGGCCATTGGTGGTGTAATGGGATCGCTGGGAGGTGACCTTACTGCAACTTATGTAAACCCTGCTGGCATTGCTTTATACAAAACGAATGAATTTGTATTTACCCCCAGTTTATTTCTTAATAACAACAAGGCATCATTTAGAAATTCAAATTCTAAAAACACAATAAGTAATTTAGGTTTTGGTACAAGTGGCTGGGTTTTTGGATACAGCAACCCCAATGCCCCCAATACTAGTAGTGCATTTAGTATAGGTATCACACAAACTGCAAATTTTAATAACGAGCTGCTATATAAAGGGTTAAATAATTATAGTTCATTTAGCGAACAGTTTGCTGAAGAATTTGCAAAAAGCGGTTTCTCCATTAATGAAGCTTTAAATGCAAATTCTCGTTTTCCTTATTCCTCTGCTCCTGCTTTATATACTTATTTAATTGACAGCATTAAAGTTGGCAGTGTTACCCAAATAAAAGGTGCACCTGAATATATTTTAGATGCAGGGCAGGCATTACAACAGGAAATGATAAAAAAAACTAAGGGAGCTATTTCGGAACTAGCTATAGGATTTGGCCACAACAGCAATGATAAATTATTAATTGGCGGATCAATTGGCATTCCATTGGTAAATTATACCAGCAATACAATATTTAAAGAATCTGATACCTCGGCTAATACTTCCAATCATTTTAAAGAGTTTGAATATACAGATGATTTTACAACAAAAGGAATTGGTGTCAATGCAAGAGTTGGGATTATTTATAGACCACAAGATTATATTCGCTTAGGTTTGGTCATTCACACACCTACTTTTATGTTTTTAACAGATACCCGAACAACCACTTTAAACACACAACTTGAAAATCCGATTGCTTTTTTTAGTGTAAGCTCTCAAACATTTACTAATAACAAACCTGGTGAAGCAAAATATATTCAAAGCACGCCATTTAAAGCTATTATTAGTGCTGCATATGTATTTAGAGAAATAGTAGATGTAAAAAAACAAAAAGGGTTTATTAGTGCCGATATTGAATACATACAACATATGGGCAGCCGATTTAGCAGCGACAATGAAACTATATCAGACCAAGAAAAAATTTATTACAAGGCCTTAAACGAAGTTGTTAAAACCGATTATAAAGGCAGTTTTAATTTAAAATTAGGTGGTGAGCTTAAATTTAACGTTCTAATGGCAAGACTTGGTTTTGGATATTATGGAAATCCATATAAAAATAGTGCTTATAAAGCTAGCCGCATACTATTGAGTGGAGGCATTGGTTATCGTAATAAAGGTTTTTTTGTAGATCTTACTTATGTACATGCTAAGAGCAAAGATGTAAACTTCCCATACCGCTTAGCAGATAGAGCAAATACATTTGCCACACTTAAACAGCAGAGAGGAAATATTATAGCCAGCGTTGGATTTAAATTTTAACCTGTATTAATTTTGCTTAACCCTATCCTAAATTTATTAGAGGGCGTTTTTTATTTTTTTCATTATTGTATTAAAATCTGGTTCGCACCAAAGCACTTCTTCATCTTTTTTAAACCATGTCATTTGTCGTTTGGCATACTGGCGGGTGTTAATTTTAATTATTTCTACTGCATCTTTTAATAAAAGATCGTCTGCAAGATGTCCAAATAACTCACGGTAACCAACTGTTTGTAGCGCGTTTAATTTTTTATACGGTACCAATGTTTCTACTTCTTGTAAAAGACCAGCTTTCATCATCGCATCTACCCTACTGTTGATATTTTTGTGTAGTTGACCCTTAGGTAATTCCAATCCTATTTTAATAATATTAAAATCGCGTTGTTTTTTTTGCTGGGTCTGAAATTCAATAATAGATTTACCGGTAGACAATTTTATTTCCAATGCCCGCATCAACCTATGTGGATTTTGTATTTCGCCTTTGGCGTAATAAAGTGGGTCTTCTTTTTCAACTTGCTTTTGCAACCAATTGAGTCCTTCCCAATTATAATCGACATTAATTTTTGCTCTTACTTTTTCATTAACAACCGGAACTTCGTCAATACCATTACAAAATGTTTTTACATATAAGCCAGTGCCTCCAACTAATACAGCCACATTGTTTTGTTTAAATATTTCATTTATTTTGCCCAACGCATACTGCTCGTAAATAGCCGCATTCATTTCATCATTTATAGAATGATGGCTAATAAAATGATGTTTTACTTGCTGTAATTCTGAAGCCGATGGCTTAGCAACACCAATATTTAATTCTTTAAAGCACTGGCGACTATCTCCGGATATAATTTCTGTTTTAAACTGCAGAGCTACTTGAACAGCTAAGGCAGTTTTTCCAACAGCGGTTGGGCCAACAATTACAATGCAAGTTTTGTTCATGATATTATTTGAGTTTGTAAAGAACTCATTTTATGGGCAATTAAATAATTGATTAGGATAATTTTTAGCGTGGAATATTATGTTAACAGTAAGCAAGATTAAAATTAAAACCCATCGTTAGCTTCATCTCTTGTTGATTCTCCTTCGACATCGGTTTCTACGCCATCAACATCTTCGCCTTCTTCGCTATATCCATCAGATAAGGCATCAGGCCTTAAATCATATTTTTCTTCCATTTCAGCTAGGCGGCTATCTACTAATCCCTTTGTACCATATTGAGAGGGGGCAATTCCTTCGGTACGAATAATGCAAGGATAGGTTAGTTTAGATTCTTCTCCCTTATCTACGTTGATTAACTCTATTCTAAAATGCCAAAACTTATTAAAATCGTATTCATAAATAAATTTCTGGTTGGGATTACTAATCTCGGAACTAATAAAGGTATCTGTCATTATTAATGGATCTACTTTATAGACCTTTTCATATTTGTCCAACGAAATTTCTCTTCCCCGTAACCAGTTATCGTTACTTCTGTAAAAAGTAGCTTTGTGGATTGAATCAAATTCAAAACTTTTTAAAATAGCTAAGTGAAGATGGAAAAAATTTTGCGTATGCTTTATCCCAATATCTCGATATACACTATCATCATCTTCCCAATAAATTCTAAAACGTAAAATAGCCATAGTGTAAAAGTAAGAATTAATTAGGTGATTTAAGGATTAGTTAATTTAACGATTTGGAGATTAGCAAATTCCTAATTCCTTTGCCTTAAGGAGCATAAATGCATAAGCTGCTTCATATTCATTTGGAATTATTCCATCTAGGATGGCTTCTTTTATTGCATTTTTTATATCCCCAACTGCACGACTTGGTGATAAATTAAAAGTCTGCATAATTAACTCCCCTGTAATTACAGGTTGCCAGTTACGCAAATGATCTTGCTCTTCTACTTCGGCGCAACGCTGGCGAACTATTGTAAAGTTTTCTAAAAACCTTTTCACTTTGTTTTTATTTTTAGAAGTAATATCCGCAGCACACAAGGTCATCAAGGCATCAAAATCTTCACCGGCATCAAATAACAATCTGCGTATAGCACTATCAGTGATATTTTCTTTGGTAACACTAATTGGGCGTAAATGTAACTCTACCATCTTACGCACAAATTTCATTTTTTCATTCTGTGGCAATTTAAGTTTGCTGAAAATTTTAGGCACCATCCTTCCTCCAACCACTTCATGTCCATGAAAGGTCCAGCCATGGCCTTCTTCAAATTTTTTTGTAACTGGCTTAGCAATGTCGTGCAATACGGCTGCCCAGCGAAGCCAAAGATCGTTTGTATACTGTGCTATATTATCAACCACTTGCAGGGTATGGTAAAAATTATCTTTGTGCCCAATACCATCAATGTATTCAGCTCCAGCCAAATCAACCATTTGTGGAAAAATAATTTTTAAAAGTCCGCTTTTATACAAGAGTTCAAAACCAATTGAAGGCTTATCGCTTAATAAAATTTTATTCAATTCATCAGTAATTCTTTCTCCGCTGACAATTTTTATACGATTCGAATTTTTACCAATCGCTTCAAAAGTATTTGGGTGAATGGTGAAATTTAATTGAGAAGCAAAGCGAATAGCCCGCATCATTCGCAATGGGTCATCGCTAAATGTTTGATCTGGTGCCAGTGGGGTTTGAATATTTTTTATTGCTAAGTCATTAAGGCCGTTAAAGGGATCGATTAGCTGACCAAAATTTGATTTATTTAAACTGATGGCCATGGCATTAATGGTAAAATCTCGGCGATTTTGGTCATCTTCAAGAGTACCATTTTCAACAGCTGGTTTACGACTTTGAAAATCATAACTTTCTTTACGTGCGCCTACAAATTCTATAACCCCATTCCAACCCATATATGGTTTGGAGGAAACTAAGGTATTGTCAATTATTATTTGTGCAGTACCAAAGTTTTTAAAAAAACTGACGCCTAAATTAGGTCTAAATTTTTGAGCAACTTGTTGAGCCAACTCAATACCATCACCCACACAAACGATATCCATATCCTTAGTGTTTATTCCTAATATTTTGTCTCTTACAAACCCCCCAATTAAGTAGCAGGGTATGCCCAATTCCTCTGCGGAAACAGCAATTTTATTTAGTACCTCTAATTCTTTATCGTTACAAACTATATGCATGTGCTGCAAAAGTAAGGATTAGGCATTAGCTATAAGCAATATACCCAACCTAACAGCAACCTCTTAACTATTAAATAGCTTTACTTAAATATTAAGTTGGCATAAATATTGACCTATACAAAGCCCACACAAAAAACTAATAAATAACAGTGTGTTTTGACATTTTGACTATATATTTGAAAATTATGAATGACAATTTTTATTTGCAAGGATCGGAAGAAGAAATGGAGTTTATGCCAATCATTCCACTAAATGAAGATGATGACGGAAGCACTGATGATCAATCTATTCCAGAGATTATTCCACTTTTAGCTTTAAGAAATACGGTACTATTTCCAGGAGTAGTAATTCCTATTACGGTGGGCAGAGATAAAAGTATTAAAGCAGTAACTGATGCCTATAAGGCTGACAAATTGATAGGTGTTGTAGCTCAAAAAGACAGTACAGTTGAAGAACCAACAGTAAGTGATTTAGAAGACATTGGAACAGTTGCAAAAATTGTCAAACTCATAAAAATGCCTGATGGGGGAACAACCATTATTATTCAGGGACGGAAACGTTGCAAGATTGAAGAAATAACAACTGACGATCCGTATTTTAAAGCGAAAATTACGATTTTAACTGATGAGGTTTTAACAGACGACCCAGATTTTGATGCTATGATTGGCAGTATTAAAGACTTAGCATCTCAAATCATTAACTTGTCGCCTAATCTACCCAGTGAGGCTGCGATCATTTTAAAAAATATTGAAAACCCTGCTTTTTTAATTCATTTTGTTAGCAGCAATTTAAACAGCGATATAAAAGAGAAGCAGCGTTTATTAGAAATAAGTAGTATTAAAGCCAGGGCTGAGCTTTTAATGAATCTAATGCAGACAGAGTTGCAATACACCGAACTTAAAAATAAAGTAACCAATAAAACTAGGGCTGAGCTTGATAAGCAACAACGTGAATATTTTTTACAGCAGCAGATGAAAGCCATTAAAGATGAGTTAGGTGGCGATAATGTGGCAGAAGTAAAAGAAATGTTAAAAAAAGCTGAGACAAAAAAGTGGCCTGCAGCAGCAAAAGATATGTTTACCAAAGGAGCAGAAAAATTAGAGCGTATGCATCCTTCTACTCCTGATTACTCAGTTGTTTATAACCATCTAGATTTAATGCTCGATTTACCTTGGGATGAATACACCGAAGATTCTTATGATCTTAAAAAAGCAAAAAAAGTGCTAGACTTAGATCATTATGGAATGCAAAAAATTAAAGAACGCATTTTAGAATACCTCGCAGTTTTAAAATTAAAGGGTGATATGAAATCACCAATACTTTGTTTTCTTGGACCTCCAGGTATTGGTAAAACAAGTTTAGGGAAAAGCATTGCTGCTGCTATACAAAGAAAATATGTGCGGGTAAGTTTAGGCGGCTTGCACGATGAAAGCGAAATACGCGGTCATCGTAAAACCTATATAGGTGCCATGCCAGGTAGAATTTTACAATCAATACGAAAAGTAAAATCAAGTAACCCTGTAATGATACTGGATGAAATTGATAAAGTAGGTAGCGACAATCGGGGCGACCCCTCCTCTGCTTTGCTAGAAGTGTTAGACCCCGAACAGAATAATAGTTTTTATGACAACTATTTAGAGCTTGAATACGACTTAAGCAAAGTGCTGTTTATTGCTACTGCAAACAATTTAAGTAATATACCAGTAGCTTTACGTGATAGACTAGAAATCATTGATTTAAGTGGATACGCTGTGGAAGAAAAAATAGAAATAGCTCGACGACATTTAATGCCTAAGCAAAAAGATATGCATGGCCTTAAAGAGATAAGCTTTAAGTTAAGCGACACCGTGCTAGAAAAAATGATTCAGGATTATACAAGAGAAAGTGGCGTGCGTGAGCTTGATAGACAGTTAGCTAGCATTATGCGTTATCAAGCAAAAGAATATGTCATAAAAGGTAAACTAAAAGCCACCATCACCAGCAATGATGTAGAGAAAATATTGGGCAAAGCCAAATACAGTAACGACCTGTATAAAATTGCTAACATGCCTGGTGTAGCCGTTGGCCTAGCATGGACCTACGTAGGTGGAGATATTTTGTTTATAGAAACACAGTTAAGCGATGGAAAGGGCGAACTAAAACTAACAGGTAATTTAGGAAATGTAATGAAGGAAAGTGCTAGCTCCGCGCTCACCTATCTAGAAGCTAACTGCAAAAAATCGGATATAGACCCTGAACTATTTAATAAAAAAAATATTCACATACACGTACCAGAAGGAGCCGTACCTAAAGACGGTCCAAGCGCGGGTATTACCATGTTATCTGCCTTGGCTAGTGCTTTTACAGGGCGTAAAATAAAGCCTTATTTAGCTATGACGGGGGAAATTACCCTACGCGGCCAAGTATTACCAGTAGGCGGTATTAAAGAAAAAGTTTTAGCTGCTCGCAGAGCAGGGCTTAAGGAAATTATCATGTGCTGGCAAAATGAAAAAGATGTAATGGAAATAAACAACCAGTACATAAAAGGTATTAAATTTCACTACGTAAAAACAATGCAGCAGGTTTTAGACCTTGCACTAACATAAAATTATATAGCCGCGCAATTAAAAAACAACTTAAATAATGTAGTGGTTATCTAAAGCGTTAACAAAAATCCCCCTGATAGTTCAGGGGGATTTTTAATTTTAATACCAACGGCTGAAATCATTTGCCCCTTTCCATCCAATCTAGTTCCTTATTGGTAGTTAATGCCTGAATAATAGCAATGATAAAAAGTATGCCTACATTCCCTGCTAAATAAGCAAGACTGTAGCATAAGTAACCCGAAATATCAGTATTAAATTTGGTAAAAAATGCACCCATATCTAGCACTAGAACAACAGCACTAATTGCCATACCTATAACAAAAATTGTTTTTGAAATTAATCGCACAAAAGCTACTGGATGATTGCTAGTTCTTTTTAAAAAAATAACATATGCCATCGAAAATAAAGCTGGGGCTAGTGTTACCACACCTAGTCCGAAACTAATATCAATAATACTTGAAGAGACTAATTTAGAAAGACCATAAAAGGCAGCAATAATTATAGCAATCATTATTGGTACCGAAAGAAGCAATAAAAAAATGAGTGCGTACAGTTTAGAATACTTAATAAATCGATCTTCCATAATGATTTTAATTATACTTTAATAACAGCCTATATTTTTGCTATTTAAAAATAACTAAGGTTAGTTTTTGGTGTTAAAGTTAATAAGGTTTCGTACATCAGTTTGATGGTATTTTCTATATCAGATTTATGAAGCATCTCTACTGTAGTGTGCATGTACCGTAAGGGTATTGAAATTAAAACTGAAGGGCAACCATCATTAGAATAGGCAAATGCATCGGTGTCGGTACCGGTACTTCTACTAACAGTATGATATTGTACTGGTATCTTATTTTTAACAGCTACGGTCTGAACTACATCTAATAATTTGTTATGAACAGCTGGCCCAAAAGTAAGTGAAGGACCTTTACCGCAACTACAATCCCCTTCAATCATTTTATTAATCATTGGTGTTGTAGTATCATGCGTTACATCAGTTATAATAGCAATATCTGGCTTTATTCTGCGTGCTATCATTTCTGCTCCACGTAAACCAATTTCTTCTTGTACAGCATTTACAATATATAAACCGTAGGATAATTTTTTCTTATTCGCTTTCAGTAAACGAGCCACTTCTGCAATAATGAAACCTCCAATACGATTATCAAATGCACGCCCAATTAAATAACCATACGCTAATTCTTCATATCCTTCTTCGTAGGTTGCAACAGCTCCAATATGAATACCTAGGGCCTCTACTTCTTTTTTATTTCGGGCACCACAATCTAAAAATAGATTATCCACTTTAGGTTGTGTCTCCTTACTATCTGTATTGCCCATACGTGTATGAATAGCAGGCCAACCAAATACTGCTTTTACCCCTCCTTTTTTGCCGTGTACAATAACCCGCATGGATGGCGCTATCTGATGATCAACACCTCCATTACGTTTTAGGTAAATTAATCCTTCAGCAGAAATGTAATTCACAAACCAACTTATTTCATCGGCGTGGGCCTCTATTACCACTTTAAAAGCCGCATCCGGATTAATAACCCCCACTGCTGTTCCATAAGGATCGGTAAAATGAATATCTACCCAGGGTTTTACATAATCAATCCATAATTTTTGCCCTTTACTTTCAAAGCCTGTTGGAGAAGGATTATTGATATAATTTTTTAAAAACTGATAAGACTCCTTACTTAAAATAGACTTTGTTTTTTTTACTTTAGTCATAACATTATTTTAATTAATGCAAAACTACTTAAATACCTGCTATATAAGTGGCTAATGCCGAAAATAACATTAATCCGTCTACAATAAAATAATAAAAAAAATATCCCTGCTTTTTGGTGGCATAAAAATAAACAACCGATAAAGCCAATGTAGAAATCTGCAGAGCTACCAATTGATGCCATGCCATGTAATAATCATTATAAAAAAAGGGGGATATAAAAAGAATTCCGAAAATAATATATACCAATATTTTAAGCTGCTCTGGCTTTACATCTGTAGCCAAACTACGCAATCCCCTTATTTTATCAATTGCTTTATCTCTATTATCAAATATAATACAGAGCATTAACATAAAAAGAAAACGGTAACTAATGATAAATAAATCTGCCACATTTAACAGCATATATGTTTTTTTAATCGGCATAAAAGCCGTAACATAGGCCCAAGTAAATGAAAGTAAAATAGTTTTTAAACACCCAGCCTTGCGGGTAATTTGTAAAATTTTTATGGGCAAGATCGGAAGAGAATAAATTACTATTAATAAAACACTGGTTATAATAAATGACCCAGATAAGCCCGAGGTACAAAAAAAATACACCCCCCCCGTGGCAGATAGTATTAAAATAAAAAAAACTGATGTTTCTTTTTTTAACAGCCCGGCTACTGAATCTTTTTTTGTAAAAGAAATTTTACTTAAAATCCAGTAAGAATTATAGCTACCTAAAGTTGCAAAAAAAATAAACCCATACACAAATAGGTTATCATGCAACAACAATAATTGAGTGGTTTGATAAGCCATTGCTACCGCACAAATGGAAACAAAAATAGAATGCGACAAGATGAATTGAAGCCACTTCATTAAAAACAGGTAAAGTACACAGCATTAGGTGTTGTAAATACATTGCTCTTGTTTTTAGCAAAGTCTTTAACATAAAATTCAAAATACAAGGTATCTGTATGTAAAATATTACCAGGTCGAGGTTTACATTTAAGTACTTTTGTAATAGTAACATCGATATTGGCCTTAAAATTATTTTTTCCGGCCATTTGTAAATCTGGAAAAGGAAGCGAATCAAAAGTACTAGTAAGCAAATTTTTCATATAAATAAATGAAGTGTCTTTTGTAGTTATACCTAAATCGCCCTCTGCATCTGTAATACTTAAGGTTATAATCGGTGTGGCGCTATTTATCGCTAAACTTACCGCATTGTGCGATAAGTTTTCAAATTTTATTTGTGGGGCAGTTGTAAATTTATCTTTTGTACATGCCGTAAAAAATAAAATTGCTATGGAAAATAGTAATGAGTATTGCATCTTTGTGTTTTGTTTATCAAATTTAATGATTGCTGGTGAAAAATTACGTTAAAAATACGGAGCTAGGAAAAAAGATATTTGCTGTATCGCCAGAAAACTTTGATGCTTTAGCTATTGACTTGTTTAAATTTCAATACCAAAACAATCCGGTGTACCGTAAATATTGCGAAGCAATACACATAAATATTAACCAAGTGCTTACAATTGAAAAAATCCCTTTTCTGCCCATCTCTTTTTTTAAAACGCATGCTGTAAAGACAACTCCATTTAAATCGGACATCATTTTTGAAAGCAGTGGTACTACACAAACAGTATTACAAAGTAAACATTTTGTAAAAGACTTAAATATTTACCGCAGCAGTTTTACTAACTGCTTTGAAAAATTTTATGGATTGCCAAAAAAAAATTGCGTGCTTGGTTTGCTACCCTCCTATTTAGAAAGAAAAAAATCTTCACTAATTCTTATGGTAAAAGAATTAATGAAAGCAAGTAGCAACGATCTTAGCAACTTTTATTTATACGATTACAATAAACTGCATCGTACTTTAATGCATAATGAATTATTAAAAATACCCACCCTACTTTTTGGTGTTACTTATGCTCTGCTAGACTTTGCTAAACAGTACCCCATACAATTGAAGCATACCATCGTTATGGAAACAGGAGGTATGAAAGGCAGACAGGAAGAAATAACTAGGCAACAGGTACATATTTTTTTGCAAAATCAATTAGGTGTTGGCAAAGTGCATTCGGAGTATGGCATGACGGAATTATTATCACAAGCCTATTCAAAAGCTGATGGAATTTTTAACTGCCCAAATTGGATGAAGATATTAATTAGGGAGCAAGATGATCCTTTTAATGTAATTACAGCCAACCATTGTGTTGATAAATCAATTACTGGAGTTATTAACATCATTGATCTAGCTAATATATACAGTTGTTCTTTTATTGCTACCGACGATATGGGACGCTTAAGCTATGATGAAAGTTTTGAAGTATTGGGCAGAATTGACCATAGCGATTTACGTGGCTGTAGTTTATTGGCAATTTAATTATGTGTAGATTAAACCGTTTTTGGTGATATTATTTGCAATAAATAAAATTTAAACATTGTGGTTTTAAAATGGATCCTCGGGAAAAAATCTATGGGGGATTCACAAGATGTAATAAAAAAGCAGTTCTAAAAAGAACTGCTTTTTTATTACATCTTGTGAACTGGCTGGGACTCGAACCCAGGGCCCATACATTAAAAGTGTATTGCTCTACCAACTGAGCTACCAATTCATCCTTCCCATTTTTTTAACGGGAGTGCAAAAATAAGGTAAAAATATATTTAATCAATTTTTTTTAAAAAAGTTTTTACCATTTAAATTTTATTTTCAACATTTAGTTTGCTTACAGCCATTTAACTCACTTATTTTTGCCTATAATTAAATATATGACCACATCATTTTTTAAAAACAAAGTAGTTGCCATAACCGGCGGTAGCGATGGCATTGGAAAGGCATTAGTAGATATACTAATCTCAATGGGCGCAAACGTATCTACCTGTGGGCGTAACCAGGATAAATTATACGATCTACAATTAATTCATTCTGGTAAACCTTTACATACCTTAGTAGCAGATATTAGCCGGTATAATGATTGTAAAAATTTTATTGATACCACAATGCAGTTTTTTGGTGGTATTGATATACTTATTAATAATGCTGGTATATCTATGCGTGCCTTATTGAAAGACACTGACGTGGACGTTATTGAGAAAGTAATGGGTGTTAATTTTAACGGCACTTTATATTGCACCAAGTTGGCATTAGGTACTATAATGGAACGTAAGGGAATCATTGTGGGTGTATCATCCATTGCAGGTTACCGTGGACTGCCTGGACGCAGTGGATATTCTGCCAGTAAATATGCAGTAAATGGATTTTTAGAAGCATTACGAACAGAGATGATAGACAGTGGCGTACATGTTATGTGGGTTTGTCCTGGATTTACAGCATCTAATATTAGAAATGTGGCACTAAATAATGAAGGCCAGTCGCATGGCGAAAGCATCATGGATGAAGAAAAAATGATGAGCTCGCATAAATGTGCTGAATATATTTTACATGCGATTATAAAAAGAAAAAGAAACCTTATACTTACTTTTAAAGGAAAAGAAACTATTTTTTTAAATAAATTTTTTCCTACTCTAGCAGATAAATTGGTAAAAAAATTCTTTTTAAAAAATGGAAAACTTGTACGATAATTTTTTTAATAGTATTAAATAAAGTAAATTAAACAATAGATTAATAAAAACTAAATGCCTTTAATCACTTTTACATCCGACATTGGCCAAAAAGACTTTCTTATTGGGGCAGTAAAAGGACAAATATTACAGAGCAGTGCACAATTTAACATAGTAGACATTACCCATAACCTGTCTCCTTTTAATTACCCACAGGCGGCTTATGTTTGTCGTAATGCAATAAAAAATTTTCCGGCAGGCACTTTTCACCTCATTTTAGTTAATTTATTTGACGAGAAACCAGAACATATGTTACTGGCCGAGCACAATGGCCAATATATAGGATGTGGCGATAATGGATTATTAACTATGATCCTGGAAGAAGTTCCACAAAAGGTAGTAGCACTTGCCCTTGATAAAATACAACAAAAAAACACCATCTATTGTGCATCTATCTTTGCAAACGCTTTTAATAAAATAACTAATGGAAAAAAAATGGAGGAAATAGGTGATGCCAATATATCCATTCATGTTAAAGACCCTTTTGGACCAAAAATAGGTGTCGATTTTATTGATGGGCAAATTATTTTTATTGACAATTTTGAAAACGTAATTGTAAATATTAATAAAGAAGAGTTTGAAGAACAACGTAAAGGTAGAGGGTTTAAAATTATTTTTAAAAGAGATGAGATTATTGATAAAATAAGTGACTCGTATGCTGATGTAAGTGAGGGTGAAAAACTGGCACTTTTTAACTCGGCCGGATATCTTGAAATTGCAATTAATAAAGGGAATGCCGCTGGCCTATTGGGCTTACAGGGATTTTCCGAAAAGCAATTAGAGCAAAGTCAATTTACGAGCAGCCGCCTTTTTTACCAAACGGTAAAAGTACATTTTGAATAAATACAAACTATTTAGTACATGACTACTTTTTAAAGAGATGTATTTACTAATAATAATTATGGGCTTTAAAAATAAATATAATAATACAGGAGATGGTATTGTAAATAAAGATGCCGGCGCTAAAATAATTTCATTATATAAGTCAAAAAATGCCGTGTGGGTATTACTTTTTACCCTACTCATTTTAGTAGCTACCCTTACCTCAATTTTTATACTGAAGGATAATAACCATAAAGAAAAAAAATACATAATAATTAAACAGCCCCTTGATACAGCTATAAACAAGATTAACCAAACAGCAAATATAGTATCCGCATCAGCCACAATTTCGCTTAATACCTCTGCTATTTTCATAAAAAAAGACACCTCATCAGTATATAAAATAATAGAAAAAAAAATATCTTTTAATAAAAAAAAGGCTCCTAATTATTTCTTTAACACACAGGTTGTTAATGCCGATAACTTGCCGCTCCCTTTTGCCAATATCGCAATTAGAAAAGAAAACTTTGGCACCTACTCCGATGTAAATGGCATGATAAGATTGACATCTAAAGATAGTATTTTAAATATTGAAGTAAAATCGATTGGATACCAATCTATAACAAGTGTACTAGTTTACAATAAAGCCCAATCAAAAATAGAATTACACTATTATGAAGAAGTAAAGAATTTAGAATCGCCTCGTGTAACCATAATAACCGATATAAATTCATGTGCAGAGCCTATTGATGGATGGAAAAATTATAATACCTATGTAGCTAATAATTTAGATTTGCCTAAATCGAATATAAATAAAAGGCTTGAGGGCATAGTTGAATTTTCTTTTAATGTAAGGTTAGATGGAACTATTTATAATATACAATTTTATAAATCAATGGGTGCATTGTATGACGAGGCCACCAAACGAATGTTTATGGAAGGTCCCAAATGGAAGATTAAAAATATAAATACCCAAACTGTTCGGGTGCAAGTACATTTTTAATAAATTTATTACGCTAACAACCTACTATCCCAAGTTTAAAATAGGTAACTTTATGCCTTAAAAATAATTAATATGAAAAAAATAATAGTATTTGTAATAGCAATGGGCTGCTTTGCATTGATAAGTACAGCACAAGTTAAAATGCCGGTTCTATCCCCTACACAAACCATTAAGCAGGATTTTGGCATTGGTACTATTGAATTAAATTATTCGAGGCCAGCAGCAAGAGGCCGTAAAATTTTTGGCAATCTGGTGCCTTACAATAATTTATGGCGCACTGGTGCCAATGCAGCTACAAAAATTATTTTTAGCGACCCAGTACTAATTGATGGCAAAAAAATAGATAGTGGCACTTATGTAATGTACACTATACCGGGAATTGATAACTGGGAAATAATTTTAAATAAAGGATTAAAAAATTGGGGTACAGATGGATACAAAGAAACAGAAGATGTAATTCGATTTAAATTAGAACCTAATAAAATTAAAAATAAACTAGAGTCTTTTACTATGGATTTTTCAGATGTAAAACCTGAAAATTGTTTTTTAAATATTAAGTGGGACAATACTTCTGTATCCATACCCATTGTTGCAAATTTTAAAGATAAAGTAAAAGGACAAATTGAGACAGCTTTGAATACAGAAAAAAAACCTTACTGGCAGGCAGCACAATTTTACAATGAGTATGACAAAAATTTACCTGTTGCTTTAGAGTATGTTACCAAAGCAATTGAAACTAATAAAGAAGCTTATTGGATTTGGATTTACAAAGCAAAAATTCAAAAAGAAATGGGTAATATGGCTGGTGCTATGGAGAGTTCAAAAAAATCAATGGCCTTTGCCGAGGCAGCAAAAAATATTGACTATATAAAAATGAATAAAGACCTGCAAAAGACTTTAAAATAAATGTATTTATTTTAATTAATCAAGGTCTCTTATTTACTAATAGATTGAGATGTGGCTGCAATTAAATTTGCAAATAACCTATAAGCACCTGTTACTCCTGCAGGCATTTCCCTAAAGAAAACGAGACCCGTGTAAACAAATTTTCCTTTCCCATAATTAGTAACAATAAGGCTACCATCATGTACTTGTTCGCCAGGATCGTTCATACTCAAAATATGTGCATAGGCACTATCTGTTTTATCGGCATGATAAATACTTCGTTCTTGTATCCATCCATCAAAATCTTTTGAGGTAATTTTATTAGGAAAGTTTAATACCGGATGGTTGGGAAGTAAGAAAATAACTTTAGCACCCTCATCAGTAATGCGATTGCGACTAATATTAAAAGGATATGGTGCAATTTTAGCTTTAATTGGACCAATTTGATTGCTGGTATTGTATTGCACTAGCAAGACACCTCCCTCTTTTACATACTTCATCAACTCATCATATACGTTATTCATCCAGGCATTCGTATTGTATGCCCTTACACCAGTAATAATGGCATCAAACTGATTTAAATTATTGGTTTTAATATCTGCTTCTTTTAGCATCACCACTTGGTATCCCATTAGTTGCAAAGCTTCTGGAATTTTATCCCCTGCTCCAGAAATATAACCAACAATATGTCCAGCAATTTTTAAATCAATTTTAGACAACTTAGCAGTAGCATCATGAAAATAAACGATAGAGGGAATATGATCGTAATCAATATTTTTTTTATACTGATTAAAAATACGATCCCCATCACTCACTTGCAATTTTAATTCTTCCACCTCGTCTCCTTGTGTGCCTGTAAATGCGTAATCTGATGATTCATTATAGAAGATGCTATCTGGGCTGCTTTTAAAAAAATAGGGATTATTAGAGTTTTTAATTTTTTGAGTTGCGATTTTATTTACTGTATAAACTGATATTGCTGGTAGGTTTGATTTTATTTCTGTGTTTATTTGAACCGATTTATTATTAATAGCAAGAAAAAAATTGCCTTTATAATTCAACTCTACTTTCGGTAAAATAGTTATGGGTTGATACATCTCTCCTTTAACTGGATCAGTATATTTGTATCTTACTGGCTTAGTAAATTTAAACTCCTTACCCTCAACCAACATACTAAAAACAACAGAAAATGGGTCGCTTTCGCTCTTCCCAATCTTTTGTTGATCGGTAACATTAAAACTACCTTTATCCATTGTATTTTGGAGCCAGTAAGGTTGTGTAATTTCTGTGTTTGGTCTTATCAACATGGTATAAACCTTTGTAGCATTGACATTTTTTTTGAGTTGGTCAAAAATTACATAATCATCATTAAAATGAGCATCGGCGCTTAAAATAGAAGCACCCGAACGATTATTTATAACAAGATTTATTTTTAAACTATCACCCTGAACAGCGTATTGAGTATTAGTTGTAGCTTCAATAAATAAACCACTGCAGTTTTGTATCAGTTCTTTAATAGCTTCTAATTTTTGATTTTTCCAATACCTATCTTTTAAATTTTCTATTTGTGCATATAACCTTACCAATGCGGGGACTGATTTTTCAGGTTGAGATAAATCATATTTTTTGATAATTTCATTTACTATATTTTCAATATTGGCATCGGGTGTTTTTTGCCAGCCAATTTCCACGTTATCCAATAAAGTATTAACTGGAGTTTCGCCTTTTATAATTTTAAAATATTCGACTACGCTACCTCGCTGGGCAGGCACGCCAAAGCCTTGACTTTTGTGTTGACTTCTACTAGCAGCAGCAATTTCACCATAACTTTTACCTAACAGAGGATTGTAATCCCCGCACTCTAATTTAAACTGATCCTCTTTTATGGTATTAGTATTTCCAAAATTAAATGTGTTCCATAAAATTCTTTTAGCCTGCCATGTTGTTACACTTGGTAAATCATCTGCACCAGCGTATCCCAACTGTTCGGGAAATTTTGTTGGGTCAGCAGCCGCATCAAAAGCTTCTACAGCAAGCATAGCAGAAGCTGTATGATGGCCATGCCCCCCTTCGCCTGTTGTAGGAAAGCGTGTAATAATTACATCTGGCCTAAATTTTCTGATTATCCACACCACATCACTTAGTATTTTTTCGTGCCCCCAAAAGCGCATTGTTTCTTCTGGACTTTTGCTGTATCCAAAATCAAATGCTCGGCTAAAAAACTGCTCAGCACCATCTATTCTTCTTGCAGAAAGTAATTCTTGTGTTCTTATAAGCCCTAAATCAACGCCTTGCTCATCGCCTATTAAATTTTGTCCACCATCGCCTCGGGTTAAACTTAAATAGCCAGTGCGGTATAATTTTTCATTAGCTAAGTAGGTCAATAACCTAGTATTTTCATCATCAGGATGAGCCGCAATATATAAAACCGACCCTAATACATTAAGTTTTTTTAACTGCAATAAAATTTCTGAAGAAGTGTATGATTTAGGAGTTTGAGATTCTGCTTGACAAAAGAATAATACAAAAAAAAGAAATAAAATTTGTTTATATAAATACCTATTTCTAATAAGGCGTAAAAATAATAAAATGAATGGACTGATAAATTTTCTTTCTTTGATTTTATCTATTATTGATTTCATAATTTAAAAATTGGATAACTCTTTAAGGATTAAGTGATATTTTGGATAACAATAAAATGAGGACACTTTTATTTAAAAGTATAAATTATATGTAAAGAGTTTAGTTATGTAAAGTTATAAGCAATTGTGCGCAAAATTAGCATATAAAAATAAACTAAATCTTTAATTGCAAATATTTGGTTGTAAAAAAGTAATTTTGGTAAAATTATTAGTATGTATATACAAAAGCTCTTTTTTACAACAGCTATTTTTATGTTTGTTTGCATTTATGCGTTTTGCCAAAAACAAACAGGTAACAATAGTAATTATGTTCCTCAAAAAAAAATTATCTGCAACAACGGAGCAGTAGTTTCGGCACATTGGCTAGCCAGCAAGGCTGGTGTTGCTATTCTAAAAAAAGGCGGTAATGCTATAGATGCAGCTATTGCCACGCAGTTAGTCCTAGCAGTTGTTTATCCAGCAGCTGGTAATATTGGTGGTGGTGGGTTTATGGTAGCCCATTTTACAAACGGAAAAAATATCAGTTTAGATTTTCGGGAAAAAGCACCTGAAAAAGCTAGCAGAAATATGTACTTAGATAGTGCAGGCAACGCTCAAATTAATGCATCGCAGGATGGTCATTTAGCTGCCGGTGTACCTGGCACTATTGCCGGATTATTTGCTAGTATGAAATATGCGAAGCTTCCATTTGCAGTATTAATTGAGTCTGCCATTAACCTTGCCGAAAATGGATTTGCTATTTCTGCCTCACAAGCCAGATCATTTAACCGAACTAAAAAAGAATTTATAGAACTAAATTTTTCAACCATTGCGTTTGTAAAAGAAAATGAGTGGAAAGCAGGCGATGTTTTAATTCAAAAGGATTTAGCTAATACATTAAAACGCATTAGAGATAATGGACAAAAAGGATTTTATGAGGGTGAAACTGCCAAGTTAATTGTAGCCGAAATGCAAAAAGGAAAGGGAATAATTTCGCTGGAAGATTTAAAAAAATATGAAGCCAAGGAAAGGTCTGTGGTTGATTTTACATATAAAGGTTATCAAATAATTACTATGCCATTACCCAGTAGTGGCGGTGTTATTTTGCAGCAAATGATGAAGATGATTGAGGATAAAAATATAGCACTGATGCAATTTCAATCAGCTGCATCAGTGCAGTTAATGGTTGAACTAGAGCGAAGGGCATATGCCGACCGGGCTGAATTTTTAGGCGACCCTGATTTTGTAAACGTGCCCATTAATACTTTAGTTAGTACTAATTATTTAAATGCCCGTATGAAAGATTATGTACCTGGCAAAGCAGGCAGCAGTAAAAATACCATGGCAGGAATAATAAAAGAGAGTGAGGAAACTACGCATTTAAGCGTAACAGATATGGATGGCAATGCAGTATCAGTAACCACTACCTTAAATGGCGGTTATGGTAGTAGAACCGTTGTTGGTGGAGCAGGATTTTTATTAAATAATGAAATGGATGATTTTAGCATTAAACAGGGTGTACCAAATATGTATGGGGCTTTAGGGAACGAAAAAAATGCCATCGCACCAGGTAAACGTATGCTAAGCAGTATGACGCCCACCTTAGTTTTAAAAAATGGTTTCCCTTATCTTGTATTAGGCACGCCTGGTGGTACTACCATTCCTACTAGTATATTTCAAACATTGGTAAATATTTTAGAATTTAATATGTCAGCCGAGGAAGCAGTAAACAAACCAAAATTTCATCACCAGTGGCTCCCTGATATAGTTTCTGTTGAAAAAGATTTTGCAAAAAAGATAGTAAAACAGCTGGAAAACATGGGATATAAAATTGTAATTAGAGATGCTTGGAGCAAAACAGATCTTATACAAATACAAAACCATGCCAAAGGAAGCAAAACAATAATAGCGGTGGGTGATAAAAGAGGAGATGATGATGCACAGGGGTATTAATGACATAACTCATTAATTAGACCCTGTAAACAAAAACTCATCATTGCAGTTAAAAATTTATTCTTTTTAATTTAAATACACAAATACACGCCATATGTAGATTATGCTTTTTAACTATACTTTTAATTTAAAGTTTGTTACTGAATTTGCCTGTACAGGTAGTTATAAGTATTTTTACATATAATAATTTACCCTGCAAAGAATTTTAAACATATCAAAATGGATTTTACTCACACTGCTTTTTTGGGCTGTACTGGGTATAATATTAATTTATATAACCCCTGTTTATAAATTACTGGGGACTTTTACAATAATTATATGGGCAATATGTTGGAGCATATTATTTAAAAACAAAATACATAAAGCATCCTTTTTTACATTTTTTCTGCTATTTGCATTTTCACTTTGGGGTATTATACATATTAACTGGGTACAAAACTGGCTGGTATCAAAAGCAGCTAGTATCCTATCTAAAGAATTAAAAACAAACGTCGCGGTAAAACATGTAGATTTTAGTTTATTTAATAAAATAAAAGTCGAAGGTGTTTTTATTGAAGACCAAAAAAAAGACACTTTATTTTATGCCGGTGATATTAAAGTAAAAATTACAGATTGGTTTTTCTTTAAAACAACCCCTATTCTTACTTATTTAGGGTTATCCGATGCAGTTATTAACATTAATCGCAGCGATTCTGTTTGGAATTATAAATTTCTACTAGACTATTTTTCGAGTCCAAAAAAAAATACAAATACAACCGGATCTGTTAAAATAGATTTAAAAATACTAGACCTTAAAAATATTAAATTTAACCAGGTTGATCAATGGGTTGGGCAGAGCATGAGCGGATCTGTAAAAAAAATATACCTAACAGCAGATACTATTGATTTATCAAAAAAACAGATCGTAATTAAGCAAATAGAGTTGGATGAACCTACTTTTACATTATCAGATTATACAGGAAAAAATACTTCAATCACAGTAAAAAATTCAGTCCCTAGCACACCTTTTAGCACAGATAAATTACAAAGAGATATAGGTGGGTGGATGTTAATAGCTGATAAAGTTATTTTAAAAAATGGCACTTTTACTAATGAAAGAGAAACAGAACGTCTTGCCTACAATGACCGATTTGACGGACTTCATTTTAAATTTGTCAACATTAATGGCGAGTTAAATAAAGTTCTTTTTATAAACGATACACTCACTTCGAACATAAAATTATCGACTAAAGAAAAAAGTGGATTTGAAATCAAACAACTGATGGCATTGGTGAAAGTTACACCCAATATAATGGAGTTTAATAAACTAGATATTATCACCGACAAAAGTAGGATTGGCGATTATTATCTTATGCGTTATAATAATTTCAATAGCGATATGAAAGATTTTTTACACCGGGTTTTCTTAAAAGGCCGATTTGTAAATAGTAAAATACACACAGACGACATTTCTTATTTTGCTCCCGAATTAAAAAACTGGAAACGTACCATTTACTTTAATGGAAATGCCGTAGGAAGTATTGATAATATTGCAGCCGAAAACTTTACATTAAAAAGTAATAATACGCTAATTAACGGAGATATTTCTTTAAAAGGATTGCCTGATATTTATGGAACTTTTATAGACTTTAAAGCAAAAAGTCTACAAACCAATTACACCGATATTTCAACATTAGTACCCGCTTTAAATAAGATAAATAAGATACAATTACATACACTAGGAAAAATTCACTTTAAAGGAAACTTTACCGGCTTTATTAAGGACTTTGTAACCTATGGCAACTTAAGCACGGCTTTAGGTAATTTTAATGCGGATATTAATATGAAACTGGAGGATAATCAAAAACCTATTTACTCCGGCAAAATATCATCAGCAGGCTTAAATCTTGGTCCTTTATTTAATACGCATCAGCTTGGCAAAATGGCATTAAATGGCAAGGTAAAAGGAACTGGATTTACTTTAGAAACTCTACATACCGATTTTAATGGAAAAATACAACGCGTTGAATTTTTGGGATACCCATATCAGAACATTTCGATCAACGGTTTGTTTATTAGAAACTTGTTTACCGGCAACCTAAATATAGATGATCCCAATCTTGTAATAAAAGATCTTAATGGATTTATTAGTTTGGCTGGAGATTCCAGCAAATTTAATTTTGATGCCAATATGCAAAAAGCTAATTTAAAAGAATTAAAATTTACAAAAAAAAAATTAATCCTCTCCGGGCAAGTAAATGTTAATTTTATTGGCACCAACATTGACAATTTTTTAGGTGCCGCAAAAATGTATAACGCTACCTTAATGGAGGATAGCGCAAAGCTTTCTTTTGATTATTTAACTCTACGCTCTTCTATAGAGGGAGTTGATAAAACATTGACAATAAAATCTAATGAATTAGAGGGCTCGCTTAAGGGCCAGTTTAAAATACTAGAATTACCCGATGCATTTAAAGTTTTCCTTAACCGCTACTACCCTTCTTATTTTGAAAAGCCTATTCTAAAAACCGAGGATCAAGATTTTTCTTTTCTTATTAAAACAAAGGAAGTGAATGAATATGTACAATTATTTGATCAAAGATTACAGGGCTTTAACAACGCTGTTTTTTCTGGTAATCTTAAACTTGCTAAAAACGAATTTAATATAAATGCAACAGTACCAAAATTTAGTTATGACGATAAAGTATTTGAAAATATAATTTTATCAAGCAAAGGAAATGACGATAGTTTAAATACAAAAATATTAGTAAAGAATTTTAACATTACAGACAGTACTAATTTTCCAAATACTCAATTAATACTAAACTCTAAAAACGACGTTTCAAATATTCAATTATCCACAAGTGCCAGTAAAACATTAAGCGATGCACAATTAAATGCCAGAATACAAACCTATAACGACGGAGTTAAAGTTCATCTTTTTCAATCATCTTTTATATTAAATGATAAAAAATGGAACCTAGGAAAAGACGGAGAGGTAACCCTTCGTAAATCCTATGTAGAGGCTAATGATGTTCGATTTACACAAGGCAATCAAGATATCGTTATATCAACTGAGTTAGATCAATTAACAAATCAAACTAATTTAATTGCTAAATTACAAACAGTAAATATTAATGACTTTACTCCTCTATTTTTAAAACAGCCCAGATTAGAAGGCTTGTTAACAGGCACTATTAAATTAAAGGACCCGTTTGGTAAACCAATTATTGAATTTGATACAAAGACCGAAGCTTTTAGATTAGACAATAAAGAAATTGGAAACCTACAACTTATTGGCAATGTAAACAGTAATAGTGGTCTAGTAACTGCAACAGGCGCTGCCGCAGGAAAACTTTATAATTTCAATATTGATGGTAATTATAATTACAAAGACACATCAGCAAATCAAATGAACTTTATATTTAATGCTAAAAAATTCGACATTAGTATTTTAGATAATTACCTTGGCGGAATTTTTAATAATATGAAAGGGAACTTAATTAGTGATTTAAAAGTTTATGGTGGTCCCAATCATAAATATGTTACGGGTACAGTGAATATAACAGATGGTGAATTAAATGTAATCTATACACAATGCAAATATAAATTTAGCAACGAAACTATTCTTTTTAATCCTGATGAAATTGATTTTGGCTTACTGCAGCTAAAAGATAGTTTGAATAATACAGGAATCGCCGGTGGCAAATTACAACACCATTTTTTTGATCAATTTAGTTTTAATAACATTCGTTTTGAAACAGCAAAAATGCTTTTGTTAAACACAAACAAAAAAGACAACAATCAGTTTTACGGAAAAGTAATTGGTAAAGCTGTAATGACGCTTAACGGACCAATTTCGGATATGAGAATGAACATAACTGGTGAGCCATCAAAGGTGGATAGCAGTCATATATTTATTCCCACTAGCAGCGGCAGTGAGGAATTTGGCAAAATTGATTATATAGATTTTATACAGTATGGAAGTAAAATGCAAGACGAATTTAAGAATAACCAAGAAACTAATTTTTTGGTCAATATGAACTTAACGGCTAACCCTGCTTGCAAGATAGATGTAATACTAGATGAGATAACCGGTGATATTATTAAAGGACAAGGCAATGGATTAATAAATATTATTGTAGGCTCTAAAGAGCCTTTAACCATGCGTGGTAAATATGACATTACCGCTGGTGAATATAAATTTAATTTTCAAACTTTTTTACAAAAATATTTTACCATTAATAAAGGTTCTATCACGTGGAATGGAGATCCATATGAAGCACAAATAAATATTGATGCAGAATATTTGGCACATAATGTTGATTTAAGTAGCTTGGCTACTAGCAGGGGTAAGTTTCAATTAAAATCTAATTTAAATATTATTGCACATCTTACTAATACATTAAAGGCTCCCAAAATTAATTTCGATTTTGAAATTCCGGAAAATCAGCAGACAGATTATTCTAAAGATCCGGTATTGTTAGAAAATCTTAAAAAGTTCTCTAAGGATGAAAATGAACAAAACCGGCAGGTAGCATCGCTATTATTATTTAACAGTTTTATCAATGATAATAACATTGGTTTTGGTGCGTCTACAGCTTCTTTTTTGTCAGGTACAGCGGGGCAGGTAATTTCAGGATTTTTAAGTAATCAGTTAACCAAAGTATTTCAAAAATTATTTAAAGATCCTACGCTTACCCCGTACCTTAATTTTAACTCAAGGTATAACTTAACCAGCACCGAGCTTATTAATGCATTAGAGGCCTCTGGTAATTTTGGCTTTATAAAAACATATTTAGATGGTAAATTAGTGGTATCGCTGGGTGGTAATATTGATTACAACAACCCCTATATTTTACAAGCAAGAAATACAAACGTTTTACTAACACCCGATATTACCGTAGAATATATGTTGTCGAAAGATGGTAAATTAAGAATTGTTGGATTTAACAGAACTATGGTAGATGCCACTATAGGACAACGCAACAGAACGGGACTTCGCCTGAGCTTCAATAAAGATTTTGATAAATTAACCAAAGCCGAAAGAATGAAAAAGCAGGAAAAGAGAAAAAAGAAGGGGCTGAAAGGGTAAATGATTTTGATGGATTAGATGCCTTAGTAGGCCCACTGCCAAATCCTTCCAATAGCTATCCGAATCAACCACTAACTCCTAACTGCTTCCTAGATAACAATTTGTTAATAAAAGTTATTAATAAAAATTGTTTGAATTCGACTTTATTTTGTTTCTTTGCCACGTAAAACAAACAATTATGAGAATGAAAAAAATTGCACGTTTATTAACGTTAGTTTTAGTTATCCCATTTGCCTTAACTGCACAGGTTACTACCAGTAGCATTGGAGGATATGTAAAGGGAACAAAAGGCGATCCTTTGGATGGCGCAACCATTAAGGTTTTTAACCCTCAAAACGGAGCTGTTAAATACTCAAAAACCGATAAAAACGGTCGTTATTTAATCCCAAATCTTGACCCAGGTGGTCCTTATACCGTTACCGTAACTTTTGTAGGACAAACTATTCCTGAAAAAAACAATGTTACACTTCAATTAGGAAGCACCGAATTGCTAGATTTTGCTGCTCAAACACAGTCTAATTTAATGGAGGCTGTGGTGATAAATAGTCAGGTTACCCGTACTATAAAAACAGGTACTTCTTCTAACTTTAACCAGCGAGCAATTAACAGTTTACCAAATATTAGTCGCAGTTTAACTAATATTACTTCATTAACGCCACAAGCAGGTGCAGGAAGTTCATTTGGTGGAAGAGACGGACGTTACAACAATATCCAAATTGATGGGGCTAGTTTTAATAATAATTTTGGATTATCTAGCAACCCTTTACCAGGTGGTGCTGTGTCGCCAATATCTTTAGATGCGATTAGCGAAATATCGGTAAGTGTAAGTCCATACGATGTACGTGAGGCAAACTTTACAGGTGCCGGAATTAATGCAACCACTAAAAAGGGTACCAATAAATATACAGGTGCTGTATATGGCTATTACAGAAATGAGGGGTTTTTAGGAAGAGAGGCAGTAGGACAAAAAGTGCCAACTGTTGTTAAATCTGCCTCTAAAACAATGGGTGCAATTGTAGGTGGAGCAATCATTAAAAATAAATTATTTTTCTTCTTAAGTGCAGAGTCAGTAGATATTAATATTCCTGGAATTAGCTGGAAAGCAAGTCGTGGAGCACCTTCTGGTAACCCCAATGAATCAAGAGCGCAGGCTGCAGATTTAGATGCAGTAAGTGCTTATTTAAAAACTAATTACGGTTACAATACAGGGCCATACGAAAACCTAGGAAACTTTTTTACAAAAAATAAAAAACTTTTAGGCCGACTAGATTGGAATATAAATGACAAGCATACGGCTTCATTTAGATACAACTATTCTAAAACTGATGATGACCAGTTGTTAAATGGTAATAGTGCCCCTAATCCAAGAAGTTCAAGTAACAGATGGAGCAACAATAGTATGAGCTACGAAAACTCAAACTATGCCAACACAAATGTTTTGTCGTCTTACGCGTTTGAAGTTAAAAGTAATTTTAACACTCGTTTATCTAACCAGTTAATTGCTACCTACACACAAGCCAATGATCCAAAGAGAAGCACTAAATCTGCAGATTTTCCTTTTATTGATATTTTATCAGGTGGTGATGCCTATATAAGTGCAGGGTACGAGCTTTTTTCATACAAGAATGATGTTCAAAATAACACGTTAACTTTTAATGATAACGTAACATACAATACAGGGAAACACACTTTAACAGGTGGTGTTGCTTACGAAAAGATATATGTAAAAAATCAGTTCATGCGCTACGGCACAAGTTATTATCGTTTTGCATCGGTATCTGATTTTCTTACTAACAAAGCGCCTACTGCTTATGGTTTAACTTATGCTTACGCAGGTCAAAAGCCTTATGTTGAGTTAGATTTTGGCCAAGCAAGTCTTTACTTTCAGGACGAAATTAAATATAACGAGCGTTTAAAATTCACCATCGGTTTAAGAGCTGACAGGCCTTTATTTCAAAATTCATTAACCAACAATCCAGCTGTTTCGGCATTAACTTTTGCTGATTTAGGTGGAAAGCCTTTAAGCCTAAACGTTGGTTCGTGGCCAAAAGAAAAAACATATATTAGTCCTCGTATTGGATTTAACTGGGATGTAAACGGAACAAAAGATTTTATTATTCGTGGAGGTTTTGGCATATTTACAGGAAGGTTCCCATTTGTATGGTTTACCAATCAGCCTACAAACAGCGGTGTAATTCAAAATACGGTTGAAGTAACAACTGCTAGTACTTTAACAGGTTATTTATTTAACCCTAATCCACAGGCTTATGTAGGTAATTTCCCATCTGCTCCTGGCACAGCGTCTCCTGGATCTATAGCTGTTGCTGATCCTAACTTTAAAATGCCACAAGTAATGAGAATAAGTGCTGCTGTCGATAAAAAATTAGGCAAGGACTGGTCAATAACTTTAGAAGGTATTTATAATAAGGATATTAATGCATTAATACAATATAATGCTAATCAAAAAGCTCCTATCGGTATTACTTATGGAGCAGGTACGCGTCCTTTGTTTGGCAATATTAATGCAACAAGAAGATACAATACTGGTATCTCTGAAGCTATGGTATTATCAAATACTAGCAGAGGTTCTGCAGGCATATTTACTGCACAAATTTCTAAGCGTTTCAACAAAAACTGGGATTTCTCTGTTGCTTTTACACATACTGAATCAATGGATGTGAGTGGTAACCCAGGTTCACAGGCATCAAGTGCATGGAGCAACATACAAAGTGTTAGAGGTAATAACGATTTAGATATGGCTTATAGTGATTATGGCACGCCAAACAGATTGCTTGCTTTTGCATCATACAAAGTGAATTGGTTAAAATATGCAAGTACCAACTTTACTTTAGTGTATATGGGTTATGAGCAAGGACGTTATAGCTACAGATATTCAAATGATTTTAATCAAGATGGTATAAGCAGCGATTTAATGTACATTCCTAGAGATGCATCTGAAATTACTTTTGTTACTAACGGAGCCTTTAGCCCAGCACAACAAACTGCTGCTTTCTTTGCTTATGTAGATCAGGACAAATACCTAAGCAAACACAAAGGACAGATAGCTGAAAGAAATGGTGCTAAATTTCCATGGTTTAGCAATTTAGATTTAAGGATATTGCAGGATATATTACCAATTGCTAAACATAAAAATTATGGTTTGCAATTAAGTATGGAAATTGAAAACTTTACCAATTTACTTAACAACGATTGGGGAGTTACTAAAAGAACAGTATATAGCAATGCTGCTATATTAGCAGTTAATACTGCTCCTACAACAGCGGCTGCAGCAACATACAAAATGAACTTAGTTAGTGGCGTATTGCCAACAAGCACCTATGTAAGTAATATTACAGTAGGTAACACTTGGAGAATGAATTTAGGCTTACGTCTTAATTTCTAATTCTTATTAAGTTAAACTTAATAAAAGAGGCTACCCTTAATCGGTAGTCTCTTTTTTATTATATTAAAAATTATTTATTTTTATTTTAAAGCACTACTCCATCCCCATTTTAAAAAATTGGGAAAAGCAATATCCCAGGTAGCCAAATCATGGCGACCTTCTTTTAATTCTAGATATTTAATATCCGTATTTCTGTTATACCCCTTGTGCCCCAGTATGTCAACAAAACTAAGGATATCATCAATGGCATCAATAACCCCATTGTTATTTCTATCAGCCACTTCATCAAGCGTGCCCACTTCAAAAAAAGAATTTAAGCCAGGGATAAAATTCAGGATTTTGTTTTACTTTTTTGTGCATGATTCTACTTACAGATTCATCAAAATCATCTTCATCCTGATCTTTATCACGCCACCACAAAGATCCACTAAAAACGCCCATGTTGCTAAATATGGCAGGATGGTTCAAAACTATGTCAAGTGCGCACAATCCCCCTGCGAAAATCCGGTAAAATAGTTTTTCTTTAAACCATATATAGATAGATAATTGGCTTCGGACATAAGACATTAATTCTTCTAGGATAAAGCGATTATAAAATGCATGGACACCAAACCCTGTCCTATATTAATTAAAGGCAGACTAACATTTGTGGCATGTAAGGAACTCGGTGGAAAATAAAAATCAACCTTAACATTACTATTTAAGAAAAAAGAAGAAATAAGGTGATTCTTAACTAAAATATTGTCCTCCTTCAATACAAACATAGCATCAAGAATACGCAATTAGCCAGTAATTTTGCAAGAGCAATAAATTGAAATTATATCATACCTTTTTTTCAACTTGCTATCTTTGCTTGAAATATAATTTGTTTAATTGATAGCTAAAAAATATATTTGAATGGGTTTGCAAATTAGCAATAAGTACAATGAATAATAAAATGAAAAACCTTGTATGGAAAAAATAAACATATTATTTGGGTTATGATTTTAATACGGTTGAGTTAGCATTGCGCAATGGGGTACACTATGCCATAGATTTTTGTAACCCTTCGCCAGATGCAGAAGTAAGCAGTGTGAGAGAGAAAAATTTTGAATGTGTTGTAGATACTACTGCTACCTATGCTATAGAAAAAGCGAAAGATCACAAAGACCGTATAGATAATTTAACCTGAGGATATTATATAAAAAATAGTGCTTAAAAAAGAAATTATATTAATAATGTTTTATTCCAATTAATTCAACAGTACTAAATTCATCAGTATGGCAAATATTTCTTACAAGCATTTTACTCTTGGTATAGAGGAAGAGTATATGGTTGTTGATCCAACCACGAGGGAGCTAAAGAGTCATAATCAACGTATAGTGCAAGAAGGGCAGAAAGTAATAAAAGATAAAGTAAAAGCAGAGATGCATCAGGCTGTGGTGGAAGTAGGTACAGATATTTGTAGAGATATTGATGAAGCTTTAGTAGATGTTAGCACTTTGCGTAAAACCATCAGTGGTATAGCCGAGGAGCTTGGTTTTTGGGTAGGAGCATCTGGTACGCATCCTTTTAGTCATTGGCAGCAGCAATTAATTACCGAGCATGTTAGATACAGTGAAATTGTAAATGAATTACAAGAAGCTGCGCGCAGCAATTTAATTTTTGGGTTACATGTGCATGTAGGCATGGAAAACAGAGAGATGGCTATACATATAGCTAATTCGGCTCGTTATTTTTTACCGCATATTTTTGCTTTAAGTACTAATTCTCCCTTTTGGGAAGGCAGGACTACAGGTTATAAATCATTCCGAACCAAAGTATTTGACAAGTTTCCCCGTACAGGAATTCCGGATTTTTTTGATAGTATAGAGACTTATGATAATTATATTAAGTTGTTGATAAAAACTAATTGTATTGATAATGCAAAAAAAATATGGTGGGATCTTAGGGTACATCCATTTTTTAATACTGTAGAATTTAGGATTTGTGATGTGCCTATGACGGTTCAGGAAACCATTACTATTGCGGCTTTGTTTCAGGCAATATGTGCCAAAATATATAAGCTACGCAATCAGAATCTTAATTTCATGATGTATTCTAGGGTATTACTAAATGAAAATAAGTGGCGTGCGGGACGTTATGGTATTGATGGCAGCATGATTGATTTTGGCAAGGAAATAGAAGTAAATACTAGGATTTTAATTTATGAGTTACTCGATTTTATAGATGATGTGGTACCTGAATTAGGTAGTGGCCATGCCATTAGCTATGTACATAAAATGCTAGAGCAGGGCACTGGTGCCGATAGGCAGTTAAAGAAGTATGAAGAAACAAATAGTTTGGTAGATGTAGTAGATTTAATACATAATGAATTTTTAAGTGGATTGTAGTTTGAGGGGATGTATAAAATTCCTATCTTTGTCATCCCTAAAAACAATGGCTGCGTAGCTCAATTGAATAGAGCATCTGACTACGGATCAGAAGGTTTTAGGTTTGAATCCTAACGCGGTCACCACACAGGACTGAGCAGCAATTTTGCTGCTCTTTATTTTTTTCCTATCGCCGAAACCCTTGCTCCCATTTAAAAGCAGGCTCAGCATCTCACTCGGTTTGGTGGTTTGAAAAGTTTTTTTATCAAACACCAGTTTTTCAGGGAATCTCCAACAAGTCATTTCGGTTTGGCTTGTGTCTGCAAGATGAAAATTTGTCGCTACATGTCGATTGTTTTGTGTGTAATCAAAGAAAGTACAGCGTTTAATTGTTTAAATCTAGGATTTTTTCTTTTAAAAATAGTTGTTATCTTTTTGAAGGCTCTTTTGCTTTTTTTGGTTGAATTGTGTTTAGTACTTCTTGTTGTCATGTTTCTCGAGCATTGATTTGTCTAATACGCGATTCAAGATTTTTATCAACCTTATTTTTTATCCATTTCCACATAATCAAATACCAAATTGCAAAAAGCAATCACGCCTAATTTAAATGCAGTATCATCAATAATGAATTCTGGTGTATGATGTGGCCCTGCTGTTTTGGGGTCTTTACCTTTGGGCATTCCGCCTAAACGAAAGAATAAACCAGGTACTTTCTGGGCATAAAATGAAAAATCTTCCGAACCCGTAATAGCAGGAACAAGTAATACATTTTCTGCACCTGCCGATTTTTGCAAAGAAGGTAACATTGCATTGGTAAGTGCTACATTATTAAACGTAACAGGATAATGACTTGAGTACGGTAACTCTACTAATGCCGTTGCCCCTGCTGCTTCGGCTGTTTTTTCGGCTATTTGTTTTACTCTACTAAACACCAAGGTTTCATCGGCATTGGTAAATGTTCTTACCGTACCCAACATTTCCACTTGTGGGGGAATAATATTTGAGCGGTTGCCCCCATTAAAAGCTCCCACTGTAACCACTACAGCATTTTCAGTAAGATTCACATTTCTGCTCACAATTTGTTGAAGGCTGGTAACAATTTGAGAAGCAACAAAAATTGGGTCAACCGAATTCCATGGTTGAGAACCATGACTGGGTTTGCCTTGTACGGTAATTTTAAAGTCGCCTACACCTGCAAACGTAGCAGCGGGGCGATAAGAAAGTTTATCAACTTCTAATTGTGAATCAATATGCAAACCAAAAATTACCTCCACTTTTGGGTTTTCCAAAACCCCTTCTTTGATCATCAGTTCTGCTCCGCCCTCTTCGCCTTTAGGTGCTCCTTCTTCAGCTGGTTGAAAAATGAATTTCACTGTGCCTTTCAGGTCTTTTTTCATGCCTGCTAGTACTTCAGCAACGCCCATTAAAACGGCCACATGGGCATCGTGTCCACAAGCGTGCATTACACTTGTTTCTCTGCCATTGTAGATAGTTTTTACTTTTGAGGCAAAGGGTAAATCATTTATTTCTTCAACGGGCAAGGCATCCATATCGGCTCTCAATGCTATAAGAGGTCCGGGTTTATCGCCTTTTAAAATGCCTACCACACCTGTAACACCTATTTTTGTTTTTACCTCAATGCCCAAAGATTGTAAATGTTTTGAAACGAGTTCGGCAGTAAGAAACTCTCTATTTCCCAATTCCGGCTTTTGATGAATGTCGTGCCGCCAAGCAATCACTTTTTGTTCTATTTTGTCGGCACTTTTAGCAATGAGTAGACTGTAATTGCTTTTTTGTGCAGATGCTATTTGAAAACAAAATAGATTTATCAATGTGATAAATACGAGGGTAGTTTTTTTACTTTTCATTTTTCCACCCTCTAGTAAATGGGTTTCATATCCTTTAGCGACATCCGCTAAAGCAGCTGCATTAAAGTTTCTGTAATGATGCTGTATAAACTGTGAAATAGGTCCTTTGCTCATTTTTTTCAATTTGAAGTAAAAGTAAATTTTTTTAGCCATAAATAGTACCTTGTGAAAGAATACAGTATTTCAATAAATCTACTCATTTATGAAAAAGGTAATCATCCCCAACTTGTTAAAAGCGTTGATACTTATAGCAGTCCCTTTTGCCTATGCGGCTTATGTTTACCCAAACCTACCCGATACCATTCCTACCCACTTTAATATCAGAGGTGAAGCTGACGCCTATGGCGGAAAAGACAATATTTTTTTAGTCCCAGGTATTATGGCAATCGTAGGATTATTTGTATTTTTACTGTTGTCCAATATCAAAAAAATTGACCCAAAAAGATACAGAGCCGTGGATGATGGATTATATAAAAAATTAGCATTTTTTATCGTTGTAATTTTAAGTCTGATAAGTTTTATCATTATTTTTTCGGCAAGTGACCATTCTATTGATATTGGGAAATTATTACTTCCTACATTAGGGCTAGCCTTTGCTGGATTTGGTTGGTATATGCCTAAAATTCATCAAAACTATTTTGCAGGATTTAAATTGCCATGGACTTTAGAAAATGAAGATAACTGGAATGAAACACATAAGCTAGCAGGTACAATTTGGAAGTATGGTGGTTTTGTTCAAGCAATTGCAGCTTTATTATTGCCAAATGAGGCAGGATTTATTGTATTTATTAGTATCACTTTAATTATGATAATAGTACCCACGGTATTTTCCTACAGTATGTTTAAAAGAGGAAATGCAATTTAATCAATAATAAAGATTCTAAACCCCACCTTCGCCAAGCCCCAAAACGTTGTTAGCGGTAATTTTAGAAAACCTACAGACAGACAAAAAACTATGAGTAATGAAACTAAAATAAAATGCCCAAAATGTGACACAGAAATTGATGTGAATAACATTTTATATAATCAGCTTAAGTCAGAACTACAATCAAAATTAAATTCCGACTTGGAAGGTGAGAAATCGAAAATTAAAAAACAAAATGCTGAACTAAAAATTAAAGAAGAGGAGTTTGAAAAAAAGAAATTAAAAGAAAACGAAATGTTTCAAGAAAAGTTAAATACAAAACTTAAAGAAGTAACAACTAATATAGAAAAAGATTTAAAGGATAAACTTGCAAAAGATAATTCAGAACAATTTGCCTTGTTGCAAGATGAACTGAATGAAAAATCAGAGCAAGTAAAAGAACTAAATAAAAGTAAAGCTGAAATTGAAAAACTAAAAAGAGAAAAAGACGAACAGAGATCAATTGCCGAAGCTGATGCCCAAAAAAAATTAACTGAAACTTTAAATATTGAAAAGGAAAAAATTAAAAAACAAGCAGAAGACAAAAATGAACTTGCTATAAAAGAGTTGGTGAAGCAACTTGACGACCAAAAGAAACTCACAGAAGAGATGAAACGTAAGCAAGAACAAGGTTCTGTTCAGCTTCAAGGAGAGGTTCAGGAATTAGCAATTGAAGAATGGTTAAAAACAAATTTTCCTCTTGATACAGTTATCGAAGTTAAAAAAGGTGCAAGAGGTGCTGACTGCCGTCATATAATAAATACAAGACTAAAAGAAAATTGTGGTTCAATTTATTATGAAAGCAAAAGAACTAAAGACTTCGGAAAGGGTTGGATAGAAAAATTCAAAAACGATATTCGAGAACAAAGTGCAAATATTGGAATTTTTGTTACTGACGTTATGCCACCAGGAATGGACAGAATGGGATTAAGAGAAGGTATATGGATTTGCTCTTATGAAGAGTTTAAAGGACTTTGTTTTGTTATGAGAGAACATATTACAACTCTTGACCTTGCCATTTCTTCACAAGAAAATAAAGGAGATAAAATGGTTATGCTTTATGATTACCTAACAAGTAACGAATTTAAGTTGCAAGTAGAAGGGATAATTGAAGGCTATACTCAAATGCAAAGTGATTTAGAAACAGAAAAAAAATCAATTACTGGACATTGGAAAAAACGCGAAAAACAATTACAAAAAGTTTTAAGTAACACAAACTTTATGTATCAATCTTTACGTGGAATTGCAGGAAACGCCATTCAGACAATTAAAGTTTTAGAATTACCTGAACCGACAATTGATACAGAATATGATGACGAATAAAAAAATACCGCTAACACATAGGATGGGTTTGGCAAAAGTGGGGCTTTAGTCCTAGTTTGAACATTTGTAATTTCTATCAGCATTTGTACTAAATTTTTTTGGTACTTTCTGAACCCCACTTTCAAAAATTGGTAAATGTGGGATGGGTTTCCTAATATTAAAGTACATACTCTAGTAATAGGTGGAATAAACGAAGAAATGAATCCCTAAAATATGAGGAAAGGAAGAGAAACTTATTCTCAATAGTCGTACTTACCTATGCCCTATTGGATACCCATTTACATAGGGTTATCCAAAACATTCAGTTTTAAATTGTCCATATTATTTTAAATTTACATGCTCTTATCGTTTAGCCTTTTATCGAAGATATACCTCCATCTACATGTAAAATTTGTCCTGTTATCCAACTTGCTTTTTCGGAAAGTAAAAATGCAGCCATATTTGCTATGTCCATAGTAGTGCCAATTCTTTTTAGAGGATGGCGCAGGGAATTGGCCTCCTTTTTCTGTTCAGTATTTAGTAAGAAAGCCGCTAAAGGAGTATCTGTTAAGGATGGTGCAATGCAATTAACTCTAATATTTGGGGCATACTCTGATGCCAATGCTCTGGTTAATCCTTCAATGGCACCTTTGGAAGATGCAACCTGGGTATGAAAAGGTAAAGCTGTTTGTACTGCCACAGTAGAAAATAAAACAATAGATGCATTGGCTGATTTCTTTAATCTTGGTAAAACCATTTGCAGCAATTTAATTGCTCCAACTACCTGCAGTTTATAATCTGATTCAAAATCTACAGGTTTAATTCTTTCAAAAGATCTAAGGTTAATACTGCCAGGGCAATAAACAAATCCGGATAATTCATCTGGTAAAAAGTCTAAAAAATGGGTTTCGTCTAAAACATTCAAATGATGGTAATGAACATTTGGAATTACAACATCGGGTTTATTTTTACAAAAGGTAGCTGTTACCTGATTCTCGGCCGCTGCAAGTTGTGTAGTCAATGCTTGACCAATACCACTAGAGGCCCCAATAATTAAAAAATGCTGCATAGTTGTTTTTTATTTTTAAATAACAACAATAAATGCAACATTTAGTTTAACTATTATAACTATTGGCTGGGGTATTGGATAGCTTGTTTGTTTTCTTTAACTAATATTTTATTAAGGAGGTGGGTATACCACAATATTCAGGCTTTGTTTTTTCTCATTTCTTTTAATGCGAAAAAAAAGCCCACTCCAAACAAGAGCGTAATCAGCCCTGCAAAATATGGTATGAATTCAATCATTTTTGTTATTATTTAGCAGTTTTAAATAAATTCCAAAACCCAGTATAGATGGCACCCAAATACCAATAAATATAGCGGCATGGGCTTCTCCTTTGAAATACAGTATCTCGGAAAAAATAAGCGACAGAAACGCTGAGATAAATAATAATTTATCGGTCGTTGTAAAGTTTTTAAACATGACTTAAATAATTTTTTATTTGTATAATTATACCAATACAATGTAATATAACATAAAAGTAAGGGTTTTGTTTATGTCTGGTGTTTTTAAAAAATTGTAGCTCATATAATTTAGCAAATAGGTTATTTAAGACCCATGCAGCGACATGAAAAAAATATATGCGTTTAACAGCATAAAAAACAAAGCGGGTATCATAAGCCAAACACTATCTTTTACTTTTATCCTAATTGCAAAACCTAGTAGCATTAATATTGAAAGTCCTCCTGCAGCAATAAGCAAAATAGCATGAAACTTAAAACCAAGTAATAGCCCCAATGCGCCAAATATTTCTAAAATTGCTGTAAGTGCTCCTACTTTCTCAAGCCCAAAACGTTTGAATTCCGTTTTCATTTTTGATGATTTAAAATAAGCAATACCATACCCCATAAAAGAAAGACTTGAAAAAAAAATTGTGACATTTAGAAAAGTCATTACTAAACTAATTTTAGTGATGCTGCAGCGATGAAAAGACATAGTATTAGCAGCAACATAGAGGGTATATGTTTTTGCCATGGATTACCGATTTTAAAATGAAAGTATTGGGCTGCTAACATAAGAAAGGCCAAAAGAAGGGCTGGAATAAGTATTAAATCTGGATAATAAATACCAGCAACCAGCAATGTAGACAGAGCTATTTTAGACGCTCCTACTAGACTGCGGGTTAAGTCATTTAACCTGTATTGCTTAAATTCATTTACGATATTATCAAAACGAAATATCCAAACATAAACTATTGATAAAGAAACCACAAGTTGAGCAATGATAGTATAATTAGTCATATGTTTTAGTTTTAGTTTATTTTTTTCTGTTTTTAACAAACTTAAATAACTTTTATTTTAGTAAATTAATATAATTAATTAAACATACAACAAAGTTATAAAGAGTTTTTTACAGGGTGTTACCTGGAAATTTTTGTCAACCCTCTTTTTACATTATTTCCCCTGGGATAAAATAGCTGTGTAATTTATTTATATTCTCATTTGTTTTAGCACAATTTAAAAAATAATTATTCTTCAAAAGAATAATTATAGTATATTATTGGTTTATGTATTATTGTTATTTGAAGAATTATACGCTTCAAATTTATTATGTATAACAAGTATTAGCAGTCCAAAAATTATGGAAGAAACAATAAGTAAAGTACTTAGTAGTCCGCTTACAGAAAAAGATAACCTTATTAAGATAGTAGAAATGATGAAACCTGAATTTCTGATAACCTTGTGAAATTCATCTGTATGAAAAAAAGAAAATAATAGCAAAATGACATCTGCAATTATCAAGATAGTAAAAAACTGTTCAAAAAAGATATTATTAATATTTTTGAATGACACACCTGTAGCTGCTGATGGGCTAAAAACGTCTATAAGCCAGTGTTGTAATGAATATACAGCAACAATAATAATTACGAGCACTAAAAAAACCGCCAGAACTTTTTTTAATTTTATGAATTTGGCTATGCCGCTGTGATGCCGTTCATCTTTTTCCTCATTTCTGTATACTTTTTTACTATGTTTTAAAAATAAGTAAATAAGAAAAAATAAGAGTATTGATGCTGCTAGGTCGTAAGTAAACTGCAAGTCATATTTTATTTTAAACCATTCATCCGAGAGGGTCAATGAGGAAAGATCTTTGAACAATCGACGGATAATGATAAGTGTAATAATTTCATACTGCTTACTGATGTAGGTGGTAAAGGACTGGGGGAGATAATGAATCAAAAGATACACTTCATACACTAGTATAAATGAAAAGGGTGTATATATGGCAGATATAGGATTTTTTAGTAAATCTGAGGTTTTGTTTAAAGAAATGATACCAAAATCTACTAAATATATAACAGTTAAGTGAATCAGGAAACTAGCAATGGCTATAATTAGAATAATTGTTTCACTTTTTCTTTTGGTGTCATCTGAAAAAAATTTTTGATATATTAAGTTAAATCTTTTTTTAATTGTCATAATAAAAAAATTTTGATACACATTACTTAAACATAATTATTGCAGTAATTGTTTTACTCGTTTTTTAAGTTGCATTTATCTGTTATTTGTGTTAGACATTTAAGTATTATAAGTTATTTTTTGTTTAACAAATATATATATACCATATTAAAATAATAAACAAAAAAAATAATCCATCCTTAATTTATAAAAAAATCAAACTTTTATTAAAGATATTTGTTTACTATTGGTCTAAAATCTGTTTTAAATAGAAAATCTTAAATAGATTTTAACAAAATAAACAAAATTATTCATTAAAAAAAATTAACCATGTTACAAAATTTTCTGCAAGTCCATTCGGTTGTTGCAACAGACAATTATGTTGCCTTTACATTTTTTGTTGGTACAATGGCCATGATGGCCGCCTCCGTGTTTTTCTTTTTTGAAATGTCTAATGTTGACAAAAAATGGAGAACATCTATCTTGGTGTCTGGCCTTATAACATTTATTGCAGCTGTGCATTATTACTACATGCGTGGCTATAATTTGGAAACAAATGAGTCTCCAGTATTTTTTCGCTATGTTGACTGGATTCTTACTGTACCATTAATGTGTGTAGAATTTTATCTGATTACTAAAAAAGCAGGTGCAAAAATTGGTTTATTGTGGCAATTAATATTTGCATCAATAGTAATGCTAGTTACTGGTTATATTGGTGAAGCTATTTATGGTAAAGAAACGCAAAGCTGGATTTGGGGTTTAGTTAGTGGTATAGCCTACTTTTATATAGTATATTTAGTTTGGTTTGGTGAAATAGCAAAACTCGCAAATAACGCAGGTCCTGCAGTTCAAAAAGCAGTTAAAACACTTGGTTGGTTTGTACTTGTTGGATGGGCAATTTATCCTATTGGTTATATTGCTGGTACAGAAGGTGGATTCTTTGGAATAAAAATGTTCCAGGGTCTATCAATGGATATAGTTTATAATATTGGAGATGCCATTAATAAAATTGGTTTTGGTTTGGTAATCTATGCTTTGGCAACGTCAGATAAATCTACTACTCAAAATGCTTAATTGAGTATAATAAAAAGGTGTGATAAAATTTTATCACACCTTTTTAATTTCTTATAAATACCAGATATAGAAAGTCTATGAAAAAGATTGTTTTATTGTTACTGGGTCTCTTGTTACTTTTATTTCAGCATTATGTTCTAGCTGTTCAGCCAAATACACAATATTTCATTTTCATTGTAGGTATTTTACTCCTTGGCGTACCCCATGGTGCAGCAGATTTATTAGTAGCTGCAAGAAATGCTGATTTATGCAAGAAAATATTTTCAAAAAAAAAATTCTTTTTAGTTTACCTGGGCCGATTGGTATTGTTTGCTGGTATATTATTTTTATTTCCGGTATGCGGCAACATACTATTTATTTTTTTTGCTGCATACCATTTTGGCGAAACAGATTTGTATCAATTTAAAACCAACTCACTAGTAGGAAAAATATTTGTAATATCATATGGGTTAGTAATACTGAGTGTTATTTTACTGCATCATTTTGATGATGTAAAACCAATTTACCAGTTATTTGAATCAGGCAAGGAAAACCAGATAATTATTAATTGGATTAGCCTGAATAGATATTATATACTTTCTGCTACTGGTATCCTGTTTTTTATTGCTACTTTTATTTACTTTTTAAAGAATAAAAATCTTGATAATAACGATTCCGGAGAATTTTTAGTTCGTTTTGCATGTATTCTTTTCATTCTTTTTAATTTACCTATGCTGCTGGGCTTTACATTTTATTTTGTTGTATGGCATTCGCTGTTATCGCTTAATAATATAGTGAATTACTTGAGAAATAAAAATATGATCTCTTATACAATAATTGCAAAACAAATTTTACTATACAGTTTGATAGCCCTCGCCGGCATTGCAATATTTGGTCTTACTGGTTTTATGTTTGTAAATAAAAATGCTGTTGCCGGATATATTTTTTTAAGCTTGGCAGTACTTACAGCACCCCATATGGAAATAATGTACAACATGTATGGAGCTATAAGGCAAAAACGAACTGAAGCATTGAATTAGAGGTTATTTTTTGTAAAAAAATAACCAAAATAAAGATTACAAAAATAAAATGACAGAACAAATTGAGAAAATAAGAAAGGTAATTGAACCTTTAAGGCAAGAAATAATTAATCATAAAGTTTATTCAGCAATTAAAGATATAGACGACTTAAAAGTGTTTATGCAATACCACGTTTATGCTGTATGGGACTTTATGTCTTTACTTAAAACTCTACAAAAAAATCTAACTTGCACTACTGTTCCTTGGTTTCCAAAAGGCTCGGCTAATACAAGACACCTTATTAACGAAATTGTTGTTGGTGAAGAATCAGATCTTGACCTAAATGGCATTAGGAAAAGTCATTTCGAAATGTATCTTGATGCTATGCATCAATGTGGGGCGGATACTTATCAAATTGAATATTTTTTAGACGTATTAAAAAAAACTGAGAATTTAAACTTAGCTTTTACTGCTTCGAAAACTCCAAAAGAAGCATCCGACTTTGTTAACTTTACATTTGAAATTATTGACAGTAATAAAGATTATTTGCAATCGGCAATTTTCACTTTTGGACGTGAAGACCTAATCCCTGGAATGTTTATATCAATGGTTAATGACATTCATCGTAATTTTCCTAATAACATTGCAATTTTTAAATACTACCTCGAAAGACACATAGAAGTTGACGGAGATCAACACAGTCATCTTGCTTTACAAATGACATCAAACCTATGCGGAACCAATCAGCTTTTTTGGGAAGAAGCTGAAAAAATAACTATTAACTCTTTGCAAAAACGTATCAATCTTTGGGATGGCGCGCACAGGAAAATTATGAACAGAAAAACTACTGCTAATATTTAGAAGAATAAAAAAAAGCACTAATTAAAAAAAAGTTATATAAGTATATTGATTTTTACTACACCCTATTTTGCACTCAGCATAAAATTTTTATATAAATAACTCCAGCACCATATTTATAAGCTGGGTTATAGCAAAAAAAACCACGATATCATATAAGCAGATTCATATGTGCACAAAATTCACACATTGAAACCTGGTATTATACCAATTTGCCAAGAGTATTAAAAGAATACATGATTATGAAAGAGAAATAATTATCTTCATCGTTGGTAATTTGAACTTGTTACAGCGCCTGTTATACTAGTATAAATGAAAGTATATTTATTAGTTACATCCCATCTATAGTCGATATAGCCAAACGCTGATCCTATTTTATAAGTTAATTTGTAAGCATTGTTTCCGGTAGCAGCAAAAGCAGTTATTGAAGCCCCGGCTAGAGGTGTTGTTGCCGGTCTTAATGGTGATGCAAATGCCTGCGGCAAAATTTGATTTTCCGGTGCAAGTGTTAAGGGGTCAGTAGTTACTTTACCTTTCATGGCTCCTATTACGTAAGGGTAATTAATAGTTCCATGATAATGATAAACTCCGTTGTTATAAATATGCCCATGACAAGTATCTAAGGACTGCATGGTAGACCCATCCGGTTCTTTACTTCCATATACTGCAAATCCATCCAAAGCAAATGCAATGGGTTTTAATCCTGAAATTGTTGACAGATGCAATGGAGCGGCATGATAATGATAATCATCTCCCTTGCCACAATGCCCACCCCAATTATCCAATTCACCAATTAAATAAGAATCTTCACCTCTGTTATTGAGTGCATTAAAAATAGGTATGCCATTAACTGCAATGGCAACTGCACCTTTCATAAAATTGGTTCTTGTACTCATTGGTATTGTTGCATATACAGGTTGTAAAGGAATAGTCCAACTGTTTGCTCCCGTATAAAATTGGGGAATCGGTACCTGTTGCTGCCAGTTTGTTATACCTACCATCATATTGTGTGCAGGTATTCCGCCGCTTGCAACATAAAAATAATTATCATCCCACCTGGTCGAAATTGCAGGCTTATAAGGAGTGTAAGCTGAATCAATAAATGACGTAGTTGTTTTTATAATGCTAGTATTTGTTACAACATTATCTGTGCTTTTTTTACAGGCGTAAGGAATTAAAATCATCAATACTAGGCAACCTGCTAGGTTGACTAATTTAGTTGGAGAATAAGTTGATTTATTCAGATTACTTATTGCTTTACGAAATATTAATAGGATGGCAAGAGCCATTATAAATGAAAGTAAAAGGTAAGAGTAGTTCCACTCTTTTTTTTGAAGTGAAAAGGTATTTAAAATAGGAATAAATTCCTTATTTAACTTTACATATTTTTTTACTTTTAAGTTGGCTAATAACTGATCTTGCAATGAAAAGTCGCTAATTGGTATTTTTAATAACCGTCCTGCTTCCTGCTCCAATACAATAAATTCTCCTTTACCCATTGAAAAGTTCCCCTTAATTATTGTCCCATTTTTTAAAGTCCATGTATTGAATATAGTTCCATCTGCCTTATGGAAATGCCCTTTGGGATGACTAAAAGAAAATATTGAACACATAAGTAACAAGTGAACCATTATCAATTTTAAAACGCGATTATATTGCATAAAATTTATTAGAAAAGTAAGTAAATGTTTATCGGCTATAAGTTACATTTATTTCAGATACAGCGAGTGTTTTGTTGGCGATAGCTGCTAAAAAAATATCTCTTGTAACCTGCGACTGCAGCACAGTAAATACAGGTGGCGATGACAATGCATATAAGGTGATTGTATATAGCTTAGCCCCCGGCCCCTGTGAGCAAGGTGGTGTGTAGCTTTGCTGTCCGTTTACTGTATTGATACCAAATATACCGATGCCTGAAACCGCGTCAGGAATACTGGTAACTGTTGCAGGAATATTATACAAAAGCATGTAAACATGATTGGGTGGCGTTGGAGGAATATGGTGCATTACAATAGCAAAATGGGTTGTACCTATCGGAACATTTGACCAGTTCAGCTTTGGCGAAATGCCCATGCTATCGCAAGTGTATAATTTTGGAAATGCCCCATTATTGATAAATGCAGAGCTGTTTACTGTAAAAGTCCCCGTAGTAATTTTTATTGCAGCATCACTACTTTTTTTGCAGGAGCTATTCAGTATTGTCCCAATTATTAAAAATGAGAAAAGGAAATGTTTCATAGTATTTTAGGGGGTATAATTCTTTTAAAGTTATATCTGTGCTATCAATGTGAAGTATTTCTTAGATAGTGCTCTTGATATAAAGGTATCTTTTTATTTTTTATTCACTACATAAACTTCATAGCGGCGGAAACAAGGCTCATATAATACTACTTAGATACCCTGTGGATTGCTGAGGTGCATCTTCATGATATTGCAGTATTTTATATTTTCTACTAGCTAGGTAATGCTGATTGCTCTTCCACCTTTATTCTGCTTGGGTTATATTTTACCAGCAGATTCATATGTACATAAAATTCGCACATTAAACCCTCCTATCCCTATATCCCCAATTACCATACAATTAATTAAAGCATCATTAAGAGCAAACGGGCAAGTGCAATTGTAATAAACGTAATTCCCTGGTAATTCTCCTACCTCAACTGCAATACTAAAGCTACCATGCTTATTTACTATTATTCCTTCAATTCCTTGAGTTGCATAATCTTCCCAATTTCTATCTGGTAAATCAATTTTTATTATACTCATCTTTAAAAATTTATATTTAAAAAAAGTTTATTTTCATCAACTAAAAGGAATTAAAGATACACATTACGTTGTGTTATAAAGAAACATGTAAGGGCAAATAAACTATAATAAACAGCAAATAGAAATAAATTAACCCCATCTAATCGTTACTATGAAAATAAAATAAATAAAAGTCACAGTATAGCTTCATTTCTCCTCAACCATCCTAACTTTATTGTATGAAAATTCAATTTTGGTCAGTTGGTAAAAGCCATGAGACCTATGTAAAGGAAGGTGTGCAATTATTTACCAACAGAATATCAAATTATTATCCTGTAAAATGGAGCATTATACCCATGCCTAAAAATGCCACCAGTTTAAGTGAAATAGATTTAAAGAAAAAAGAAGGTGAAATAATTAGTGGATTATTGAAAAAGGATGATTATCTCATATTACTTGATGAAAGTGGAAAAATATTAAGTAGCGAGGAATTAGCAAAATTGATACAGTTAAAGGCCGATGAAAGTATAAAGAATATTATTTTCTTAATTGGCGGCGCATTTGGAATTAGTGATGTGGTAAAAAAAAGAGCCAATTATACTTGGAGTTTATCAAAACTTGTTTTTCCTCATCAATTGGTAAGATTATTATTAGCCGAACAAATATATCGAGCCTGTAGTATAAACCGCAATGAAAAGTATCACCATAGTTAATAAAAAGTTTTAAATTTAGGACTTAATAAACGTATATGAATTTCCAGGAGTTCCCGATAACCATTGGCTTAATTATTGCCAACGTAATTTTTTCTTTTATTGGTTTTTCAAATAGAGAAATGGTCGACAAAACCATTATGTGGCCCTACCGGGTTGCACGAGAAAATCAATACCTACGTTTTGTTACATCTGGTTTTTTACATGCCGATTACATGCACCTTATTTTTAACATGTTTACCCTTTTCTTTTTTGGCCGTAATCTGGAGTTGTACTTTAATTACAATGGCCTAGGGGGACAATTTTCGTACCTTGCTTTGTATTTTTTAGGACTAATTATTTCGGATATTCCCAGTTATATTAAACATAAAGACGACTACCAATATCGCTCTTTAGGCGCTTCTGGCGCAGTATCTGCTGTTATTTTTGCTACCATTATTTTTAGCCCCTGGAGTTCCATTTATATTTATGGCGCATTAAAAATTTCAGCGGCGGTATATGCCATTTTGTATATTTTTTACTGTGTGTATATGGGTAAAAAAAATGCCGACAATGTAAATCATGACGCTCATCTTTGGGGCTCTTTATTTGGTTTGGCTTTTACCCTTACTTTAATTGCATATTTGCAACCTTCCTTATTTACACACATTATTGAAGAGCTGCAGCACCCCAGCTTATTCGGTAACGATTAATATTAGCTGCAATAATTTTTTTGTATTATATTCAATTTTAAATCGCTCATCAATACGCATACCCACGACCCAAATAATTTTTTTATCCATCTCTATCACCCAAGTTTTTTCTTTTTGGGTCAGCGATAGTTTTTGATCTGTAAAAAAACGACTTAATTTTTTCTTTTTCATCATACCAAGTGGATAGAAATAATCACCTTGTTTAGCTTTACGAAGCAATAGTGGAAATTTAATTTCATCTAAATTCAATTGCACAGCAAGCAAATTGCTTGATATAGAAGTCGAAATATTGTCAACTTTGTTAACCTGTATACTGCCAAGAGTGAATGAAAAAATACCTTCTTTTTCTATCAAAATATGTTGAGCATGATCTGTATTTTTTGGTGCAATTACAATCCAATTACGGTTTTTAAAGATCCGGTGTGTGGCAGACTGAATATATTTGCCCGTTTCACTTTTTAGTAATCCAGCTACTTCATCTGTTTGGTTTGGGGTAAAATTATAGTCTTTAATAATTTCGTACAAGAGGGTATGTAATGGTTTTATGGCAACCAGCTTTAATATAGGAATATGGATTTCATTCCCCTTGGGCTGCAGTAGTTTCTTTTTGTTAAGTTCAATAGACTGTTTATACAGCAATTCAATTTCACTAAACCGATTAATGTTATTAAGTAGATTATTTTCTACCTGTGGATATGCTTTTTTTAGATCGGGTATAAGTTTATTTCTAAAATAATTTCGGGTGTACTTATCTAAATTGTTGGAAGAGTCTAATACAAAATATAAATTATTAGCAAGTGCAAATTCAGCTAATGCTTCTTTTTTAGCAAAAAGTAATGGGCGAATGAGGTTCGCCTGTTTTGGTAAAATTCCATGTAGACCACTAATGCCAGTTCCTTTAAAGAAATTCATCAGTAGGGTTTCTATATTGTCGTTAGCATGATGAGCGGTTAAAATCCAGTTAGCAGCAGGCTGCGGGCAGTTGATAAGTTCAGGGTTTGAGTCTTTTTTAATTTTATGCAAAAGCTCATCAAACCATTTGTAGCGCAATTCCCTTGCAGCTAACTGGATGCTAATTTTATTATCTTTGGCATATTTATTTGTATCAAAAATTTTTATCATCACTTCTACATCATATTTTTCGCCAAGTGTTTTTACAAATATTTCATCTCGTTCACTTTCTTTATTACGTAATTGAAAATTACAATGTGCTATAATAAAATTAAAGTTAGCCTGTTTACAAAGATGGCATAACACAACAGAATCTACTCCCCCACTAACGGCTAGTATTAGTTTATCTTTATGTTGAAAAAGATTTTGTTCTTTAATGTACTGATTAAATTCTTTTAAAAGGTTCATCTTGTGTTTGAATCTACGCTTATATAAATATCAGTTGTTGTTTTAAGTACAAGCATGTTGTGGCTATAAAACTAAATAAAACACAAATGCCCGCACTTCAAAATATAAAAAAAATTATTATTATCTTATTCTTCAATATCCTCTAAAGCCCCCTGTAACTCCATATGTGTATGATGATCGTTTGCTTTTTTAGCTTCTTCCATGCCTCTTTTATATATCCTAATTGCTTTATCAAAGTCGCCAACCCGCTCTAATAACTTCCCTAAATGATAATAAGATCCAATATAAGTGGGTTCGCGCAGCAGAATTTCATTAAACAATTTCCGCGCCTCCTCATCCTGATCTATTTTTATGTATTCTAGCGCCAGTGCATGCTGAAGAAAACTATCCTTGCCAGATATTTTCATGTATTCAAGTAATTTTTCTATCCTGCTCATAACTCAATAATTATTTCCTTTTTTTATTTAAAATTAGCCATTCTTCTCTTATCTTTGTATTAGTTGCATAAACAACTTATTTAAGTATTTTAAAAATAGCATATGAAGATTTTAGTTTGTATTAGTAAAACGCCTGATACTACGGCAAAAATAGCCTTCGTTGATAACAATACGAAATTAGCAGCCGAAGGTGTACAATGGATTATTAACCCCTACGACGAGTGGTATGCTTTGGTAAGAGCCATTGAGTTAAAAGAAGCCGACCCTAATTCGGTTGTACATTTAATAACAGTTGGTACTGCAGATTGCGATTCTATTATCCGTAAAGCCCTTGCCCTAGGAAGTGATGAGGCTATTCGCGTTGATGCAAACAGCGACGACAGTTTTTTTATTGCTTCGCAAATAGCAGCTGTAGCTAAAAAAGGACAATATGATCTAATTTTTACTGGTAAAGAAACCATCGATTACAACGGTTCGTCTATTGGAGGCATGGTGGCCGAAATACTAGATCTTCCATTTATTTCTTACGCTGCTAAATTTAATTTAGAAGGTAGTAATGCCATTGTGGTAAGAGAAATTGAAGGAGGCGAAGAAACCTGCAAAATTAGGGTACCCCTAGTAGTTAGCTGCCAAAAGGGTATGGCTGAACAACGCATACCAAACATGAAAGGCATTATGGGTGCAAGGAGTAAGCCACTTATAGTGCTAGAGCCTATTGCTTTTGAAACACTTACTCAAATTACTTCATTTGAACTCCCTCCACCAAAAGCGGGGGTAAAAATAGTTTCGGCCGATAAGCCAGAAGAATTAGTAAGGTTGTTGCACGAGGAGGCAAAAGCTATTTAATTACTGGCAATTAAGGAGATAAGCTGTATTATGAAATAACAAAGATGATATATAAATAAGTCTAGTTTAAGTGAAATAGTTGCAAAAAATTACTTAACAACTTAAAATAATTAATAATTAAACATATTAAATTCAAACCTGCCTTTTTTTAATCAAGGGGAAAAATGTATAATTTATGAGTGTATTAATTTTTTTAGACCAATCCGAAGGTCGTATTAAAAAATCTTCTTTTGAAGCCGCTAGTTATGGCGCAAAACTTGCCGAGCTAATGAGCACCAATGCCGAAGCCATAGTATTAGGCGATGTTACAGATGATTTAACCCAGTTAGGAAATTATGGGGTTACAAAAGTGCATACGGTAAAAAATGAAGTGCTTAATCGCTTAGATGCGCAAGTGTTTACCAAAATAATTGCAGATGCAGTTAAATCTATTGATGCCAAAGTAATTGTGTTTTCTAATAACTTTAATGGAAAATCTATTGCCCCCCGCTTAAGTGTGCGATTAAAGGCAGGTTTGGTATCTGGTGCTGTAGCATTACCTGATACAAGCAATGGATTTACAGTAAAAAAGAATGTTTTTAGTGGTAATGCTTTTGCTTATGTATCCATTAAAACCGACATTAAAATTATTGCTCTTAATCCCAACTCTTACAACATAACTACTAACGATGGAGTTGCCGAACTTGCTGAATTGGCAACTAATATAGATGCGTTTAAAGTAGAGGTTTTAGCTACCAATAAAGTGGTAGGTGAGGTCCCATTGAGCGAAGCCGAACTAGTTGTAAGTGGAGGCCGTGGATTAAAAGGACCCGAAAATTGGTCCTTGGTTACTGATCTGGCCAAATTATTAGGTGCTGCTACAGCATGCAGTAGGCCAGTTGCAGATAGTAACTGGCGGCCACATCATGAGCATGTAGGACAAACGGGCCTTGCCATAGCTCCAAATTTATATATAGCCATTGGCATATCTGGTGCAATACAACACCTTGCAGGTGTAAATAGAAGTAAAGTAATTGTGGTTATTAATAAAGATGCAGAAGCACCGTTTTTTAAGGCCGCCGATTATGGTATTGTTGGAGATGCTTTTGAAGTAATGCCTAAAATTATTGAAGCGGTTAGACTATTAAAACAAGCATAAGTTTTATTAAAAAAAAGCGCCATTATATTAAAATCCTTTCAACATAGTTTTGAAAGGCTTTTTTTTTATCTTTGTTAACTAATTAAGAAATTATAACCAAAGATTGGCCATGAAAAAAATAGAATTAGAAATAGTGGCTTTGTCTCATAGCATTACGCAAACCAATTCTTATGCGGTTGTGCTGGGTGAAAAAAATGGTTTTCGCCGCATACCCATTGTTATTGGAGGATCTGAAGCTCAGGCCATTGCGGTAGCTTTGGAAAAAATTAATGCAACAAGACCCCTTACCCACGACCTAATGAAAAATCTTTTCATGGCTTTTGATGTTCAATTGCATGAAGTAATAATCAGCCATGTAGAAGCAGGTGTATTTTTTAGCAACCTTGTTTGTAGTACACAAAATAATACGATTGATATAGATTCCAGAACTTCTGATGCGCTTGCTTTAGCAGTACGTTTTGGTTGTCCTATTTATACTTATGATTCCATTTTAAAAGAAGCTGGAATACTAATGGAAGACGATGGGAATAGAAAGTCACCTAAAACGATAACATCAGAAAGTGACGAGCACACAGATTTAAAATTACTTTCAATTGAAGAATTAGAGAGCTTACTTGTCGAAGTATTAGAACAGGAAGATTATATAACAGCCATTGCTATACGAGATGAGATTAAAAATCAAAAAAAACGTTGATTTCTATCAAGCTGATTGCATTTTTTAATAATTATAATTTTTCTGCAAAATCATTTTTAATCAATTAGCCTGTGATTAGTTTTCCAAACTGTAAAATAAATTTAGGCCTGCAAATTACAGGTAAAAGGCATGATGGATATCATGATTTGGAGACTATATTTTATCCAGTTCCTTTTAAAGACGCCCTAGAGTTAATTCCATCAAAAAACAATAAATCTGAAATTGAATTTACATCAACAGGATTAGCTGTAGATGGGAAATGGGAAGATAACCTGTGTATAAAAGCCTATCATTTATTAAAAACCGATTTTTCGCATTTACCTACAATTAACATTCATTTACACAAAGCAATTCCTATGGGAGCTGGGCTAGGAGGCGGTTCAGCAGATGCTGCCTTTATGCTGCAATTATTAAATAATAAATTTAAACTTAACCTCTCCGTTAAGCAATTATTAAACTATGCCCTTCAGCTTGGTAGTGATTGCCCTTTTTTTATTATAAACAAACCATGCTATGCTTCTGGCAGAGGCGAAGTATTAGAAGAAATAACAGTAGATTTATCCACCTACAACATAGTGTTAGTTAACCCAAATATTCATATAAATACTGGATGGGCCTTTTCAAATACCACTTTAGTTCCCCCTAAAAAATCAATTAAAGACATAATTCAACAGCCAATAGAAACCTGGAAGCAGGAGTTACAAAATGATTTTGAACCCACTGTATTTAAAGTTTATCCACAAATACAAAAAATTAAAGAAACATTATACAATCAAGGAGCCATGTATGCAGCTATTAGTGGAAGTGGAAGTACGATATTTGGTATTTTTGGTAAAGAAAAGGATCCTCCTTCTTTCATTAACAAGAACTATTTTATCAAAACTATAAATTAGTATATCTTGCATAAAAATATAATTTATATTAATACCCTGTTAAACATATCTTCTTTTCTCTACAGCAATCTCGATTTACTCAATCATCGAGGATAAATAAATTGCGCCTCCCCCATTGGGAGGTAATCTCGGCTATATTTTTTTTTATTTTTCTACATTTTTCATTTTGCCATTATGAACACTACTTTAGCTATTACAGCAAATACCCAACATTATTTAGCATTGGAAGAAAAATATGGTGCCCATAATTATCACCCATTGCCTGTTGTACTAACACGTGGTGAAGGTGTTTTTTTATATGATATTGACGGCAAACGTTATTATGATTTTTTAAGCGGCTACTCGGCTGTTAATCAAGGGCATTGTAACCCTAAAATTATTGCTACCTTAATTAATCAGGCGCAAAAACTAACCTTAACCTCCCGTGCCTTTCACAATAATTTGTTAGGTGAATATGAAAAATATGTTACTACCTATTTTGGTTATGATAAAGTATTGCCTATGAACACGGGTGTAGAAGCTGTAGAAACCGCCATTAAACTCTGCCGAAAATGGGCTTACAAAATAAAAGGGATTCCAGATGGCCAAGCAAAGATTATTGTATGCGATGGAAATTTTCATGGTCGTACCATTAATGTAATTTCTTTTAGCAGCGACGCTACTGCAAAAAATAATTTTGGTCCCTTTACTGACGGATATGAAATAATACCCCACAATAATTTAGCCACTTTGGAAAAAGCATTTCAAGATAAAAACGTAGCTGCTTTTTTATTTGAACCAATACAAGGAGAGGCTGGGGTTCTTGTGCCAGATGACGGCTATTTTAAAGGTGTTCGTAATTTGTGTACCGAGTATCATGTTTTAATGGTAGCCGATGAAATACAAACTGGGCTAGCCCGCACCGGTAAAATGTTGGCATGTGATTATGAAAATGTAAGACCCGACATGTTGATACTTGGTAAAGCTTTAAGTGGCGGCGTACTACCAATTAGTGCAGTTCTTTGCGATGATGAAATTATGATGACGATTAACCCAGGCGAACACGGCAGCACCTACGGAGGCAACCCTCTTGCATGTGCTATTGCCATAACGGCTTTACAAGTTTTAAAAGATGAGAATCTGAGTGCCAATGCAGAAGAAATGGGTAATTTATTTCGTAGTGAACTAAAAAAAATAAAATCTCCCTTAATATCAATAGTACGAGGAAGAGGATTATTAAATGCCATTGTTATTAAACACAATAATCCCGATGCTGCATGGCAATTATGTTTGCTATTAAAAGAAAATGGATTACTTGCAAAACCAACACAAGGTGATAAAATACGTTTTGCTCCACCGCTGGTTATTAATAAAGAACAGGTAATGGAATGTATATCTATTATTGATAAGAGTTTAAAAAGTTTGATTGAAACAAGTCAAAAATTCGCAGTATTATCTTAACTCTTGAAGAAGGCCTATTATATATAGGATATTATTATTAAAATTTTAAAATAAACATCAGATAACTTTTTACTCGTAAATTTATACCCTAGTTTTAAAATATTTATGGATACACGCCTAAATCAAGACCACATTGAATCGCATTTAAAAAGTTCCGACTTATTAAGGGACGTAGTTATTGGCATGAGTGACGGCTTTACCGTACCCTTTGCGTTAGCTGCCGGCTTAAGTGGTGCTGTTGACCAAAGCGGTATTATTGTTATTGCAGGTATTGCAGAAGTTGCTGCAGGCAGTATTGCCATGGGTTTAGGCGGATACCTTGCAGGAAAAACAGAGCAGGATCATTACAAAAGTGAAGTAAAAAGAGAATATAATGAAGTAGAAAATTTACGACATAAAGAAATTGAAGAGACCAAAGATTTTTTTGCTAACATTGGTTTAAGTCCGGCTTTGCAAGAACAAGCTACAGAAGAAATTTCGCAAGACAAAGATCGCTGGGTTAAATTTATGATGAAGTATGAGCTTGGATTAGATAAACCTGATCCAAAAAGAGCTACAAAAAGTGCTTTAAATATTGGGTTATCTTATATAGCTGGTGGCATTATCCCTTTAAGCCCATATTTTTTTATTACCGATTCGGTTGAAGCATTAAAAATATCGGTTATTGCAACCCTAATCTGCTTATTTATATTTGGCTATTTTAAAAGCAAGATCACAGGAGTGAATCCTATTACGGGCGCATTAAAAGTTATGCTAATTGGTGCTATTGCTGCAGCAGCAGCATTTGGTGTTGCCAAATTATTTGTAACACATTAGAATTGGTAAGTTAGAAAAAATGTACACCCAATATTTATTAATTATATTTTATTTGTCTATTTAATATACACTAAGTGTATGTTGAGATATGAAAGGTTACACTAAAGTTAATTTTAATAAAAAAACTTATAACATATCAGCTGGATTTACTTTCTTTTGCATGTATAAACTTATGTACAGCATCTTTACGACGTATCATTTTAATAACTTGTATCAGTGCGGCAATTGCAAAAACTCCACCAATTATCCAATTTAAATTTTGCTGACTATTAGTAATTTTTTTAAACATCCATTTTCCTCCAAAAATAAAAATACAATTACCTGTCCAAGTTCCTAGGCCAATACCAAGTATATAAAAATTGTATTGCATTTTATTAGGCTCTAAAATTTTTTTTGTAAATAAAACAGTACTCCACCCAAACCAAAATGGTATTTGCACCGGATTTACAGCACACATAAACATGCCTAATAAAAAACGATGTGTATTGTTTTCCAGTAAGACATTTTTCGCATTTCCTCCATCTTTTGTTGCCGATATAAAACTGCCTACTGCTAAAGAAATAATAATAATCAGTGTAAGGCATTCCATTACCTTCATAAGTTTTTCTTGTTTACGAATCCAATCCACCCCCATTAAAGAAAACCGTACATAAATCATTTCAACCAATAAAGAACCTAATGAAAAATAAATGGCATTTTTAATACTTTCCTGAATGCCAATTTGCATGGCTGCCACATTTAAAGTACCCAAAGGCAATGACCCCAGAAAACTAATAAATAAGCCCCAAAAGAAAACAAGTAATAATTTTGGCATCAGACAAAGATAGTGAGCGGGATGTACATTTGTTAGCACAGGCAAATAAAAAATATAAAAACTTTTATACTTTTTATTTAGCAAAAACAGATAAGGAAACAGTTAATTTATCCGACAAAAAGGTACTGCTTGTACCAACGCCAAAATCAATTCTATTAATTTTAAATTCGCCATTAAAAATATATCCTCCATTTTTTTGCAAAGCGTCAAATGTAAATTCAATGGGCTTGGTAATGCCTTTAATAGTAATATTCCCATACATATAATACTTGCCAAGTATAGAAGATAGGAACAGTTTTGTACTTACAAACTTAATATTTGGAAAAGAATTTGTATTAAAATAGTCAGACGCTCTTAAATGTATATCCCTAGTCTCATTATCTGTATCAATCGTATTGGCATCTATAGTTATATTAAAAAAAGAAGACGCTAAGTTTGCCGGGTAAAATTCAATATCTCCTTTAATGCCAGTGAAATATCCATTGGCTTTTATTCCAAAATTTTTAATTGTAAAATGCACTTTGCTATCGGCATTAACGAGGTAAAATTTTCGTTGATTAGAGGTATTGTTAAGAAAAAGAGAGGTTAAAAATAATAAGCCTAATATTTTCATGATATTTAATTTTTAGTAATGTATCAAAAAAGCTATTCTATTGTTTCATCTGCCTCCCTAATTATTTTAAAATGCGCTTTTGTTTTGGCAAGAAATATTTTTCCTCTTTTAAAAGGCCAGGGTTTAATACCTTGTAGGCTATTGTATTTACAAATTTGATATAGCGCTTTCCAGTGTTTTATTATTTCTTTATATGCACCAATCAAAGTATAACCAGTATCATAAAAATGATTTGGCTCTGCACCACATCCGTTGTATTCTAGTATGGTAAAGTTTTTGCCATTTTTTAAATCTTCCACATTATTACACATAATATCGTACCTGCCATAAAAAAAATCATTTATGCCAATACTGATCTCATCAAATACAGCAACTAATTCATCATTAATATGCTGTTTTAAATCAACAAAATGGGCTCCCCTATTATGATTAGCAGCATAGCTTAACATATATTTTTCATCTGCTGCAATAATATTTTTTAGCCGAGTTTTATGTTTATTAAACATTTCATTAATTCTTTGCTTTGCTTTTGGGTGTTGTAAAATAAGTGCTTCAAGTGTATCTTTTCCATTACCAGTAACTTGTAAAGGAATCTTATGCAAAAACCCCGTAATTGTACCATTTTTATCCTGTGGATGACGAATATAAAATACACTTACTTCCATGGGGTAATTTATCAGCTGCTGTATAATATAATCAACAGGCATTTTAGCATGATATTTTTTTAGATCTTCTTCAGTATCTATTTTACGAAATAAAATTCCTTGGCATGCTATATCTGGTTTAACAATACAGGGATAATAAATATCATTTTTTTGTATCTCTATTTTTACTGTTTCAAAATTTTGTTGGGATAAAACACTACAAGTAGCTGGGTATATATTTTTGGGTAAAAGTTTATACATTTCTGTTTTGGGTTCTCCGTCCATGCCCCCAAAAGTAACTTTTGGGTTACTGGGTGTGAAAAACCAAACGGATCTAGACTTTAGCATATACCAGACCCATACAGGTGCAATAGGAGCGTAAAGCATTTTAAATGGCCATGCCTCCCAATTTGTAATTTTGCTGACTAATTTTTTCATATCTAAAGTTGGCACGAAGGTATTTAAAATATAATGTTTTTTTATGTACTGAATTTTATCTTTACAAAAAATAGCCCCTGATTAGCACGGATGAAGAAAACAACTAATTTTTGGAATTGGGTTAATGTTGAATGGCTTATTTTTGCTACTAATTCTTTTAAATTTATAAATTACTTATTAGGATAAAAAAAATCAATATGCATGTTCCTACAATGGCAGAGCTAATGGCAAAGGGTGAAAGTCCGGAAGTTTTATTTTGGGTTGGTTGCGCGGGGAGTTTTGATCAGCGTGCACAAAAAATAACTAAAGCTTTTATTACCATATTAGAAACAATAGGCACTAATTATGCTATTCTTGGCAAAGAAGAATTGTGCACTGGCGATCCAGCCCGGCGAGCAGGTAATGAGTTTATGTTTCAAATGATGGCTTATCAAAATATTCAAATATTAAATGGATATGGTATTAAAAAAATTGTAACCGCTTGTCCGCATTGTTTTAATACTTTAAAAAACGAATACCCTCAATTAGGTGGCACTTATGAAGTAATACATCATGCTACATTTTTACAGCAACTTATTGATGAAGGAAAAATTAAAATGACCGAAGGAGGTTCTTTAAGAGGCAAAAAAATAACTTACCACGACAGTTGCTACTTAGGTAGGGCAAACAATATTTATGAAGCTCCCCGTAAAGTATTGGAAGCTTTAGATGTGTCGTTGGTAGAAATGAAACGTTGTCGCAGCAATGGTTTATGCTGTGGTGCCGGTGGTGCACAAATGTTTAAGGAAGAAGAAAAGGGAACTACCCGAATAAATATTGAAAGGGCTAATGAGGCGCTAGAAACCGGTGCACATATTATTGCATCGGCCTGCCCATTTTGTAATACCATGATGACAGATGGCGTAAAAAATAGTAATAAAGAAGAAGATGTTCAGGTACTTGATATTGCAGAGCTAGTTGCCACATCCATGGAGAAAGGAGAAGATAGTTTGTAATGAGGGGTATTGATAGCTATAAGAAGCAGTTATCAGTTAGTGAACTAAACTTATTAAACTACTAAATAATAATTCGTGAAACACAAATAATGGCTTTTACCATCCAACAACTTTCAATTAAATAAATATGAACACTAATTTTACAGAATATCTTCCCGATAATTTTAACGATAATTCCCGGGTTTGGATTTATCAAAGCAGTCGTTTATTTTTAATAACCGAAGCATTGGAAATGGAAGATATGCTGGCAAATTTTGTTGCCAATTGGAAAAGCCACGGGGATGATGTAAAAGGATTCGCTAATTTATTTTTTGGCCAATTTATTATTTTAATAGCAGATGAAACAGCAACCAGTGTAGGCGGATGCAGTACTGATAGTTCAGTTCATCTAATTAAATTAATTGAAGAAAAATTTAAAGTACAATTACTCGACAGACAAAATTTAGCTTTTATAGTAAAAGACAAAATACAAGTATTACCTCTTAACCAAGTAGAATATGCGGTAGAAAATAATTTCATTCATGCCGAAAGCTTATATTTCAATAATACGATATTATCAAAAAAAGAATTAATTGAAAAATGGATTATTCCTGTTAAAGATAGTTGGCTAGCAAAGCATATTAGCTTTAAATAAAAATGAGTTAGTTCGTCGTATTGTTCTTCTTTATTTTTTTAGCAACTCATCTTTGTCCGTTTTTTTACTTTCTTATTAAAATGTAATTCAAAAAAATACGATAATTACGTATATTTTTAGACAAGCATAAATTGATTATTTATCATCTAAATTTATTTTTCTATCAAAAATATAATTATTGTCGCTAAAATGAAAATGAAAAATGCGATTATAATCTTTATTAAAATGTTCATCGGAATAGCTACCCACAATATTACTAATTACATTAAATGCTTCTGTTCTAAAGCATAATAATATATTTTGTCTGCCATTTTCAACTTTATTAATATCAGTAAATATTTTGCTTAACTGTGTTTTATCGAATTCTGTTTTTACCCCTTTTGTTCCACGTATAGTTTCCCGGCAACGGTTATACGGATCAGATGTTTTTAAATCGATAGATTGATAAAGAATATGATCAAAATAAATGTCTTTAAAAAAGTTATTGACAACCAATCCAAAATCTATCCCTTCTTTAGACAAGTGCAGGTAATCAGGCTTATTTTTATTCTCAATCAGCATTTTACCATGCCGCAGGATATACAAATTATTAGTCATAACAAAATGGCTGCATTTAGTTCTTAATAAATCCTTAAGCCATAGAAAGAAGGAAATGAAAGATGACAGGAGTACAAATTTAGTCTATTAAAAACATAATCTGTATAATACTCTATTTTTAGATAAATTTGGTTATTAAATAACATAATTACTGCCATCCTGTCACAATCTGCCTTCTTTTGTCTATCTTTGGTATATAAAAAAGGAACGCTTGATGTTAAACCTAACTACAAATAAAGAACATGACGAAGAAAGGCAAGGAGAGGCGTTTGCACCATTTATTGGTGACACTACCCTGTTTAAAAAGCATTTTTATATAGAAAGTTATGGTTGTGCTATGAATTTTGCCGATAGTGAAGTGGTGGCTTCTATTTTACTTGAAAATGGTTTTGGCGCAACGTATAATTATAAAGAAGCTGATCTCATTCTTATAAACACCTGTTCAATACGTGAAAAAGCAGAGGTTACGGTAAGAAAACGCTTGACAGAATTTAGAAGTTTAAAAAAAGAAAAGCCGGGCATACTAGTTGGCGTATTAGGTTGTATGGCCGAGCGCTTAAAAGCTAAATTTATTGAGGAAGAAAAACTGGTAGATATGGTAGTAGGCCCTGATGCCTACCGCAGTTTGCCAGGATTAATTGAAGAGGCCGAAACGGGCCAAAAATCTGTAAATGTATTATTAGATCGAGATGAAACCTACGCCGACATTTCGCCTATTCGTTTAAATAGCAATGGTGTTACCGCTTTTGTAAGCATTATGCGTGGCTGTAATAATATGTGCTCTTTTTGCGTGGTTCCTTTTACTAGAGGCCGAGAAAGAAGTCGTGATTCGTTATCTATAATTAAAGAATGTAAATCCTTGTTTGAGGATGGATATAGGGAAGTAACTTTGCTAGGACAAAATGTTGATAGTTATTACCAACAACCCTCCACGCACTCAGCAGGAGATGCAACTGAGGGCGCCGTAACTTTTGCTTTGCTATTAGAAAAAGTAGCTCAAATATCTCCCCTCTTGCGGGTTCGTTTTTCCACTTCACATCCAAAAGATATAACAGACGAAGTATTGCATACCATTGTTAAATACGAAAATATCTGCAACTATATTCATCTGCCTGTACAAAGTGGTAGCACCCGTGTATTGCAGATGATGAATCGTACTTACAGTCGCGAATGGTATATTGCTAAAGTAAACCGCATTCGCGAACTCATTCCCGATTGTGGTTTATCAACCGATATGATTACTGGTTTTTGTACCGAAACAGAGGAGGATCAACAACTATCGTTGAGTTTAATGGAATATTGCAAATACGATTTGGCGTATATGTATTTTTACAGTGAAAGACCTGGAACACTTGCTGCCAGACGTTTTAAAGATGATGTGCCAATAGATGTAAAGAAAAAAAGATTACAGGAAATGGTTGATCTTTATCGCGGACACTCATTACAAGCCATGCAAAAGGAGCTAGGTAAAACACGTAAAGTTTTAATAGAAGGCAGATCAAAAAAAAGCGAGCACGAATTATATGGCAGAACAGACCAGAATAAAGTAGTAGTTTTTCCAAAGGAAAATATGCAGATTGGAGAATATGTTTTTTTAAAAATAGAAAATTGCACCGCGGGTACTTTGATAGGTAAAGTTATCTCCAGATACTAATACGAGTATATTTTTTTATTAATAAAACGAATTGTATAATATTTAAGATAATAATAATTAAATTTCCCTAACTAGGGGCAGAAGCAGTTTAAAATATGGAATTACAATCAATAAAAAATCGTTTTGGTATTATTGGCAATTCGCCGGGCTTAAATCATGCTTTACATATTGCTGCACAGGTGGCCAATACTGATTTAAGTGTGCTTATTAATGGCGAGAGTGGTGTGGGGAAAGAAGTTTTTTCACAAATAATTCACTCACTAAGTGTCAGAAAACATAACCCATTTATAGCTGTAAATTGTGGTGCTATTCCAGAGGGCACTATAGATTCAGAATTATTTGGACATGAAAAAGGATCTTTTACCGGTGCAGTTGATAGTCGCAAAGGCTATTTTGAAACAGTAAACAGCGGCACTATTTTTTTAGACGAAATTGGTGAATTACCACTGGGCACGCAAGCGCGTTTATTGCGTGTGCTTGAAGCGGGCGAATACATTCGTGTGGGTAGTAGTAAAGTGCAAAAAACTGATGTAAGGGTTATTGCAGCTACTAATAAAGAGCTAATAGAATATACCCAAACCAACAAGTTTAGAGAAGATTTATATTATCGCTTAAATACAGTACCCATAAGAGTTCCGGCATTAAGAGAGAGAAAAGAAGATATTTATTTATTGTTCCGAAAATTTGTTACAGATTTTTCTGATCGATATAAAGGCACACCGGTTCAATTGGATGAAGGAGCAAAAGATGTGTTAATTAATTATCCATGGCCAGGTAATGTCCGTGAGTTGAAGAATATTGCAGAACAAATTTCGGTACTTAGTCAAGAAAAAATCATTAACGCAAATACCATGAAGGGATTTTTACCCGAGCATAATTATTCAAGATTACCCATTTTGGCTGGTGGCACAGGTGCTGTTAGCCACTCCGAATTTGCTAATGAAAGAGAAATACTTTACAAACTTTTTTTCGACATGAAAAAAGATGTAAACGAGCTAAAGAAAATGTTTTTTGATCTTTTACAAAATCCCGCAATGGCAAAACATGCTGCGGTTTTTACCGATCAACCTTTTACAGAGTTAAATAATAACAACACTAATAATTCTTCGCCAAAGCCAGTTTTTATACAACACAATACAGATGCCATTAACCAGCATGAGGATATAGAAGAGTCATTAAGTATTGTTGACAAAGAAAAAGAACTGATAATAAAAGCACTAAAGAAACATAAAGGAAAACGCAAAGATGCTTCGCTAGATTTAGGCATTAGTGAACGTACATTATACCGTAAATTAAAAGAGTATGATATTGAAGAATAAAGCACCTATCAAATGGCAGTTAATAGTTGAAAAAAAACGAAATACTGTTAAAAAAGCCCTGCTATTGCCAATTTACATATTGCTTTTTGCCTTATTTAACTACGCCACTTGCAAGTATGGATTTAAAGATGTTAGTCTGCCTGCGGAAGTTAAAACCTTTAGGGTTAATTATTTCGAAAACAAAGCGGAGTACAAAAATCCAGCATTAAGTCCGCAGTTAACAGAAAAATTAAAACAAAAAATTATTAGCACCACTAGGCTACAGCAAACAAATAGTGATGAGGCTCATTATGATATTAACGGCTTTGTTTCAAGCTATTACACGAGTACAACCGGTATTAGTGCCAATAACACAACTCTAAATCGATTAACAGTTACCTTTCATCTTTTATTAAAAAATACACTTGAAGAGAAAAAAAATATTGAATCTGATGTAACTTACAGCGTTGATTTTGATGCTAATCTGAGTTTATCGCAGGTTGAAAATCAGAAGGGAGATGAGATTATAAAGAATTTGACTGATGCTATTTTTAATAAAATTTTTTCTAACTGGTAAAGCCGCTATAGATTTGCACTATGCACAATAAAGAAATTATTTTTGATTCTCTTTTTACTGGAAATTTATCTAACCTGCAGCATACTCAATTTTTGAAGGAACTTACTGCTAAGCACCCCTATTTTTCGCCAGCACAATTTTTTCTTTTACAAAATATAAAAGAAGATTCGGAGGCATTTAAAAAGCAGACAGTAAAAACAAATATCCTATTCAATAATGCCCATTGGCTTAATTTTAAACTACAACAGATTAATCATGTTGCTAGCAAATTAAAAAATAATAATGAAGCTCCCCAACACACTACTACTACTACTACTACTTTAGATTCAACAGAAGAATTTATTAATGATACGGAGGCAAAGGGAGATATGGAGCAAGAAATTGAGCCTATGAAAATTGAATTAAAAATGCCGGTTGAAAAAGTGAATCTGGATGAAGCTTTACTTTTTGAACCCATGCATGTAGTTGACTATTTTGCTTCGCAAGGAATTAAATTACCCGCAGAGGTACAATCGGGAGACAAACTAGGCAAACAACTTAAGAGTTTTACCGATTGGTTAAAAACGATGAAGAAAGTGCATGCCGAAATTGACCTTCAAATAACCGAGACTAAGGTAGCCGATATACAAAGCCTAGCAGAAATTAGTAATGAGGATGCCGAGATTTTAACCGAATCCATGGCCGAAATATTTATTAAACAGAACAAGCTAAATAAAGCCACTGAAGTGTACCAAAAATTAAGTTTGCTTAATCCTACCAAAAGTGCTTACTTTGTAGCCAAAATAGATAACTTAAAAGAAATATAATATGTTAGTTTTATTTGGAATTTTAGTGATAATTGCCTCTGTGATATTAGGTATGATTGTATTAATTCAAAATCCAAAAGGTGGTGGATTATCCAGCAGCTTTGGGGGATTTGGCAACCAAATTATGGGTGTTAAACAAACCACCGATGTGTTAGAAAAAGGCACTTGGATATTTGCAGCTATAGTTGGCATCCTTTGTGTATTTTCTCCTGCCTTTATTCCAAAAGACGGATCTGCCTCGGCTCCTAATAAAGGTTTAATGGAGGGTGTTTCTACAAAAACAGCACCGCCTGCCGTGCCTGTTAATACAGCCACTCCAGAATTAATGGATACTAATCAAGGAAAATAATATTATTTAAAAATAATTATAAACCCCGTCATTATCCGACGGGGTTTTTAAATTTACTTGGTGTTCTATGAAGAAGAAAATAATTTTTAACCTATTTGTAATTTTATTTGTAGCAGGAGGATATGCCTGCTGGCAAGTTTTTGGCCCAACCGTTAGGTCTCTCCAAAATAAATATTTTTATATAAAAACGGGGGCAACTTTTATAGATATAAAACAATCGCTGGTGGATCAAAAAATTATAATAAATCCATTTTTTTTTAATTTGGTTTCCAAGCATTTAAATTATTCTGATAAGGTTAAAGCAGGGCGTTATTTAATAAAAAATGGGACTAGTGTATTTAGTTTATTACGAATGTTACGTTCTGGCAATCAATCGCCAGTAAATTTGGTTATAAATAAATTAAGAATAAAAGAAGATCTAGCACAAAAAATTGCTGAGAATTTTGAATGCGATTCAGCGTCCGTGATGGCCGTATTACATGATAAAATTACTTTACAAAAATATGGTGTTAATAAAAACACCATCATGTGTATTGTAATCCCAAACAGCTACCAAATTTTATGGAACAGCTCGGCTGAAAAAATTATCAGCAAACTGTATGATGAAAAAGAAAGATTTTGGAATGCCAAAAGAATAGGAAGTTCGAAAGCCCTTAATCTTACCAAAAATCAAGTTTATATAATGGCGAGTATTGTAGAAGAAGAAACCAATAAACAAGAAGATAAAGGCAATATTGCAAGTGTGTACATAAACCGTATGGCTACAGGGATGAAACTACAAGCCGACCCTACAGTAAAATTTGCTCTGCAAGATTTTAGACTGACAAGAATTATGCATAAGCACCTCGTATATGAATCAGCTTTTAATACGTATCAAAATCTAGGACTACCACCAGGACCCATTTGTACTCCTTCCATTAAAAGCATAGATGCTGTATTAGATGCTCCTAAAACTAATTATATTTATTTTGTAGCTAAGCCCGATTTTAACGGATACTCCAACTTTTCATCAAGCTATTCCGAGCATTTAATTTTTGCAAAGGCATACCAACAAGCCTTGGATAATTTGATAAAAAATAAGCGCAATAAAAAATTAAGGGAGTAACCCCAATTCTATTATTAAATAATATTTTAATGACATAGCCCCTACAATACTAATTGGTTATCTTGCAAGAATATATTTATCCTTAATGACTAAATTAGAAAGATTAATAATTAATAAAACTCCTGCTGCTTTTATTTTACGTAAAAGCAAACACTGGTATTTACCAGGCTTTGAAGGTGTCCCCTTATATGATGTGGTTCTTTTTTTTTATCGTCAAATAAAAACTATTGGCTTAACAGAGAGGGCCTCGGCCATTGCCTATAATTTTATTATGGCCATCCCACCATCGTTTTTATTTTTATTTACCCTTATCCCTAATTTACCTTTTATTAAAAAAAGGGAAATTCTAAAACAAATCTCTCTAATTATAAAAGACATTATTCCTTCAGAAGGATATAATGGAACTATTGTAGCATTTATTGAAAAAACTTTTTTTCGTACTCCCGTATTCGGTTTGTTATCATCGGGTTTATTGTTGACTTTATTTTTTGCAAGCAATGCCATGATGGGATTAATGCGATCTTTTAATAAAAATTATATTGGCTTTACAAAAAGAAAAGGACTTCAAGATAGATGGATTGCTATTAGATTAACGGTATTAATTTTTGGCCTAGTACTTGGCTGTTTGATATTACTAATAACACAGGGGGCTGTATTAAAATTGTTTGGTTTGCGAAGTGAATTTTGGCTAGATGTAATTTCTTATGTGCGTTGGTTAGTTATTATCACTTTAGTTTTTTATTCTATTGCATTTATTTACAAATATGCCCCTGCCGTTAAAAAAAAGTGGAAACTAATTTCTCCGGGATCAATATTCGCCACATTCTTGTGTATTATGGCTTCTCTTGGCTTCTCGTATTTTGTAGATGCTTTTGGTAAGTATAACGCCTTGTACGGATCAATAGGCAGCATCATTGTCTTAATGGTATTAATATTTATCAATTCACTTATACTACTTATTGGATTTGAATTAAATGTGAGTATAAAATCGTTAAAATTAATTGCAGATAAACGTGATGCAGAAGAAAAATTGATTTTGATTGAAAAAAAGAAAATGTAAATATTTGTTGTTCCTTCAAATCAACACATAACTATTAAAATCGCAATTTTAATAAGATAAGCACATTAGAAAAGCGTTAGTATTAAACATTAAAAAAGTATTTAAATTAGCTTTTGGCTAATCCCTCGTTTCAGTTTAAATTTGCACCCTATCTGCAAAAAGCGGGAGAACTTAATCTATCAATCTAAAATAACAGTATGGTATACGATTTAATAGTACTTGGAAGTGGCCCTGGCGGTTATCCTGCGGCAATAAGAGCTAGTCAGTTAGGTAAAAAAGTGGCCATTGTAGAACGTGAAGCCCTTGGAGGTATCTGCCTTAACTGGGGTTGTATTCCGACAAAAGCTTTATTAAAAAGTGCACAAGTATATGAGTATGCAAAACATGCATTAAACTATGGTATTAATGTAAAAAACCCTACAGCTAATTTTGTTGCGGTAGTAAACCGCAGCCGCGGCGTGGCCGATAAAATGAGCAAGGGAATTCAGTTTTTAATGAAGAAAAATAAAATTGAAGTTATTATGGGTAATGGCAAACTAATTGCCGCTACTAAACTGGAAGTGACTGCAGTCGATGGCAACAAGCAAATACTAGAAGCAAAAAAAATTGTAATTGCCACTGGTGGTAGGGCTAGAGAATTACCTGTCATGCCTATCGATAATAAAAAAATTATTAATTATCGCGATGCAATGGTGTTAACTGGTCAGCCCAAAAGCATGATAATTTGTGGCAGCGGTGCGATTGGTAGCGAGTTTGCTTATTTCTACAACAGTATGGGAACTAAAATTACTATGGTAGAGTTTATGCCAAGGATAGTTCCGGTTGAAGATGAAGACATTAGCAAAGAACTAGAAAGACAATTTAGAAAACAAGGTATGACCATCATGACCAGTGCCGAAGTAATCAAGGTAGATACTAGCGGTACCGGGGTAAAAGCTACAGTAAAAACAGAAGAGGGTGAAGTAGTTTTAGAAGCCGACATTTTATTAAGTGCCGTTGGCGTAATAGCTAATATTGAAAATATTGGATTGGAAGCATTAGGAATTAAAACAGAAAAAGGAAAGATTATAGTTGATACAAATGGGCAAACTAATGTAGCTGGTATTTATGCCATTGGGGATTGTACACCCGGACAAGCACTTGCACATGTAGCCGCCAAAGAAGGTATTAATGCAGCCGAACATTTAAGTGGTCACCATCCCGAACCAATAGATTATAATAATATACCAGGATGTACGTATTGCAGTCCTGAAATTGCCAGTGTAGGCTATACAGAAAAAGCAGCTAAGGATGCAGGCTATGAAGTAAAAGTAGGTAAATTCCCATTTATGGCAAGTGGCAAGGCAAGCGCAGCAAGTGCTACAGATGGTTTTGTAAAAGTTATTTACGATGCTAAATATGGCGAATTTTTAGGCTGTCATATGATTGGAATGAATGTAACCGAAATGATTGCTGAAGCCGTAGTTGCACGCAAACTGGAAACGACTGCACACGAAATACTAAATTCGGTTCACCCCCATCCTACCATGAGTGAAGGCATGAAAGAAGCAACTGCAGTAGCTTATGGCGAGGCAATAGATGTTTAAATTAACTAAGTAATTTTGATTAAGCAATTGTACTTAGTTAAAAAAAATAACATCCACAGTAATTATAAAGTATAATAACAACTAATTATTGAGTAAAGTTTAATACTTGTTAGTGGTGTCTGCTATTCATATATTTTTCATTTACCACTGCACTCATCGGCATATCATATACTTTACTTTCTACCCAACTTATAATATCAAGATAAGAAAACACCCTAGTTTCATAGCGATTTTTTTCAAACTGCTTGATGGTATGTAATAATTTTTTTAACCCGGGTTTTAATTTTTCTGCTGATTCAAACACATTATTGCGCAAAAATTTAAACATCTCTTCCTCTACTATAGTCATGTTTTCCATACGCGACATAAACCTAAAAACCGATTTAATCAACGATTCTATAATAGCATTATTATTAAGTTCAAAATGTGCCATAAGGTGAAGCAGGCGAGCATAGCACTGTAGGTCTATGCGAATATCCATCGGACCATTGATAATCTGTTGCAGGTGATCGATAGACAATTCATAATTACCATTTCCAAAATATAACAAAGCCATTTTGTATTGCACTACTAGCACCCTGTGCCTATCAATATATAATGAAAATTCATCTAACCCTTGTTTAATAACTGGCATTAGTTTTATGCCTTCGCTAAACGACCCCTTCATTAAATGCTTATTTATTTTAGCACTAGTTAAATACACAAAAGACTGCATCCTAAAATTATCATGTTGTTTGGCAGCTTTGGTTAAAGTAAATTTTTCGAATTCAAATAAATAATTATCGAACTGCTTGTAGTTTCTTAAATTGAAATTTGCTGTTAATAAGTTATGCATGCCCTTGATATAATGACCAGTTTCTACAGAAATCATAAGAGGCTCATCATTAAAAAGTTCAACCCATTTTTTACTGTTGCGATAATACATTAAAAAATCCTGACGAATAAAAGCATACCAGCAATAACTTTGATACAAATACAGCCGTTCATAAAACCCATTTATTTTTTTTGTACCTATCTGCAGATTTTGTTTAAAAAACTGTTTCACCCCTTTTTCATCTTTTTCATTTCGGGCATGACCATGTTTTACATACCACTGATATAATTGCAGCGCCAAATTAGATAAGGCTGTAATACTGGTACGCTGCTCATTTACATCATTCGCTTCCTGTGTTAACCGGATTGCTGCATTTTCACCACTTCTGGTGATATGAAGGGTTTCTATTTTCTTTTCTAACGAAATGACCTGTATTAAAAAACTTTCCTGATGATACGTTTTAGCCAGATCCTTCACTTTTTCCAAAATTTTTAAACTCTGCAGAAATAATCCTTTATTGTAAAGAATGCGGGCATAATCTAATTGTTCGTGCAATTGCAAATCGATGCTTTCTGTGCTTTTTAATAATCGTAGACTAGCGAGTAATTCTTTATACAAATGTGCTTTTAAATTAGCAAACTGGGGCTTTTCAATATACGGTAGTTTTTTTATTACTTGTTTCTCAACGTAGTCTTTTGATTTATCAATCGCATCAAAAAGTTGTATAATCTTAAGATCTTCTCTGGATGAACTTCTCTTTATATAAAGCTTAAAATGCCGCTTTTCCGCTTTTTCGAGCGACTGAATCAGTTGAAATAATATGTCGGCTGAGCGGTTGGACATCATAAACTCATTTTACTGTAATGCTCTACTGTCAAAGGATTAAATTAATTTAAAATACTTTTAGCATAATAGAATTAACATTAAGTTGATTAGGTATATAAAAATACCCAACTTAGTTTTGTGATACAAAGATGGTTAATTCATAAAGCAAATAACCACTAAAGGAAGCAATCAATCATTAATTGGCCATCACGCTGAACCATTCAGCAAAGAAAGAAATTAAAATTTTTCATATAGCAAGCAATCGTTAAAAGTCACTCCGTTTCTACGGAGTGACAATTTATGTGTAAAAATACTTAATAATTACTTTACACCAAACACCTTCTTAATAGCATCTGTTAACTGTGCTGCGGGGTTTTTACGAATATTTTGTTCTTCCATCCCTATATTATAAAACAAGCCGCTTAATGCTTTGTCTGTAACATATTTAGTAAGATCCGAATTTACGGATTTGTTAGAAAATCGGTTATAGGCAGTAAAAACATCTTTCCAATATTTAGTAGCATCTACCTTTAATAATGATGCTTCAATAATGGGTTTAAATTTTTCGGAAAGTTCTTTGGTTGTGGTGGATTTTAAATAATCTGTTGCAGCAAAATCGCCGCCACGCAATATCTGTAGCCCATCTGTAATACTCATTTGTTTTATGGCATTAAAGAAGATACTCCCTATTCCATTTACAGCATTTTCGGCAGCCCGGTTCATAGAAAGGATGGCTTTATCTACGACCCCCCCCATGCCAACATTACGCAGTGTACGTTCCATTTTTTTAGCTTCTTCAGGCATTAATATTTTTATAGCCGCATCTCCAAAAAAACCATCAAGTTGACTTAATTTTTTGCTGCTACTATCGGCTCCCAGACGAAGTGCTTCCTTTAATCCATTAATAATATCATCATTACTAGGCGTTAAAGATGTTGGAGATACAATCTGCGTTTTTTTTTCAAATAATTTTTTAATCTCTTGTGCCGTTACAGTCTGAAAACTTAAAAAAAAGAGGGCGATTATGCCGATATATTTTTTCATCATTTTTTATTTAATATACAACAAAAATAAGTCCATGGATGCTAATAAAGGGTTAAAAAATGATCATTAAGTCCACAATAAATTATCCTGACTCAACGAAAGCATTTTTAATTACTTAAATTGCAGAATTAAAAATTTGTACAATGAAAAAATATTGTCTGCTATTACTCATCAGTATTTCTATTTTTTACAAGGGTTTTGCCGAAGAGGGCATGTGGTTACCCCAGTTACTGCAATCTCTTAATGAAAAAGAAATGAAGCGCATGGGCATGAAAATTAATGCCGCCGACATTTATAATATCAGCAAAGGCAGTTTAAAAGACGCCATTGTTAGTTTTGGTGGTTTTTGTACAGCCGAAGTTATTTCTGATAAGGGTTTACTGTTAAGCAATCACCATTGTGGATTTGATGCCATACAAAATCATTCTTCTATACAAAATAATTATATAAGAGATGGCTTCTGGGCCTATAATCACGAGCAGGAGTTAAAAAACCCAGGCCTCTTTGCCACCTTTATCATTCGCATTGATGATATCACCGCAGCCGTTTTTAATGGCATCACAAACATCTTAACAGAAAAGGAACGTCAAAGTGCTATTGATAAAAATATTGCGGCCCTAAAAACTTCGGTAAAAAAAGAATCCTACCAGGATCTGCTAATCCGCCCGTTTTTTGATGGCAATAAATATTTTTTATTTGTTACTGAAACATATAGGGATATCCGTTTGGTTGGTGCTCCGCCATCTTCCATTGGTAATTTTGGAAAAGATACTGACAACTGGATGTGGCCCCGACATACCGGTGATTTTTCGATGTTTAGAATTTATGCAGATAAAAATAATAAGCCAGCTGCCTATTCCGCTGATAATGTACCATATAAACCAAAACGTGCTTTACACATTTCTTTGGATGGTGTTAAAGAAGGCGACTTTACCATGGTTTTTGGTTTTCCGGGCCGTACCAATGAATACCTGCATAGCAGTGCCATTGAACAAACAGTTAATGTAAGTGATCCTGCAAAAATTGCCATTCGTACCAAAGCATTACAAGTTATTGATGGCTTTATGCGTAAGGATGAAGTAATAAAAATACAATACGCTGCAAAATATGCTTCTATCTCCAATGCCTGGAAAAAATGGCAGGGCGAGATACTGGGACTAACAAAAACAAATGCCGTTGCCAAAAGAAAAGAGCAGGAAGACAGTTTTGAAAAAATTGTTTTAAGTAAGCCTGAACTGAATATGGCATATATGGACCTGCTTAAAAATCTTAAACAGGCTTATACCGACATTGAACCCTATGCTTATGCACGTGATTATTACAATGAAATTATACCGAAAGTAGAATTATGGGGTATTTCTGCAGACATGAATTCACTGCTTACGGCATATTCAAAGGATGAGGAAACCTATATTAAACGCAAAGCAGAAGTATTAAATAAATTAGAAGATTCTTTTAAAGAATATAATGTGGCCGTTGATCAGAAATTGTTTGAATCACTAATGGACTTGTATTGTAAAGATCAACAGGCGGATTATATTTCTCCAGCATTTAAGGCTATACTGATAGAAAAAGGAAATTCATTTACCGCTTTATCAGAGTCGATCTACTCCCAAACGGCATTCAATTCATTTGATAAAATAAAAAAAATGCTTAATGGCAGTATGGCTGAGGCTGTTGCAGCTATTAAAGCAGATGTTGCCGGGCAGCTTTATACCGATATTTTTAAAACTTATGTAACCAATGTATCGCCTACATTGAATTCACTGCAGATTGATATTAACCGGTTACAACGCACATACATGCAGGCCCAGATGGATGCGTTTACTCAAAAAACATTTTATCCCGATGCCAACAGCACCCTGCGAGTTACCTATGGCAATGTAAAAAATTACCAACCCAGAGATGGCGTAAAATATGAGTTTCAAAGTTATATGGATGGTGTGATGGAAAAATATCTTCCTGGCGATTATGAATTTGACCTCCCCAAAAAAATGATTGATCTATACAATAAAAAAGATTTCGGCAGATGGGGTGTAAATGGCCGTCAGCCCGTATGTTTTATTGCAGCCAACCACACCACAGGAGGTAATTCGGGTAGTCCGGCATTAGATGCCTATGGCAATTTGGTTGGTTTAAATTTTGACCGGGTTTGGGAAGGCACGATGAGTGACATTAATTACGATGCCTCTATTTGCCGCAACATTATGGTTGATATCCGTTATGTCATGTTTATAGTTGATAAATTTGCTGAAGCAAAAAATTTGATTGCTGAAATAAAGTTTGTAAGTAAGAAGTAAAAAGACATCCATCAGTTATACTTTGAAGACTAAGAAAAATAAAGTTTGATTATAAAAACAACATCCGCACATTTCTACAGGCTCTCAGCCTATATATCTATTATGATGAATGGAACTGCGTCCATTGCTTAAATGAAGTTTCTGCCTGATCTTGTTAATGCCAGAGCAATACATTTAGCTAACCGGCCTTCGACAGACTCAGGCTGATGGAATTTATTTAATCATTTCCTTTAAAAGGATTAAAAAAAATTATTTATGCAAATAGCAATATTAGGAGCCGGTATGGTAGGACGTGCCATGGCTATGGATTTAGTTGCAAAATACAAAGTAACTTCTTTTGATGTAAGTGGTCATGCACTGCAACTGCTTACCCAAAAAAATAATACCATAAAAACCATCAAAATCGATCTGAGTAATTACAGCAATTACGAATCCATGTTAAAGGGATTCGATTTTGTAATTTCTGCCGTACCGGGTTTTATGGGATATCTGACTCTGGAAGCCATCATCAACGCAAAAAAAAATGTGGTAGACATTTCTTTTTTCCCCGAGAATGCTTTGGGATTAGATGAATTGGCCAAAGAGAATCAGGTTACGGCTATTGTTGATTGTGGTGTTGCGCCGGGTATGAGTAATTTAATTTTAGGTTATCATAATGAGCGGATGACAATCAATAATTTTGAGTGCCTGGTAGGCGGACTCCCTTTAAAAAGAGTTTATCCTTTTGAATATAAAGCGCCTTTCTCTCCTATTGATGTACTTGAAGAATACACAAGGCCCGCCCGTTATGTTGAGAACAGTCATATTTTAACCAAACCTGCACTAAGCGATGCAGAGCTCATTGATTTTGAAAAGGTCGGCACCCTCGAATCTTTTAATACAGATGGCCTGCGTTCCATTTTATTTACTATGGGGCATATCCCCAACATGAAAGAAAAAACATTGCGTTACCCGGGACATATTTCATTGATGCAGGGTTTGATTAAAGCCGGATTTTTAAAATCGGAGCCTATAAATTTAAAAGGACAATCTATTTCCCCTCTGCAATTTACTTCAGCCCTTTTATTTGACCAGTGGAAACTGGGAGAAAATGAAGCCGAATTTACGCTGATGAAGATAAAAATAATTAATACCGAAAAAATGATTTGTTACGATCTATATGATGAATATGATACAGTAACACAAACCTCCTCAATGAGTCGCACAACAGGCTATACCTGTACGGCAGCCTTAAATATGCTAATTGAAAAACTATTTACAGCAAAAGGTGTTTTTCCGCCTGAGTTGTTTGGTAAAGATGAACCTTGTTTTAATTTTATGCTTAATTACTTAAAAGAAAGGAATATACATTACATCAAAACAGAAAAACGGGTTAACAGTTAACTAAATATTTACATTCTTTTATAACGCAAGGGTTGTTGCAACAAAACAGTTCCCTATTTTTGTTTATATTTTTAATAAAAATGATGAAAAAATATTCAGCTATTCTTACATTGGTTATTTTAGCAGCCTGTTCAAATAAGGATGATACTGATGGCCCTTTAGATCCCGGAATTGTTCCTGCAAAAACAACTGCTATCCCTTATACCATTGTGGCTGAATACCCACATGATACCAGTGCCTATACTCAGGGACTCGAATTTTATAATGGTAAGCTGTATGAAAGTACTGGTGATTTTGAAGCATCCTCTCTAAGAATTACAGATTATAAAACCGGTAAAATAGAAAAGAAACACATGATGGGCAGTACTTCTGTTTTTGGAGAAGGCATTACCATATTTAAAAACAAACTGTATCAATTAACCTGGAAGAATAATATAGTTTATGTGTATGATGTACCTAATATTGAGACGCCGGTGAAAACTATAAAATGGCCTTATGAAGGATGGGGACTAACCAACAACGGAAACGATTTAATCATCAGCGACGGATCGGCAAAACTATATTTTGTAAATGCAGATGATTTCAGATTAAAGAGCACTATTGGTGTAACGGAAAATGGAAGTCCGGTTTATAACTTAAATGAATTGGAATATATTGAAGGCTGGGTTTTTGCCAATATTTATCAATCAGATATTATTGTTAAGATAGATCCGGCAAGCGGATTTGTAGTAGGCAAAATGGATTTTACCGGCATAAAAGAAAAATTTTTTGCTGATAAAATAACAGACCGAACGGATTTTTTTAATGGCATTGCTTATGATTCTTCAACAAAAAAATTTCTTATAACTGGGAAACGATGGCCTAAGATGTTTGAGTTAAAATTAAATTAATTACCTGATCTCGAGTTGAGATTTTTAGTTCTTACTTTGCTAAGCTAATCTTCTAAATTTTATAAAACTAATTATATAAGTTTTTAAGAGCGCACAACTCAAGGCAGGAAAGTCTTTAATTATAAAAAACTACTTACTAATAACATAAATAATCGAGCTACATTTTCTCACATCTCCCCATGCTTTAAAATTTGATATAAGTCCATTAAAAATAGCTTTGATCATACTTACTTTGCCATATTTATATTGCTCGCTCAGCATACTTACATAAAAGCTATCAAACCACATTGGTTTAATACTAATAATTTTTAGTCCGTGTATCGACAATAATTTTTCCATACTTTGTGGCGAAAAATGATATAGATGACGGGGTACATCATAGGCTGCCCAATATTCTTTATAAGTAGTTGCATCATCGCAATAGTAATTAGGCACCGCAATAAAAAGTTTTCCATTAGGTGCTAACAATTCAGCAATTTGTTTAATGTAGTTGTGTAATGCATGGACATGCTCAAGCACATGCCACATACTAATAGCATGATAAGAGCATGGAATTAGTTCAAATAACTTTGAAGATTCTTGTGGGTGAATATTATATAATTCGGCAGCTTTTCTTCTAGCAATTGTATCAAGCTCCAAGCCCGTTATAGCCCAGTCTGCTTCTTTCATTGTATCTAAAAAAGCACCAGTACCACATCCTATATCTAATATAAAACCCTTCAGTACACCCGTTTCATTAATCACTAATCTTTTTTTTTCTCTTAGGGTTCTTTTACGCACCAAATGATACAAAATATTAATAACTCCTTTTTTGGTATCGCTATGAGAAATGTAATTATCCGATGTGTAATAAGTGGCAATTGCATTCTGCTCTGGCACATTTTGAGTAAATCTTGCTGTACAATTATTGCATTGCCAAATAGGAAATTTATTTTGAGAAACTGTAAAATCTTGAGCCGTAAATTGCTCCTGTATTAATTCGCTATTACAAATTGGACAGTTAGTATAATGAATCATAAATACATTAAATTTTTATGGTATTACCAAAAGAAGGTGTCCAATTTATTTGTGTAAAATAAAAGACTAAGGCTAATAATGTAATTATCCCCAATATTATAGCCCAAATCCACCAAAAATCTGTTTTTTTTGATCTAGGAATTAAAAGTTCAGTCATTATCGTATTCGTCATCTCTTTATCACCCACCAAAATTCGATGTTCGATATCCGGATGAATAACATGTGGGGCAAAAACAGATTGTGAAAATACGGCTGAAATTTCCTCTTCTTTAAAACTTATATTGCCAGTACTATCAACATAAAAAGTACCCACACTGTAAAATTTTACACTTGAATGACCAACTAATTCTTTTTTTAAATTACAGCAAAAAGAATCGAGCGCTGCTGTTACTTCATAAATACTTTTTCCTATTGTAGTTGTTAAATAATTTAATAGCCCTGACAAATCCGTTTCTGAATTAACAAAATGGATAAATGGTTTGGGCGCGGTAATAAGTTTATTTGTAAAATCTGCCTCTGCATCCAAATGAATTATAGATAGGGTTCCAAAACCTGGCAAAGGGCAGGTTTTATTAATAAACAGATAAGAAGCGATTTGTTTTTGCATCAGAACAAAGATAGAGAAAAAGAGGCCTAAAACCCCTCCTATCTTTCTATATTGATAAGAAATATAGATTAAAGAAAGCATAATTTCAACTCGAATAGCCTGTTAAAAAACAGCCCTTACCCCTCCCATCAAATTAAACCCATATACTTGATAATTATGCCAGCGCTCATATTTGTTATTTAAAATATTATTTATATCCATCCAAGCACTAAAAGTTTTATTTATTTTAAATTCAATCCCCGCACTTAAATCCGACCCAGAATTATATGTTTTACTTATGTTTCCTTTAGTTAAATAATGACCTGTGCCAAAAACATAAAAATCGACTTTTAATAATACCTGCTTAAATGCCCACCAACGTAATGAACTGGTAAACTCCATAGGTATAGTATGCCATGCTTTAGCATTACTATTCATCCCCGTATATCCATTTAAAGTTAGTGAGCCTGTAGCAGTAAACTTCTCTTTATTTATATAACTAATATCACCATGAATTTTAAAACTTTTAACTTTTACCTCATTACTAATAACAAAAGATTTGTTATCGGCAGCTGTATCGTTTATAAAGAATGGAAGATTTTGATAAGTAACATAACCTGCCTTTGCATTAAAATTAAAATGTTTTGTCATCGTTGCTTTTATACCCCAATAATATTCTAATTCCTTAGTATTCAATTGCGCATTTATGGCTTTTAAATATGGGTTTATTTTAAATAAATTGCTATAAGTATTCTTTGTATATCTACCAACCCACCCAGCTTCAAAAGCGAATACATGTTCTTTAATAAAAGCTTCGGCAAAAACATTAGGCATCATAACAAATTTTCCATTATCCCAAGTTGGCTCTATTCCGCCATGAATTTTGAAACGAGGAGTAGAAAAAATTAATGACGGGAGTAATTGAAAAAAATTATTACTAATTTTTATATTACTTAACAACAAATTTTTTGTTGTGTAGGAAGTTATATCCAATTTGGCTTCTAGTTTAAAAGTAAAAACTTTTCCAAAATTTTTTTCAAGTGGTGCATTTAATATAAATGTAGTTTCGCTTAGCTTATTTAAATTGGTAAAACTACTTACCATAATACTAGGATTATACTTTATACCATAGCTTCCAGTGTAGGTGTTGCGAACTCCAAACTTAATTTGAAAATCTTTAACCTGCTGTCGAACATCTTTCTTACTATAGTGATACATACTTGTATCGTAACCATACAAAAAAACATGCATTTTATTTGCGTCAACAGTAGTATACAGTTCATTATTTTTAATAAAATAACTACCCGTAAGTTTAATGTGCATATTTAAATAATCTTGATTTAATAGTTTCCCCTTAGCTGAAATATAGTTGGCATAGAGATTGACTAAATAATTCTTCCCATCACCAAAGCTAAAAGCAGCATCAATATAAGGACTTGAGAAATTGCCATAACCTACTTTTACATAATTCCTTAACCCAAAGTACAGATTAGTATCCTGTTTAAGTGCCAATGGTTTTAAAGGAAAGGGCTGATAAGAATAAAATAAATTTTGAGCTGGTATTTTGTATGTTAAAGTAGGCAAGGTTGTATCAGCATTTAAATGGGTAGCAGAAAAATTAATTTTAACTGAGTTGCGTAGCACCGGTTTATAAACCGAATTGATATCAATGGTTGATATTTTTTTAAGTGTATCTTTTTGAGCCCATGCGGCAAATGGAATTAAAACATTGGTAAAAAAGAAGATTCCGAAAAAAAAAGTTAATCGGCCATTTACAACAAGCGCTATTGGACTATTTTTTTTTATAATTGAATAATTATCTAAAACTATAATTTGTCTGTAGATCATAGAATATATTTTATTTATAATTTGTATGAGTTATTTTTAGATTTTTAAGACCATACAATAGAAACTCACGCTTGAAGCGTTTTTCTATTTTGCATTATCCATTTTTTGTTGGGCTTCATTTTTTAATTCCAGTATAACCGAATTTTTAGCCACGCTTTCGTAAGTAGCTCTTGCATTGAAAAAATCTTTCTGTTGCATAAAAATGTCCCCAAGTAAAATGTAACTTTTGGTAATCCAGATGTCGTAAGACCCTGTTTCTTTTATAACGGAAAGTGCTGATTTTTCAGCTAACGCAAGATTGCCCAAACTAAACTGACAATTGGCAATTTCATATCTTGATTCTGCGCCCCAAGCTGATTTATTAATGGACGAACAAGATTTAAAAGAATTGATTGCTGTAACATAATCCTTATTTAGCTGCTGCGATTTACCCAGTACTAAAAAAGAAATAGATCGATCATCGGTACTGATTCCTTTTTTAATAAGTAAATTTTTTGCTACCTCATTGGCTTGTGCATATTCTTTTAGCTGGTAATAGCAACGTACCAAACCTCTCAATGCTTCTAATTGATTATCTTGATTTACAGAACCAACAATTAATGATTCAAAATACTTTTTAGCTTTACTATAATCCTTTAATTCAAAATAACTGATACGTGCTGCTTCTAGTGTTGATTTTTCGAAGAAACGACTTAATCCTTGACTGTTCACATAATTATAACCAATTAATGCATTTGTAAAATCCTTGTTAGTATTATAACAGTCACTAATAAAATAATTGGCTTCTAACACACTAGTGCCAGCAGGATAAGTCGTTAAATAATTTTTAAATGCAAGTATTGCTGCAGCAAAATCATTAGCATTATATTTTAATTCGGCAGCAGCATAGGTTAATGAATCGGCTTCATTTACAGAAATACTTTTTCCCATTTGATGCATCATTTCTATGTACGCATTGGGTTTTCCCATTTCTATATAAATAGTTTTCATGATCCCAGTTGCTTCATCTGCTTCAGAAGACTGCGGGTATTTTTCAACAAGAGTTTGATAACTAATTAACGCCTCATCGTACTTGTCTGTATTGTAATAAATCAATCCTAATTTTAATAAAACCATTGGCTTTAAACCTTCTGATCTAGTATCGTTTAACACAGTATTTAAGTAAGGAACGGCAGATAAAAAAAATTCGTCGGCAATATATGTTAGAGCTAGCTCTAAATTAGCATCCTCTACCAGTGTAGTTTGCGGATATTTTTTTAATAAGCTGATTAGCGCATTTATTTTATTATCTGAGCTTTTTACACCCGCTATCAAGGCTTTTTGAAACATAGCATAATCACTTTGCGGCAGGGCATTGTTAATTACTTTTTCATACATATTATTAGCTTTAATAAAATCTGAATTCATAAAATAACAATCAGCAGTTCGTATATAAGCATCTTGTTCCATAGCGGACGATGTAATTGAAACTATTTTAGTAACCTGTTCAAAATATATAATCGCTTTACTAAAATTTTCCTTATGAAACCAACTATATCCTAAATTATAATTAGCTGTATTTTTATTAGCCTCTCCTTGTGCTGGAGCATTAGCATCTAGGTAAATAGTTAAATGTTTAATGGCTTTATCATATTCATTATTTTGATAAGCTATTTCACCTTTCCAGAAATTAGCATAAGGGGTTACAGAAGAATTTGGTAATGCTAAAACACTTGTTAATAAATCATTCGATTTTTTTATTTGCTGGTCATTAAATAATTCTACGGCACGGCCATATAAAATACTTGGATATATTTTTTGCATAGCAGAGGTTGGCTTATCAAAGGATTCGTAGAATTGTAAGGCATCAGAAAAATTATTAGTTTTAGCCATCATGCTTACTAAAATTTCTCTAGCCTCATTATTATCGTTACTATTTGGATAGTCGTTTAGGTATTTCTTCATTTCACTTAATGCGATATCCTGAAATCCTAATTCGTATGAAAGTTTGGCATAATTAAATCGAGAGATCTGCTGTTGTAATTTATTTGAGTTATTATAAGCGCCATACTGAAAAGCATTACGGGCATTTGTTTTTTGGTTAGTTTGCAAATAACAATCGCCCAATAGATACATACTGTTTTGTCCCATAGAATCTTTTTCAGAACTAAGCTGTTTAAACCCTTCGATAGCTTTTTCTAATTTATTTTCGGTATAGTAAGAGTAACTAAGTTCATAAATAATTTCCTTACTAACCTTATCACTATTATTTTTAAATGCCTCCAAAAAAGGTAGGGCTTTTTTATAATTTTTCTTTTCAAAATATAACTGTCCTACCAGCAGATTCATTTCTTTTTGATAAAATAATGTCCCCGTTCGACTAAGTACCATTTCGCCATAACGAAGTGCTTCGTCTTTTTTTCCTTCAAAATAATATATTTCTGCAATATAATAAGGCACCACCCCTTTATAATCTTCCTGAATTTCAACTAATTTAAAAGATTTTAATGCATCTTTAAAATTGTGGTTGTAATAGCTGATAAAACCGTAGTAATAATTTGCGGGTATGTAATATTTATTATCAGGCATTTGCTGTATCTCATCAAACAAAGGTTTGGCTTCGGCAAATTGTTTTAGATTAAAATAAGAATATGCTCTTTCAAATTTAGCATAAGCAATTTCCTCGTTGCTCAAATTTTGAAATCCTGCAAGCTCATAATAATCAATGGCGCTATTAAAATTTTCGTTAATAAAATAATATTTTGCCAAATGATAACTCAATAATTGCTTACGGGGTTCATTATTTACCAAATTAATATAATGAAGAGCCTCTTGCTCTGCAATAGGCAGCTGCAATTTTAATTCGCAAACAATATAATAATAACTTATGTCATCGTTGAGGTAAGTGTGGTCGCTAATTGTGTTATCTAGGCACTTTGCCTTTAACTCAGCAAAAAGTGGATAAGCAAGTGAAAATTGTTCTTTTACAAAAAGATCTTTCGCGTCTTTAAACTTTTTTTCGGAGTCTATAATTACATGGGTAGGTTGCGAAAAAGAGGTTAAACAAATTGCTGTAGCAAACAGCAAGAGGATAATTTTTTGTTTTATCATGGTTGTTGGTTGATTCTTTGTATTGCTTGCAAATTTAGTAGATTACACTTCCGTTACAAACATCATTTCAAATGATTGTTAATAAGTGGATAATTACTGTAAACAAAACGAATGTATTTTTACAATGCTGTTAATAAAATGATAAATAATCTCTGGCATCAAATTTTATAACAGTTGACTAAATAGTTATAACCATTAAAAAAAGTAAAAAATGAGAAGATTATTATCTACTAAGTATTCTGCAGGGGCATTTAGTACGGCCATGCTTTTATTAAGGCTAGGTATTGGTATTTTAATGATGGCACATGGCTATGACAAACTCTTACATTTTAGTAAAATCCAGGATACTTTTTTAAATTTTTTAGGTATGGGCAGTACTATATCCCTGGTAATGGTTGTTTTTGCAGAATTCTTTTGCTCTTTATTTTTAATACTAGGATTATTTACTAGATTATCTGCTATACCCTTAATCATTGCCACTTGTGTTATGGTTTTCAAGGCACATCATAGCGATATTTTTGGAGATGGAGAACATGCTTCTTTGTATCTAATATCCTATCTAGTAATATTATTTGTTGGACCAGGCAGGGTTAGTGTAGATAGTATGATTGGAAAATGAATTATTACTAATCCTTATGTAATGTGAGGGGTATTAAAAAAAATACATAATTTCATGTTTATAACCGAAACGAAAATACGCATACATTATGCTCTTACCGACCAGATGGGGGTAGTATATTACGGACATTACGCTCAATTTTACGAAATAGGTAGAACAGAAGCGATACGGCAGATTGGATACACATACAAAGAAATAGAAGCCTTAGGTATCATTATGCCGGTGGTTGATATTCATAGCCGTTTTCTACGTCCGGCAAAATACGATGACTTAATAACCGTAAAAACAATTTTACAAGAAATGCCCGAACATTTTAAAATCGTTTTTCATGCCGAAATTTTTAATCAGCTAGGCGAGTTACTTAATACAGGTGTGGTTACTTTATTTTTTGTAAATGCCAAAACCATGAAGCGGTGCAATATACCCGAGGTATTTCGGGAAAAATTATCTGTCTACTTTGCAGCTTAAGGCATATATAAAAATAAAAACCAAGTATAATATTTAACCTATTTTTTATTTTGTATTTTACTTTTATATCTGCTACACCCTATTATAATCTGCCTTCCAATTCTGTATTGCCATTTTAATTTCTTTTGCACTTAAGTTACCATCTGCAGCTTGTTTTGCTAATGCAACAAACTCATCATCTCCTGCAAAACGCAGCGCAACGATTTGTCCCATGCGCAAGCGACTATCTAGTGTTTTACCAGTTGCAACAAAATGGCGAAAATTTTCCTCGGCACGTATAGCTTTATCATGTGCTTTTAAAGCAGATGAACGTGCAAAAAAACAAACAAACAATAATACAAAACTCATTAAAAATAGCAACAGAGCTGTGCATAATCCAGCATCTGTATAAGTGCAATTGCTTAAAGATTTATACAAGTTAATGCTTGACCATACCAACAATATTAAAATTGCAGGCAAAGTGATAAAGTGATATAAGGGCACAAACCTTGTGTGGTTTTTAAAATTCTGATTAGGCATAATTTTATACTTTTTATTTAAGATGAAATTAAGGTAAATATTAAACAAACCATCATTTTAAAATATCAAGCAGTTTCCACATTTTTTCGCGAACAGCACCAGCACTCCCATAAAAATTATTGATAATAAAAGAAAAAATATACTCAGCTCCCGAGCTAGATGTTACATACCCTGTATAACTTCTTACACCCCCAATATATCCTGATTTCATTTTAATGCCATTCTGTGTGGGTAAGGCACTATAAAAAGATGCATAATAATCTTGCTTTTGTGCATACTGCATGGCCTTTACTAGAGCCTGTGTAGTAATTCGATTTGCTGGCGAAAGGCCGCTACCGTCAATAATGTGTAAAGCCGATTTTTCAATGCCATTTTTATTCCAAAAATCGGTAATAATACCAATGCCAGTATCGGTAGATCCAAAATTTGTTTTTTCGTACGCTATTGTTTTTACAAAAGCTTCGCCATAGAGGTTTACGCTTTTTTGTAAAAACCAATAATTGATGCTATCGAGTGGTGGCGAATAAATACTCATCAACCCCTGATTAGCTAAAGGCAACTGTTCTTTATTTAAAAAATAGGAAATGCTTGTTTTTAATTGGCCAGATAAATTAATGTTATTTTTTTGTAAAAAATTTTCAATTTCTAATGCAAAGGACATAGATGCATTAGGCATAGCTCCCGAAATTTTAAAAGCTTCATTGCCAGCGGGTATTGTTCCTTTTACATAACCTAGTAATCCATTTTCAGGTAAATAAATAACTGAATTATCTCCACTTTCTTGTTTCCCTGTTATTAGTTCATTAATTAATACTGAAGGGTATAACGGAGGAATAAATTGTAATATTTGCACAGAATCGCCTACATTTTTTCCCGGCTGCAAAAAAAGATCATATTGATTTTCATGCCAATTTACCCCCCTTGCTCCTGCCCCATAATAATTACCAATATCTTCCCAAGTCCAACCTTTAGGGGTTGTTTGTACTGACCATTTAGAATCGTTGATAATAAAATTACCAGAAATTTTTTTTATACTTTTTGCTTTTAACGCTGATAATAATTTTTGCTGAATTGCTTCTTGTTTAGTACTATCCCATCGCCAACTACCAAAAGAAGGATCGCCCGAGGCGGTAATAAAAAGATCCCCATATAATGTTTTTTCAGAAATATGTCCATTGTAACTAAAATTTGTTTTATAGCGGTAGTCCTTACCCAGCAATTCAAGAGCCGCAACGCTAGTCATTACTTTAAGACAACTGGCAGGTGCTAATCCCATCTGCGAATTTTTTTCAAAAATAATTTGGCCCGATTTACTTTCTACTACATACAAGCTTATAGAAGCATGTTTAAATTGCGAATCGAGCTCCATTTTACTCATTCCACTCTGTAATTTGGATTGAATTATCTGTGAAAAACAAATTCCGTTATAAAATAGCGCTAAAACCAAAAAAAATATTTTCATATGTTAACTTATCTTGCATTGAAATTAATCTATTTAAAGCTATACATGACACAAACTTCTATTATTACTATTGGGGACGAATTATTAATTGGGCAGGTAATTGACACCAATAGTGCATGGATGGCTCAGCAGCTAAATAAAGTAGGCATACGGGTAGTGCGTAGAGTCGCAGTAGGTGATGTTTGGGATGAAATATGGAGCGCATTGGATGAAGAACAAAAATATGCAGATATAATTTTATTAACAGGTGGCCTAGGACCTACTTCAGATGATATAACCAAAGCGTTATTGTGTAAATATTTCAACGGAAATATGGTTGTTAATGAAGGGGCTAAGCAAAATGTATTAACTATTTTTAATAGAATAAATAGGCCCATTATTGAACGAAATTTAAAACAAGCAGAAGTTCCTGACACCTGTACTGTTCTGTTAAATAAAAGAGGAACAGCACCAGGAATGTTGTTTCATAAAAACGGAAAAATATTTGTTAGTTTGCCAGGGGTGCCATATGAAATGCAGGGGCTTATGGAAGAAGAGGTAATACCTGCTTTATTAAAAAAATTTCAATTTCCAAGCATCATACATAAAACATTATTAACTGCTGGTGTAGGCGAAAGTTTTTTAGCAGAGCTTGTTCAGATTTTTGAAGACGCATTGCCAACAAATATAAAATTGGCTTATCTACCCCATTATGGCATGGTAAGATTGCGTTTAACGGCAACAAGTTTTAATAAAATGGAGGTAAAAAATGAGGTACAACATTTATTTAATACATTACAATTACTGGTAAAAGATTACTTGGTAACCAATATAGATGAATTGATGCAAAATGTGATAGGGAAATTGTTGATATCAAAAGGAAAAACAATGTGTACCGCCGAAAGTTGTACAGGAGGCTATATATCTCACCTGCTTACATCTATAACAGGCTCTTCACAATTTTATGATGGCAGTGTAGTAAGCTATTCTTATCAGGCCAAAGAAGACTTGTTACAGGTTGAAAAAAAAATATTAGAAACTAAGGGTGCCGTTAGTGAAGAAGTGGTATTACAGATGGCAAAAGGTGCTTTACAAAACATTAAATCTGATTATGTGATTGCGGTTTCTGGCATTATGGGTCCTGATGGCGGCTTACATGACAAGCCCGTTGGCACCGTTTGGATAGCCGTTGGTTGTTCAGAAAAAATAGAAGCTAAAAAATTATCTTTTAGATACGACAGAAAGCGAAATATTGAGCTAACAGCCACTACCGCATTGAATTTACTACGAAAATTTATACTAGCTCAGCCATATTGATATAGCTCATGTAAAAGAGCTATATATTATTTGCAAAAGCATTTATAATGGCCTGTCAACTATTAAAACGAAAATAATTACCTTTGAGTAGGATTGCAAACAAACATCAAATCATTATATGAGTTTAGTTGATTTAGTAATGCCAAAACTGGGAGAAAGTATCATGGAAGCCACCATTTTAAAATGGCATAAAAAACCAGGTGATACCATTAAGCAGGATGAAACCGTTCTGGATATTGCTACTGATAAAGTAGATAGCGAAGTGCCATCAATTGCCGAAGGTGTAATGGAGGAGATTTTATTTAATGAAAATGACGTGGTTCCCATTGGGGCCGTTATAGCCAAAATAAGAGTTGGGGCTAATGCTGCTGTTTCAAATAATCAGACTCCCTCTACACCAAAACAACCAGAGTATGAAGATGCTAAAGTAGTAGAAGAAATTCCTTTTCAGCCAATACAAACTTCACACTTTACCTCCGCCGCAGTAGCAATTCGTTTTTACTCCCCACTTGTTTTAAATATAGCACAACAAGAAGGCATCAGCATGTCAGAATTAGAAAACATACATGGAACAGGACAAGATGGAAGAGTAAGTAAGAAAGATATTTTAACTTATGTTGCAAACAAAGGCACAAGCAGTCCTATAAACACTACAAGTTTACAACCACAAAATAATTTTGTTGCAACAACCGAACAAAGAACACCGAATACCGAACAGCAAGCATACCAGCCACCTGTTTTTTTTACTGGTAATGTAGAAGTTATAGAAATGGACCGTATGCGTAAGCTGATTGCTAAACACATGGTTGACAGTAAGCACACATCAGCACACGTAACCAGCTTTGCAGAATGCGATGTTACCAATTTGGTTTTGTGGAGAGAAAAAATAAGAAAAGATTTTGAAAAAAGAGAAGGCGAAAAAATTACTTACACACCATTATTTATTGAAGCGATTGTTAAGTGCATAAAAAAATACCCATGGCTTAGCAGCAGTGTGGAAGGCGATAAAATAATTATAAAAAAAGATTTAAACATTGGTATGGCGGCCGCTTTGCCCAATGGTAATTTGATAGTACCCGTTATAAAAAATGCCGATCAGCTTAATTTAACCGGTTTAACCAAGCAGGTAAATAGTTTGGCAAATGCAGCCCGATCTGGAAAACTAAGACCTGATGATACTACTGGAGGCACTTTTACCTTAACCAATGTAGGCACATTTGGCAGCATTATGGGTACGCCCATTATTAATCAACCGCAAGTCGCCATAATGGCTGTTGGTGCCATTAAAAAAAGACCCATGGTTATTGAAACTCCACAGGGCGATAGCATTGCTATACGACACATGATGTATATTTCATTAAGTTACGATCACCGTATTATTGATGGAGCATTAGGCTCTACCTTTTTAAATGCAGTTAGTAAAGAGTTGGAGAATTTTGATATCAACAGAAGTATTTAATACCTGTATATTGATATATAAATTAGTTTAAAGTTTAAGGTCATAGCTGAGCGAAATAAAAAGCTAATCATTGCAAACTTTCTGCCCTTACAGCTTCCACTTCATCTGCAGACATTGGTAATTTTTTTCCCAACAGTCTGTATCCAGTTTCGGTTATCAGATAATCCTCTTCCACACGAATGCCACTAAAATCACGAAACTTATCCAAGGCTTGATAATTGATAAATTCAGTAAATTTATTCTCGTTTTTCCATTTATCCATTAATTGCGGAATCATATAAATACCGGGCTCAACGGTTAAAGTAAATCCGGGCTCAAGGGCGCGACCCAGCCTCAATGATTTCATACCAAACTGTGTACTTTTTTTAAGTGTATCCGTATAGCCCACATAAGGTTCGCCTAAGTCTTCCATATCATGCACATCTAGGCCAATCATATGTCCTAGCCCACATTGAAAAAACATAGCATGTGCACCAGCGGCAACAGCTTCGGAGGCATCTCCTTTCATTACGCCAAGCAATTGCATGCCTTCTACAATTTTTTCTGCAGCATTTAAATATACGTCTTTAAATAAAACGCCAGGCCTAAGCATGGCTAACGAACTATAGTGTGCCTGTAAAACAATTTCATACACTTCTTTTTGTATACTGGTAAATTTTTTTCCAACTGGAAATGTACAGGTAAGATCACCGGCATAATGCATATCATTTGCTGCGCCAGCATCGCACAAAATCATTTGGCCTTCTTTGATGGTGTTGCCACTATAAACATTGTGCAGCGTTTCTCCATGAATGGTAACTATGGGATGAAAAGAAAGACTTCCATTTTGGGCATACGCTACTTCTTTTACTTTTGCCATCACTTCATATTCTTTCATACCTGGTTTTGCAAATCGCATAGCTGCAAGATGCATATCTGCGCTTATAATTGTTGCTTTATCCATTTCAACCAGTTCGCAATTTTCTTTATATGAACGCTGGCTAATAATGGTTTTAATTAAAGGGACAGAAACCATTTGATCAATAGCATTTACGGCTACCTGTAACCATTGAGACATTTTTATTTTATTTTCGGTGCGATATGGTGGAATAAAATGAATTTTTCTGCCGCTGGCCATTGCTTTACGAATGAGAATTTCAATATTATTATAGGGCTGTGTTTTAGAAACCCCAACAGCAGTTGCCATATCCACAAGTGAAGGCAGTGACCCTGTCCAAACAATATCTTCTATGGTCAATTCATTCCCAAAGATTATTTCTTCTCCACTATCGACATCAATTACTGCAGCAAGTGAAGCCATATTTATTCCAAAATAATATAAAAAATTACTATCCTGTCTGAATGGATACCAATTGTCTTTATAATTCATACCAGTCTCATCATTACCTAACAAAACAATAAGCCCCGTTAAACTATTTTTTTGTAATACATTACGCCTGTTGGTATAAATTGCTGATTCAAATAATCTGAATTGCATAATTTTATTTTTTAAATAGAATTAATAAAATTGTTGTAATACATAGGAGCATTGAGTAAAGAAAAAATGATTTGATTATAAATATTTTTTTTATCCAAAAAATAAATATCAAAATGGGTAATATAAATAATATCGCCAACATGGGAAGCCAAAGTATTTCAAAAACTGCCCCAACTAAAGCAAAGTGATAAACGTTAAACACCTGTGGCAAAAACCAATAGATAAATGCGCAGACACTAAGTATAAAAAATAATTGTTCTGTTTTTAAATTTTTAATTTTACGTGATGTATGTTTCATTGATAAGGCATTTAAAAACTAAATAATTACGGACAACACAAGGGTCTATGTTTTACTCAAATCCCAATCCCCAATCTTTGCCTTTATCTACTGCGGGCAAGCCATCTTTTATCCATTTAGCAGGTTTGCCATCTTTTAAATAATAATCAAAAAACTGCCCCAGTCTTATGGAAAGATCTTTACGATTTTTTCGTTCTACCAGATTATGATCTTCACCATTGTATTGCAGCAACCAAACTTTTTTATTGAGGCGGCGCAGCGCTGTAAAATATTCTATCCCTTGATACCAGGGCACCGATCCATCTGCATCGTTATGCATTATTACAATTGGAGTAGTCACTCGATCGGCCAGAAATAATGGCGAATTTTTAAGATAAAGATCTAGTCGCTGCCAAAGTGTTGCGCCTATTCTACTTTGTGTATGCTCGTACTGAAACTGCCGGTTTAATCCGGTGCTCCAGCGTATGCCACCATAAGCGCTTGTCATGTTACTAACGGGAGCGCCTGCCCATGCAGCACGAAACATATTAGTTTTGGTGATTAAATAAGCTGTTTGATAGCCACCCCAGCTTTGTCCCTGCAGGGCCATTCGACTACTATCTACCCAAGGCATTTTAGATAAATATTTTGCTGCACTTACCACACTATTATAAGCGCTTTTGCCTGGCTCGCCATCTTTATAATAAATATTAGGATCAAAAATTAGGTACTCGTTGCTTACAAAATAGGGTACATTAACGGTGGATGCACTTGGAGCTGGTGAGCGGTAATTGTATAACCCATCGGCATCCCTTTCATAAAAATAAAAAATAACCGGATATTTTTTCTTGGGATCAAAATTTTCGGGTTTATATAAAAGCCCCTCACTCACTTTACCATCAAACATTTTCCATTTAACCAATTCAACCGTTAGCCAGTTAAAATCTTTTTGCTGATTGGCTACATCAGTTAACTGTATTAGGCTTTTAAAATCTACACAAGTATACAATTCGCTTTTACTAATATCTGAACGCTGCACTAAAAACTTTTCGGCTTTTTCTGCTTTTACAGGGTTACTAAAACTGTATGGGCCTGATGTGACCAAAACGGGGTCACCAATTTGATTTATTTTTTTGGTGTAGAATCCTGCATGCTTAGTTGTTTTATTCTGCATCCTAAGTAAAATATTTTCATCAGCATTAATAAAGCGTTTTTCCTTATCAAGATTTATATAATTAAATTCTATTTTATTTTTACGTCCAAACCCATTGCTGATATTTTTAGGTTGTTCAAGTCCATTTGGATCTGTTTGCCAAATATCATATAAATCGTTAATAAGCAAATATTGATCATTAACTGTCCAGCCTGTAATACCTGCCTGTCTTGGATAATCGGGCACATCATTTTCAACATCATAAAGTGGCACTTTAATTTTATCACTTATATTTTTCGTTACCCCACTTAAAGCGTTCCAAGTATAATAATTTTTGGTATCTGGCTCGTACCAATACACATATTTACCCGCAGGTGATGCGCTAAAATTAGCCAGTGAATTAGCTTTAATCAATCTTTTTTTACCATCATGTGTGCTAATGGCATAGGCTGTTGTTTTAGTACGTCCTTCCCATTGCATGGCTATGCGGTTACCCTTGTTACTTTCGGACAAAACCCAATCAGCATTACCTTCATCAACTAGTGATATATTTTCAGCTTCCACATCACCCAACTGTACAATTTTTTCATCTCCGGGCTTCATCACAGCCAAATAATTCCGTTTTAATTCGTTGTTTAAATTTTTAAGCTGCATAGGTTGTAAATAGTCGTCATTATAATGCCACACATCTAAACGAGCCAACTCAAAATCAACCAGCGTGGTATCTTTTGGCGCGGCAATAGCAGCCGTGCCAAAAAATAATTTCTTTCCATCTTTACTAAATTTTAATGTGCCATTTTCGCTAATGGTAGAACCGAGCTGCATACCTACTATATTTTTATCGGCAATTAATTTTGCACTATCCTTACCAATAGTATAATACCAGAGTTTATAAAATTTTTGAAGGGCCTTGCTACTGCTGTCTCTCTCTGCAACAAAAGCAAGTTGCAAGCCTACATCATCAAAACTAAAATTTTTGCACTCATTTAAATTACGCATAATGGTATCTAATTTTTCCGATGCCAGGTTATACAATAAAACAAAAGCAATACTATTGCTATCTTTAATGGCTTTGGTCGTTTTAATTACCAGCCTGGTACCCAACTTATCAAAAGTATAATCACTAACTAGTTTAAATATTTTTTCTTTACTACTACTCATATTGCGCAGTACCAAATCAGTACCTTCGGCAGTTCCTATGCCTGCAGCAGCATCGTCGCCTTCTATATCTTTTAATTCACCTTCTACTGCAGCATTCTCATCCTCTCCTTTTTTAATAAGTTCTTTGGCGGCTTTATTAACAACTATAATCACTTCTTCTTTTAATAGCCTGCCCTTTACAGAATCAACTGATCTTAGAATAATAGAATCGGCCAATTTAACCAGCATATCTATATTTATTTTAACAGAATCAACCAAGGCTGGTTTTGTTTTTTTAAATTTTGATGTATCAGTTAATGATTTCTCCATTTGATAAGCAACCCAGCCAGCGGATTTTTCTGGTGTTTTAAATCCTTTCACTCTTGCAAATTTTAGAATATCAAATTTACCTAACTCAATGATCCCGATTGAATCTTTAGTGAGTTCATCAGCTTTCTTCTTTTTTATTTTTGCCTGTCGAGTTTCCTGAAAAATTGGTTTAATTTTAAATACCACATAGCGACTATCTTTAGTAATCACAGCGCCATAACCCCTAGCAATTACCTTTTTTTCTAAAGTAGTTAGCTGCTGTATAATTAAATCACCATCCCCTTCCTGCGGATTTATAGTATACACCGCATACTGACCATCATCACTGATTAATCTTTCACTAATGCTTTTCCATCCATCATAAACTCCATGGGTTAATGGTTTTTTATTTTGTGCAGATAGGCCTAGGCTAATTAACAATACAATTGGGATAATAATTTTCTTCATATAATTTGATTTGGATAATAAAGTTATTGGAAATGAATTATAATTCGAATGCCGCTTATCAATTGACCTTAAGCTTTTATTCCTTATCCATCTTTACACAAGACGGGTAAATGAAAGATAAAAACGGGTCATGTTGCAACATCTATTCTTCTAAAAAACCCCATTCATCCCTGAGTTTTACTAATTGAGCCACTTCTAGCTTAACATTATCATAATGTGCAGCATTTTTTTTTTGGCGGTATGCTTCATATAAACTTACGGCACAGGCAACAGAAATGTTTAAAGACTTAATGATGCCCACCTGCGGAATAATGAAATTTCCATCAGCCATTGCAATAATTTCTTCGCTTACACCAGTATGTTCGTTGCCAAAAACTAGGGCCACTGGCTCGGTTAGATTTAATTGGTGTAGCACAACAGCATCGGCACTAAGGTGTGTGGTATATATTTTTTTAAAATGTTTTCGTAGTTCTGCAAAACAAGCCTCGGCATCAGTAAATTGATGTATACTAAGCCATTTAGCTGCGCTAGACGAGCTTTTGGCACCCCATTTTTTATGTGGTGGAATTCGTGTATTTAATATATATATATCCTGTATGCCCACAGCGTCGCAGGTACGCATTACCGCCGAAATATTATGGGGATCAAAAACATTTTCTAGCACAACAGTTAAGTCAGGCTGACGTTTGTTTATCACTGCTGTTAGGCGGTTATTTCTGTCTGGAGTCATACTGCAATTTAATACAAGATCAGTTACACTAATAATGCTAATTATATAAATTAGGTAAATTAGTATAATTTGTAAAAAAATGCACCTCCTCAATTTTTTTCAGTAAATAAGAATATTTTTGCTGATAAAGCATTTTGATTTGAGTATAAAAATTTTTTTATTAACCCCTCCGTTTACACAACTTAATACTCCCTATCCTGCTACTGCGTACTTGAAAGGTTTTCTCAATACAAAAAATATAAACTCTTTCCAGGCTGATTTGGGTATTGAAGTAACGGTGTCCTTGTTTTGTAAAGTTGGATTACAAAATTTGTTTGCTCAAATTAAGAAGCAAAAAAAAGAACAAAGCATAAATACAGCAAGAATAATTTTTTTGCAGCAAGATTATGTCAATACCATTGATGCGGTGATCCTATTTTTGCAGGGTAAAAATCCTACGCTTGCGCACCTCATTTGCAAAAGAGATTTTCTACCTGAGGCAGAACGATTTGCTCAACTAGACGATTTAAAATGGGCCTTTGGTAATATGGGCACCCAGGATAAAGCAAAGCACCTGGCTACCATGTACCTAGAAGATTTATCAGATCTTATAAAAGAAACCGTTGATGAACATTTTGGTTTTAGTCGCTATGCAGAGAAATTAGGAAGGTCGGCCAATAGTTTTAATGAATTGTACCATGCGTTGCAACAGGAGTTCACCTATCTTGATAAAATACTTATTGATATTTTACAAAAAAAAATGGAAGTAGTTAAGCCGCAACTGGTGGCAATTTCTGTTCCCTTTCCGGGTAATTTATATACCTCATTGCGTTGTGGACAATGGATAAAAAAAAATTATCCTAGTATAAAAGTAGCCATGGGTGGCGGTTTTGCAAATACTGAATTGCGTTCTTTATCTGATGCTCGAGTATTTGAATTTTATGACTTTATTACTTTAGATGATGGTGAGGCTCCTATTGAAATTTTATTACAGCATGTACAAGGCACAAAATCCATTAATGATTTAAAACGAACATTTACCTTAGTTGATAGTAAAGTAACCTACATCAACAATACTAATTGTACAGATTATAAACAAGGCCAAGTAGGTACTCCTGATTATAGCGACTTGCTTTTAGATAAATATATTTCGGCTATTGAAGTAATAAATCCCATGCATAGTTTATGGAGCAATGGCCACTGGAACAAACTCACTATGGCGCATGGTTGCTATTGGGGGAAATGTACTTTTTGCGATATTTCTCTTGACTATATAAAAAATTACGAGCCCGTTACAGCATCCTTACTTTGCGATCGAATGGAAGCAATGATTATGCAAACTAGACAAACTGGCTTCCATTTTGTGGATGAAGCTGCACCGCCAGCATTGATGCTAGCACTTGCAGTAGAAATTATTAAACGAAAACTTATTCTTAGCTGGTGGGCCAATGTGCGTTTTGAAAAAAGCTTTACTAGAGATCTGTGTATTATTTTAAAAGCATCAGGCTGTATTGCTATTTCTGGCGGACTAGAAGTAGCATCAGACAGGTTACTAGAATTGATACAAAAAGGAATTACAGTGACACAAGTTGCAAAAGTGAATAAAAATTTTTTTGATGCGGGTATTATGGTACATGCGTATTTAATGTACGGCTTTCCTACACAAACCGCACAGGAAACCATTGACTCGCTGGAAATTGTGCGCCAACTTTTTGAAGCAGACATTTTGCAATCTGCCTTCTGGCATTTATTTACCATGACGGCCCATAGCCCTGTTGGATTAAACCCCAAAAAATTTGGCGTACGAAAAATATCAGATGCCATTGGAACATTTGCCAACAATGACATTCAGCATATAGACCCTACAGGTGCCGAGCATGAAATTTTTAGTTTTGGACTAAAAAAATCTTTACACAACTATATGCATGCCGCATGTTTTGATTATCCATTACAAAAATGGTTTGACCACAAAGTACCCAAAACAACTATAGCATATGATTACATTGTTAAAGCCATTGAAAATATTGACATCACAAGTTCAAACCCAAATACAAAGGTTGTTTTTTTAGGCACTCAACCTAAAACAGAAATTATTATCAAAAGTAAAAAAGGTAACCAGTGGAAATTATTATCACTGACTTTTGAAACAAAAAAAGAAACGATTAATATAAAAGTTGATGCTATACAGGGTAAATGGCTAGCCAATACTTTACAATCTCTCGCCATATTAAACTACAAAATATTAACCTTGCAGGAAGTAAAAGCCGATTATGAAAATGCGGGACTAGAAAACTTCGAATTATTTTGGGATAATAAACCAGTGAATCAACTTTATAAAGCAGGATTATTACAATTGTAAATATTGGATGTAATAACTACATTTGAATATCCTAAATTATATGTTAAATTTAAAATAGTAGTTTATAAAATACAGATACCCACATTCTTAAATGTGAATTAATTGGGTAATAATATTGAGCGTAACAAATAATTGGGTATTCCTAAATATGTTTTATTTACCTCTAAGCATAAATGTATCTGTTTAAAATTGCTCAAGCATAATACCCAGCCCTGGCAAATTAGTATACTTAATTTTACCATCGTCAAATTTTACTCCTTCGGCAATATCATTCAACAATAATAATGTCCCATCCATATCCACATAATCAAGTAGGGGTGCCAATTGCGCAATAGCTGCTGTGCCAATTGAACTTTCATTCATACACCCTACCATTACTTTCATATTCAATTCTTTGGCCCTAGATATCATACGACGGGCAGGAGTAATACCACTGCATTTGGTAAGTTTAATATTAATACCGTGAAAATGATGATGGCATTTTTCCACATCAACTTCTGCAATACAACTTTCATCAGCAATTAATGGTAATGATGATTTTTTAAATAAAATTTCCATGCCATCCCAATCATCTTTTGCTAACGGTTGTTCAACCAGCTCAACACCTAATGTTTTTAAAATAGGAATTTTTTGTAATGCTTGTTCCAATGACCATCCAGCATTGGCATCTACTCTAAAAATAGAATCCGTATTTTTACGTAATTCAGTTAATGTTTCTATATCTCCCTCAACACCTACTTTTATTTTATACATTGGCCAAGGTTTTTCTTTCATTTTGGCAACCATATTTTCTATGCTATCTATCCCAATTGTAAAATCGGTTAAGGGTGCAGATGCGGTATCAAGGCCCCATAATTCGTGCAGCTGTTTTCTTTTAAGTTTACCATAAATATCCCATCCCGCCATATCCAAAGCACAAACTAAAAATGGGTTTGTTGGAAATAAATGATGAAGGTAATGCCAGTATCTTTCTGGATCGGAGAAAGCAAATTTTTCAAGAAATATTTTTTTTCGATCTAAATCTTCTGCCATTTTTTCTACCGTTATATTATAATAACTAATAGCAGGGGCTTCACCATAACCTTTTATACCCATAAAGTCTAGCTCCACAACAAAAGTAGATTGATGTGTTTTTGTACCTTTAGAAATGGTGAAAGGATGGCGAAAAGGGAGATGGAATATTTTGTATTGTACATTCATTGCTTTATAATTTACCTTCCACCTCTATTAAATCTTTAACGGAAATTTATATACTACTGTGCCATAGCTGATCATTTAAATAATTAAGCTAAAAGGATTTAGCTATATTATCATTACCAACTAGTTGTTTATTTCCAGTAACAAAAAGGCTTTGCTCCTACTAGTAGAATAGCGTATATAAAATTGTAACCCCATCCAAAAAGATTAAGACAGGACAAGATAACACATTACAGAAAAAACTTAACATACTATGTGCAAAATGTCTCAAATAAAAACTTCTACCATATATTTGCAAAAAAGAAATAAGATGGAAACAACAAAAAAGAAAACAGGATTATTCTGGGTATTATTTCTAATATCTGTTGGTGTATTTTTTATTGTACTGCAGTCCCCTATTGGTTCATATTGTAGTATGGTGCTGCCTTTTAATGTTACATTTTTTGCCAAGGCGCTTGATTTAATATAATCTACCCACTTAAACTCCAATTCTGTTTAAGATATGCGGTATCCCATCTTCTGCTCATTTTTATTAATCTGATGATGTGATTTACATTATAATAGATCAACATCCTCAAACCTATTTCGAAAATAATATGATCCAACTCTAAATATGTAGCTTCTATAAAAAGCATTTTCCTTAAAATCAGCCATACGTATTTATAAAATTTAACCTAGTTATAAAAAAACGTTCATTACGGAACGGTTTTTTATATACTTTTTGTGACCTCTTATCACTTTACTTCCTCAAAAGGCACATCCTCAACTGTGCTTTCGCTATCTTCTGGTTGTGGCGCTGCTGCACCTGCATCAGCATTAGCTGCTTGCCCATCAGCTCCTGCACCCTCCTGTGTAGCCTTGTACATATCTTCACTAGCTGCTGTCCATGCTGCATTCATTTCTGTAATTGCTGTATCAATTTGAACAAGGTCCTGTAATTTGTGTGCTTCTTTTAATTTAGTTAAAGATGTTTCTATGGTTGATTTTTTATCTTCAGAAATCTTTTCGCCATATTCTTTCAATTGTTTTTCTGTTTGAAATATTAAGCTATCGGCATTATTAATTTTTTCTACTTTTTCTTTTTCAGCCTTATCGCTTTCTTCATTTGCTTTAGCATCATTTTTCATTTTTTCAATTTCTTCCTTACTTAATCCACTGCCTGATTCGATACGAATTTTTTGTTCTTTCCCGGTGCCTTTATCCTTTGCAGTCACGTGTAAAATACCGTTGGCATCAATATCAAAAATAACTTCTACCTGTGGTACACCACGTGGAGCCGGCGGTATTCCATCTAGATTAAAAGTACCCAAACTTTTATTTTGATTACTCATAGGGCGCTCACCTTGCAATACATGTATTTGTACTCCGGGCTGATTATCGCTTGCGGTAGAAAATACTTCCGATTTCTTTGTAGGTATGGTGGTGTTGCTATCGATTAATCTTGTCATAACGCCACCCATCGTTTCAATACCTAAACTTAAAGGGGTAACATCTAAAAGTAATACATCTTTAATGTCGCCACTTAATACAGCTCCTTGTATGGCTGCACCTACTGCAACAACCTCGTCGGGATTAACACCACGGTTAGGTTTTTTACCAAAGAATTTTTCAACCAATTCCAATACTTTAGGAATACGACTGCTACCCCCCACCATGATTATTTCATCAATTTCTGATGTGCTCATATTGGCATCTTTCAATGCTTTTTCGCAAGGTGTTAGGCAACGAGCAAATAATTTATCAGCTAATGCTTCAAATTTTGCACGGGTTAATTTTTTAACTAAGTGCTTCGGCACACCATCAACAGCAGTAACATAGGGCAGGTTAATTTCTGTTTCGGTACTCGCAGATAATTCGACCTTGGCTTTTTCAGAAGCTTCTTTTAAACGTTGCAAAGCCATCGGGTCTTTACGCAGGTCAATAGCTTCATCATTTTTAAATTCATCAGCGAGCCAATCCATAATTACTTTATCAAAATCATCACCACCCAGGTGGGTATCACCATTTGTAGATTTCACTTCAAATACACCATCGCCTAATTCCAATACAGAGATATCGAATGTACCGCCACCTAGGTCAAAAACCGCTATTTTATGGTCTTTCCCTCCTTTATCCAGTCCATATGCCAAAGCGGCTGCGGTTGGTTCGTTTACTACACGGCGAACGTTTAATCCGGCAATTTCACCAGCTTCTTTAGTTGCCTGGCGCTGTGCATCATTAAAATAAGCAGGTACAGTAATTACCGCATCGGTTACTTCCTGGCCCAGGTAATCCTCGGCAGTTTTCTTCATTTTCTGCAATACCATGGCACTTATTTCCTGTGGCGTATATTGTCTGCCATCTATGTCAATACGAACCGTATTATTGTCACCTTTTACCACTTTATAGCTCCAATGGCTGATCTCTTCCGTTACTTCATCAAAGCGGCGGCCCATAAAACGCTTTACGCTGCTGATGGTATTTTGAGAGTTGGTAATGGCCTGGCGTTTGGCAGGATCGCCCACTTTACGCTCGCCATTTTTAAGAAAAGCCACTACCGACGGGGTTGTGCGGCGGCCTTCTTCGTTTGCAATTACCACCGGCTCGTTGCCTTCCATTACAGATACGCAGCTGTTGGTAGTTCCTAAGTCAATTCCTATTATCTTTCCCATGATGTAAATTTTAATTTGATTAGTGGAGAATTGGCAATGATTATGCCATTTGGGGGATTGTGCAATTTTGTCAGTTTAAGCAATAAATTGTTTACCTGAGTATTACCTGGGTCCCTGCAATACTGGCCATGTGGCAGAAAAAAATGGGCAAACAAAACCTCGGTTATGCAAATGTTGCTGCGGCAGTTTTCAGGATCTTTTCTTCAACCGTTTTATTATCATCATTTAACAGGTCCCTGCGTTGTGTTCACTCAAAATAATACCAATTTTAACGTCCGGGTCTTTTGTCTTTCAAAAATATTGAGCTGTCTTTTAAGTAAGGAATGTCCTGGTTGTATGCTGTGTTAAATAGTGTATTAAAAACCAAAAACTTACTGAGTATCTGCCTTTTTTTTAAAAGAAAAATGCTTCTGGCTCAAATAACTGATGGTAACAATAATAAGCGTAGTGAGGCATTGGCTCAAAAATGGCCACCAGCCAAACACTTCTACAAATATTTTAAGCAGAAAATAGTTTAGCACAAGATTAAATACAAATGTCAATCCGTAACGAAAAAATTGTATTCTTCCCTTTAAATTAGAATCTACAAATACCACATACCGCATTAATAAAAAACCAACCATAAAATTTACACAAAAGGAAATAAATAAAGCAGCATTATGTGGTTTTAAGGTGTAAAACCCCAACTCTACATTTTCGTATTTAAAAACAAATACCAGTAAAATTTTAAAAAGTGCAAGTCCCAATACCGTATTGGCACCACCACAGGCAGCGTAACGAAAAGTTTGTTCCGGCATTAATTTGCGGAATAGTGGGTAAAAAAAATCAATGACCGCTATGATCTTGTCTTTTGTCAAAAAAAATAAAAATTTAAACCTATATTACTATTTTACATCCGACATGCTTAATTTTTCTACTATTAAACTAACTATAAAGTTCTTCCCTCATCGCCTTAACCCTTTCATCTACCAAGTATTCATCATAAGTCATTAACCGATCAATCATTCCTTTTGGCGTAAGTTCAATAATACGATTGGCAACGGTTTGCATAAATTGATGATCATGTGTAGTAACTAAAATTACACTGGGATAGGTCACCATATTGTCATTGAAGGAAATAATGCTTTCCAAATCAAGGTGGTTTGTTGGCTCATCTAAAATAAGCACATTGGGGTTTTGCAGCATCATCTTGCTAACCATGCAACGTACTTTTTCACCACCACTCAATACATTGGTCTTCTTTAAAATTTCATCTCCGCTAAAAAGCATTTTCCCTAAAAATCCACGTAAAAAATCTTCATCAACATCTTTGGTAGTTGGTGGCACATACTGGCGCAACCAATCCATCAGATTTAGTGTACTGCCTTCAAAATATTCGCTGTTATCATTTGGTAAATAAGCCGTGGTAACAGTTGTACCCCATTCATATGTGCCATTGGCAGCTTTCAATCTGCCATTAATCACTTCAAAAAAACTGGTCAGTGCAATGGGGTCACGGCTTATGAAAGCGATCTTATCTCCCTTCTGAATATCAAATTTTATTCTATCGAAAATGGTCTTGCCTTCTATTTGTAATTTAAGATTATCAACTTTCAATATCTCGTTGCCCACTTCCCTATCCTGTTTAAAAATAATGCCGGGATATTTTCTGTTACTGGGTTCAATATCTTCTATAACAAGTTTTTCCAAAGCTTTTTTACGAGAAGTTGCCTGTTTACTTTTAGATGCATTGGCGCTAAAACGGGCAATAAATTCAAGTAGGTCTTTACGCTTGTCTTCATTTTTCTTATTCTTATCGCTCATTTGCCTGGCTGCTAGTTGCGAGCTCTCGTACCAGAAGCTATAGTTACCGGTGTAAATTTTTATCTTACTCCTGTCAACATCGGCTACATGCGTACAAACCGAATCTAAAAAGTGACGATCGTGACTTACTACCAAAACAATATTTTGATAATCGGCTAAAAAATTCTCCAGCCAGCTGATGGTTTCCACATCCAGGTTATTGGTAGGCTCATCCAGTAATAAAATATCGGGGTTACCAAAAATGGCCTGAGCCAGTAATACCCTTACTTTAATGTTTGCCGCAATATCTTTCATTAACACCTGAAGTAAATCATCTTTTACACCCAAATCATTCAGTAAAGTAGCAGCATCACTTTCGGCAGTATAGCCACCCATTTCGCCAAACTCATGCTCTAGGTCTCCGGCTTTAATACCATCAGCCTCAGAAAAATCTTCCTTGGCATACAGGGCATCTTTTTCATGCATCACTTTCCACATTTTTTTATGGCCCATCAGCACTGTATTTAAAACAGTAGTTTCATCAAACCCAAACTGGTTCTGGCTTAAAACCGCCATCCGTTCGCCGGGTGTAATATCAATGGTTCCTTTGTTGGGCTCTATCTCGCCACTAATGATTTTTAAGAAGGTAGATTTACCTGCCCCATTAGCCCCGATAACTCCATAGCAGTTTCCTTTTGTGAAGCCGATATTAACTTCATCAAACAAAACCCTTTTGCCGTATGCGAGCGTTATATTATTTGCACTTATCATAATTATTAAAAAGTGTGCAAAGATAAGGGAAGCAGTTCGCAATTGGCAGTGGGCAGCGGGCAAAATTTAGTATCAGTCATCCTGTTTAGCTGCAAACTGCCAACTATTTTCTGCCAACTGCTCATTATCTTTGCTACATGTCAATAGTTAATACCTTAAAGAAAAGTGCAATGGAAAGTTTAACGTCCTTGTATCCGCAAAGCTTTACTGAAAAAGATTTTCAGGTAAACCAAACTAAGCCAGAATTTGAAGGAGATTATACCCTAGTTATGTTTTCTTTAGTAAAATCATTAAAATTTTCCTCAGAAACCATTGGCCAGCAATTGGGCGAGCATCTTATAAAAAACTACTCGCAATTTTTTACCGCATACAATATTATAAAAGGATTTTTAAATCTTACTGTTGCAGATAGTTATTGGCAGGACTTATTAAATAAAAATTACAACAAGAGTTGCTACGGTAAAAAAGAATTTAATGGTAAAAAAGTAATGGTTGAATACGCTTCTCCAAATACCAATAAACCATTACATCTTGGGCATTTAAGAAATATTTTTTTGGGATGGTCTGTTGCCGAAATATTAAAAGCCAATGGCTATGAAGTTATAAAAAGTTGTATTGTAAATGACAGAGGTATTCATATTTGCAAAAGTATGATTGCCTGGCAGCGTTTTGCAAATGGTGCTACGCCAGAAAGTGCCGGAAGCAAAGGAGATCATTTTGTTGGAAAATACTATGTAAAATTTAATGACGTTTATAGGGAACAGGTAGCAGATCTTGTTAAAGCAGGAAAATCAAAAGATGAGGCAGAAAAAGAAGCCCCTATTATGAAAGACACCCAACAAATGTTGGTAGATTGGGAAGATGGTAAACCCGAAGTGATTACTCTTTGGAAAAAAATGAATAATTGGGTTTATAAAGGCTTTGATGTAACTTATAAAAGCATTGGCGCAGATTTTGACAAGACCTATTACGAAAGTAATACCTACCTACTAGGTAAAGATATTGTGCAAAAAGGAATGGATAAAAAAGTATTTTATAAAAAGGATGACGGAAGCATTTGGATTGATTTAACTAATGAAGGACTTGATGAAAAAATTGTGCAACGAAGCGATGGCACGTCTGTTTACATTACGCAAGATATTGGATTAGCTCTACATAAATATGAACAATATAAAATCGAACAAAGTATTTATGTAATTGGCAATGAACAAAATTACCATATGAAAGTGCTGCAGCTTATATGCAAAAAGCTACTCATGCCAAATGCCGATAATATGTACCATTTAAGCTATGGAATGGTTGAACTTACCAGTGGCAAAATGAAAAGCAGGGAGGGAACTGTTGTAGACGCGGATGACATAATTAACGAAATGATAGCCACATCTCAGCAACATACCGAAGAATTGGGCAAGGTAAAAGACTTTATGGAAGACGAATTAACAGAATTATATAAAACGATTGGCTTAGGCGCGATGAAATTTTATTTACTTCGGGTTGATCCTAAAAAAACGATGATATTTAATCCAGCCGAAAGCATAGATTTTCATGGATTTACCGGATCATTTGTTCAATATACTTATGCAAGGATAAAAAGTATATTAAGAAAACAAATAACTAATGATTTAATGCCTAATGACTTAATGCCTAATGACTTCTTAAAATTAGAAAAAGAAATTATTATAGCCGCTGAACAATATCCTGCAATTATTGAACAAGCGTGCACGGAACACAATCCATCGGTTATTGCTAATTATGTTTTTAATCTTTCTAAAACATTCAATTCTTTTTATGCCGAACTCTCGATAGCTAATGCCGAGTCTGAATCAAAAAAACAACTGCGATTAAAATTATCTCTGTTCACTGCAAATATCATTAAAAGCAGCATGAGTTTAATGGGCATTTCAGTTCCCGAAAGAATGTAAAATGCCAGTATAAATTGCTTTATTTTTTAAGCAATGCTTATTACCCTAATGTGTTTATGTTACACTTTAGTAAATTAGCTATATAAATCTTATTTTTGCACAATGATAAAGAACGTTAATAAAATAGGCGTACTAACTTCTGGCGGCGATAGTCCTGGTATGAATGCATGTATACGTGCGGTTATTAGAACGGGCATTCACAATGGCAAAGAAATGTTTGGCATTATGAGGGGCTACACTGGAATGGTTGAAGATGATATTATTGCAATGGAAAGTAGAAGCGTTGCTAATATCATACAACGAGGCGGCACCATTCTAAAAACTTCTCGCTGCATGGAGTTTTTTGAGCCAGAAGGTAGAAAAAAAGCTTATGAGAATTTAAAAAAACATGGTATAGATGGACTGATAATTATTGGAGGAGATGGCAGCTTTAGAGGCGCGCAAATATTTAGTAAAGAATACGACATCCCCTGCATTGGATTACCTGGCACTATTGATAAAGATATTGCGGGTACCGATTTTACTATTGGCTTTGATACAGCAGTAAATACAGCTGTTGAAGCCATTGATAAAATAAGAGATACTGCAGAAGCGCACGATCGCTTATTTGTGATAGAAGTGATGGGAAGAGATGCTGGATATATTGCTCTTCATAGCGGCATTGCCACTGGTGCAGAAAATATTTTAATACCAGAAAGAAAAACAGAAATAGAAAATATTATTGCCCAACTTGCCGAAAAAGAAAGACGGCAAAAATTGGTTAACTTAATTGTAGTGGCCGAGGGAGAAGAATTTGGCGGCGGTAACGAAGTTGCAAAATTTATTAAAGCCCGCTTACCATTATTAGAAATACGTGTTTGCATTTTAGGTCATATACAAAGAGGTGGGGCGCCAAGCTGTATGGATCGTCTTATCGCAAGTCGCATGGGCTATCATGCAGTAGAATCATTAGTTGAAGGGAAACATAATGTTTTTGTTGGCATAGTAAATAATAAAATAAATTATATCCCACTTGACGAAGCCATTAAGAAAAAACAACGCATAAGTGAAGAATGGTTAAAGATTGTTAAAATACTGGCTACTTAGGAGTGGACAGTTAGCAATGGACGGTTAGTTGGGATGGTACTCTAAACCTCTAAACAAAAATCAACAAGTTAAAAATATTAAATGAGCAAAAACGTAAATAAGTACCTGTATCAGCAAATGGATAAAGAATCTGGAGTTTTTCATTCTCAAAAAAGAACAAAAATTGTAGCAACAGTAGGACCATCATGTGAAAAATTTGAACAGCTGCTCGAATTAGCTAAAGCAGGTGTTAATGTTTTTAGGTTAAATTTTTCGCATGGCACCTATCAAAATAAAAAGGAAATTATTGACCACATTAAAGAAATCAATAAATCGCAGCCAATAAATATTGCTATTTTGGGCGATCTACAAGGGCCTAAACTACGAGTAGGCGATCTTACTAATGGCCAAATAGAATTAATAGAAGGCGCTGATATTATTTTTACTACAGAAAAAATTATTGGAACGGTATCTAAAATATATGTTTCCTATCAAAACCTTACAAAAGATGTAAAAGTGGGCGAACGCATTTTTTTAGATGACGGGAAAATGGAAGTGAATGTTAAGTCCATTCTCGATGAAAAAGAAATCCTGGTTAATATTACAGTCGGAGGTTTATTGTTACCAAAAAAGGGTGTAAACCTCCCCGATTCGGAATTAACTATGCCGTCAATGACTGAAAAAGATTATGCCGATCTGGATTTTATAATTGAAAACAATTTGGATTGGGTTGCTCTTTCTTTTGTTCGTAAAGTAGCAGACATAGTTGAATTAAAAAATAAAATCGCAGAAAAGCAAAGCAAGATAAAAGTAATTGCTAAAATAGAAATGCCCGAAGCATTAATAAACATTCGTGATATTATTGTAGAGAGTGATGGTATTATGATTGCCCGTGGGGATTTAGGTGTAGAGATTCCTGTAGAGCAGGTTCCCATCATCCAAAAAGAACTCATAAAAAAATGTATGCACCGTGCTAAGCCGGTAATTGTAGCTACACAAATGATGGAAAGTATGATGGATCGTACCAAGCCGAACAGAAGTGAAGTAAGTGATGTGGCTAATGCCGTTTTGGAAGGAGCAGATGCAGTGATGCTGAGTGGTGAAACTGCCATGGGATTATACCCTACAGAGGTGGTTAAAACCATGGTTAAAATAATTTTGGAAGCAGAAAAAACTTTATATGATTATAACCGTGATGATATTCTTTCACCCCAGGCACATTCTCCCTCTTTTTTAAGTGATGCCATTTGTTATAGTGCCTGTAAATTAGCAAACGACACTAATGCCATGGCATTAGTAGGTATGACACAAAGTGGATACACTGCATTTATGCTTAGTAGCTACAGACCAAAAGCACCCTTGTATATTTTTAGTAAAGAAAAAACACTACTTGCTCAACTAAGTTTAAGTTGGGGAGTTAGGGCTTTTTATTATGCCGAAGAAGAAAGCTTGGACAATATTATTTTTGATCAAATAAATATTTTAAAAGAACGTGGATTTTTAAACCCAGGCGATGTGGTTATTAATACAGGAAGTACACCAATAGAATTGCATCTGCCAACAAATATTGTAAAGGTTTCAACGGTGCAATAGGTTATTGATTTTAATATCCAATGCGCCTTAACCTTGAAAAATAAATTAGTACCCCCTAGTAATAATCTGCCTACTGGTAACCGCCAACTGCACTCCTCTCGATAAACACCATCAACTCCTTCCTCGCTCCGTTCTGTACCTTTTGTTGAAAATAGCGATTCCAACCCAATAACCATCCCATAAAACCCAGAGCATTGCTACTCCATTTATGTAAGCTAAAAGCATCGCTGTGTTCCGCAATTTTACCATTTTTAAAACGCATATTAGCTTTTATCCTATTTATTATTTTTTTGTCCGTTTTTGTAAAAGTAAATCTAACCTCCAAGTCGCAAGTGCTATATTCCTCATCCAAATGCTGAATATTTTTATAGCTTAACGAAAATTCTTTTGCATTTTTACAAAGCATTTCCCACATGGCTGTAACCTCAATTCCTTGTAGGAACCCAAATATTGGATCAAAAAAAACAATATTCTCATTATAACAGCTATTCATGCCCTTATAATCTAGTTTTTGAAAAGAAGTATAAAAATTATTGATTACCTCATCCCTATTTGTCATAATAAACAATATTGTTTCGCTAAATTTAGCACTCAAATAATTAATCAATGAAAAAATATTTCTTTTCAACTACGTTTTTTATCTTATTTGCAACAAATCTTATTGGCCAAAATAGCGATTCGCTTTGGGTAAGAGAAAATTATTATAAGGTAGAAAAAATGCTCCCTATGCGTGATGGAATCGAGCTATTCACGGCTTTTTATATCCCTAAAGACAGCACAGAAAAACACCCGATTTTATTAAATCGCACCCCTTATTCTTGCTCTCCCTACGGAGAAGATAAATTCAACTCTCGTATCTATGATACTTATTGGATAAATTATTTAAAAGAAGGATACATAATTGCCATACAAGATGTAAGAGGCAGGTGGATGAGCGAAGGCGATTATGTAGATGTTAGACCCTTTAATCCAAACAAAAAAGGTAAGGATATTGATGAAGCTAGTGATACTTATGACGCTATTGATTGGATGATAAATAATTTATCAAACAATAATAAAAGAGTGGGCGTTTTTGGCATTTCGTACCCAGGCTTTTATTCAACAATGGCAGCCCTAAGCGGCCACCCTGCATTAAAAGCTGTTAGTCCACAAGCACCCGTTACCGATTGGTTTCAAGGAGATGACTTTCACCACAACGGCGCTTTTTTTTTAATGGATGCTTTTGGCTTTTATAGTGGATTTGGCAAACCTCGTCCAAAACCTACAAGCATAGGTAGCGGTGGATTTAAAATTCCATCGCAGGATAATTATGATTTTTATTTGAAGACAGGTGCGTTAAAAAACTTTACTGCAATAATGGGTGACAGCATTGCCTTTTGGAACGATTTAATGAATCACCCCAATTATGATGATTGGTGGGAAGACCGAAATGCTCGAAACTTTGTAACCAATATAAAACCTGCAATTTTAGTTGTGGGCGGCACGTTTGATGCTGAAGATTGCTTTGGAGCCTGGAGTTTATACAAAGCTATTGAAGAAAATAACAAGAACACGGATAACCGATTGGTAATGGGTCCCTGGTTTCATGGTGGCTGGGCTGGCAGAGGCGAAGGATCTTATTTAGGTAATATTCGTTTTGGTAAAAAAACAAGTGAATTCTATCAACAAAATATAGAAATACCTTTCTTTAATTTTTATTTAAAACTTAAAGGTACAGTACATGATATTGCCGAAGCTTCTGTTTTCTTCAGCGGCGAAAATGAGTGGAGAAGGTTTAATGAATGGCCGGCAAAAAATATGGTGTATAAAAATATATTTATTGGTGGTAATGGAAAATTATCTTTTGAGAACAAGTCAACAAATAATACATTCAGTGAATACATCAGTGATCCTGCACACCCGGTTCCTTATACAGAAGATATTAGCTTAGGCAGAACCAGAGAATACATGACTGATGACCAACGTTTTGCCAGCCGCCGGCCAGATGTACTTACATTCAGCACAGATGTATTAGAGGAAGATTTAACACTTGGAGGCCCGCTGGTTGCAGATTTGATGGTAAACATTTTTACAACCGATGCAGATTTTGTGGTAAAACTGATTGATGTTTTTCCCGACGAATTTAAATATGATGAAGCAGAATTTGGAAAAGGAAATGGTACTGCATATCCCATGGGTGGCTATCAAATGCTGGTACGTGGCGAAATTATGAGAGGCCGTTATCGTAATAGTTTTTCAAAGCCAGAAGCCTTTACTCCTGGCAAAATAACCCAAGTAAAATATACGATACCCGATGTAGCACATACTTTTAAAAAAGGTCACAAACTAATGGTTCAAATACAAAGCAGTTGGTTTCCATTAGCCGATAGAAATCCACAAAAATTTGTTGATATATATACATGCAATGATAGCGATTTTCAAAAAACAACGATAAAAATTTATCACGATAGCAAGATTATTTTACCTGTACTGAAATAAAATGTTACAATACAATATTTACTTTTATACACTTAAATAGAAACACATTTATGAAATTATTTGTTTTAATATTTTTGATATTATCCGGCTCAAATTTAACTGCCCAAAACAGCCTGAATATTATACCAGCGCCTACTGCAGTAAAAATGGGTAAAGGGATTTTCATGCTTACTAAAAACACAAGTATTGTTATAGAAGGATCTGGTCTGGAAAAAGTAGGAGCATTTCTTAATGAGTATTTACAACAAGAATGTGGATATAAATTAAAGATCACTAAAGACTATACAGGCATCAACACCATCCGTTTAAATAATGAAAGATTGAATAATAAAATTACCGGTGCTTACATTCTAATGGCTAATAATAAAAGTATCAGCATTGCAAGTAACAATGAAAGCGGTGTATTTTATGGTATTCAAACACTAATGCAATTAATTGAACAATCAGCAGCAAAAAAAAAACTATCAACAAGCAACGTACAACTTGAAATACCACAGCTAACTATTAATGACTACCCCCGTTTCCAATACCGAGGCATGCACCTCGATGTTGGCCGTCACTTCTTCTCTGTATCTTTTATAAAAAAATATATTGATTATTTAGCCACTTATAAATATAATACTTTTCACTGGCATTTAACAGAAGACCAGGGCTGGCGTATTGAAATAAAAAAATATCCCAACTTAACAAAAATTGGTGGCTTCAGAAACGGAAGCATCGTTGGACGTTACCCCGGAAAAGGTAGTGATAACATACCCTATGGTGGTTTTTATACTCAGGCAGAAATTAAGGAAGTGGTACAATATGCCAAAGACAGATACATTGAAGTTATACCCGAAATTGAAATGCCTGGTCATAGCAGTGCCGCCATTGCGGCTTATCCATGGCTGAGTTGTTTTCCGGCAAAGTCTACCGAGATACAGGCTAATATGATTTCACAAAAAAGTATGGATGAACAAAAAATTGGAAGAATAAAATTAGTGCAGGAAACTTGGGGTGTATTTGATGATGTGTTTTGTGTCGGTAAAGATTCTACTTTAAAATTTTTAGAAAATGTAATTGATGAAGTGAGTATCCTTTTTCCTTCAAAGTATTTTCATTTAGGGGCAGATGAATGCCCAAAGGCGCACTGGAAAATTTGCCCGGCATGCCAGAAACGGATGAAAGATAATAACCTAAAAGACGAACATGAATTACAAAGCTGGTTTGTGCAGTACATCGAAAAATATTTAAACAGCAAGGGTAAAACAATGATTGGCTGGGATGAAATACTCGAAGGCGGCCTGGCACCCAATGCAGTTGTAATGAGCTGGCGTGGAGAAGCCGGAGGCATTGAAGCCGCCAAACGAAAACACCAGGTTATAATGACTCCTGGCAACCCGGTTTATTTTGATCATACACAAAGCAAAAACGAAGACAGCGTAACAATAGGTGGTTATAATCCCATTGAAAATGTATATGCTTATGACCCCATTCCCAAAGAGTTGAATGCCGAACAAGGCAAATATGTTTTAGGTGCACAGGCAAATATGTGGACAGAGTACATGGAATACCCCAGCAAGGTTGAATACATGTTGTTCCCACGAATAACTGCACTGAGTGAGGTTTTGTGGAGCCCAAAAGAAAAGAGAAATTGGAAAGATTTTGAAAGAAGGTTACCAGCAATTTTTAAAAGATTGGATAAACAGAAAATTAATTATAGTAAGGCATATTATGATTTGAAGGCTACAGTCATACCAATGGATAATTATGATGGTATATTATGGAAATTAGAAGAAAAAAGTAATAGCCCAGTTAAGTTAAAAGTAAATGATATTGATAGCATTTGGACATATAGTAAACCTATCATTTTAAAATCTTCATGCAACTATACGGCCTCAAATGATAAAGTTACTTTAACCCAAAAATTTTTATTCAACAAAGCCACCGGTAAAAAAATAATCCTTACAACCGAACCAAACAAGTCTTACCCCGGCGATGGTGCTTTTACACTTGTAAACGGTGTGCAAAATGAAAAAGGCCTGGCAAAATCATCAGAATTTTTAGGCTTTTTGGGTAAAGATCTGGATGCTACTATTGATCTGGGAAAAGATACAGAAGTTTCAAAAATAACATTACACACATTAAACCAAAATGGCAGTTGGATATATTTACCTGCTCAGATAGAAGTTTCTTTCATCCCTTTTTTTGATACCACGATCATTACAAAACATCAGCCAATTGAATCTGTAACACATATTGTAAAGGATGAAAATAATGAGCAAACCATACAATTGACAACGCCCAAAACCTTCCGCTATATAAGGGTATATGCAAAAAATTATGGCATCATTCCCGCAGGCAAACCAGGTGCAGGCAACCCTGCGTGGCTGTTTATGGATGAGATTGAAGTGCAGTAATGCTCCGAAGTACAAGAGTGCGACGCCACTGAAGCACAATTTATATTCCCTGGTTTAGTACAAAAAAATAATAACGTATTTTTAAGCACCCACAAAATACTATATGACTAAAATTGACCTCACCGATTCTCTCGAAAAAATACCGATTAAGATTTTTCCGGATTCAAAAACCGGTTCTGCATTTGTTGCCAAACAGATTGCAGCATTGATAAATGAAAAAGAAGCCGAAGGTAAAAAGGCTGTTATTGGCCTGGCAACCGGTTCATCGCCCAAAACATTATATGCTGAGCTGGTGCGCATGCATAAAGAAGAAGGGTTGAGTTTTAAAAATGTAATTACTTTCAATCTTGATCAATATTATCCCATGAATAAAGATGCGCTGCAGAGTTATCATTATTTTATGCGTAAGAATTTGTTTGAACAAACAGATATTGACCCCGCTAACTATCACCTGCCTGATGGTATGATGCCGAAGGATAAAGTAAAAGAGCATTGTATTAACTATGAAAAACAAATTGAAGATGCCGGCGGATTGGACCTTCAGATTTTGGGCATCGGTGTAAATGGCCATATCGGTTTCAACGAACCAGGAAGCAGTATCCATTCAAAAACCAGGCTCATCAATTTAGATAACAGTACACGTATTGCCAATGCCTTCGAGTTTGGCAATATGACCCAGGTGCCTCGCATGGCCATCACCATGGGCATCAACACTATCTTAAAATCTAAAAAAATTATTTTAATGGCCTGGGGACAAACAAAAGCCCCAGTAGTAAAAAAAGCGGTTGAGGAAATTGATACCGAAGATATTCCGGCATCACTGTTACAAAATCATGATGATTGTATTTTTGTAATTGATGAAACCTGTGCCAGCGAATTAACCCATTTTAAGAGCCCCTGGCTTACTGGCGAATGTGAGTGGACAAACAGCATGATGAAACGTGCCGTGGTTAATCTTGCATTAAAAATAAACAAACCGGTTTTAAGTTTAACCAATATTGATTACAACGATAACGGCCTGAGTGACCTATTGGTTGAAAAAGGCGATGCTTATGAAATTAACCTGCAGGTTTATTATTTATTAAGAGACAGTATTACTGGCTGGCCCGGCGGTAAGCCATCTGAATACCGCACCAATCATCCTGAGCGAAATGAACCATTCCCTAAAAAAATAGTGATATTCTCCCCTCACCCCGATGATGATGTCATCAGCATGGGCGGTACTTTTATGCGCCTGCACGATCAGGGGCATGATGTACATGTGGCTTACCAGACCAGTGGCAACATTGCAGTAACCGATGAATTTGTAACCCGCTTTATTGACTTTGCAGTTGGTTTTGAAAGTATGTTTGATATTGATGAGACCAAGAGCAAAAACATATTGGATGAAGCCACAGCTTTTTTAAAAATAAAAAAATCGAGCGAAAAAGATACCGAAACGATAAGGGCCATTAAAGGATTAATAAGAAGATGCGAAGCCAAAGCCACCTGCAAATATGTTGGGTTAAAAGAAGACCATATTCATTTTATGAACCTTCCTTTTTATGAAACCGGCACCATTGAAAAAAATCCGATGAGTGAAGTAGATGTGCAGGAAACAGTTGATCTTTTAAATAAATTAAAACCACAGCAAATTTACTGCGCTGGCGATTTTGCCGATCCGCATGGTACACACAAAGTTTGTTTTGATGTGGTGATTGAAGCCTTACGCATAATAAAATCTGAAGGTGCTACATGGATCAATGATTGCTGGCTCTGGCTTTACAAAGGTGCCTGGCAGGAATGGCATATTACCGAAATTGAAATGGCCATACCCATGAGTCCCGACCAGGTGGTAAAAAAACGCCATGGCATATTTATACACCAGTCGCAAAAAGACAGTGTGCCTTTCCAGGGAAGCGATGACCGGGAGTTTTGGCAACGTGCCGAAGAACGCAATGCCAGTACTGCTAAATTATATGCCCAGCTTGGTTTAACCCAATATGCAGCTATGGAGGCTTTTGTAAGATGGAAATTGTGAGCTCAGTCGTATGTTTGAAATCTCTTTGCGAGTGCAGACTGCGTTTAATAGATTTTAATTATCTTGATCGGTATAAAAACAAACAATTTTAGTGTGATGAAGAAATTTTTACCAATTTTAACTCTCTTTCTTATTGTTTCAATAACCGGTAAAGCCCAAACCTGCTTCGGTACTTTTGGCGGTGCCGATATTAATTTACCATGTAATACCCTGTGCACCGCATTTACTGCTCAAATCCCTGAAATAAAAAGTACAGAAAATTACACGGTTGCTTCTATCCCATACAACCCATATCCTTATGTAACAACAGCCCCGGCCTTATCACTTACCTGTAGTAACCAGGATGATAAATTCTTTGCAACTTCCAATTTATCATTTCCATTTTGTTTTTTCGGTCAAACATTTAATTCACTTGTAGTTGGTACCAATGGCTTAATAACATTTGATGCTTCAAACAACTTGGGTTGTAATCAGTGGGAGATGAACACTGGGCTACTACCAATGCCATTTATAGGCGGTACAGGAGCTCAATGTGGAGGAAGCTGCCCAACCCCCACCGGCTACATATATCCCAAGGCGAGTATTTTAGGTGTTTATCAGGACATTGATATTGACAATGCTGCTGCTGGTAAAAAAATGGAGTTCAGAATCGAGGGTACTGCACCCTGCCGAAGGGCAATTATTTCATTTAATAACATCGCAAATTTTTCCTGCTCAGTATTTTCTACGAGTGAGATAGTGATTTACGAAGCCACAAATATAGTAGAGATATACATTAAAGATAAACCCTCTGGCTGTAGCTGGAATGGCGACCTGGCAGCAGTAGGAATAATGGATTGGACCAAGGTAAAAGCTTTGGCTCCACCTGGCAGGAATTTAGGGGTTTGGGGATCAGTTGGTATGAATGAAGCCTGGCAATTTAAACCAAATGGTACCAGTTCATTGATGGATCATGTAGAACTGGTATTAAACGGAACAGTGGTTGGTACAGGAACAGTGGGAGCATTAAATAATGGAATGTATGATGTTGACTTTGGTAATATTTGTCCACCAGCAGGCATTAACCAGTATGTAGTAAGAGGTGTTTACAAAGTTTGTAACGACAATCCTGCAACATTTTATTTTATAGAAGATACTGTGGAGATAAACCGCATTGCACCTTTTTTTGCAAATGCAGATACTACAAATCCTTTGTGTAAAGGTTTAAGTACAGGTCAGGTTGTTTTTAATCCCATTGGTACAACAGCCCCTTACGAGTATTCAATTAATGGTGGTGTAACCTACGTTACAAACAATACGTTTACTGGTTTGGCTGCAGGTACCTATAATTTTAAAATAAGAGACATAAACGGTTGTGTAAAAGATACCGCTATCATAATTACAGAGCCAACTTTAGTTACTGCATCGGCCATCACATCATCAGCAACATGCCCAAATAATGATGGCAGTATTGATATTACTGCAGGTGGCGGTACGCCCGGATATATGTATTCAATTGATGGTGGTGCAAACTACCAGACCAGTAATGTATTTTTAAATTTAGGTATTGGCAATTACAATAATATTAAAGTAAAAGATGCCAATGGTTGTGTATCACCTGCAACCGCAACAATAGTTTTAAACGACACCATGCGCCTTGAACTTGGCCCAGACAGTACCATTTGCTTTGGCAGTAAAATCACCATCATACCACAAACCAATGCGTTAACAGATACTTTTAAATGGACACCAGCAGCTACATTAAATTATGATACTGTAAGAGCCCCCATTGCAACACCAATTGATACAACAAGATATATTTTAAAGGCAAAATGGGGTATTTGTCAGCGCAATGATTCAATTACCATAAATGTTTTGCATAAGCCGGTAGCCAATGCAGGTAAGGATACTACCGTTTGTTACAAAACAAATGCAACGTTATTTGGTAGTGCCAGCAACTTATCGGGCACAGTAAATTATGCCTGGAGCCCGCCTGACTCATTGAACACTCCTAATGCTGCAGTTACGGGAGTAAGATTGGATACCACCAGGCAATTTACATTGACGGTCACGGATAATTATGGTTGCAATTTTTCTGTAACCGATAGTGTAATGATTTTTATGCAGCCACCACTGGTTGCGTTTGCAGGTAATGATACCAATGCTATTTTGGCAAGGCCTCATCAATTACAAGGAAGCGGTGGTGCCATTTATTTATGGACGCCAGCAGGACCATTAAATAATTCTTTTATTGCCAAACCAATGGCTACACTTTATAACGACACTTATTTTCATGTACTAGTAACCGATGCTATTGGTTGCACTGATGATGATGATGTATTTATAAAAGTATATGAAGGACCTAACTATTATTTGCCTAATGCTTTTTCTCCTAACGGAGATGGCCTCAATGATATTTTTCGCCCTACCCCTGTGGGCATTTCAAGTACCGATTATTTTAGGGTATTTAACAGATACGGAGAGTTAATGTACGAAACAAGGCAATGGATGCAGGGCTGGGATGGAACCTTAAAGGGTAGCCCATCTTTGGTTGGCACTTATGTATGGATAATAAAAGGCACTGATAAAAATGGAAGGATGGTAGAAATGAAAGGAACAGTAATATTGGTTCGGTAAAATATTGTAAGCAATATTTAATACCAAAATATTAAGGTGGTATAATCGCCAAATTTTTAATTATTTGTATCAACATTAGAATTAATTAAACCAAGATAGTTCCATCCCTGTTTTAAAATAAGTTATGTTTGTATATGAATTTTATCAAAAAGAAATCCATACGTGTTGCAATTTTAGATTTATATGAAGGCACCCCCAATCAAGGTATGCGTTGTATTCGTGAAATCCTAAATAAATTTGGCGAAAATAATAACTTCGATTTAATTTGGCACGAATTTGAAGTGCGTTTGAATAAACAAGTTCCCGATCTTAGTTATGATATATATATCTCTAGCGGCGGACCTGGCAGCCCGCTAGATAGCGAAGGAAGCGATTGGGAGAAAGTGTATTTTTCCTGGTTAAATAAAATTGAGCATTGGAATAATAATCCAAGTATTTTTAAAAAAAAACGTGTCTTTTTTATTTGTCATTCATTTCAACTTATTTGTAGGTATTATAAAATTGCTAAGGTAACTAAAAGAAAAAGTACAGCATTTGGTATTTTTCCTATGCACTTATTAGCTGATGGTAAAAGCGAAATTATTTTCAAGCAATTAAAAAATCCGTTTTATTCCGTTGATAGCAGAGATTATCAAATTATTGAACCTGACCATAATAAACTTCATTTAATGGGGGCTACTATATTAGCCATAGAAAAAGATAGATCACATGTGCCATTGGAAAGAGCTATCATGGCAATTCGTTTTAATGAAAATATGATTGGTACTCAATTTCATCCTGAAGCAGATACTATTGGTATGAGCCTGCATTTGCAAACTGAAGAAAAGAAAAAGACGGTTATTAAAAATTATGGTATAGAAAAATGGCAATCCATGATTGATCATTTAAACGACCCCGAAAAAATCATGTGGACTTACGCACATATCCTTCCTAATTTTTTATTGAATGCAGTGGAAAGTCCGAAATTGGTTGAAGTTTAGAAATTAGTTGTAAATACAATGATTTTATTTGTTTGAATTTTTCTACAAAATAGAAAAATATCTATTTCAATCCGTCTAACACGTGTCTTCTGTGTTCTATCATTTTCTTAACCACGGATTAGTGGCTGTAAATAAATTTTTATAGTTATTTTTAATCTAACAAAAAGTAATACTGAACATGATAAAAGCATTAAGAGAAAAATTCAACGCCAATTTTACCAAAGAGAAATATGAAGCTTATATGACAAAGCTGGAGAATCTGCATACGTGTTCTCTGGAATTCAGAAATGCAGAAACACCGGTTTTTATACCTAAGGATTTTACAGAAAAAATGCTGAATTCCTGTGAAGATATTATTGATGTAATTGTTGACCCTAAATTTAATGCACTCACTGAACGTTGTATTCCTGCCAATCTCAAAGTTCCAAACGAAAACAGTCATACCGAATTTCTGGTCTTTGATTTTGGCATATGCGAAAATGAAAAAGACGAACTAGAACCTCAACTGATTGAAATGCAGGGATTCCCTACGTTGAATGCATTTCAGGTTTTTCATTCTGAATTAACGGCTGAATATGCTGAGCTTCCAGATAATTTTTCGCCTTACTTAAATGGTTATAATAAAGAAAGATATATTCAATTATTAAAGGATATCATTGTAGGGGAACTAAAACCGGAAAACGTAATACTACTGGAAATTTTTCCTGAGTTACAAAAAACAAGAATCGATTTTTATTGCACCGAAAAATTATTGGGTATTAAAACAGTTTGTCTAACTAAACTAATTGCCCAAGAGGATAAATTATTTTATTACAACAACGGCATAAAAACATCTATAAAAAGAATTTACAACCGGGTTATTTTTGATGACCTGAAAAAGCAGGAAGGTCTTGGTGAAATTATTGACCTTTCTAAACCCTATCAAGTAGAATGGGTGGCACATCCAAATTGGTTTTACCGAATTAGTAAATTTTTGTTACCATTTATTAAAAATCAGTATGTACCACAAACTTACTTTTTAAATGAGCTAAAACAAATACCCGCCGACCTGGAGAATTATGTTTTAAAACCCTTGTTTTCATTTGCAGGAATGGGAGTAATAATTGATGTTAACATGGCAGATATTGATGCCGTTAGTGATCCCGAAAACTGGATACTACAAAAGAAAGTGAAATATGCCGATATTATTGTAACCCCTAATGAGCTTGCGAAAGCGGAGATACGCTTATTTTATTTTTGGAAAAAAGAATGGCCTAGGCCTATAGCCGTAAATAACTTAGCCCGATTAAGTAAAGGAAAAATGATTGGAACTCGCTACAATAAAAATAAAGAATGGGTTGGAAGTAATGTAGCTTTTTTTGAAACATCTTAACCACTTAAAGCAACTTAAGGAAGCGAAAACATATTTAGTTTTTTATAGATAAATTTTTAAAAATGAAATACGGATTAATAAGATTTGAGTATTTTTTAAATAAATTAGAAGAACTTTTTGTTAAATCTTCTAAACTAAAAAATCCAGCATTATGGCTATACAAAAATAATGCTCGCACACCTTTATTTATGTTGGAAGGATTGGCTAAAATGTATGCCGAAATACATAATAATAAAAAAATCAGTAAAATTAAAGAGTATTTTAAACTATTGGAAGATGCCATAGGTGAAATAGACTATTATGATACCTTTGCAAAAGAATTTGCTACTAATAAAAAAATGCCAGCAGCAATTGTCAGTTACTTAAAAGCGCAGAGTAGAGAAAAAATTAAAAGTCTTAATGAAATCCTCATTGAAAAAAAATGGCTTAGTGAAGACAATAATCGGCTAGAAAAAATTAGAAAAAAACTTTCAAATGCCGATTGGGAAAATGAAAAAAAAGACACGAATAGCATCAACCAGTTTTATTTAACATCAATTAATAAAGTGCTTGAGTTTATCAATAAAAAAAACTTTACATTATCTAATATAGAAAGAGATCTGCATGAATTTAGAAGAATGATTCGCTGGCTAAGTATATACCCACAAGCTTTGCGTGGATGTGTTCAATTAAGCAAATCAAGAGGGAAAAATCCATATTTTACTAAGTATTTAACAAAAAAAATAACTACCTCCTCTTACAATGTTATGCCAGATGCCAATAATCAACAATTATTTTTATTACTTGATCAAAACCGCTTTTATGCTTTAAGCTGGCTAATTGCGGAATTAGGTAATTTAAAAGATTGTGGCCTTAAAATTGAAGCCATCAAAGAAGCGTTAATACAAAATTCAGCAGCAGATGAACAAAATGCATTAAGCAAAGTTTACAAGCTTGCAGGAGCTAATCAAAAAACAACAGAGCAAATTTTATCTGAAGCCGAAAACTTAATTAAAAATTATTGTAAAGAAAAGAATTTAGAATTACTTATTATAGGTATAGCTACAGTTAAAGAGTAAGTTATTGTACTAAATTTTTTACTTTATCAAATAACGCTTTCCCTTCTAAATTAATGGCTACAATCCTACCCAATCTATCTATTAGGAAATTAGTTGGTAATGCATCTACATAAAATTGTTCTGCAACTTTTGAATTCCACCCACTAGTGTCAACAACCTGTGTATAGGTTAACTTATCTTTTTTAATAGCTTTTAACCATAGTGTTTTTTTTACATCAAGTGAAATGGCATATACTTCAAAGTCATTGGCACTATACTTTTTATATAGTTTTTCTATATAAGGGTTTGCTGCCCTGCAGGGTGCACACCAGCTTGCCCAAAAATCTATTAGTATGACTTTGCCATTTAAAGATGATAATTTAACAATACGATTGTCTGTATTTGGTAATTCAATTTCGGGCACTCTAGCCCCTATTTTAAATTGCGCTACACATAAAAAAGACCACATACAAATAAAAATGACTAAACTTATTTTTTTCATTTACAGCAGTTTCTTTTTTTTAATAAGGATAATATATATAAAAGTATTTTTTTCATCTAGCAAATTTTATTTAAATTATAGATATACTTATTTAATTGAAAACCTTAGCCCACTATAAAACATACGCCCGCTTATAGGTCCCCAAACCATCAACGAATCAAAATACTTGCTCATAACGGTTTCGGGCTTGGCGAAGGTGGCGACTTTTACCACAAATGTGTCTGCGAAGCACTGAACCGCCACTTTTGCCAAACCAGTGTTATCGGTTGCTCTTCTGTCCGTCCCATGTGCTGTCGTGTCAAGTTTGCACAAATGTCTGCGGTGTCCTTGTGCGTTTACTTGCAAGCTCATTTTATTTTTTTCTGTGGTGGCATTGTGCGTTAAGAAAAAAAATGTGCTTGCAAATGCGTTGGCTTTAATAGCTGTATCGTTTGAGTTAACCAATGAAATATTTTGTGCTTTTTTCTACAAACTTGAAATTCAATTTCTCTACATCGTCATTCTCCGCAAACTTTTCAAATGGGTTTATGTCAGAAAGGAAAACAACTCTGTCGGTTTTAGTTGCATTGCCTTTTGAATCTGCCCAAATTCTTGTTGTCTTGTCGGTGTCTGAAATTGCATCGTTGATGCACCAAACATTTTTGAATATTTTTTCTTCACGAACCATTCTTGCAAATTCTCTTGCAAGTACAATCACACTTGTTTTGAATTTTGCAACATCGTCAATTACGAAAACTGCAACTCCATACATATTTTATTAAGCTCATCATATTATTTTTTTATTAAATACCCATATGCCAAATACGACACAATAAATACAGTTGTAGATTACAAGATATCATCTGTTATCTACAACTGGTTTAAATTTGAGATAGTTATTGAATAATGAAATGCATGAGCGACTTATTACTTTTCTTTTAAATTCATACCACATGCAGAACAAGTTCCGGGTTTATCGCTTTTTACATCTGAATGCATAGGACAAATGTAGGACGCTACCGCAAAAACTGCCGATTTCCTGTCGTATTTGCAACAGCCAGGTAAATTATCGTAAGCGCCATTATCGGCAGTAAAATCCTGTGTATCATAACCCGATTTTGCAATGGATTCCTGAATTTTTATAGAAGAAGTTTTATTAGTTGAGTAAGTAACATTAAGATCCTTACTGTCTTTATTCCATTTAGCAGTTTTTGCACCTGCAGTTTTTGCAGCTTTCTCAATAGTAGTTTTACACATCCCACAGTTGCCCCATACTTTTATAGTTTCGGTACTTGCAGTTTGTGCAGTTGATGTAGTTATGGCGAATATGCTGAATAAAATGACAGCAAATAATGAGAATATTTTCATTGTATATAAACTTTGATGTTAAATTAAAAAATTACAGTTGTGTAAAATAAACCGGCAAATATCTTTACCAATTTTAAAAATAAAAAATTCTAAATTCTAAAAGTAGAGTGCAATATACAGACCTCAGGTTCGGAATAATCAGGTGACGTGTAATTGTTAGAAGCATTTAAAGAACCCTTAACCGAAGCTTTAGGATAGTCTAATTTATAATTATCAACGATAGTAAAAAATGTAGATACATATTTTATATCGTTTGTAACTATTTTGTGAGAGTCGCTTATTTTATAAAACTTAAACTCATCATGACAGCACCCAGTATTTTTTTCTGTCATCCCGCACTTTCCGCAAGTATTATTCGCTGAGCCATAAAGTTCAATTCCAACTTTATCGCCCATGCAATAATGGAGTTGTACCGCCATTCCGGAAGAAACTACCATATACAATATTGCCAATATGCCGATATATACTTTTTTCATTAGCAATACAAAGTTGATACAAAAAAAGTAATTAACCATAAATATTTGACGCTAATTAAAAATTTAACATCTTTTAGTATTAAAATTACAAATACATCTAATTTTTTAGTTAACAAACCCCCACTGTATACCAAATCTAAAAATAAGGCCTTGGGTAGGATAATGTGGAGCAGCATAATTATTATTGGTAAATCCAAGACCATTGGAAAAGCTTACCGTATTCAAATTTTCGCAACGTATAAATGCGGTGAATGATTTAATGCGAAAATGAAAGAAGGCCGAAATATCGGGTGTATTTTTTAAAGTAAATGTATTTTGTATAGTAAACTGACCCATTAGAGGAGAATAATTGTACGATTTAAACGGGGTAAAATAACGAACCTCAAGCCCTGTACTTAAATTAAGATTTTTATAAAAAACACCTTCGTATGCTATCCGGTTTCTTGTAAATAATAAAGGCACTTTAACCGGGGCATTAACGTCTGTTTGCTGTAAGATTATATCGGTATATAGATTCCAACTTTTGAATAATTTTATTTTTTTAGATGCAGCTAATTGTAAAAGATTGATGACTTTACTACTTTGTGCTGTATGATAATAATCGACAAAATAAGTAAGATTGGTTATAATATGGTTTTTAAAACTAAGGTTTAAAAAGCGATTATTAGCATCAGCGCCAAAAGATAAGATATTTTCTTTTTTAGTAATACTCAAGTTTTTAAAATTAAAATTTGATGAGTTATCAAAAATAAATGAAGGGGATCTATTTACGTTTTTTAAAAAAAACCTCAAGTCGCCTAAATTGTTATTTATATGCCTGGCAATAGTTACATACGTACTATAATCGCCGCTATTTAATCCATTTATATAAAATTCTCCTTTAGCCAATACATCCCAAAGTTTATTTCGCGTTTTATTTCTGTACTCTCCGTGAATTATAAAATTGTAAAAACTTTTTGCACTATTTTTTAAATCCCCTTTTATGTTTTCTAGCTTTACCCCAGCAGAAATAAACTGACCCGAATTTTTTGTATCTGGAAATTGAAGTAAGGTAAAATCATTAGTAATCTTTACCCATTTTTCCCGTACAGAAAAACTATCTTTTCCAAATTTAGCAATGGTATCGTACCAGTTTTTATAAATAGCAGAATCTGCCTGATCATCATTATACAAATAATTGTAAGAAGCATAAGTAAAACTATGTTGTGCCCTTAGCTTTGGATAAAACAAATACTCAGTTGTAGAATCATTTACTTCAACAGAATCTTTTTTCCCAATATCATAAGTTTGCCGTAAAAAAAAGGTAAAGTCCTTGTATATATTTCCGGTTTTTACACTCGATTGAAAAGGATTTGGGGCATAATTACTAGCATTGCCTAAATTAACCGGCACCGAAAACCGTTTTTTATAATTTGGATCCTGCATTAGAGAATCATACTTAATGCCTCCGTTCTCCGAATTTTTGATGGTATTACCCAGTAAAATAAAAAATGTAGCATATCGTTTTCGTTTTCCCTTATAATTATTAAACAAACGAAAATTTTTGTGATTTGTATTTTGAGTAACAAAAAAACCAGGCGCACTAATTAAGCGATAATCAAATCCAAAACTTAAGTTTGGCCTGGGATTTTGTGTATGAAAGGCCTTGATAATTTGTTCTTTACCCGAAGCCAGCTGATAACTTAGTTGAGTAAAGGGTTTGTTGGTTTTATAAAATTTAGATTCTTCTAAGGTATAACGATAAATATCAAATGCGTGAAATCCTGCATCCCAACCGGTTTTTGTATTCGGCTTGTAAATTAACGAATAAGCGGCTGCGCCGTTATTACCTAGGTACAAATAGGAAGAAGGAACAGAGAAATAGTTGTTGAAATCATTAATAGTAGAATCATAATTAATAATTCTAATAGAATCGAGGTATTTATAGGTGATGGCTATCGAATCTTTTTTGTCATCCCGATGCTCAAAGTCAATGCTGTCTTTTTTTCCTAAAGACATGCTACCCATACTTTTAATTCTGCCACCTAATTGATTCATTATATCAGATTCTTGTGCATACAAAAGCTGAAAACAAAAAATCAATATAAGCAGGGTAACTATTTGCTTCATTAATCAATAGTTATAGTTGTGCAATTAGTTCGCAAATTAAAATTTTAAAAATCGGTTCAACATCTTTGGCGGCTTGCAATACTTCTTCATGGGTTATTATATTATCATCATCCCTAATACCTACATCGGTAATTACGCTCATAGCAAAAACGGGTAACCCTAAATGTACCGCAGTAATTACTTCCTGCACGGTACTCATTCCAACTGCATCGCCCCCTAATCTAAGAATCATTTTATACTCAGCATGAGTTTCAAATGTTGGCCCAGTAACGGCAACGTAAACACCTTCTTGTACCTTAATATTTTTTTCTGTAGCAATTTTTTTTACTTTAGCAATTAATGATTTTTTATAGGGCTCACTCATGTCTGGAAATCTTGACCCAAATTCTTTATAATTTTTTCCAACGAGAGGGTTAGGAATTAATTGACTTATGTGATCGTTAATAATCATTAAATCTCCTACCTTAAATGCTGGATTAACTCCTCCAGCTGCATTAGTTATTAATAAAGTATCAATACCTAAATATTTTAAAACCCTAATAGGAAAAACAATTTGTTCAGATGAATAACCCTCATAATAATGAAAACGGCCTGACATAGCTACTATTTTCTTGCCCCCAAGTTCTCCAAAAATGAGTTTCCCATCATGCCCCTCTACAGTACTCATGGGAAAATATGGAATATCTTTGTATGAAATTTCTTTTGATATCTTTATTTCATTAATAAAATTCCCTAACCCGCTTCCCAAAACTATACCCACAGTAGGTTTAACATCATATATATTTTTAATAAAATCAACCGCTTCATTAATTTTTAGTAACATGTACTTTTCTATTTTAAGTGCCAAAGATAAGATAAGATATTGTTAAATAAATGTATATAGTTTTAGTTAAAGTAGGGTGTAAATAGCTATAAGGTATTGATTTCGTTTTAAGTAAATAAAACACTGCATAATCACCAGTTGATATAAGGTATTTAGTTATTAAATTTATAGGAACATAAATGCAGGGAACATAAAACTACAAAGTAAAAAATTTAGACAGTTTTTATTTACCTTCGTAAAAAAAAATATGAATCTTCACGAATATCAGGCAAAAGAATTACTAAAAAAATATGATGTACCAGTGCAGGAAGGCTTTCATTGCAATACACCCATTGAAGCTGAGCAAGCTTATAAACAAATTCATGCACAATATGGCAGTAATTTTGCAGTTGTAAAAGCACAGATACATGCTGGCGGACGAGGTAAAGGTAAAATAGTTGGTAGCGATCAGCGTGGAGTAGCAGTTGGTAAAACAGCTGAAGAAGTGTTACAAATAGTAAAAAATATTTTAGGTGGTACACTCGTAACCATTCAAACTGGAGAAGCAGGTAAATTAGTTACTAAAATTTTGGTGGCGCAGGATGTTTATTATGATGGGCCAAGTCCGGTTAAAGAATTTTATTTATCTATTTTATTAGATAGAACTAAAGGACAAAACGTTATCATGTATAGCACCGAAGGAGGAATGAATATTGAAGACGTGGCGCATAATACCCCAGATAAAATTTTTAAAGAATGGATTTATCCAGGCGGAAACTTAGAGCCTTTTCAGGCAAGAAAAATTGCTTTTAATTTAGGGCTGAGTGGGGTGTCTTTTAAAAACTGTGTAAAGTTCGTTACCAACCTATACAAGGCTTATATAGGTTCGGATTGCGGCATGCTAGAAATTAATCCTCTATTTAAAACTAGTGATGATAAAATTATTGCCGTTGATTGTAAAATGAATATTGATGACAATGCTTTAATGCGTCATCCTGAAATTGCATCCTTAAGAGATATTAGCGAAGAAGATCCTACAGAAGTAGACGCAGGACAATACAATTTAAATTTTGTAAAATTAGACGGTAACGTAGGTTGTATGGTAAATGGTGCAGGATTAGCCATGGCAACTATGGATATGATAAAACTAAGTGGTGGCGAACCTGCTAACTTTCTAGATGTAGGTGGTACGGCTAATGCACAAACTGTAGAAGCCGGGTTTAGAATTATATTAAAAGACCCAAAAGTAAAAGCAATACTTATAAATATTTTTGGAGGTATTGTCCGCTGCGATAGAGTTGCACAGGGTGTTATTGATGCATATACTTCTATAGGAAATATTAATATCCCTATAATTGTAAGATTACAGGGAACCAATGCCGATGTAGCAAAAAAACTGATTGACGAAAGTGGTTTAAAAGTACAAAGTGCTATTCAATTAAGTGAAGCAGCAGAATTGGTGAATAAAGCGCTAGCCTAACTATTCATCACTAATATTCAATTCCATCCAGTTAAATCTGGATGGAATTTTTGTTGATACAATTCAAAAAGATTTAAATTACAATACAAATTATTAATACATGCTTGAATTAAACTTCTCCCCTTTTACTCAAATAAAAACTGAACGGCTGCTTTTGAGAAGGGTTACAAATGCAGATGCCCCTGAATTATTATTTTTAAGATCGGATGAAACGATAATGAAATATATTGATCGTGAAAAACTAAAATCTTTAGAAGAAGCTGCAATTTTTATTAAAACTATTGATGAAGCTATTAATAATAATGAAAAAATTATGTGGGGAATTGCATTAAAAGATAAACCCAATAATTTGATTGGCAACATTGGCTTTTGGAGATTTATTAACCAGCATTATAGAGCAGAAATTGGTTATATGCTTCATCCAGATTTTTGGAATAAAGGTATAATGCAAGAAGCATTATTAGCTACAATTGACTTTGGATTTAAGGAAATTAAATTACACAGTATCGAGGCACATATAAATCCAGAAAATATTGCATCAGGTAACGTTTTAGAAAAATGTGGCTTTATAAGAGAAGGTTATTTTAAAGAAGATTATTATTTAAAAGGAAAATTTATTGACACTGTTGTTTACTCCTTGCTTGCAAAATAATATAGTTATACTATAATCCAATATAAAACCTAGCAGTTGTGAATTGTTTGAACGAGAAATAATATGGATTGTAAATTTATATTGATTGTACTTTGTACAAAGGGCTAAATAAGTAAAGCTTGCCTGTTTTAATTTCTACACATTTAAACCGCTTTCGTATTTTTTCGCCCTTTTTAAAAATACGGCCGTCCTTGATAGAAAAATTTGCACCAATTACTAATTGTTCAACCAAGTGTACACCTGCATCTTTTTTATCATAATGATGTAATACCCTTAACAATTTTTCATCGCCACAACTACTGGCTGCAGGATTTTTTAAAGTGCTTAACAATGCTTTTTCAATATCTGGGGGGAATAATTTTTTTAATAAAAACTTAGCCAATATTTTTCCAAATTCATCCTTCCATTCTCTACCATGAGCTTGTACACCGGAGCCAAATTTTTCATACGTAAATAAATGCGCTAGTTCGTGTAATAAAGTAATTAAAAAAGCATACTTATTTAAGTTACCATTAACACTAATGCGATGATTTTTATTGGAATGAGCATGACGATAATCACCTAAAATAGTTTGTCTTTTACGACTAACGGTTAAATGTACTTGATGATTTTGTAGATAGTAATGTACATCTTCAAAACTTCCCTCTGGCAAATAAGATGTTAGCTGTAAAAGAGGGACTTCCTGTTTAGGCATTTTTTGTTTTGTTCAACTTCATAATAGTTCCCACTTCAACCACCAGATAAACGATATAAATAACCATTGATAGATACACAGCTGGCTTATTAAATGTAGCACCGCTAATGAAATAATAGGCAACTACCAATATAACACAGGCAATCACCTTAATTAGCATCCCCCCAATAACACTGCGTATAAAAACATTAGGGTTGATATTATACATAGCCATATACTGTAAACGGAAAACAAAAAGACTGATTAAAAAAAATAAGCCGTTACCAATCATTACCATGAGATAATTAATTTCATGCCTTGCATACAAAAACATAGCCAATACAATAATGACCGATAAAATAAAAAAAGTAATGACTAATGGGAGTAATGCTTTAAAAGTAAAATTCATGAAATACTTTTTTATTGATTTACCACATTAACCAGGATATTGTTTAGTTCAACAATATTGGCTCCCATATGACATTTTCCATTAAATATAGCCGTAGGTTCAATCTGCAATTTTCCAGCATAAATATCTCCATTTACTTTAGCATTTCCATGTAAGTTTAAAAGTTCCTGAATTTTAATTGTGCCCGTTACATGACCTTTAATGTCGGCTTGTAATCCTTCTATATCTCCTTCTATTATACCCTCTGTTCCAATAATAATTCGCGCTTTACCGTTCAGGCTACCTTTTAAAGTGCCGTCAATTCGAATATCCCCGTTTGTTTCTAAATCGCCAGTAATTGTTGTGCCTACTCCAATCATGGTACTAGCATTTGTTGAGGTTTCATCAAAAGATGTTTTTGATTTTGAATTAAACATGAGTTTTATTTTTTTTTGTTAATAATTCACTCCGACAGATTTTCTGCCTGGGGTAATTTTAATTTATTGGTATCCAAAATGAGTACGTTGCCATTTAATACTTTATGCAAATCGTCGTAATATTTTTGCTTGTATTGTAATTCTTTTTCCATTGAATCGGTTCTAATTTTTAGTAACTTATAGGCTCTTACCTGTTTTGCATTACCATATCCAGCCCCTGGCAAATAATATTTTAATGGTGTAAAAACCAGCAAGGCAATAATTAATCCCACCAAAACAACAAATACCGTACTTATAAATGCATATACACTAAAGCGGCTAAGCTTAAACTTAACAACTTCTTCATAAGTATCTTCATTCATCACCACCAGCCTATATCTATTTTGCAAACGCCTTAAAGTACTGTTGGCATCAAATTTTATCATTTTTTTTTGTTAATCCTTAAAATTAGGAAATGCAAATGAAAAACCAATTTAAAAATTGATAAAACAAGGCATTAAATGAAATATAAATCTTCAACTAAACTCATACACAAGCCTAAAATTCTTAAAAAAACATTAAAGTATATTAAATACGTTCAATTATAGGGACTATTAAGTAAAAATAACCGATATTTAGCCTTGTTTTTCAACCTATTAATTCATGCTGAAGAAAACGATAACGCCGTTATTTATTTTTTGTATATTATTCTGTATTTGCACCCCAGTATTTGCACAACCTACTTGGACCCTAGATCCATTTGGCAAGGAAAAAAAACCAGAAAAATTTGAGACTAGAAAATTAGGCTCAGAAAAAACAGCTGACAAAAAATTTAATCTAGCCCGTAATTTTTATCAGAATAATATAACACATTACAATTATTATTTTAATGCCAACAATAGGGTAACCACTGTGATTGAACGTGCGAAAATTTCGCAAAAAGAGGATTATACAAATTTGCTTGCTTTTTATCCATTTACTTTAGAAAATACAGCAACCCAAAAAACAGAACTTGATTCTGTAATATACACTTCTACCGCTGGCTTATTATTACATGATTTACGAAGCGACTGGGTTGATAATATGTATCTACTAATTGGCAAAGCTTATTTCTACAGAAAAGATTTCGATTCTGCTTTAATGACTTTTCAGTTTATCAACTACAATCTTTTTCCACGTAAAAGAAAAAATGATGATGATGATCGTATAGTTGGTTCCAATACGACATCTATAGCCAATAAAGAAAAAAGAAATGCTATACAAAAACTAACCTCTATACCGCCTAGTCGCAATGATGCAATTCTTTGGCTAGCACTTACATTAATTGAGCAAAATGAATTTGCTGAATCTGGAGGCTTGATTAATACATTACAAGTAGATCCTAATTTACCAAAAAGACTACGCAACAATTTGGCTGAAGTTAGCGCGTATTGGTTTTTTAAACAAGGGAACTATGATAGTACTGCCACGCATCTGGAAAAAGCATTGAGTATAACAGAAAATCAACAAGATTTATCACACTGGGAATTTTTATTGGCACAGCTTAATGAAATAAATGGAAAATATGATAAAGCCTCCTATTATTATACCAAAGCATCAAAACATACCGTTGATCCTTTAATGGATATACATGCTAAACTTAATGATGCCAAGATGCTTAGAGGTGGCAACCCAAAAGAGCTTGATAAAGCTATTAGCAATTTATCCAAAATGGGTAGCCGTGATAAATTTGAAGCATACCGCGATATCGTATATTATTCTGCGGGTGAATTGTCTTTACAAAAATTAGACACCATTACCGCCCTATCATTTTTTAATAAAAGCCTTAAGTATAATGAAGCCAATACAAATTATAAAAACAGCGCCTATCTTCAACTAGGTGATATTGCTTATACACAAAAAAAATACTTGCTAGCATCCATGATGTACGACAGTTTACAAAGCGGATCAGATTCGCTTATAGATTTACGAATTGCTAAAATACAAGAAAGAAAAGATGCTTTAATTAAAATTAGTATGGCAATTTCCGTTATTGAAAGAGAAGATAGTTTACAACGTATTGCAAGCTTACCCCCTGTCGAAAGAGAGGAGTACATTAAAAAATTAGTACGCAAAATGCGTAAAGAAAAAGGATATAAAGACGATGGGGGATCAGCAGGAGAAATTATCCCATTTGGTAATAACAGTAACGCACAGTCGGTTGATCTTTTTGCCTCTAATAGTAACAAAGGCGAGTGGTATTTTAATAATAATGCACTTAAATCTAGAGGTTTTAGCGAGTTTAAAAGCAAATGGGGAAGTAGGGTAAATTTGGATAACTGGCGACGAAAAGCTGCTATTGAAACTGTTATTAAGAACCCAGGCCAGTTTGGTGACATTAAAGCAGGTAGAAGTGGCGATATAAAAGGTAAGGATAAAAATACCAATACACAAACTACAGAAATTAGTTACGATGCACTAATAAAAGATCTGCCTTTAACCGAAGAAAAAATTAAGACAAGCAACGAATTAATTGCAGTAAGCATGATTGAATTAGCTAAAGCTTATCAAAACAACATAGAAGAATACCAACTAGCTGCCGATACCTACAAAGCTTATTTAAAACGCTTCCCTACTCTTTTGCTGGATGGGGAAGTTTATCTTAACCTTTATTTTTGTCACTCAAAACTGGGAGATAAAAGCAAGGCAGACTATTATAACGATTTACTTAATAGTAAATTCGCCAATAGTAAATTCGGTCAAAAATTAAATAACCCTTCTGCATTTGATCTTAAAATAAAAAATCCAGATGCCACAAAACTATATGAAGATATTTACACCCTATTTATAGAAGGCAATTTTGAAAAAGCAATAATTGAAAAGAAAAAAGCGGATAGTTTATTCGGAATTAACTATTGGTCGCCTCAGTTATTATACATAGAAGCATTGCATTATGTTAAAAATAGAGATGATAGTTCAGCTATAATAAAATTACAAACAATAATTACTAATGATTCGGGCACGCTACTTAAAGGGAAATCCGAAACCATGATTGATGTTTTACGAAGAAGAGGAGAAATTGAAAAATACTTGACTAATCTAGAGATTACAAGAGATGAAAATAATAAAGTAAAAATACCAGAAAAACCAAAGGCAATTAACAAACCAGTTGCTCCTCCAATTATAAAAGACACGGCAGTTAAAATACTCCCCCCTTTATCAAGTGCCCTATTTGTGATGGCCATTAATGCCCCACACCTAGTGTTAATGATATTAGATAAGGTAGACCAAGTTTATGTAACGGAAGCTAAAAATGCTTTTAGTAGATACAACAGAGAAAATTATTACGGCCAACCTATTGCAATTAATATAGACCAATTAGATGCTGATCATAATTTACTAGTGATTAGCCCTTTTACAGATGCTGCAACTGCTTTACAGTATTACACTAAAATTAAAAAAGATGCTGCAGCCGAAATATCTTGGTTGCCAGCTACTAAATATTCATTTTTAATTATCACTAACGAAAACTTACAATTATTAAAATCTAATAAAAATTTAACTAATTATAAATCCTTGTTAAATACACAATTTTCTAATAAGTTTTAATAATTATTAGTAAAAAACATTTAAAGCCTTGGGGAGTTTTATTTAATTTTAATTTTTAAAATTTAAAAAGACATCACACTTTCAAATTTTTATAAATGAAGCGTTCGGTTTACATATTATGGCGTTTTTTTGCAGGAGGATTTTTATTACTTTTATTTCTTTTTGCCTGTGCCAATTTTGGTTTGTTTGGTCAAATGCCTTCCTTAGTCCAATTACAAAATCCAGAAGCAGATCTAGCCTGTGAAATATATTCTGCTGATGGCGTATTAATGGGGAAATATTATTCCGAAAATAGAAGTGAGGTTAAATACAGTGAAATATCCCCCAATGTGGTTAATGCCTTACTGGCTACCGAAGATGAACGTTTTTATGAGCATTCTGGAATTGATGCACAAGCACTTGCACGTGTTTTATTTACAATGGGCACACAAGGAGGAGGTAGTACGCTTACCCAACAGGTAGCTAAAATGATGCTAGGTCAAGGACGTGCTAATATTGTTGTACGTGGGTTTCAAAAAATGAAAGAGTGGATTGTAGCAGTTAAACTAGAGCGCAATTTTACCAAAGAAGAGATTATTACACTATACTTAAACAGGGCTCCATGGGGAAATGTGTATGGCATACGTAATGCAGCTCGCACTTATTTTCAAAAAGAACCTAAAGAACTAAAAATTGAAGAAGCTGCAGTATTAATTGGCATGTTAAAGGGTTTTATTTATAATCCAATAGGTTATCCAAAAGCATCAATTGATAGAAGGAACACCGTTATAACCCAAATGAATGTTTGTCAACAGCATTTTTTAACTAAGGCCGAAGCAGATATATTAAAAACAAAACCACTTATTACCAATTACAAAAAATTTGATGAAAATGTGGGTATCGCTCCTTACTTCCGATCTATTCTTGCTGATAAGTTAAAAACCTGGTGTAAAGCAAATGAAAATCCTAAAACAGGTGAACCTTATAACTTATACAAGGATGGATTAAAAATTTACACTACCATTGACTCCCGAATGCAACAATATGCCGAAGAAGCAGTTGTACAGCATATGCCGGTAATTCAAAAAAAGCTAGACTGGATTATGAAAAACAATGGCACTAAGATTTGGAAAGGCCATGAAAATATTGTGGAAGCGGCATTTAAATTTACTCAGAGGTGGAAGAGCATGAAAGAAGCTGATGTATCTGATGAGGATATTAAAAATTCATTTTTTATTCCGGTAAAAATGAAAGTTTTTGCCTGGAATAAGAAAAGGGAAAAAGATACAGTGATGACACCTTTTGATTCTATAAAATACCATAAACAAATTTTACAAACAAATTTTGCAGCTATGGATCCCCGAACTGGTGAAGTAAAATGCTGGGTAGGCGGAATAGATTTTAAGTGGTTTAAGTTTGACCATGTTACACAATTAAGACAGGTAGGATCTACTTTTAAACCATTTATATATACATTAGCAATTAGTGAAGCTGGCTATACGCCCGAAAAAAATATACCTGGAGGTGAACTAACACTTGGAGGTAAAAGCGTTTCTAGTGCTGGAGGTTCCCTTGCTTATTGCCTCGCTTGGTCAAAAAATATTGCAGCTTGGAGACTTATTGGCCAAATAGGTGTAAAAAGAACCATTGAATTTATTCAGTCCTGCGGTATTAAAACCAAACTGCCCCCCTACTATTCCATTGGCCTAGGTGCTGCTGAAATTCCCTTGCTAGAAATGATGCAGGGTTATACTATGTTCCCCAATAAAGGGTTAAGTACCGAACCTATCCTTATAAGTAGGATTGAAGATAAAAGCGGTAATATTTTACAGGAGTTTAATCCCACATCAAAACAAGTAATTGCCGAAGCTGACGCATATACTATGGCTAAACTAATGCAAGGTGTTATACAATTTGGCACAGCACGTATATTAAATAATTATTCAATTCCCGTTGAAAAGGCTGGCAAAACTGGTACTACCTCTAATAATGTTGATGGTTGGTTTATTGGCTATACCCCCGAATTACTAGCTGGCACCTGGGTAGGTTGCGATGATCCTTTTATTAGAATTTATGCTAATAATGCAGGTGGAGCCGAAATGTCGGCACCGTCATGGGGCATCTTTATGAGCAAGGTGTACGCTGATAAAAAACTTAATTACGGACAAATTATAAGTTTTGAAAAACCCATTGAGTTAGCCAATAATCCTATTTATGCTGATGTAAATATGGATAAATATTTTATGGATGGTGATAGTACTGCTAATGATGATGGAAACGAAAATGGGAATGAATTTTTTAATACTCCAGAGCCTCTCGATAATAAAGTAATTGAAAAAATTGATATTGAAAGTCAAATACCTAAGTTAATAACAGATACTGGAAAGTTTAAAAAAATAGGGGTTTCTAAAATTGAGGATAAAAAAATAATCCTACCTGTTAATACAATGGGCACTACAAATAAAAAGTATGTATACAAAAAAACAAATGATTATTGATTAGGGGTTGAATAAACTGAAGTTAAAATAATGAATCAATGCTTTGTAAAAAAAATAGACTATCCCATATTTTAAATCCGGATAGTCTACATATAAAATTTATTAATAAAAAGAGTATTTCTTCTATTTCAATTTAGCAACCACACCAATGCTATGATAAAAATGATAGGAAGCGTTTTCAGTAAGTTGAACACGATATTGTGAGTTTATCATTAAAAATATATCATTAGCTATTTTGCCTTGTGCACCTAACCCTACAGGGATAAAAGCACCATAATAACCCCTATACTTTGATGCCCCAGCACCTGCAGTTAGAAATGGTGTAAAGCAATAATTATCTGCTAATAATTTAAAATTAACCGTAGCAGTAGCTTCTAATAATAAACTAGAATTAATACGAGATGGCTTACCAACAATTGGATAATCAATATAAGAACCAGATAATGTGGTTGCAAAATCAAAGTTATTACTTAACCCTTGCAAATAACTAACTGCTATACCGGCAGTCATATAATTAGTTTTATGCCACTCTTTTGAACGAATTACGCTAGGTAAACCTTTAGTACGCAAATTTTGCGCTGTCCTAAAGTCATTTAATAAAAAACTTACCCCAAAAGATGGTCTTTTTTTATTTTCGCCTTGGGCAAAAGAACTTAAAACTAGACCAAAGCCTATAACTACAAATAGTATTTTCTTCATAAATGTTGATTTTCGATAACAGAACAAAAATAGCTGCTTAACTCCATATTTTAAAATTTTTTACCAACATTATTCAAACATTTTTTATATATATAAAATGTAATTTATATGTATAATACTATATATTTATAATACATCTACTTTTTATTAACTAATTCAACTTTTACCCTGGTAAGTCCATTTGAAATGTAGCCTAGTTTTTGCGCCGCAGCTCTAGATAAATCGATAATTCTTTTCATTTTAGGATGAATTCGATCATTTATCTTTACAATAACCGAACGTCCATTGCGTAAATTAGTAACTTTAATCCAAGTACCTAAGGGTAAAAAATTGCAGGCACAGGTTAATTTATGCTGACTAAATATCTCTCCGCTAGCAGTTTTTCTTCCATCAAATTTATTGGCATAAAAACTTGCCTGCCCATAAAAAACGCGGGTTGTATTATTTGATTTTGTTTTTTTATATGATGCTGAAGATTGCGCAAATATTGCTGTAGGTAAAATAAAAAATATACCTAATACAAGTATATAAAAAGTTCGACTAATCCCTCCCCCATTTTTTACTTTATATTTAGTCATAATAATTAAAGTTACTTAAAATTAACAAAGTAAAGAATTTCACTTATCTAAAAAATATTTATTAATAAGTAGTTTATCTATAGTGTGTGCATCTTAATAAATTTTATATGCCCATATATACCTGCACAAGAAAAATACTTTAATCTCCCCTTTATTATTCAATAATTTTAGTCCAACCCTTCAACTATTAAAAAAAGGAATTAATTTATACAAAGATGAAGACCGTTTATGGGTCATTAAGATAAGCATAAGTAACGGAAGGGGCAAATTATGTCTGCATCTTATAGACAACCTTAATTATTTTATTGACACAACATTAGACACTACGTTCTATTTAAGGCATAGGGATGACGAATTTAGTTTAAAGAATGTTTTACGGCTGGATTTACTAACTAATACTGACAACTGTATAATTATTGTAAAAAGTACTATTCTTACATTAACAGAAGCTGATTTAGAAAAAAAATTTTCCCTAAAAAAAGATGAAATTTTAGTTAGCCCCACCCACATACTTATATATTTGCATGGCCGTTTAACGTATCATTTAGGACAAATTAAAATCACAGACGATTGCTGGATTAAGAAACAATACGAGAAATTTTTTGCTCAAGCAACATCAGATCAGCAAATACAAAAGCCGTTACGGCCTCTAAAATTACCGGCACACGTAATGCAATGCATAGGTCGTGGCGCCCTTTTACAGAAAAATTCTCTACCTGATTTGTTTTCATATTTAAGGTAAGCTGCTCAATGGGGGTAGAGGATGTCGGTTTTATAGCAATACGAAAAAGCAATTCATTACCATTGGTTATGCCTCCTACAATACCGCCTGCGTGATTGGTAAAAGTTTTACCGGTTTTATTTTCGATGGCATCGTTATGCTCACTGCCAAACATTTTTGCTGCAGCAAACCCAGTTCCAAATTCAATTCCTCTTACAGCAGGTATGGCAAAAACGGCATGACTGATCAATGCTTCTGCAGAATCAAAAAATGGCTCTCCCAATCCAACAGGCAATCCATTTACTTTACATTCAATAAGGCCTCCAATGCTATCTTTAGCATCAAATGCTTTTTGTAGTCCTTTGTCCAAATCTGTTTCACCAGCAATTTCTAAAATGGAAGTCACCACATTAATTCCATTCATTAATTTTTTTGCCACTACTCCAGCCGCTACTAAACAAAGGGTTAATCTGCCGCTAAAATGCCCACTACCTCTATAATCTTCGTTACCGCCAAACTTTGCTGCTGCTACAAAATCGGCATGACCTGGCCTTGGCACGGCACGCTGTTTTTTATAATCAGTACTACGGGTATTATTATTTTCAAATATGATTGTTATTGGAGCACCGGTTGTTTTACCATTAAATAAACCCGTTTTTATTTGTGGAATATCATCTTCACTTCTTGGTGTAGTACCTATTGCACCGGGTTTTCTTCTTTCAATATCTGTAACAAAATCTGCAACAGATAGAGGCAAGCCTGCTGAGCAACCATCAATAGTTAAGCCCACACAATCGCCATGCGATTCGCCAAAAATATGTACTCTAAATATACGACCAAATGAATTCAATATTTATTAATTTATGATAAAGATACATCAGCGGTCAAGAATTTCAAATCTTCATAAAAACCTGGATAAGATTTATTTACAGCTTCAGCGTCTTCAATAATTGTTTCCCCTTCAGCTTTTAAAGCTGCCACAGCACAGGCCATTGCAATGCGGTGATCATGATGACACTTTACTGTAGCACCCTTAACGCCGCTTCCACCTTCAATCATCATCAAATCATCTTGTAATTTTATGCGTATGCCCATTTTATTAAAAGCTTCCTGCAAAGTAAGCGCGCGGTTGCTTTCTTTGTAAAATAAACGACTTACCCCCTCAATAACGCTAGTGCCATTGCAATAAGCTGCCAATGCTACAAGCGGGGGAAAAAGATCAGGACAATCTGTGGCATTAAAGTGAAAAGGCTTACCGCCTGAAGCGAAAGCGCTGTTTATTACTATTTTATTTTTTTCAATAGAAATACTTGCACCACAATCCATCAAGGCTTGCAAAATGGCTTTATCCGCCTGAGTCGAACAAACATCTAACCCTTTTACAGTAATACCTCCAGCGATAGCGCCTGCCACTAATAAAAATGATGCCCCACTCCAATCTCCTTCTACTGTATATCTTAAACGCTTATATGCAGTTGTATAGCTAAGCTGCATAGGAGTTATTACAAATTGTTCGTAATTTTTATTTTCAATATAAAAACCAAACTCTTTTGCCATTTGTAAAGTGAGATCAATGTATGGTTTACTTTTTAAATTTTTAACTGTAATGGTCACTGGTTTTGTTGCAGCTTTTGCAAGAGCTATTAATAAGCCAGTTAAAAACTGAGAGCTTAACAAACCATCAATAGTAATATCGGTAGGCTGTAAAGGGCCTTTTATTTTAAAAGGAAGATACCCTTTATTGGTTTGAATTGAAACGTCTAATTGAGGCAATACTTCTTCAAAAAAATGCATTGGTCGTTTGAGTAAACTACCTTTGCCATTTATTATAATTTCTACTGAAAATAAGGCGGAAATTGCAGTAAACATACGAATAGCCAAGCCACTTTCTCCACCATCCAATAGTCCTCCAATTAGGTTACTATTTTTGGAATTTATAAATTCTGTACCTATTATTGTTAAACTATCATCTGTGTTAATATTAATTACTGCACCTAAATTTTTAATGATTTCAAGTGCAGCTAAATCATCATTGCTTTTGCCGTAATTTATTAATGTTGTTTCTCCTTTAGTGAGCAAGGCTAGCGCACAAGCTCTTTGCATACTACTTTTAGAAGCAGGTGTAGTTATCGTGCCCAAAATAGCAGAAGGCTTAATGATTGCAATCACTATATTATTTCTTTAATATTATTTTCTAGATCGGATAAGCTAATAAATTTTATTTGTGCATGGCCAATACTTTTTAATAGAATAAAATGAACCCCGTTATTCATACATTTTTTATCCATTTTTAATATTTCAAAAAACTTTTGATGGTCAAATTCCATATTAATGGGTAAATGATAGGCCGTCAACAACCTTATAATTCTAGCAGTAGCATCCTGGCTAAAATTATTTAATTTTTCCGATAAATTACAGGCTGCAACCATACCAATACTCACCGCATGGCCATGTGGTATACCGTATAAGTTTTCAATAGCATGGCCAATAGTATGACCAAAATTTAAAAATTTTCTTTCCTCTTTTTCAAATTCATCCTCGGCAACAATTTGCGATTTTATTAATACATTTTTTTCGATAAGCTCTGCTATTAATTTTCTATCTGTTTTATATTGATGGAAAGTGTATTTTTCCAAATCAGAAAACATAACTGCATCTTTTATACAGGCATGTTTAATAATTTCTGCAAAGCCATTGACCCATTCTTTAGTTGGGAGTGTTTCTAAAAAATTATAATCATAAAAGATAAATTCGGGCTGGCGAATAGTTCCAATCATATTTTTATACACCCCAACATCTATTCCATTTTTTCCGCCAATGGCAGCGTCCACCATGGCTAATACAGTAGTAGGTACCAACCCAAATGATAGCCCTCTCATATAAACAGCTGCTATATAGCCCGTAATATCTGTAACAACTCCGCCCCCTAGGCCAATCAAAAAGGTATTTTTATGCGCTCCTAATTTTATTAGCTCTTCTATTATATAATCAACAATAGACTGGTTTTTATGCGCTTCGCCTGCGGCAAACTTTATGACAGGAAATTTTTTTATCTCTTTTTCGTAATGTGTATAAAGAACCTCATCTGTAATTATGACAATCTGTTGATCAGTAAGCAATTCTTGAATATCTGAAAATTCAGCATCAAAATAACAGCTTACTTTTTTTTGTGAAAATAGATATTCAATTTTATACATACTATTTATTTAAGAACAAGGAACTTTAATCATGTGTTCATTACTTTATTTTGATGTTGTATACTTTCCAAATGCACGGCATCTAAATATCTAATAATAAATTCATTGGATAAGCCCAATTGCTCTCCCTTTTTAAAAGCACTTTCTAAAATATCATTCCAACGTCTGGTTTGTAAGATGGTTATGTTATTATCTTTTTTATATGCCCCAATTTTATCAGATAATTTCATTCGTTGCCCCATCAAGGTTATCAACTCGTCATCTAATTGGTCAATTTGTTCTCGTAAAGTAGCAAGTGCAGTTATAAATTCTTGTTCACTTGAATTTCCATGACGCCATGTAAGGGCGTTTAGTAGTTCCATTAATCTATCTGGCGTTACTTGTTGTTTAGCATCACTCCATGCATTATCAGGATCAATATGACTTTCTAACATAAGTCCATCAAAATCAAGATCAATACTTTTTTGTGCAATGGATTGTAATAAAATGCGATCGCCACAAATATGAGATGGGTCGCATATTAAAGGCATGTTAGGGTATCGTCTTTTCATCTCTATTGGCAAATGCCACATGGGCGCATTGCGAAACTCTGTATTACCATAGGCCGAAAATCCGCGGTGTATCATACCTAATTGCTCAATACCCACTTGTTGTAAGCGCTCAATAGAGCCACTCCACAATTCTATATCTGGATTAATTGGATTTTTTATAAAAACAGGAATTTTAACCCCGCGCAAGGCATTAGCAAGTTCCTGCACACTAAATGGATTTACTGTTGTTCTGGCCCCTATCCAAAGTATATCAACTTCAAATTTCATAGCTTCTTCCACATGCATTGCTGTTGCAACTTCTATAGTTGTAGGTAACCCAGTAATTTTTTTTGCACTTAATAACCAAGGCAATGCAATAATACCATTCCCTTCAAACATACCTGGTTTGGTTCGAGGCTTCCAAATACCTGCACGCAACACATCTACTTTACCTGTTTTAGCAAGACGGATAGCTGTTTCAATCATTTGCTGCTCCGTTTCGGCACTACAGGGACCACTAATAATAAACGGACGCTTATCCCATTTTTCTTGCATTAATAATTTCATTGCTTACACTTCGGTTTGTGTAGTAAAATTAGTTTTATGTTAGCAGTTTTAAGTAATTATATTTAATGATATTTATTGTTATACAAAAAAATACCCCTCTTAATATTAAGAGGGGTAAATGATTGCTTGTCAAAATAAATTTTTTACAGTTCCGGTTAGAACACGAGCAATCAGGCTTAACCGGTGCTTAATTACTTTGTTGCTTCAGCAGCAGGAGCAGCAGGAGCAGCAGTAGTATCAACAGCTACTGGAGTAGTAGTATCAACAGCAACTGGAGCAACAACTGTTGTATCAACAGCAGGAGCTGTTTCTTCACCACCATTACAAGCTGCAAAAGATACTGATACGATTGCAAGAGCTAAGATTACTTTTTTCATTTTTTTGGTTTTTTTAATTTTTAAAAATTATAATTTGATATTTATACCAAAAATAACAAAAGGTAACCCAATTTTTAAAAAAAGTTTATTTTCGTGACCAATGGGTTACCATTTATAAGTAAACGTATTAATATTTAGTTAGTGAGTAATTTAGAACAAGAAAAGCAATTATTGGCAGGGTTAGCTTTAAATGACAGCATAGTTATTGAAGCTATTTATCGTGATAATTACCCAATAATACAGGCTCTTATACTTAATAACAACGGGAATAGCGATGAAGCTAGAGATATTTTTCAGGAAGCGATGGTTGTTATTTACGAAAAAGCCGTTTCAGGTAATTTTGAGCTCAATTGCCAACTAAAAACTTATCTATACTCGATTTGCAGGCGACTTTGGTTAAAAAGATTACAACAATTACAACGCTTTGGAAACTTGATTGAACATTTAGAGGAAACGGTAGTTGTTGAAGAAGACCTAGAATTACACGAAAAGCACAATGCCGATTTTATTATGATGGAAGAGGCCATGAATAAGATAGGCGAACCTTGTAAAAGTTTGTTAGAAGCCTATTATATACAGAAAAAGAATATGCAAGAAATAGCAACAGATTTTGGATACACCAATTCAGATAATGCAAAAACACAGAAATACAAGTGTTTAATTAGACTAAAGAAGTTGTTTTTTGCACAATACAAAAACGGATAATAACATGGATGAATTATTACTTATAGAAGCAGTTGAACGTTATATTAACGGAGATATGACCCCAAAGGAACAAGTTTTTTTTGAAGAAATTAGAAAAAACAATCCAACTATTGACCAAATGATAGTTGAACATACTTTTTTATACCACGAACTGACCAAGCAGGCTAATATTAAAGCCTATAAACATTCTCTATACGAGGTTGAAAATAAATTATCTGAAGAAGGGTTTATAAGTAAAGCAAAGTTGTATAGCAAAGCAAAAGTTGTATTTTTTTGGAAAAAATACAAACGTAATATTGCTGTTGCAGCTTCTATTGCAGGTTTAGTTTCAATTGCTACAACTATATTAATAAGTTCATATAATAATAAATTGGGCAACAGTAATATTACTGTTTTAATGGCCAAAATTGATAATACCGCGAAAAAAGTTGATCAACTTGATAAAGCGATTACTGCCAACCCTAGCATTCAAAAAAATCCTAGTCCAGATTATAGAGCAACCGGTTTTTTAATAGACGGTAATGGATTTATATTAACAAATGCGCACGTAGTAAATCGCATGAAAAATATTTATGTAGAAAATAAAGAGGGTGTATACTTTGCTGCAAAAACAATATATACTGATGAAAATACAGATCTTGCTATTTTAAAAATAAACGACATTTCCTACAAAACAATTTATAATTTACCTTACTCCATAAATAAAAAAAATTCCAATTTAGGTGAACAAATTTTTACATTGGGTTACCCACGTAATGAAATTGTTTATGGCGAGGGTTATGTAAGTGCTAAATCGGGCAATGAGGGTGATTCTACCGCCTACCAAGTTTCTGTTTCTGTTAACCCGGGTAATAGCGGAGGACCAGTACTGAATAATAAGGGAGAAATTATTGGAATAATTACTTCAAAAAATTCTGTTGCCGACGGCGTTGTTTTTGCAGCTAAATCAAAAAATATTTATTCCCTAATAGAAGCATTTAAGAAAGCAGACAACAATGCAACTATTATTAAATTACCTACCTCTAACAGCCTTAAAGGCTTTGACAGAGAGCAACAGGTTAAAAAAATGGAAAATTTTGTATTTATGGTTGTAGGAAACTAATTAATCCCTTTAAAAAAAATAAAAATATGTAGCGCCAAAGGAACGACATATTTTTTTATACCCCCGGATTCCATTACCAAAGTGAAGGGGGATAAACCTCATCAGCCACAAGCTTTTCTACACAAGATTTTACGATAGGCGCGTCTTCTTTATAGGTTACCCCAAACCATTTTGATATAGTGGGAATAACGCTAATATGCCCTGATTGATTATCCATAAAATTTTCGGCAATGATTGGAATAAAAAATTCGGCTTTGAGATTAGTAGTGTTCTTTTGCACAAAATCTACAAACAATTGCTCTGTTGCAACAAATAAAGTAGGATGAAAACACCAGAAATTCATGGACACACTTGAATTAGATGGCACGGTATGTTTACCCCCTTCATCTTCATAAGTAATTGTATCTTTTTCTTTATAAATTTTAGTTCTTTCTTTAATGCTAACTAAATTATTTTTTTCATCTACTTCACAAATACCTCTACTAACGGATCCGTGATCGCTAAGTGTTAACCCTAATTTATAACCAATAATAGCATATTTTTTTTCGGCACACTGATTATTTAAAAAATCAGCCGCTTTTACAAATGCGTCATAGCCATAATAGTCGTCGGCGTTAATAACTGCAAAAGGTTCCTTAATTACTTCTTTTGCACAAAGTACAGCATGGCCAGTTCCCCAAGGTTTAGTGCGCTCTAGTGGATATTGTAAACCGCCTAGGTAGGAATCCAGCTCCTGATATACATAAGCTGTTTGTATTTTATCATTTAATTTGGGTTCAAACTTGGCTTTAAAATCTTGTGAAAAATCTTTACGAATAATAAAAACAACTTTTCCAAAACCTGCCCTAATGGCATCATAGATAGAATAATCCATAATCGTTTCGCCACTTGGACCAAACCCTTCAGTCTGTTTCATACTCCCATAACGACTTGCCATTCCTGCTGCTAAAATTAAAAGTGTGGGTTGCATCTCAAATTAAATTATCAATTAAAAAATATTTGCTCATTTTTACAGTGCAAAAATACTATAAACCTTCAAGTTTTAATTGATATGTTTTTTGATATCTCAAAAGCCAATATAGAAGAATTACAAGATGACTTGTTTTTACAAAAACAAGTTAAGGTATCTATATTGCGGTTAGATAAAATACATCCACTGGTATCGGGCAATAAAATATTTAAACTGCATTATTTTTTAAAAGAGACCTTAACATCAAAGCACAAAACAATATTAACTTTTGGCGGCGCCTATTCTAATCATCTTGCGGCAACTGCTTTTGCATGCAAAGCATTACAATTAAATAGTATTGGTATTATACGGGGAGAAAAACCAAAGTTCCTTTCTTCTACCCTACAGCAATGTATAGAGGATGGTATGCAGTTAAAATTTATAACAAGACATGCCTATAGTAAAAAAGATAGTACAACATTTCTTAATAATCTACAGACAGAATTTGGTGATCACAACATTGTTCCCGAAGGTGGCTATCACCCTTTAGGTGCAAAAGGAGCTGCATTAATTGGTGATTTACTAAAAGATAAAGATTATACCCATATCTGTACCGCTTCTGGCACTTTTACTACAGTAGCTGGTTTACTGCTTTCAGCCAATGTCCAACAAACCATTATTACTGTGCCAATTTTAAAAGGTATTTCCGATACAGCAGAAAGAATTTCCTATTTAACAGGCAAACAGCTACTGCTAGAGCAATTACAAATTTTATCCACTTATCATTTTGGAGGATACGCAAAAAAAAGTGAGCAACTTATTGAATTTATGAACAAGGTATGGATGCAACATCATTTGCCCCTTGATTTTGTGTACACAGCCAAAATGCTTTATGCAATTTTTGATTGTATAAAAAATAATTATTTTAAAAAAGGTAGCGAAATAATTTGCTTGCATACAGGAGGATTACAGGGAAATAATTCTTTATCTTCAAAGCTTATATTATATTGATTTCTTATTCCAACTTATGCGTACAAATTATTTTTTATTGATAACAGCTTTTTGTTTTTACAACAGCTCTGTTTTTGCGCAGGAGATCCTTCCTGATTTTACGATAAAAAATAATAAAGGAAATATATCTGTTAGTTGGCAGAATAAGTATCTAAAGGAAGTAAAGGGAATTATCATCCAGCGATCATTTGACAGCAGTAGAAATTTTTCAAGCATTTTTACAGTAACCACTCCAGCAGATTCTGTAAGCAGCTTTTTAAATTTAAAGTCGCCTTATCCAAAGGCGTTTTACAGATTATTTATTGTTCTTGACTCTGGCGTTTATTTTTTTACCGGATCAAAAAGACCAGTCATTGATTCTGCTTTCGCTATTGGTAATGTAATTAAAAAAACAAAAGAAGAACATATAATTAAATTAAAGTCAGTAAAAGAGTCAATAAAAGTTAATAAGGAAATTGTTTCACATGAAAAGAAGGATGAGAAAAGAAAAAAAATAAAGAAAAAAAAGAAAGAAAAAGAGTTAGCGACAATTCCTAAAAAAGAAAAGATTATTTTTCCTACAACGGCTGCAGCTGGCCCCGATCAAATAGCATGTTCTACATCCAATATAACCCTTGCAGGTAATATGCCACTTATTGGAAAAGGGTTGTGGACTTATATTAGTGGTCCTAATACTCCATCAATTACAACACCAAGCTCGCCCACAACAACAGTAATGGGTTTATTACCTGGTGTTTATATTTTTCGTTGGTCAATTTCCAATGACATTTCCCTATCAAGTTTTGATCAAGTACAAATTACAATTAGTGCAGAAGTTACTCCAGCAAATGCAGGGCCAGCACAAAGCAAACTGGTTACCATGGTAAAGATGCAGGCTAATACTCCAACTGTTGGCACGGGCAACTGGACAAAAATAAGTGGGCCAAATACCCCAATAATTGCAACACCAAATTCCCCCACAACAACAATAACGGGTATGATTGCTGGCGTTTATATTTTTCGCTGGATAATTAGTAACGGATATTGTGATGCTAGTTCTAGTAACATAAAAGTTTCCATTACAACTTTTCCAAGCAATAGAATTTATACCGATAAAGACAATAACTTAATTATTAACTTGCCCGATTTTAAAGTTAATAATTATATAGTAAAATTTTATTCCGAAAAAAATAAATTTATTTTTGGATTAAATAAAATAAATGAGAATCTACTAACTATTGAAAAAGTTAATTTTTTACATGCCGGATGGTTCTTTTTTGAAATTTATGAGAATGGAGAATTTTTGGAAAAAAATAAATTCTTTATCCCTAAAGACTAGGTCCAATAAGCAATTGGGAGTTAAATACTTTTTCAAAATTATTTTTAATTTTTTCTTTTGCCGCTTCATAATCCACCTTAAATCCCAATTCTTTTTCTATTGAAGTAACTTGTTTATCAGCGATGCCACAAGGGATAATATTATTAAAATAACGGAGATCGGTATTCACATTCATAGCAAACCCATGCATGGTAATCCATCTACTACAACGTACGCCAATGGCGCAAATCTTCCTTTCTCTTCCCAACACATCATCCTCAATCCACACACCTGTTTCGCCCTTAATTCTTCCTCCTTTTATGCCATATTCGGCCATGGTTAAAATAATCACTTCTTCCAGATTACGTAAATATTTGCCAATATCTGTATCGTATTTTTCAAGATCTAAAATAGGATAACCTACAATTTGCTGCAGACCATGAAATGTTATATCGCCTCCCCTATTGGTATTAAAAAAAGCAATATCATTAGCTGCTAACTCCTCTTCATTCATTAAAATATTTTCTTTTTTACCACTTTTGCCTAAAGTATAAACCGAAGGGTGCTCGCATAACAGAAAATAATTTGTTGTAGTTAGTGTGTCTTCAGTAGGTGAAATTTGATCTGCAGATTGCTGATTTCGTAAAGTCGATTTTATATGCACATTCTTCTGCAAAAGCGCTTCCTGGTAATCCCATGCTGCTTTATATTCAATAATTCCAAGATCTTTAAATATCACTTTCGGCTTATCCACTACAATGTTTTAATTTGCAAAGATAATTGAAAACCTTTGGCAGTTGAGAAAGGTTTCAGTTTTACTAATAACATAAGAAAAATAAAATGAGTAAAAAAATTCAGGAAATGGAAGATGAACAGCCAGAAATTGATGAGTTGTACGAAAAATTGACCATTACCATTGATAAGGGTCAGGAACCACTGCGGATTGATAAGTTTTTAATGAGCAGAATTGAAGGGGCTACCCGAAATAAAATTCAGCAGGGAATTGATAATGAAATGGTTTTAGTGAATGAAAAAACCGTTAAAAATAATTACAAAGTAAAAGCATTCGACAAAATTGTAGTTTTTGATAATCGATCGCCAGAAAGTTCTGATATTGTTCCAGAAAATATTCCGATTAACATTCATTTTCAAGATGATACAGTTATGCTGATAAATAAACCCGCTGGCATGGTAGTACATCCTGGCAGTGGAAACCCTAATGGCACATTGGTTAATGCGGTAGCTTATTATTTAAAACAACAAAATCCCAGTTTAGATGAAGCTGAACTTACCCGATTTGGGCTTGTTCACCGCATTGATAAAAACACAAGCGGTTTATTGGTGATGGCTAAAAATCAGCAAGCGATGAGCGATTTGGCAAAGCAATTTTTTAATCACACGGTATACCGCAGGTATATTGCTTTGGTTTGGGGCGATATGGAAAAAGATGATGGAACTGTGATTGCACATGTAGGCAGACACCAACGATTTCGAAAATTATTTACAGCTTACCCTGATGGCGATCATGGTAAAGATGCCATTACCCATTATAAAGTTTTAGAAAGATACAATTATGTAACATTGATAGAATGCAGACTGGAAACAGGTCGTACACATCAAATACGGGTACATATGCAACTGATAGGCCACCCACTTTTTAATGATGATTTTTATGGTGGCGACCGAATTGTAAAAGGAACTGTTTTTACCAAATACAAACAGTTTGTTGATAATTGTTTTGCCTTATGCAAGCGCCAGGCATTACATGCAAAAGAACTTGGCTTCATCCATCCGGGAACATTAAAACCAGTTCATTTTGAAAGCGAATTGCCAGATGATATGAAAGCAGTTATTGAAAAATGGAAATCATATATTGGCCATAAAGAAAGTTAAACCGAAAGTAAATTTTTCGCTGTTATTTTATTTCCCATAATTGTAAATAGTCAGCAGAAAGTGAACTAAAAATGATTAAATTTTAGAGTGTGATTTCATTATTCATTCATTAAAAATGACTGACATGGAAAATAACATCAAAAAAAATAGTACACAGAAAAATTTATTAAAAGACATTTGTCAAAAAAATAGAAGATTATTTTCTTCCGAACTGAAGATTATGATTGAGATAGAATCTCTTCGAGAAGAACATTATTCACATCATTGGTATCAAATGGAACAAAAAGTTTATCGATGCCGGTATATTATACATTTTGGTAACAGGGTTATTAAATACAATTAAGCCTCACATTTACTTTTAATCTAAAAAACTGGATATAGAATGTAACAATTTCAAAAAGGGCTTCTGGGTAAGGAAAAAAATGTAAAATTTAACTTCTAAACCTAGTAAAATCCTACACTTTTTAAACAAACTAAAGATTTTAAACCCTTCAACCCAGCTATAACTTCCTGCACCCTTCACACACTCACATTAAAATCCCTAAGCGCATCATTTAAACTTGTTTTTAAATCGGTACTCAGTTTTCTTTGCCCAATAATGAGAGCGCAGCCTACCCCAAAATCTCCTGCAGGAAATTTTTTTGTATAACTTCCGGGTATTACCACACTTCTTGCCGGAACCCTGCCCTTCATTTCAATAGGCACTTGGCCACTGACATCTATAATTTTTGTTGATTGTGTTAATACTACATTAGCACCCAACACTGCTTCTTTTTCTACCCGCACCCCCTCTACTACTATGCAGCGGCTGCCTATAAAACAACCATCTTCAATAATAACGGGACTTGCTTGCAACGGCTCAAGCACTCCACCAATACCCACACCTCCACTAAGATGTACGCCCTTACCTATCTGTGCGCAACTGCCTACAGTGGCCCAAGTATCTACCATCGTGCCCTCATCTACATAGGCGCCAATATTCACATAACTTGGCATTAAAACTACATTACGACCTAAAAAAGCACCATACCTAGCAACAGCATGCGGCACTGCCCTTATGCCCAACGATGCATAATCTGATTTTAATTTCATCTTATCATAAAACTCAAATGGGGGTAGTACATGCGTTTCCATTTGTTGAATAGAAAAATACATAAGTATAGCCTGCTTTACCCACTCATTTACCTGCCAATCATTATCAATAGGTGAGGCTGTTCTTAAGCGCCCTTTATCTACTTCTTCAATAACCGCACGCACTGCATCTGCATATTTTGTTTCCTTTAATAATGCCCTATCATCCCAAGCTTCATGTATCAAATTTTGCATACTTTTTTTTTGCTAAATTAAAACAGAAATATCATATTAAAACAATAAGCTTTAGTTTCATGCACCACTTAGTATATTTGTTTTATGAATATTGGATTTGATGCAAAAAGAGCTTATCAAAACACTACCGGGCTAGGGCATTATAGCCGTACCCTAATTTCCTCACTGGCAACATTTTTTCCGGAGAATGATTATTATCTATACACCCCAAAAATTACAAATAAATTTGATATAGATGATTTTGTACACATGCACGCCCTAAACCCAATAGGTTTTCCATCAGCTATTTTTAAAAGAGCATGGCGCAGTAATTGGGTTAAAAAAGATTTGCTCAAAAATAATATTAATATCTACCATGGACTTAGTCATGAGATACCTGTGGGCTTGGCAAAAAAAGGCATTAAATCGGTAGTTACCATTCATGATTTAATTTTTGAACATTACCCAAAACAATACAACCCTATAGATTGTTTTATTTACAGAAAAAAAATTAAATACGCCTGCCATAAGGCAGATAAAATAATTGCGATAAGCCTACAAACAAAAAAAAATTTAATTGATTTATATAAAATACCCGAAAATAAAATTGAAGTATGCTATCAAAGTTGCAATACCTCTTTTAATGATAATATATCTCAAGAAAAAAAAGAAGCAGTTAGGCAATTATACAACTTACCACAAGACTTTTATTTGTATGTAGGTTCTATTATTGAAAGAAAAAATTTATTATTAATTTGCAAAGCACTTAAACAAGTAAATACAAAATTACCTTTGGTAGTAATAGGTAATGGCACCTGTTACAAACAAAAAGTAAAGACATTTATTGCGCAAAATGAAATAACGAAGCAAGTTATTTTTTTATCAGAAAAAGAAGCCGCAAAATCTTCTAGTACCTTTCAATCATCCAAAGATTTTCCAGCTATTTATCAATTAGCTAGCGCGATGATTTACCCCAGCTTTTTTGAAGGATTTGGCATACCTGTTTTAGAAGCTTTATGCAGCAGATTGCCCGTAATAACATCTAATGTAAGCTGTATGCCAGAAACTGCTGGTGATGCGGCATTATTTGTTAACCCGAATAGTGTAGAAGAAATGACAATAGCTATGCAAAATATTATTACCGATAATAATTTAAGAAATAAGTTAATTACAAACGGCATAGCGCATGCGCTTAAATTTTCGCAACAAAAATGCGCGCAAGCTGTTATGAGTGTATATAAAAATTTATGAGTTTATTAGATGACGATATTGCTTCTTGTTTAAAAGTACTACACCAAGGCGGCCTTATTCTTTATCCTACCGATACCATTTGGGGTATTGGATGTGATGCAACAAATGCAGCCGCTGTTTCAAAAATTTATACACTAAAAAAACGAGCCGATGGAAAAAGCATGATTGTTTTATTAGCAGATGAAAATGAAATCCCTAGGTACATTACGCAAACTGATCCAAAAATATTTGACTATATAAAAGGTATTAATAAGCCCACTACATTTATTTATGATGGAGGTATTAACATAGCCAAAAATATGATACAGCAAGATGGCACAATTGCCATACGCATTATAAAAGATAGTTTTTGTAAAAAACTTATCTTAGATTTTGGCAAACCTATTGTATCCACATCTGCGAATATTTCGGGTTATCCGCCTCCGGCTTTGTTTCAAGATATAGATGTGGAAATAAAAAACGGTGTTGACTATATAGTGCAACACCGTCAGGATGATTTAACAGAATCTATGCCATCTGCAATTGTAAAATGGAACTCAGATGGGAATATAACCATTATACGTTCATAAAAATAATTCTGAAAACTTATATTTTTAATTATAGTGCCAAGGCTACTCCTAGCTGAACGCTTTGACTTTTCCATTTTTCTGTGCTTCCAACAATATCATTTAAATTGTTTAGGCCTATGACATATCTACCATAAATATGGAAGAACAAAACATTAATTTGCACCCCACCCAAAATACTTAAATCGCCAACTTTAAATGCATCTTTACCATTTGTAACTAAGGTCTTGCTCTTATTTATCAATAGCCCAAATTGAGGTCCTGCTTGAAATGTAATAAATTTTATTGGCTTGTAATTAAGGAGAATGGGAATGTTTAAATACCTAAGTTGTACTTGAGCTAATTTATTAAATGCATACACAGTACTAAAACTGCTGGAGGTATCAATATTAATTTGATTGAATAAAAATTCGGGCTGTATAGATACTTTTTTACTTAGTCCAACAGCAACAAAACCACCAAGATGGTAGCCATAAGAAAATTGATCACTAAATGCTTTACCAGTTAATTTGTTGATGTTAGCACCGCCTTTAAATCCAACTGCAATTTTTTGAGCTAGGGCAGCATTGCCCAATAAGCTAAAAATTATCAATATTACACACTTTGATTTCATATATGTTAATTTAGTTAGCAGACATATTGCAAGAATATCCCATTAATGAAATTAAATTTACAAATTTTTTTAAGAACCGTCGTCTTTTATAAATATACACCCACTGCAATCCCAAAAATAACGTTTAATTTCTTTTCTGTTGTTTTTGGAATATAATAGTCTAGATAAAGATTGGGCTGTACAAAAAACTTTCCAATCATATAAACCACGTCTAATGAAGCGGCAATAGATTGAATTTGAAATTTATTAGAAAAATCAGATTTTTTTCTAGCATTAAATGCAGGCCTATTATAAATTTGATTAGTATGTGTCTGTGTTAACTTATCGCTTCCTGCATTAACAATTAAAGATGGCACAATATTCAATTCGTCATTTTTTGAAAATACTTTATAAAATGTAAAGTCATGCTCAATATTTACAGAAAATGAAAAATAATTAGCTTTATTGTTTGTTGAGTCTTGCCCCGAAATAATAATTAAACTATCTCTTCCATTGGGTGGAGGATTAGATAAGTGAATAACCCTTTTAAAAGATGTAAAAGCAGTTTCTTTATACACGCCATTAGAAAATCCTATTGCTACACCTGGTTGAATAATACCTTTTGCTCTTTTAAGGTATCCATAAAAATCATTTTGATACTGTGATTTACTATTATATTTATTTTGATTACTTAAATACCTTGTACCCAAAAAACCTGTAGTAATTTTATCTCCATAATAATCATATCCCACATTTAGTCCAGCTTGATAAAGTGCTACCTGACCTAAATCATCTTCAGTAAAAAAACCAGACAGGCCAAAGTTTAATCCATTTTTTAATCGATACATTACAGCAGGTGAATGGACCAATTGCTTATTAATTCCTGTAGCATTTGCAGCATTATTACTGGTACTAAATAATCCATTTCCAATACCTACACTTACTTCTACATAATTTTTTTCTTTCTTAATTAGCTTAATAAACTCATCGTGTTTAAACATAGAATCCAGTAAATGCTGTTCTTCAAGTGTAGACCGATTAGTTTGTGCATAAGTACAAGAAGCAGTAATAGATAGAAGCAGTAATAATAGAATTTTATTCATTGAGTTTGTTTGTGATTGCAATATATAATAAAGCGTAAATTTAGTTTAATGGTTTGAAAAATAATACAGTAGTATTGCAAAGACAGTATAATTTGAATAATAAATTGACTATAATACCTGCAATTTAAAAAAATAGCATAACTTTGCGCCTTCCCGTTAATTATCGGGGTTAAAAACTGAGAATTACATGACATGCTCAGTTGCTGTTGCAAATAAATTTTTTCGGGACGATTTAATCTCCCTGCACTTTACCAACGGCCAAAAGCATGACATCCCGAGCGTGACTGCATAGGCATATAGATATCGGGAAATTACATGTGGTTATCGCAAAACAATTTACATGAATGCATTTGAAGCCTTAGGCTTAAACGAACAATTGGTACAAGCTATTACCGATTTAGGATTTGAAACACCAACCTCTATACAGGAAAAAGCTATTCCTGTTTTGTTATCAGGCACAACTGATTTTATTGGTTTAGCCCAAACTGGTACTGGAAAAACAGCGGCATTTGGTTTCCCGCTATTACAGCTAATCGATTCATCACAGCGTCATCCACAAGCATTAATTGTTTGTCCTACACGTGAGTTGTGCTTACAAATTACCAACGATTTAGAAACTTACAAAAAGCACAGTAAAAATATTTTTACGGAAGCAGTTTACGGAGGAGCATCTATTATGATGCAAATTCGAAATTTAAAAAAAGGAGTGCACATTGTAATTGCAACACCTGGGCGTCTAATAGATTTAATTGAAAGAAAAGCCATTGACTTGCAAAAAGTAAAATATGTTGTACTAGACGAAGCTGATGAGATGTTGAACATGGGCTTTAGAGACGATATTGATTTTGTATTAAAAAATACCATCAACAGAGAAAGCACCTGGTTATTTAGTGCTACCATGCCACCAGAAGTAAGAGCTATTTCTAGAAACTACATGGAAAATCCAAAAGAGGTTACGGTTGGTAAAAAGAATAGTGGTAATGTAAATATTGTTCACCAATTTTCTGTTGTACCTGCACAGCACCGTTATGAATCATTAAAACGTTTGATAGATTTTAACCCGGATATGTACGGCATTATTTTTACCCGTACTAAAGCCGATGCGCAAGAAGTATCGGAGCGCTTATCTAAAGCCGGTTATGATATTGAAGCCCTACATGGAGATTTAACACAACAACAACGTGATAAAGTAATGGGCCGCTTTCGCAGTAAAAATTTACAATTACTAATTGCAACCGATGTGGCTGCTAGAGGTATTGATGTAGATGGCATTACCCATGTTATTAATTTTGAATTACCCGATGATATGGAAGTGTACACCCATAGAAGTGGCCGTACAGGCCGTGCTGGCAAAACCGGCATCTGCTTATCTATTTGCCATAGTAGGGAATCTTATAAGATTAAATCATTAGAAAGAATGATTAATGCACAGTTTCATAAAGTAGATGTACCATCGGGTAAAGATGTTTGTCGCAAGCAGTTTTTTCATTTCATGGATAAACTAATGCAGGCCGATGTTAACCATGGCGATTATGAAACTTATATGCCCGATTTAATGGAAAAATTTAAAGATGTTAGTAAGGAAGAAGTACTACAACGAGTAGCCGCTTTAGAATTTAGCCATTTTTTAAAGTATTACGAAAATGCCGACGACCTAAACAGAGCTGATGTTAGAGGCGAAAGAAGGCCAGCAGCAGGCAGGGATGATATGGGTGGCAGCAGAAAAGAACGTTCGGATTTTAATAGACGCGATAGCGGATATACCAGATTATTTATTAACCTAGGCACCAAGGACGGTTTTTATAAAGCCAGCTTTTTACAGTTTATATTAGACGAGAGTGATCTTAAAAAAGAAGTGTTAGGAAAAATTGACATGCGGGATATGAATAGCTGGATTGAGATTGATAAAGCCGATGCAAGTAAAATGATTAATGCCATAGATGGCAAACGTTATAACAACCGTACCGTACGTATGAATGAAGCTGATGGCGGGTTTAAAAGACCTAATGATGAAGGAGGCGGAGGAGGAAGAAGCGACAGGGCAGCCGAAGGAAGAAAAAGAATTTATGCTCCCAAAGAAAAAAGAAGTTTTAGATAACATTAAAAAGTCCCAACATGGGGCTTTTTTTATATCAATTCAATCAGTGTTATTTCTGGTAGTATGCCCACCCTACCCGGGTAACCAAGAAAACCAAAGCCCGGATTAACATACAATTTTTGTTTTCCATCTTCATATAATCCAGACCATTGTTTATATATATATTGTATAGGACTCCATTTAAAGCCCGGTATTTCTATGCCAAACTGCATGCCATGTGTATGGCCACTAAGCATCAAATCCACATCTGCATATTTGGTTTTTACTTGGGCATCCCAATGGCTAGGGTCATGACTTAATAATATTTTAAAAGGATATTTTTCGGTACCTGTATGTGCTAAATCCATCCTGCCATGTTTTGGAAAACGAATTTTATTACTCCAGTTTTCAATACCCAATAAAGCAATTTCGGCACCTCCTTTTTCTAGAACAACATGTTCATTCATTAACAAACGCCAACCTAAATTAGTATGAACTTTTTTAAGATTTTCTAAATTTTGATCTTTGGTAATTCCTTTATAAGGCCAGCTTACATAATCGCCATAATCATGATTGCCAAAAATACTGAACACGCCCATTGGCGCTTTTAGCTGTTTAAAAATTTCTATATAGTCTTCCATCTCTGTGGCACGATCATTCACTAAATCACCCGTAAAAAAAATAATGTCTGCGTGCGCATTAATTATTTTTTGCACACCATTTAGAACAGCTCTTTTATCGGCAAGGCTACCACTATGTATATCGCTAATATGAATAATTTTTAATCCTTTAAACGCTGCAGGTAAATTAGCAAAGGACATCTTCATACGTTTGATATGGTAATTATATTTGTTTCCAAAACCATAAAGCAAGCTGCCAAATAAAGATCCGCCAGCAGCTAACCCAAGCCAACTTAAAAATGCCGAACGACTAATACCTTCATTAGTTAAATTATTAAATTTCAAATTATTAGAAAATACTTTGCCAGTAATCCATTGCGCTACTCTTCTTAAATCATCTACAAAAAAGAAAATAATGGCAATTAATTTGGCTAAAAATAATCCAATAAAAGTAGTAAAAAGATAGGTTCTAAATTTTTTACCCATAAAATTTTGTTCCGTAAAAAGAAATAATAAAAAACTGGTAACTGCCGCTGCAGAAATAATCCAGTAAACAGAATATATCACCATTTTAAATTTAGGCGATGCCGTTTGATTAACCGTTTTTATAGCCTGAAAAATATAGGTATCCATCAATATCAGTATCGCTATAATAAAGAAAATACCTATAGGGGTTCGTATGGAATGCATGTTAATTACTTAAATTTTATCTTATTTTATTTTATTAGAGAACGACTATACTTTAACTTTTTTAATAACCCCTTTGTTCGTTTTTCTTATAATAAAATAAATATTATATTAAATTTTCTGTATTAGCTAATTCCCCATTATTACAATCAAGATGCTCCTTTGTTGTGCAATTTTATGCCGAATAGTTAAATTTGCAATCCTATTGGTGCAAAATGGTAACAAATAATAATAAGTATGCTTAATTTTAGTCGTTACTTATTTTTATAAAAAATTATAATTATGCAGCTTACTTTTTACGGCCATTCTTGTTTTAGCATTACGATAAATGGTAAAAAATTACTATTTGATCCGTTTATTACCCAAAATCAGCTGGCATCGGCTATTAATATTAATGATATTGAGGCAGATTATATTTTACTAAGCCATGGACATAGCGACCATGTAGCAGATGTAGAAGCGATTGCAAAAAGAACAAATGCCACTATTATTGCAGCTTATGAGGTAGCTATGTGGTTTGCAGCTAAGGGCATCGAAAAATATCACCCTATGAATATTGGGGGGAAAAAGACGTTTGATTTTGGCACTATAAAAGTGGTTAATGCCATTCATTCTTCAACCTTGCCTGATGGAAGCTATGGTGGCAACCCACTAGGTTTTATTATTATAAATGAAGAAAGCAACTTTTATTACGCCGGAGATACCGCATTAACACTGGATATGCAACTAATTCCGATGTTTGCACAAATTGATTTTGCCATACTGCCTATTGGCGACAATTTTACAATGGGCATAGTAGACGCCATACAAGCAGCAAAAATGGTACAAACTAAAATGGTAATTGGAGTACATTACGATACCTTTGGCATTATTAAAATAGATCATCAAAAAGCAATTGAATTATTTATTAAAAATGAACTGGAATTAAAGCTTCCGGTAATTGGCGAAACAATAATAATATAAATAACAGCTGTGCTTAATTTAGGATGTGGCACAACATATAACGATAATATGGCAAAAATAATAGGAGTAGCAAATCAAAAAGGCGGTGTTGGTAAAACAACCACAGCTATTAATTTGGCAGCAAGTTTGGCTGTGCTTGAGTTTAAAACATTACTGGTAGATGCTGATCCACAAGCTAATAGCACAACTGGAACTGGTTTTGATTTACATAATATTACACAGAGTTTGTATGATTGCATGGTAAACGAAGCATTGGCAAAAGACATGATTTTAAAATCGGATATCCCTTTTTTATATGTGCTGCCTTCACATATTGATTTAGCAGGTGCCGAAATTGAAATGATTAATTATCCTAACCGCGAAATGGTACTAAAAAAAATATTAGAACCCATTAGAGATGAGTATGATTTTATTATTATTGACTGCTCTCCTTCTTTAGGATTAATAACTGTAAATGCGTTAACGGCTGCCAATAGTGTGGTAGTGCCTGTACAAACCGAATTTTTTGCATTAGAAGGATTAGGAAAATTATTAAACACCATTAAAATAGTACAGAGCAGATTAAATACGGATTTAAAAATTGAAGGCATTTTGATGACAATGTACGATGGTCGACTACGCCTTTGCAATCAAGTGGTAAGTGAAGTGCGTCGTCATTTTGAGGATATTGTTTTTAGCAGTATCATACACCGAAATACCAGACTAAGTGAAGCCCCTAGTTTTGGGAAACCTGTTATTTTGTATGACTCAGATAGCAAGGGAGCTATCAATTATCTAAACTTAGCCAAAGAAATTTTACAAAAAAACAACATGACTAAGATAAAAGAACAAGATAGGATTTTAGAGTAACAAGTTATAGGTTCTAAAGTGTATTTTAAATATGCTTTAAAAACTGAACTTAAAATGTAAAACTTAAAAAACGTAAAACTAAAATGACTCATCCAAATAGAAAAGATGCCTTAGGAAAAGGAATCAGAGTTTTATTACAAAACATTGATGCAGATTTAAAAAATACTGCCGGAAATTTAAAAACCGAACTAGTGGAACAGTCGGCAATCTCAATGCGTATTGCATTAGATCAAATTGAAGTAAACCCAAAACAGCCCCGCTACGATTTTAATGAAGTTGATTTAAATGAGCTTGCCGAATCAATTAAAATACACGACCTCATTCAACCACTAACCGTATCTAAATTACCAAATGGCAAATACAGACTCATTGCAGGTGAACGACGTTTAAGAGCGGCAAAAATTGCGGATTTAAAAAATGTGCCCGTATATATTAGACAAGCTAACGACGCTCAATTACTGGAGTTATCTCTATTAGAAAACTTACAGCGAAAAGATTTAAATGCTATTGAAATTTCCTTAAGTTACAAGCGACTAATGGACGAGTTGGAATACACACAAGAACAGGTAGCCGAAAGAATGGGAAAAGAAAGAAGTACCGTAACAAATTATATTCGCTTGTTAAAATTACCCCCCGATATTCAAGTGGCTGTTCGCACTGCAGTAATAAGTATGGGGCATGCTAGAGCATTAATTAATGTTGATGTAGTTGAAAAACAATTATACATTTTTAACGAAATAAAAAAGAAAGGATTGTCTGTGCGACATACTGAAGAGTTAGTAAGAACCCTTTATTCATTGCCTGTTAAAGTTGCTGTAAATTCCTCACTCCCAGCTAATTTAAAAAAAATTGAAGATAATTTAGTATCCCATTTTAATACCCGTGTTAGAATAAAACAAGGTAAAAAAGGTAAAGGCAGTATTTTATTCGAGTACTATTCTAATGACGAGCTAACTGCATTACTTGACAAATTTAATATTAACGTATCTTAATGTTTAAAGCATTCATTCTTACGCTTGTTGGCTATATATTTTTTATAAGCAGCCCTGTTCTTGCGCAAAAAAAAGATATAAAAAAAAATAATGCCCATATTTTTACTAAGTCAGATATTTCAAAAAAATATAGCCCGCGTATTGCCACTTACCGCTCTGCTATATTACCAGGTTGGGGGCAGGCAACAAATAAAAAATATTGGAAAATTCCAATTGTGTACGGCGCATTAGGCACCACTGCATACATTTTTCGAAATAATGTAAAGCAATACAAAGCTGCAAAGAATGCTTATACCAATTCGGCAGATGGTAACCCCGCAAATGATTACCTAATTCCTCAACCATATTATTCGGTAAAAGACCAGCCAGACAGAATTAAAAGTTTTAGAAATCAGGTAAGACAGAATGTTGATTATACTGTTTTGTTTTTTATTTTATTTTGGGGCTTAAATGTTATGGATGCTACCGTTGATGCACATCTCAAGACTTTTGATGTGAGTGATAATTTAACCCTACAAATAAAACCTGGTTACAGTCCACTGGCTAATACTAAGGGTATCAGTATTGCATTAAACTTTGGCAAAAATCACACAAAATAATTATCTTTATTTTCTTTAATACATATTTTTACCACTTTAATTATTAGTATGAAAATTGCATTAGTTGGTTATGGAAAAATGGGAAAAATAATAGAATCTATAGCCTTGCAACGCGGGCATACCATTAATTTAAAAATAGATATTGATAATAAGGATTCTTTTACAAAAGAAAATTTACAACAATGTGATATAGCAATAGAATTTACTGGCCCGAATAGTGCAAAAGAAAATATACGTAATTGTTTTGATGCAGGAATAGCAGTGGTAAGTGGTAGCACTGGCTGGCTTACAGATTGGGAAGAAATTAAAAATTACTGTGCCAAAAAAAATGGAAGTTTTTTATATGCGAGCAACTTTAGTGTGGGTGTAAATATATTTTTTGAATTGAATAAAAAATTAGCACAGTTGATGAATGGACATAAAGACTATGAAGTGAGCATGGAAGAAATTCATCACACACAAAAAAAAGATGCACCAAGTGGCACGGCCATAACTTTAGCAGAGCAAATTTTAAAAGAAACTTTATGTAAAAAAAATTGGGTAAACTACAGCTCTACAAACCCACTCGAGCTAGTAATTTTAAGTAAGCGTGAAGATCCTGCACATGGCACCCACAGCATTAAATACAGTTCTATTATTGATGATATTGAAATAACACACACAGCTCATAGTCGACATGGTTTTGCACAGGGAGCTGTTTTAGCTGCAGAATACCTAGCTGGCAAAACTGGTATTTTTAGCATGAAAGATGTACTTGGATTATATTAAAAAATTACAGATAGTCTTTTTAAGCAGAGATTTAATAAATCCTATTGCCAATCACAAATTTTTAAACATATCCTCCACCATCCGGTCTAAAGCAAAATCTTCCTTCCAACCCCAGTCTTTTCTTGCCACCATATCATTAATGCTCTGTGGCCAACTATCCGCAATTGGCTGCCTATAATCAGGTTTGTAACTAATTGAAAAATCAGGAATATGTTTTTTTATTTCAGCGGCTATTTCTTTAGGTGAGAAGCTCATACCCGAGAGATTATAGGATGTTCTAACGGTAATATTAGATGCATCAGCTTCCATTAATTCTATAGTAGCCCTAATAGCATCTGGCATATACATCATTGGTAAATAGGTATCTTCTCGTAAAAAACATTCATATTTTTTTTCTTCAAGGGCTGTATGAAAAATTTCTATTGCATAATCCGTGGTGCCGCCACCAGGTGCACTTTTATAACTAATCAGACCTGGGTAACGCAAACTTCTTACATCAATACCATACCGTTGGTGATAATAATTACACCAAAATTCGCCAGCATATTTACTAATTCCATAAACAGTTGTGGGCTCAATAATAGTTTGTTGCGGACAATCTTGTTTTGGAGATGTAGGACCAAATACAGCAATGCTACTAGGCCAATATACTTTATGTAAATGTTCTTCTTTGGCAATATCAAGCACATTTAATAAGCTCTGCATATTTAAACTCCAGGCCAAGTGTGGATTTTTTTCGCCAGTAGCAGAAAGAATTGCAGCTAGTAAATAAATTTGTGTAACCCCTTGCCTAATGACTTGCAAATGCAGCATTTTCTTACTCATTACATCCATACTTACATAAGGGCCTGTTCCTTTTAGTAAATCATTTTCTTCTCGCAGGTCAGATGCTATAACATTAGCATTACCATACATCTTTCGAAGCGCTAAGGTAAGTTCTACTCCAATTTGGCCAGAAGCACCAATAACCAATATTCTTTCTTTTACCATAACTTTATTTATTACACGAATTTCATAGAATTTTACGAATTTTACGAATTTATTAATGCAGGCAATAGTCAATACTTATTGCTCATTCTATTATCTCTACAATTTGCAATAAGCAGTATAATCAAATTACAACGTAACTTTACGTTATGGAAAAATATTTAAAGGATTTGTTCAACGGTCAAAAGTATACCGAAAATAATTTTTTTTTAATCGCAGGGCCATGTGTAGTAGAAAGTAATGAAATAGTTATGCAAATTGCCGAAAAAGTTTTGGCAATTTGCAATAGACTACAAATCCCTTATATATTCAAAGCCTCTTATCGAAAAGCAAACCGCACATCAGCCAATTCATTTACGGGCATTGGAGATAAACTTGCTTTAGCGTTGATAAAGCAAGTTGGCGAAAGATTTGGTATCCCTACAACAACAGATATTCATACTGCTGAAGAAGTAGCTATGGCAGCTGAGTATGTAGATATATTACAGATACCTGCTTTTCTTTGTCGGCAAACAGATTTATTGATTGCTGCAGCAAAAACAGGTAAAATAGTTAATGTAAAAAAGGGACAATTTTTAAGCGGGCCTTCAATGAAATTTGCGGTTGAAAAAATTAATGCCGCAGGGAATGAAAAAGTTGGGCTTATAGAAAGAGGGAATACCTTTGGTTATACCGATTTGGTTGTAGATTATCGCAATATTACCTGGATGAAAGAAATTAATGTACCAGTTATTATGGATTGCACACATGCTTTACAACAGCCAAATCAAATTGGGGGTATTACTGGAGGCAATCCAGAGTTAATTGAAACGATTTCTAAGGCCGCCATTGCAACGGGTGCCGATGGATTATTTATAGAAACCCACCCTAATCCTGCTCTGGCAAAAAGCGATGGCGCTAATATGCTAAAATTAGATTTACTAGAACCGTTGTTGGAAAAATTAGTGAGAATTAGGAAAGTTATTTAATGAAGAAATCAGAAGTTAAAAATTTAAATGAAAATTCAAAGTAAAAAATCTTTTAGGTTTTAACTTTAAAGATTTCTCAACGGATTTCTTCTTGCGTTAAATATATAGCGTTTTATATTTATCCAAAATGCAAAAAAAAGATATATGATAATTGGGGAACCGAATGTCATAAACGACATATAGATAAAATATTTACGGATAGTAGAAGTAGCAATACCCAATTTTTCGCCAATGGCAGCGCAAACACCAAAAATATGCCATTCAATAAAATGTTTAACTCTATTCATACTGCTAAATTAAATAGATTTTCTTCTAAAAACAAAGGCTTTAAAAAATCATTCTAATTTCGTAAATTTGCATCTCGTAAAACAGCCTGTTTGCTACCCATTAAACTATTGGGTTTCATTAGCCTATTTACACATTAGCACATTATTAAATTACACACATGGCCTTCGACATTGAAATGATTGAAAAGTTGTATAGCAACTTTGGTAGCCGTATTGATGCTGCCCGTAAAGCAACTGGCAAACCACTTACTTTGACCGAAAAAATTTTATATGCCCATCTTTGGCAGGGAGCTGCAACCAATGCATTTGAAAGAGGAAAAGATTATGTGGAATTTGCTCCAGATCGGGTAGCTATGCAGGATGCTACAGCACAGATGGCACTTTTACAATTTATGCAGGCCGGTAGAACACAGGTTGCCGTTCCATCTACTGTACATTGCGATCACCTGATACAGGCCGAAGTTGGCGCCGTTGAAGATCTGTCGAGGGCAAAAACACAGAATAAAGAAGTGTATGATTTCCTGGCCTCAGTTTCAAATAAATATGGCATTGGTTTCTGGAAACCGGGTGCAGGTATCATTCACCAGGTGGTATTAGAACAATATGCATTTCCCGGAGGGATGATGATTGGTACCGACAGTCATACCGTAAATGCAGGCGGCCTGGGCATTGTAGCCATTGGTGTAGGCGGTGCCGATGCCTGTGATGTAATGGCTGGATTACCCTGGGAACTGAAATTTCCAAAATTGATCGGTGTAAAACTCACGGGTAAATTAAGCGGCTGGACGGCTTCAAAAGATATTATTTTAAAAGTTGCCGGCATACTTACTGTAAAAGGTGGTACAGGTGCAATACTTGAATATTTTGGTGATGGTGCAAAGTCTTTATCATGTACCGGAAAAGGAACCATTTGTAATATGGGTGCCGAGATTGGCGCCACCACTTCTATTTTTGGGTATGATGAAAAAATGGCCGAATATTTAAAAGGTACCGAAAGGGCTGATGTAGCAGAAGCTGCCGATGCTATTGCAGCACATCTAACTGGTGATGATGAAGTATATGCAAACCCTGAACAATATTTTGACCAGGTTATTGAAATTAATTTAAGTGAACTGGAGCCCCATATCAACGGCCCCTTTACGCCCGACCTGGCATGGCCTATTTCAAAATTTGCCGATGCTGTTGCTGTAAATGGCTGGCCCGATAAATTAGAAGTTGGATTGATCGGTTCCTGCACCAACTCTTCTTACGAAGACATTACAAGGGCAGCTTCAATTGCAAAACAAGCAACTGATCATGGGTATAAAGCAAAAGCAGAGTTTACCATTACACCAGGATCGGAGCAGGTGAGGTATACAGTGGCCCGGGATGGTTACTTAGATACTTTTGAAAAGATGGGCGGTGTGGTATTGGCAAATGCATGTGGCCCTTGTATCGGCCAGTGGGCAAGGCATTCAACCGACCCAACCCGAAAAAATTCAATCGTAACTTCTTACAATAGAAATTTCTCAAAGCGCAATGACGGTAATCCAAATACACATGCGTTTGTGGCTTCGCCCGAAATAACCACAGCATTGGCTATTGCCGGTTCCCTTTCTTTTAATCCGCTTACAGATTACCTTACAAATGATAAAGGAGAAAAATTTAAACTAGAAGAACCATTAGGTATTGAAATGCCTCAAAAAGGTTTTGCTGTAGAAGATGCCGGTTTTCAATCCCCAGCAGCCGATGGCAGTAATATAGAAGTGATTGTATCTCCTTCATCTGATAGACTTCAATTATTAGAACCATTTGCAGCATGGCAAGGAAATGATTTAATAGGATTAAAACTTTTAATTAAAGCAAAAGGCAAATGCACCACAGATCATATTTCTATGGCAGGCCCTTGGTTAAAGTTTCGTGGCCATCTAGATAATATCAGTAATAATATGCTGATTGGCGCACTAAACTTCTTCAACGAAAAAACCGACAACGTAAAAAATCAATTGACCGGCGAATATGGCACTGTGCCAGGCACACAAAGAGCGTATAAGGCTGCCAAATTGGGTACGGTTGTTGTTGGAGATGAAAATTATGGCGAAGGGTCGTCAAGAGAGCATGCTGCTATGGAACCTAGATTTCTTGGAGTACGTGCAGTACTTGTAAAATCTTTTGCAAGAATTCATGAAACCAATTTAAAAAAACAGGGTATGCTAGCGTTAACATTTTCTGATAAAGAAGATTATAATAAAATTAAGGAAGATGATAACATTGATATTATCGGATTAACCCACTTTACTCCAGGAGTTCCACTTCAAATGACATTTAATCATACCGATGAAACTTCAGATACCATCCAAGTAAATCATACTTATAACAAACAGCAGATTGAATGGTTTAAAGCTGGTGCAGCATTAAATATTATTAGAAGAGAATTGGAAGCTTCAAAATAAAATTCACATCCAATTAATATAATAAATGAATAAGCTCTTTGGTAATAAGAAAGCTTATTCATTTACATCAAACCAAACTTTTTTACTCTCATTCCAATCGCCATTATAATTTATAGTTAGCTCTTCCCCATTTTCAATTACACCTACTGTTTTAACTAAAATAGATTCATCTTCAAAGTCCATAAAATACTCACAATTACTTTTGTAACTATGATTGTAAATTGGAATTAACCCAAGCGCCATACAACATTTTTCATTGTTTTTTCCCCATTCAAAAATATAATCGTGCAATAAAGTTTTATCTAGATATACTCTATCTACTTTTTCCATCACTATCACTGGCGCAATTTCAATAACAGTATCTGCAGCAATGCGTTCACGTGTAAAAACACCCCTCCCCTTTCGAACTGTATTTTGTACAAATAAATAAGATTTTCGCATATCTGTTAATTAAAAAAAATGGACTAAATTGCGGCTCAATTACAGTGCAATTTAATAACAAAGTACCGATGTCATCAGCATTAGATGAAATATCAATACAACAGCAGTTTGAAGAGGTCATTGCCTCTGAAGATAAACTGGCCATTCAAGATTTTTTGAATGACCAGAATATCAGTGATGTAGCCAACCTAATCTACGAAAACGAAGATTTTGAATGTCAAATAATTTCTCAACTTGCCATACACCGCGCTTCAAGTGTTTTTAAGATACTTGAATTGCCTACCCAAAAAAGGATAATAAAAAATTTACCCCCCATTAAAACAACGGAGTTATTAAATGAACTCCCTGCCGATGATCGGGTTGCTTTTTTAGAAGAACTCCCTACTAGCATTGTACGTGATTTAATAAAGACCTTAGACCCTAACGAGCGAAGAGATACTTTGGAATTGCTAGGATATCCTGAAAATAGCATGGGTAGGATAATGACACCCGATTATGTATATGTATTTGAAGAAAATACAGTAGCTGAAGTTTTTGAGACCATTAGAAAACATGCTAGAGGCAGCGAAACTATTGATGTAATTTATGTAATCAATACTAAAGGCGAATTATTAGACCATATAAGAATACGTGATTTTATTTTGGCAGAGCCCGAAACAAAAGTAATTGATTTAATGGATGGACGTTTTATTTCATTACATGTTAATGACGATCAAGAAAGTGCAAGTGAAGTCTTTAAAATGAATAATCGAGTAGCATTGCCGGTAATTGATGATAACAATATTTTATTGGGTATAGTTACTATTGATGATATTCTTTGGGTGGCTGAAGAAGAGTTTAGCGAAGACATACAAAAAATTGGTGGTACCGAAGCCCTCGATGAGCCATACTTAGATATGCCTTTTTGGAAACTGATAGGAAAACGAGCCCCATGGCTCATCATTCTGTTTGCCGGAGAATTGCTAACCGCAAGTGCCATGAGTTTTTTTGAAGATGAAATTAAAAAAGTACTGGTGTTAAATATGCTGGTGCCGCTAATTATATCAAGTGGCGGAAATACCGGAAGTCAAGCATCCACATTAATTATTCAAGCCATGGCAAAAGCTGAAATTACTATTGCCGATTGGTTAAAAATTTTAAAAAGAGAAATTAAAAGTGGTTTTGTTTTAGGTGGCATTTTAGGACTAGTTGGATTTTTAAGAACTTTTATGTGGAGTTATGTAGAGCCTCATTTATATGGCACCCATACATTATTGTTAGCCCTGGTAACTGGCATTTCAGTTTTAGGTGTAGTTTTATGGGGTACCCTCGCAGGATCTATGCTCCCCATTTTTTTAAAGCGGATGAAATTAGATCCAGCTACATCTTCTGCTCCATTTGTAGCTACGCTTGTAGACGTTACTGGTATTATTATTTATTTTTCGGTGGCATATATTTTTTTAAGCGACGTATTATTATAACTAATGCATAGCCTCAATAGCCGATCTAGAACCATACTTCATAAGCTTTAATTTTGCTTTCCCTTTTTTATAAGTTACTATAAATAAATTATCGTATTTATTGTTGGCAATATCTCCATAAGGATAATCCAATACCCCTAGCTTTCGAATAATTTGTGGCATGGTATTGCTATGTGCAATGATCAAAATTGTTTTTCCAAAATCCTTGTGTTCTATAATGGCATCAACCAAGTAATTGCATAATGTATCTGCAATATAATGTACCGTATCAATTTTTAACTGTAACCTTAAACTATCGGCCGTATTTTGCGTACGCCGGTATTGACTTACATATATTTTTTTAATACTTTCATATTGAAGATGGCGCATTAGATCACCGGCACGAATATTGCCACTATTAGTTAATAAAGGATCTTGACCAGATTCTTTCTCTGCATGCCTAACAATAAAAATTTTTGTCACTTCTATCTCCCGCTGGGCAATAACTTTATGTTGTAAACTCAGAAACACAAAAAAAATAAATATATGATTCATTGGTACAAGTTTATTTATACTAAAATAGGTTATTACTAATAAATTAATATTTGATACCCTTATAAAATGTGCTTTTGATTACATTTTTATTAAATTGTGGCATTATCCTTAAGAAGAAATATTAAACTTATTTATTATGTGTGGAATTGTTGGTTACACGGGTTCTAAAATGGCTTTCCCTATTGTAATATCAGGTTTAAAAAGACTAGAATACCGGGGTTATGATAGCACTGGCGTTGCATTGCTTAATGATGGATTAAAAGTGTATAAAAAGAAGGGCCGTGTTGCTGATTTAGAGAATGCAATTATAGGAAAAGATTTACATGGACATACCGGTATTGGCCATACGCGTTGGGCTACCCATGGCGAACCTAATGATAAAAATGCTCACCCGCATAGCTCTGCTAGCGGCAAACTAGTCATGATACATAATGGTATTATTGAAAACTATGCCCAGCTAAAAAAAGAATTAGTAAATAAAGGATATGTTTTTAGTAGCGATACAGATAGCGAAATTTTATTGAATTTTATTGAAGAAATTAAAGAAAATAATCAGTGCAATCTAGAAGAAGCATTAAGAATAGCTTTAAAACGAGTAACTGGTACTTATGTAATTTTATTGCTTGATGCAGAGAACCCAGATACTATTATCGCTGCAAGAAAAGGAAGTCCCTTAGTAATTGGTGTTGGTAAGGGAGAGCATTTTTTAGGATCTGATGCATCACCTATGTTGGAATACACTAAAGAAGTGGTATATGTGAACGATTACGAATTGGCTATTGTTCGTCCTAATGAATTAATTCTTAAAAACCTTGGTAACGAACAAATTACTCCTTTTGTTACTAAGCTAGATATGGAACTAGCAGCCATTGAAAAAGGTGTCTACGAACATTTTATGCTTAAAGAAATATTCGAACAGCCAAGTACTATAAACGACTGTTTAAGGGGGCGCCTAGATGCCGCTGCAGGAACCATCACTATGAGTGGCATTGAAAATAATATAACCCATTTTAAAAATGCAAATCGAATAATCATTGTTGCCTGTGGCACAAGCTGGCATGCGGCTCTTTTAGCCGAATATATTATTGAAGAATTGTGTCGCATCCCTGTTGAAGTAGAATATGCTTCTGAATTTAGATATCGAAATCCAATTATTAATAAAGGCGATATTATTATTGCCATATCACAAAGTGGCGAAACCGCAGATACTTTAGTGGCTATTGAAAGAGCCAAAGAAAATGGCGCTATCATTTTTGGTGTTGTTAACGTGGTAGGATCATCTATTGCCAGAATTAGTGATGGCGGAGCTTATACGCATGCCGGTCCAGAAATTGGTGTTGCTTCTACAAAAACATTTACTGGGCAGTTAGCTGTATTAGTGATGATGGCATTAAAAATTGCAAATGAAAAAGGTACTATTAGTGAGGACCGATATAAAAATTTATTGTTGGAGCTGGAAGCAGTACCCGAAAAAGTAGATGCTATTTTAAAGTCTGCTGAGCAACTTAAAACCATTGCATTAAAATACAAAGACGCATCCGATGCCTTATACTTAGGCCGAGGATATAATTTTCCGATTGCATTAGAAGGCGCTTTAAAATTAAAAGAAATATCTTATATACATGCCGAGGGTTACCCTGCAGCTGAAATGAAACATGGTCCTATTGCCTTAGTTGACGAAAATTTACCAGTAGTATTTATTGCAACCAAAGACTTGTATCACGAAAAAATTGTAAGCAATATACAAGAGATTAAAGCGCGTAAAGGTAAAGTAATTGCTATCATTACCGAAGGTGATGAAATAATACCCGGGATGGCAGACGACGTATTTTTTGTGCCTTTTGCAGATGATATAATTGCACCCATGTTAAGTAGTATCCCCATGCAGTTACTAAGCTACTATATCGGCATTGCAAAAGGCGTTGATGTGGATAAACCAAGAAACCTGGCTAAAAGCGTTACGGTGGAATAATAAGCATTTTTTGCTGTACAATGATATAGTTAACTTGAGGTAAAGGAAATATATTCAGGAAATTAATTTAAAAATATTGCAGGAATAAAATATACATTAACAATTATTTAATTACCCACTTACTATATGAATATCATAAAAAAATATCCTGTTAATAGTCTTGGCTATAATTTTGTAGATGAAAAATACCTTCCAAAGGGTAAAGATGAATATCACCTTCGTAACCTACACAATAAAAATAGCGTTGATTACCGCAAACTAACAGCACAGGATATTGAAACATTAATTAGAAATAGAAATACATCAGACGACTGGAACAAAATTTTTGTTGCTAAGCAGTTTAACCCCGAATTAGTAAGAAATTGCAAGTTTTATGGCTTGATACGTATTGGTAAATTGGAATCTTTTTATCTGGAGTTTCATAACCTACGGATGTCTATAGGTATATATAACAGTACCATTATCAGTAGCGACATTGGCAATAATGTTTGTATTGATCACGTAAATTATTTAAGTCATTATATTATTGGCAACGAAGTAATGATTGCTAATGTAAATGAACTCACTACAACCGATTATGCAAAATTTGGGAATGGCATTATAAAAAAAGGAGAAGAAGAAGCTACAAGGGTATGGATGGAACTCGGCAACGAGTCCGGAGGTAGAAATGTGATTCCTTTTAATGGCATGTTAACAGGCGATGCTTGGCTTTGGAGCAAGTACAGAGAAGATGATGCCTTGCTTAATAAGTTTAAAGAATTTACTGAAAAATGCTTTGATAATCAACGAGGGTATTATGGTAAAATAGGAGATAGAACAGTTATTAAAAACTGTAAGATTATCAAAGATGTATTAGTTGGCACCGACGCTTATTTTAAAGGCGCAAATAAATTAAAAAACATTACTGTAAACAGTGACGAAAATCGTATAACACAAATTGGGGAAGGCTGCGAGCTAGTAAATGGAATTGTGGGCTTTGGTTGTAGAATATTTTATGGCGTAAAAGCAGTTCGTTTTGTGATGTCATCTCATTCTCAATTAAAATACGGTGCTAGACTTATTAATTCTTTTTTAGGCAACAACTCTACAATATCTTGTTGCGAAGTGTTAAATTCATTAATTTTTCCAGCATATGAACAGCATCATAACAATTCATTTTTATGTGCTGCAGTTGTAATGGGACAAAGTAATATAGCCGCAGGTGCCACAATTGGCAGCAACCATAATAGTCGGAGTGCAGATGGTGAAATTATTGCTAGTAGAGGATTTTGGCCCGGGCTATGTGTAAGCTTAAAACATAATTCAAAATTTGCATCCTTTACCATTATAGCTAAAGGCGATTTTCCGGCTGAATTAAATATTCCTATCCCTTTTTGTTTAATAAGCAATGATGTTGCACATGATAAATTAGTTGCTGTACCAGGCTACTGGTTTATGTATAACATGTATGCCATAGCACGTAACGAATGGAAATATATTGCCCGTGACAGAAGAACAGAAAAAATACAATTTATTGAATATAATTTTCTGGCACCTGATACCATTAATGAATTATTTGATTCAGTTAAACTTTTAGAAAAATTAAAACCAGATAATTTAGGAACTGCAGAAATAAAAGGATGGGAAAATACCAACCGCAAGACCGTATTACATAAAGTACCAAATGCTATTTTAATTTTCAAAGAACTCATTCAGTATTATGGCACCATGGAATTATTTAAGCACATGTTACATAATAAATTTACCAATTTTAATGAATTTAAAAAATCACTCTCTGCAAAACTGCAGCGTAGTAAATGGCTCAATATTGGCGGGCAGTTAATTCAAAAATCGGAGATAGAAACCATTAAACGTAATATTAAATCGGGGAAGGTTAAAAGCTGGGTTGAACTACATGATTTTTATAAAAAACAGGGGGGCGCTTATAATGTCGATCGATTAAACCATGGCTACACAGCACTGTTAGAGATACTGAACATAACAACTAAACAATTTACCCCTATCCTGTTTATACAATTGCTACAACAAGCATTGCGCACAAAACAATGGATGTATAAAAGCATTTTTGATTCTCGTGCAAAGGACTATAGTAATCCATTTCGTAAAATGGTTTATGATAACAACGAAGAAATGAATAAAGTGCTTGGCCGTTTAGAAGATAATAGCTTTATACAGCATCAGCTTGCCGATTTGGAGCTAATGAAAAAACAAGTAAAGTTAATCATCAAAAAAATTAAATAATACATGATTCTTTTAAAAAACTACTGCCTCTTTTTATTTTTACAAGCTCTTTTTTTTTCAGCAAAAAGTCAAACAATTGCAGATATAAAAAAAACGCTAGACACAACACAAAATCCCATTGGCTTTGTAAAATATATACTCAAGAAAAAATATTTTATTGATACAGTAACCGTGGTAAGTATTGCTCAGTTTATGGGCAAGGCCGACAGCTTAGCTTATCATGGTAAAACAGGCAAAACCTATGGGCCTTTTAAAAAAGAAAAGATACTGGTTAAAATATTGATGAAGGCTCCTAACACATTTTATCATATACAGCACATACTTATAGATACATCTATATTTGATAAAGAATTTGCAGAATCCCTAGCTGATAGCATTATCTGTAAAATAAAAAACAAGAAATCTACATTTGCAGCTCAGGCAAGTGTATACAGCGCGGATTACGAAACGGCTCCTAAAGGAGGCGACCTGGGTTGGTTTATAAAAGGCGTTATGTTACCGCAGCTTGATAAAGAAATGATAAAGCATAAAAAAGGCGATCTGTTTAAGGTATGGTCAAGCTCTGGATTACATATTGTAAATATTGCAGACAATCCTAAAGAAGATACGGGCTACGCTTTACTACTGAGAGTTATTTTATAAACGATTCAAGAGCCAGTTCGTACCCCTTTAATCCCAAGCCACTAATAACCCCTTTAGCCTTACCCGAAACATGAGAGATTTTTCTAAACTCTTCCCTTGAAAAAATATTAGAGATATGTACTTCTATTACAGGCGTTGTTATTGCTGCAATAGCATCACCAATAGCAACTGATGTATGAGTGTATCCTCCAGGGTTAAAAATAATCCCATCAACAGTAAATCCCACCCGCTGAATTTCATTAATCAACTCTCCTTCTATATTACTTTGAAAATAGGAAATATCCATATTAGGATATTTTTGCTGCACTGTTTGCAAATAATTGTCAAAAGATTCATCTCCATAAATATCCACTTCTCTTTTGCCAAGCAAGTTTAGGTTAGGTCCGTTGATTATGCAAATTTTCATGGTCGTAAATTATACAAATTGTGATTAATGAAAAAATCTGTGCAAATCTGTACTTTATCAATTGCTGCGTATCATTGATACAAACTCATCAAACAAATACCGACTGTCCTGTGGCCCTGGGGTAGCTTCGGGGTGATACTGAACAGAAAAAGCCTTTTTATCTTTTATACGAATGCCTTCGATACTATCGTCATTTAAATTAAGGTGGGTTATTTCAATATTGGCATTTGCCCTTACGACCTTGGGATCAACACCAAAACCATGGTTTTGTGTAGTAATTTCCGACTTGCCGCTGATTATATTTTTTACCGGGTGGTTTAATCCACGATGGCCATGGTGCATTTTAAACGTAGGAATATCATTAGCCAGTGCCAGTAATTGATGACCGAGGCAAATGCCAAACAAAGGCTTATTCGCTGCTAAAATTTGTTTCACTGTTTTAACTGCATAATCCATTGGAGCGGGATCGCCAGGACCATTGCTAATAAAATAAGCGTGGGGTTTAAATTTTTCAAGTTCTTCAAAAGATGTTTTTGCATTATGCACTTTTACATATGCTCCTCTTTCTATTAAACAAGTAAGTATATTTTTTTTGATGCCAAAATCAAGGACTGCAATGCGCAAATCACTTTTTTCATCCCCTAAAAAATAAGATTCTTTGGTACTAACTATTGAGGCTAATTCCAACCCATCCATAGAAGGAACTTCCTTTAATAATTGTTGCAGTTGCGCAACATCTGTAATTGCTGAAGATATAATGCAATTCATAGCTCCCTGTTTACGAATATGTGCAACTAATGCCCGGGTATCAATGTCATCAATAGCTACCACGTCCTCTGCTTCAAAATATTCTTGTAAAGAAGCGTCAGCCATAAATCTGCTATATTTATCTTCCAAATTACGACCAATAACAGCTTTTACTTTTACACTCCCGCTCTCTACATCAACCGTTTTTACACCGTAGTTACCGATGTGTACATTGTTCATAATGAGCACCTGTCCGTAATAACTTGGATCTGTAAAAACCTCTTGATATCCAGTCATACCAGTATTAAAACATATTTCGCCAGTAGCAGTACCTATTTTACCAAAGGCAGTGCCATTAAAAATGGTGCCGTCGGCTAAGATTAAAATGGCAGGGAGTATTTTTGTTTCAGGCATTTATTATAAATGTTTTGCAAAGTAAAGCATAGAAATAGATATTGAACAAATAAAATTTATAACATTTTAAACGTGACGTCAGTTTCAAATAAATAAATTGATAAAAAAAGCTCCGATAATAAAATCGGAGCTTATATAAAATTTTAGTTTCAAACTTATGCTTTTTCTTCAGTTGGTGTATCAGTAGCTTCATTAGTAGTCGCTTCTGATGTTGTTGCTTCTACCTCAGTTTCAGCAGCTTTTTTCTTAGCTCCACCAGCACGACGTGTTTTCTTGGCTGGTTCAGCTGTAGTTGCAAGCCCTTTACCATAAATTTCGTTAAAGTCAACCAATTCAATCATAGCTATTTCGGCATTATCCCCAGTTCTTGCACCTAATTTAATAATACGAGTATAACCACCTGGGCGAGCTGCAACCTTAGGAGCCACTACAGTAAATAATTCCTTAACTGCAGCTTTATCGCTTAAGTAGCTAAACACAATACGGTGATTGTGCATAATAGCTTCTTTGCTTGTTGTATTTTTTGTTTTGGTAATTAATGGTTCGATGTAAACACGTAAGGCTTTTGCTTTAGCTAATGTGGTAGTAATTCTTTTATGAGTAATTAACTGGCAGCCTAAATTCATTAACAGGGCTCTTCTATGAGAAGCTGTTCTGCTTAGTTTATTTCCTTTGTTTCCGTGACGCATGACGTTTTAGTTTTAATTCGTCTGTACCGTGTCAGGAATTACAGACTACTTGTTTTATAAAATCTCTGTACCACCTCTTTTGAGGGGCGGATGAGTATTTTTTACTCAGTATCTAATTTCAATTTACTTAAATCCATTCCAAAGCTCAATCCTCTTTCGTGTAATACTTGCTCAATCTCACTCAAAGATTTCTGACCAAAGTTTCTAAATTTCATTAGGTCTTCCTGTTCGTATTGAACTAGCTCGCTTAATGAATTTATTTTGGCTGCCTTTAAACAGTTAAAAGCACGTACAGAAAGATCAAGATCTTCCAATGGTGTCTTTAATACTTTACGTAATTGTAAAGTTTGCTCATCAACTAAATCTTCTTTTTTATCTTCTTTAGTATCAAAGGTGATATTCTCGTCAGTAATAATCATCAGGTGCTGTATTAGAATACGGCTAGCTTGCTTTACAGCATCTTCTGGATGAATAGTACCATCGGTAACCACTTCCATAATTAATTTTTCAAAATCGGTACGTTGCTCCACACGCGTATTTTCAATAGCGTATTTTACATTTTTTATAGGGGTATAAATTGCATCTACCGCAATGTATCCAAAATGAGAATTCTTTTCTTTGTTCTCTTCAGCAGGAACATATCCACGGCCTTTGCCAATAGTAATTTCAATCTCTAGTTTAGCGCTGCTATCCATAGTACATATCAACAAATCTGGATTCATGATTTCAAAAGTTGGAGATGCTTCTCCAATCATGCCTGCAGTAAACTCCGTTTTGTTCTTAATAGAAAGAGTTACTTTTTCAAGATTTACATCTTGCTCAAGTTTATTCTTAATACGAACCTGCTTTAGGTTTAAAATAATTTCGGTAACGTCTTCGGTAATACCTTTAAGTGTTGCAAACTCATGATCTGCACCAACAATATTGATTCCAATAATAGCGTAACCTTCTAAAGAGTTAAGCAAAACCCTGCGAAGTGAGTTGCCAATAGTTACGCCATAGCCTGGCTCAAGAGGGCGAAATTCGAAGATAGCTTCAAACTCGGTTGCTTTTTGAAGAACGATTTTATCTGGCTTAACAAAACTTAAAATTCCCATTTGTATTTTGTTTTTATCCCAAACACTTTATGAGCTTGAGGTTTATTAATAATTAATTATTTGTTTCAAAATTTCCAGCAATTCCCTCTTTAGGGTCCGGAGGTGTTGTATTACTTAGAGTACAATTCCACTATCAGTTGTTCCTTAATATTTTCAGGAACACTTTCTCTTTCAGGATAAGTGATAAAAGTACCTTGAGATGAAGTTTCATTCCACTCTAACCAGTTAAACTTGGCATTTTTACCACGTAAATTTCCGGTGATAGCTGAATTAGAAGCACTTTTGTTTTTTAACCCAATAATGTCGCCGGCTTTGCAACTGTAAGAAGGTATATTAAGAACCTCACCATTTACAGTAATGTGCTTGTGCGATACTAACTGACGTGCACCCTGACGGCTTGGAGAAATCCCCAAACGGAATACCGTATTATCTAAACGGGCTTCTAATAATTTAATAAGATTTTCTCCGGTAACTCCTTTACGACGAGCAGCTTCATCAAATGTTTTGCGGAATTGTTTTTCCAACAAACCATAAGTGTACTTCGCTTTTTGCTTTTCTCTTAACTGTAAAGCATATTCGCCTAAAGTTTTACGCTTGCGGTTAGCACCATGCATTCCTGGAGGATTGCTGTTTTTTGTTAACCATTTTCCATTACCTGTAATGGGTTCTCCAAAGATTCTGGAGATTTTTGTTTTGGGGCCTGTGTAACGTGCCATAATTGTTATAGTGGTCTTTTAGTGACGATGCATCATTATAAAGACCTTTTAAAATGAATAATGCACCCTTATTATAAATGTTGGCAGTTGGCAAAATGCCACTGTAAATTGCCAACTAGTTTAAACTCTTCTTTTCTTTGGAGGACGACAACCATTATGTGGTAAAGGTGTAACGTCCTTAATCATGTTAATTTCAATCCCATTTTGAGATAAAGAACGGATAGCACCTTCACGGCCTGATCCAGGTCCCTTAACAAATACATCCACTCTTTTTAACCCAGCATCAAAGGCGGTCTTAGCTGCATCGGCAGCAGCCATCTGAGCCGCATAAGGCGTGTTCTTTTTAGAACCCCTAAAACCCATTTTACCTGCACTGCTCCAGCTTATTACCTGGCCTTGCTTATTGGTTAAACTGATAATAATGTTGTTGAAACTTGCAGTAATGTGTGCATCTCCGTAGCTATCAACTTTTACTACTCTTTTTTTTGAGGATGCTTTTACTCCTTGTGCTTTTGCCATAATTTAATCTAAATAGGTAATCTTTTAAAAATATTATCTCACTTTAGGCGAGACTGAACCAACCCTCCTGCCGACTTCTTTGCAATCTGGTATTGTTTCAAAATAATTGAAGTCTATATTAAATGAACCATTCGCTTAAATAAATCGTCCATCATTTTACTTAGTTACTTTCTTTTTACCCGCAACTGTCTTACGCTTACCTTTTCTTTGACGACTGTTGGTACGTGTTCGTTGACCGCGAACTGGTAAACCCTTACGATGACGTAAACCTCGGTAACAAGCGATATCTAATAACCGCTTAATGTTCATCTGGGTTTCACTGCGTAAAGCACCTTCGGTTTTAAATTCGTTATTTATTACATTACGAATAGCATTTTGCTCATCATCATTCCACTCATTAACTTTTTTACTAAAGTCAATGCCCGCCTTATTTAAAATATACTGGGCAGTAGCACGACCAATGCCGTAAATGTAGGTAAGGCCAACTTCGCCTCTTTTATTTTTTGGTAAATCTATACCGGCAATACGAGCCATATTCTTTTATTTGTTTTTACGTTTCTTTTAAAAATGCAAATACACAATTAACTTCTGTCAATTGTTTATTTATTATTACCCTTGTTTTTGCTTAAACCGAGGATTTTTTTTATTAATTACATACAGTATGCCTTTTCTTCTTACAATCTTGCAATCTGTGCTGCGTTTTTTTATTGAAGCTCTAACCTTCATTGTACTTGATTTTTATTGTATTACTTAATAATGAATAATCTATTTATTTATACCTAAAAATGATTCTTCCCCTTGTTAAATCATAAGGACTCATTTCTACCCCAACCTTATCCCCAGGCAAAATGCGTATATAATGCATTCTCATTTTACCTGAAATAGTAGCTAAAATTTCATGCCCATTTTCTAATTTAACCTTGAACATAGCATTGCTCAAAGCTTCAATTATTACTCCATCCTGTTTAATGAGTGCCTGTTTAGCCATAATTTTGGGAGCGCAAAGATAGGAGTAATTATTTAATTAAAAGCAAAAATCAGTTTGAATTATCAACAATTCCTTAGTTTTTTTACAAAAAAAGAGAAAATATGGGATTTTTACCTTTTGAGAGGTCTAAAAACAACAACTTTTAAAAATAATATTACAAATACAAATATTATGAAATAAAGATTCACTTAAAATATTTCGCTTTTTATAAAAACTTAATTCCTTAATTATAAACCTCTTCATTAAGATACACTTTGGTCATATCATAATAATGATTTTGAAGTTGGTGTACAAATATCGGATGTATAATATGCCGATGCTCATCACGATACCAAATCTCAAACTTCGAAAAATCATTATTTGCCAACAACATCATTCTAAAAGCCCCTTTCATGTATTTAATAGTGCCGTCTGCATTTACTTCTTTATTAAATTTTAGTTTTTTCAATTGCGTATCATCCAAGGGTATTGCACTCAACTGAACTGTTTCATACCAAAAATCCTGTACCCCATTATTTATACAAACCTGCTTTTCGTTATGATTTAGATCTGTTACTTCCCCTTGTTTTTTATCTCCCGCATTATCGGCAATTAAATAATCACCAACTTTAATTTCATTAAATTGTATCATAATTTTTTGTTTTTATATTAACAATTTAAGAATTTTTTATAATTCAGCAAGTAAGAATTCGCCACTAGGCGAATTCTTACTCGGCCCAACTCATTACATAACCATCGTTTTCAATTGATAACGCATCTTCTGTTAGTTGTAAAGGACGAAATGTATCTATCATTACGGCTAACTCAGCCGTTTCCTTTATCCCTATGCTTTTTTCAACAGCGCCAGGGTGCGGTCCATGCGGTATGCCTGCAGGATGTAAAGTGATCATACCTTGTGTTACATGTTTTCTACTCATAAACTCACCCGCTACATAATAAAGCACTTCATCACTATCAATATTGCTATGATTATACGGTGCAGGAATAGCATTGGGATGGTAATCGTATAAACGAGGCACAAATGAACAAACTACAAATGCATTAGTTTCAAAAGTTTGATGCACAGGCGGCGGTTGATGTACCCTCCCAGTTATTGGTTCAAAATCATGGATAGAAAAAATATAAGGATAGCAACACCCATCCCATCCTACCACATCAAAAGGATGTGTGCCATAATGTAACCCATATAAAATGCCTTTCTTTTTTGTTTTAATTAAAAAATCACCATGCTCATCATGCATTTTAAGATCCTGTGGTGTACGTATATCTCTTTCGCAAAATGGCGCATGCTCCATCAACTGACCAAAATTACTCACATATCGCTTTGGAAATCGCAGCGGCGTAAATGATTCTACAATAAATAAACGATTCTTATCATTGTTAAACTCAATTTGATATATAGTACCCCTTGGTATTATAATATAGTCTCCATAGCTAAAAGGCAATTCTCCATACTGTGTTTTTACTTTACCTGTTCCCTCATGCACAAAAATCATCTCATCAGCATCTGCATTTTTATAAAAATAATCAACCATACTTTTTGTAGGCGCAGCCAACACAATATGACAATCGTTATTTACCAACACCGCTTTACGACTTAGCAAATAATCCTCCTCTGGCTTAACTTTAAAGCCTTCAAAACTGCGGTGCTTAAGCATTTTTTCTTCTGCTATTTTTGGCGACACATCAATAGGCTCATCTGTTTTTGTAATCATTGTTGGCGGGTAACAGTGATATAACAAGGCGTAGTCATCGGCAAAGCCTTCTGTTGAAAATAATTGTTCGGAATATAAGCTCCCATCGGGCTTACGAAACTGGGTATGTCGTTTATGAGGAATTGATCCTAAAGTATAATAATGTGCCATAATATTGTAATTAAATATGAAAAAAATTTACACGATTGCATTATTAATGTACGCATAGTGCAAGAGCTGCAAGTAGGAAACAGTATTTCCAGTTTCGTTTGTCAATAAAATAAGTGAAGTTTCGATTAAAAGGCATTCGCTTTATTTGTTATTGTAAATTTACAATTAATATATATATAAACCGTGGTTAAAATTGGATTACTTTCAGATACACATCATTACTTAGATGATTCTATCTTAGAACATTTTAAAAATTGTAACGAAGTTTGGCATGCCGGAGATTTTGGAACTCAAGAAATATCTAAAAAAATAAAAGAAAAAAAAATTTTAAGGGGGGTTTATGGAAATATAGATGGACATGACATTAGATCTGAATTTTCTGAACAGTTAATTTTTATGTGCGAAGGGGTAAAAGTGATGATGAAACATATTGGTGGCTATCCACCAAAATACAATTCCAAAACAAAAGAAGAAATATTAATACACCAACCACATCTTTTTATAAGTGGCCACTCCCATATATTAAAGGTCATGTACGATGATAAACTAAAATGTTTGCATATGAACCCCGGCGCTGCCGGTAAACAAGGTTGGCATAAAGTAAGAACAATAATCCGATTTGTAATTGATGGCGCAGAAATGAAAGACTGCGAGGTGATAGAACTGTGAACCCCTAATGGCTTAGGGAGTTAGGACACGTAAAGACTCTTAACTCTCAACCCTACTCCACCCAATCGGCAATAAAAATATTAGTATCTCTTGTGCCACCATTATTTCGATTGCTACAAAAAATAAATTTCTTTCCATCGAGACTAAACATAGGAAAAGCATCAAAACCTTTATCTCTACTTATTTTTTCCATATTTTTTCCTTCAAGATCTGTTAAGTACATATTGAAAGGAAAGCCTCTTTTATATTCGTGGTTACTACAAAAAATCATGTGCTTGCCATCCGGTGTAAAATTAGGTGCCCAGTTTGCCTGCTCTAAAAATGTAATTTGATGCGCATTGCTTCCATCTGCATTAGCTACCCAAACTTCCATATGAGTTGGCGCTACTAAATTTTCTTTTAATAAATCTTTATACTCTTTTGTCTCTTCTAATGTTTTGGGCCTTGATGCCCTCCATATTATTTTAGTTCCATCCGGACTAAACCATGCCCCCCCATCATAACCTAAAGTGTGGGTAATACGTTTAACATGTTTACCATTTAAATCCATTGTATATAAGTCTAAATCACCATTGCGCATAGAAGTAAATAAAATAATATCCCCTTTTGGAGATATCGTAGCTTCGGCATCATACCCCCCTTTTTTTGTTAACTGCTTTACAATTTTACCATTTAAGTCTGCTTTAAAAATATCAAAGCTTTCGTAAATAGCCCATATATATTTATTACCATATTTTTTTCTATTTGGCACCGGTGGACATTCGGTGTTGCCCAAATGTGTGGAACCATAAACAATATGCTTGCCATCAGGATAAAAATAAGCGCAGGTTGTTCTACCTGTTCCTGTACTTACTAATTTAGGTTCAAATTTTTCGCCATAAGCAGGCACTTTTCCCATCCAAATTTGGTCGCACAGTATTCCTTCGTTAGGATTTGATTTTTGAAAAACAATATACTTACCATCAAAACTAAAATAGGCTTCGGCATTGTCGCCTCCAAAGGTTAATTGCTGCACATTAGCAAAATGTTTTTCCCCTTCAAAAACAATAGTGTCCTTATCCAATATATGCTCGTCAATATTAATGACCCCATTTTTAAAAGAAACCAAAGCAATAACTAGAACAAAAAATACAGTTGAAATAAATAATTTATTCATTCGTTTAAATTTACTGCCCAAAGATAATTTATATTAAAATTAAAATTGTCAGAAAATTGTCATCTACATACTAACAAGAGCCCCTACTTTTGCAATATGGTCAAATATATACTAGCCTATTTGGTTCTACTAATAAGTATCATATCCTGCAATAATCAAGATCAGGAAAAGCAACCAATTAAAACCACTTTTCAAGAGGTAAATAGAGAACAAATTTTAAACGACTCCATAATCCAATTTCCCAATCTCAATTTACCGAAAGAGGAATTGATACAATATTATCGAGATAGTGCTGATTTGGATAAAGCAATTGGTACAGTAAATAAATTTATAGAAAAAGATAGTTTAAACGAAAGGCTTTGGGACATTATAGCCACTTTGCATTTTGAAAATGGAGATACTTTACAATCTATAAAATGTTATGAGACTGCAGTACAAATAAATCCACAACCTCGCTATATTATTTTGTTAGGATCGCTGTATGCACAAACCAAAAATATTAAAGCATTACAGATGGCTTACTTATTGTTGCAATCAAAAAATTCGCTTACCAGTATGGAGGCATTTTTTATAAAAGGATTGTATTTTAATTACACCGGCGAAAAAGAAAAAGCCATTGTTTTTTTTGATAAATGCATTAGCATAGAATACACATATATGATTGCATACAGAGAAAAAGCGATCGCCTTATATGATATGGGAAAATACCAGGATGCGGTTACTGTTTTGAATAAAGCCGTTACCTTACAAAACAATTTTGACGAAGGTTATTACTGGCTTGGACGTTGCCTTGAAAAGCAAAACAAACCAGCCGATGCTATTGATAACTATAAAACAGCACTCATGTATTCACCTGATTATATTGAAGCAAAAACAGCTTTGGAAAAATTGTCAGCAAAATAAATTATACATTTTAAGTGAGGAATAATAAATTAACTTTACAGCTTATTTAAAACATTATAAACAATGCCCATCATAGCCCCATCGTTATTAGCCGCAAATTTTTTAAACCTAACTGAAGAATGCAAGATGCTCAACGAGAGCAAAGCAGACTGGTATCATTTGGATGTTATGGATGGCCGTTTTGTTCCCAACATTAGCTTTGGACCTATACTTGTTGAAGTTTTTAGAAAGGCTACAACAAAAATATGTGATGTACATTTAATGATTGAAGAACCCGGAAATTATGCCGAAGCATTTAAAAAAGCAGGCGCCGATATACTATCCGTACATATAGAAGCTTGCACACATCTGCACCGAACTATTCAACAGATAAAAAGCTTAGGCATGTTAGCTGGCGTGGCTGTTAATCCACATACTCCAGTTGAAAATTTAAAAGATATTTTGGCCAATATTGATCTAGTGTGCTTAATGAGTGTAAATCCTGGTTTTGGCGGACAATCATTTATACAACACACGTTACATAAAATAAAGCAATTGCGCGAAATGATTGATGAACAATCTTTAAATGTAAAAATTGAAGTAGATGGAGGTGTTACATTAGAAAATGCAAAATCAATAATTGATGCTGGTGCTGATGTGCTGGTGGCAGGAAACACCGTTTTTAAAGCTGCTGACCCAATAGGTATGATTGCTGCTTTAAAAAATTTGTAACCCACCCCATTCATTTTGAAAATATAAATTTAAAAAACAGATTATTTTATCTTTAAGATAATTCTCTTTTTGTGTTCTTACTTACACCTTGATATAATGAGATTTGTTTTTACTATTTTATTGTTAACGGGGGCTCTTTTTTCTTTTTCCCAATCTGCTTTTATAAGCGGAAGCGTTATTGATGAAAATGATGTTCCAATGGCTAAAGTATCGGTAGTAATATTAGGTAAAACTACAGAACTAACGACAAATAATAGTGGCAGTTTTAAAATAAGAGTTCCGGTTGATAAATCTTTTGCGCTTGTTTTTACGTGCAGTGGCTATATTGAAATACAAAAGAATTTTTACTTGAGTGCTAGCGAAGAAGAAAAAATTAGGGTTCAAATGGAAAGAGGCATACAAACCCTGCAGACCATGGAAATAAGTACCGAAAAGGAACGAACCGAAACAGGATTAACCAAAATAAATTCAAAAAATGCCATAACTTTACCTAGTATTATAGGAGGTGTAGAGGGGATAATAAAAATACTGATTGGTAGCAACAATGAACTCTCTTCGCAGTATAATGTAAGAGGAGGAAACTACGACGAGAACTTAATTTACATCAACAATTTCGAAATTTTTCGCCCTTATCTATTTTATAATAAAAAAAACTAAAAAATGGACGCACAAAAAGTAGACATGTTCATCATGTCAAATACAAAATTCTTTGAGGCACATCAAATTATGGCAATCAGAGAACGGCTACTAACTATGGATGATTCAAAATGGCACATGATTTCGACAGTTCAATTTAAAGACCCAACAACAAGTCTTATTGTTTCATTATTAGGTGGTAGCTTAGGTATTGACCGCTTTATTATTGGAGATACCGGCCTAGGTGTAGGCAAACTTTTAACTTGTGGTGGTTTTGGAATTTGGACAATTATAGATTGGTTTATGATTCAGGGAGCTACCAGAGAAAAAAATATGCAAAAACTACAACAATTTTTGTATTAATGATAACAAGCAGAAACAAACTGTATACTATGCTATTTATAGCTTGCATAGCAGGGTATATTTGGCTTTATTTAAGCATGTATAATAATCAATCGGAAATAAATTCGCTTAATACATGCTTTATAAAACACACTACAAATATACCCTGCCCATCATGCGGTTCTACAAGGTCTGTAATTTCTTTATTGCATGGAAACTTTAATACAGCCCTATATATAAATCCACTGGGCTTTGTAATTGTTTTAATAATGCTTTTCGCGCCGTTATGGATGATCCTAGACTTTACTACTAAAAGAAAAACCTTATTTGATTTTTATAATAAAATAGAGCACCATCTTAAAAAACCACATTATGCAATATCATTAGTATTGCTTGTAATTGCTAACTGGATTTGGAATATAACAAAGGGATTATGATAAATAATACAACATTTGCTTATATACCTGGAGAACATGAAGCAGAAAAAGCTTCAAACAGCTACCTCATGTCATTAATTGTACTCATTGCAGGTTTCCCATTGCCCATTATAAATCTAATAGCTACTTTAATTTTTTATTTGAGCAATAGAAAAGGAACTTATTTTGTACGCTGGCATTGTACACAAGCATTACTCTCACAATTATCTGTGCTTTTTATTAATAGCTATGCTTTCTGGTGGACTGTCTCTATAATTTTTAGCTCCGAAGAAATGACAAGCAGATACCTCGCTTATTTACTATCGGCCATAATTTTCAATATTTTCGAATTCATTGCTACCATTTATACAGCAATAAAAACAAGAAAAGGCATTCATGTAGAATGGTGGTTTTATGGAAGTTTAACTAATTTAATTTGTAAAGCAAAATAATGAAAAAGGTATTTTTACAAGGACTTACAATAATTGTATTGTTTTTTTTAACATGGTTTTTATTATCACAAATTGACTGGTATACTATTTTTAAAATAAAAAAGGTAACTGATAAAACAGAAGAAAAACTTGGCGACTTGTTTTGGAATATTTTACAAAAAACAGAAAAAGAAAATAAAAATACATTTGTAATTAATGTCATTGATAGCATCGTAAATAAAATTTGTTTAGCCAATAAAATTGATAGGGAGATAATTAAAATTCACATCATAAATAAAGACGAAATAAATGCTTTTGCATTACCTAATGGACACTTATTGGTCTATAGTGGATTAATCCTATCATCTGAAAATCAAGAAGAACTGAGTGGCGTAATTTGTCATGAAATTGCCCACATTGAGCTTAATCACATTATGAAAAAGTTGATCAAAGAAGTGGGACTAACAGCTTTAATTTCTATGACAGCAGGTAATAATGGCACAGAAATTATAAAGCAAACTGTAAAACTACTATCTTCATCCGCATTTGACAGAAGTTTAGAAAAAGCAGCAGACATTAAAGCTATTGACTACCTCGTTAAATCAAAAATTAATCCTCAACCATTTGCCAATTTTTTGTATGCTCTCGCCGAAAAAGAAAATGAATCAGATAAGTATTTTGCTTGGATAAGTACACATCCCGAATCAAAAGAAAGGGGAAAGTATATTACCGAATATAGTAAAACTATAACCATTAAATACGAGCCGATACTCAGTTTAAATACTTGGGATAAATTGAAAGAAAAGCTTTTGAATAATAAGTCAAAATATTTTAAAACTTTCTAAAACCAATTACTTATTGCCAAAAAATGATTAGTTTAGAGATTGAAAATCTTTAGCATGACACCATCATCCCCTCTACTGCAATTTATAAAGTGGGAAAAAGAAACCCCCAATGAAATTTTTCTTCAACAGCCTTTCGATGGAATATGGAAAACATGGACCTGGGCACAGGCAGGTGACGAAGCGAGACGCTTAGCCGCAGGCTTACATACACTAGGCTTAAAAAGAGGAGATCATATTGCCATCTTATCCAAGAACTGCTCACATTGGATCATTTCAGATTTGGCCATTATGATGGCAGGTTGTATTTCTATTCCAATTTATCCATCTTTATCAGCTGCAGGCATAAAACCTATTTTAGTACACAGCGATACTAAAGCTATAATTATTGGCAAACTAGATGACTTTTCCCAACAGAATGAAGGTATTCCTACCGGTACAATATGCATTAGCGTTACTAATTATGGAACAGCAGAAAAATACAGCACGGAAGAGTTGATTGCAAATAATGCCCCGCTACAAAATGTGTACAACTGGCAGGCCAAAGATATATTCACCATCATTTACACTTCCGGAACAACAGGCAACAGCAAGGGCGTAATGCATACTATATCAGCATTTGACACAATAGTACCCTTGGTTGTAAGCACTTTAAAAATGCCCTTAAAGCCCCGTTTGTTTTCCTATTTACCTTTATGCCATATCGCAGAAAGAATGGCTATTGAGATGTATGGCATTTATTTTGGTGCGGTCATTTCTTTCGCAGAAAATATAACATCTTTTTCTAAAAACTTAATAGAAACAGAACCTGAATTATTTTTTGGCGTGCCCCGTATCTGGGGTAAACTTAGGGAAGGAATATTAAAAAAAATACCACAAAAAAAATTAAACATCCTCTTAGCTATTCCTTTGCTAAACACAATAATTAAAAATAGTATTCGAAAAAAATTAGGGCTAGCAAAAGCAACACATATTTACAGCGCAGCAGCTCCTCTTGCACCCGAGTTACAAAAATGGTTTATCAACTTAAATATTCCCATACGCCAAGCTTATGGCATGACGGAGGATTGCGTGTATGCGCATTTTGACTCTCCTACCCAATATCGCATTGGAAAAGTGGGCAGAGCACTACCCGGGTTACTAGTAAAATTTACTGTAGATGGTGAACTGTGCGTAAAAAGCAATAGCAATATGGTTGGATATTACAAAGAACCCGCATTAACAGCAGAGATGTTCGATGAAGACAACTATTTAAAAACCGGCGATATAGCCGAGTATGATGCAGATGGATTTTTATCCATTACAGGGCGAATTAAAGACCAATTTAAAACAGACAAAGGCAAATATATATCGCCATCGCCCATTGAAATGCAATTATTGGCCAATACAAAAATAGAACAAGTTTGTGTTGTAGGTACAGGCATACCACAGCCCATAGCATTAATTACACTTACAGAAGAAGGAAGTAAAAATAATAAAGAAGAAATTGTAAATGAATTAACTCTTTTTTTAAAATTGGTCAATAGGCAGTTAGAAGGGTTTGAAAAATTAGAAAAACTAGTCATTATAGACAACAGCTGGAGCATAGAAAATGGGTTGCTTACCCCTACCTTAAAAGTTAAACGAAATGAAATAGAAAAAATGCATTTACTAAAATACCCTGTATGGTATGCAGATAAGGAGGTGATTATATGGGAAAAATAAATCTTTAATCTAGTTGCTATTTTTAATACTATTTTTTACAAAGTAGAAATTTATGTAGTTTTTAAAAAAGTATACGCTATTTAAAAATTTTATCTGTAAAACATATCCTCTTGTATATTAATATTTATAAAAAAATGTTATTAATTTAACAAAATAGACACATTAAAAATTAAAATAGATACTCTATTTAATTTTCTTTAACTGCTCCAAACTTTTCCACTTATTTATCTATTTTGTGTATAAGTAATTACACATTATATTAAAATCATTGTGTTATATTTGGTACAGAGACAAGTTAGTAGTAACAATGAAATTTAATTGATCACTAACCGCTACTATGTATGCCCTATTAATAAAGCATAACAGAAACAGTGGCAAAAACTAAACCCATTGACAGAAACGATCATCAATCTCGAAACCGTTAACCCTATTGAATTTTTTGGTGTAAACAACGGTAAATTAGACATTTTAAAAAAGAAATTTCCCCTCTTAAAAATTCTTAGTCGTGGTACGCAAATAAAATTAAGCGGAGCTCCGGAACAAATTGAAGGGGCTAGGGAAAAAATTAATCTCATTCTCCGGTATCTTGAACGAAACAGCCACATGAGTGCCAATTATTTTGAGCAAATATTAGGTGGCGATGATGAACGTGCTATTGACAATTTTATGGATCGTAACCCCAATGATGTACTCGTATTTGGTCCCAACGGGAAAACGGTAAGGGCCCGTACTGCCAATCAAAAAAAGATGGTGGAAGCTTGTGATAAAAATGATATTCTATTTGCCATAGGGCCCGCAGGTACAGGAAAAACCTATACGGCTGTAGCATTGGCTGTAAGGGCATTAAAAAATAAATCGGTAAAAAAAATTATCTTAACAAGGCCTGCTGTGGAAGCTGGTGAAAGTCTAGGTTTTTTACCTGGTGATTTGAAAGAAAAAATTGACCCGTACTTACGCCCTTTATACGATGCGCTAGATGATATGATACCTGCCGATAAATTGGGTTATTATATGAGTACCCGTACCATCGAAATTGCGCCACTAGCCTATATGCGTGGCCGTACGCTCGATAATGCATTTATTATTTTGGATGAAGCCCAAAATACCAATGATTTACAAATCAAAATGTTTTTAACCAGAATTGGCCCAAATGCCAAAGCTATTATCACCGGCGACCCTACGCAAATTGATTTGCCCAAAAATCAACAAAGTGGTTTATTTAAAGCAACCCGCATTTTAAAAAATGTAGAAGGTATTGCCCATATTGAGCTAGATGAAGAAGATGTGGTAAGGCATAGGTTGGTTAAGCAAATTATAAAAGCCTATAATAGCGATGACTTAAGGATAACTGAACAAAAAGAACAAAAGAAAAGCTGATCGCAATTTATTTTTTACCCACTAATATAATTGAGGCAGCTAAAGCTGCCTCTTTTTTTATAGTGCAATTAAAATTTAATTTTATATTCTGATTAGGCAAAATAATTAACCCTCCTCTACTAATTACGTGCAATTCGTGTAAATTACTACTAATCATTTATTCGCTGTAATCCTTGGTTAATATAGAAAATAAATACCGCTGCATTTATTATTAAATTTTTAACTTTTTTACCAAACAATAACGATAATTTTATATCATTAACCAACCCAATTATTGTATGAAAATAATTATTGTAACCTGCTGCCTAATGTTAATTTTAGTTAGCTGTAATGAACCCTCCACCCCTCCTACAGATACATTAGATGGTATGTTTATAGCAATGAAAAAAGGTGATGTAGATAATATGAAAAACTATATTACTAGCGCCGACGGAGCATTACTTGATGCTACAGAAAAAATAATGAACAAATTGGACCCCGAAGGCATGAAAAAAATAAAAACTAAAATGATTGATGAGTTTAAAGAGCAAGCAAAAAATATAGCATATAGTTTTAAAAATGAACGTATCGATGGGGATTATGCTACAGTTGAAGCCGTTATTGTTAATAATAATCTAAAAACTACATCTCGCCCAAAAACTATAACCCAAACTTTTGAGTTGGTTAAAGAAAATAACAGGTGGAAAATAGCCTTATCAAAGCCAGGTAATCAAATGTTTAATAGCATGAAAGGTAATATGGGTAGTAAAAAAGTAGATTTAAAAACAGGAGTTCAAAAATTACAACAAATGAACCCCGATTCTTTAAAAATGCTCATAAATAAAGGCCTTAAAGCATTAGACTCCTTAGATAAGAAAAAAAAACCATAATCTTTTAAAAAGGAAAAAAGGAATTAAATAAAAATTATTTTTACCCAATTAATACTAAATAATACTTTATGAAAAAGATACTTGTTACCCTATTCGCAATTTTAGCCCTTTACCTTAGTGGCTGCAATAATAACAATAGCAGTAGCGCTGGAGATCCTAAAACGGTGTTAACCAACTTCTTTGATGCAATGGCAAAAAAAGACATAACAGCTGCCCGTAATTTAGCTACCACCGATAGCAAGCCTATGTTTGATATGCTGGAAATGGGTATGCAAATGAAAGATAATACCATTGAAGAAAAACCAGATGAACAATTTGATAAAAGTAAAATGAAAATGAGTGAAGCTAAAATTGAAAGTGATAAAGCAACTGTAAATGTAAAAGAATTACAAAATGGAGAATCAATAAATTTTGTTTTAAAAAAAGAAGCTGGCGCCTGGAAAGTTGCCATGGACATAAATACCATGATGGGCATAGGCGCTGAAAAAATTAAAGAAAAAGGAATAAATGAAATGGAAATGGGCAATTTTAAAGATCAAATGAAAAAAATAGAGTCCATGAGCACCGACTCCCTAAAAATGATTATGAATAAAGGAATGAAAGCTCTAGATTCGATAAATAAAAATTTTAAAAAATAGTATTAGTAACTATAATAAAAAGATGTTTAACTTTAACCATGTTTAAAAACTATTTTATTTTAATAATTTTGGCGTTTGCATTTTTTGCCTGTAATAGCAAAGCAAAAAAAACTCCCATTACCGATGTAGAAGTGGCTACTGCCTTTATACGTAATGTGCTCAACAATGATTTTAAACAAGCAGAACAATTCCTATTAAAAGAGGACATTAATACTCAAATATTTGAACGTATTAAAATTGAGTATGGCCATAAAGATAAAGCTACACTAGAAAAATATAAACAAGCCGATATTATTGTTAACAACCTCAGTTATGCTACCGACAGTGTTTGTTTATTTAATTATAGCAATAGTTATAGACGAACAGATAGCACTATTTTAAAAGCGCTACGTACCCAAGGAAAATGGCTGATTGATTTGAAATATACTTTTTCAGAGAACCTATAAATCAGTATATGATTAAAAATTTATTACTTGTAGGAATGGGCGGTGCTATTGGATTTATACTCCGGTTTGCTTGTAGTATATTATTCAACACTAGGCTGTTTCCCTGGAGTACCTTATTCATAAATATTATCGGTTGTTTTTTTATAGACCTCATTTTTGCCTTTGGCATCCGTGATATCCATTTCTCTAACAACTGGAAATTATTTATTGCAACGGGTATCTTACATGCCCGAAATGTTTAAGTTTTAGATGCTTATAAATAACATTAGCAGTAACATTTTCAAAATAATAACTGAGCAATTTTTAAACCCACACATATGTACACCCTACACCCATGGCACGGCGCAGAATACGGAGATAAGGCACCACAAATAATTAATGCACTCATTGAAATTCCACAAGGATCAAAATCAAAATACGAGATAGATAAAAAAACCGGTTTATTAAAACTAGATCGTGTTATCTATTCCTCTTTTCACTATCCCGTTAATTATGGCTTTATACCACAAACACTTGGGCAGGATAATGACCCTTTGGATATTTTAGTAATTTGTAGCGAAAGTATTCAACCACTTTGCCTTGTAGAAGCTACTGTAATTGGTAATATGCAAATGATTGATAACGGCGAAAAAGACGATAAAATTATTGCTGTAGCTAGCAAAGACCCCGCCGTTAATTACATCAGCAATGTGAATGAATTACCCCAGCATTTTATTGCCGTACTTCGTAATTATTTTGAACAATATAAAGTACTGGAAAATAAAAAAGTAGAAATTGACGAATTTCAGGATAAAGAAGCCGCTTATAAAGTGATAGAAACTGCTATTTCATTTTATAAAACTAATTTTAAAAAATGAGTACAAAAAAACAACAAATGGACACACAAATTATTCTTATAATTATAATGACGGGAATTGCGGCAGGTATCTTAAGCGGTCTGGTAGGTGTAGGTGGTGGTATTATTATTGTGCCTGCCCTAATCTATTTTATTGGCTTTAGCCAAAAAACTGCACAAGGCACCTCACTTGCACTGATCATGCTACCGGTAGGTATTTTAGGTGTATTACAATATTATAAACAAGAACATGTAGATTTTAAAGTTGTAGGCATACTAGCCATTGGATTTTTAATAGGCAGTTTTTTTGGTAGCAAACTCGCATTAAACATGTCGCAGGAATCTTTAAAAAAGATATTTGCTTTACTTATGATTGTTATTGCGATTAAAATGTTGTTTTTTAATAAACCAAAAAATACAGAACAGCATCTGGTAGCAAAAGAGAATAGCACAAACAATACGCAAGACCAAATAGATAAAATTATCGACTCAAATGACGGCTAATGATATATTTCATTTAACCTAACACCCTCTGCGAAAAAGGAAATTAAAAAAATTATATACCAACATTTTGATTTAATTGTGGAATCATGGAATACTTACTTTAAAAAATAAATTACATGGTAGTAACGCATAATATTGAGACAGTTTCTTTTGATCAAAATCTAATTTGCCTACAAATTGATGGAGATACAATAAAATTACCTATCTCCAAAGTATCAAAAAAATTAGCGTCAGCAACTGATATTCAAAGAAATCTATTTACAATTTCACCATCGGGCTATGGAATTCATTGGCCTTTAATTGATGAAGACCTCTCTGTTGATTCTCTTCTGAAAATAGCATAAATGAGATTTACATTTCGGTTGGGGGAACACCAACCGAAAGTATATTTTACACAAGCTTTTAATTTGTTAGTGTAGTCAAGAATTTAGGCAGCGACATTTACTGAGAAATGACATTTTGTTTAATGTGCTATTCAGTATAAAGTTTAGCACTATTTGTTTTTAAATAATCTTTTATTTGTTGAAAGCTCATAGTGGCAATTTCTAATGATATTTTATCCTTAATTGCCCTAAAAGTTTTAACGGTGTCAAACTCTTTTTCTTGAGCTGTTTTTTTAGTTTTAGTCTTCATATTCTAAAATTTCTTTTGGTGAACGTATTTCTAATACTTGATAATTTGATCGAATGTTAATTGAGTTATACCCTCTAACTCTTACAGAATCAGCAGTTGCTTTATCAGCGGCTTCTTTTTTAGCAGCTTCTTCGTTGTTACAAGCTGTTAATAAACCAGCTAAAGCAATAACTGCAAATAATTTTTTCATTTTAATTTTTGTTGAAAGTTGTTGAAGGGGTTAGGGGTTTAGGGGTTTAGAAAGTTTAGTGATTTAGGGTTACCTTGTACGGCTCAATATTTGCCAACTGCCAACTGCCAACTGCCAACTGCCAACTGCCAACTGCCAACTGCCAACTGCCAACTGCCAACTGCCAACTGCCAACT